>Ga0247817_10000025_pt1 | contig 253570 bp, 209 predicted proteins | sample UWRJL212509R1_FD_178010 | JGI IMG/M metagenome (GOLD analysis project Ga0247817, IMG submission 178010) | Plant litter microbial communities from Arlington Agricultural Research Station in Wisconsin, United States - UWRJ-L212-509R-1 | ecosystem: Environmental > Terrestrial > Plant litter >... | reverse complement strand
ACTACCTCTACTGCTTTCGTCTGGTAAAAACAGGTCGGCTAATTTTATATAAGGTACCTCAGGCAATACATAATTTACGGGTACAGAGGCGTACTGGTAGGTGGGCACACCTACTGGTACAGCGGGGTCGCGGTAGCTGCCACTGTATTCGCTAACCGCAGCATCTAATGGAAAAGGATAGATGATTAAGTTAGAGTCTACCTTTAATTTTGCATAATCTGCTTGGTTGGCTGGCATAAATTTAATGTAATAATGCGTAGCTTTCATTTCTTGTTCTACTAATTTACTACTTTCTTTTGCAGTTAGCGATTTATTAATGGTTAATAAATCGTTACCCGCAGTAGCCATTACCTTACCATGTACATATTTCAATTTTTGGTTAGCAGTTAATTGTAAATCTGTCATTATTAAATTGGCCATTGCTTTTTGCATATTGGCCAATGCATAGGGGTTGTAGGCTTTCAATTTAACATTTGCCTCGGTGGGTGTTTTATCCGATTTGGATGAGCTGTCTTTTTTACAGCTATAACTTATACTCCACAAAGCCAAGCCTAGGTAAAGCATTAATTTTTTGTTCATTGAAGCGTTTTTTTAGATGAGCGGAATGCAGGGAATGACTATTTGAAGTAGCTGATGCAATGCGCAGTTGTGCAATGATAGTTTATAGGGCAACAGCAAACAATTTTATGATACCAAATGGCATTTTGGAGTGATGAAATGGCTAGTTGAGCGGTATGAAATAGAAATTTTATGTCGAAAATTCCATCATTCTTTGCACAATCAGGAAACAGCCTTGGATAATCTTTTTATCTTAAAAGCATTCTCAAACCTAATTTATTGATGATGAAAATAACACCTTTCGACAAGATTATTTGTCGCACACCTGCTTTTGGCTTTAACCAAACCTTAGCTGAGGTTTGGGAGCAATTGAAACTTAAAATTGAGGAATCCTCTCCCAATTTTTATGAGCTGATCAAAAATTTGAACCATGTGGATTTAAAAACGCTAGATGAGAAAAGCCGATTTACCAATTGGAAATATTTGAATAGGGCAAAATTTAGAGCTACTCCTTTTGGCACTTTTGCAGCAATAAGTTTAATGGAACTCAGCTTTGCTGCCGATACCAAACCGATAATCACTCAAGAATTAATAGCACGGCACTGGATAGATTGGAGTTTGAAGGAAGTGTTTAACAGTACAGCGATGCAGGACGTAAAACAACTGCATAGCAATAGCTCCATTTATTTTGTGGGTAATGAAATTAGGTATCTTAAAACTGCTGGAAACTCATTTGAGCTGGCAGCTGTGGATAGCCTACCAGAGCTTAACGTTATTTTATTAACCTGTAAAAGAAAGACCAGCCCAGCAGAAATTTACGAATTAATGGAGCACAGTTTTAATTTAGGTAAAGCTGCTACGATAGCGCTACTAACACAGCTAATTGAACTGCAACTTTTACAGACCAACCTACAGCCAAATATTACCGGAGCCGATTATTTTGAGAAATTGGGCATAACCTGTTTGCCAAAACCTAGTAATTACATTATAGCCGAACGGGCGATAGTTAAGGGTAATTTTAATGGCAAACTATTGAAACAGTTGCCTGAGCTGCTCTCTTTTTACACCAAACACTTGGCTGCCCCAGTACCAGCAGATTTATCGACCTTCATCCACCACTTCAGCGAAAGGTTCGATCAACAAGAACCCACACTTGCACTGGTAATGGACCCAGAAATTGGCATAGGTTATGGAGATTTGGCACAACTACAGCCAGACGAGTTAGTTAACGGCATTAAAGATGGCCAAGCTAAGCCAGAACCTCAAAGCCTTAGCTATGGTAAGTTACAGCAATTTTTGCTACGTGGAATGATGATGCAACAAGCTATCGACTTAAGCAATTTTGAAGAGGCCGCTACTCAGAGTGCGGTATTGCCCAATACCTTTAGCCTTATTTTTCATTTGTATAATGGCCAAGCTGTTTTGGCGCATACCGGTGGCAGTACTGCCAATGCTCTATTAGGGCGATTTACACTAGGCAATGAAAAGCTTACCACCTATGCTAGCCAAATTGCGACACTAGAAACAGAAGCCAACACTGATGTACTATTTTTCGACATTGCCTATCAGGCAGAAAAAAAAGTAGATAATGTAAACCGAAGGGCACAATTGTATGCCTACGAGCTACCCATTTTAACTTGGTCTGAAACTGACCAACCTTTAACTTTAACAGACATTGTAGTTGCCATAGCGGATGGAGAAGTGATCCTAAAATCAAAAAGTTTAGGCAAAAGGATAGTACCAAAAATACCTTCTGCCTATAACTACAGCCGATCTGATTTGGCAGTATTTAGATTTTTATGCGATGTGCAAAATCAGGGAATCCTCAGTAACTTCAGTTTCAAACTACAAGATCTGTTTCCCAACTTAGCACATTATCCTAGGGTAACTTTTAAATCCATTATAGTTTCGCCAGCAATGTGGCTCATTCCGGCTGCTGCTATGAAGGAACTAATAAACTTGCAACAGTGGCTAAAAGTACAGGGTTTTGAGGTTATGCTAAAAGTGGGTTATGCCGACCAATCGCTCTGTATTGATCCAAATAATGAGCAGGATGTTTGGGCATTATGGCATTACTGCAAACAACAAAAAGACGATGTTTACTTAACAGAGGCACTATTGGCGGATAGCGATTTGTTAAAAGATGAAAAGGGCAATAGCTACCATCCACAATACATCGTCAATTATTACCATCAAGAAAGGGTGTACGAGCCCAGTAAACCTATTGTAGTTGAACAGCCTGAATGTTGCTTGCCTGGTTCTGAATGGTTATATGTTGAGATTTACAGCCATTTTTCTAAGAGCAATTATCTATTAACAGGATTGATAAGCCATTTTTTAAAGACTAACCATAGCTACCTTAAAAAATGGTTCTTTATCCGTTATACAGATCCAGCACCACACATTCGCTTTCGGGTTGAGCTAAAAAATAAAACTTACGGTTTTATGTTATTGGATAGCTTGCAACAATTGATATCAATAGAAATGACAAAGGGATTTGTAAGTGACTTTAAATTGCCAACCTACCAAAAGGAGACCCAACGTTATGGCGCAAGCCGTATGCACTTAGTTGAGCATTTTTTCATGGCAGACAGTAGGTATGTGAGTTACCTCATTAAAAAATCAACTACCGAACAACTATTGATGAATGCCTTACAGGCTGCACAAACTTTAGCAGCTATGGCATTAAATGAGCTAACAGATCAAATTAAATTTGTGGAAAGCCTGGCCCAAAGTTTTGCAAAAGAAATGAATATAAATTCTGTAGCATTTAAAAATATCAATGCCAATTTTAATGTATTAAAGCCTCATATGGGAGATACGCTTAAAATACCAGCTAAAATTGACCGCAATTGGAGGTTAAGCTTTAAAGCCATAATGGATGTTTGTGATGACAATTACAGCAAACATAAAATGCTGGCAGACCTTATTCACATGCATGTAAACAGGCTTTTTATAACAGACCAAAGGGTTTATGAGGCCATAATCTACCAATATTGGAAACGTTTACTCTACACTAAGCAGGCTTTGTTAAAAGGTGAACAGGGATAACAATATCTACTTTAAAATGCGGGCCTATGGTTTGGTATTGGAATTTAACTTGCTCGCCATAGGCATAACTTAATCTTTTATGAATATTGTGTAAACCAGCATGATGGCTCTCTGTTACCTTATGTTTTTTGATGAGGTTTTTGGTTTGGATATGTAAGCTATCATCTGCCAAATCGAGGTCAATAATGGCAATTTCATCGGGATCACTGATATCGCCATGTTTGAAGATATTTTCTACTAAGGTTAACAGTACCAAAGGAATTAAGTTGAATTTTTTTACCTCTTCAGTATAAGCGAAGTACACATTTAAATCTGTTCCTTTTCGTATCTGATAAAGAAACAGCAAGTTTTCTACTTGTTCGATTTCGTTGGCTAAACTAATGGTTGTACCCATTTCCTCGGCATCAATAGCAAAACGCATCATATCAGACAATCTCTCTACTGCATCTCCTGCAATGGCCGAATGCGCATTTACTTTATGGTAAATAAAAGAAAGTGTATTAAATAAAAAATGTGGATTGATTTGGGCTTTTAAGAAAGCATTCTGGGCATTTACCAATTCTTTCTCTATTTGCTGTTGTTGGATAATTTTTTCTAAGCGGTCTTTTTCAAGTTCTTGTGTCTTCTTTCGCTCGCTGAGATAAGTGACCACAAAGTAATATCCAGTGGCATAGCCCATCATCAAAATACCCCTGTATAAGTTACGTAGGATGAAGGCTTCATCAGCACTCGGGTGATCTTCTTTTTTATAATCGCCAACTAAATGTAAAAACAGTGTAGCACAATAATGCCCATAGATATAAATGATCAACTCTATTACTAATAAGATTGGTATAGCCCAAAAGAAGCTTTTACCTTTTTTATTAATGAATGGAAGGGTAAAATTACCATGTAGATAGAAGAATGAAATGGTAACCACATAATGTATAAGATAGATTTCAATTTCTAATTCGCGATCAAAGATAATCGTTAACAGTACGGTTTCATAAAACATATAAAGAAACCATACTCCTAAGTGGATTTTATTTTTGCTTAGCCACTTACCTATCTTATACTGTATCATACTTTCTATATCTCGAAATAGCCATTCTATATCACATCTTTTTCAGGGTCGTCTCCTTCTGCTAAGTTTCATAAAAAATCTAAAAATTATGAAACAAAAAAAGACTAAAATCAGCGCATCAACTTTATTTATCTATCAGAAATCTAAAATTAAAGCTATGCCAGCAAGATCAACGGGTGATCCAACAACAAGTGTTGTCACCACTAGCAAAACCACTGGCATGTTTTAATTTCTTCAAAACAGGGAAGATCAGTTTTTCTTCCCTGTTTTAACTAAATATTGTGTCACAAAATCATTGAAATCTTTACGGTACAATTCTCCAACGGTAAGCTGTATCCCATTATTCATTTTTACCATATTGCCATTAATAGTCTCTATTTGATCTTTCCTAACGATAAAACTTCGCTGCAATTGGATAAACTCTGGTTTATCAGCTAATTTTTTCGCAAATTCGGTAAGCGACATTTTAGTTACTATCTGTTTACCTTGAACATAGATCATAATGTGGTTGAGCTTACTTTCAACCGCAATGATGTCTGAATAATATATTCTGACAATCTTATAGTCGTCATTTTTGTTTTTCACAAAGAAAAACTCATCTGGAATTGCCGGCTTAGTTTGCTCCTTAAGCGGCTTATTTAACTTTTCTGCTAAAAGTCTATTTATGGTAATTACAAATTTACCTAAGGAGTAAGGCTTCAACAAATAAGCGTCAGCATTTGTCTCAAATGCATCGTAAGCATACTTTGTATGTGCTGTAGTAAATACAAGTGTATTGGTTTTTGATCTAATTACTTGAGCTAACTCCAAACCTGTAATCTTGGGCATGTCGACATCCATAAATATAATGTCTACAGAGTCTGACATGCTGATTTCCTTTAAAGCTACCACTGGATCGGTATAACTTTTAATCAAAACAAGTTCTGGTACTGCCTCTATATAACTTTGTAGCCCTTCTATGGCATGCAGCTCATCATCAATAACTATACATTTAAACATATTTTGATACAGAAAATGCTTAAATATAGCGATCTGAGCCTTTAAATCAAATTTTTTAGGCTTTTTTGAGCACAAGATTTTTGAAGGATTTACATATTGAAAATATAAATGATTATCTCGCTTGGCGATTATCAATCCCTAATAGTACAGGCAGTAGTTGGAAATTACTACTGATTATAGGAATTATACAGTTATTACCTAGCTTCCTAATTTCATTACAAATTAGCAGTAATTCTGTCCAACACAAGTCTATTAACTTAGTTTGTTTTTTAGCGAAAAATCTATGTATACCACAATTTCGTAGCTCATATTCGTCAATAGTGATTAGAAAACCAGCAGTAATGCGTCCACTTATCTTAAATATTGAATTTTTTGGAATAAAGTATGTCCTACCTATCCTAAAATCAAGCTCTTTCCCATCCACATTTAAAATACCCAAACCTTTTTCTAAAACAAAAATCCGATAAGGCAAATCACAAGTAATTTCCTCGGCTAACATATCCATTTTACAAAGCTGTTTTACTTTAATCATAGGAGTATTTAATATTTGATAAATTGGTTTAAGTTGGCTGGCTCATTATGTAACACGAAAAATGCATTTCAATTAACGCTCATTTGAACCTAATGAAACCGATTACCCCCCGATTACTTTATTTAGTAACCAAGGGGATTGAAACGGCATGTCCAAACGCTACTATTAATAAACCTGCCCGAAAGATGTAGATCATTGCAGAATTTTGCCAAAAAAAGACATATAAAGGTGATTTCGGATGATAGAAAGGCAAATTGGGGTGATATAACGTATGCTGGTATTTTTAAATTAGCTTCAAAATATTATAAGCAAATTAAATTTTAGTAATGCGCCAAACGGTAAATCTTTTCCTTAGCATAGATATGGATAGGCCTTAAAGTTCTCCTAACCGCATAGCCAGATCTTGTAATTCTAGTTAAGGTATATATAAACAAACTACCTCTAAAACCTCAGGATAGTACAGGTTGCAGGGTTTACCTTTGGCTAATATCTTTAGAGAACCAGTTATCAACCTTAATTTCATGATGCGTAAGTTATTTCTATGCTGTTTCCTTTCCCTTTTGATAGGCCAATTGAGTTTTGCCCAAAACCAAAGAGTTACCTATAACTTTAATCCCGGTTGGAAACTACTTATTGGCGATGCCCTTGAAGCGGAGGCAGCAAACTTTGATGATCAAAATTGGAAGGAAATTACCTTGCCTTATGCTTGGAATGAAGATGAAGCATTTAAAAAATCAATCGAAAACCTATCTACAGGCATTGCTTGGTATAGAAAACATTTTAAAGTAGCTCATGCAGATAGCACCAAAAAGATATTTTTAGAATTTGAAGGAATCAGGCAAGCTGGCGAATTTTATCTCAATGGTAAATTTATCGGTCGCCATGAAAATGGTGTAACCTCATTCGGATTCGACATTAGTGATTTAATTTTAGCCAATCAGGATAATGTGCTGGCCGTAAAAATAGACAATGCTTGGAATTACAAAGAAAAAGCTACCAATTCTGGCTACCAATGGAATGATAAAAACTTTAATGCAAACTATGGGGGTATTTCCAAAAATGTTCGTTTGCACGTAGCAAGCAAACTTTATCAAACCTTACCCCTATTTAGTATGCTAAAAACTAAAGGGAATTATATTTATGCCAAGGATTTTAACATCAAAGAAAAACAAGCTGTTATAGTTTCCGAATCAGAAGTTAAAAATGAAGATAAAATGCCAAAAGCCGTAAGTTATGAGGTGGAGATAAAAGATTTAGATGGTAAAATTGTTAAAACTTACCATACTAATCCTCAAACGGTAGCGGCTGGCGCAACGGTAACTTTAAAAGCCGAAGCATTGGTTAATGGTTTAAATTTCTGGAGTTGGGGTTATGGCTATTTATATACCGTAACTTCTAGGTTAAAGGTGGATGGAAATACCGTGGATGAATTGGTGACCAAAACTGGATTTAGAAAAGCTGAATTTAAAAATGGCATGGTGTATCTTAACGACCGTGTGCTGATGATGAAGGGTTATGCCCAAAGAACCAGTAACGAATGGCCAGCAATTGGCTTATCGGTACCTGCTTGGCTAAGCGATTATAGCAATCAGTTAATGGTCGAAAGCAATGCCAATTTGGTACGTTGGATGCACATTACTCCATGGAAACAAGATATCGAATCATGCGATCGGGTGGGTTTGATACAAGCTATGCCAGCTGGAGATTCGGAGAAAGATGTTACTGGGCCTAGATGGGATCAGCGAAAAGAAGTAATGAGAGATGCCATTATTTATAACAAAAATAATCCAAGCATCTTGTTTTACGAAAGTGGTAACGAATCTATCAGTGCCGAACACATGGTAGAAATGAAAGCCATTAGAAATCAATATGATCCGAATGGTGGAAGAGCTATTGGTTCTAGAGAGATGTTAGCTATAGATGAGGCAGAATATGGTGGCGAAATGTTATACATTAATAAAAGTGCTGGCAAACCTTTATGGTCTACCGAATATTCTAGAGACGAGGGTTTACGTAAATACTGGGACGAATTTTCTCCTCCTTACCATATCAATGGAGCTGGTCCATTATACAAAGGTGCCGATGCGAGCAGTTACAATCGTAACCAAGATTCTCATGCCATAGAAGATATTGTAAGATGGAACGAATATTACAAAGAAAGACCGGGTACAGGAACTAGGGTAAGTTCTGGTGGTGTAAATATCATTTTCTCAGATACCAATACCCATTACCGTGGAGAAGAAAACTATAGAAGAAGTGGGGAAGTAGATGCCATGCGCATTCCGAAAGATGGTTTTTTTGCACACAAAGTGATGTGGGATGGTTGGGTTAATGCCAAACCAGAAGGCATCCATTTAATTGGGCATTGGAATTATAAAGCCGATACCAAGAAAAATATTTATGTGGTTGCAGCTGGCGACAAAGTAGAGCTGTTCTTAAACGATAAATCCTTAGGTTTGGGACAAAAAAGTGAAGGCTTTTTGTTTACCTTTAAAAACATCCATTTTAAACCAGGCCTTTTAAAAGCAATTTCTTATACTACAGCTGGCAAAAAATTAGCAGAAACACAATTAAAAACTGCAGGTGTGGCAACTGCATTGAAATTAACTACTTTAAAAAACCCAACAGGTTTTAAAGCAGATGGCGCAGACTTGGCACTGGTTCAGGTAGAGGTGGTGGATGCAGCTGGTAACCGTTGCCCCATAGCCCTAAATATGATCGACTTTGAAATTACTGGTCCGGCAGATTGGAGAGGTGGTATTGCCCAAGGACCGGATAATTATATCTTATCTAAACAATTACCTGTTGAAGGTGGTATAAATAGGATATTAATCAGATCTACCACTACAGCTGGTAAAATTAACCTAAGTGCCAAATCGGCTGGATTAAGCTCAGCTTCGCTTACCTTAGAAACATTACCTGTTAAGGTAACAAATGGTTTAGCTACACAATTGCCTAGTGATGGGTTGAAACCAAATTTAAGCAAAGGACCTACACCTGCTGGTCCATCTTATGTAGTAACCAGAAAAACGGTTAAAATTATTGCAGCAACAGCTGGAGCGAATACAGATAAAGCTAAACTCAGTATTGATGATAATGAATTGAGCGACTGGGCTAACGATGGCAAATTGACTACCGCTTGGATTAAATACGATTTGGAAAAAGAAAGTATCATTACAGAAGTAAGTTTGAAACTAAATGGCTTCAGATCAAAAATATATCCCCTAGCCATATTGGTAGATGGAAAAGAAGTATTTAAAGGTGATAGTAAACTGAGCCTAGGTTATTTTACGGCCATTTGTACGCCAACAAAAGGAAAAACGGTAACCATTAAACTTTCTGGAGATAGCAAAGAAAAGGAAGGTGCAAACGCTGGTGTAGAAGTAAATGGTAAAAAGTTAGATGATGGTATCGAAAGAGCTGAAACCAAATTAAAAGGATCTTTAAGCATTATCGAAGCAGAAATTTATACTAAACCTTAATTAAGTTTTCCAGATTCCCATATATTAGCAATATTGGCGAGCAAACTGTATTTGCGGATGAAGAGAACTGGAAATCTTACCTCATCTATTCTTAGGGCAAGGGCCCATACACCATCTATATCTCAGAACTTTCTGTTATAGCTATTACCATTTACAACATCGCCATTTAGCTGGGAAAGTTGGGATCGGTTTTTTAGCAACTGGCACTGCAAATGCTTTTTGTGATATAGATGAAGTTGATCAAAGCTAAATAGCTTTTACTCATTTGATTTTAATAGCGTTAAATTTCAAACATAAAAGGCCATCCATCCAGATAGCCTATTATGATATAACCAAATTTAACCTGTTTTAATTTCTTTGTATGAGATCAAACAATAATTAAAAATAAAGCTAAAAAATTAGGGAAGTGTTATGGACTATCCTGCTTGAGAGCAGTAAAATGGATTTTATTGTATTTTTTTCTATAATTATTTATTTCTCGCATAATTATCAATCGATATTGCTGAAACTTTTGATGTTTTTGTGGATGCTAACTTTTTCTGTTACTGTAATCGCTTTAACTTTTTTCAGTACCACGTTTTCAATAGGTAAAGTGGGTTCGCCCAATATCCGTGAAATAAATTTTACAGCTCCTGTTTCTATATTTTCAAGATAAATATTCTTGATGGGTGTCAATCTTTTTTCGACCGTTGGCACCAATGTTTTCCATTGGTAAAGCACATCTGTTTCGATACCTAAAATACCTTGATCAATTTTACCTGCAAATAAGTTTTTGGCATAAATATTTTGCACATAACCACCCATTCTTTCGTTGGTTTTAATAAACAGCAGGTGGTTTAGTTTGGCTCCATCTATAACTTTACAATTTTCTAACAGCACATTTTCTATTCCGCCAGAAAGTTCACTTCCAATAGCAACCAATTGATGACCATTTTTAACTAGACAGTTACGAATAACTATATTCTTTGATGGTGTTTTTAAACGCCAACCTTCTGGATTACGACCGGATTTGATCGCGATGGCATCATCACCTTGATCAAAAGTGCAGTTCTCAATTAACACATTTTGGCTCATCTCAGGATCTACACCATCATTGTTATGCCCATGAGCGTATATTTTTACATTTCTAATCACTACATTTTTAGACAAATAGGGATGAATAGTCCAAAAAGGACTATTGGTAATTTTGACACCATCTATTAAAATATTTTCACTTCTATTGAACTGTATAAATTGCGGTCTTAAATTGGCCGTATCGTTTACCATTTGCCTATCCTTTACCGAGCTGTATGCCATACCCAAATTGTAAAGGCGTTTAATGTTTTCTAGATGTGCTTTTGGACGGGAAAACCATTTTTTCCAAGTATCCATTTGCGCTTTAAGTTCTCCATCTCCAGTAATCGCTACGTTTTTACATTGGTAAGCATAAATTAGAGGAGAATAGTTATAACATTCCATGCCCTCCCAACTGCTGTGTACTGCCGGAAGAAAATCTGCAGGATTTCCAGAAAAAAGTAAAACTGCTCCCTTATTAAGATGAAGGTTCACATTGCTTTTTAAGTGAATTTTACCCGTTAACCACTCTCCTTCAGGTATCACCACAATACCACCATTAAGTTTATTGGCTTGCGCTATTGCAAGTGCAATGGCATTTGAGGTTTTAGCTTGATCTCCTTTTACTGCACCAAAATCGATTATAGATAACTTTTTACAGCTCTTAAAATCTGGAATGGTAATGGCGGGCATTTTAAAAGGCGTTGCCACTGTAATCTTTTCCAGTTTTACAATAGTCTTATCTTGCATAAACGATAAACCAACTACAGCAAATACTATAAGTGTGATGATCTTTTTAGACATATAAAATGATTTTAATTGATGTATTTTGGAGTTCGGTTAGCTAATCTGCAACATCAAATATAACTGATGCTAAACCCAAATGCATCCTGTGGCATCCTGCTATGAAAGGATTGCCATAAACTACTTAACCTAACCAACAGTACAGGATGCGTCGAAATAGGTAAATTGATATATTTGAGTGATACCAAATGTAATTTATAATGAATTTTTTAAAGCTGAAACTCTTTAATACACTAATAGGAATTGGCATACTCGTATGTTATTGCAGCGTCTCTTTTGCACAACAGTCCGGGAAAACTGATGCTATTTATTCGGGTGTGCCTTGGTACGATCAAAATGGAAAAGTAGTTAGCGCACATGGTGCAAATATCATTAAGGTTAAGGACAAGTTTTATCTTTTTGGGGAGGCTCATACCGATACTAGTAATGCCTTTGTAGGTTTGAATTGTTATTCATCAAAAGACCTCAATAATTGGAAATTTGAGCGTATTGCCCTACCTATACAAAGTAATGGAAAATTAGGGCCTAATAGAGTTGGTGAAAGACCGAAAGTAATGAAGAACCCTCAAACAGGTTTATATTTGATGTATATGCATGTGGATACCTTGGGTTACAAAGATCAGTTTGTAGGTTATGCCATTGCCAAAAATGTAACCGGACCTTATCAGTTTAAAGGGCCCTTGCTATTTAATGGTAAGTCCATCAAAAAATGGGATATGGGTACTTTTCAAGACAAAGATGGTAAAGGTTACCTACTAACGCACGGTGGGGTAATCCATCAATTAAGTGATGATTATCAGTCTATAGTTGCAGAAATTAATCCACAAATTACTAGTGGTTTCGAATCGCCTACCTTATTTAGAAAAGGGAATACTTATTATTTTATTGGTTCGCACCTTACCTCTTGGGAAAAGAATGACAATTATTATTATACAGCTAATAAATTAAGTGGTCCATGGATTTCCAGAGGTCTATTCGTCCCAAAAGATAAACTTACCTGGAATTCACAATCTACTTTTGTATTAGCTATTGAAGGCAGCAAAGAAACCACCTATATGTATATGGGCGATAGATGGTCTTACCCTAGGCAGCTATCTGCGGCTACTTATGTTTGGCAACCCATTACCTTTAATAAGGAGGCAATAAGTATCCCTAACTATTTAGAGACGTGGACTGTAGACATAAAAACCGGAATAACAAATGCAAAAAAGAGCGACCATACAATTATGGAGAGCAAAAGTAATTTAATTACCTATACAGGCGAATGGAGTACTTCTAAGCATGAAAACAAAATGGTAAAAAGAGCGTTAACATTAAATAGCGCTTCTAAAATTACCTTTAAGGGGACACAGATTGGTTTACGAACTTTAGTATTACCTGATAATGGTTATGCTAAAATCACACTAACGGATAAAAAAGGAAAAATTCTAGTAGAGAATTTGGTAGATATGTATGCCAAATCTCCTACAGCTACTTTGGTATTTCTTAGCCCTATTTTACCAAAAAACGAATATACTTTAACAGTTAGGGTAGCTGGCGAAAGACCAAACTGGTCTGATAAGAAGAAAAATGATTATGGTAGTACTGCAAATTACATCACTATAGATCAATTTCTAATCAAAGAATAAATACACAGCGCTTATAACCAAAATTCGATTATTATTAATCGTTTTATAACACACCAATATGGGAACAACATCTTATTTTACATCAGAGACAAATTAGAAACCAATACCGCTCTTTGGAGAATTGCAAAAGGACAGGTTGTTTATTCCAAACCTTAAAATTAAAATTTCTAATTTTTATAAAACAAGAAAGCTACTCATCCAAGTAGCTTTCTGTTTATGAAACCAAAATTACAACTGTTTCTAATTTGTATGATGATTAGAACAATAATTAAAAATACATGCTAAAAGTCAATATAGCATCCTGTACTATGCTGAAGAGGATTTGAAATCAGTATTTTTTGAACTCGCAAAGGCTTAAATATTGTTTTATACATTAAATAAGCCACGATAACGTTTGCGCATTTTTTATTTATTTGGATTTATTTTACTAATTCCCATCTGGTTTTACCACACTACTTCTTAAACTTTCTGGCCAGTTCCACTTGGCTATATCATCTGGTTTTGATGGATTAAATTTTTGTCTTGGATCGATCAGGAACTTAGCCAAGGGTAACTTAGCTGACTTTATCCCTTCCACAATGCAACGAGCAATTTCGTAAGCACCATAGGTGTTAAAATGGGTATTGTCTGCTAATGCTTTGTCTTGACCCGGATAAGTATTTGCAGGGTAATGAACAAATGCCTTTTTTGAGGGTTCTTCTCCCATGGCATTAAATAAAGTGGTGGTTAATTGGTTTAAATCTATTAGTGTTACATTTTCGCTAGCTGCCACCTTTCTGGCTGCATCAGGGAAATCGCCCAAGGTATTTTCCATTTTTCCATTTGCATCAAATTTTCTTCTAGCGGTTGGAGTAACGATAACAGGAATTCCACCTTTTGCCTTGGCACGTGCTATATACAATTTCAAACGTTCGGTATAAGACTTGTAAGCACCATCGTTTGCGCCTTTATCTTTCTGATCATTGTGTCCAAATTCTATAAAAAGATAATCTCCGGGTTTCATTACGCTGATGACTTTGTCTAATCTATTGCTGCCTAAAAAAGAACCTAGCGTTAATCCAGATTCAGCGTGATTGGCAATTGCAACACCTGGTTTAAAAAAACAAGGTATCATTTGTCCCCATGAAGCCCAAGGTTCGCTATCGCCATTTACCACAGTAGAGTTACCAGCTAAAAATACAGTAACCTGATTTTCTACTTTTTTGATTTCTATATCTTTTAATGTAATGTATTGATCAAACTCTAAGGTCAATTTATCGTCCCAATCTAACTTGGTTAATTCTCTATCTTTTAATTTAACATTTGTTTTGGCATCAATTTTTCTGTCTTTAATGTTTACTACAAATGTTTTGGATATAAATTTCCCAGCTTTGGTTTTTACGTTTTCTAACATTAACCTACGTGATTCGGCCTTAACAAAAGTACCTTGCGCACTACTTAAATTTAAAGTGACTTGATAATTGCCTTCTGGTAGCTTAACGGAGAAATAGAAAGCACTATTAGGTTGATCTAAATTGGTATCAAAATCAAAACCTGCACCATTGGCAGTAGTGTAGGTAGTTATACTTTTAGGTTTGCTAAAATCGAATTTAAACGAAGTACCAACCTGTGCCACTAAATTGCTACTCACGAATAACAATCCAGCAAAAAGCATATTTTTCTTAAAGTTCATCTGGTTTTTATATTGGTTAATTGTGCAAGAGCCTCTCAAATCAGCTCCACTCAAATTTACCATTCCATTTGCAAAAAGGTATCCTGTACTGTGCTGTATTAACTCATTTTATTTAATTAGAAACAGTTGAGAGGTTTAATTTTGCCGTTTTTAGCAATTTACCATTTACTTCTAAAGTAATTGGCCCTGCAGTTTTAGAAGATTGTACCAATACCACTAACTTGCCACTAAATAATTTCATCGTTGGTTTGGTAAAAGGTTCTAGAGAAGTGGCATCTCCATTACAAACTGCTTTAAAAGCACCATTTCCATTTACTTTAAAATTTAGTGATGTTGTTTCGGTTGGACAAGGATTGCCATTTTTATCAACCACAGAAACGGTGATGAAAGCTAAATCCTTACCATCGGCAACAATTTGTTTTCTGTCCGCTTCTAATTTAATTTGATAAGGTTTGCCAGCGGTAACCACTTTTTCTTCTTCAACTGGCTTTCCATTTTTATCTAAGGCTATAACTTTTAATGTACCAGGCTCGTATTTCACATCCATCCACATTAAACGGTAACGGTTTTGATTGGTAGATTTATCCTTTTTTTGAATGCCTAAACTTTTGCCGTTTAAAAATAATTCGGCACTATCGTAACTGGTATACACAAAAACAGGAGTAGTTTCTCCTTCACGTCCCTCCCAATTCCAATGTGGTAAAATATGAAGTGTAGGTTTTTCGGTATTCCAACGGCTTCTGTATAAGTAATAGCGATCTTTAGGTAGTCCTGCCAAATCTGATATACCAAAGTAAGAACTTCTTGAAGGCCAACTTTCATCATAAGGAGTTGGTTCGCCTAGATAATCAAAACCAGTCCATACAAACTCTCCAATTACCCAAGGTTTATCATCTTGCATCACAAAATCATCATCAGGTACGTTAGACCAACTACAATATTCAAGATCGTAAGATGAACTTTGCAAATCATCATATTTTTTATCTTTTGCCTTAACTACTGGAAATTTATATATTCCTCGAGAACTTACCGTAGAAGCTGTTTCTGAACCTAAAATAAAACCTTGAGGAAATGCTTTATTAGCTTCTTCATATAAATGCACCCTATAATTTAATCCTGGAATATCCATGATAGCGCCAAAACCAGATTGCATTACCGATTTAACCTGATCCATACCTACAGTTACGGGTCTAGTAGGATCTTCTCTATGAAAAATATCCTGCAACCATTTTGCTCTTTTTACACCTTCGGCTCCAAATTGGTCTGGTACTTCGTTTCCAGAGCTCCACATTACAATAGAAGGATGGTTTTTATTCGCTTTAACTAGATTTACAATATCTTTTTCTGCATCAGTATTAAAATACAAGTGGTAACCATTTTGGACTTTTGCTTTTGCCCATTCGTCAAAACTTTCTGCCAAAAACATAAAGCCCATTTCATCGCATAAATCTAATTGCTCTTTAGATGGCATATTATGCGAACTACGAATTGCATCGCAACCCATTTCCTTTAAAATAACCAACTGCCTCCTTAAAGCTGCGATGTTAATTGCCGCACCCAATGGACCCAAATCGTGGTGTAAACAAACTCCCTTAAACTTACGTACTATGCCATTTAAGCTAAATCCTTTACCAGCAGTAAATGCAATCTCTCTAATGCCAAATCTGGTTTTAACTACATCTTTTAACAACTTACCGTCGTAAACATTTACTACTGCGGTGTATAAATAGGGTGTTTCTGGGCTCCATAGTTTAGGATTTGACACCTTTATATTTTGATCCATTTGATTGCCAAAACTAGCAGCAGAAGTGTCTGAAGCAACCACTACACCCACATTATTTAAAATCTGTGTAACCAAACGTAAGTTACTATGGCTTAACTCTGTTTTGATATTTACCTTGGCAAAAGCTGGTTTAATAATAGGTGTAGTTATGGTTATACCCCATTGTTCGATACTCTTTTCTTCTTTAATAATTAAACGAACATTTCTGTACAACCCAGCGCCTGGATACCAACGGGATGATTTAGGTTTATTGTTAAGATGAACAGTCAAAGTATTTTCTTCCTTTGTATTCAACTTGTCGGTAATATCTATATAAAAGTAATTATAGCCGTAATTCCACTCTACAACTAATTTTCCATTAAGGTAAACCCGAGGTTCGCTCATGGCACCATCAAATTGCAATATTACTTTTTCATTGGTTTTTAGCTCGCTTAGTTTTATTTTTTTTCGATACCAACCATCTCCAATATAGGGCAAAGCACCCGTTCTACCTGTCTTTTCGGTCGCCACCGTTTCGCCATTTTGGGTAATTGCTGTAACCTGTTTATCAATTTCCTTATCAAATGGACCAGTAATCGCCCAATCATGAGGAATAGTTACCGTTTCCCATTTGCTATCGTCAAAGTTGTTATGAATGGCATTGGGGTGTTGTCCTTTTGCAAACTTCCAGCCATCCTCTAGCAAAATCTCCCTTCTTTGCGCTAAGGCATCTAATGCTGTTAGAATCACCAATGAGAAAACTATCAATACTTGATAACAATTGAACTTTGCTTGAAAATAGTTTTGGGATAGCTTCATACAGAATATTGCGATTGGGATAAATTATTTTCACGAATTAAGTAAAAAATTACAACAATAAGCGTCTGAATGACAAATATAAAATCGTCTTTATACCTTCTGATCAAATTTCTCAATCAGAAACATAACAGCCAAATGCTATTATCCATTAATATCACAACCCAAAGGAATAATTGAAAAATAATGCAATTCAACATAAAATGTTCAAAAATTAAAAATGTGCCCAATTGTGGCTAAAATTTAATTATTTGTTAAAATATGATATACAGCACAGTACAGTACATGACGGTACACCAAAATTTAAATTTTAATTTTCTCCTATCTAACCAAATATTCTCTCAAAAAAATGAAACAATTGCTTTAATCTACCCAGTGCGCAGAAGCTATTTTCGATTTATAAAATTTAAAATCAAAAAATCTATGAACCAAAATGCAAAGGATTGCGCAAATACGATCTCAAACAAATAATTAATCAAATCTAAAGTTAATTTAAAAACCAAATATTAAGAGTTGTTAACCATAGCGCTGTTCATATTTTTTAATCAATCTAACCAAATAATAGTAAATATGTATTTAAATCTACATCCAAGGTCGTTTCATAGGCGACAAAAACTAAGTAGCAAAAAAATCATCATCATGGGTTTTTCTGCACTAACGATGCTGATCAATGCACCTGCAATCGCATCAACCCCTATAAAAAAAGAAAACCTAATCAACAAAAAATTTGATGTAGTTGTAAAAGGAAAGATAACCGATGAAAATGGTGACATTATCCCTGGCGCTGGTATTAAACTTAAAAACACCAGCATATCTACAGTAACCAATGAAGATGGTACCTTTTCTATCAATGTTCCTACAGGGACTGAAAACCCTACTCTTGTAGTTTCGTATATCGGTTATGCCGTACAAGAAATCGTTATTGGCGCACGTACTACCATTAATGTTAGCTTAAAAAGCACAGTTTCAGATCTTGATGCCGTAGTGATTGTAGGTTACAATACCGTTAAAAAAAGTGATGTAACTGGAGCAGTGGTGAGCATTGGAGCAGAAGAGATTAGATCTAGACCAGTAACCAATGCTTTACAAGCTATACAAGGCAAAGCAGCAGGTGTTGATATTACCTCTAACGAACGCCCTGGACAATTAGGTAGTATTTTAATTCGAGGAGTAAGATCGCTTACGGCCAGCAACTCTCCCCTATTTGTATTAGATGGCATACCATTACAAGCTGGTGGTATCGAAGCTATCAATCCAAATGACATTGAAACCATCGACATCTTAAAAGATGCCTCTGCTACTGCGGTATTTGGTTCCCGTGGAGCAAATGGCGTGGTATTGGTTACTACAAAAAGAGGAAAGGTGGGGCAGGTAAAATTAGATTACGTGGGCACCTCTACTTTTGAACAGTTAGCTGACAGAAATGAAATGATGAATTCTGGACAGTACATTGAGTTTAGAAGAGATGCCTATCGCAGAACGGCCTACTTAAATTCTATAAATGGAACAACTACACCACCTATATATCCTTATCCTCTGGTAGCTACGCAAGCTGCGGATAGGGACATTTTTAAACAAGATGCCAATATGATTACAAACCTTGATAAAGGTTGGGTAAATGGTGTTTTTGATGGAAGCCTAGTTCCTACAACTAATTGGGGTGATTTAGTGACTAGAACAGGAATTACGCAAGATCACATCTTAAGTGTAAGTGGCGGTACAGATAAAATTAAAGCGTATGGATCTTTTGGATACTTAAATCAGTTAGGAACACAATTAGGGCAAGATTTTGAGCGCTATAGTGGCAAAGTAAGTATTGAAGTTAACCCGGTAAAATGGTTTAAAATGGGTGCTAACATTACTGCCAATTATGGTCTTCAAAATTATGGCTTCCAATCCGCGAGTGCTTCTGGCGCAGGCAATATTTATTTTGCAGCCCGTGGGATGTTGCCTTTGGCTATCCCTTTTGATGCAAATGGAAACAGAATCAATCTTCCAGGCGGCGATGTAAATATCCAAAATCCTGTTTTAGAAGCAGATTATAACATCAACCTACGTAAAACATTAAGAACAATTGGTTCTGTATTTGCTGAGGTTAACTTGTTAAAGGATTTAAAATACCGCATTAATTTTGGCCCTGATTTTTCTAATTTTTATAATGGACGTTATCAAGATGCAAAATCAGTGAATAGAGATGCAGGTATACCTGGCTCTATTAATAACCTGGCTAACCTGAACCAGAGTAATCGTTTTGCTTACACGCTAGATCATTTGTTATATTATGACAAAACCATCAACAAACACAATTTTGGTTTAACCTTATTACAAAGTTCTTCATCTTTTAGAGAAGAGTCTTCTGCCCTAACTGGTAGCAAACTATCATTACCACAATCATTGTGGTATGGTTTAAATACTGGAAACATTACTGCCTTAGATGGTTTTGACACGAATTTGAGAAAATCTACTCTTGCCTCATACATGGCGAGAATAAACTATAGCTTCAATAGTAAATACCTTTTAACTGCTTCTGCTCGTTGGGATGGAGCTTCTCAATTGGCTGCTGGCAACAAATGGGATTTTTTCCCTTCGGCAGCAATTGCATGGCGTTTAGATCAGGAAGATTTTGTGAAAGATATTAAATGGGTAAGCCAACTTAAATTAAGATTAGGTATGGGAAGTACGGGTAACTCGTCTGTGGATATTGGTAGTACTTTAGGCTTATTACAACCACTAACCTACACCTTCGGTAGCTCAGCACAAACCGGTTATGTATCTTCCGATGCATCTTTAGCAAATCCTATTCCTTTACCTAACAAATTATTGAGTTGGGAAAAAACATTACAATACAACCTTGGTTTAGAGTTTGGTCTATTTAACAATAGAATAAGTGGTTCATTAGATCTTTATAAATCTAAAACAACAGATCTTATTCTTCTTAAATCTATTGCTTCAATTAATGGTTATACCAGATCTTACGACAATATCGGTTCTACCAAAAACAAAGGATTAGACTTAGTGATTAATACAGTAAACCTAAAAACAAGTGATTTTACTTGGGAATCTACGCTAAATTTCTCGATGAGTAAGGATGAAATTGTAAAGCTAGATAACGGAGATATGGTGAATGATCGCTTCTTTTTAGGGCAAAGAAATGGAGTAGCCTATGACTTTGTTAAAGAAGGAATTTGGCAAAACACAAAAGCAGATTTGGATGAAATTGCGAAATACAAATTAAATGGTGTAATATTTAGTCCTGGAAACGTGAAAGTAAAGGATTTAAACAAAGACTATAAAATTGATGCCAATAATGACCGACAAATTTTAGGGCACTACAATCCAAGTTGGACAGGTGGACTAACCAATAGCTTTGGTTATAAAAACTTCGATTTATCTATCTTCATAGTAGCCAGGTATAATTTCCTCCTCCAAACAGGTGCTGAGGCACTTCAAGGAAGGTTTGCTCAACGTGTTGTAGATTATTGGACACCCACAAACCCAACAAATAGTTACCCTGCTCCAAACTATGCGAGTGCAAGTGGCGATCAATATATTAGTGCTTTAAATTATCAAGATGCTTCTTTTATTAAAATAAGAAATATTTCATTAGGCTATAATTTCCCAGCAAATCTGGCCAAGAAATTAACGCTATCTAGATTAAGAATATATGCGCAAGCCATCAATCCTGGATTGATTTATTCTAACGTAAAATGGATTGATCCAGATTTAGGAGGTTCTACGTTTAACCGTGGAGCAGTTTTTGGAATTAACGCAAGCTTCTAATTCATAAATATGAAGCCATGGTGTGGTTTAAAACATGCAGATGGTTTCATCACAAATAAAAATATAAAAGGATGAAAAAATTTATAAATATAATTACAGGAATTGCCATGTTAGGTGGTTTGATGATTCTCCCTACTTCTTGTAAAAAAAGTTTTTTAGATGAACAGGTGATCAACTCACATAACACTTCAGAATTTAAAACAACATTGGGTTTAGATGGATTGGTAATTGGTATGTACCAAGGTTTAAAATTTCACTTTAATTATACTTGGGCTTACACTACTACTAATTACGGAGTAGATGAATTTACGGTAGGCGGAGATAGAACAGAACAAATGTTTAACTCATATGATGGTAATTTCAACTCATTATCTGGAGATATTGCAGTCGTTTGGGATAATATGTATGGTAATATCAACTCTGCTAACATTGTAATTGAAAACATACCTCAATTTTATGAGGGCGCAAACAAGAACACGCGTTTAGGTGAGGGTTACTTTATGCGTGCTTTTGATTATTTTAAACTGGTAAAACAATTTGGTGGTGTACCGTTAAAGCTAAAACCATCAGAAACTATTCAAGAAGAATTCACTAGAAATACTGCGAAGGAAGTTTATGATCAAGTAATTAAAGATTTTACGGAAGCGTATAATTTATTACCTGCTACGGTAACGGAAACAGGTAGAATTACGAAATGGGCTGCTGCTCACTTTCTAGCAAAAGCATACCTTTTCCGGGCAAGTGAAATTAACAACGATTGGAATGGACCAACTAAAACAGAAGACCTAGAAAATGCCATTAAATATGCTGATTTAGTAATTAATAGTGGAAGCCATACGCTTGCTACAAATTTCAGCGATTTATGGAACTTTACGGTACCTGATGGACCAAACGAGACCAATAAGGAAATCATTTTGGCGGCTCAATTTTCTAACAACACCACAACATATGGTCGTTATGGAAATCAAATCCATCTATATTATCCATCTATCTATCAAACTGTTGGCGGCATGGTGCGTGATTTAGCAGGTGGTCGTGAGTTCCAACGCATGAGAGCAACGGATTATGCATTAGATGTATTTGATCGTGTAAACGATTCGAGGTTTTGGAAAAGCTTTAAAACGAGATATGTGAGCAACAACCCAAATTCTGCACCAAAATGGACTGCTGCAACTGCTCCTACTCCAGCTCAGGTTGGTCAGCCTAAATTTGTAGGTGGCGAGGAGGCTATTTTATATATTGTAAACAATGCTGGCGATACAAGATATACAGCGGCTGATGTGAATGCTGCCAATCCCTTACCTACCGACATTGGTCGCCGTAAGCCAAATATGTTTGTAAGGTATTTTGCTGGTCAACCACAGAGCTATTTAAATGGACATGGCAATTATGGAGTTAGTCAGTGGGTGGCACTTTCTAAATTTATGGATGGCTCTAGAAACTTAGTAGCTTCGCAATTTGGGCAACGAGATGGGATATTGGCACGTTTGGGCGAAACCTATTTAATTGCCGCAGAAGCACAAGGCAGATTGGGAAGATTTGCATTGGCTATACCCTATTTAAATAAAATCAGAGATCGTGCAGCTTATAAAGATGGAGAAAACAGAGAAAATTATGTAGATGGTGGAGTTTCTTACAAAACCAATCCCTTAACAAATGCAAGCGCATTATCTTCTTATTCAGATAAAAACACATATTTCGAATCCAATAACCTTACTGCAACAAATAGTACTACTTTAACAGCAATGCATTTAAACAGTGAAGCAGATATCTTTAACTCAACTAATGAATTTTACGATAATGTTGGTGCCGGATCCCAAGCAGATAAATTTACAGCATTTATTTTAAACGAGCGTTCTAGAGAACTTATGGGTGAGTTGATGAGATGGGAAGATTTGGCTCGTACCAAAACATTGGTTGCAAGAACCGCAGCGTTTAACTTGGAGGCAAAACCAGTGGCAAGTAAACATTATTTGCGTCCAATTCCACAATCGTTTTTAGATGTACTTAAAAGTAGCGGTGCAGCACTAACACCTACACAAAAACAAGCTATGCAGAACCCAGGCTGGTAAGCGAATATTACCTTTTAAAAAGGCAATTAACCAAGTGTTAGTTGCCTTTTTTTTGGAGCCCCAACATTCAATAGGTACTCAAATTAAATATAGCAATTTCGGCTCGTGCCCCAAATCTTGCAGAAACCATACTTGTTCCTATTCCTTTAGAAACATAGAGTTTAGGATTATTTTCGTTATACCATCCTTTAACATACTTTCCACTTCCCTGAGGTAAAAATGGGATAAATCCGAAAATATTGATTTGGCCACCATGTGTATGTCCTGACAGGATAAAATCTATTTTAATATCCTTAATCTTTTCTGATATCTGTTCGCTGTATTGAGGACAATGATTTAAAACTATATGATAGTCACTTTTTTTAAAATGCTCTAAAGAAATTTGAATGTCAGCATTACCAGCAACATAATCATCTACACCCGTTATAGCTATGGTTTTGTTATAGAAAGAATATTGCGTAGTCTCATTTACAAGTAATTTGCAATTGTTGGATTCGTAAACATTGCTTAGTTCAATTAAATTAACTTTCCCCCAATACTCCCAATTCCCTAAAATTGCAACCTTTCTGATGTCTTTATCAATTAGTTGTAGAAAGTCCTTAAGCAACGATACGTTTTGAGCTTTGTCTATCGCATCACCTGTAATCACGATTAAGTCAGGTTTCAATTTATTAAGCTTTTTTGTAAGTTGCGTTAATTGATAATTTACTGATTGAAGGTGTAAGTCTGATAGCTGAACAATTTTTATGTTTTTTCCATCTGGGGTTGCAGAACCAATAAAAAATTCATTTACCTCTATAAAAAATTTCTCAATCCAAAACGCATCTGTTAAAAAAAATCCAGTGGTAGCAAATGCTCCTATCTTTATAAATTTTCTTCTTGATATGGGCATTTTTTAATAATTAAAGATTTAGATTGTCAAATTTAGTTTTTTATCCAACAACTCTTGATCAATATGCTTAATGATTTAGCCTATGCATCAAATTATTATAAAAAAACAGCTATAAACCTAAACCAACTGTCCCCATTATAAGGAAAATTTTCTGTTCCATTTAACATATATTCTTCAATAACATCAAACTTTTGAATGCCTTCGTTAAACTTCCTACGTACAATGCCATTACAAACAAACTCTGCTTTCACATCTTGAAAAATATCCTGTAATCTGGATATTTTGTTTATCCAATTGACGGGTTATAGACATGTGGGGATCACGACTTGCAAAAATTGATTTCAATGGAAAGTCTTTTTGAAGCTTTTGCATAAATCCTTTAGTAGTTATTTTGGATCCTCTATCTTGAGCAATAAATAATGTGCCATTTAGATAATTTTTAACTCCATCTAGGCTTATATGAAACGGTGACTTTGTGGCACAAAATCTTTTAAAAAAGTCCTAATAATAAATAATTCTCACCGATTAGCTTCAAATTCAATAATAGTGATATGTGCACTTGAATTTCGACTATGAAACCATCCAAGAGTTTTTGCCAGCAGACATTTAAATCCTTTAACTATATCCATTACATCTGCAGATGGATAAATAGCTATGGAGTATGTATTTTTCATTTCACTAACCACTATAAATATTAGCTAATACACTAATTATATTAGTAATTTAAAATCTGATCTAACAAAAAAGGCTTACTGAATAATCAGAAAGCCTATATGTATGAAATTATAAATTTATTATGGATAGGTAGAGGCCAATACATTAACGGTATCACCTTGTGCAGCTAAATAACGTTCAGCATCTAAGGCTGCCATACAACCAGAACCCGCGGCAGTAACTGCTTGGCGGTAATAATGATCTTGCACATCACCACAGGCAAATACTCCTTCTAAATTGGTTTTAGAAGTACCAGGAATTGTTTTTAAATAGCCAGTATCATCCATATCTAACCAACCTTTAAAAATATCAGTATTTGGTTTATGACCAATAGCTACGAAAAAACCTTCCACTTCTAAAGTAGATTTTTCGTTTGTTTGATTATTTACAATTGCTAATCCGGTAACATTTTTACCATTACCTAAAACCTCAGTAGCTTCAGAATTATAAATTACTTCGATATTTGGTGTAGTTAATACGCGATGAACCATTGCTTTAGAGGCTCTAAATTCGTCTCTACGTACCAACATGTATACTTTTCTACATAATTTAGCCAAATAGGTAGCTTCTTCGGCAGCGGTATCTCCTGCGCCTACAATAGCCACATCTTGCCCTTTAAAGAAAAAGCCATCACAAACGGCACAGGCAGAAACGCCAAAACCATTGTATTTTTGCTCGCTCTCTAAACCTAACCACTTTGCCGTTGCTCCTGTAGCAATAATTACGGTATCTGCTGTAATGGTTTTAATTTCATCAACTACTACTTTACGCGGAAAAGAAGTAAAATCTACAGAACTTACATAGCCAAAACGGATTTGTGTTCCAAAGCGTTCTGCCTGTTTTCTAAAATCTTCCATCATCTCAGGCCCCATAATTCCAGCAGGGTAACCGGGAAAATTATCTACATCTGTAGTTTGTGTCAACTGACCACCCATTTCCATTCCTGTATACATCACAGGTTTAAGATCTGCACGAGCCGCATAAATAGCTGCTGTATATCCTGCCGGACCAGATCCAATGATTAAACATTTAACGTGTTCTATTTCTTGTTCTTGAGACATTTTGTTTGTGTTAGTGAAACAAATTTAATCTTTTAAATCTGAAAGCTCAAGACTTGTGGAGAAAGATGAAATTATGAAGATAATTCATCCTACATTTTCACATTACAAGTAAACCATTTATTAGTTAGCTACCTTTATTCGCTTTTAATACTCGCAAAAAATTTCCACCAAGTATTTTTTTCACCTCTTCTTCTTTATAACCTCTATTAAACAGAGCAGCAGTTACCTTGGGATAATCAGCCACACTATTGATACCTATTGGAAATGATTCAGCACCATCAAAATCGGCACCTAAACCAACGTGATCTATACCAATTAGCTTCACGATATAATCTATATGATCTACTAATAATTCTATAGCTGGTCTTGTGGCATCTGCATCTTGTTGATGCACTGAAATCAGCGTATCGATAGCATTGCTTCTGCCATATTTAGCACTCAATGCTTTAAGTTCTATATCATATTTAGCAAAAAATAATTTTTGCTTAGCGTTGTAGGTAGAATCTAAAAAGCCATTATAAAAATTAAGTGAGATAAGCCCACCATTTTTACCTATCGCTTTAATTTGTTCGTCTTTAAGGTTACGTGGCACCGGATTTAATTGGTAAACACAACTATGCGATACCAAAACTGGTTTAGTGGAAACGCGAACGGCATCAAAAAAAGTTTGCTCTCCCACGTGGGACAAATCGACCATTACACCAAGTTTATTTAGTCTTTTAACCACTTTTTTACCAAATTCGTTTAAGCCAGCATTTTCTCTTTTTACTTTGCCAGAAGTTTCTTCGGCAGCAGAACTTGCCCAAGGAGTACTATTATTCCAAGTTAGGGTCAGATAACTCATTCCTCTTTTCGCAAGCTTATCCAGATATTGCATATTGTTTTCGATCATGTGTCCACCTTCTACCCCAATCATGGCAGCTAGTTTATTTTCGCCTACTGCTTTTTGCAGTTCGGTTGCCGATCTTACAATCGTAATTTTCTCAGGGTAGCGTTTAATTAAACTATACAACGAATCAATTTGCTGATTGGCAATTGGATACCCACCTAAATGATCGCACCAGATTGAAAACACTTGAACATCCAATCCTCCAGCTTTTGCCCTAACCAAATCGAAATTACCAGTTTTTTGTAGCTTACCAATGTCAATTCCTGATTTGATCTGATTAAATAAAATATCGCCATGTGTATCTACAACAATTGCTTGTTCGTGCACAGTTTTAGCCGATTGCCCATAAGCAGTTATAACACATAAAAATAAAGTTATTGCAGCGCTGATTTTTTTTATGCTCATATATTGTGATTACTTATTTACAGCCAATGTTAGCTATTCAATAAAATCAATTGATGGTACCGCTGGCTTTAGGCTGATTTTGTTTTTTACTTTCTCCTTGTGGAACACCCATAATGTAAAATTCCTTGTCTCTTCCTCTATTGTATAACCACTCTCCTTCTTTTTCGCCATTTAGATATTTTCCAGATTGTATTACATTGCCGCTGCGATCATAATTGTAAAAAGGACCGTTTTTAACTCCCTTTTCGTAAGTTAAAATTGTCATCACGTTACCAGTTGGGAAATACCAAATCCATTCGCCCGTTTCTAAACCATTATCGAATTTTCCCTTTTGGGCTACAAAACGGTATTTATCTTTTATAGAAAAGTGTGTTAAATATTCATCATTAAAGTCTTGCACATAACTGTAAAAAACAAAATCGCCATGTTCTATGGTTAAAGATTCATCTTTAAATGAACCTGTGCTCAGTAGCTCATCGTATAAGTTATACCGTTTCAAAACCCATATATCTTCGTTGCTAATTTTACCGAACACACCATAAGAAGTTGCTTTATTTGGATCACTAACAATTTGATTTCCGTAAAAATAGATTGGTTTTACCTGAGCAAACGCAGCAAAGTTTGCAAATAAAAGCAAAAATAAAACCCAACACCTTTTCATCATTAATTGTTCATTGCCCGACTTTCTCTCCTAATTAACTTTTTGGCTTTTAAACTAGATTTTAATTCATCCATTTCGTAAACATCTATCTGCAAACCACTATGATACATCCATTCGCCATCCTTTTTCCCATCTACATATTTACCAGAGCTTTCCAAAATACCTTTTCTATTATAGCTTTGATACTCTCCATTCATCAATCCGTTAGCAAATTTTACTGTTACAAACACAGATCCATCCGGATAAAAAGTATACCAATTACCAGTTTCTTTACCATTTTCAAAACTGCCAATTTGGGAAATGAAGCGGAACTTATCCTTAATATAAAAGAAGTTATTTGTGATAGTATTAAAATACTCAACACTCATGTAATAAGTAAATTTACCATGTGGTATACTCAATTGCTCGTCCTTAAAAGATCCTGTTTGTATCAGATTGTCCCAAAGATCATATCTTTTAAAAGACCATAGCTCCTCTGTACTTAATTTACCATAAACAGCATAAGAAGTTGCTTTAGTAGAATCTGCAGTTATTATATTACCAGCAAAATAGATAGGCTTAACCTGCTGCGCTTTAGCTGTAGCGATAATAAAAAGAGAGAAAAAAAGTAAAGTAAATAATCTCATATACTCAATCTAAGTTTGTATCACACCAACATTAAACGCTTTTTTTATTGGCGATTGATTTGCAGCTTCTATACCCATAGAAATTACTTTACGTGTTTCTAAAGGATCAATTACACCATCTACCCATAAACGTGATGCAGCATAATATGGTGTAGTCTGACTGTCATATTTATCCGTAATGGTTTTCAACAAAGCCGTTTCTTTTTCTGTAGTAATGGTTTCTCCCTTGGCTTTTAGCGAAGCTTGTTCCATCTGCAGAATTACTTTTGCAGCTTGTGCGCCACCCATTACCGCAATTTTCGCAGTTGGCCAGGCATAAATCAACCTTGGATCGTAAGCTTTACCACACATAGCATAATTACCTGCACCATAAGAGTTACCAATTACGATGGTAAATTTTGGCACTACTGAATTGGCTACGGCATTTACCATTTTCGCCCCATCTTTAATAATTCCACCATGTTCAGATCTGCTGCCTACCATAAAGCCAGTTACATCTTGCAAAAACACCAAGGGAATTTTCTTTTGGTTACAATTCATGATAAACCTACTCGCTTTATCTGCACTATCAGAATAAATAACCCCTCCAAATTGCATTTCGCCCTTTTTAGATTTAACCACTTTACGCTGATTAGCTACAATACCTACAGCCCAACCATCAATCCTGGCTAAACCACAAATAATGCTCTGCCCAAACAGCGCCTTGTATTCTTCAAATTCAGAACCATCTACTAATCTAAGAATTACCTCTCTCATATCATAAGGTTTTTCCCTATTATCAGGCAAAATTCCATAAATTTCTTGTTCGTCTAATTTCGGCATGACCGATTTTATGCGGTCGAAACCAGCATGTTCTGGAGCACCTAACATGCTCATTATTTTTTTGATGCTATCTAAACATGCTTCATCATTTGGATGTTTATAATCTGTAACACCAGATATTTCGCAATGCGTGGTGGCGCCTCCCAAGGTTTCGTTGTCAATATCTTCCCCAATGGCCGATTTTACCAAATAAGAACCCGCTAAAAACACCGATCCTGTGCCTTCAACAATCATTGCTTCATCGCTCATTATAGGTAAATATGCACCACCGGCCACACAAGAACCCATTATCGCTGAAATTTGTACAATACCATCGGCAGACATGATCGCATTGTTTCTAAACATCCTTCCAAAGTGCTCCTTATCAGGAAAAATCTCATCCTGCATTGGTAAAAATACACCTGCACTATCTACCAAATAGATTACTGGCAAACGGTTTTCCATTGCTATTTCTTGTGCTCTCAGGTTTTTCTTCGCCGTCATCGGGAACCAAGCACCAGCTTTTACAGTTGCATCATTAGCTACAATTAAACATTGCCTTCCAGAAACATAGCCAATTCCCGTAACTACACCTGCGCTTGGGCAACCACCCTGTTCTGCATACATCCCATCTGCAGCAAAAGCGCCAAGTTCTAAAAATTCAGAACCTTTATCAGTTAAATAAGTGATTCTTTCTCGAGCCAACAGCTTGCCTTTTTCTTTTTGCTTAGCTGCATTTTTCTCTCCCCCACCTGCATATATTTTCTTTAACCGGGTTTTTAATTCATACACCAGTTGTTTATTTACATCTTCGTTTTTATTGAATTCTATATTCATGTGAGCAAGTTAGATGATAATTTTATAAAACTAAAACCCATATTGGTTTTCAGTTTTAATAATGCAATATGCTAAATTAAATATTAAAACGTTGTTATTAACATGAGACAGCTGATTATCATTTTATGCCTACTTTGTAGCCAATTTTGTAGGGCTCAGTCTTTTACTTTCCCGAAACTTGTTGCCCAAGGAACAACTATAGATAAATTAACGCCTACTAATTGGAAATTGATAGATAGCGCAAGTGGAGACCTCAATAATGACAAAACCGACGACCTTGTTTTAGTACTAGAATTTGATAAGCCTGTAACTGAAAAACGTGCTTATGGAGACAATGAGACCGAATTGATTAAGGAATTTCAGAAACCTAGGATCTTGGCAATCTACTTTAGGGATACCAAAACAGGCAAGCTTTCTTTCGCCTTACAAAACAACAATTTTATGCTTCGTGCTAACGAAGGTGGTGCATTGGGAGAGCCTTTTAAAAAAATAAACATCGCAAACAATTGCTTAAATATCAGTTTTGAAGGTGGTAACGATTGGCGTTGGAAATTGAATTACCAGTTTAAATATCAAACTAAAGATTGGCATTTAATTTTCGCGAACAACACTTATTATAATGCTACCACAGGAGAAATGGTCGATAAAGCTTATAATTTCAATACCAGAAGACTAATTGAGACAAAGGGGAATTTATTTACGCGTAGCAATGCAAACCAAACAACAGAAGAAATTTTATACTTCTCTCAACTAAGAACCTTTAATTCATTTAGAAAACCTTGGACTTGGGAAATTACAAAAGACAACTTTTTGTAAACCTCTCCCTTTAATTTAATATGTTTGGATAAATAATCCATAACATGAATATTAACATTAATACACCTGCATTATTATTCCCGGCAATTAGCTTAATTATGTTGGCTTATACCAATCGTTTTTTATCATTGGCAGCCTTGGTAAGAAGTTTACATGCCAAATATGCCGCAGATGGTAAAGATGGGATTATCCATAGTCAGATTAAAAACTTGCGCTATAGGTTAAGATTAATTAAAAATATGCAGACTTACGGAATCTGTAGCTTCATAAGTTGTATATTTTGTATGTTCTTTATTTATCTAGAAAATGAAATAGCAGGAGAAATATTGTTTGCGATTAGTTTGTTATTTTTTATCGCTTCGCTCTTTACCTCATTAATAGAAATTAGATTAAGCACTAAAGCATTAGAATTTGAATTGAGTGATATGGAAGACCTTAAAGATCCCTCATTAGTACAATACATTAAAAATAAATTCGATAAGTGATATGAGTATTGAGATGTGAGACCTTGCCAACTTTACAACCTTTCAACCCTTCCTCAAGTTAAATTCCTATCTCTAAACCAAACTTCATCTGGAGCAGCTTTAAAATTCTGCATCTTTTCTACTAAAACAGCTGCATCAGTTTCATTAAACACCAAGTCTCTATTTGTTTGTTTGAGGAAGCGATGTTCTACCATTACATCCATTTGTTTAAACAGTGGATCATAAAAACCACCTACATTTAAAACACCAATCGGTTTACCATGCAGACCTAATTGTAGCCATGTTAACACTTCAAACAATTCTTCTAGCGTACCGAAACCTCCTGGTAAAATCACAAATCCATCAGCTAAATCCGCCATTTTTTGTTTACGCTGATGCATATTTTCGGTAATCAACATTTCTGTTAAACCCTTATGTCCAACTTCTTTATCCATTAAAAACTGAGGGATTACTCCAATTGCCTTACCCTTACGTTTCAGCATTTCGTCGGCAATTACACCCATAACACCAACACTTCCACCTCCAAACACAAGTGCAATATCTTGAGCAGCCATGGTTTCTGCTAAATCTTCAATTGCTTTTCTTAAAACCGGGTCACCATTAAAATTGGAACCGCAATACACGCAAAGTGATTTCATTACTTTAGAATTTGAACTCAAAAGTAATGAATTAGTTCATTTGTTCAATAGTTCATTTGTGTGTAACATTCAAAATCGACAGCTATCACTAATGAACAAATGACACGAATGAACTACTAAAACGCAAACCTCAAAGTACCTCCATAAGTTCGTGGATCGCCGAGTACACCAGCATATAAACCAGCATTACCTGCCGCAGCTTGTAATTGTTCGTAATAGTTAGTATTGGCAATGTTTCTGCCCCAAACAAAAATCGAAAACTTCTCTGACCTAAAACCCAAACGAGCATTTAATAAAGAGTAACCATCCACATTTAATACCCTAGATGGTGTTGCATTAGATGAATATCCCGAACGGTAACTTGCATCAGCTGCAATAAAGTATCTACCATTTTGTGTGGTTAAACTTCCAGGCACACTAAATTCACTTCCACCAGAAATATTCCATTTTGATATCCCTGGCAATCTTCCTCCAGAAGCATCCTTAAATGCAACCTGAGTGGCAATATTGTTAATCAGTTCTGTATGGCCAGTTTCCTCTAGAGGCAATGGTGCATTGGTAAATTTATTATACTTACCATCTAAGTAAGCTATTGCAGCATTTATGGTTAAAAATCGTTCTAGTTGATAACTTCCATCCACCTCCAATCCTTTTACATTAACTTTTTCTGCATTGGCTAAATAACCTCTATTAACACCTAGTTGTGGCGATTGTACATTCGTTTGATAATCTTTAATATCTGTATTAAATGCAGTAACATTAAATAATAATCCTTTTAAAGGCTTTGTTTTAACTCCTAACTCATAATGTTGAACGTATTCTGGCTTAACTACTGCTAAAGATAAATCTGCTTGTCCGGTTGAGGTAGTCGGCAATCCTCCAACATTAACCCCTACTGGTTTGTAAGCCGTAGAGTAAGTTCCATATACGTTTAAATTAGGATTAGGCCTGTAAGCTAATGTTAGATTACCTGATAGATTGTTATTATCTGTACTGGTAATAAATTGTTGACTGTTATAAACTGCCGCCTTTAAAGCAAGTAAATTTGCGTCTGTAGTTTGTAAGCCACCATAAGTTACTCTATTGTAGTCAACATCTTTTTTGTCGTAAGTAAATCTCAATCCTGGTAAAACGTGCAAATTTTCTAAAAACTCCCAATCTGCCTGTGCAAATACCGCAGTACTTAAAGATTTAATGGTAGAATTGGTTTTAATGCCAAAACCATCTAACAAGCCTGGTGTTGCATATAAAGCTTGTGTACCAGTAGCACTTGTTTGTACAAATCGCCACTGATCTTTACCTACCTCTTCTGTTTGCCCCAAACCCTGTAAATTTTGACTAAGTGCGAAAACACCAATCACGCCGCTTATCTTCTCAGTGATATTACCAGCATACCTTACTTCTTGCGAATATTGGTCGTGACGGGTATTACCTTGTGATTTAGTAAGTGCAGAAAATTCAGAGAAATCTCTATCATTCGTAGGATCCCAGTTCCAAAACCTCCAAGCTGTGGTAGAAGTAAGTGTTCCTTTTCCTATTTTATAATCTACATTTAAAGAAATACCTCCAATAGATTGATTATGTCTCCAAGGAGTGTTCGTGGCAATTTCTCTCGAAAAAGGATCAATTTTGGGTTGTTGATAGCCTAAATCTGAAACAATTTTAGCATATTGGCGATAAGCACTTCTTTCTGTAGTAGTAATTCCCGCAATTACCAATGGATAACCTGCCGGATGTTGGATACTTACATCACCGCTTAATAATACTTGTAATTTATCTGATGGTGTGTAATATAACTGACTTTTGAAACCTAAATTATTTTGTCCACTATATTTTCTTTCTTCTTTGGTATTCCAGATTGTACCATCACGTTGTGTACCAGATATTGATAATTTAGCAGCTAGATTTTTTGCCAAACCACCCGAAACCGAAGCTTTGGCTTGTATAAAATTATAATTACCTACACTTAACTCTGCTTTTGCACTTGGCGTTTGCGTTGGTTTTGTAGTAGTAATGTTAAATGCACCAGCAGTAGTATTTTTACCAAACAAGGTTCCTTGCGGACCCCGTATTACTTCTATCTGTTCAATATCTAAAAAATCTGTAGAAGTTGCAGCAGGACGAGCATGGTAAACACCATCTACATAAAAACCTACACCAGGATCGATACCATCGTTTGTTAAACCAAAAGTTGAGCCTAAACCTCTAATATTTAAGGTTGTATTTCTAGCATTTGAGGCATATAATTGAACAGAAGGAACTAATTCCTTTAAACGATTAACATTAAAAGCACCAGCATTTTCTGCTGCCTGCCCACCAATAACAGTTATGGCAATTGGTACATCTTGCAACACCTCAGAACGTCTTCTAGAGGTTACAACAATTTGATCCAATAATGCATTTTCTACAAGAACTAGTTCTAAAGGTGTATCTTGAAATTTTAAAATTTGAAAATCTTGTGCCTTGTACCCTACAGAACTAACTTGAAGAAAAAATGGGACTTCCTGATTAGAATTGATACTGAATTTACCATTACCATCTGCACTTACAGAGCTATTGGTTCCTCTAATTTTTACAGTGGCATGCGGTACCGCTACACCATCGGCTCTTTTAACAGTACCAGTAATTTGGTTTTGTGCAAATGCTGTATTTGCTGTTATCGTAAATAAGAATAAAGTAAATAGAGATAAGTAATGATTTTTCATCGAAATTGGATTAAGATTTTATATGTTAATTTAAATAGACTACTAAATCAGTAGACTATATCGACAAATGTATCCTAAAATTGTTAAATACCAAATTTTATTTGGAATAAATTTCATAAATTTATTATAACGGAATTATATATGGATTATACAATCCTAAGATTTATCAGTTCTGGATCAAAAAAAATCAGCATAACTAATTAAGCTATGCTGATTAAAAAAATACGATATAGAAGATTAACCTAAAACCAATTCTCCAAGTGCTTCTTTAGAGAAACCTTTTAATTCATCTGCACGACCTTCTTTAATTTTCTGAACCCAAAATGGATCTGCCAATAAAGGTCTTCCAACTGCTACAAGATCAAAATCCCCACGATCCATTCGTCTTACCAATTCATCTAAAGAGCTTGGCTCTGAGCTTTCGCCTGCAAATGCGGCCAAAAACTCGCCTGTTAAACCTACAGAACCAACGGTGATTGTTGCTCTGCCAGTTGTTTTCTTTGCCCAACCTGCAAAATTCAAATCAGAACCTTCAAATTCTGGCTCCCAAAAACGACGTTGCGAACAATGGAAAATATCAACCCCAGCATCTGCCAATGGGTTTAACCAAGCATCCATTTCTTGCGGCGTTTTAGCCAATTGATTGGTATAAGCAGAAGGTTTAAACTGTGATAGACGAAGAATGATGGTGAAATCTTCACCAACCTGCTTACGAACTTCTTTTACAACTTCGATACCAAAACGGCTGCGTTCTGCTAAGGTTTTACCCCCATAACCATCTGTACGCTCATTTGTTCCTTCCCAAAAAAATTGGTCTATTAAATAACCGTGCGCACCATGTATTTCAACAGTATTAAAACCTAAACGTTTCGCATCTGCAGCTGCCTTACCGTAAGCAATTATTGTTTCTTGAATATCATTTTCCGTCATGGTGTTACCGTTCATATTGCCAGGTCTGTTTAAGCCCGACGGACCTTCAAAAGGTTGTGATGGCACCCAACCAGAATGATGGTTATCCATTATGCCCATATGCCAAATCTGTGGAGCGATGCTTCCACCAGCCGTATGAACTTTGTTAACCACATTTTTCCATCCTGCCAAGGCAGTTTCTCCATAAAAATGTGGGATATTTGCATCATTTGATGAAGAAACTCTATCAATAACAGTTCCTTCAGTAAGAATTAATCCTACTTCTCCTTCTGCCCTCTTTTGGTAATAATTTGCGACATCAATTGTAGGCACACCGTTCGGAGAGAACGAACGCGTCATTGGCGCCATTACAATTCTATTTTTTATGTTTAATGATTTTAGGCTAAATGGCCTAAATAAACTATCTGTATTCATCATATTAATTTTTATCGATTTTGATCAAACTTGTTGAGTGCAAATATATATCGGAAATTCCCGATATAACGAATTGACTTTTAAGAGATGACAATAGATTGATGTATTAGCCCTGAAATGAAAATAGTTTGACTAATTAGGTAGCCTTGGTAGCTTTTTTAGAAAAGTAAATGCAGAAGATTTGTTTAAGGTAGTCGGGCTTTCCGTTAAATCTTTTTTGGATTTCATTCGAAAAACTCAGGATAACATCCAAAAAAGGATATCACTCCAATGCCGTTTACAGAAATTTGCCAGTAGTTCTATTTGCAGTTGCAATGTACCCAACCATAAATAATAGCAAGGTCTTCCTTTTTTTTAACCCGATTACAGTAAAAATACTTTTTACCATTCTCTTTTAGGGGATTTAGGTGTAAAAAGATTGCAACGAAAAGCGGGGCTATCGTAACCGATGCCCCGCTGTATTTGCTTTATCGCATATTTAAAAAGAATAAGGCAGTTTAAGATTGCTTCGTGCCTCGCAATGACGATTTATTCTTTAAGCTTTAGTCTTTCAGCTTTTTCACCTTATCTCGTATAATTTGGTGCTTCTTTAGTGATGGTGATATCATGTGGGTGACTTTCTCTCATACCCGCTGCAGTAATCTGTACAAACTGTGCTTCTTGCAAAGCTTCGATAGTTCCTGCTCCGCAATACCCCATACTTGCACGCAAACCACCAACATATTGATACATTACCTCTGCCAAAGTACCTTTAAATGGCACACGGCCAACAATACCTTCTGGCACTAATTTTTTAATATCATCTTCTACATCTTGGAAATAACGATCTTTAGATCCTTGCTCCATGGCTTCGATAGACCCCATACCACGATAAGATTTAAACTTACGTCCTTCGTAAATAATAGTCTCACCTGGGCTTTCTTCTACCCCTGCAAATAACGAACCTGCCATTACCGTACTAGCTCCAGAAGCAATTGCTTTGGCAATATCACCCGTATGTTTAATTCCACCATCGGCTATAACTGGAACACCTGTTCCTTTTAACGCTTTTGCACATTCGAAAACGGCATATAATTGAGGTACACCAACACCTGCAATAATCCTAGTAGTACAAATTGAACCCGGACCAATACCAACTTTAACAGCGTCAGCACCTGCATCTGCCAAAAATTTAGCAGCTGCACCGGTAGCAATGTTGCCAACTATAACCTGCAAATCTGGGTATTTAGCTTTTACTTCCTTTAATTTATCAACCACACCTTTAGAGTGACCATGAGCAGTATCAATTGTAATTACATCTACACCTGCTTTTACCAAGGCATCAACTCTTTGCAAAGTATCGGCAGTAACACCAACGGCAGCACCTACGCGTAAACGACCTCTTTCGTCTTTACATGCAGCAGGATAGTTTTTAACTTTAGAAATATCTTTAAATGTGATTAAACCACTTAAATAACCTTCTGCATTAACCACTGGGAGTTTTTCAATTTTATGATTTTGGAGAATTTCTTCTGCCTGTATCAGATTTGTACCTTCAGGAGCAATAATGAGGTTATCTTTTGTCATTACTTCTGCAATTGGTCTAGCCATATTTTTTTGGAAACGCAAATCGCGATTGGTAATGATACCTACTAATTTATTATCTGCACTTACCACAGGAATACCTCCAATTTTATGCTCTTTCATTATTTTAAAAGCATCTGCAACTACAGCAGTTTCAAGTAAGGTAACTGGATCTTGGATCATGCCACTTTCAGAACGTTTAACTTTACGAACTTCTTCAGCCTGTCTGTCAATCGTCATATTTTTGTGAAGCATTCCAATACCACCATTTTGTGCAATGGCAATAGCTAATTCTGCCTCCGTTACGGTATCCATAGCTGCAGAAACCAAAGGAACATTTAGCTTTATTTTTTTTGTTAGATAAGTGGATGTATTCACTTCACGAGGCAAAATCTCTGAATATGCAGGTACTAACAGTACGTCATCGTAGGTTAAACCAGTGGCAATAAATTTTTGGGGATCGAGTTGCATAGCAAATAAATTAGGAGTTATTATTTGCGAGGCAAAGATAAGAATATAATCGTCAATATAAAAATATGGTGAATTTTTGTTTAGAGAGACAGAATTTAAATCAATCCAAAATGAGCAAAATTATATTTCATCCGCTTATGTTCTTTCTGCTATAGGGAATTTCCCTGCAAATTCAAGTCAATCTAAACAGCTAACAATACGTTTTTATTTTAAGTGTGTTATCAACCTAAGCACAAATCCATATGCTTACCCAAATAAAGCCATAAATTTTAATATTTATTTAATATCCATTAATCATTTCGAGGTGATTGGGTATTCGGCTATTGTTGAAGCAGTCCCCATCCAGGCTTTGTTCCTACATAAGATATAGCAAATCCGCTACAAATGCAAAACTAATCTGCGTTTAAACCATATCTAATGCGGACCTGATGCGGACTAGACGCGGACTTAATGCGGATTATCTAACAGCAAAACAGGAATAACAGTAGAATTAAAGTTAAAGGGATATTACCTAAGGACAAGTTGAGGATTAAATTTGTTTTGGCTCTTAAAGCATTTGTTATTCATCAATTTCATGTTGATTTTATATCGGTAGCGAAGCGAAGAAACGCTAAGCGGATTACCATCATATTATTCCTCGCGCTCGGGATACAAATATTTTGCTTCTCATACCCAAATCTTCGAAGTAAATTCGGGGGCAAGCTAAATTGGTATCTTAATACAATAAAAAAGCTAAGTTATCCACTAGCCTTTTATGATTAGCTACCCTGAGTTCCTTCTGGTTCCCTAAAATTCTATTAGCTTAGGCTTTTGGTTTTGCGACCAGAACGTCCTTGCGAAGAAAAAAGCAATCTTAATGTGTTATTTCATAATTAATTAATCGAATAAAATTGTACCAAAAGTACTCCTTCGAGTAGCTTCGGGAGATGAAAAATAGACCCTCGCGAGGACGCGGCTTTCTTAAATTAATAGCATTGGGGTGCCCTACTAATTATCATATCACATTTTAAAGTTAAAGGCCATTTAGGTAAATTTACAGAAATATAAACCTTACTCCTTTAAGAAGTGAACATTAATTCCATATAAATAAACTAATTAAATAGTTTATTTTACTTAGTTGTTAAATAATTTCATTATCATAGTAGTTTAATTACCATCTATGAAAATTACACCTCTCATTTTAACCCTCATCACTACTATTTTTTGTTATCAAAGCTATGCCCAAAAAAAGGAATTTAAATTCGGAAAGATAGCTCCAGAAGAATTTGAACTAAAGGCATCTGGAAAAGACTCTGCTGCAGCTGCATTAAAAATTTTCGATGTTGGTAGCTGTTATTTCGAATATAGACCCAATGGAGGTGGCTTTATTTATGTTTACGAAAGACATATTCGTTACAAAGTTCTTAACAAGAGCGGCTACGATTTAGCCAATTATAAAATAAGTCTTTACAGAAATAGCAATAATGCTAAAGAAGACCTAAACAACATGGAAGCTGCAACTTATAACATGGTTGACGGCAAAATGGTTACAAGTAAAATAGGTAAAGACGCCAAATTTTCTGAAGAATTTGATAAGAAATTTACCATCAAAAAATTTACGCTACCAAATGTAAAAGAAGGTTCAATATTAGAGTTTAAATACAAAATCAAATCAGACTTTATATTTAATTTACGTGGATTTAGCTTTCAGAGCGATATACCTACATTATATACCGAATACAATGTTTCTATACCAGAATACTTTATTTATAAAACAAATTTCAGCGGCTACCTTAATGTTAAACGAACAAAACAAGAAACACTAAATGTAAATTATATCGTTGGTCTTGTTTCTACTGCAACGAATACTCAATATGCATTAGAAAATGTACCCGCTCTAAAAGACGAACCTTACATTACTACTTTAGACGATTATCGTCCAATGATCGACTTCGAACTTCAAGGAACTAACTTTCCGAATGAAGTATTTAAAGATTTTAATGGAACTTGGCCAAAATTGATTACAGGATTAGCTGAAGATGAGAATTTTGGTCTTTTCATTAACAAAAATGCAACGGCAAAAACTATACTCTCAACTCTTTTAAAAGGAGAAAAAGACACGTTAAAAGTAACCAAGCTGATTTTTGATTACGTTAAAAACAATATTAAATGGAATGGCGAATATGGATTTTACGCTTCAAGTATAAATCCAAAAACGGTATTCGATAAAAAATCTGGCACTTCAGCAGATATAAATCTGTGTTTACTTAGTTTGTTAAAAGAAGCTAAAATTAATGTCCAGCCCATGTTGGTAAGCACAAGAGATCATGGTATGCATCCCGGAACCCCAATTATCTCGAAATTTAATAATGTAATTGCTTTGGGCATTATTGGACACAAACAAGTATTACTTGATGCTACGGATAAAGATCTTCCGATAGGAATGATACAACAGAACAACCTTAACCATGAAGCTTTTGCAATAAATTTGGTTACAAAATTTGGCAATTGGATTAGTATCGAACCTAATATTGCAACCGAAAAAATATATACCTATTATCTAACATTAGACAAAGAGAATAAACTTAAGGGAAATTTAAAACTATATTCTAGAGGCTATTCTGCGTTAAATCTTCGAGAAAAATACAGAACAACAAATAACGAAGCCGAGTTTATCAAAAATTATAAAAAGGATAAAACTGGCCTGGAGGTAAATTCTTATACAATTGGTAATCTAGATAACCTTGAAGAACCTGTAACCGAATCTATTAACGTTGTTATAGAAGATAATGTGGAAGAGGCGGGCAACTTAGTATATTTTACACCATTGCTTTTTGAAAGAACTAAAGAAAATTTGTTTAAGCATGAAGAACGAGTTTTCCCTGTCGATTTTGCCTACCCTCTAAAAGAGAGTTATCGTATAACCGTTAACTTTCCAGAAGATTACGAAATAGACAAACTTCCAAAAGGTGGTTCATTTAAAATACCTGATAACTTGGGCAGTTTCACTATCAGCTTCCTAACAGAAGCAAAAACACTTCTTGTACAAAGCAAAATAGAAATTAACAAATCCATTTACACTCCAGAAGAATACTTCCATTTAAAAGAATTATTTAAAATGATTGTGCAAAAACAAGCTGAACAAATCGTATTTAAAAAGAAAGCATAATGAAGAACCTACCAATCGCAATGTTACTAACTTTTGCTTTTTTAAACGCCAAAGCACAATCAAATTACGATGCTACTAAAATTATCGAAACCTTAACTAAAGATGCTGTTGCCGTAGTAAGAAATGAAGAGCAAAGTTTTGAATTTAAAAGTTTAGGAACAGGAAAATTAGATTATAAAATAGCAATTACCATACTTAATAAGGCAGGTGATGATTTTGCAGAAATGGCCGAGGTTTACGATAAATTCTCCAGCATTTCTAATATTAAAGCCACACTTTATGATGCCACTGGAAAAAAAGTAAAAGAATATAAATCATCAGATATTAGAGACCAAAGTTTGATTTCTGATTACTCCATTTTTGAAGACAATAGATTAAAACTTTTAAAGTTCTACAGTAATTTTTATCCTTATACAATAGAGTATAGTTATTCTCAAGATTTTAAAGGCATTCTTTCCATACCATCATGGAGTGCGGTAAAAGGTTATGGTATTTCTACTGAAAAATCAAGCTACAATATTTTAAAACACAATGGGCTAAACATAAAATTCTTAACCAGTAAAGGATTAGTTACCGATTCTTCTAAAATTGGAGACAAATCACAATACAAATGGGCAAGTGCTAATATTCCCGCAATAGTGAAAGAACCACTTAGTACCGGTATAGATAATATCATTGATTGGGTTAAGGTTTCTCCAAATCAATTTGAATATGACAATACTACTGGCAATTTTGATAATTGGAAAAATTTTGGAACTTGGATGTTTAAACTAAATGAAAATGCAAATAACTTGCCGCCAGCCACGAAATTACAAGTTCAGCATTTAATTAAGGATGCCAAGAGCCCGAAAGAGAAAATAAGCAAATTGTACAATTATTTGCAACAGAATACACGTTATGTAAGTGTTCAGTTAGGTATAGGCGGATTTAAACCAATACTAGCAGAAAAGGTGGCCCAAGTTAATTATGGAGATTGTAAAGCATTATCTAATTATATGAAAGCCTTACTAAATGAAGCTGGAATTAAATCTAACTTAATTGTTATTGGAAATGGTATGCCAAGCTTAAACCCAAACTACTCAAGCATGGGACAAGCAAACCACATGATTTTAGCAGTGCCTCTAGCTAGCGACACTACCTTTTTGGAATGCACCAGCCAATATAACCCAGTGGGATTTATAGGGCACGACAACTCAAATAGAAATGTATTAATGATTACAGAAGATGGCGGAAAAATTATACGAACCCCTTCATACCAAGCTAAAGACAACTTTCAAAGCAGAAAAACGGCTGTAATTTTTACTGATGATTTGAATGCCACTATTGATATCAATTCAGTTTATGGAAATGCACAATTTGAAGATAATATGAGCATGCTTTTAATTGAGCCGATAGAACAACGCAAAAAGATAAATGAAGGAAATAATATTCCAAATGGTGAACTGATTTCTTTTAAATTTGAACAAGCTGATAAAACAATTCCTGTAATGAGCGAGGCAATTAAATTTAAATCAAACCAATTATTGGCAAAAGGCGGCGATAAAGCATTCCTAACCCTTAATCTCATTAACAGACGTGAAACCGTACCTGCTAAAATAGAAAACAGAAAAACCCATTTTGCGGTATCTTTTAGTTATGAGGATGAAGATCAAATAGTTTATACACTACCCAAGAGTTATAAAATAGAATTCTTACCTAAAGACGTTAACATAACCTCAGAATTTGGAACTTACAGTGCCAAATTTTCAAACAAAGATAATCAGGTAATCTATACGCGTACACAGAACATGACTGCTAGAAGTTTCCCACCAGAAAAATATAACGATTATGTGGAGTTTAATAAAAAAATTGTAGCTGCCGACAAGTTGAAAGCAGTTTTGGCTAAATCAGAATAAAAAAACGCCCATTTAGTTTGGGCGTTTTTTTTATCATTTTTCTGGTTCGCAATGTTGCCTTAATTGCTTTGGCCCTTGTGGCCAAATAAAAGCAGTGGTTTGCTTTTTCCATCCCATACTTTTATAGAAATGATCTGCACCTGGGGCAGCACTTAAATTTACAAAATGGTAATTCTCCAATTGATTGTTTAAACTTGTTACCAAATATTTCCCTAAACCCTGTCCTTGGAAAGCCGGATCTACTACAATATCTGCCAACATAGCATAATATCTTCCATCACCTATTACTCTACCAAAAGCAATAATTTTTGCCTCTTTGTAAATAAATATGGTAGTGGTACTCAATTTAAACGCCGAAGCAATTTCCTCAGCAACACGATGTTTCCAATTAACTTCTTGAAACAAATGGAGTACATTAGCCCAATCTATTGTGCTTAAATCGGGATTTATTTTATAAGTGTAGTTTGGATTTTCGGTAGAGATATTCATCTGATAAGTTTATACGCTCAATCAAACCATCATCAAAAGAAAAGGTTTAAGAAGATTATAAATTTGTTTAAATTAATTGATTACGAATAATGAAGTTTACCTACAACAACTTGCACAAATTCATCAGTGTCTAAATATTCTTGTGCCATTTGCTGTATTTTTTCTGCTGAAATACTTTTTACAGTTGCTATATAATTGGTGTAATAATTATAATCTAAACCAGAAAAATATAGATTTTTAAATTTATCGGCATGTGAGAATATATTTTCTAAGCTTCCCAACATAGAACCCAACATGTAATTTCTTACCAAATCTAGCTCTTGCGCACCAACCTGTTCTTGTTTCAACAAATCTATCTCCTTAAAAATCTCTTTCAACGCCACATTAGATACATCTGAACCAACTTCCGTAGCGATAAAAAAGTAACCTGCATCTTTTAAAGAAGCTACACCAGAACCTATGCCGTAGGTATAACCTTTGTCTTCGCGAATGTTCATCATTAATCTAGAGCCAAAATAACCACCCAATAAAGTGTTTAATACCTGAAAAGCTGGAAAATCTTTATGAGTTCTATTGATGACGATTTTACCCATTCTAATGGCAGTTTGCACAGCCTCTGGTTTATCTATCGGAATTACCGCACCAGTATTATTTTGATAAGTAAAATTATTAATAACTGAAGGCTCATTATTTATCCACTCACCTCCAAAAAATTCATTTAACAAGCTAAATTCCTTGTCTTCGAATTTACCGGCTGCAATAATTGTACAATTTTCTGCTTTAAAAGCAGCAGCATAATATGCTAACAAATCATCTCTTTTTAGGGCATCATAATTTTCTGCGGTAATGTCAGAACCGTATGCCGTGTCTCCAAAAATGGTGTTGGCAAAAGTTTTACGAGCTAAAAAATCATTTTTTTGCAAGTTAACTTTTAGTTTCTGCTTTTGATTTTGAATAAAAATATCCAACTCCTGTTGCGGAAAATTGCTTTCATTTAAAATAGCTTTTACAATTGGCAATACGGAAGCTAAATGTTTATTTAAACTATATAATGTAATGGTAATATGGTCTGCGCCATATTCCGTTTGCAAAAAAGCACCATAATAATCTACCCGTTCAGCAATTTCTTTGGCTGATAATTTTGCAGTTCCATTATTTATCAAACTATTAACGGTTACTGCTTGTAATGGCTTATTTACATCCCAATTTACGTTGTTGAAGATAAATTCTACGCGAACTAACTCTTGCTTACCCACATTAAAAGTATAAACAGGAATTCCATTCTGTAAGTTTTTTAATGCTGGAGCAATAAAATTGATTTCATTTACCTGTATAAAATCAGGTGCTAGTGAGCGATTAAGCATTGGCTAAATAATATAACGTAGATGATTTTTCTTTTTGGAAAGTTATTTGTGCAGCATTTTGAATTTGAGCTGTTGTTGTGGCTAGGTATTTATCAATCTCGATATTTAATAAATTTGCATCACCTAATAACTCGTAATAAGCTAAATTCATAGCTTTATCTAGTAAACTCATTTCAGCAAACACCATTATAGATTCAGATTTATTTTTAACCTTAGTTAACTCATCTTCAGCCACTAAAGTTGATGACATTTTCTCTAACTCTGCCCAAATTGCCTTTTCTGCAACTTCCATTGTTACCCCTGCAACCAATTTACCTTCAACAATAAATAAACCTTCATCTAAACTGCTAGACATGTAGGCATTAATATCGCTAAATAATTTTTGTTCTTTTAATAAACTATTATATAAACGTGATGATTGCCCTTGAGACATGATATCAGACATTAAATCATAAACCTGATACGTTTCATCTAATCTAGCTGGCATTTTAAAAGCTATATAAATTGCATTTAATGGCACATTTGCATTAACAGTTTCGGTTCTTGCCTCAGTTTGTGGTAATTCTTTAGGTAAGTTTCTTTCATATTTATTTCCTGCCGGGATGGGTTCAAACCATTTTTCGGCAAGTGTTTTAACATCGGCAGTTTTTACATTGCCACCAACAACTAAAATCGCATTTTGCGGATTGTAATGTTTCTTGAAAAATGCTTTCACATCTTCCATTTTCGCAGTTTCAATCTGCTGCAAATCTTGCCCAATAGTTGCCCATTGGTAAGGATGTGTTTTATAAGCTAATGGTCGTAATTTTAGCCAAACATCGCCATAAGGCTGATTTAAATAACGCTGTTTAAACTCTTCCATTACCACATTACGCTGCGTATCCAAACTCTTTTCAGAAAAAGCCAAACTCAACATTCTATCGCTCTCTAACCAAAAAGCAGTTTCTATATTTTCTGCCGGGAGAGTGATGTAATAATTAGTGATATCGTTACTGGTAAAAGCATTATTTTCGCCTCCAACACGTTGCAAAGGTTCATCATAACTCGGTACGTTTATAGAGCCACCAAACATTAAATGTTCAAATAAATGCGCAAAGCCAGTTCTCCCCTGTTCTTCATCCCTTGCGCCAACATCATATAAAATATTTAAAACCGCCATTGGCGTTGTCGGGTCTTCATGTACTAAAACCCTCAGGCCATTAGCTAGCGTAAAACGATTAAAATCTACCATATTAATTTTTAGAGCCGTAAAGATATATAAAAAAGGCTTGAAGCTAAGTGGTGTAAATTAACTTCTTGATCCGAAAACCAAAAGAAAACATTATAATAGGTAACTTAATCATTTTTATATTATTTTAGCATCAGAAAACATACGGTATGAGCGAGGAAACAACCAGTAACTATGCTGGAATTTTAAGAAGTTTAAAAAAATTAATTTTTGAGGATAGTCCTGAACCAAATCCTTCAAACCCTAGTGCAACTGAAACTGCAGCTAATACTTTAGTTGTAACTAAACACGAACCTATTGATCTAACCCCTAAAAACCCAGTTTTACCTGAAACGGATATTAAGCAGATGAAAATTAAAGTGATAGGTATGTTAGAAAAGATCAATGAGCCAGGAATTGACTTTTTTGAAGTATGGAATGCAGCTGCAGAAATGGGAAATGTAGAACCTAACAATATAAAGGCTGCTTTTACCTCTTTAAAATATGTAGATAAAACCTTAGACAAAAACAAACTATTAACAACTGGACGTAAATATGCTGATGAAATAAAAAAAGTAATTGATAAGGAAACAGCTCAGAAAAATGAACAAAAACAAAATATTGAGCAAAATTTAATTAAAGAAAAAGCAAATTTAACCAGCGAAATCAAATCAATTGAGCAAAATATAGCAGATCTAAAAGAGAAGCTCCTAAATAAACAACAAGACTTAAAAGAAATTAACAACAAGTACGAACCTGGTTTAAAAGAAATTGACAACAAAATTAGTATTGGTAATATTGCGGTTAACGAAGTAATTAACGACATTGAAAAAACACTAAAAATTATCGAAACAAGTATAAACTAAATCAACTAATGGAAAGCAAAAATCAATATATAAACATTCCTGCTGAACTAAAAAGTCAGCTACCCATATTTCAGGTACTTGGAGATCATCTGCCAAATCAATTACAAACACCCGAAGCAAAAAAAACAATTTCAAGCATCTTCTTTTGGGCATTAATATTAGGGGGAGCTTTTGCCTTTTTTAAATTTCTGCCTATTATGCTGGCTTATGCAGCTAAAAGCATATTATTAGTTGTTTTTTCAATAATCTTAATTACCTTATTATTATTAGCTCCAAAAATAATTAGTTTATTGCACCGTTTAGGCACAATTTTATTATTTAAGGGCGAGAAATCAATAATCCGTAATAATCCTATTGAAACACTCCAACTTTTATCAAAAGATGCTAAAGACACTTTAAAAAGAGTAAAAGATAAAATCACAAATGTAGATGGTGTACGTATTGACATGATACAAAGTGGAGAAACTGCCCAAAAAACAGCAGAAGAAAAATATACCTACGCAAAACGGTTTACCGTTGAAGCAGCGAGTTTAGATGAAAAATCTAAACTTGAGACCAAGAATAACAATAGCGAAAAAGCCAATGAATACATTCGTGATGCTAAAGAAACCAGAACCAAAGCATTTCTGTTAGGAAAAGAAGGTGAAGCAGAAGAACAGAATGCCCGTAGTTATGTGCAATACGCCAACCAGTTTGCAAAAGTTTTAGAGGTCTTAAAAGACAATGAAAGTGCTGCTCGTATTTACGTAAGCACATTAGATAGCAGTATATCTATTATTGCTAAAAAACTAGAAGCTACACAAAAAATGAAAAATGCAACTGATGGTTTAGCAGAAGTATTTAACATCAAAGACGGGTGGGTTTTTCAAGAAGCAATGAATGCTGCAACAGGGGCAATTAGCCAAAATATTGCATCAATACGTTCAAATTTAGATTTCCTCGATCAAAATAATAACATTACTGTTGGAGGTGCACCGTCGCAAAGCGAGTTAGAAGAATTTATACATAAAGTAGATGAGAGAAATTTAAAAATGCTTAATGTAAGCAGAATGGCCGATTCTAGTTATGAACTTAAACCAGAAGAAAAAGTAGATAAAGGCTTTACCTTACTAGATTAGTTAGTAGAATTTTAAACCTATACAAAAACAAAAACATGGAAGAAAAAGGATTTTGGGCAAGATTACGTTGGCCAATTAAAGCATTTATAATTGCTGCACCAATTATTGGATTGGGGTATTGGGGCTATGAAAGTGGTAAAATACAAACCATTTCAGATAACCTAAATACTAAACAAGATACTACTATTTTAACAAATACATCAAAGCCAACCAAAGCTGATAACAACCAGCGGTCATTTAATTATGTGCCAGAAAAACCTGTAAATGGCGAATATAAAGGCGTTATCGAAGTGGGAGCATCTGGTTTTAACTCTTTTGTAGTTAACATTGATAAAGAAAAAAGATGGGAAATTATTTCTAAAGATTTCGGTAAATCTTTCGTTTATGAGGGTATGGCCACAACAGCGGATATTAGAAATGGCTTGAAAGATTATATAGGCGCCATGTTTGACAAAGGTGTGAAATCTAAAAACATACACTTTGTAATTAGTTCGGGTGCACAAAAAGAACCTAAAACAGCAATCATTACATCAGAACTTAAAAAAATGGGATATATTGTTAATCTCGTTACTGCTGAGCAAGAAGGTAAACTTGCACTTAAGTGTGTACTGCCTACTGCTTATTATGATAATTCTTTTGTAGTAGACATTGGATCTGGCAATACAAAGATATCATGGATTGAAGATGATGTTAAATCTGCCGAAGCACCAGGAGCTAAATATTATGAAAAAGACTTAAAAGATGAGAACGTTTATACAGTTGTAAAAAAATTAGCAGAAAAAATACCTGCTAAAAAAACTGAAATTTGTTTTATCATTGGTGGTGTTCCATTTGAGCTAGCAAAACAAGTTAGAAATGGAGAAGAAAGATTTACAGTATTAAACGATCCTGATAAATACAATACTGATAAAATAAAAATTAAAAGTGGCGTAAATATCTACAAGGCAATTAAAGATGCAACTAACTGCGATACTTTTGTTTTTGATTGGGATGCTAACTTTACTATCGGATTTTTATTATCTATTAAATAGAAAAAAGAGGTTGTATCATAAACGGTGCAACCTCTTCTTTATCTTTATTCCAAAATTACTTTAGTACAATAAATTATAACATTTGTTGTATAAACAAATTCGTATTTTTGCCTTATGAATACTGCCGAATTATTACAGAGGGCTTTAAATTTCGACTTTTTAACTAAGGAAGAAGGCGTTTTTTTATACCATAATGCAGCTACTGCCGAATTGGCTTATGTAGCAAACGAGTTGAGAAAAATACAAGTACCAAGTGGGAAAGTAACTTGGCAGATAGATAGAAATGTAAATACCACCAACGTATGTATCGCCAATTGTAAATTTTGCAATTTCTTTCGTCGCCCTGGGCATGATGAAAGTTACATTACCGATATTGAAACCTATAAAATCAAAATTGAAGAGACATTTCGCTTAGGTGGAGACCAACTTTTATTACAAGGTGGCCACCATCCTGATTTAGGTTTATCATTTTATGCCAACCTTTTTAAAGAATTAAAAGAATTATACCCTGATTTAAAATTACATGCTTTAGGTCCACCAGAAATTGCCCACATTGCCAAATTAGAAGGCATTTCGCATACTGAAGTATTAAGAGAACTAAAAGCTAATGGTATGGACTCTTTACCTGGAGCAGGCGCAGAAATTTTAAATGACCGTGTAAGAAGATTAATTTCTAAAGGCAAATGCGGCGGTCAAGAATGGCTAGATGTAATGAGAGCTGCACATCAACTAGACATTACCACATCAGCCACTATGATGTTTGGTCATGTAGAAACTATAGAAGAACGTTTTGAACATTTAGTTTGGATTAGAGAAGTACAAAGTGAAAAACCTGAACACGCAAAAGGTTTCTTAGCTTTTATTCCATGGCCTTTCCAGGATGATGGTACTTTATTGAAACGTTTAAGAGGAATAAGCAATAATGTAACCGGCAATGAATATGTAAGAATGTTAGCTTTAAGCCGTATCATGTTGCCTAATGTTAAAAACATACAAGCAAGTTGGTTAACAGTTGGTAAAGCTGTTGCACAAATGTGTTTACATGCTGGCGCCAATGATTTTGGATCCATCATGATTGAGGAAAACGTGGTTTCAGCAGCTGGTGCCCCACATCGTTTTACGGCAAATGGCATACAAGAGGCCATAAAAGAAGCTGGTTTCGAACCTCAATTACGTGGTCAGCAATATAATTACAGAGATTTACCTGCTCATTTAGAAGAACAAGTAATTACCTATTAAAGTATAAGGCATAAAAAAGGAGGTAACCAAGGTTACCTCCCACATTATAAACTTAAACCAATAACTATTAACTTAATTTTTTAGTTTTGATGAAGATGTTGGCAATCTTTTTAACAGAAGATCCAGTCAAGAACTCATCAAAACTTTCTGCTGCTGCTGTTTGTGCTACCGCTCCTGTTATCGTACTACCGAATAAGGTAGTAATATCAATACCAGCTTGTGTAGTGGTTTGCTCACCTGCATAAACATCATTTACCTGAGCAATGCCTGTATCATTTCCATTAGCTGCATAAGCTATCCAAGGTTTTAATGCCAATGGTCCACCTAATGCTACTGCCGTCATCTGGCGTAAATGCGAAGCGTGACGAGCCTCAACCGAATGTATCCTTAATGCCGTTGTTAACACAGGCATCCCTTTCAATACAGGCGCTTGTCCTTTATAGGCTCTTACACCAGTATCTTCAAATGCAGTTGCTACTTTTAAGAAAGTGGCATAATTACTAAATACATCTGCGAAGGCAGTACCGAAAGTAGCCGATCCTGTAAAGTCAAAGTCTGCATCTACATAGCCATCAGCGCCAGTAATATTTAGAGCACCTTTTAATAAATCTACGTGTGCTCTTTCGTGAGCTCTAATTGTGGTTATAGCATCTCTCGCAGCTGTTGTAGGGAATGCGATAGTAGAGTTTGTTAACGCGTGATTGTAGAAATTATATTCTAGGTATTCCAGTGCTAAAGCAAAGTTTAAAACTTCTGTAACACCAGATGGATTGGTTTGCCCGTAAGCTTTCTGGAACATAGAGCCTAAAGCTAAAGGCATTGCAGCTAAAGAAATTTTCTTTCCCATGTTGAAAAAGTCTTTCATTGCTGCACGTCGTGGACTTAATCTTTCATAGATCTCTCCATCAACTTTTTCAATTTCGTCTAATATATTTAAGATATTCATGATTGCTGAGTTTAAAGGTTAAAGGTTGATAACATTAATTTTTGTTTTGATAAATGGAGCTGCTAGCGCTAAAACTTTATCTGGTGTTAATGAACCATCTAAACCTGTTCCATTATCTGCACCTAACGCAGTAAGACTAGATAAGTCAGAAAAACTACCGTTAGAAATTTGATCCCTTACCCAAGCTGCATGACGAGCTTCTACAGAAACAATCTGACCAGCAATTACCAAATACGCATCAGATTTGATACGAACCCCAGCACCATTGTAAGCGGCAACACCTAAATCTTCGAAAGTTCTAGCAGCACCTAATACGCTTGACGCACTAGTAAAATCAATTGAAGAGAAATCTACATCTAAACTACCAATGGCTGCTGTACTTAATGCTCTTTTAAAGAACTCCCTGTGTGCAAGTTCATGATATTGTATATCTTGAAAATATGCTTTTTGAGCTGCTGTAAATGCGGTCGGTGGCGCCGAAGCTACTCTTGTATAAAATGCTGCTTCTAATTGCTCTAAAGCATAAGCATAATTTAACACACCAAAATCGTCTTTAAAATCTAGGGTAGTACCCATGTTTACATTTACGTCTCTATCTTTTTTACAGCCTGCTGCTGTTAATGCTACAATGGCTGCTCCGGCTCCGGCATATTGCAAGAAAGAACGGCGCTGTAATTTAGCTTCCAAAATGCTACTTTCAGTTTGTAGCACTTCTTGTTTCTCTTTTAAACTTTCCATAAGAAATGATTTTTTAATTTAAGGTTCTAGTTAAGGTCATCTATGTGTCATTTACGAAAGGATTTAAACCTTGGTTTTCCAGATTGAAGAAATATTTTCTATTGCCTCTATTTTTTGATAAATTGAGCCCTATTAAACTAATGAAATGTTAAACGCAATAATTGTTGATGATGAGGAATTTGCACGTTCTTCGCTATATTTTCTATTACAAGAGAACTGTGAAAACGTACATATTGCTGGGATTGCGAAATCTGTAAATGAAGCTCGTAATTTATTAACTCAACATGCCGTTGATCTGATATTTCTTGATATTGCTATGCCCAGCGAAAATGGATTTGAATTAATCCCTCAGGCCCAAAATGCCAATGCAACCGTAATATTTACTACTGCTTATGATCAGTATGCATTAAAAGCCATAAAGGCTAATGCACTAGATTATCTATTGAAACCAATAGATATTGATGAGCTTAAAGAAGCTGTGAACAAAGCAGCTAAATACATTAAATTGAATAAGGCAGAAAACAACAGAAATGAAAGCCTCAAAAATTTGGCTAACGATTTAAGCAATCAAACCAGCATCAAAAAAATAACCTTACCAAGCGGGCAAGGTTATCGTTTAGTAGATATAGATGAAATTATACACATCGAGGCGGATAGCAATTATTCTGTTTTCCATCTAACCAATTTAGAAAAGATAGCTGTTTCTAAGGTATTGAAAGATTACGAAGAAATTTTACCTGAAAACAGGTTCGTTCGCATCCATAAATCCAGCATTGTAAATTTAAAGTATATTAAGGAGTACAACAGTAAAAATGGACTACAAGTGGTTTTAAATAATGGCGAAATGATTACCGTTTCCAGAAGAAGGGCTAGTGATTTTTTCGACAAAATAAAAGCTTATACCAACTTCCAAAGTGAGAGTTAAACTACAATTATATTTATTGGTATCTATTTTATTTATTTTAACAGGTACAAAGGCGCTTGCACAAACGGCCTACCTACCTCACTATACCACTAAAAATGGCCTACCAAGCAACAATTGTTATTATACCTTACAAGATAAAAAGGGATACATCTGGATCGCTACAGATGCAGGCGTAAGTAGGTTTGATGGTACGATGTTCGAAAACTTTGCCGTAGAAGATGGCTTACCAGATAATCAGATACTACAACTTAGGGAAGACAGCAAAGGCAGGATTTGGTTCTTGGCACTTAACGGCCAATTGAGTTATTTTTATAATGGAAAAATTTATAATCAGGATAATAACAAACAACTCCAACAATTAAACTTCAATGCCGTTATTGTTTCTTTTTTCGAAGATAGCAAAGGCAGGTTTTGGTTCGGAACCAATAAAAATATAATTGGCGTTTGGGATGAGAAAACACTCATCAAATATAGCTCTCCCAATGCCGAAAACCAGTTTATTAATACTTTTATACACGAAGATAAACAAGGTAATATTTGGGCATATAGCTCTCAGGCTGTACATCTTTTTATCAGAAGTAACTTTGTACTGATTAAAGATACGCCCCTTCCCCTATCTTATAAAACGATATCAAACAGAGGTGATAAATCCATGTACTTTTTAGATAAGGAAGGATTGAACGTAAAAACTGGCACATCTATTAGGTTAATAAAAAATATAGATACCAATTTATTAAACAATAGTCCAGGTTATATTTACCTAACAAATAAGGAACTTTGGCTTAGTAACAACAGTGGTGTTTATGTAATTAGCTATGATGGAAATACCAAGCAGATTCTAAAAGATGTAGATGTAAATCAGGTAATTAGAGACAATAACCAGAATATGTGGTTTACCACCAAAAATGGTATTTACAGGCTTCCTGATTCTAAAGAACGTTTATACATCTTTGATAAGACAAACGGACTGAGCAATAATATGATCAAAAGCATTACAAAAGATGCTACAGCTAAGCTATGGCTGGGTTTAAACAGTTCTAATATAGATGTACTCCATCTTCATAGTAAAAAGGTAGAAAGCATTAAACTACCGAATCAGCGTAAATTTAACACTATAAAGCAACTAACTTTCGATGAGAAATATCAGCAAATTTATTTTGCATCAGACTACGCATTGGGTCATCTGTCGGCAAATTATCCTACAAAACCAGAAATAAAATATCTAAAGGAAACGAACAATTCAGTATTTGTAATCAAAAACTTTAGTCTTGATGCTGCTAACAAATTAGCATTGGCACTATCATCTGGCGTTGTAATCATCAGCGATAGAATAAATAAGTTTGAATTTACTTCTTCTAATTATAAAGAAAAACAAGATTTTTTTAAAGATCGCTCCTATCGGGTGTATTATGATTCGAAACAAAACCTATGGTTTTCAAATTTAAATGGTCTTGCAGAATTTAATACCGATAAATTTAATAAGTATTATGAAACCGATCCATTGCTTACCAAAAGGATTAACGATATGCAACAACTGGCCGATGGGAATCTGGCAATGGCAACTGATGGTTATGGTATATTAATACTAAAAAATGGGAAAATACTTTATCGTTTAACCCAAAAAGACGGCTTAAATAACAATATTATAAACAAATTATTTGTTAAGGGCCAATATTTATGGGCAATTAGCAGAACGGGTATCAACAGAATAGCTTTTAAAAACAATAAGGCAATAGTTAATACATTTGATTATGCTAACGATTTACTTTCTGATGATTTGAATGACCTGTATATAGATGCTGATACTGCTTATTTTGCTACAAATAATGGTTTAGTCTATTTTAACCATAACCAAAAAACACAACAAACAACTGCTCCTAAAACTTACATATCATCAATAATCAATAATAGAGATGTGCTAGATCTGGGCTCATCTAATTTTAGCCTCGCTCCCGGACAACATAACATTACTTTTAATTATAGCGCCATCGACTTTAAAAATCGGAGAATTATTTATCGTTACAGGTTAAAACCAGATGCAAACTGGTCTGAAACAAAAAACAGAAGAGTAGAACTTTCTTCTTTAGAACCCGGAACATACACATTTGAAGTTAGTGCTAAAAGTCAGGATAGCGAATGGAGTACACCTGACAAAATTAATTTTACTATCGAAAAACACTTTTGGCAAACCTGGTGGTTTATTGGTTCACTTTTAGCTATTGGAGCATATTTACTTTATATCATTACTGTTCGCATTACGAAAAGACAAAAAAACAAGGAACAAGAGCAGCTATTGCTAAAAAATAAAATATTAATGTTAGAGCAACAAGCCTTGCAAGCAATGATGAATCCTCATTTTGTATTTAATGTAATGAATTCCATCCAGCATTATATCAATACTAAAAATACTTCTTCAGCAAACAAGGTTTTAACTGGCTTTGCAAGACTGATTAGAAAAAACCTAGAGATCTGTACTAAAAGCTATATCAATATTGAAGAAGAAGTAGAATACCTAAATCTTTATTTAAGCTTAGAGAAATACAGGTTTGGAGAAAAATTTAACTACAGCATTAATATCGATAAACAAATAGACAAAGAAGAAACCCTAATCCCCTCTATGTTATTGCAGCCTTATATAGAAAATGCAATATGGCATGGCATTATGCCAAAAGAAGAAGGTGGGGAGGTTCAGATCAATATTACCTACAGGGACGAAGATTACCTTTGGATAAAAATAATTGATAACGGCATTGGAATAGAAAACTCATTGGCCACAAAAGACAGCAAGCACAAAAGCCAAGGAATGGGATTAACACAAGAGCGTATTAATTTATTAAACCAAATTGAAGTAAAACCTATACAAATTTATATAGAACAGAACGGCGAAAGTGGTACAACCATTACAATTTTGATCCCTTTGAACTAAATTTTACCGTTTACTCAATTATTCATACCACTTACTAAATATAATCTAATCCTATACTAATTAGCATTAAACTTGTTATAAGATATTAAACAAACAAGATTGTTTGTTCAAAAAACGTTCTTATAGGATTGACAAAAGATATTTTTTAACCTAACCTAAAACTATATCTCAATTCAGGTTTCATTTGTGTGTTAAAAGCGTCCCGAATAATCGAGACGCTTTTTTGTTTTACAGCAATTCTATAATCAATCCGTAATATACTGCTATTCAGCACTTGAAAAAATTGAAAAAAAGTTTCAGAAAAAAGCTTTTTGTTTTATTTTTGAACTAAATAAAAAAACTAAAAAACAGGTTTCTTTCTATTTAAAAAGATTTTTTGTAATTTAGACTAACGTTAAAAATTCATACTTTATTATTTTTTGTGTCATGAAAACGCCGAAAAAACCGATCCCGCAAAACACAGTTAAAAAACCTGTCTCTAAAAAAGAATCAGATGAAGAAGAAGATGATGATGATATTCAAGACAACGATGTTGTTGAGGAAGATGAAGATGATTTTGACGTGCCTTTAGACGATCTAGATACTTTCAGTACTTTCGACGATGACGATGATGACGACGACGATAGATACTAAACATATATAACACACAATATTGAGAGAGCATCCTAATAAGGGTGCTTTTTATTTTAATCCAACCGCTAATAAATGAAGATTATACTTGTTAACGATAAACAAAGTGAGAAAGAGTTTTTAAATGTTGTAAACCACATTTATAAAGATGATCAATCCTTTATTAGACCTTTGGATCAAGATATTGAAAAAGTTTTCGATGCAGCTAGCAACCCCTTCTTCAAACATGGCAAATGCGTAAGGTGGATCCTCAAAAATGATCAGAATGAAACCATTGGCCGTGTAGCTGCCTTTGTGAATGAGAAAAAAGCATTTAATTACGAGCAGCCAACTGGCGGAATGGGTTTCTTTGAATGCATCAACGATCAGAAAGCCGCATTTCTACTATTTGACACTACAAAAAACTGGCTAAAAGAAAATGGTATGAAAGCCATGGAGGGTCCAATTAACTTCGGAGAAAATGATACTTTTTGGGGGCTGTTGGTTGAAGGTTTTACACCTCCATCTTACGGCATGAATTATCATTTACCATACTACCATCAATTCTTTACTGCTTACGGTTTTGAAACAGCTTATGAACAACTAACCAACCATATTAATCTAAAAGTACCTTTTCCTGCACGTTTTACAAAAATTGCAAACTGGGTAGCAGCTAAACCCGATTATACCTTCGAGCATTTTAAAAAAGCAAATGCAGAAAAGTACATTAATGATTTAATGGAAATTTATAACGATGGTTGGCAAGATTTTGAAAACTTTGTTCCTATTAAAAAAGAAACGCTCACAGAAAGCTTTAAGCAGATGGAGGTAATAATGGACGAAAACTTAATTTGGTTTGCCTACGCGAATGGTGAGCCAGCTTCTTTTGTAGTAATTATTCCAGATGCTAACCAAATGATTAAAGGCTTAAACGGCAAATTGGGCTTAATAGAGAAACTTAAATTCGCCTACAGAAGATGGGTGGGGGTAACTAGAATGAGGGCAATTGTAATGGGCACTAAAACCTCATTCCAAAAGCTTGGCCTCGAATCTGCGCTATTTATTAAACTGGGAGCGTATGTTTTACCAAAAAATCAATACGCAGAGTTAGAACTTTCGTGGGTGGGAGATTTTAATGAAAAAATGTTGGCCATCCACCAAGCAACGGGTGCCACTTTCGGAAAGCGGCACCTCACGATGCGTAAAATATTCTAATCTATTTATTTCTAATTTCTTCGTAAAGATCAATTACCTTCTTTTGAAGTTTGATGATCTCTTCTTCCTGACTAGCTAATTTTCCTTTTAAAGAAGTAATTTCATCAGAGTTACCAGTACTTTGGGTCTCTCCTTCTTTAGAAATGATTTCTAATGTAGATACTTCAAATAAATTGGCAATCTGATCTAATCTAGAAATATTAATATCAGTAATTCCTGTTTCTATTTTAGAAAATGCAGGAATAGAAATTTTTAATCTTTTCGCTACCTCACCTTGGCTCCAGCCATTTCTTTGGCGCAATTGTCTGATGTTTTTACCAATGATATTCATTGAGTTGTTTAGTTTAAAGGGTTCTGTATTCCTTTTAAACATTCAACTCTAGTGCCAATTTAACTAAATCCATACCTCCAAAGTTGCCAGAGCTCATTAAGAGTAGGTTAGTTTGTTCAAAATTCAGTCCTCTTAAGTACGCTTCTAAGGTGCCGGCTTCATTAAAAAAGATGATATTTTGATCGTTAAAAGATGTTCTAACATCAGCCTCATCTAAGGGCTCCATCTTTTTATGCTTAAACGTCTTTTCGTCTATATAAACAATTGCTGTATCAGCTTCATTCATGGTGTTTTCATACTCCTGCAAAAAGGCTTTGTTTAAGCTGCTAAAGGTATGCAGCTCAATACACGCAACCAACTTCCGATTTACAAACTGCGCCTTAACTGCCTCAATAGTAGCCTTTAACTTAGATGGAGAGTGAGCAAAATCTTTATATACACTGGTTTGTTTTACACTATTTAAAAGCTCCAATCTCTTGGCTGCACCAGTAAAAGATGAAATGGCAACATCGAAATCTGCACTTAAAATACCTAGTTGTTCGCACACCAATTTAGCCGCATTAAGGTTCATTAAATTATGATCTCCAAATACACTAAGTGGGGTATGTTGAGGCAAAAGATATGTTACACCATCTATTACTTCGTGAGCTGGGATAGCGTATGGAATCTTCTCAATATTTTCTTTTGAGTTTATAACAATATTTCTTAATTCTAAATCATTTTCACAATAAATCAATTTTCCATTGGGGAATATCGTCTCGATAAATTTATTAAACTGTGAAATATAATCCACAAAAGTGGGGAAAACATTGATATGATCCCAAGCTATACCACTAATTACTCCAATGTTTGCTTTATATAAGTGAAACTTTGGCCTACGATCTATGGGAGAAGCCAGGTACTCATCACCCTCTATAATAATTACCGGAGCAGAGTCTGTAATCTTAACCATTGTTTCAAAACCAGCCAACTGCGCACCTACCAAATAATCGAAATCTTTCTGATAATAATTAAGAACGTGCAAAATCATAGAGGTAATGGTAGTTTTACCATGGCTTCCTCCAATTACTACACGTAATTTATCTTTAGATTGTTCATAAATGTATTCTGGGTAAGAATAGATCTTTAAACCCATTGCCTGTGCTTTTAACAGTTCTGGATTGTCTAACCTTGCATGCATACCTAAAATAACAGCATCCAAATCTTCAGTAATATTTGCCTCGAACCACCCATTTTCTTTAGGCAACAGGCCATAATTAGCCAACCTGCTACTAGATGGTTCAAAAATCACATCATCAGATCCTGTAACCTTAAAACCTTTTTTATGTAGAGCAATAGCTAAGTTATGCATCGCACTACCACCTATTGCTATAAAATGTATCCTCATAAACCTCCTAACCTCCCTAAAGGGAGAATTTAATTTTTATCAATAGCTGATCAACCACGTAACCCCCTTTAGGGGTTGGGGTTTAATTTTTAACAAACTTTGCCGCTACCCAATCCTTATTTTTTTTATGATCAACATAATTCAAACCAAACTTTCCACAATGACCTTTAATCATTTGTAAATCTGGTTCTTCGTAAAAACCACTGAAAAATATAGTGCCTTCCGCCTTTAAAACCGCAGCATAATCTGCTATTTGATCTAATAATATATTTCTATTAATGTTAGCTAAAATGATATCAAATTCAGTATTTGGAATGGCTTCTTTACTTCCACAAAGTGATATCAGATTTTCAATATTATTTAGCGCTGCATTTTCGATGGCACTTAAATAACACACATCATCATTATCAATGGCGACAATTGACTTAGCCCCTCTTTTAGCTGCCAGAATACCTAAAATACCTGTACCTGCACCCATATCTAAAATAACCTTATCCTTTACATCTGTTTCTAAAATGTAAAGCATCATCATGGTAGTAGTTTGGTGATGACCAGTACCAAAAGCCATTTTTGGATCAATCACAATCTCGTATTCATATTGGGGTTGATGTTCGTGGAAAGTTGCCCTTACATAACAATCTTCATTGATGATCAGCGGGCTAAAATTCTTTTCCCATTCCTCATTCCAATTCTCTGGTTCGATATCAGAAATTTGAAAAGTGTATTGAAGTTCATCGCCCAAATTCATCAAAACCTCATTTAAAGAAGTTTCGTTAAATGTAGCAGCAACAATAAAAGCATCAAATCCATCTGTAGTATCTTCAAAGGTATCAAAACCTATATCAGCAAGTTCTGCAATCAACAAATCTTGCTGATAATCTTGAATAGCACTAAAGCTAAACGTTACTTTTTTATATTCCATTAAGAATTGAAAGTTTTAACAATATCAACAAAATCACGAGACTTTAAGGATGCACCACCAATCAAACCACCATCAATATCCGGCTGTGCAAATAATTCTGCTGCATTTTTAGGGTTACAACTACCACCATACAAAATCGTGGTATCGTCTGCAATGTTCATTCCGTATTTAGCATCAATTTTAGCTCTAATAAAGGCATGGATATCTTGTGCTTGTTCTGGAGAAGCTGTTAAACCCGTACCAATAGCCCAAACTGGCTCATAAGCCAAAACAACTTTAGCAAAATCTTCGGCATTTAAACTAAACACACCATTTTCTAATTGCGATTCTAAAACTTGGTAATAACTACCATTATTTCTTTCATCCAATGTTTCTCCGATACAGAATAATGGTGTTAGATTATTTTGCAAAGCGATAACCGTTTTTTCTGCCAACAAAGTATCAGTTTCTGCAAAATACTGTCTGCGTTCTGAGTGCCCAATAATTACGTATTCGCAACCGGTAGATTTAACCATTTTAGCAGAGATTTCTCCAGTATAAGCGCCACTTTCGTTTTGGTGACAATTTTGAGCACCAATTTTAACTACGTCAGAACTTAATTGCGCTAAGCTATTTAAGTGGATATATGGAGAACAGATTACAGCAATTTGATCGCCTTTTTTCTCGTCTTTAACCATGTTTACTATTTCAGAAAACAACGAAATTCCTTCGCTATAATCCATGTTCATTTTCCAGTTACCTGCAACTATTTTCTTTCTCATTATATGTTGTTTTAATGTTGTACTGTTTTAAAGTTGAAATTTGCGCATCACAAACATCTAAGCTTTACAACTTTTAACGTTTATTAAAAATGTCTGTGTTTTTTCGTTTGTTCAAATATTTCTGTAATAATACCTATCTCTACCTCGTCTAATTCCATATCTCTTCGCTCATAAACTTTGGCAGCTGTTGCCAGCATTTTACCCAAGCTGTAAACTTCAAAGCCTTGTGCCCCACCCCAAGCAAAATCCGGAATAAAGTTACGTGGAAAACCTGCGCCAAAAATATTGGCACTTACACCAGCAACCGTTCCGGTATTAAACATGGTATTAATGGCACATTTGCTATGATCGGCCATAATTAAACCACAAAACTGTAGCCCAGTCTCTCTAAATCGTTCGCTCTCGTAATCCCACAGTTTTACTTCAGCATAATTATTTTTAAGGTTAGAGTTATTACTATCTGCACCAATATTACACCATTGCCCCATTACCGAATTACCTAAGTAACCTTCGTGTCCTTTTGAAGAATAACCCCAAATTACGGCATTGTTTATCTCGCCACCAACCCTACTAAATGGCCCTATGGTAGTTTGCCCATATATTTTAGCACCCATTTTTACCTGCGAATTTTCGCATAATGCAAAAGAACCCCTAATATGGCATCCTTCCCATACTTGGGCATTTTTACCTAAATAAATCGGTCCTTGTAAGCTATTAAATGTGGAACATTCTGCTGTGGCTCCTTCTTCTATAAAGATATTTTCGCCTAAAAATGTATTTGTATTGCTTAAACTAGCAGAGGTTTTTCCTTTTGTAAGTAGTGCAAAATCTGCCTTAAGCTCATCATCATTGACTTTAAAAATATCTTCAGGAAATTGAATATGAACAAATGGATGATCAAAATTTATATTATTTATTGCAACCGAGCGAAAGTCTATCGATTTAACTGATTGCCCTAACTTAATGGCTATACACAAATCTTCAAAATATAAACCTTGTTGAGGTTTTAAATTTAGTATAGAATCTATTAAATCATCATTAGGACAAACCGCCCCATTAATATATAAATCAGCTTGTTCTGGAGCAAATTTTATCGATAGGTAATCTTGTGTTTGGTAACCAAAATCGGCATTTAAATGTTTTGCCCATTTTTCTGCAATGGTTAAAATACCAATCCTTAAATCGGCTACTGGTCTAGTAGAAGTTAATGGCCTTAGGGATAACCAAGACTTGTCATCAAATAAATTGATCGTCATAAGCTACAAAAATAAAAAAAGTCCCGAGCTTATGGCCGGGACTTTCAAATAATTTATGATCTCGCTAAAATTATTTTTTAGCGTAACGAGTTTTAAATTTATCGATACGACCTGCAGTATCAACCAATTTCATTTTACCAGTATAGAAAGGGTGTGAAGTATGAGAAATCTCTAATTTATAAAGAGGATACTCGTTACCATCTTCCCATTTGATAGTTTCTTTAGTTTCAACGCAAGATTTAGTCAAAAACTGATATTCGTTAGACATATCTTTAAATACTACGAATCTGTAGTTTGATGGATGCAAATCTTTTTTCATTTTGAATGTTATTTAAGTTATTTATGCTGAAACTTTCAAGAACCTAATTGCAATTTGCTGGCAATAACGCTTATGATGTTTCTTATTGTCTTTTCTATCTCTATTTTAGAGGATGCAAATATCCTAATTTTATTTTTTAGAAACAAGTTTAAAAAGAATATTTTTAAAACAAGCTGGAAAGCCTAAAAAACTAGGCTAACAGCCAAAAATTATAGTTTTATACCCAAACCCAATTCAAAGTCTCCATTAGAATAACTATTGAGTTGCCCAGTACCTATGGTATAACTGGTATTAAAGCTAAATCTATCATTAAATAAAATACTTGCACCTAAGGTAGCATTCTTTGAACTATGGTAAAGTGCCATCACATTAAACTGATTTGTTCTGCTAGCATTTAGTGTGAAATTAGCCCCAAAGTCTATGATACTATTCCTGCCTTTAATGCCTCTAAAAGCTAATTTTGGCTCTAAGATGCCCAAATCTGTAGCTAACTTATAACTAACAGCTGCAAATAAAGTGGTATAATTTACCCCATTACTTTCATCATTCTTTAGGGTGTTGATCATATTTGGAAAAACTACCTGCAAACTAAAAGTCTCGGAAGTGTAAGCCATTCCAAAATCGCTATCAAAAACGCCTTTACGCTGCTCGAGATCCAACACATCAGGATCGTCTAATTCGCCACTAAAACTGCTACTATTTAAACGCTGTTTAGTATAACTTCCAGACAAACCAAAACTAAGTCGGTTCTCTTCTGTAAGCATTAAATGGTAGGCATAAGAAGCAGCAATGGCAGTTTCACCTAAAAGCCCAGCTTGATCGTTAAAAATCTTCAATCCTACACCAGATTTGGTATCAAAACCATAATCAGCAGCAATAAACTGCGTTTGTGGTGCATTTCCAAATGATGAAAATTGTTTTCGATAACCTATACTTCCTTTAAAAACCTTTTCTTTTCCTGCCATAGCTGGGTTCATGAGGTATTCGTTAAAATAGTATATGGCATTTACTGGCTTTAATTGGGCAGTTGCGCTAAAATGAAATAGCAGGGCAAATACTACCAAAAAGCCATAAGCAATAGGGTTGTTGTTAAATAATATTTTCATCTTATTTGGTGCTTTTTCTAATAATGGTTATAAATGATTTGTAGGCTCTTTGCTGGTCTCCAAGTTCAACACTGTAGTAGTAGGTATCTTCAGTAAGGATATTGCCATTAAACCTACCATCCCAATCATTTTTATAATTGTTAATTGAATAAACGAGCCTCCCTGCCCTATCAAAAATCTTTAATTGATTATTGGGATAGAACTCTACATTTTTAATGACCAAAAAATCATTCTTTCCATCCCCATTAGGTGTTAATACATTATTGGCACTCAAACTAGGGTTAGCACCTTGAATGTTTACTACAAATACTGTACTTTTTGTACTCAGATTTCCGACAGCATCTTTTGCCTGTGCATTAAAATTATAGCTACCAATAGGCAATGCAGTTGTAGGCTTAAACGTCCAGCTGCCCTGCGCAGTAGCAGTGGTGTTTCCTATAGACACATTACCATTGAAGATCGTAACAATAGCTAAAGGCTCTGCTGTACCGATTAATACAGGTAAATTATTTAAGCTATTTAATGGGCTTGTGATTTTAGCATCTACATTCGCTATTACAGGTGCATTTGGCGCTTTAGTATCAACAGTAAAAGAAAATAAACTTCCAAAAATACCAGTGTTACCGGCCTCGTCTGTAGCTTTAGCAGAAACAGACTGTATGCCATCTGCAAAAACAAAAGAATTTGGATAATCATTGGCATTTAATGTAAAGTCGCCATTGGCATCTGCTTTTAAGGTAGCCAATAAAGTTGCGTTATTGTTTCTATGAATAACAACTGTAGCGTTTGCTTCAGTTTTACCTTTAATTACTGGTTTGTTGATAGCGATTGCTACATTATTGCCAGTTTTGTCATCTACACTAGCTATGTTTACCACGGCCGGGGCAACATTATCTATAATTAAATCTAATGCATTACTTAGTGGACCAAAATTCCCAAAATCATCTTCAATAAATGCGGTAATCTTAACCGTTATGCCTTCACTAAATCCAGTTAAGGGAAAAGAGCCCTCAAAATTTCCACTTGCATCTGTTTGTACCTGGTCGAGCTTTTTAGCATTATAAAAAACTCTTAGCTTAGTATTTGCAGGAGCAGTAATTCTTAAATTTTTTGCCGCTCCGCTTGCTGGTATCGGACCTTTAGTTTTTCCACCGTAACTTACGATAACCGGGCTAGTGGTAATCGGTGGGGCAGTAGAAAAAAGCTGCACAAAAATGGATTCAGAAATAGCTCCAACTTTACCCTGCTTATCTATGGCCTTGGCTGTTAATGTATAGGGACCATTAGGCAAATTCGATTTAATAAATGTAGCCACTATTGTATCTTTTAATTCTTGTTCGCCTTCTAGTTTATCATTAATAAATAATTGCACTTTGTTACCTAATGTACTCGCTACACCAACAGTTAAGTTGTTAGCTGTTACACTCGTTGATGGAAGTGGTAAAAACCCATTAACGGTAAAAATTCTTGCTTTTAATAAATTTTCAGGTGGTCCGTCTGGGGCGCTTTTATCCACGGTTATTAAAAAAAGGTCGGATGTAGATTCGTTTCCTGCTACATCAGCACTTGTTACTAAAATTTTGCCTAATCCGGTTGCAATCCCTTCCTTATTTGCATACTCAAAAGAATTGAGCTCAAAATTTCCATTTGCATCCGTATTCATAAATCCAATAAAAGGACTACCATTGCTGCCTGCTATAAAATTAAAGATGTTTAAATGCGAATTCGGCGCTGCCTTTCCCTTGATGTGTGGTTTATTTTTATTAGTTTTTGCAGGGCTACTTGTTTGCCCATCAACGCTAGTAATGATGGGAGGTTGAGGAATAGCAGTACTTCTAGTTACCTCAAAAACATTGCTTGGCGACCCTATATTGCCTAAATCGTCGGTGATATAAGCGATGATTTTCGCCTTTGTACCATTCTCGCCAGAAGGGATGAAAATGGTTGTAGCATAGTTACCTAAACTATTAAAGGTACCAATTGTTGGTTCAATAACACCATCACAGAAAATCGCAACCTTTGCACCGGCAGGTCCGGTAACACGCAAGGGCTTCCCACTACCTGAGTTCATAAAAACGGGTGGCTGGGTTTTACTATCTATCATTACAATAGTAGGTACCGCAGTAATTTTTGGGGCTGAAGAATTAACGATTAAGTTTATTGGATCAGAAAATTGACTAGTTAGTCCATCTGTGCCAATCAACCTTGCTTTTAATACATAATTACCATTGGCTAAGGTCTTTTGAACAGTGAAAGAAAAAGAATTGGATTCATCCGCCAACACATTATCGATAAATAACTGATACTTTTCTCCCTGCGAGATAGAGGAAATCTGAGCGGTTAGTCGGTTAACTGTAATGGTATTACTTGCAGCAACGCGAACACTATTTATAAAATTTATTGAAGGTTTTTCTAATGATGTACTAATAGTTAGATTAAAAGATCTACTAACACTCCCTAATTTGCCCTGCTCATCTACCGATCTACCAATAATGGTGTGAAGCCCTACCGAAAGGGGTGTTTTAAGTGTAAAAACGATATTCCCAAGCCTACCAGCAGTGGCAACACCTATGCTTTTTGGAGTACCAGATACAATATCAAAAAATTCGACCTGAGTTAAAGCGGATGTGCCTGCAATTATTGTAGGCAGATTGTTCCTGATAGCGCCCCCGCTAGTGGCTCTGCCTATACTAATAATTCCTGGAGGGTTACGATCTATTACTAATACAAAAACATCACTGGCCTCACCTAAAGTATTATCTGTATTAACAACTTGTACCGTAATATTAAACGTTCCTTCATTTAAAGTGGTCGAAGACACACTAAAAGAAAAATTACCAGCATTATCTGCAGTTACCTGCCCCATATTTATGGTACCCCTAAATAAGCGGACTGGCCTACCTGCATCAGCCTTACCTATAAATATAATGTCCCGATCGTCTATTATCGTAACAGGCGATATTGTTTTAGCATCAACACTGGTTATCGTAGGCTTTGCAAACAAAGGTTTTACGGCAGGTTCCTTTAGCCCTGTATTTGCTTTTACTAAGCAAGAAAATAAAAGCAACAAAGAGAATAAACCATTTTTCATAATTAAATTGATTTAGATAACGATTAATTTATTGCCGTAAAATTGAATAACTGATCACCAGCTTACTATCCCCTTTTGGGTGATTTTTTAGCAACATCGGGAAGACAAATCAATATTTAAGTTTTAAATTAAAAAACCTGAAATTGCCTTAGCCTTTTACAGCTGCTTTGACAAAATCAGGTTAAACATTTAATAGATTTCTTTTAAATTAATTATGTTTAATACTTTGGAAATAGGATGACCTACTCATTAGGTACCGTAAAAAAGAGCAAAACATACCTAAGAACAAGCCCTATTTTGCGGTAATCTCAATCTTCCAGTTTACTTGAACGTGCGAAGCATCAGTTTTTCCGTTTTCATAAAAATTTAGCTTGAAGCGATCAGAATTTCCCTTTTTTAAAAATTTGCTTTCTCCAGGTTGCATAGTTTCTATTTGAGTAATATAATCTAATAAATTAATCACTAAAGGAGACCCATTACACTCTGAACAGACATAACCTCTATCAAACCCGATTTCCTTATCAGTTAATTTTCCTGTGATAGAGATCTTAGTTTTCCTTAAATCACCATTAGAGATATTTCCCGCAAGAGTTTTAACGGAATTGATATTACTAGAAACATTTTTATATCCCTTAGTTACACCATCTGGATTACTTAAAGCCTTTACATCATAACTGTTACCATTTTTCTTCCACATATTGGGAAAGTCTTGCGTTCTACCTGGCATTAGTACGCTTGCAGAAAGCGATCCAAATAAATCCTCATCACCATCATTATCATCAACTTTGGGAGCAATTAAATTTTCTAATACTAGTCTTACCTCATATTTTCTATCAGAAAGATCTACTCCACAATTGGTTGTAGCATAACTTATATTGGTATTAATCCAAGCAGGAGAATGATCATTTACAAAGTTAAGTGTGTAGGCAATTGGAGCACCTATATTGCGAGAGTCAAATTCAACCTTAATTTTAGATTTTAGATTGCCTAGTACTTCATCCATACTAGTTCCCAAATTTACAGCCTGCCCACCATACTGAAAAGTTTTGATTTCTGTCTTGTCTGAGCTAAGTATATTATTTATTTCGCTAGTAGTTAAATTTGTTGTACCTACGGTAACAGCACCCTCTGCTGGCAAGCCAATACCAGTTACACCTAAACTTGTTTGTGTAGACACTTTATTCATTACCGCTTTATACAATGCATCTTTAGTAAATTCTGAGGTAATTACCACATAGAACATTTGTCCATAAGAGACACTACTTACATATACTAAGTCTTTTTCCAACTGTGTTTTGTCTACATCTTTAAAAACATCAAACTGAGTTCCCTGTTGCGGTGTCATACTTGCCGCATAAAACACTTGTCTAAAACGAAGAATTACAGTGTTTTTTTTACTTTCGCTTGTAGTGGCTACATTACTCGTATTGGTTACCGAAACTTTGTTTGCCAAATCAACAGTTACTGGAATTTTAGGTATAGGTACTTTTAATTTGAAGCCTACATCTACAGTTCCTGCCGTACCTAATATAGAGTTCATCTGTTCATTAGATTCTACCAATATGACTTCGGTTACCACATCAGCCGGAGTAACCCCATTTATATATTTACTTAGAATATTTTTAGAACTACCCGAAACTGTGCTGTAATCGAACCTAGAAATAACTACTGGAAGGTTATCTGTGATAGCAGCATCAAAAATATTCATGGTTAAATCCATTGGATTACGATTGGCAAACCTGGTGTAAGGAACAGGAGCTTGTGTTTTTATGGTATTAAATTGATACACGGCGCCCGGATAAATAGCATTGCTGAAATTTACTGCAGGAAAGAATAATCCTAACTCTTGTTGAGAATTTTTATAATTTATTGGCAAAAAATTACAATCGCCATTGACCAGCTTCTCTGGAAAAACTTTCTTTTCTTCAACTGCATATTTAGCAATATTAGCCACATCAACCACATTTCTATCAGCCGATTGTATAGGGATAGTAATTTGCATTTGTGGTTTAAAAGCCATCGCTTTTAGCTTGGCGTTGGTTTTGAAATTAGCATACTTGGCATTTTTCTTTAATATTACCTGACCTCTGGGAATGTTTTGAGCGATTGTTTTGTTAGCGGCTAACAATGCAATAACTAATAGGCAAAATTTTGTTTTCATAACTTTAAGTTTAATTGTTTAGGGTTTAAGTTTGACACCCAAAATTGCAGCATAAAAAAAGCCTTAACTATACCACATTGAGGGATAAATAAGGCTTATTGACTAATTTTGGGGTATTTTACTTAAAGTTAAAGCTGAATTACAACAATCCTTGTTGCCTAGCTTTCATAATGGCCTCAGAACGAGATGCCACGTGCAGCTTTTTATAAATGTGTTTGATGTGTGTTCGTACCGTTTCGTAACTGATAAATGCTTTATCGGCAATACTTCGGTAATTGTGTCCTTCCATCATTAACGATAGGATCTCTTTTTCCCTTGTACTCAAATCAAAATCCATTTGTTGCGGTTGTACCAAAATTACGTTTTGGCGTACAAAAAACTGCATTACCTTTTGCGCAATGGTCGATGACATGGAGGCACCACCATGGTATACTTCTTCTAACGCCTGCAATTGTTTCATTGGCGAATCTGTTTTTAAAATATATCCAGATGCACCCGCACAAAGGGCATTAAAAATCTTATCATTGTCGTTAAATACCGTTTGGATCAACACCTTCACGTTGGGGAAATTTTCTATGATGATTTTGGTAGCCTCAATACCAGTTCTACCCGGCATTTCGATATCCATTAACACCACATCTGGCCTACTAAATAAAATATCGGCTTCAACTTGGTTTACATTGGCAAATGTACCTGTACAAACAAAGCCAGAAGTACCATTGATAATGGTCTGCAAAGCTTCACGAATTAGTTTATTGTCTTCGAATATGGCTACTCTGATTTCCATTTCATATCTATTGTACAAAGATTAACTATTTCTAAAACGATCAATATACCTCATTAGGTGATTTTACAACTTAAACTAATTGTTGTTCCACTACCATTGGCACTGCTAATTTCTAAAGCTGCATTAATTTCATCGGCACGTTTGCGCATATTTAATAACCCGTTACCACTTATGCTGTCATTTAAATTGAAACCTTTGCCGCTATCGGTAATGCTAATCTCAATTTTAGAATCATCTAAATCTACCTTAAATTGCAATAAATTTGCCTCGCTGTATTTTACTGCATTATGAATAGCTTCTTTACAAATCATGTGGATGTTTCTCCTATATTCCATAGGCAAGCTCAATAACGCTACAGATTCTGGAAAACTAAAATCAAGCTCAATTTGCTTAACGGATGTTAATTGTATGGCAAACTCTTTTAATCGTTCTAAAAGGACGCTAAATTGATCTTTTACAGGATTTACCTCCCAAACAATATCATTTAATTTAGCTACCATTTCACTTGCATTTTCTTTAATTACATCTAAAGAATTATTTACTGCTATATATTCTCGGTTTTTAAGTTGTGTTTTGGTAATGTAACTGTACATGGCAATACCAGTAAGGGTTGCCCCTACCTCGTCATGTAAATCTCTGCTAATTTTTTGCCTAATGTCGCCCAGCCTAACTTCTAATGCTTTAGATTTCTCCAATTCATCAATTAAATGCTGCTGAGAGATGATCATATTTTGCTCTACTTGCCTACTTTTATAACTTAGGCCACTGTTAAAAAAATAAAGCTCTATGATTACACCAATGGCTAATGTAATCATATAATTTTCTAAGAGCTCAAATTGCTTTGTTGAACCAAAAACACTGAGCAGATTGCTAATTAATGCACCCGTTAGCACAGCCAGAGCGCCTCGTAAAATAAACTTACTTAACGCAGTATGTATTTTCCAAAGCAAAATAATGAGCGATATAGAGACTATAAATATAAATAGGTTAAAAATATGATAAAGCTGATTGGCAAAAGAACTGTCGTTGGCAAAAAGATTTAACACCAAAAAAACCAAAGCAAAAACGATCAGTATATTTCTTGCCAGCTGAATGTATCGATGAAAACGGACAAAGTTTGTGGCTGTCTCTAAAAAATTGATCAGAAAATCGAAATAAAAAACATAAATGGCAAAAGCCAATGGCCTTAAGAAAAATCGATAATAGATGTAGTTAGGCTCGTTTACCTTAACACCAAAATCGAATGCTTCTTGATGGAAAAGCATAAAGTAAATGAGTAAAGCAATAATGTAAAAGAAATAAGCCCCATAATCTCTTCTTTTATATTGCAACCAATTTGCCCCAACATATAAAAGTTGCGAAATAAGTACGCCTATAAATACAAACAACCAGATTTGCAATAGCATAGATTAGGGATTATCCAAGTTTACAAATTAAGTTAATTTTTGTTCCATTACCTGTTTTACCAGTAATTTCTAACTCGGCGTTAATTTCTTTTGCCCTGGTAGCCATATTGATTAAACCATTGCTTTTGCTAACCGCATTGGGCAAAAAGCCAATTCCATTATCCTGCACCACAATAACCATCTGTTTATTTACAAATTCTATTTTAACCTGCAATAAACTGGCTTCGCTATATTTAACTGCATTATTAATAGCCTCTTTACAAATGAGATAAATATTTTTGCGCTGCTCCATAGACAATTTTAAGGATTGGATATCATTGGGAACGATAAATTCTAGCTTAATATCTTTTATGGTCGCTATTTGCAGGGCAAATTCTTTTAAACGTTCTAATAATGCATGCAGGTTATCCTGTACCGGATTAACAGCCCAAACAATATCATTTAATTTAGCTACCATTTCGCTGGCATTGTCTTTAATAATATCTAAAGAATTACCAACGGCCTGGTGCTCTTCATTTTTGATCTGTTCTTTGGTAATGTAGCTATACATGGCAATTCCACTTAAGGTTGCCCCAACTTCGTCATGCAAATCCTGACTGATTTTGCTTCTTACATTAGCTAACCTTAACCTCTGTAGGGTATAGTAACGATAGGCGATAAAAGCAATTGCAAACAACAACAAAACTAACAAGGCAATATAAAGCCGTGTATCTGCTAAACTCTGTTTGTTTTTAGATTCTGCCAGTTCTAAGTTAAAAATGGTTTTTTCATTTTTGATGCCCATTAATAACAAGCTCTGTATTTGCGTATTGTTTCTATTATAAGTTGCAGTTTGTATGCTAGATTTAAGCTCTAATGTTTTTACCAGCAAAGGCTGCATACTATATTTTTTATAGATCTTAATAGCAGTTTCTAAAAACATAGACGCATAAAAATCATTAAGCTGTGGGTATTTTGCAAGTAGCACAAAGCCTTTGTTGAGTTGAACTAGGGCTTCATCTTTATTTAATTTTTCTGTTGCGCAATCTGCCAAACCACTGTAACTGGTTAGTTCTACATCAAAATCTTCTCCTTGTTTAGCCCTAATATTGGTTAGTTCGAAATATTTATAGGCACTATCTATTTGCTTTTTTAAGATAAATGCAAAGCCTAAATTTAAATTTCCAGTAGCAATACCACGCAGTGAATTAATTTCTGTCGCTTTTTGCAGGGATAAACGACAATAGTAAATGGCACTATCTGGCTCCTTCATCTTTTCGAAGGTTTCTGCCAAGTTTCCATAAATATGGTGTGGCTTAGATAATTCGATATATCCTTTTTTGTAAGATGGATGAGAGCTATACCTTAAGCCTTCTTTGAAATATTTTTCTGCGTCTTTTAACTTTTTACCATTTAAATAAAATAGGCCTATAAAGTTGCAGGCATCTGCAATAAGTAAGCTATCTTTTAATACCCTAGCAATGTTTTCTCCCTTTAGGGCTTCTTGCATACCCATTTGGTGCAGGTTGTTGTAATAATAAACCTCTGCCTGCCTGGTTGTTAAAAAATAAGAGAATAGTGATGGTTTACGGTAGCTTACTTTAAGATAAATTTTATTGAGCCAAACCTGGGCAGAATCATAATGATCGGTATTCATATATTCGTCTGCCTTGTTAAATGCAGCTAAAATAAATTGCTGATCAGAATCTTTTTTATCTTTCTGCTGGGCGAAAACAAAACAGGGCAATACTATTAAAGTGAAGAGTAGCGCTTTAATCATTTTTAAATATAAAGAAAAATGAATTACAGTATACCCAATAACCTGCTTTAAATCAGATTTCTAGTAATTTTACCCTTAATAATATACATAGCCGTAATGCCCTTTTTATCAATTACCGTTTCTCCTTTAAAATTAGGGTTACTTGAGCGCAAAATCAGTTTATCGGGATTGTTATGTTGGTGAACAAGTTTGATACTCCTTAAGCTATTGGTACTTTCATCACCCATAATCACATAAGCTTCTCCCCATTGCAGTACATCAAAATTTGTAACCTCTTTAACTGCTATAATTTCTCCAGATGCATATTTTGGATACATACTGTCACCATAAACCGGTAAGTAAGCAGTACAATCATTAAAAGGTTTATAATTCACAAAATACTCAGGCTCCTCTTCCATAAATACAGAAACACCAGCATCGGCTAAACTCACATCGAAATATGGTACTCCTTCTTTAGTTTCAGAGATAATAGGTCCTTTTTTAAGAAATGGCTCCCCAACACCCGTAGTTAACCATTCTTGATTCACATTAAACATTAAAGTTAATTTATCTTTAATGGCATTAGATACCTTCATGCCTCCTTTGCCACGTAAAATATCAGACAAAGAACCAGCTTGAATATTTAATTTCTCGGCAAAATCCTTTTGGGTTTTATAGTTCAGCTTATCTATAATAATTTTTAATCGTTGATTTTCAGTCATTTATTAAAATGTTAATAAGATTTTCTTATTTAAATAAGAATTAACCTTAATTTTATTGTATTAGTGTTACAGACGCAAGTTATTAAAATCGAATTAATTTATTACCATACCTATGAAAGAAACCACATTAAACCCGAAAGAAGAATTCTTGGCAGAGCTCCAAGATTTTTTTCAAACCAGATCCGTAAAAGGACATTTGTTATTTGTAGATGACTGGATGGAATTGATATTAAGTGGTAAAGCTCGCAAAAAGTGGACTAACCCAACTAACATTTACTTTTTACATGAAAAGCTAAATAAGCTATTTACAAGTTGTCATCAAATACTTAAAGATGAAGAACATTTAGATGAATTAGTGCTAAACAGCAAATTGGATAAAAATAGCTTAAAGAATGAAAACCGCAAGTTAATCTTTGCTCCATACCACCTTCAAAAGAAAGAACAGCTCCAGCCTTTTGAAGCACTTAAAACCATATTCGATAAACAGGATATCAACAACTGTATACTAAAGCTTAAAGAGTGGTTAATAAATAGTTTAAAGCAAAATTATGCTATTAACCATGCAGATTACATTGCTCCATTACATGGTCATATTAAAAAACTTATAGAAGCTTGTTGGTTAATTCATGAGAGGGTAATCACAAAAAACAGCTATGCCCAACCTTATTACCCAGAGCCATTGCTAAAATATGCACTAACAGAACCATTTTTGTTCTTTAAAGAAGAAGTTGATGACCCTTTTTCAATGGTGGAGGAATTTTTCGAGTTAACTAACCTAAGTGGCTACAGGCGAGAACTGCAGGAATGGTATTTTATGGCAATTACTGATGAGCTTTCTGCAAAAAAGCCAGTAGATGTTTATTTTATCCATAATCAATACTCGTCTTTAATACAGGCGGGATTTATTATTACCGCTAAAAACCTGAACTATACGCCAAATATTCGTAAAAACGATGAAAGTACAATGGGACAATGGTTATTAAGTGTTAGAGACCACCAAGTAAAAAATGGAATTTTAGCCTTAAGTGATGAAGCCCCACATGTTTTAAGCATGTCAGAAAGAGCAGATCCTTTAGCTTATTGTAAACAAACATTAAACCTTGGTAAGGTAAGAAAATTAAGGTTTGGCTTAAGCGAATGGCTAGAAGCGAGTTTTAGCAAAAATTCTAGTCTCCATGGTTTGGATGCAACATACGCTTTTGAACAATACCTAACCTTACAAAAACTTACAGAGGCCTTTTACCTCGTGATTACCGAAAATGCAACAAATCAACCTTTACCTGTAACTAATACCACCCATGAAGCTTAATTTAATTCAATTATTTGATTACGAACAAGAGTTAAATAGCCTGTTTAAGTACTACCCTGTGGAACTGATAGAGGCTTCTTTGTCAGCCTTTGCATTCAACAAAACCACATTTATCCCTGAAGAATTAACCATTACCCAGCTTTTTCAGCAAGAATTAAAAGTATCCATGCAGCGTTGCTTATTTAACTATCTGCAAAACTACAATTATCCAGAACCTGTTTTGGAGGAAGAAGTTAATTTAAAAAACATACAATCTGTAATTAAAATACTTACGGCATTTATCCCAATAGGTTACATTTTTTGCAGCAACCCCAAACAAAACAATTGCTCCTTAACCATTGTGCTCGATCAATACCATTACAAACCTATCGAGGAAGTAGAGAGTTTGGTTAATTTTGCATTGAAAAGTAATCATAATTTTAGGTGTAACGTATTTACTTACGGCACCATGGTCGATCGGATCCGAAGCGGTCACTTATATTACAGTAATTTATGCATTAGCACAAATTGTATTTACCAAAGTAGCCCTAGTTTTAATCTACCAATAGCAGACCCAGCATTATTGGCAACTACAAAACTAAAAGCCCTGGTTAATTATGGGCTGTACCATAGCAAAGCCGATCATTTTTTTACAGGTGCAGAACAATTTTTCAAAAACAAACAGTACGCTATGGCTGCATTTATGTTACAACAAGCCTGCGAGTTCACTTTTAATGGTATCCTCACTGTACTTATAGGTAAAAGCATCAAAAGTCATGATCTGCTTATGCTACACAAACAAGCTAGCCATTTCCTACCTCAACTTGTAGGTTTAATACATCACAAACCAAAAAAGGAGAGCCATATGTTAAGCCAAATTCAAGAAGCCTATGTAAAAGCTCGTTATGATGAAAACTATCAAATTTCTGAAGAAGAACTAGTGAAATTATTTACAGCTACCAAACAATTGCTACATGGTGTAAAAATTGTTCTTAACGAACAATTAACATAAACTTCCCTTGTTGCTAAGCATGAGTACTCCTATGGAGGTTTAACCTTATAACCAGATTTCGCTAATTAAAATTATTTTTGGTTAATTTTGACGTTTTTATATTAGATAGAGGTTTTTCTAAGAACTGATGCTGCCAATCTAGCGAGTATGTTATTGTTAATTTGATGTATCCTACGCCTTGAATATTTACCCTTTCTAGGTACCACGTTCGGGGCAAGCCTACCCTTTGTTTACCATTTGTTAACCTTTTCCTTACCCTTTGGCTACCCATCGTTTACCCTTTCCTTACCCATTTGTTTACCCATTGCTTACCCATTCCTTTACCCCTAGGGTATGGAAAGGGTCTAGGATGGGTAGGGAAAAGGTATAGAAACACCATAGCATACCTTAACGTAGTGCCTACTTGGTATAAAGAAATACTAAAGAACCATGGATTATGATTATTTTAGTATTTATTGAAGCGCTTTTAATTTTTATCAAATAATGATCAATACAATGGTTTTCAATGTCATTAACCTGAGTTTATAAAATCTTCTCGAAGGCTTTTTTAATCTATTTATACTAATGCGATCGTCAACCTGATCTGATAGCTTGGATTTATTTTATGCTGTAGCTTCTTGCTTCGCTACGACCCTAAGTTTCGTCCTAAGCAAATGCTGAAATAAGCAGCGAAGGGACAGAACTAATTTAACAATCGCATTTTCTGTTTTTCTTATTCAGAAGCGTTGTTTGATGCAGAATAAATGCTATTTAATAAGCTAACTCAGTCTAATACTATAAATGCAGCCCTTATTATCTCACCACCTCTGTTCTCCTTCGCTCCTTGTAAAACCGTCGTTCTAGCGTTCCTGTAGGGAAAAACACCCTAAAAACAGCCCCTACACCACTTATATCGCAGTTTTATAGCGCTTTTCCCCTAGCAGAGCCCTGCTTGTCCCCTACCTGAGCCCTAGCAGAGGCCTAGTTGTTATAGCGAAGAGGTAGCGATGGCCTCCACTAGCACACAACAGCTGTCCATCAAAATAAGATAAAAAAGGTAATGAACAAAAATCAATCAATTACAGCTAAAAAGGCATTGGGACTGATAGCGAATAAAACATTTGGGCATAAAAAAAGCGAGTTGCCCCGCTTTGAGTGTTTTTCACAACGGAATAATCCTCATTGTGATTTGCTTTCATTGCTTAGCATTCTTTACAGTTAAAAATCAAGTCAATACAGCTCTCCTCTAAGCAGCGTTAGTGATGACGGATTTGATGGAATATGTTGAGAACTGAGATGATATTATGTTAATTTCTTCAGCGCTTTCAGTTTCTCCTCTATGGGGCTAAAATAAGCATCATCATTTGTGCTGGCACCTTTTGGCTGGGGGAAACGTTTAATTTTACCATCTGCTGTTGCTTCAAATCGGCCTACATCTTCGCCATCAAGGTTGATGTGAAAGTTTATCCCATCAGTTATAACAATGGCATGAGCTAATTTTTCGTTAATGAGCAGGTCGAAGATGATTTTTTTACCTTTAATTTCGGGCGACTTAATGGTAATCGGGATTTGTTTATCGGGATCATTGCTCATTGGCTCAGCTGGCTTAACTGTACCAGTATAAGCATCGTCGCTTAACGAATCATAACCTTGTGTACCTGTATCTAATCCATCTTTGGCGGATGGCTGCGCTGTATTTTTTTGGGTTGTATTTGACATAGCTTTTTCCTGTTAAACATCAATTTAACAAACAAGCACTAGATATGTTTATATTATTAAAACAGAACAGTGGTTTTAAAACATGCTTGCATGCTTATGATTACAACATCATCAACTATATTTTTACCAAAATTAAAGTAGCTATACTATTTGTCCTATAGACAAATCACACCCTAAATTTGATTAAAAGCTTCATCTTCAAACTATTTAGAACTGCGTTATTAGAAGAACTACGCTCTACCTCAGGTTTTTCCCATAATAAACATCTGCCGGTATATGATGGCCAGGGTAAACTTGTTCTAAAAGTTGGTAGAGTGCAGGATCATATGCTTTCAAATCGTCTGGGCTCTGTATCCTAGTATCACCATCTTTAAATTCAAAATTAGACCAAAACCACCATTGGCTACCCTCGGCCCAATATTCGGCAACGGTATTAATTGCATATTGGTTTTTATATAAACCTTTCACTTTCGCTGCTTCGTAGGCAGCGTAAATCTGTTTTACAAAGTCTTTGTCGATACGCTGTAATACTGCCATAACATTATGGCTAAATTCGTGGACCATTATATTTTCTCCGAAATACCTCGTTCCAGGAATGCCCAATAAATTTTCTTCAGCACAAGAAGTTTGTATCCCTCCCATTCCCCTAGCCCTTTGGTTCCAATACTCGCGGTCTGTCATACTCGCTATCCCTCCTGGCTTATCATAATTTTCCCTTTCTCTTGGGGTAAGTCTGCCATCATTAATAGTTGGCTTTTTCCAATCACGACATTCAGGTAGATCAGTCTGCATTTCGTTTTTCCCAATAATAGATAGTCTTGCACCCAATTTAATCATCCCCTCACGAATGTCTGGTCTTTTAAGCAACATGTAATTGATAATATCTCGAGCGGTCAACAAGGCATCGTCTGATACATTTTCTGAAGAGATTACAGGGATTCCGTAAGCATCAGCATATTTTTTATAAAAAGGATCTAAATTAAAGCTTTGTGGTGGAGCACTTAGCATGGCATTGCTAAAACTACTGATTAAAGGTTTAGCTGTTGTTTTAGTTTGGGCAGTGCCCGATAAATAGGAAATAGCTAGACCAACAATAGCACAACATATTTTAAATTTCATCATCATTAGCTTAAATAAATCGATTTTACTTGCCTCGGTATACAGCAGATAAGTTCTTATATAGAGATGTTAAACCTACTAAGTTTAAACAATAACCTGAATGCTAATATTCACTTAAACAGTTAAGATTTTAACCCTTTTGTTGGGAAGTAGTTAACCTTCTATTTGGCACTATACTTATTCCATGTTTCTATTTTGGCATTTTGCCTTGCTATATAAGCATCTGCAATGATTTCTGCTGTAGTTTTTCCTTCTGTATTTTCTAGTAAATCTTTGAGTTGGTACTGATCCACATCGGCACGGTATAAAATCTGCAAAAGCTTTGGAAAATCATCCTCCACCAAATATTCGAAGGTTTTTATCAGCACCTCACGCAGATGAGACTCACTAATATTATCTGGTATATCAAAATGTTTGGAAACAAGCTTAATTAATTGCGTTGTATCACTCATAGTTAAACAATCATTTTATTATTTATTATCTTATTAGGGAGCTAGCCATTGTGCCATTTTTAACCACCAAAGAAACCTAATGTAACCTAAGCTTTAGTCTTTTATGCTTTAGTCTTATCAGTATTAACCTAAACCCTAACAATCTAAACCTTTCTTAGGATCCCGATCTTTAGTCTTTGGTCCCTGCCTGCGGCAGGCAGGTTTCAGCTTTAGTCCTTTTCCCCAAGTCCTTCCACCGGCTACCTTTCTACGTCCACTTAATCTCTTGGCAAAGCTCTATTAAAACACCATTGGTTTCTTTAGGATGCACAAAACAGACCATTTTATTATCTGCACCTTTTTTTGGCGAATCACTCAACAAAGTAAATCCTTCATTTCTCAGTCTTTCCATTTCTTCCAAAATATCATCTACCGCAAAAGCAATATGATGTATCCCCTCTCCTTTTCTCTCTATAAATTTAGCTATGGCACTGTCTTGAGCAGTTGCTTCCAATAATTCTACTTTATTTTCTCCAATTTTTAAAAAGGCAGTATGCACATATTCTGATGCTACCAACTCTGTTTTATAACAATCGGTGTTGAGCAATTTTTGATAAATAGCTATCGATTGACTAAGGCTTTTAACAGCAATGCCGATATGTTCGATCTTGTTCATGGATACTAAGGTTAAGTGAATGTAAAAATGCAGGTTTTAACTATAGCATCATAGTTATAATTTATATTTGTTCGGAAAGTTTTTTCGTATCTTTGTATTACAATAAAGCTAAAAGGTGAAAGCCTAAAGCTAAAAGCATGGTTCTCGATAATTAGCTTTAAGCTCTGGTCTTTTTTCTTTCTGCTCAAAGCGAACTCATCTTCGTTAGAAAATTTAAAAAGAATAATAAAAATGGAACTTCCAATTTACTTAGATAATAATGCTACCACGCCACTCGATCCTAGAGTGTTAGAGGCTATGTTACCGTATTTTACAAACAAATTTGGCAATGCTGCTAGCCGTAACCATGCTTTTGGTTGGGTAGCTGAAGAAGGTGTTGATTATGCTCGTGAGCAGGTGGCAAAATTAATTGGCTGTACAGAAAAAGAAATCATTTTTACCTCTGGTGCTACAGAAGCTGATAATTTAGGAATTAAAGGCGTTTTTGAAATGTATGCAGATAAAGGTAACCATATTATAACTGCAACTACAGAACACAAAGCTGTTTTGGATACTTGCAAGCATTTAGAGAAACAAGGTGCTAAGGTTACTTACCTTAAAGTTAAAGAAGACGGTTTAATTGATTTAGCAGAGTTAGAAGCTGCAATGACACCAGAAACAATTTTAGTAACCATTATGTATGGTAACAACGAAATTGGGGTGATTCAACCTATTAAAGAAATTGCAGCTATAGCACACAAACATGGCGCTCTATTTTTTACCGATGCTACACAAGCAGTTGGTAAAATTCCAGTAAATGTGATTGAAGATGGTATCGATTTAATGGCTTTTAGTGCGCATAAAATGTATGGTCCAAAGGGTGTTGGCGCTTTATATGTACGCAGAAAAAACCCAAGAGTTAAAGTAACTTCACAAATGGATGGTGGTGGCCACGAGCGTGGTATGCGTTCGGGCACTTTAAACGTTCCAGGTATTGTAGGTTTAGGTAAAGCTTGTGAGCTTTGTCGTTTAGAAATGGCTGATGAAGCTGTTCGTTTATCAACTTTGCGTGATAAATTAGAGACATCATTAAATACCATGGAAGAAAGTTATGTAAATGGTAATGTAGAACATCGTTTACCACATGTAGCTAATATATCTTTTAAATATGTAGAGGGCGAAGGTTTGATGATGGCCATGAAAGATTTAGCAGTTTCTTCTGGATCTGCTTGTACCTCTGCTTCTTTAGAACCATCTTACGTTTTAAAAAGCTTAGGTTTGTCTGATGATTTGGCACACTCTTCTATCCGTTTCGGCTTAGGTCGTTTTACCACCGAAGAAGAAGTTGATTACGCAATTGAAAATACTAAGAAAGCGGTTAACCACTTGAGAGACCTTTCTCCACTTTGGGAAATGTTTAAAGAAGGTATCGATTTAGATAAAATTGAGTGGGCAGCACACTAAAAAGCTGAAAGATAAAAGTCTAAAGCTAAAAGCGAAGAACCAAATTATAAATTATGCTTTCTGCTTTGGTCTTTAAGCTAAAATTAAAAACTATCTCCGATAGGAGATTTAAAAGAAATACAAAATGGCATATTCAGAAAAAGTAATGGAACATTATACCAACCCTCGTAACGTTGGTACTTTAAATAAAGATAACAAAAACGTAGGTACAGGCTTAGTTGGCGCACCTGAGTGTGGAGACGTGATGCGTTTGCAGATTGAGGTTGATGATAACAATGTAATTACTGATGCTAAATTTAAAACATTTGGTTGCGGTAGTGCAATTGCATCTTCATCTTTAGCTACAGAATGGTTAAAAGGTAAATCTATTGACGAGGCTCTGGCTATCGATAATATGGATTTAGTAGAAGAATTGGCTTTACCACCAGTAAAAATTCACTGTTCTGTATTAGCAGAAGATGCGATTAAATCTGCAATTAACGATTACCGCGTTAAAAACGGAATGGAAGCATTAGCAATGCCGAAATCACACCACTAATTAGTATTGAGATATGAGTAGTGAGTATGGAGACTCAATACGCTTATCGCAATACGCAATACTAAAATATCATGATTACAATAACCGATAAAGCAAAAAGCAAAATTGATACACTTATGCAGGATTCTGAAATGGGTTCTGATTACTTCTTACGTGTAAGCGTAAAGGGAGGTGGTTGCTCTGGTTTATCTTATAACCTTGATTTCGATAACGAAGAGCAAAAAGGAGATCAATTTTTTGAAGACCGTGGCATTAAAATAGCCCTCGATATGAAATCTTTCTTATACCTCGCGGGTACGGAATTAGATTTTACAGACGGTTTAAATGGTAAAGGATTTGCATTTAATAACCCAAATGCTAGCCGCTCTTGTGGCTGTGGAGAAAGTTTTTCTGTTTAATATCAATTTCTCATAATTGAAAAAGCATCGATTTATCGGTGCTTTTTTTTTGCAAAAAATAATTTCCCACTTTATATTCTACATGATTTGAAATTTAAACCAGATGATGATAATGAAAGAACAGCCCTGAAGTATGAAGACTAAAATGTGCAGCAGGGCTGACGTTGAAATGAAATGCTGAACCATTCTTTTCCAAACAAATAAATCCATTCTGACTTGACTATTACGTATGGTATTTTATTAGCTTAATTATGAGCAATATTTATTAACCATCCATCTATTACAACAAATGACCCCATGTAACTAACTTTTTTAATTTATTTTTGTTATTCAATTGAGGCTTAGGTTGCATATTTAATACGAATAGTTTATCATTGTTTGTTCAAACCAGATCAAAATACTTAGCACATGGTATCATTTAACGAATTCTCTACTGTTCCGAGTTTATTACGTAACGTAGTAGAAAACATCCATAAACCAGAAGAAACATTTTTAATTCATAAGAAGAATACTACTTGGGAAGAAATTTCTTTTAAAGATACCTTATTAAGAGCTGATGCTGTATCTGCTTTCTTTTTAGAAAAAGGAATTGCAAAAGGAGATCGTTTGGGGCTAATGATTGAAAATTCTCCAGAATATGTATATTATGATCAGGGTATACAGCAAATTGGCGCTATCAATACATCCATCTACCCTACTTTATCAGAACATGAAGTAGCTTACATTATTAATGACTCTGGTATTAAGGCTATACTAATTGGAAATCCATTTTTGCTTAAAAAAGTATTTAAGATAGCAACAAGCTGTGCAGAACTGAAATATATCATCCCAGCCTTTGAAGGTTACGAAAAGGTAGCCATACCTGAAGGACTACAGGCAGAAGTGATTAGCTTTAGTGTATTATTATCAAAATCGATCAGTACAGAAGCGCAAAAAACAATCAATCAACGCAGAAGAGAGGTATTACCATCTGATGTCTCTTCTTTAATCTATACATCTGGCACTACGGGAACACCAAAAGGTGTAATGTTAACCCATAATAATTTTGTAGAAAATGTAAATGTTTGTCTGCAGCAGATCCCTGTGATAGATGAAACAGAAACTTTTCTATCCTTTCTGCCACTCTCGCATGTTTTTGAACGTACCGCAACTTACCACGTGTGCTGTGCACAAGGTTGTAAAATGGCTTTTGCACAAAGCTTAGAGTTATTGGCCAAAAACATGGGCGAGGTTAGACCATCAGTAATGTCTTGTGTACCGCGTTTGTTAGAGCGCATACATGATAAGGCAATCAAATCTGGCACAGCGGCAGGAGGTACAAAAGCTAAAATATTTACTTGGGCACTAGAAACTGGAAATGCTTACCGTGTTAAAAAAGAAGCGGGTAAAAATCCAGGGCTATTTCTAAGTACTAAAAAAGCTATTGCAGAAAAATTAGTTTTCAGTAAAATTAAAGAAAAAACTGGTGGCAGATTAAAGTTTATGCTTTCTGGTGGGGCTGCCCTACCTAAAAATGTAGGTGAGTTTTTTGGCGATTTAGGCATTAAAATATTAGAAGGTTTTGGCTTAACAGAGACTAGTCCGGTAATGTCTGTAACAGAATACCACAGACAGGTTTATGGTACAGTTGGACGTGTTATTCCAGGTATTGAAATCGGCATCCAAGATGTAGAAAGTAAAGCAATTATTAATATACAAACGCACCATACCTTTAACGAAGATTTTGAGTGTGCCGAAGGCGAAATTATTGTACGTGGCCATTGTGTAATGAAAGGCTATTTTAACAAGCCTGCCGAAACTGCCGAAGTTATAGATAAAGACAAATGGTTCCATACTGGTGATATTGGCCGTTTTTATAAAGGCAACTTACAGATTACCGATCGTTTAAAAAACATGATCGTAAATGCATATGGCAAAAATGTTTATCCAACTCCTGTTGAAAATATTTATCTGAAAAGCCCTAAGATTGAGCAGTTGTTTTTAATTGGGGATAAACGAGAATTTATTACTGCCATCTTAATTCCAAATAGAGAAACTTTACAAGAGACTTTCAAGCTTCCGAATTCATTTTTTGAAGAAGGTGGAGACTTTATTGAAGATCAGGAGATTAGGGATTGGTTTGAAAAAGACATCAAAAAGATCTCTAACGAGCTGGCTAAATTTGAGCGGATCAAAAACTTTAAAATTAAACGTAATCCTTTTAGTATGGATGAAGGTGAGATTACGCCTACCATGAAAGTTAAACGTAGAATTGTAGAAAAGAAATATGCGGAAGCAATTAATGCGATGTATGAAGAAGTTGTTGAGGCTGAATAAATAAAATTTGTCATCCGCTAGCTATAGGATCCGAGGCACAGCTAGTCCTGATTTATCGGGAAGGAATCTGATTTGTAAATTTCCTTAGAGATCCCTGCCTGCGGCAGGCAGGCTTCGCTGCGCTCTGGATGACAAATAAAATATCTATTTTACTTCTGGTTGGTGTTATCACATACCATTTTAAAATCTTTGGGTCTAATTCTTTTGTACGCCAAGCATTATTGTAACTTACCTATTAGCACAAGCTTTTGTTATCTAAACGGGATAGTAGCGAAAATCCTGTTATCATACCTTAGCGTAGCGAAGGATAAAAGATTGAAGCGTATAGCCCGACTGACCTTGATAGCAGCAGCGATTTACCTTTCTAAATCTTAACTCTTAAATTTTGTAAGCAGATGCTGAAATAAACAGCAAAGCTATCTTGAAGGCCAAAATCAATAGAAGCTACTGCAAAATTCAGCATCACGGAATATAAAGGTGCTGTGCAAATCGCAAAGACGGAAGAATTTACTACTTTTGCAGAAATATACGAATACATGAGTACAGAATTATCAGAACTGGAGTTATTACGCCGCGAATCTTTAAAACAACTTCGTGAGTTGGGCATCAACCCTTATCCTGCAGAAGCTTACGAAATTAATGCCAATGCAGCAGACATTTTAGCGAACTACGAAAAAGATAAAACAGCATATAAGACCATCAGCCTTGCGGGTAGAATAATGGGACGTAACATTATGGGTGCGGCATCTTTTGCCGAACTACAGGATGCCACTGGTCGTATACAAATCTATTTGAAACGTGATGAGCTATGTCCAGGTGAGGATAAAACTTTATACAATACTGTATTTAAAAAATTATTAGATATTGGCGATTTCATTGGCATTGAGGGTTATGTATTTACCACTCAAACTGGCGAGATCTCTATTCATGTTACTAAATTCACTGTGCTTTCTAAATCTTTACGCCCTTTACCAATTGTAAAACGTGATGATGAGGGGAATGTATTTGATGGATTTACCAATCCGGAATTACGTTATAGAATGCGTTATGTAGATTTAACGGTTAACCCAGACTACAAACAAATATTCATTAATCGTTCTAAAGTGATTAATACGATGCGTAATTACTTCGACAACCAAGGTTGGATGGAAGTAGAAACACCTATTTTACAAGCAGTACATGGTGGTGCAGCGGCTCGTCCGTTTGGCACACACCACAATACTTTAGATATGCCTTTATTTTTACGTATTGCCAATGAGCTTTACCTAAAAAGGCTAATCGTTGCCGGTTTCGATGGCGTGTACGAAATCGGTAAAATGTTCCGTAACGAGGGTATGGACCGTACGCACAATCCTGAGTTTACATCGATGGAAATCTACGTAGCTTATAAAGATTATGTGTGGATGATGGGCATGGTTGAAGAATGTTTAGAAAAAATTGCTGTTGCTATACATGGTTCTCCGGTTGTTAAAGTTGGAGATTACGATATTGATTTTGCTGGTCCTTACGAGAAGTTAACGATGTACGAATCAATTGAGAAATATACAGGCATCGATGTATCTGAAATGACTGAAGAACAGCTCTTACAAACCTGTGCATCTTTTGGCATTGCCACTGATGATACAATGGGGCGTGGTAAATTGGTTGATGAGCTTTTCAGTGAGAAAGTTGAAGCTAATTTAATTCAGCCAACTTACATTACCGATTATCCGATTGAGATGACACCTTTAGCGAAAAAACACCGCACAAAAGAAGGTTTGGTAGAGCGTTTTGAGCTATTTGTAATGGGTAAAGAAATTGGAAATGCTTATTCTGAGTTGAACGATCCAATTGACCAGAGAGAGCGTTTCGAAGATCAATTGAAATTGGCTGACAGAGGTGATGATGAAGCAATGGCTATGGATGATGATTTTGTTCGTGCTTTAGAATATGGCATGCCACCTACTTCTGGCTTAGGTATCGGAATTGATCGTTTGGTAATGTTAATGACTAACCAGTCTACTATACAGGAAGTGCTATTTTTCCCACAGATGCGACCTGAAAAAAAGAAAATCGAGCTTACCCTTGATGAAAGCCAACTTTTTGCCTTGGTAAAAGATGGAGAGCAACGTTTACTAAGTGATGTAAAAGCAGATCTAGCTGATTGGAGCAATAAAAAATGGGATACAACGCTAAAGGGTTTAACCGGAAAGAATATACTTAAAGTTAGTAAAACTGACGAAGGCTTATTTTTATCTCATAAATAAAGTTAACATCATTTCGAGTGAGTGAAGCGACGAGGAAGCTAACAATAGAATAAATAGCCAACAAAAACTCCTTCTTTGCCTCATAAGAGATGAGCGCCAAGTAGTTAACATAAACATAACAAAAACTTAAAGGCTTACCGTAGTAAAATACGGCAAGCCTTTTTTAATTTAGGATCGTTAACTAATAGTTGAATTATGAATAATCTTATGAACAGTTCTAGTTTAGAAATTACCGAGAACCAATATTGCATCAAATTGAGTAAAGATACTTTCGATCTATCTTTAGTTCGCCAATTAATTAAAAGAATACAGGCAGAAGAATTGTTTTTTAGCCGTAAAAATGAAAGTTTAGATGATGATATCATCAGCAGAAGTACATCAGACTACGATGAGAATTTTGATAGATTAGATGATAAATAATACCTCAAACTCCAAAAAATTTAAACATAGAATCTAAAAAGTCCGAGAATAGAAAATAATTGTTTTCTACAACTCGGACTTTTTTATGGAGATTAATCTTACCGGCTATAACGAACTTGTTGTTGTTTATCCATTAAGCCCATCTGATCTTTCATTTGTTTAATCTGATCAGCCAATAGTTTATTTTTATCTGCTTTTTTAGCCTCGGCTAAATACATGGTTGCTTCACGTTTGTTTCGTTTTCCCATTGCAATACCAGCCAAGCTTAATTTTGCTAATGCCACATTATGGTCCATATGTAATCCTAAACTTAAAGCCGCTTTAAAATACTTTTCAGATTTCATTGGCGCTTTCCTAGATTCAATTAATCCGATTAGCAAATTATAATAACCATGTTGCACTCTATTTAATTCTTTCTCGTAGCTTTTAATTCTTCCTAAAAACTGTTCAGCTTTTGGCATGTTGTCTTTACGCAAATACCATTGTGCAATTAACATGTTCTCGTTATAAAAATAAGTAACGAAAATAAGAATGCTCAAGAAGATCAAGAGTATTCCCCATCCCCAGAAACTAAAAATCATTAGTGCAACAGCAGCACCCACAAAAGCAAAACCTATAATCAGACGTACTAAATTTGGCATAGTTTTATAATATTTGTGCAAATATCGTGTTTAAATACCAAAAAATAGATTTAAAATTTATAATTTCAACAAAAAATAACATTGGTATTATCTTTGTATTTGCATATTGATTAAACCATTATTATTTGAGATAGTCTCATTAAAAATACCGTAAAACATATGAAAAATCTATTTGCAGCGCTTATCCTCTTATTTACAATTAATGCAAGTGCACAAGAGCTTAATAAAACAATCGAAGACCCTAATAGACACAAACAAGTAATGTTAAACAAATGTACTAGACAAGCGCTTACCAGCTTCGCAGAATTTAAAGAAAGCTACGATCCTAATTATAAAGCATATGTAGCAGATTCTACAACTTTTGGTGAATTAAGCAAGTTATTAAAAGGCAAAAAAATAACTGTTGTTTTGGGCACTTGGTGTGGAGACAGTAAACTTCAAGTTCCTCATTTTCTAAAAATTATGGATGCGCTTAAAGTTGATGAAGATAAAATGACTTTTATTGCAGTTGATGGTTTAAAAAAAGCCGAAAACGGTTTAATTGACAGCTTAAATATTACTAGAGTCCCAACTTTTATTTTCACTGATAAAAAAGGTATAGAAGTTGGAAGAATTACCGAACATCCTACAGAAACTTTAGAAAAAGATATGCTGAAAGTATTGGCTACCAAACCTAAATCAACAACAGCAAAAACAAAATAATATGGCTGCTGCTTTAGAACCCGGATGGTTAAATCTACTGGGAGAAGAACTCGAAAAACCTTATATGAAGGAACTTAAATCCTTTTTGCTAGAAGAAAAGCAAAAAGGATTTACTGTTTATCCCAAAGGAGCTGATATTTTTAATGCGTTTAATCACACTCCTCTAGACAAAGTAAAAGTTGTTATTTTAGGGCAGGATCCTTACCACGGGCAAGGGCAGGCACACGGTCTATCTTTTTCTGTACAGAAAGGAATTGCGGTACCACCGTCTCTTAAAAACATGTACAAGGAATTGGCAGAAGAATTTCCTGACTACCAAATACCTAATCATGGCGAACTTACCTCTTGGGCAGATCAAGGTGTGTTGTTATTAAATGCTACATTAACTGTAAGAGCGCACGAACCTGGCTCGCATCAGAAAAGAGGCTGGGAGATTTTCACAGACTATGTAATTTCAGAACTGGCTGCTAAAAAAAGTGGGCTAGTATTCTTACTGTGGGGAAAATATGCGCAACAAAAAGAAAGCTTAATTGATAGTGCTAAACATCATATATTAAAGGCAGCTCATCCATCTCCATTTTCTGCTTATAATGGTTTTTTCGGTTCTAACCACTTTAAATTAGCTAATGAAATTTTAGTTAAAGAAGGGTTAACACCGATTGATTGGCAAATAGACCCCAACCCCTAAAGGGGCTTTATAACTCCCCTTTAGGGGTTGGGGGTTTAATACTCTAAAGGTACAATCGGTTCTTTCTTTGTTGTAGACATGATCATCATGGTCTGGAAAGTTTTAACGACTGATATTTTGCTAATCTTATCCATGATTAAACGCTCATAAGCTTTGATGTCATTTACATAAACTTTTAACAAAAAATCTGCTTGGCCAGTTACGTGGTGACACTCGGTAATCTCCTTGATTTGGTTAACCTCATCTAAGAAGATTTGAATGGTATTGTTTTTATGAAAGTCTAACTGAACTTGGATAAAGGTTTTAATTCCTAATCCCAATTTCTCTTCATCTACCAAAGCATGGTAACTTTTTATAAAACCAGACATTTCTAATTTACGCACTCGCTCTAAAGTTGGTGCCGGAGATAAGCCAATTTCTTGCGATAAAAGCAAGTTGGTAATCCTTCCATTTTCTTGAAGAAGTTTAAGAATTTTAAAATCTGTTTTGTCTAGTTCTGTAGCCATTATATTTGTGATGTACCCAAAGGTAGCATACTAACGCTACTTCACCAAATTTTATTCTCCAAACAATGTCAAAAATTCCTTTTTATTTTACATAAATAATTTTAGATTTGTCTAAATATATAGTTAGATTAACAAAAATGCAATCTTACACCGAAGAGAACTATCTGAAGATTATTTATCATTTATCTGTAATCAGCAATCCGGTGCAAACCAATGCCATTGCAGAGAAAATACAAACCAAAGCAGCTTCTGTAACCGATATGCTAAAAAAGCTGAGCGAAAAGGAAATGGTTGATTATGTAAAATATCAAGGAGTTACCTTAACTGAAAAAGGAAAATTAACAGCTATCAATATTGTTAGGAAGCATAGGTTATGGGAAGTTTTTTTGGTAGATAAATTAAATTTCAAATGGGATGAAGTTCATGAAGTTGCCGAAGAATTAGAGCATATCAAATCTACTTTGTTGATAGAGCGCTTAGATGGATTTTTAGATTTCCCTAAAGTGGATCCTCATGGCGACCCGATTCCTGATCAACATGGAAACTTTGCCAACCTTTCTTTTGTTAAGCTGAGTAAATTAAAAACAGGAGAAAAAGGCACCATTACTGGCGTTAGCGAACACTCGTCTCCTTTTTTAAAACATCTAGAAAAATTAGGCTTAACCTTAGGAAAAAAAATAGCCATTTCGGAAACCATCGATTTTGATGGTTCTGTAGAATTATTAATTGATCACCAAAAAGTAAATATTAGCCGAGAAGTAGCCAAACATATTCTAATTAATAAATAGATGGAGCAGAAACAATCTTTAAGTGAAGTACATAATAGTGTTGTAACCAATAAGCGCAAAGGTTGGAGGAGGATTTTAGCATTTATTGGCCCTGCTTATTTAGTGAGTGTGGGCTATATGGACCCAGGTAATTGGGCTACAGATATAGCTGGTGGAAGTAAGTTTGGCTATCAATTGATTTGGGTGCTTTTAATGTCTAACTTAATTGCGCTATTGTTGCAATCTTTAAGTGCACGTTTAGGCATTGTTAGAGGTTTAGATTTAGCCCAAGCTTCAAGGAATGCTTATCCTAAATGGGTAAATTTTCCACTTTTTATTTTGGCACAAACGGCTATTATTGCCTGCGATTTAGCCGAAATTATCGGCATGGCCATTGGCTTGAATTTATTGTTTGGCTTACCCTTAATTTGGGGAATTTCCATTACCATTTTTGATACGGTTTTGCTTTTATTTCTCTTAAATAAAGGGATGCGAAAAATGGAAGCATTTATCGTTTCTATGGTTTTTATCGTAGGACTTTCTTTTTTGGTAGAAATGTTTATTGTAGAACCATCCTTGAAATCTATTGTAAAAGGATTAGAACCAAGTTTATTATCTGGCGAAGCTTTGTACATTGCCATTGGTATTATTGGCGCTACGGTAATGCCTCACAATCTATACCTACACTCTTCTTTGGTACAAACTAGAAAATTTGAACGTGATAACAAAGGAATTAAAGAAGCTATAAAGTTTAATTTTATTGATACTGCAGTTGCATTAAACTTGGCATTTTTTGTAAATGCAGCCATCCTAATTTTAGCTGCTGCAGCTTTTTTTAAAAATGGATTTCATGAAGTTGCCGAAATACAAGATGCCCATCGTTTATTGGATAACATATTTGGTCCAGTTGCACCTGCCCTATTTGCAATTGCATTAATTGCCGCCGGACAAAGCTCTACCGTAACCGGTACTTTAGCGGGGCAGATTATTATGGAAGGACATCTAAACCTAAGAATACAGCCTTGGTTAAGACGTTTAATTACTCGCTTGCTTGCTATCGTCCCAGCGTTTTTCACCATTTTATACTTCGGTGATGATGCATTAGGGGGCCTTTTAATTTTAAGTCAGGTAGTGTTGAGTTTACAATTAGGTTTTGCTATAATTCCGCTGATCCATTTAACTTCTGATAAGAAAGAAATGAAAGACTTTACCATAAAAACATGGGTAAAGGTTTTAGCATGGATGAGTGCAGTTGTGATTGTAAGTTTAAATATCAAATTAGTATTCGAAGAAATTTCTGGCTGGATTGCTGTTGCCGATGGTTGGTACATTTATGCCATTGTAATTCCCATTGCTATATTAATTGGATTATTATTAGTTTACATTTTTATATATCCATTAATTAACAAAAATCAACGAATAGGCAATGTACCACATGGTGATGCTTTAGAAATTGCACATATCGACAAGATCAATTACAAAAAAATTGGCATAACGGTAGATTTCTCTAAAAATGATCGTAACACCATTCGTCATGCCTTAATCCAGGGAGGAAAAGAGGCACATTATTACCTGATCCATATTGTAGAAACTGCGGTAGCACGCTATCATGGAGAAACAGCAATGGATCATGAAACACAAGCAGATACAGAAAATTTAGAAAAGTACAGACTAAACCTAGCTGATTTAGGCTATATTTCTACAGCACACATCGGTTTTGGTGGTACCGCTAAAGCGATTGCAGAAATCAGCAATCAAAATGAAATCGAATTATTAGTAATGGGTGCCCATGGACATAAAGGCTTAAAAGATTTAATCTTTGGTACTACCGTAGATTCTGTGAGACATAAAGTAACCATCCCTGTGTTAATTGTAAGGTAAGTTGAAGCAGATCGAAAATCTGATAATACACCTTCGCAATACAAATTGCGAAAAGCATGTACAAATCACAAAGATCACAACAGAATATCGATGCATCTATTGATCTGCCAATTAGATTGTAATTTATGAGTTTAAAAACTTCAATATTTGCACAATCCTTGCATTTCAAACCCGATTGAACCGGCAGCCCAAAAACCAATTTTATTGGTTGTGGCTATAGGGTAAAGCGGGATTGACATTAATAGTTATAGTGATGTTGCTTTTCAAATAACTGACCTATTGGTAAAAAATAAGTCTCTGTGAAAACCAAGCGTACAGAGCCAAAGCAAATGATAATTGCGAAGAAGAGGTTATTTTAAATTATATCTAATACCTATAAAACCTCTAATCCCTTGATTTGGTGCATACACATAACTTGGATCGAAAGTTAACCCATAAGGATTATCGGGCGTAGCAATAACTTGACCAGCTGGATTAAACTGTACGTTTTTATCGAAAGGATCATTAGATCTAGCTATAATAAAAGGAGTTCCTTTGTTCGGTGTAAAATTGAGCAGATTTTTTACACCTCCGTAAATCTCGATATTTTTAAAGCCATCAAAAACCAATTGTATGTTCTGTATGCTCCATATTGGCGAAAATGCACTACGTGGATCTAATTCGCTCAACAAAGGTAATCTCATTGGACTATACACATTGCCTGTATAATCTATACCTAAATTTAATCTATTGATTTTATACGAGACAACCCAGGTTCCAGAGAACTTTTCGGTTAAAATTTGCTGTTGTTTAATACCATTTTCCACAAAACCAACATCTTGATATGTTGCACCAACTGTTAATTTTAAACCAGCGCTAAAAGCCATATCCACATTGGCTGTTAAGCCTTTACTAATGGCATAACCATTTAAATTATCATAAATAATCTGGTTTGGATTGGTATCATAATCACCTATAATTCTATTGTTGAAATACGTATAGAAAGCAGATAAGTCTAAACCCAAAAATGAACCATTGTTAAGATATACTTTCTTAAGATAATTTAAGTTGACGTTATAAGTTCGTTCAGGTCTTAATTGATCGTTAATGATTACATCTCTTGCACCTGTTAAAGCAGCATGGTCTTCTGTAAAAATATTAACTACCCTAAAACCCGTACCCGCATTTAGCCTAACGATATTTTTTTCGTTTATACTCCATTTATAGGCCAACCGTGGTGTAAATATATTGCCATGAATAGAATTGTAATCGTACCTTAATCCTGCTAGAATAGAATGGGCTTTATTTAACTTGATCTCATCTTGCACAAATAAACCTGGTAAAAAGGTATTTTCTGGTCTATTTAACGGATTTATTTCATCCTTTGAGGCCGTTGCTGGCGTATTGTCGTCATAATAAGTATATCTAAATGCTGCACCAAACAATAAATCATGGTTACCCTTCTTTTTATCCCAAGTTAATTGAGAGAATGCGATCTGTTGTTTAGCGATGTATGAAGTTGTACCATATCTACTATCCTGATCGTGATTAGTTAAAGAAAATGCAACGAGCATTTTTTCTTTTATTGGCAATTGATAGTTACCAATCAGTTCCATTCTTTTGGTATAAATACTTTCTCCATAAATCTGATCTCCACCTCTAAAAGATTTGTTCCAATTCATCTCACCACCCCATCTATCTTCATACAAAAACCTAGCTGCCAACGAAAATAACCGATTATCTTTTCTGACAATAGTCCATTTTTGGAACAAAGAAATACGGTCTTGTAAAGTTACATCAGTAAAACCATCATGGTTATGATCTACTTGATTCCCATATTTGTAATAATTAATACCTGTAAGAAATGATACCTTTTGACCTAGGTTTAGTTTAAAACCAATATCTGCATTGTATTCTTTATGATCGGTTGCCATAAAATCAGCAGAGAATAAAGCTGCATTTTGTACTTTTTTAGTGATGATATTAATTAGGCCGCCAACCGCTTCGCTACCATAGAGAGACGAAGCTGGGCCTTTAACTACTTCTACCCTCTCTACTAATGCATTAGGGATACCAGATAAGCCATAAACGGTTGATAGGCTACTTACAATTGGCATTCCATCTATCAATACCATAGTATATGGACCTTCTAAGCCATTGATATGAATATCGCCCGTATTGCAGATATTGCAATTGAGTTGTGGACGAACGCCGTTTACATTTTGCAAAGCATCGAAAATACTAGGAGTTGGATTTTTTTGAAAAAACTTAGCTGTATAAATCTCCACCGGAACAGGACTTTCCAGTCTATTTACTTCTTTTTGTGTCCCAGTAATTACTACCTCATTTAATTTCTCGTCTAAGCTTTCTAATTGAATTTGACCAAGAATGGTATCAGATTTTAACTCAATTTTTGAATTATAAGTTCTAAAGCCTAACATGCTTACTTTAATATGGTAACTGCCAGAAGGTAGTGCCTCGAAAGCAAATTTACCCAAGCTATCAGTAAACAAAGTTCTTTTCAACTCAATTAATTGAACAGTTGCTTTATTTGCAGCGTTTTCAGCAACTACACTTCCATGTAAGTTAAACTGTTGAGCTTTTACAAATGCTGTGGCAAAAACGAAAAATAATAGAAGTATATACTTTTGCATAGAAATTTAATTAGTATAGCAAAAATATAAATTTAGATTTGTCTAAAAAAATATTTAGATATATTTATTTAGTTTACATTGGTTATGCTAAAAGTAGATAGGCTATAAACTGATATTGTTATTAATTTTTAAATAACGATATTTGCAATTATGTCAAAGGATATTCAGATAAAGAACAAGAGAGCCTATTTCGATTACCATATTTTAGACAGCTATGTAGCTGGCCTAGCATTGCTAGGCACAGAAATAAAAGCGATAAGACAGGGTAAAGCAAATATGACGGATGCTTTTTGCATGTTTATCGATAATAACCTATATGTAAGAAACTTACATATTTCTGAATACAGCCACAGTTCTTTTCATCACCATGAAATTAAAAGAGACCGTGTTTTATTGCTTCATAAAAAAGAATTAAAAAAGCTAAAAGTTAAAGGTGAAGAAAAAGGTTTTACCATTGTTCCACTAAGAATTTTTACCAATGAGCGTGGTTATGCTAAAATTGAAATTGCTTTGGCACAGGGTAAAAAGGAATTTGATAAAAGAGATAGCATTAAAGATCGCGAAAGCAAACGTGAGATGGATAGGGCTATGAAGGTTTAAACCCCCACCCCCCTAAAGGGGGAATTCAAGTCCCCTTTAGGGGATTTAGGGGTTACCAAGCCTGATCGCCAACTAATGGTACAAATCTAAAAGTATCTAATTCAATTCTATCAAAGTCATTTTCGCTTACGCGGATTACAGTGATCATTTTTTGAGTTTTTTCATCTCCCACTGGGATTACCAAAATACCACCGATTTTTAATTGTTTTAATAAGATTTCTGGCACAAAGGGGGCACCAGCAGTTACAATTATTTTTGCATAAGGTGCGTGCTCTTGTATACCTTTAGAACCATCTCCTAAAAAGAAATTGGCTCTATAACCCATTCCAGGCAATACTTTTAACGTATGTGCATAAATGCTTGGTTGACGCTCTATGGTGTAAACTTTAGCTCCTAATTCCATTAAAATACAAGTTTGATAACCAGAACCAGTACCTATTTCTAAAATCTTATCGCCTTTTTGAATATGCAACAATTCGGTTTGATAAGCTACGGTATAAGGTTGAGATATGGTTTGTCCATCGCCAATAGGAAATGCGATGTCTTTATAAGCTTGGTTCCAGAAAGTTTCATCGAAAAAGAAATGACGCGGCACTTTACCAATTGCTTTTAACACACCCTCATCTGTAATTCCTCGCTCTTTAAGCAATTCGACTAATTTCTTTCTTGCGCCCTTCTCCCTATAATTATCTATAAACTTATATGCCATTCTACCCAAAAATAGCTTTTTGAACGGTTAATCTACCAATTAATTATTAGTTTATATTTAACCAGCACAATATCAATCTAAAAAATTTTCAACGTTAAGTTTACTTAATAAGGATCTACGTCGATTTGTGTGATCACACTCTTGAAGTCTTTTTGTGCATTAAAATCTTTAATGGTATCTTTTAATACAGCTTTTACTTTTTGTATAGCGGCATTTTTTTCTGTTTTAATAATAATCTGCTTGATGTAGTAATTTCTTATCCTAGCAACTAAAGGCTGTTCTGGTCCTAGAATTCGATTACCCAATTGCGCCCTTAAAGAATTAGCTAACGTTTGTGCTGCAAAATTTAACACATTCGCATCTTTATGTTTAACATTGATAAAGATTAAACGAGAAAAAGGTGGATAATTGAACTGCTTGCGCTCTTCCATTTCATCAGCATACATCTGTGCATAATCATTAGCAATCACCTGTTTGATAATGCGATGTGAATCATCATAAGCTTGGATACAAACCTTACCTTGTTTGTCTCTACGCCCTGCTCTACCTGCCACCTGTGCCAACAACTGGTAACTTCTTTCAAATGCTCTAAAATCTGGATAATTAAGTAAAGTATCGGCATTGATTACACCGATCAAACTCACATTATCAAAATCCAATCCTTTAGCAACCATTTGCGTACCAATCAATATCTGCGTTTTCTTATCCTGAAAATCAGATATAATTTGCTGCATTCCATTTTTTGTTCTGGTACTATCTAAATCTAATCTTGCTATTTTAACATCAGGAAAAATTAAACTTAACTCTTCTTCTATTCTTTCTGTACCAAAACCTTTTTGCTCTATGTGTACAGATCCGCAAGCTGGGCAAATATTGATACTACTTTGATGGTAACCACAATAATGACAATGGAGTTTGCCGCTGGTTTTATGAAAAGTTAAACTTACATCACAGTTTACACATTTTGGCGCATAACCGCAGGTGGCACAAATCAATATGGTAGCATAACCTCTACGGTTTTGAAAAAGAATAACCTGCTCTTCTTTTTCTAGCGCTAGCGAAATATCATCTATCAATACACTAGTAAAATAGGAAGTCATTTTTTTACGTTTGGTTTCTTCAGCAATACTTACTACCTCTTGTAACGGCAATTGCACACCTCCAAAACGTTCATTTAAAACCACTAAGCCATATTTATCTGTAGCTGCATTGTAAAAGCTCTCTATTGATGGTGTTGCAGAACCTAATACGATTTTGGTTTGATGGAGCTGAGCCAAAAATACAGCTGCATCTCTGGCTTGGTATCTTGGTGCAGGCTCATGCTGTTTGTAAGAAGATTCATGTTCTTCATCAACAACTATTAATTTAAGTTCTTTAAAGGGCAAAAACACGGCCGAGCGGGCACCCAGCACTACTTGATAAGAACCATTTAATACTTTATTCCAAATTTCTACACGTTCGTTATCGTTGAATTTAGAATGGTAGACGCCAATTTTGTCTCCAAAATAACGCTTTATACGTTCTACAATCTGTGTAGTTAATGCAATCTCTGGCAAAAGAAATAAAACCTGCCCGCCAGATGCGATTGCTTTTTCTATAAGTTTAATGTAAAGTTGTGTTTTCCCTGATGCAGTAATACCATGTAAAAGCACAACATCTTTTTCAATAAACTGCCTTTCTATTTCGTTAAAAGCATGCTGTTGAGCTTGGCTCAATTCAAAATTAAGTTCAAATTCGTCTGTAGCATCATTTAATCTACTTACCTGTCTCTTTTCTACTTTAAATATCTCTTTATCAACTAAAGATTTTAAGGCAGCCTGCCCACTGCCACTCTCTTCTAACAACTGTTGTTTAGGTATAGTAGTTTCTGTTTTAGCTAATTTTAAATAAGCCAACAGGGCATCTAATTGTTTAGGCGCCCTATCTAAAACTGTAAATAACTCTTTAAGATTTGCCTCTTCCTTGTAAAAAGGATTAAGTGTAATGAAAGATTTTAACAAGGGTTTGTATTTCTCAATTACCTCCTCAGCTATATAAACTACCTCTTTACCTAATAAAGAATTAATAATGGGATAAACCGTTTTTTGACCTAAAAGTATGGCTACATCATCAATACTCATTCGCTGTTGCTTGTGCAATACCTCCACAATCAAACTTTCCTTCTCCGATAAGATCAATTCATCGGGCAATTCATCTCTTAAAACTAGTATAGTTTCGCTAGCCAATTTTAAACCTGTGGGCAAAGCGGCAGCCATTACATCGCCTTCATTACATAAATAATAAACGGTAATCCAATCCCAAAACTTAAACTGATTTTCGGTAATTACTGGATGTTCATCAACAACATCAATTATATATTTGGCCTCATACAATTCTGGTGGCTGTTTACCTATAGTTTTAACTAAGGCAGTATAAATTTTATGCTTACCAAATTGCACAACTACCCTTTTACCTACAGCTATACTTTCATTCAGTTCAAAAGGAACACGATAAGTATAGTTTATAGCCAAAGAAAGAGGTAATATTACCTCCACAAAGAGTGTTTCTCTTTCAGAAAAATCCAAAGATGGTGCAAACTGCATTATTTATCCTTTAGTGCTGCTAAAAATAAACATACCCAACCCACAATAAAGCATAAACCACCAATTGGGGTTACTGGGCTTAAAAATTGTACAGATAATTGATGAGTATCTTTTAATGCCAACAAATATAAAGACCCAGAAAAAAGAATAATGCCAAGCGTAAAAAAAACGAATGAAAAACCTATCAATTTATTTTTATAACGGGCAAATGTTGATATATATAACAAGGCGAATGTATGATAGAATTGATACTCTACCCCTTTTTGCCAAATCTCTAATGATGCTGTACTGATTAAGCTTTTAAGTGTATGTGCACCAAATGCACCTAAGATTACTGCCAAAGCCCCAAAAAAAGCTGCAGTAAGAATAATTCGTTTGTTCATGTTTATCGGCTATATACAAACGCTAAATTAAGAAAATGCCCTTATAATCTCTGTAATACCAAAATTAAATTAAATTTGTAAAACAGCCATGAAGAGAATATATATTACACTAGCCGTTTTATTGATTGGGATGATTGGGATGGCTTATCTCTACTTTTCAAATTTAAAAACGGAAACCAGCGTTAACGATTTATCTCTGAATGCCGCAACAGTAAACTCTGGGATTATTTTTAGTTTTGACAACGACAAAAGTTTTTACGAGATATTAGCAGGGCAAGAATTATTTCAACATGTTTTAGGAGAAACTAAATCTAAACAGCTAAGTGCATTAAGAAATAACTTAATAGCTTATCCAGCTATTACAAACTTATTTAGTGGGCAGAAGATCTATATAAGCATACAACCAAATATAAATGATACAGTTAGCTTTTTAATTAGCACACAACTTAAGCCCAATACATCGTTAAAAAGCTTATTGAATACTTTAAATAGCGGCAAAATAAAAACAAATAAAATAGACAATTATTATAAAATCACTTTTTCGGATACTTCTTCCTTTTATATAGGAATTAAGGATATGCTGGTTGTTGTTTCTGATGTGAGCACAGTTGTTCAATACAGTTTAAAACAAGAAAAAAATACCGATCAAAACTTCATTAATTACATTAAAGCTAACAGCAGATTTAATAAAAACACATTAGCCAATCTTTTTATTGATTTTAACAAGCTACCAATCCTACTAAAGAGCATCTTGAACAGCAATTTAAATGGAGAACTAAGTTTGTTTAACAGACAAAATTCTTTTGCTGCATTAAGTTATAATTTTAGCAAAGAAAAACTTTTGTTTAATGGTAGTACAGATGTGTTTGATAACAATAGCTATTTTAAGCTCTTCAGTAATATCCCCGAACAGCGACTAACCATTAATAACATTATCCCAGAAAAGGCAGCTAGTTACACTATCTATGCCATGGCAGATTACAATGATTGGCGTAGAGAACTACAAAATTGGATGACAGCAAACAAACAGGAAGAAAAAACAAACAAATTGATTGCTAACATTAAACAAAAATATGGACTAGACCTAAATGAAACATTCCCAAAATACTTTAAAAATCAATTGGTTACCTTTCAGTTGCGAACTGGAGAAAAATTCGGTGCAATTGCATTAAGCAATGGAGAGAAAGTCAATCAGCTATTGTTAGATCTGAGTAGCGAATATGCTCCAGGAATTAGCATTTTTAAAGAAGAGGGAATTCCTTATGCTTATTTTGGAGAGCCCTTTAAGAAATTCGAACGTCCATATTATACTATAATTGATAATTATTTAGTGATGGCAAATAACGCAAGTAGTATTGAATCGTTCTTAAACAGTTATAAAAATAATTCCCTTTTGGTTAACGATATAGATTATCAGAATTTCAGTAACCAACTTTCATCGTCTGCAACCATTTCATTTTATGTAAACAATAAAAATTCGAATGATATTTTTGGCAGAAATTTAAAACCAGCTTTCTATAAACAGTACAAATCAAAATCAGGTTTTAAAGATTTTGATGCATTTTCGTATCAATTATCTGGAGATAAGGGGAAATTTTTAAGCAATATATTGGTTCATACAAAAGCTGATATCCCATTACTTCTTGATACCGAAAAGATTAAATAATAATTATATTGTTTTCTTTTTGGGTGTGGTAAATACAAAATCTTTTAGATAGAAAGGCTCGAAATAAGCAACATCTTCGAAGTTTTTATCTAAAAATGCTTGGTAAGCCAAACTACTCATGTGTGCTGCAGAATTGTAATTTTGAGTAGAAAAATGTGCATTCTGATGATCCAAAACTGGGATACATTTTTCGGCACCATCGCCAATAAAAGTTACATAATTTCTATCCAGCTCTAGGATAAAACTTTTTTCGTCAACAATTTTTGCATTTACAGCTTCTATTTCTTTTAATTTATTGGTGTAAACAGCTGTAAAGACTTCCATTCTTCTGGCGTCAATCATCGGACAGATCAGTCCACCATAATTTGGATGTTCTTTAAGGTAACCATTGGCCATCATTTGTAAAGTAGGAACACCAATAAAAGGTTTATCAAGCGCAAAGCATAGGCCTTTAGCTGTAGAAACCCCAATACGTAAACCTGTATAAGAACCTGGGCCTTTACTCACAGCAATAGCATCTAAATTTACGTATTTCAGTTTTGCAGCCTGCATTACTTCCTCAATAAATAAAGTTAAACTGGCCGCGTGTATATTTTGCGCTGCTTCTTCCTTTAATGCAATAGTTTCGCCATTAATAGCGATTGCGACAGAACAAACCTGAGTAGCGGTTTCTATTTGTAAGATGGTTGCCATGGTACAAAGATATTAAAAAGGTAGAAGGTGGAAGGTTAAAAGGTGGAGGTTTGTTAAACTAACCAAAGGTAGAAGATATAATGTTAGAACTTTGCTAAGCCCTCCCTTCTTGGGAGGGTTGGGTGGGGTTTTTATGGAACCGGATCATGCCCATGTTTACCCCAAGGGTGGCAACTCGCAATTCTTTTAATAGTAAGCCAACCACCATAAAATGGACCATGTTTTTTGATAGCCTCTATACCATAAGCAGAGCAAGTAGGTGTAAATCTGCAACTTGCACCTAGTAAAGGTGATAATAAAATCTGGTATAACCTTATAAGTGCTAAAAACAGCCAAGAAAATAGTTGCCTAATTATTTTCATTACTGGGAGATTTTTCTGTTTGGATTTGGCTGGCTAATTTTTTAAAAGCCTGAGATATTTTTTTTTCAAAAAATACATATTCGTATTTCTCTTTGCCTATAAACTGGAGAGATAAAAGCAATAAATCACTACGGTTTTTCAAAAAACCGTACAATTGCTGTTCTTTTTGCAAACGGTAAGCTTCTCGAGTTCGGCGTTTAATAAGATTACGATCTACCGCATGTTTATAGCGTTTTTTAGCCACGTTTATCACTACCTGTGCAGGATATTTTTGAGGCTGGGCTACAAAAAAATAAGTAACTCGAAAGGGATAAACTAAAAAAGAAGAACCGTTTTTGAATAGTAAGTCTAATGACTTTTTACTACACAACCGTTCTTCTTTATTAAATTTTTTCATGTTTTTTGATTGTCCCAGAGGGATGCCCTATGGCACATTGCAGCCTAATCTAACTGCTTACACCCAAAACAGGTGGCAATCAAAAATTATGCTTTATGACGACGCTCGTCAGAAACTGATAATCTTTTTCTTCCTTTTGCACGGCGAGAAGCTAATACTCTTCTACCGTTTGCTGTAGCCATTCTTTCGCGGAAGCCATGCTTGTTTCTTCTCTTTCTTTGCGAAGGTTGGAATGTTCTTTTCATAACTGTATAATATCTTAACTAGAGTTTTTTAAATAAGAGGTGCAAATATAATGCGATTTTTCTAAAAATGCAAGAGGCATTTAGTTTTATTTTATATTTTTCCGAAAGCAGGAAAAACCAGATAGCTATAATCAATTCTCTTTTAGAAAAGCAAAGATAGTAATTCTTTTGAAGGGCTAGTCCCACCCACGCTTCAAGTCCTCAGTCTTGGTGCCTCATCCCTGAGGGCTTTTTCGCTACGGTCGGGTTTAAAATGCAGCTTTTATGCACAACACTAAGTTAGCTAAACCCGGTTGCAGCGAAAATACTTTTTGATGTTCAAAGGCTTTTAAAAAGCGCTAACCTTCACAAAAAGTTTACCTGCCTGCTGTAGGCAGGCAGCGAAAAACGGAACTGACTTAAATTTGGGCAGAAAATTGCATTTCAAAAAAATTACATACCCAATGCTGCTTTTAATTTCACATAACCAGTTTTACTAACTGGTAACCAAATATCAGATTTTAGCAAAACCACATAACTATCTTTTTCTTTTAGTTCTATTTTGGTTACCTGAGCCAGATTGATAATATAAGAACGATGAATACGGATAAACTGAGCAGGATCTAAGGTTTGCTCAAAGAAACTCATGGTTTTATTTTTATGAAAATTACCTTCCGTTGTATTCAGCTTTACATAATCATCATCTGCTTCGATGTAATTAAGATCTGTAACCGGAATAATTTTAATCACACCAGCTGTTTTAACTACTATCCTACTGTTTTGTACGGGAGATAAAGAAGCTGTCTCCAAAAGCTCATTACTAGTTTCTCCCTTAGCCAATTTAGCAGGCAGTTTTTGCATAGCTTGATCAAACCTTGATTTTTCTATTGGTTTTAGCAAATAATCTACCGCATTAACCTCAAAAGCTTTAATGGCATATTCATCAAAAGCGGTAGTAAAAATAACTGCGGGATGGCTTTCTACTAATTCTAGCATCTCAAAACCACTAATTTTTGGCATCTGGATGTCTAAAAAAATGAAATCTGGTTTATGTTGTGTAATCGCTTTTAATCCTTCAAAACCATCACTACATTCGGCAACAATCTCAATGTCTGGGTACGATTGTAAGTAATGTTTTACCACATCTCTCGCTAAGGCTTCATCATCAATTAGTATCGTTCTTATCATCTTTCTGAGGTATTTTAAGGGTAGTAATATACAAATTATTGTTTTGAGATTCAGTTTGTAGAAGGTTGCTATCTGCAAACAAAAGATATAACCTTCGGCGTATAGCTGTTAAACCAAATCCTGTGCCTTTACTTGCTTTCATCTCTGGATCGTAAGGGTTAGACACACAGATTACCAATGCATTGCCTTCGTATTTAACTCTCATGGTAATGGTAATAGCTGCCGAGGTGTTGTACAAACCAAACTTAATGGCATTTTCTACAATAGGCTGTAATAAAGTGCCTGGCAAGCATAAATCCAAAGTATTGTCATCTATTTGTACATCTATACTTAAACGATGGCTAAAACGCACCTTTTCAATATCTAGATAAAGTTGAATGTACTCCATTTCTTCAGATACGTTAACCCAAACTTCATCATCACGTTTTAAGGTGCCCCTTAAAAAGGCAGCCAACTTGGTAATCATTGTACCTGCTTCTGTTGGGTTTACAATAGTTAAAGCATAAACAGAATTTAAGCTGTTAAATAAAAAATGCGGTTGTAATTGATGCCTGAGCTTATTAAGTTCGGCTTCTTTAGCCAAATTTTGGGCAGCCAATAAACGACCTTGGCTTTCTGACTGCTCTTCTAACCTATACCATAAAATATTTGCCAATGCACACCAGGTTAGGCATAAAAAAGCAATAATTGCCCTAAAAGGCAACGAGAAATCTAGAAAGAGTTTGTAGGAAGATTGTTTAAGGAAGAGATAATTAAGTCCATACTTGGTGGCAAATACTACAACTACGGTTAACAGAGAAGTAATTATCAAAATAACCAGCATTTTTTCATTTTTGGGCTGATAATAACCCAGCATATTGCTGATGATTATACAGCCAATGGCCAATAGACCATTACTGAGAATGCTATCGGCCAAGGCAATTTGCCAATTAAAATTTAAGATGTAATATATAATTAAGGAGCACACGGCGATCCAACAGACTAGGATTACACTGGCGACCAGCTTAATTTGCGGAATAGATAAAGGGGTTGTAGTCACTACAATAAGTTTAGGTTTAAATTTTGGTTAATAGTTTCTAATATCTACCCCGCCAAACATCGCTACCCCTTTTATAATTAATATTTTTGTTGGCACATCAACTAATGGCTGTACACTTCTTTTATCATCCAAACCACCAAATATTGCTGTTACTTCAGATTTCACAAGCCATCCTGGTGGAACAATTATTTTAGCACCCCCAAAAACAGCGGTCACGTCTATTACCACTTCCCCTTCAAAATCTGCTTGTGTTAGATTTACATCACAACCCCCAAATACAGCTGTAATTTCGCCACCCTTAAAGTTTTTGGAATAAACGATCTGATGGCTTCCACCAAATACATTTACAGAATCTAAATAATCTAGGTTACTCGTTTTTTTTTCAGCATTTGGGTTTAGATTTGGATCTTCTGCCTGATTTGCCATGAATGGATCATGCTCACCAAATTTCGCTTTCCATTTATCGCTTTTTCTTTTCCACTTGTTTCGGTTGTCGAAGTCGCTTTTAGGTTTTAAAATCAAGAATAAACCTAATGCCATAATTAAAGCTGGCCATCCAATTTTATCAAAATCAATTACATTATCTAATGCTTCCTTTAAGGTGAAAAATGAACCAATAATAATCAATATAACGCCACTGCCATTTTTGAAATTATGTTTAACCCCAATAAACAAACCTATAATGATTAAAATATTGCTCCAGTAAAATATCCAACTTGGTAAACCAAATGCAATGTTATTAACCAATAAAAGCGAGCCTATAATTACGATTATTAAACCTGCTATTACTTTACCAGAATTGTTTACCACTTCCTTATTTCCGTTTGAATTATAATTTTCCATTTTCTTTTTCGCTAATTGTATGGTCAAATGTAGCACGATCTTTAAAACTAGCCAATGCTGCTTTGTTATTTGGAGGTTAATACTCGGTAAAAAGCCTCAATTAGTCGGTAAAATATTTCATTTTTTTTCACCTACCAAATATTAGTGCTATGTATTTAGAAAACTGCTCAATTTAAGTTTACAAATGGTTAAATATCGGCAAATATTAAAATGCATTTTTAGTATTCTTGGTTATTCAAAAACTAATGCCATTATGACTAAAATCTATTCGCTTAAACTCCTTATTTTATTAATTATTTGCGCTAGCACTATTAATGTCAAAGCACAAGGCACATTACAAGACTACCAACGTGCTGAATTATTTAATGGACTGATACAAAACAAAATATATAATTCGCCAACCAACATCAAATGGTTACCAAACAAAAAGCAGTTCTTTTATAGCATGTTAACTAGCAGAGGTACAGAATATATGCTGGTTGATGTTACAGACTTAAGTAAAAAAAACGCCTTTGATCAAGAAAAATTAGCTGCCGCATTTAGTGAAGTTACCAAATCTAAATTAGCAGCCTATAAACTTCCTATTAGTAATGTTAACATAAACAATACGGCAACAAGTTTGCAATTTAATTATGATAACAAATTATGGAATTACGATTTAGTTACTTTTAAATGCGAGGAAGTTAGGAGAACAGAAAATCAGAGGCAAGATGCTTATTGGGGAGATAGGCAAAGTAACCTAACGGATCGAAAAACAAAATCGCCAGATGGCAAATGGAATGCTTATATTAAAAATTATAATGTTTATATTAAAGCCACAGCAACAGAAAATAGTCCTGAAATTCAGCTAAGTTTTGATGGTTCTGAAGGAGAATATTACAGTGGTTTTGTGTATTGGTCTCCAGATTCTAAAAAATTGGCTACCAATAAAACACGCCCGAATAAACCACACCTCATTTATTTGATAGAATCATCACCTTTAACTCAGCTTCAACCGATATTACAATCTAGAAACTACTTAAAACCTGGCGATGCTTTACCACAAATGCAGCCTTCGTTATTTTTAGTAGATAGTAAAAAGCAAGTGTCGGTTGACCAAAGTAAAATAGAATCTCAATATAGTTTAGATAATATATCTTGGAGAAAAGATAGTAGAGCATTTACATTCCAATATAACCAGCGTGGGCATCAAAAATATAGCGTAGTTGAGGTGAATACTACAGGAAAGGTTAAGGAATTAATTGTAGAAGAGAGTAAAACTTTTATCAGCTATAGTGGCAAATTATTTAGATATGATGTAAATGATGGCGAAGAGATTATCTGGGCTTCTGAAAGAGATGGTTGGAACCATTTATATCTTTATGATGGCAATGGAAAAGTAAAAAACCAAATTACCAAAGGAGATTGGGTAATGCGCAATGTTGTTGAAGTTAATGAGAAAGATAGAACTATCATTTTTGAAGGAAGTGGAATGGAAAAAAACCAAGATCCTTATTTCATCCAATACTATAAAATAAACTTTAATGGTACTGGTTTGGTAAAATTAACTACAGAAAATGGTAATCATAAGGCTTACTTTTCTGATGATAAAAGTGTATTTATAGATACTTATTCTACCATAGAAAAACCACAAACAACTTTATTAAGAGATAGCAAAACCGGCAAAATTTTAAAAGGATTAGAAAATGGAAACATTGATGCCTTATTAAGTACAGGATGGAAATTACCTGAAATATTTAGTGCGAAAGGCAGAGATGGCAAAACAGATATATGGGGTATGATTATTCGACCTAGTAATTTCGATCCTAAAAAGAAATATCCTGTAATTGAATACATTTATGCAGGTCCACATGACTCTTTTGTGCCCAAAAGCTTTGTCAATGATTCTAGAGGATCTTTACACGAGCTTGCAGAATTAGGATTTATAGTTGTACAATGTGATGGCATGGGAACGTCAAACCGATCTAAAGCATTCCATGATGTGGCTTGGAAAAACATTAAAGACGGTGGTTTCCCCGATAGAATGGCCTGGATTAAAGAAGCAGCTAAAAAATACAACTATATGGACATTACCAAAGTTGGGATTTTTGGCAATTCTGCTGGCGGGCAAAGTTCTTTAGGCGCATTGTTATTCCATCCAGATTTTTATAAAGTTGCAGTTTCTTCTTCTGGCTGCCATGACAATAGAATGGACAAAATGTGGTGGAACGAACAATGGATGGGCTTCCCTATTGGACCAGAATATGCAGAATCATCTAATGTAGATAACGCTTATAAACTACAAGGAAAGCTACTTTTGATCTTGGGCGAATTGGATGACAATGTAGATCCATCATCTACCATGCAGGTAATTAACCAATTAATTAAAGCCAATAAAAACTTCGACTTTTTAATGGTTCCGGGCATGAAACACTCTTTAGGTGGCGATTATGGAGAACATAAACGCAGAGACTTTTTTGTAAAACACTTGTTAGGAGTTGATCCTCCGGAATGGACTTGGGCAACAAATATTACTGTTCCAAAACCGTAGTTTATTTTACCGAACAATTGTTTTTTGATACATTCGCAACTATCAATTTTAAACTAAAGGTCATGATCAAAAAACAATTGTTAGTAATGTGTTGCTTAGTTTTTCCAATAATAGGAATGGCGCAAGACCTCAGCAAGCATTATAAAATTTATGATGTTAAAAAGCAAAAAACTATCAGTGTTGATGATATTATAACTGACCTAAGCAAAGTTGACGTTTTATTTTTTGGAGAAGAACACAATGATTCAATCGGTCATTATTTGGAGGCAACCTTATTTAAAAAAATGGCTGAGGCTTATCCAGGAAAAGTTGCATTAACTTTAGAAATGTTCCATACAGATGTGCAGCCAGTAATAGAGGAGTATCTCAATGGTAACATAAGTGAGAAAAATTTCATTAAAGAAGGCAGGGCTTGGAACAATTATACAGACTACAGACCGATGATTGAGATTGCCAAACAAAATAAAATAGATGTAATTGGAGGCAATGGTGCTGCTAGGTACAGTAATGCGGTAACGCGAGGCGGAATGGAAGTTTTAAGTCAATTTCCTACAAATTCAAAACAATTTATGGCTCCGCTACCCATTGATACCGCAACAGGTAGATATTATGAAAAATTTGTTGAAACCCTTGGTGGCCACAGTATGGGTGGGATGAAAGTTTATCAAACACAAAATTTTTGGGATGCTACCATGGCTTGGTCAATTGCCAAATATGCAAAAAACAATAAAGGCAAGAAGATTTTTCAGGTAAATGGACGTTTTCATAGCGATGAGAAGTTAGGCACCCTGGCTAAACTTACAAAATATGCACCCAAACTTAAGATATTAAACATCTCAGCATTTTCTGCAGATGATTTTAACAATCCCGATTGGGAAAAATATAAAACTTTGGGAGATTATATTATTGTAACTGATCCTGCACTTAAAAGAACATTTTAACTAAAAAAGCCGCAAATGTAATTAACGCTACACTTGCGGCTTACCATATTAATAACTTATTTGTTTTTCAATAAATCTCTTATCTCAGTTAATAGAATTTCTTCTTTAGTTGGTGCAGGTGGAGCAGAAGGCTTAGCTTCTTCTTTACGCTTTAAAGCATTAATGCCTTTTACCAAAAGGAAAACAACAAATGCTAATAAGAGAAAGTTTATTGCTACAGTAATAAAATTACCATAGGCAAAAATCGATGTATCAGGAATTTTTCTTGCCTCTTCTAATGGTAAATTTTCTGGCACAGTTCCTTTCAAAACCATATACAAGCTACTAAAGTCTGGCTGCCCGATAATTGCCGAAACAACTGGCATTACTAAATCTTTTACAATACTATCTATAATTTTTCCAAATGCACCACCAATAATTACCCCAACCGCGAGGTCCATCACGTTACCTTTGATGGCAAATTCCTTAAATTCTTTAACAAATCCCATAAGCGTAATTCAATTTAAATTTTAATTTTTCCTTTAGTTTGATTAAAAGTAGCAAACTTTAAAGGTATGTCAAGCATAATCAGCTAAAATTTTGTTCAAAAATCAACAATACCTGCTCAATTATTCATTTTATCTAAACCAAATGCTTAAATTTGGAAATTAAAATCATCGAACCTAAAATATGTTAAAACAACATCTACAGCAAAAGTTATTACAGAAGTTATCTCCGCAACAAATTCAATTTATAAAATTGTTGCAAGTGCCTACTGTAGCTTTAGATACACGTATTAAGGAAGAGTTAGAAGATAATCCGGCGTTAGAAGATCCCAGCCTAATGACGGCTGATGAGCCTGTCAACGAATATGATGATTTAAATGAACGTGAAGATTACGACTCTGAATCTAAAGAAGATACCAGTACTGACGAATTTAATGTAGAAGACTATCTACAAGATGATAATACTAACGATTACAGTACATCTTATAATAATGGAGATGATGATGAAGAGAAAAAAGAAACTCCTATCGCTATAGAAAGTACTTTTTTTGAAAGTCTACAAGAACAATTAGATTTGGTTCCATTATCAGACAGTGATTTTATTGTAGGCAAGCAAATTATAGGGAGTTTAGACGACGATGGTTATCTTCGTAGACCTATTACTTCGATGATAGATGATTTGGCATTTTCTCAAAACGTAATGGTTGAAGAAGAAGATGTACTGGAAATGCTAAAAGTGATCCAAGCCTTTGATCCTCCTGGCATTGCCGCTCGTGATTTGCAAGAATGTTTATCATTACAGTTAAAACGTAAGGATGTTAATAATCCCATCATTAAAAAAGCTATCGCTATTGTTGAGCATCACCTTGATGAATTTACTAGAAAACACTACGATAAATTAGAAAAATCTGTTGGTTTAAATAGCGAAGAACTTAAAGAAGTCGTAGCAGAAATTCTGCGTTTAAATCCTAAACCAGGAGATTCTAATCAAGTTACTACCAAACAACTTCAAATTATTCCCGATTTTCACATCAGTAATAATGATGGCATCTTAATTTTAACGCTTAACTCTAAAAATGCACCTGAATTAAGAGTTAGCCGCTCTTATATGGATATGTTTGATCATTACGATAAAGCATCTCAAAAAGACAAAAAACTAAAAGAAGCTGTTCAATTTGTAAAACAAAAGCTTGATTCGGCAAAATGGTTTATTGATGCCATTAAACAAAGACAACAAACTTTGCTTAAAACCATGAATGCGATTATGCATTATCAGTATGAGTATTTTTTAACTGCGGATGAGCGCAAAATGCGTCCAATGATCTTAAAAGATATTGCTGATAAAATTGGAATGGATATTTCTACCGTTTCTAGGGTTGCGAATTCTAAATACGTACAAACTGAATTCGGCACTTTCTTACTGAAATCTTTCTTCTCTGAGGCCATACAAACCGAAAATGGTGAAGAGGTTTCTAATAAAGAAGTTAAAAAGATTTTGGAAGATTGTATTGGTAATGAAGATAAACGTAGACCTTTAGCTGATGAGAAGTTGACTGAAATTTTAAAAGATAGAGGTTATAACATCGCTAGACGAACGGTTGCTAAATATCGTGAGCAAATGAATATCCCTGTGGCTCGTTTAAGAAAAGAACTGTAAGCATTTTTAAATTTACAGTATACAGCTTCAAACTGCCAACCTAAAACTGCTAACTTAAATAATCTACCACATCCTTCCAGAACCTAGTGCTTGGTATAAATTATTCAATTGTAAGCCTAGTACAATTTCGTGACTACCACTGCTATAGTTTTTAAGTGCCGAGGTAGTTAAATCGTAAGAATAACTTAAGTTTGCCAATTTACTAAAGTTAAATCCTGCAAGAGCAGCGTAAGAATCTTTATGTCTATAACTACCGCCCAACCAAAAACGATCTTTAAAAGAAAATTTTACATTAGCATCGAATAATAATGGTACAGGTTTCATATACTTAACCATTACTGATGGAATAAATGAAATTTCATCATCTATGTACAATTTATAACCTGCTGTTACAAATGCATGAGGCACTTCTTTACCTTGAGTTAAGTTTTCTGCAGTGGTAAAAGACAATTTATTAGGTAATATTTGCTGTACAGATGCACCTGCAAAAAAACGTGCGCCATATAACCAAACGCCCATAGCCAAATCTGGCTTGGTTTGACCAACTATAACGGTATTTGCCAATGCAGGATCAGAACCTTCATTTTCGAAAGTTAATTTACTATTATCTAGATTAATCCTTTTAATACCAGCTGCAACTCCTACTGATAAGTTTAACGTACCAGCCAATTTTAAGTGATAGGCATAGGTTAAACTTGCATTAATGGTAGAAAGCGGTCCGGCTTTATCATAAAAAACAATTGCTCCTGCCCCATGATGTGCAGGCGATGCGGTATAATTCTGTGTATAATCGTCACTCATTGGGTTATCATCCCGTTCTGGCATAGATAATGGATTTTTCCATAAATAATCATTGCCCAAACTCAAATGCGCAGCAGCAAAAGTGGTTTGTGGCGCATCGTTTATGCCTGCCCATTGCCTTCTATGCCCAGCTTTGAAATCTGTATAATTTTCGATACCACTTAAAGCAGGATTAAGCAAATAATTATTAAAGATATATTGTGTATACTGAGGTCTTTGCTGAGCAAAAGCTTGCAAACCAAATAAACCGAATATAATGATGAGGTACTTTTTCAATCTATTTAATTAGCGTTAAAGATCCAGTAATTGCTTTTCTGCCATTTTTGGGGTTAATGATATAGTAATATACCCCAATAGGCAATGGTTCATTTCTATATGTACCATCAAAAGGTACGGCATATCCTACACTTGAAAAAACTTTTTGCCCATTTCTATTGAAAATCTCAACAACAGTATTTGGATATGAATCTATTGATTTGATATCCCACTTATCATTTATTCCATCTCCATTTGGGCTAAAGGCATTAGGAGGTTTAATTTCTCCCAGAACTTTAACTAATACTTTTCTAGTTACACTACACATACCATCAATAGAAACAGTAAGTGTATATTCAGTATCATTATCAGGAGAAGCAATCGGGTCTAAAATATCATCTTTATTTAACCCAGTTGAAGGAGACCATTTGTACTTGTAAATGTAAATTGGATTTACGTTTTCAATAATCGCTGGTATTTTTTTTTGACCACCTGCTAAAACATAAACCGTTGGAATTGTATTAATTTTGGTTGTTTCATAAACTTCAATTTCTTGTGTCTTAGAGTTTTCACAGCCACTATTAGATATAAAAGTATAAGTAATTATATGAATACCAACACCAGCTATTAAAGGATCAAATTCTCCTGAAGTTTCATTTACTATTCCTAATCCTGTAAATTTAGGTGTACCAGCCATATTGGTCACTTCATTAGCTAAGATTATTTTCTTTCCATCTAAAATGCACACTGGCGCTAAAGCATTGAATTGAATATTTGGCTGAATTCTGTTTTCCCCGATATTTATCTGTATCTCCTTAGGTACATTTGACCAACAACCACCCTCATTAGCAACCCAGAGTTTTATATTATGAGTTCCAATAGAAGTAAATATATGCATTGGATCTTTGACTTCAACAAAAGGTTCATCATCAAACTGCCATCTCCATTTAGAAATTAGGGTTCCAGAACTTGTACTATTATCTATTGGCTTGATTTCGGAACCTAAACAAATTTCTGTAGAAGAAACCGTAAAACTTGGAATTGGTAAAGCCAGAACATCAACATCGAATATAAACTCTAGATCTGATCCGTCGAAACAACTTGCACTTGTACTTGTACCAGATGGTACTATTACGGCAATAGCCTTAATGATTTCTAAACCAACTGAGTTAAATGTATGATTAACAGGAGAAGTATAGGTGTAGAAATTTGAACCATCAACAGCCAGGCCTATTTCAGTTGGTGCTGTAAAATTGTAAGAAAATATAGAATTATCGTTAAAAGTCCAAGTTATTTTAGTTAACTGATACGGTACGGTAATTTTAAAATCTGTTGCCTGTCCAACACATGCAGTAGTACCATCAGAACCAGTTTCTTTATTTACATAAGAAATTGAACTACTAGAAGCCAAATTAGTGCCTGCAGAATAAGCATAAGATTCTGTGGCGCCAAAGCCGTAGGCAATTGCATTAAAACCGTCATCTGCAGTTAAGTGTAAGCTTTCTTCAAATACCTGAATTTGGATAAATGAGTAACTACGATCTGAAGGCATGGGTTGCCAAGAAATATTTGTTGGTGGCTGCCCGTTTATTTTAAAGGTAGAAGTTTTGTCTGTTTTCATAAAAACATTAATATATCTTTCTGAAATCATGTTTTTATCAGAAGAGAATACAGTAATGTTCTTAATATTGAATTCAATAGGGTTTAATAATACCATCTCAGGATCACCAGTTAGCAATGGATCTCCAAAAGTTGATGAGCAATTTTGTGTAAAGGAATATTCAGCAACACTAATTAATTTATTGGCAGATACAATAGCTGGTTCGGTTAATACTTGTTCTAAATATTTGCCTTTATTTAATACCCCAACAGATCTACCATTTAACATTACAGCTGTATTATTTTCTTGAGCTAAGACTCTTATTATGTATCGCCTATTGATAAATGGGACTATCCCGTAAGTCTTACCCCAGCTATTGACAGTATAAAGCTGCTGCAACAACGGATCACGACTACGATTGCAACCGATTGATAAGGATGTACTACCTGAAAAAGCTGCAAATCTCTTACATGGAGAAGTAAGTTTGTTAATTTCTAAAGTTGTGCCTGTTAAATCCTCCCTACTTAATGGCATATATTGATAAACATCTCCTTTAAACTTTAGATTAATGTTTACAATAGAATTATCATTTTTGCGAAGGATAATATCTGTATCATCATCCGCCGCAACAACAACTAAAAAATTTTTACTTACTGTATTATTTGACGGATCTTGCGTATAATTCATTGAAAAATACTGCTGCCCCAGTGCATCATAAGGTAATATTAAGGTAGCTGCAGATCTATTTCCGGCATATACATGACTATAAGCCACAACTTTAGGTTTATCATCAGGAACAACTATATGAATGCCTCTGTTTGTTAATACATCATTACTATTAAAATCATTTATGTAAGAATTCTCTCTGGGTACAAAAAAAGTAATAACTCTATTTGCAGGAATTTCTTTAGTTTCTGAATACGATCCACAGCTCACCGTAACTACAGAGTTGCTTTTTGAAGTGATATTAACATCCATCACAGCTAAAGTAGAACTGGCATCGTGTGTAGGGAAAACCGTCCAAAATTCGCGTCCTTCGTTTGAGATATTTTGTGCTACAGCATCATTTAAAAATCCTGAAATCAGCAGAACACATACAAACAAGTAAAAACTCTTCATTAAATTAAGATGACATGTTAATTAGCTCGGCATTAAGATAAACAGTTTAATGCAATAATAATAATTAATTATTTTAAGCTCAGCTATTTATTGGCTAATAAATCTTTAAGTTTGAAAATACAACCTTTAGGAGTTTAATTGTATTTCGCCGCTAACAAAAAACTCGAATAACATGAGCTATTCGAGTTTGTATTCTTATTTAAAGTAAATATCTTGCTATGAGAGCAGGTTTTGTCTGGCTATAAATTCTAACTGTTTATTTGCGACTAATAATTTTTCTGTTAACTCTCTATTTTCTTTTCTTAAGGTGTATATTTCAACTGCCTTTTCTATGTTTATTCTCAAATCATCTTCTCGCCAAGGTTTTTGAATGTAACGATAAACCTGCCCCTTATTTATTGCATCGATTACAGCATCAATATCAGTGTAGCCAGTTAAAATCATTCGTATGGGTTCGGGATGTTTCTCTAAAATTGAAGCAAGAAACTCTACTCCTGTAGTTTTTGGCATTCGCTGATCGGTAATTATTATATGTATATCTTCTTTATCTAATATTTTTCTACCCTCGTCTGCAGATTCGGCTGTGAAAATTTTGTACAACCTACGATAGCTTGCTTTAAACGCACTTAAATTATGTGGTTCGTCATCTACATATAAAATATTTGTGTTCATCGGATCTCAATAAAAAGATAAAAATACTTTTTTATAATAACTCTTAAAAGACTAATTTAGGTGTTTTAACATATAAAATTATTTTTTATTAAATAATACTTTTTCATTTTACAACAAAAATATCCTCTATAATGGGTTTCGCTCCACAATTATCACTCCTCATTAACCAAACAAATGAGCAAAATAGGACCTATAAACCGCTCATATTTAACTTGGTAGATCCAGTACAAAAAAATGCATTTGAAGAGCTTCTCCAGCAGAAAAATAATTTACAAGTTTACGATCATATTTATACCCAAGTAGAAGAGTTAATTAAATGCTTAAATCCTACAATTGTGTTTTTGCCACCTACAGAATTGCAGAAAGCAGTAGCAAATCATTTTGGCAATATCAATGAAAGTGAATATGGGGTTTGGGTGTATTATCCATGGACAAATAAATTAGTACATCTATTAAATGAAGAAGAGTTTGCTATTGTACGTACCAATAGAAACAAACATAAAATCACTATAAAAGAACAGGCCACCTTATCTACAAAAAAAATAGGTGTAATGGGTCTTTCTGTGGGCCAATCGGTTTCCTTAACCTTGGCTATGGAGCGAGGTTTTGGAGAGTTGCGCATTGCGGACTTTGACGAGTTAGATCTAAGTAATATCAACAGAATAAGAACTGGTGTATTTAATATTAAACTTAAAAAAACAGTAATTGTAGCAAGGGAGATTGCAGAAATTGATCCATTTTTAAATGTTGTTTGCTTTGAAGATGGAATTACAGAAAACAATCTTGACGATTTTTTAACAGGCAACGGCAAATTGGATCTTTTAATTGATGAGTGCGATAGTTTTGACATTAAAATAAACTCGCGTACCAAAGCCAAAGCATTAGGTATACCAGTTTTAATGGAAGGCAGCGACAGGGGCACAATTGACATAGAAAGATTTGATTTAGAACCAACTAGACCTGTTTTACATGGTATGGTTGCACACTTAGATATGAGCAAATACTCATCATTAACCACCATGGACGAGCGAATCCCTTACATTACTGCCGTAACTGGTGTAGAAACACTCTCTCCAAGGATGAAAGCCTCTGCAGTAGAAATAATGGCAACTATAGCAACCTGGCCACAATTGGCTAGCGCTGTTACTTACGGTGGTGGTATTACTGCAGATTTAGCCAGAAAAATTCTTTTAGGCAACTTAAACACATCTGGCAGATTTTTTATTGATATAGACGAACTTATCCAAGATCCTTTAGCAGAACAAAAACTAACAGAGCCAAAATTAATTGAGCCACTTAGTACAGCGCAAATACAAGATTTTATTAGCCGGCATCAAATTCTGCCAAATGGTGATGAATTCGATTTACCAGAAGTTATTTTGGATGAATTAATTTCGGCTGCTGGTAAAGCTCCTTCTGGAGGAAATAACCAACCTTGGCGTTGGCACTATCAGAATGGATTATTGCATTTATTCTTAGAAGAAAGTGCTGCTCAAGCTTATTTAGATCCTCATTTTATATCATCATACACCTCTATTGGAGCAGCAATAGAAAATCTTTTATTAAAAGCTGCTTCGCAAAATCTTAATACAAAGTGGCAATTAACACCGCAGCTTGCGCCATCGCATATTGCCTGGTTTGCTTTTAAAAATAGTAATGAAACTGCAAGCGAAGATTTAAAGTTGGCCGAACAAATAAACTTAAGGCATACCAATAGAAAAATTGGCCCAAAACAAGAGATTGAAACCTCCTTACTTGAACAATTAAGCGAGCTGACACATAAAGTTGAAGGGGCAAAATTAACATGGATAACAGCTCCTGAGCAGATTAAGACCTTAGCCGGAATAAGCATACACACAGATCTGTTAAGGATGTTTATAGACGAAGCACATTTTGATTTTATACATCGAGAAATGCGCTGGGATCTAGATGAAGTAAACCAGACTGAAGATGGGATTGGAATACATACCTTAGACTTGAGCAATAACGATCAAATTGGTATTCGCTTGATTAAAGATAAAAGAGCGGTAGATTTTCTTCAGAAAATTGATGGCGGCAGTGGTTTTAAAAGGTTAACAATGCAGCAGTTTATGTCTAGCTCGGCAATAGGGTTAATTAGTATGCCAAACCCAACAGCAAAAGATTTTATAGCGGGCGGCATGGCTGCAGAAAAATTATGGCTTGGGGCTACGGCATTAAACCTTCAAATCCATCCTGTAAATGTGCCATTGATATTCTTTTATAAAAACTCAATAGAGCAAAACTTAAATATCCCAGAAAAGGAAAAAGGTATTTTAACACATTTAGAAAATAATTTTAAGCATATTTTTACGCTCGAACCACAAGAACAAGCTATATTTATGTTTAGAATTTTTAAGGCCACTCCATCTCCAGAAAGAACAATTAGAAAATCAAAAGCAAAAATATTTTCAGTTGGAAGAGATTAAGCCGCATATAGAGAACTTACATTTTAGAGCATTTAGAGCAGTTGATGACCGATCGGCCTGCATGAAATTTATAGAGGGGCATACGCATGTCTTAGAAATATTTGGAATTACCCAAATTACTTCCGCAAAAATAGACTGGGTATTAAATCCTGATGTATATGTAATTTTGGTAACAGAAGGAAAAAATGGAAGAGCTTTAGCTGGAGGAAGAGTGCACAGGGCGAATAGAAAAAATCCACTACCAATTGAAGATGCTGTTGGTTATATGGACGATAGGATCTATGATATGGTAGAGGAAAGAACTGATGCTGGAACCGGAGAATTAGCTGGTCTATGGAATTCGTGGGAAATTGCTGGTTTAGGCATTGGCAGTATGCATATGGGAACAGCCTGTGTGGCTTATTCTGATTTAATAGGATTGAGTACGTTATTTGGACTATGTGCTCCGGCCACTTATAGAAACACATTAAGAGGAGGATTTAGAGTAATTAAAGAAATTGGAAACGATGGTAAGTTTTATTACCCTAAAGAAGACATGACTGCTACGTCTCTACTTGTTGATGACATTAAAAATTTGCCACTTACCTTAGAGCCAGAAAGAAGTATCGCAATGAACATGAGAGCAAATCCTATTTCAAAGCAAGAAATATTATCAAAAACGGGAGAGATTATTACATTGCATTTTGATCTAACAAAAAGATGATTTTAAAACATTTGAGTAGGCTTTTATTCTTTATGCTGTTATTTAGCAGCTGCGATGTGAATGCTGCTTCTAAACTTATAAACGACCTACCATTTTCAGTTCAATATTTTAGAGATAAAAGTAGCACTGAAAAAATCACATCGGTAGTAAATGAAAAATTCACCAATTTTGAAGGAGATATCTTCAACTTTGGACCTGATAAATCTACCTTCTGGATTAAATTTAAAACAGAGCGTTTCCAAAATTTTCTTAACAAGGTTTTATTTATTGATCAATCTCGGCTATCTTCTGCCAAAATGTATATTGTAGATAGTAATGGAGATATAAAATCACAATTACCGTATAATTTATTCGAAACAAAAAATATTAAATTTAGTCAGGGTAAGATCTATAACCTGCCAAATGCCTTCAATAAAGAAAATACAATATACCTGCAATTAACAGCCCACGAAACATTTTTAACGAGAATAAATGTAATTAGAGAAGATACATTGTTAGAGAGCTTCTCCTTAAAAGACGTCATCTTCGGAATATATACGGGAATTATGGTGATCATGTTTATCTATAATTTGTTCTTATTCATAATCATAAGGGATTCAAGTTATTTATACTATGTTTTCTACATCCTTTTTGTTTGGTTTACGCAGATCTCCATTCAAGGTTTTGCCACAAAATATTTCTGGGATGAAGGAGGTATTATCGATCATTATTCGGTGGTTTTCTTTTCTACAATTGGTTTAACTGTAGCCAGTTTATTCACCATTTCGTTTTTAAACACAAAAGTATTTTCACCTCGTCTGCATCGATTAATTATAGCTTATATTATACTTACACTGTTAAATATTTGTGTTCTAATTATTTTTGACACTTATATTTCATTTATAAGCATGCAGCTATTAACTTTAGTTGGTGCTGTACTTGCCACCTACGCCTCTTATTTTGTTTATTTTAAAAGGCATTTTAAACCAGCGGGATATTACCTAATTGCGTGGTCTATTTTAATTGTAGGAGCCATGCTTTTCGTATTAAAAGATTACGGAATTATTCCCTACAACAACTTTACTGTCTATTTAATGCAAATCTCATCAGCTATAGAGGTAATGTTGTTATCATTTGCCCTTGCCGACAAAATTAACTTCTTCAAAAAAGAGAATGAGATTGCACAAGCGCAAGCATTAAATGCATCTTTAGAAAATCAAAAGCTAATTAAAGAGCAAAATATTGTCTTGGAAAAAAGAGTTCAAGAGCGTACTGAAGAATTACAAAATGCCAATTCTACATTAAATATAACATTAACCAATTTAAAAGATACCCAATCTCAATTGGTTGATGCTGAAAAGATGGCTGCTCTTGGTCAGCTAACTGCTGGTATAGCTCACGAAATCAATAACCCAATTAATTTTGTGACATCAAATATAAAGCCTTTACAACTTGACATAGACGATTTGAAGGAAATCATTACTAAATATGAAGAACTTGATTTTGAGAGAGAGATTGCCCCCCAAATTGCAGAAATTGAAGCATTTAAGGAACAAATAGACATCGATTATGTGAATGAGGAAATCACTTCTCTCCTATCTGGAATTAGCGAAGGTGCTAAACGTACTGCGGAAATAATTAGAAGTTTAAGAAATTTTAGTAGACTTGATGAAAGTGACATGAAACCTATAGACTTGAATGAAGGTTTAGATTCTACACTTGTACTAGTTCGAAATAATATCCCCGATAATGTTACTGTGGTTAAAGATTTAGGCAACCTACCTAAGGTAGAATGCCAGGCTGGCAAGATTAACCAAGTATTTATGAATTTGGTTTCAAATGCCATACAAGCCATAAAATCAAAAGAAAATAAAGCTGAAGAAGAGTTTATAATTATTAAAAGTTGGTATATAGATCAACAAGTAAAAGTTAGCATAAAAGATACTGGTACAGGAATGACACCAGAGGTTAAACATCGCATTTTTGAACCATTTTTTACCACTAAAGATATTGGTGAAGGTACTGGTCTAGGACTTTCTATTGTATTTAGCATCATTGAAAATCACAAGGGTCATATAGAAGTTAACTCAAAGGTTGGTGAAGGAACGGAATTTATTATTACCTTGAACATAAATTTATAACAAGTATTATATGACTAGGCCTTCTGCGATAAGAATTTTATATATTGATGATGAAGAGCACAATCTTCAATCATTTAAAGCAAGTTTTAGAAGGGAATATGAAATTTATACAGCAATTTCTGCAGAAGCAGGGCTAAAAATCTTAAAAAACGTAGATATCCACATTATTTTGGCAGATCAAAAAATGCCAAAAACTACTGGAGTTGAGTTTTTTCAAAGCATTGCAAAAACATACCCCGATCCGATGCGCATTCTCATGACAGGTTATACTGATATAGATGCCTTAGCAGATGCAATTAACCATGGAGATGTTTATCGCTACATTCAAAAACCATGGAAAGATCTTGAACTGCACAATTGTATTAAAAATGCAAATGATGCCTACAGAGCGAAAATTGATTTAAGACTTAAAGTTGCGGAGCTAGAGAAGACCAATGATGAACTTAATCGTTTTATTTATAGCATCTCACACGAACTTAGGGCACCCTTAGTTTCTGTAATTGGCATTGTAAATTTGGTAAAGCTAGAAAATATGTATAATTCTAGCGGAGAATATTGGAGTTTGATTGAAACTTGTTCTAATAAGTTAGACTATTATATACAAAAAACTTTACAATACTATAAGAACAATAAAATATCCACAGAAGTATCTACTATTAATTTCTCTGATTTAATTTCAGAGTTAATAGAAATTTATGCATATGCTGATAAAGACACGCAATTTACAGTTAATATTAAGCAAGATATAGCTTTTATAGGTGATCTTTTTAGGATAGAGGTTATTTTAGGAAACCTTATATCTAATGCAATTAAATATCAAAAAGTAAACGAATTAAATAAAAAGGTAAATATTGATGTAAATGTAGGTGCTCATTTTGCAGAAATCAGCATTAGCGACAATGGTATGGGAATTTTGAATGAACATCTGGAAAAAATATTTACCCAATTCTTTAAAAGCAAAGTACACCATGGTAGTGGGCTTGGTTTATTTATTGTTAAAGAAGCTTTAAATAAAATTAACGGACGCATATCGGTAAATTCTGATATAGATAACGGTACCACCTTTACAATTACGTTGCCAAATGCAAAACAAGGTTAAAAGAGTAATGCTTATCGATGATAATGAGATTGATCTTAAAATCAACTCTAAATTGATTAATTTAACTAAATTATTCGATGAAATTATCATCTGCCAATCTGGAGACGAAGCACTAACTTATTTGAATAAATATCTTGATGATGAAAATAAACGGCCAAATTTCATTTTACTAGATATTCAGATGCCAGAAATGGATGGCTTTGAGTTCCTTAATCATTACAAACACATTTCAAAATCATTTACAGACACCTGCCCTGTTGCCATGTTATCCTCGACATTAGATTTTGGAGATATCCAAAGAGCCGAAGCAAATCCTTATGTGGTTAAGTTACTTAAAAAGCCATTTTCTCCTAAAGATTTACAAGGTCTATTATAGGCAGTACACTATAGATTCTATAGGCTATTGGCAATTTAGATAAAACGAGCCATTCACTGATGGTGGCGAATCAGGAATAACTTTAATAAGCCTATACCAGATGGCAGAACTGATATTTTTGTATGGCAAAACTATTCAATTACAGATTATGCAACCAAAGCATTCCGATATGCAAAAACTGCATATCCTGATTCAGATTTATACATGAACGATTACAACTCAGAATCGAATATAAATAAATTAAATTTCTTTGTTACTCTAGCAAAAGAATTAAAAGCTGCAAATACAGGCATACCAGTGTAGGAACACAGATGCATGGCAGTATCAATACTTCTTATAGCCAAATTGATGACATGTTCCAAAAACTTGCTGAAACAGGTTTAAAGGTTAATTTCTGAACTTTACGTCAGGTTTTAGTTTAGCTAAAGATTCTCCGCAGGCTCGGAATGATAGATAATATAAACAGACCTTGTAATTCCAAACAATTTGAAGCCTGCCCCACTTAACTAGATTTAACCAATCGAATTTTTCATGCTCAGAATCATTTAACCCTTGCCTCAAATGGAGAAGCTGGTAAATGAGCACTATTGTATAAGTTGGCTTTAGCAGGATTATCCGCCCAGGCATAGCGAACAAATTTTGGATCGGCAATTGAGTCTGCCCAAACTAAAATCTGCTTGCCTTTTATTTCGGCTTTTGCCCACAGGTATTTTTTATCCGCTCCTGCTATGGCAAAATACTGAGGAGAACCTCCCTTACTTGACAATTGATTACCCGCACAATCAAAGCTTATCAATAATTTATTTCCCTGCTTAATTACTGATTTAAAGATTGGTCCAGAGCTGATAAGCTTGCTTTCCCCATAAACTAAACTTCTAGCTTGTAATGCTAGTCTCTTCCCAAGATCTTCTTTATTTAATGGATGAATATCATTCCACTCACCCAAATCAACAGCTACAGCCATAGCTGTATTTTTTGTACTTGATAAGTCTAATTGTTGCTGACGTACAGCTGCCCAATTACTTTCTACAGGTACATTTTTTTCATCCATAAAACCTGGCAATTGAACATAAATAAATGGAAGGTCATTCCTTTTCCACTTAGCTCTCCAATCGGCAATTAAAGTTTGCATTAAATCTTTATACTCTGTAGGATTACCAGTATTTGCTTCACCTTGATACCATAATAGTCCCTTAATAGCATAATTAGTTGCAGGATTAATCATCGCATTATACAAGCCCGATGCTTTCCATCTAATGAAAGTTTGAGAAGGTGTTGGCTCATCCATCTTTACCCCTAATCTGTAGTTCCACTTACCACTTAAATTAATTGTATCATTTCCCGCTATCAGCTGATAATCTTTATCCATTACAAAGCCACCATTGCCAGAGTTGTTAACTACTCTAGCAGTGATGATGTTTTTTCCTTTATTTAGGATACCTGGATTAAAAAGATACCTTCTTGGTGGATATTGATAACTGGTTGTACCCACAAACTCTCCATTTATAAATACCGAATCAGCGTCTACAATCCTACCTAAAAGCAATTTTACTGGTTTACCCACCATGCTTTCAGGCACTTCTATTTCCTTTTTAAACCAAACTACACCATTTACTTTACCCAAACTTTCATTTGCCCAATAGCCTGGCAAATTCATCTCTTGCCAATCTGTAATATCACTATTCGTTCTCCAATGTTGTTTCAGGCCTACATCATACTCATTCATTTTTTTATACCAAGCATTTCCAGCCGCCTGATCTGCAGTTTCAATTTGCTTAATCAGACCATCGTCTTTATATTTTTTTGCTTCTTCAGCATATGCTGGAAATTTTTGAAGAGATTGTTCACTAATCCATGCCTGTGCTGGAGAGCCACCCAAAGCAGTATTAATGATACCAATTGGGATATTATATTTTTTATTAATTTCTAATGCAAAAAAATAGGCAACTGCCGAAAAATCTAGTACATTTTTGGGGCTTGATGAAATCCATGATCCATTAGAAAAATCTGTTCTTTCCTGCTTAAAATCATATTCGTCTGGCACTAAAAACTGCCTGATTTTATTATTTGTGGCATTTGCTATAATTTGAGGATATTTATCAATTACCCTCGACATTGGCAATTCCATATTAGATTGCCCACTGCATATCCACACATCTCCAAAAAGAATATCATTCAGAACTACCTTATTACTTGCAGTAAATACCATCTCATAAGGTCCGCCAGCGTTTTGAGATGGAAGTTTGATCTCCCAGTTACCCGTGCCATTGGCTTTTGTTAAATATTGTTTTTTATTGAAGTTAAGTTTGATATTTTCATTTGGAGCAGCCCAGCCCCATAATTTAACGGTTTCTGCTCTTTGCAAAACCATTCCATTGCTAATTAATTTCGGCAATTTTATTTGGGCAGAACTCGTAAAACTAGCTATTATAAAAATCGCAAATAGTAATATATTTTTCATTTAGCTATTTATTTATAAAATACTGTAACAGAAAAGAATTTGATGTTTCATTTTTTATTTGGTTAGCATTAAACCTTAATAGGATCTAACCACTAAGATAATAAAAAATTTATATAGTGCAATCGGTTGCATTAACTTTAAAAAAAATGAGCAAAAAAAAAGCCGCTTTGAAATTTCAAAGCGGCTATCTCTATAAAATTGTTATTTACAATTTAAAACCATAAGCTAAACGTAAACCAACATAACCTGTATTAACACTATTTTTAGATATTCCCTCATATTTAGCGGCTAAATCTAAACCATTGCTCCAAGAGTAACCAATTGCAGGAGAATAAATAAATGAAGTACCACCACCGCTATTTGTTGAAAAACCAGCACCTGCTTCGGCTAAACCATATGCACCAGCACCTGTGTCATTAAAAAAGTATTTTAAACCTGCTTTTGCTGGAATGTAACTAAAATCTCCATAATTTAGACCACTGTTACCAATTTCTTTACCAAGAAAACGTGTATAACCTGCTGTAATAGGAATAGATAATTGTTTGTCAATATCAAATTGATAACGTAAATCACCACCAATTGCAAGGTTATAAGCATCACTTGTTGGCACACCAACATTTACTCCAATCCCAAATTTTGGAGAAGATTGTGCATTAGCATTTGTTGAGAAAAATAAAGCTACCGCAGCTACTGCAGAAGCTAAAAACATTGTAGACTTTTTCATTTTATGTTTACTTAATTAAAAGTTCGTGTTAATAGACTTTATTGTCTAATACTCCTACCTAAACAAATTGTATGCCACTACTTTCATGAAATCTTAAAAACTGCTTAATTACTTCATTGCTAAGCATGTATATAAAATAAGATTTGCGCTATTTACATATTCATTACAAATCTGTTGTTAAACAAAAAAATATGTCCATTATCAGCAACAAATCTTCAATACAACTGTGTTTAAAAGTTAAAATTTTTAAGTCGAGATTAAATTACATAACTTATTGTAAACTAACTATATACAACATAATTTTCACTACAAAAAGTTTTATTAAAGCTTTATTTATTCTTACATTCAAGCTAGAATCAGATATCAATAACCATAAGTATCAAAGCTTATACATATTTAGCAATTTTTGCTTTAATAATATCAATTGCAATTATTTTTTGGAAGCCAAAAGATTCGGCAATTAAACTAGAAATAGAAAGTAGAATATCTATTACATAGCCTTAAAGGTACCAAAGTAGATGTAAAAAATGGAATCGTAACACTTTCTGGAAACTCAAAAAACCGAGAATACAAAATTTTAGCAGAGAAAACGGCCAAACGAAGCAGAGGCGTTATTGCTGTAGTTAATAAAATAGAACTAAATTAAAGCAATTATAGCTTATTATCCCATAATTTAAGTTCTTTTAAGCTAAAATGGTAATTTACAGTAACACCCTTATATTCACCGTTTATAATATCACCCTCCCCACTTTTACGTCTAAAACGCCTTTTATCTTTTTGCTCTAACCAAATTGGCTTCAGTTCAGAAACAAGTCTGTAATAGCATTGCATAGTTGCTTGTTTTAAGATGCAAGATCTATTCAATACCACCCAAAAAATAAAAATTACTAGTTTATTTTTATCCTCTAGTTCAAAATATCTTATTAAATCGCTTAAGTTTAGAGCTACTGTTTCAGAAGGCTTTAATCCGCTTTCTGGAATAATCTTTTCTACGCTCATAAAAGTACGTCGTTGCACCTTAACTTCTATATAAAATACTTTTCCGTTTTTATCTTTTACCTGCACATCAGGATATCCCTTTTGAGTGGTTTTAACAGCGCTATAATTAGTAGATAAATTAATGAAGTCTATCAGCTTTTGTTCATATCCTTCAGAAAAAACAGCATCGTTTTCAAAGGCATAATGCATTTTACTAATGCCATCACATCGTGTCGGACAAACCTTGCAATCATATACATATGGACTAATTTGCAAGTAGTTTTCCATCTTTAATAATTGGTTATAATGAGGTGCGTTACTCCCCTTTCATTTCTGCCACGAACATTATAGGTATAGTTCTTATCGAAAGTTACAATTTTAACCTTAGGATGTGTGTATATTTTTCGAATAAATTCGGTCTCTTTAATTACCACCATCCACTTTGCTTTGATAGCAATTAATAATGTTGCCAGGCGCTGTTGGTCTGCTTGGGTAAATGCACTTTGATCATATTCAGAAAACTCACTGTCATAAGGCGGATCTAAGAATATAAAATCCGTATGCCTTAAATCTATCTGATTTAGAAAAGCTTCAAAATCTAAATTATAAATTTCAGACTGTTTAAAAAGACTTGTTATAGCTGAGTTAAATATGTTCTCTGCTTTCTGACGAAAATTCTTTTTATTATAGGCTATCCCACCGTATGGTATATTAAACTCCCCTTTGGCATTAAACCTAAACATTGCGCCATAACAAAACTCCCTAACGAAATACCAGTTTGCCGCTGCTTTTGCAGGCCTTAAGTTTATAGTTTGAAGATAATGTTTGTTTAACAATGTTCTAAAAAATAGATAAACTCCACTTCTAATTCCTGTTTCGAAATGAGATTTGAGTTCATCTTCGTTAAAATTTCGTCCTTCTTTTAAGCAAATCCTTTTAATACGTCTTGCTTTATCACCCATGCTGGCTAGCAGCATCTTTTTAAACAATGCTACGTCTATCACAAAATAAGGATCATTAAGCAATAAATATGAGCTTAATTCTAAAGTTAGCTGTTGATCAATTACTGTAGTTAATTCAGTATTATCGATATCATTCTCAATATAATTGGTAAAATATGTTTTACAAGAACTCCAAAGCCTTATATTGATAGTTGTTATTTCATCCCATGCATCTGCATAGCTAAGAAGCTCTTTTTTAAATTCTTGGTCACCAACTTGTTTGTAGAAATTAATGAGGTCTGTACTTTTATCGTTGATAAAGGATTGAACTTTTGGCTGCAAAGCAAAAAACACACCTCCACCCCCAAAAAAGGGTTCTATATACCTTTTAAATGGTGGAATATGTGATGCGAATAAGCTGAATTCATCGTACTTCCCGCCAGTCCATTTGATGATTGGCCGCAACTTGGTGTTCATTATGAGCTAATATTTTAGTAGTTAACCAGATCTAATAAAAATGGTTATAATTTGAACGAATATGCAATTATTTTAAAGAAATTTAGCGTTTACTAATTCAATTGCCTTTTCTTTTAACTGATTATCGTCAGTATCAAGCCAATTAATTTGCAGACCATCTTTTTCCATTTTTCTAAAAAATGTCATTTGGCGTTTGGCGAACTGGCAAATAGCTATTCCCAATCTTTCTTTTAGTGTAGTATAATCGAGCTCGCCTGTTAAATAAGCAACTATAAATTTATATTCTAATCCATAGAATAACAATATTTCTTTAGTAATGCCTCGAGCTAATAATGTTTGTACTTCTTCAACTAAACCATTTTTAAGTCGCTGTTCCAATCGATCTAAAATTCTTGATCTTTGGGCTAGCAAATCACTTTTAAGACCAATCACTATTGGATTGATTGGATCTCTCTTTATTTTTTGTAACTCATGATTGCTTAAATAAATTGCAATTTCTATGGCCCTAACCAATCTTTTCATTGAGGAATAATCAGCATTAGATCTTAGCTGCGCTGGATAACTATTTAACTTATCTTGAAGTTGCATCTTATCGAGCATCAATAATTCTACCCTCAATGATTCATCTATAGGAATAGCTGTTAACTCATGGTTTTGTAATATCGCATGAATATACATTCCAGTTCCGCCACAAAGTATCGGCAATTTTTTTCGTTCAACAACATCATCTAAAGCTCTATAAAAATCGTTTTTAAAGTCGTTAACATTGTAGGTGGTTCCTGCTTCCTTAATATCTATTAAATGATGTGAAATACTTACTTCATCAATTTTATATTCACCCAGATCTTTGCCTGTACCAATATCCATACCTCTAAAAACCTGCCTACTGTCTGCACTAATAACTTCTCCCTTAAATTCTTGGGACAAAGCAACAGCCAACTTGGTTTTGCCAGATGCCGTTGGACCTAAAATAATAACTAGTGGATGAGCCATTTTAGAGATATAGATGATATTTTAAATTGCCTGTATTAAATAGCTTGACAAAGCCATTGGCGACTAAAAAATCATCCAAATTTAATGTTTTTTGACTTTCGAAAGCTAATAAAATTGATTTTGGCAAACGATGTGGGAAATATCTAATCAGATTTTTCTGGTCTAAATACAAATAAGCAGATTGAGTTATAGCAGTCATCTCAAAACCTAATGTCTCATAGCCCTTTCCTAGAGACCAATCCCTATCAGCATAAGTCATCAAATCATTTACTTTTATTTGTTTTAAGAAATGTTTTATTAATTTGCTTAACCCTCCCACAATGGTTAAACCTTCCTTGGAGGCAAAACGAACCAATTCTGCTGAAAGATAAGCTGAGCCCTTACTCTTCATCGGTCTGGTATCACTAAAACTAGCCAAAGCTATGAGTTCTCCATCTGCAATTAAACCATAACTATATTTTGCATTGATATAACCTTGTAAGTGATTTTTATTTAGAAAATTGATACTTTCTTCCTTAGCAACAATTGCTATTTTGCCTTTACGCCCATGAAAGCTTTTATTCAATCCCAAAAAAGAATGTACCCTACTTAATACCTGATTTCTTCTAGATAGCCAAACATCTTCCCATAAATGTACAAGATACAGTCCATCTTTTTTATAACCTGATTGTAGCTGGAGTAGATCTTCTGGCTTAAAAGTATTATCTAATGGGACTAAATGTAAATGGAATTTGCCATTGCAATTGATGATAAAATAAGGTTTTGCATACTTAATCTTTGCGTTATGATCAATATCCTGAACACTTAAAAAAACATCTTCTTGCCAAAAAGGATTTATATCCACTCTTTTTGTTTATAAATTGTATAAGCAGCCGCTAAAGCTGCATCTATTTGTTCCATTAAATTATCATCCAATTTAGTGAGCTGGAAATCAGATTTCCCATTCAACAATTTTAATAATTCTGGATGTGCAATATTATTGATTTCATTCTCTAAGTCGGTTGCCATTAAATGAAATTCTACATTACTTTTTGTGATTTTTACACTTGCAAAGAATAATTCATGTTTTTCTTTTCCATCAACAACAATGTTTCTTTCACTCCAAAGCTCGTAATTAGTTTCGCTATTTTCTCTAGCAATAAATCCATTCGATGTATAAGGTTGTAAACTAGCTCTAATGGTTTGAAATATTTCTACAAAATCTGTTTTCATGGTTTAGTTGCGTTATTGTGCTTAACTAAAAACACTAAATTAATACCAATTGTTCATATAAATTAAATTATAAATTAACCCACCAATGTGATGTTGGAATTTCTCTATCAATTACAAACGTTTCGCCTAATTGTGGTGTTGCTAGAGGTATATTATGGGAATTTGCATTTAAAACAATCTGCTTAATAGGTTCATCCCAATCGTGCATGGCTAATTTATACTTACCCCAATGTACTGGCATTAATATTTTTGCCCTTAAATCTAATGCAGCTTGCACCACCTGATCTGGGAACATATGTATGAAAGGCCACATGGTATTGTACTGTCCACATTCTAAAATAGCCAAATCAAACGGACCGTAAGTTTCGCCAATAGTTTTAAAATGATGATCGTAACCAGAATCACCTCCTAAATAAATGCAATTAGCGCTTGTTTTTAAAATAAATGAACTCCAGGCAGTTTGATTTCTTTTGAACAATCTGCCAGAGAAGTGCCTAGCTGGAGCAGCAGTGAAATGAAAATCTGCAAATGGCGATGTTGTTTCTCCCCAAGCTAATTCTGTGATTTGATTTTCAGGAATGCCCCAATGTATCAAATGCGCTCCAACACCTAACGAAGTAACAAAATGTGTTGTTTTGCTCTTTAATTTTAGGATAGAATGATAATCTAAATGGTCATAATGATCATGGGTAATTAATATAACATCCAGATTAGGAAAATCATCAGGTTTTACAAAATCTGTACCTGCAAATCTTCTAGCGCCCAAAAACTGAAACGGAGAAGTACGTTCGCTAAATACTGGGTCTACCAAAATATTTTTGCCATCTACCTGTATCAGATAAGAAGAATGACCAAACCAAATTATTTTAAACTTATTAGAAGAAGAGAAATCAGGCTTTTGATATGGCAAAACCTTACTTGGCGTGCCATTTTTATTGCCTTTAATCATTTTCTTTATCACATCCCAGTAAGATATGCCCTCCGGAAGATTAGGTGTAAATGTTTGATTATCTATTTGTCCGACGCCATAATTTGGAAGTTGTTTAATTCTTTGTAATCTTCTTTTAGTAGGATATTTACCAAAAACTGGGAGATTTAAGATATAGACAACAAGTACTATGAATATTAAAAATGCGATTAACCAAGCGTAGGTCATATAATGTAGTATATAAAATACAATGATATGCACAATTTAATTAGCCTACAATATTGCACCGTTTATCGTTTGCTTTTTTTAAATTTAAAAAATAAAACACTAGCCCATGAAATTTAAATTGCTTTCGATTTTTGCACTAATATTATTGCTTTTAACCTCAAATTTCTATTTGCTAAATGCACAGCAATTTAGCGCAACTAAAACTTTGGTACAACGTCAGCAAGATTTTATCGATCTACGGTTTGGTATGTTTATACATTACAACATTCCAACTTATATGAACCAAGATTGGGCAGATCCTGAAGCCTCTCCAGCCTTATTTAATCCGAAAAAATTAGATTGCCAACAATGGGCAGATGCAGCAAAATCTGCTAACATGACTTATGGTTGCTTAACTACTAAACACCACAGCGGATTTGCAATTTGGAATACTAAAACAACAGCATATAATGTGATGAATAGTCCTCTGAAAAGAGATGTTGTTAAAGAATATGCCGATGCATTTAGAGCCAAAGGACTAAAAGTGATGCTATATTACTCGATTTTAGATACACATCATAAACTTCGCCCAAATAGTATTAATGGAGGTCATATCAAAATGATTAAAGATCAAATTACAGAATTATTGAGCAATTATGGAGAAATTGATGCTTTAATTATTGATGGTTGGGATGCACCATGGTCTAGAATTTCTTATGATGATGTACCATTTGAAGAGATTTACACTTTGATCAAAACCTTACAACCAAATTGTTTAGTAATGGATTTAAATGCAGCTAAATACCCTGCAGAGGCATTATACTATACGGATATTAAATCTTATGAACAAAATGCTGGACAACACATCTCTACCGATAAAAATAAATTACCTGCATTGTCTTGCCTACCTTTACAAGCGACTTGGTTTTGGAAAGAAAATTCGCCACAAGAAGTATTAAAAGATGTATCGAAATTAGTAAACGATAATATCATTCGGATGAACAATGCTTCGTGCAATTTTATACTTAATGTTGCTCCCAATAAAGACGGGTTAATAGATGCAAATGCTTTAACTGCTTTAAAGGAAATAGGCAAGTTATGGAAAAACGAAGGACCACTTACCAAACTACCGGTATTTGACGCTCCAATTATATCGAGTAATTTGGCCAAAAAACAAGTTAGTAATTCAAGTTGGAGCGATGATATGGATATTATGGACTTTGCTAATGATGATAATTTTAATAGTTCCTGGGTATCTAATCCAACCGTTAGAACTCCTTGGTATGAAATTACATTTGATAACACAAAACCATTAAATATGATTGTGATAGCCGAAAAAGTAGAAAATATAAAAAATTACAAACTAGAATATAGCATTAACGGAATATGGAAGTCTATATTTAACGGAACTAACACCAACAAAATAAAGGTACATAGATTTGATGGTGTATGGGCTGACAAAGTTCGAATTACAGTTGAACAGTCAACTAAAAAAGCTCAGATTACTGAATTTGGAATTTATAATGAACGAAAATAAAAAAGCCCCCAATTAAACTGGGGGCTCATCAATTATATATGTAGATTTAATTAGTTTTTCTTTTGTACTCTACCGCTTTTTCTATCTTCTGCTCTACCAATGGCATAACCAGCACCAGCACCGGCTAAACCACCGATAATTGCACCTCTACCATCTTTTTTATCGATAAGTATACCACCTAAAGCACCTACGCCAGCACCAATTGCAGTACCTTTAGCAGCATCGCTCCAACCCTTTTTCTTTGCAGCGGTTGTTGTGGTACCTCCAGAATAACTAGTACTAGATCCACTTGAAGTGTAAACAGTTTTGGTGTTTGCTTTTCTAGCGGCCGCTAATTCTGCTTGGTGTCTTTCTTCCACCAGTCTTTCTTTTTCTGCAACTTCTGCTCTTCTAAAACTGTCTAATTTTAAACTATCTTTAACAGCAGCTACTGCTTGTTCTTTTGCTAATGCTTGTTCTTTTGCACTGTTGCCACATGAAGCTAAAACTGTAGCCAATGCAACTATTACGAATATATTTTTCATGACCGTTATAAATTTTAATTAATAATAAATTGTATAGTGTAAAAATGATGCCAAAAATTAATAATGTGGATAAAAACAAATTTGAATTGATTTTAAACAATGACAAAACAACCATAAAGACCATTTAGTTTTTTGCTTAAAATTTTGTACATTTGGAGCAACGGAATATCAATATGCTATTCTCTCCATTACCTACTGAACAATTTGATTTGTTTCAGCATTCTAATCCTTAGCAGGCCATACCGTTGCCATGCTGGATAAAATATACGGTCTTGACCACATTCTTGATTTAACTCAATCTCGTTAAAAAATAGGTCAACAAAAGGTAAATAGAGAAAAGTCGGTTTTTAATTAATACAATAGAATTATGGCAAAGTCTCAGGCTACCTTCATGAAAAAGCAATTAGAAAAAAATAGACAAAAGAAAAAAGAAGAAAAATTAGAGCGCAAGCAAGAACGTCAACAAAACTCTACAGGTGGAGATTTAGAGAGCATGATGGCTTACGTAAACGAATTTGGAGAAATCGTTTCTACACCTCCAGAAAAAAAATAAAATTTATTAGCTCCCGCTTTTCATGCGGGAGTTTTCCTATCCTATCTTCAAAATAAATTGTCTTTTCGACAACATCATCTATGTTTTAGGCTAAAAAATGATAACTTGCCACCTAGCTAAGGAATCGTTTATACATGAAATTAACCATTTGGGGAGCTGCTCAGCAAGTTACGGGCAGTATGCACTTACTTCAACTAGAAAACTACAATATACTTATAGATTGTGGCCTAGATTATGAAAAAGGCACTTATCAGGAAGAAAACCAATACTTTCCGTTCAATCCATCAGAGATTGATGTTGTAGTTTTAACCCATGCCCATATAGACCATTCTGGTAATTTACCAACCTTATTAAGAATGGGTTTTGAGGGACAGATTTTATGTACTTTGCCAACTGCAGACTTAACGGAACTCCTGCTTCTTGATTCTGTTAACATATTTTTAAGCAAACAAAAGAAAAAGTCGAGACATGGTCGTGGTCATTCAGGTCCTGCACCGCTCTATTTACAAAAACATGTAATGGAAACGGTTGATCGTTTTGTTACCATCAGTTTTAATAAACCTTTTAAAATAAATGGCGCAATTGAATTAACTTTTGTTCCTGTTGGGCATTTATTAGGTGCTGCAGCAGCAATTTTAAGTATTCGCGAAAATAACGAAACTAAAAAAATTGCGTTTACGGGCGATATTGGCCGCAAAAATTATCCAGTTTTAGTAGACCCCCAACCTTTGCCACAAGTAGATTATTTGGTATGCGAATCTACCTACGGCGGTCGCTTACATACAACAGATACCACATTACAAGAAAAGCTGATCCAAACCATTCAAGAAACCTGTATCAAAACCCCAGGACGATTAATTATCCCAGCATTTAGTATCGGAAGAACTCAATCTTTGGTTTTCACCTTGAATCAAATTTTTAGCAAGGGTCTTTTACCACCCGTGCAAATTTTTGTAGATAGTCCATTAGCTAATTATGCCACTGAGGTTTATCGTAAACACCACGATTTGGTAAACGATGAAGCAAAAGAATTCTATCAAACCAAAGGTGATGAATTTGAATTTGAGAATTTAGCGTACGTACACGACAGAAAAGAAAGCCTTTCTGTAATCAATTACCTAGAGCCTTGCATTATTATTTCTTCTGCAGGAATGTTAGAAGGTGGCAGAATTCAGGACCATCTTTACTATAATATCCAGAACTACTACTGCACCATTTTATTTATTGGTTATTGCGCCAAAGGTACATTAGGTGATAGGCTATTACGCGGAGATCCTATTGTACGTCTGCGCAATCGGGATTTAATGGTTTATGCTACCATCAAAAAAACCGACCTTTTAAGTGGACACGGAGACCACAACGATTTAATGGAAGTGGTAAGAAACCAGCAAAACTTAAAAAAGGTATTGCTTGTTCATGGAGAAACTAAAAGTATGAATGCATTAGCAAATGCTGTAACCGAAGAAGGATACTCAGTTGCTGTTCCTTCAAAAGGAGAAGTAATAGAACTTTAAACTACCAAAAAGACGTTAAACTTGGTATTTCTAACTGGCTGACCTTTGATGGTTAATACTTCGCCCTTATTATCACGTAGAGGTTTAATTATGAATGGCTCGTCAGATTTACCAAATTCATCAAAAGCTAATTTTAAACGATCTATGTAGGTATCAGCTTTAACTCTCCATTTTTTATCGTTATACCAAAAATAAGCAAAAGTATTTCTAGTATCTCCTTTTAGCTTACCATCTAGCCTAACGTAAGCAATATTAGCTTTCTTTAAAGGCTCTACAGCTTTTTTATAAAATGTTTTAAAGTCCTTAAATTCTGGTATTACGTTAGCTTCGCTCATTTATATCAATTTTGGTGCAATTTACATGTTTTTAAAACTAAATAAAATGATTATCATGTAATTGTACTTTTCAAGTAAATTAACCGTAGTTTTTATTCGATTTAGTTATGGAAAAACAATAATAATCCCATCTACAAATAAACATGTGTTTATGAAATTTATTTTACGTTTAACATTGATCTCTTTCATCTTTCTAATATCAATTAAAAACAGCTTTGCCCAACAATATACTTTAACAGATTTTTACAAAGTAGATTCTATTGCAGATTTGGGAAAACCAAAAGATGCGCTGTTGTTAATAGCAAAAATAAATAAACAAGCTAAATTAGATGGAAATACGGCGCTGTTAATCAAATCTATAATCTACAGAATGAAGTTCCAAAGTTTTTTGGAAGAAAATGCATTTGATAAAATACTAACTGACCTAAGAAAAGATGTAGATGTTGCCAAGCAACCAGCAAAAAGCATTTTACAATCCTTATTGGCAGAAACCTTTTGGAAATTTTACCAGCAAAATCAATGGAAAATATCGCAACGTACAACTATACAAGGTGATATTGGAGGTGATATAAATACTTGGTCTACTAGAAGGCTAATTGATGAAACTGCCAAAAACTACATTGCGTCCTTAAAAGATTACGAACTTTTAAAAACCATCAAAATAGACTTTTTAGATAATATTTTAGCTGGCGATAAATATAACAGAACTTTTAGACCTACACTTTATGATTTGCTGGCAAATCGAGCCATAGATGTTTTTACAAATACGCAAATCGATTTAACTCAACAAGAAAATGAGCAAATCGATTTCAATAATTCTATTTGGTTTGCAGATCGCGAAATATTTTTAAACACCGCATTACCTCAGAGTGATAGTAGCTCCTTTTACTTAAAAACTATCCAAATTTTTAAAAATTTAATTCTTCTACATAGCCAAAACAATAATCAAGATGCACTTGCGGATGTAGATTTTTTAAGAATGAAATATGTTGCCCGCAGAAATAATCAACAGCAATTATTCTTGGATGCATTGAGCACTTTAGCCAACAGAAGCATACATACAGAAATTTATGCAGAAATTTTATACCTACAAGCTGAACTATATAAAAACAGCCAAATATTATCTACTGAGCCTAAACAAAACCTAATTAAAGCTATAGAAATTGCTAACCAAGCTATAAAAGCTTACCCAAAGAGCATGGGGGCTTACAATGCTAAAAATTTAATTAATCAAATAGAGTTGGTTCAATTAAACATGCAAACAAAGCAGAATGTTATAACTAATCAAGTAACACAACTACTACTTACCTACAAAAATTTAGACACCATTTATTTCAAATTATATAAAAGACCAATTGAAGAACAATTAGACAGCAAATTGAATAACAAGCTTAGCTTCATGAGCTTTTTAGAAAAAACTAAGCACTTAAAAGAGTGGTTTGTCGTTTTACCAAAATCTAATGATTATCAATCGCACACCTTAGTTACTAAAATTGATGCATTACCAAATGGTAATTATTTTTTACTGTCACAAAACAAGAAGGATAATGGGAAAAACACTGTTTTTAGTTATAGCAGTTTTATGGTTAGTAGTTTGATAGTAATGAATAGATTCATTAGCCCCAAACAAGAATATGTTATAACCGATCCCAATGGTCATCCACTAAAAAATGTTAAAATTCAGCAAAAACAATTAAAGAGCAATAATTCAACACAAATTGGAGAACAACTAATAACTAATGAAAATGGCTGTGCTTATACAGATAAAACTGAAACCGTGAATACCGCTTTAATATCAAAAGATAATGATAGTTTATCGCTTAACATTTATAATTATTACAGTAGACCAAGAGCTGCTATAGAATATAAAAAAACCATTCTGTTTACTGATAGACCAATCTATCGCCCTGGGCAAACTATTTTTTACAAAGGTCTTTTAATAGATTATAAAGATGATAAAAATGTAATTCTGCAGCAACAAAAAATTACGGTTAACTTCAACGATGTTAATGGTAAAAAAATTAAAGCAGTAGATGCGCTTACCAATGATTATGGCACTTTCCAGGGTTCATTTACCATACCTGTAGGTAGCCTAAACGGATTGATGAGAATTAATACTGATTATGGTAGTATTAATGTACATGTAGAAGAGTATAAAAGACCCACCTTTGAAGTACTATTTGAAAAACATAACCAACAGTACAAACTAAACGACAGCATTAAAGTACTTGGTAATGCACTAGCATTTTCGGGCTATACGGTTAACAAGGCTAAGGTAGCTTATAGAATTTATCGCAGGGCGATTTATGATTTCAAAATATTTAACAGTAGCCTGTATCTTGAAAATTATGGCAGTGGGGTTTTTAATAGACAGCAAATTGGCTTTGGCAAAACAGCAACTACAATAGATGGAAAATTTGAAATTAGCTTCTTTGCAAAATCGAAAGAAGAAAAATTGAATTATTCCTTTGAGGTTGAAATAACTATCACCGATCTAAATGGAGAAACCAAAACCAAAACTACTACAATAAATGTCGGCCGAAATAACATTGTTTTAAATGTTAATAATAAATCTATTCATTTTCTAAGTTCTAGTACAGATAGTATCTCATTTTCTGTTACTAACTTAAACAACATACCAATTAAAGCAAGTGTTAATGCAGAATGGCTGCTCTTATCGCCACCAAATAAAATAACAAGTAAAAGTCAATTTAATGCAGAAAATTCTACAATAAGCAAAGATGATTTTATTAAATGTTTCCCAAATCAAGACTACGATAATAAATTAGATATAACAAAATGGCCAATTCAAAAATCAGTTTACAATCAAACTTACAGTATCGATAAAGGAATAGGAAGTTTTAAAATAAAAGATAAGGATTTAGCTCCAGGATATTATAGAGTAAAATTTAATGCTAACAATTTTCTAAATGATACAGTTTCTATTGAAAGATATATTACAATTTATGGCAAAGCAGCAACTAACATTAAAACCAGTGCTGAATGGATTGTACCAGAAAAAGTTACAATTAACCCGCAAGAGAGTGCAATATTTAGAATTGCAGGGCTAACAAAAAATAGCAGAGCTTATTACGAAGTCTATTACCAAAATGATATAGCAGAAAAAGTTTGGTTAAATATTTCGCCTAAACAAACTATATTAAATATAGTGCCAAAGGCAAATTACAAAGATGGTTTCGCTGTACAATTTACAATGGTAAGTGACGGCATAATATATAATTCATTGCAACAAGTTTTTATTCAAGATCCAAAAAAGCAATTAGAGATTAAATTTTTAACTTTTAGAAACAAGCTTCAATCTGGGGAAAATGAAAGTTGGAAGTTACAAATCAGCAATAAAAGTGGCGAAAAAGAAATGGCTGAAATGGTAGCCACACTTTATGATGCATCTTTAGATGATTTTAAACAAATGAATTGGAACAACCCACTAAGAAATCCATTTAACTACCATCAATATACATGGAGATATCATACTAACGAAATAAGTTATGGTAGTGACATTTGGTTTCTTAGAACAAACCTCAATTACAACAAACTTGTTAGGCAATATGAAGGTTTAAGCCTTTTGGGATATAATTATTACGGCGGTTATAATAGCGGGTATAGAAATTATAAACAAAATACCGAAAAATTATTAAATAAAGGCATTTCTCCGGCTGCACAAAATCAGTTAACTATCTTAGCTAAAGGTAATTTAGTTTATGGAATTGTTTTAGACAAAAATGGAAATGTGATATCTGGCGCAAGCATTAAAACTTCAAAACTTAGTACAATTACCAATCAATTGGGTATATATACAATAAATGCACAAGTAGGTGAAGAGTTAAGTTTAACATATTTAGGTTATCAAACTGCAATTATAAAAATTGGACAGCAAAAAAGAATAGATATTAACTTAAATGAAGATAATAATATCTTAAACGAAGTTGTAGTTACAGCTGCAGGGCAATCAATTAAACGAGATACATTAAGCTACTCTGCTCCAACCAGAAGTGTTCATGAAATAGGTCCAAATAATGTAAGCATACGATTAAGAGGTAGTAATGGTTTGGAAGGAAATATACCTGGAGTGGTTTTAGAAGACAATAAAGTTTATAATTTCATGAGTATGGAAAGTTACGATCCCAAAACTGGTATTGAATTGGTAAACGGCAAACCAATTTTTAGAACAGCAAATATTGTAGCTAGAAGTAATTTTAAAGAAACAGCTTTTTTCTACCCTGAACTAAAAACTAACGAAAATGGCGAAATAAAAATTGACTTTACCATTCCACAATCTTTAACTCGTTATAAAATGATGGGTTTTGCACATACTAAAGATTTAAAAACGGCAACCATCACTAATGAATTAATAACTCAAAAACAATTGGCGATTACTGCAAATGCACCACGTTTTTTTCGCGAAGCCGATACCATTTCATTTAGTGCAAAGCTAAATAATATATCAGGAAAAAACTTAACAGGAAATGCTTTATTAGAGCTAAGCGATGCTTTAACGGGTAAAAAAATTCAAATTTTAGTAAATAAAGATGAACACAATCACTCTTTTGAACTTAGCAGTAATGCTAATGTTATTTTAAAATGGAATTTAATTATACCAAGTGGCATTCGTGCTATTACTTATAAAGTTATAGCACAAAGTGAAAATTTTAGCGATGGCGAAGAAATGACCATTCCAGTTTTACCAAATTCGATACTAGTTACAGAAAGTATGCCGATCAATGTTCGTGGCAATACCGACAAAACTTTTAAAATGGAAAAGCTGATCAACTTTGGTTCTTCTAAAACGAGGCGCAACCAAGCGTTAACATTCGAGTTTACCAGTAACCCAATTTGGTATGCAGTGCAAGCTTTGCCTTATTTAATGGAATATCCTTACGAATGTTCTGAGCAAACTTTTAGCCGTTTTTACGCCAACAGTTTTGCAAGCGGTATTATCAATGCTTCCCCAAGAATTAAAACTGTATTTGAACAATGGAAAAACGTTACTAATGGAGAAGGATTATTATCTAACTTGGAAAAAAACCTAGAACTCAAATCAATTTTATTAGAAGAAACACCTTGGGTTAGAAATGCAATAAACGAAACAGAAAGAAAAAAAAGGTTATCGATTTTATTTGATGCAAACAGAATGACATACGAACTTAAGGCCAACTTCGAACAGTTAGAGAAAATGCAGCTTGCTGATGGTTCGTTTCCTTGGTTTGCCGGTATGGCAGCCGACCGCTACATTACCCAGCACATAGTTTTGGGCATTGGTCAGCTTAAAAAGCTAAAATTAATTGACGATAAAACCTACCCTACTTTGAATATAATGCTCAATAAAGCCATCGTTTATTTAGATGCAGCCTTGGTAAAAGATCATAAAGATGAACTAGCTGGTAAACGTTTTGATTATTTGCCCTTGCATTATTTATTTGCCAGAAGTTATACAAACCAAATCAACGACAACCCAGATTTTGTAAAAGCCAAAGACTATTATTTAAAAAGAATTACATCCAACTGGAAAACATTTAATATTTACCAATTAGGGCAAGCTGCTTTGGTTTTAAGCAGAAATGGCAACAAGGTTGAACCTCCAAAAATCATTACACTCTTAAAACAAACGGCACAACAGAGCGATGAAATGGGAATGTACTGGGCAAACAATGGCAATGGTTGGTGGTGGTACCAAAGTCCAATAGAAACACAATCTTTATTAATAGAAGCTTTTGATGAGGTTGCAACTGATAGTAAATCTGTTGAGGAAATGAAAATTTGGTTGTTAAAAAACAAACAGACAAATAATTGGAAAACCACTAAAGCTACAGCTGCAGCATGTTACGCTTTGTTAATGAAAGGTTATGATCTACTCGCTGAAAATACTGAACCAGAAATTTTAATTGGCAATAAAAACTTAGCTCAATTAGGCTTTGCAGATATACAAAAAGACGCTGGAACAGGTTACCAAAAAGTAAATATTTCTGCTGCTAATGTTACTCCAGAAATGGGAAAAGTTGAGGTGAAAAACAATAACAAAACCATTGCTTGGGGCGCTTTGTATTGGCAATATTTTGAGCAGTTGGATAAAATTACATCTGCCAATACTGGCGTAAAAATTAAAAAACAATTATTTTTGCAATCAGCATCAAGTAAAGGAAATATTTTAACTCCATTAACAGCAACAACTGTACTAACCCCTGGAGATCAAGTTAAAGTACGCATCGAAATATACAGCAATAGAGACATGGAATACATCCATTTGAAAGATATGCGGTCATCAGGTCTCGAACCAGTAAATATTATCTCTAAATATAAATACCAAGATGGATTAGGTTACTACGAAAGCACAAAAGACGCTAGCACAAATTTTTTTATTAACTATTTACGTAAGGGGACTTATGTTTTTGAATACGAATTAAGAGTGACACATGCTGGTAATTTCAGCAATGGCATTACTTCTTTACAATCTATGTATTCACCAGAATTTACCACGTATACTGAAGGTACTAGACTGAATGTTCAATAAAAAAGACATAGCAGTAAAAAAGACGTTGGGAAATTTTAATCTTTTTCAGCTATGGCTAAAAACTTTTTATTAGCTTTGGTTTGATACCTAACAACCTTTAGATGCGCATAAGTCGTAATATTTTAATAATCACATTTTTATTGTTAATTATTGCTTTTATAATTTTAAGCGTCTATGTAAACTATCATCCTATACCGCCTTTAGATTTAGATCTTTCTTTATTTGTACAGAAATACCATTCAGATTCATTAGATAAAATCATGTTAGCCATCAGTTTTTTTGGCGAACTTCCCTATTCCTTACTTATGGTTTTAATTGTTGCTGGTATATTTTATCTATATAAGTTTAAAAGAGAAGCCTATTACATCACTTCCATATTATTATCAGGATTAGTTATTTTAGGTGTAAAGAGTATTATAGACAGACCAAGGCCAACAGAATTTTATGTCCGTTTGGTCGAAATTAATAGATTTCAGAGTTTCCCTAGCGGACACGTATTATCTTATATCTTATTTTTCGGTTTTATGATAGTGCTGATGAGAAATTTGAATACAATCCCACTAATCACCAAAAGAATAATAACCTATATTTCTGCTTTCTATATGATTACTATTGCTTTTTCTAGGATTTATTTAGGTGCCCATTGGTTTACAGACACTTTAGGAGGCGTTATATTAGGACTTGTTTGCCTATATCCGCTTTGCTATTTTTACCTTAAAAAGAAACAGGGATAAAGCCAATGGCCTTATCCCTGTCATCTAAATTAACGCTCTCAAATATATAGACGTCTAATCATTGCTAAATATCGTATCCACCCTTTATTTTATTTCAAATGGCTCTAAAAAAAGAGACGGAGATAAAACCTTGGCCTTATCCCCGTCATCTAAATTAACGCTCTCACATATATAGACGGTGTTTTTTTGATTTTATTATTAAAAAATTAAAAATTGACATAATTTATTGTAAACCAAAACAATAATTTTTATCAGAAAACCAAATTCGTAGCATTATATTCTTTAGTTGTGCTTTACACTATATCCCCAATAAATTGGTATGCCGTTGCAATCAAGTTTAATTTGCAATTTTTGTTTCCAAATTAGGGGTTACTAGGTCTGCTAAAAGCCAAGAGTGAACCATCAAATTTTTAATAAAAACAGTTGAAATACTAATTTTTTTAGCATACATTTGTTTAAACATTTTACTTTTTATGCTTTACGCAGTTGTAGATATAGAAACCACAGGAGGTTATGCGGCATCACATGGCATCACAGAAATTGCTATTGTCATTCACGATGGTTTCGAGATTGTAGAACGTTACGAAACTTTAATTAACCCGCACCAACATATTCCAGTTTACATACAAGCATTAACTGGTATTGATGATGAGATGGTTGCCAATGCGCCTGATTTTAGGACGGTTGCTCCAGAAATATATAACCTGCTAAAGGATAAGATTTTTGTAGCGCATAATGTAAACTTCGATTATTCTTTTGTTCGTCATCATTTAGAGGCGTGTAATTATATACTTAACGTTAAAAAATTATGCACCGTTAGGCTCGGGAGAAAATTATTTCCTGGTTTACCTTCTTACAGTTTAGGCAAGTTATGTACCTCATTAGCTGTACCATTAAACAACCGACATCGTGCTGGTGGCGATGCCGAAGCCACAGCTATACTATTAGGCATGTTAATTGAAAAGGATAAAGAGGGTTTAATTCCTACCACTTTAAAAAAAACATCAAAAGAGCAAACATTACCACCTAACTTGCATCAATCAGAAATAGACAAATTACCTAATACACCAGGTGTTTATTATTTCAAGAACGAAAAAGGAAAAGTAATTTACGTAGGCAAGGCCAAGCAAATTAAAAAACGTGTTTGTACTCATTTTAGTGGAAATAGCATTACTCAACAGCGCCAAAATTTTTTAAAGAGCATACATAGCATTGACTTTGAAACTTGCGGAACCGAACTGATGGCTTTTATTTTAGAAGCAGCCGAAATAAAGAAACATTGGCCAGAAAATAATAGAGCGATGAAACGATTTGAACAAAAGTACTCCCTCTATCACTTCGAAGACCAAAATGGCTACATTAGATTAGGTATAGATAAGTTTAGAAAAAATGGAGGTGTGCTTTACAGCTTCAACAATCTTTTAGAAGGCCATCAGTTGCTGAGAACGATTGTGATTGAACATCAACTTTGCGAAAAATTATGTTTTATCCAAAAAACTACCACAGCATGTTCCAATCATCCCAATGGAGATTGCCAAGGAGCCTGTATTGGGCAAGAAAGTACAGCACTTTACAATTTTAGAGTAAAAAGAGCTATTAAAGAACTACAAGATCTACTTCCCTCATTCGCTTTGATAGATCATGGCAGATCTGAAGATGAAAAAAGTTGTTTATGGATTGAAAAAGGTAAATTTTATGGGATGGGTTACATTTCAGACCATTGTGACATTAATGACATTGAAACCTTAAAATCTGCCATTATTCCCTATCCTTCAAACGACTATATTATGAATATGATTTTAAATCATAGCCACCAGTTTCCACAAAAAATGATCTTGGTAAGTTCTTGAGTATGATCATTTTTTTTACAAATAAGTAAAAAGCACCATTTTATAACAAGATAATACCTTTATCAAAAAGGATTTAAATGGTACTTTTGTAATATGAAATCTGATATTCCAGTTTACGACATCCAAAACTTTAAAGCCTACAAAAATGATGGCATTTTAGTAAGTAGATTTGGGTATTACGCCAGTCAACACCAACACTTACATTCTGCCCACCGCCATTCTTTTTACCATTTGGTATTTTTTACTAAAGGCAGTGGAAACCAGCAAATAGATTTTAAAAGGTTCGATGTAAAACCAGGACTAATTTATTTTATGATACCTGGACAAGTGCATAGCTGGGATTTCGAAACCGAACCAGATGGCTACATTATCAATTTTTCTACCGATTATTTAAGTTCATTTCTATTAAAGCCAGATTATTTAGAAAGCTTCAATTTTTTTAGCGGACAACCCGAGCTACAAGTTATCGAACTTCTTGAGGACATCCAAAATAAGGTTACCTTAGTTTTTGAGGATATCTTAAGAGAAGGCATAAATGATAATCCCATCAACGATGATCTAGTAAAGACCCTATTAATTAGGCTATTTATAGAAATTTCGAGAGCAAACCATGAAACTCAAAAAAGCAACAATAACTCTTACAACCATACCTTATTAAAGAGCTTTAAAAACTTAATAGAAAACAATTATACACAACTAAGGTTACCCAAACATTATGCAGAGTTACTATACATTACCCCAAACCATCTAAATGCCTTGTGCAATGATTTTTTAGGTATTTCTGCAGGAACATTGATAAGGGAAAGGGTAATTTTAGAAGCTAAACGTCTATTAATTAACAGAGATTTAATGGTAGCTGAAATTGCAGAAAAACTCAACTTTGCAGATCAATCTTACTTCATCAAGTTCTTTAAAAAATACGAAGGTATAACGCCAGAAAAATTCAGAAAATCTAACATAAGTACACATGGAACCAACGCTTAAAAACACCAAAACAGTTACTCAATGGTCGGCAATTGTAAATGCAAAGTGCCCACGTTGTAGAGTAGGCAATGTTTTTACTGGACCGACTTACGGTTTCAGAATTCAAAAAATGAATGAAGTTTGTCCACATTGCCAGTTAAAATTTGAGCGTGAACCTGGTTACTTTTATGTATCTATGTTTGTGAGTTATGCCTTAAACGTTGCAGAAATGATTACGGTTAGCGTTGCTGCTTACATTTTTGGATTGCAATTAGAGTACGAAAACCTGTGGTATTTTGTAGCTATTTTATTTGGTACCACCGTTTTATTCTCGCCCTTTAATTACAGATATTCGAGAATAATATTATTATACTGGCTATCCCCAGGCTTACATTACGAACCTGAGAGAGGTATTATAAAATAGCATAACGGTAACTTACCCACTCATCCCAATCAGACTTGGTCTGCTTTGCATACGTAATACCATTTGCTTCATCGTCTGTTTGCTTGTCTGCTTTATCCTTGCGTTCTTCAATATATTTCTCTACTACTGGTGTAGCATGTGCACTATTTGGACCGGGTTCATTGGTTTGCCCTTGGTTTGAAACTAATTTTTCTTCGAGTTTTGATGTATGTTTAGGCATAATATATTTGGATTAGCAGTTTAATGCATCAATAACAAATAAAGTAAACTAAAGTTTATCCACTCTACTAAATTTTTAAAAAATAGCCTTAATAAAAGTACTAAGGCTATCATTATCTATTATTTACTCTCTTTTAAAACCATGTCAATAGTTATTGCGGTAGCAACTATGGCAACTTTGTTGTTATTTTCAGCGTAGTTTGGATCGATAGAAACATTATATTTATCGGCAGAGGTAAATATCTCTTTCATCGCCCCAGCCCATTTTTTACTAATCTTACCCATATCTTGTCCGGCAGGATTTTTAATATCAAAATTCCAAGCTTTCCAATCGCCTGTTATTTGCGCTATTTCAGATCCGCTAGTTGGTTCGCTAATGATGAAAGTAGGCTTAAAAAATTTAAATTTCTGCTTAATCAAACCTATTTCTACGCCATTAGGATCGGTTACCATAATCTTCGACATCCAAAAAGTCCAGCCTCTACTAATAGTTGCTTGTAATTTGCCTTCAACATCAGTAATTTCCAGTTTAAAAGGCATCATTGCTTTATTAATTAGCAATGTCAAAAATTTATGCCCAGCACTCATACGCTGATTAATTGTGCCTATCTGAACACCCGTTTCATTATAAACTTTATACTCGTTTGTAAACTTTAAAAAGTTCACCTTCTCGTCGATGAAATATTCATCGCCAAGGAAAAATGTTGGAATTAACTGACTCATTATTTGTTTTTCTTTGATATTGGCAATAAAAGTAAATTATTTTTTGATTTGTGAATATAAAAATGAGGTTAATTTTAAGACCTAAAGTTTATGTAACTTTGCATTTCTAAAAATCAATAACTATTGAAGAAAATAGTTTAACAAAAAAGCAAAAATGATAACAATTGGAAAATTCAACGACCTTAGGATTGTTGCAAAAAATAGTGATGGTTTAAGTTTATCAGATGGTGAACGCGAAATTCTATTACCTTACTTAGACGTACCCAAAAATGCAGAACTTGGAGATACACTTAAAGTATTTGTATATGTAAATAAAGATGGCAATACTGTTGCAACAACACAACAAGCCTTCGCAGAAGTTGATGATTTCGCTTATCTAACAGTTGTGGATTCTAGCGAGGACGGTGCATATCTAGATTTGGGCATCGGAAAAGATATTTATGTTCCAGTTCGTGAGCAAAAAAGACCAATGCATAAAGGCGAAGGTTATGTGGTTTACATTTATTTAGACGAAAGCAACCAACGCTTACTGGCTTCTTCTAGGTTGGATAAATTTATAGACGAAGAACAATTTGATTTTGACGAAGGCGATGAAGTAAGTTTATTAATCTGCGATAAAACAGACCTTGGTTTCAACGCCATTATCAATAATATCAATATTGGTTTATTATACCACAACGAACTTTTTGCCAACTTACAACCTGGAGACCAAAGAAAAGGTTGGATCAAGAAAATACGCATAGAAGGTAAAATAGATTTGAGCCTGCAACCATTAGGCTACAGCCATATTTTAGATACTAAAGATGTAATTTTAAAAGAACTGAGAGAAAATGGCGGCGTAATTTCACTTGGTGATAAAAGCACGCCAGACGAGATATATGATTATTTTCAAATTAGCAAAAGTGCTTTCAAAAAAGCAATTGGCGGTTTATACAAAGAACGTGTAATAACCATTGGTGATCACGAAATAAAAATCGTTGTAGATCATTTGGCAGATTAACAAATGCAAAGGACTTTTACAGATCAAATGGGCAGGGCAGTTACCATTAACTACCCTCCCAAAAGAATTGTATCTATTGTACCTTCACAAACCGAACTCTTGTTTGATTTAGGGTTGGATGAAGAAATAATCGGCATTACCAAATTCTGCATCCATCCTATCGAAAAATTTGCGACCAGAGCTAAAGTTGGCGGCACTAAAAAGCTCAGAATTGAGCAGATAAGAGTCTTAAATCCTGATTTGATTATCGGGAATAAAGAAGAAAATAGCCAAAGTGAGATTGAATTTTTAATGGAAGAATTTCCAGTTTGGATGAGTGATATCCATAACTTAGAGGAAGCTGCTATTACAATTACCCAAATTGGCGAAATAGTTAACAGAGAACCCGAGGCAGCCTACCTAAATCATTTAATTAATACTGGTTTTACAGATTTACAAACTTTAGCTGTAAGTAAAGGGATCAATAAAACAGTAGCTTATCTTATATGGAAAGATCCATACATGTTGGCAGGTAGAAATACATTTATCGATGATATCTTACGGAAAATTGGCTTAAACAATGTATTTACACAAAGCCGATATCCCGAAATTGAGCTATCTCAGCTCCAAACTCTAAACCCTAAACTCATATTCCTTTCTTCAGAACCCTACCCTTTTAAGCAAAAACATATTGACGAAATTCAATCGCTTATACCAAATGCAGAAGTGATGTTGGTTGATGGAGAAATGTTTTCGTGGTATGGCAGTAGATTGGTTAAAGCCGTAAATTATCTTTTCCACCTGCAAGATGAATTGAAGCATAAATAACAACTTTCACTTTTGTAAAGCTAAATACCTATGGCTGAATATTTTTGTAAAGTTATATCCGTTTAATCATTCGATTCATGTAAAGCTATACCGTATAAGACACGGTTTAATCAATTGATTACTGTAAGCTATAGCAGTATAAGACAATGTATTGCTGTTAAATCTTAAAACGGACTTAGAACGGACTTGGGTCGGGGTTAGTTCGGACTTGTGACAATTGAGCCCGAACTAATTCCATTTCAAATTCATATTAAATCTTAACCTATAGTTGTGCTGTTATCTCTATTTTAAGTAAAATACATCTTTATTTCATCATGAGATTAATAGATAGTTATCCTCGAAATTATACCTCATGCTATTATTGAATTAGCAAACAGCACAAAAAATGAAAATCAAATCCATCGAGATTCCGCAGAAATATTTAACTATCAACACAATAGCTAAAAACCTTATTTCATTTCAAAAATATTATGAAAAATATTTCATTTTACTTTTTGAAAATTGATGTAAAACGCTATCTTTGCAGTCCTTAATACATCCTAACTGCGGAAGTGGCGTAATTGGTAGCCGCACCAGACTTAGGATCTGGCGCTTCACGGCGTGGGGGTTCGAGTCCCTTCTTCCGCACAAACAAAGATAAGTCCGTCCCGATGTAAAATCGGGACGTTTTTATTTTAAAAAGACATTGACAAAAGAATTAAATATAAATCGATGTGTTGGTTGAGAGAGAACAAATCTCTATACTCAATACTCATATCTCATATCTAGATAGAAATGAATATCACACAGGAAAAAATTGATGATTTAAATGCAATAGTTAAAGTTACTATCGCACCTGAAGATTACGCACCAAGAGTAGACAAAGCTTTAAAAGAGCAAGCTAAAAAGGCTAATCTACCTGGCTTCCGTAAGGGAATGGTTCCGGTTGCCCACATGAAAAGAATGTATGGCAAAAGTATTTTGGTTGAAGAAATCAATAATATGTTAAGCGAAGCCCTTTCTAAGCATTTAACAGATAACAAGGTTGAAGTTTTAGGTCAGCCTTTACCAGTATTAGATGATACTACAGCATTTAAATGGGACAATACAGACGAATTTGAATTTAAATATGAATTAGGTTTGGCTCCAAAAGTTGATATTGAAGTTACTGCTGCAGCTAAATTTACCCAATACAATGTTAAAGCTGATGAAGAAACCTTAGCAGCACGCATCCAAAATTTACGTAAAAGCTATGGCAAAATGACAAACCCTGAAGTTGCTGCTGAAGGCGATGTACTTTATGCTGATTTAGCTCAACTTTCTCCAGACGGAACCGTTTTTGAAGGTGGTATTGCAAGTACAGGTTCAATTCGTTTAGACTTAATTACAGACAAAAAGATTTTAAAATCTCTTGTTGGTCTAAAGAAAGATGATGTTATTGAACTAGATATTCAAAAAGCTTTTGATAACAATGAAACTGTAATTGCTAAGTTATTAAACATCGGCGATGAAGATGCTAAAGATTTACAATCGAATTTTCAGGTTACTGTCAAGAATGTAAACCGTTTAGAAGAATCAGATCTAAACCAAGAGTTTTATGATAAAATATTTGGTGCAGATGTAGTAAGTGATGAAGCTGGTTTCAAAACTAAGATTACTGAAGAGGTAGAAAGTATGTTTAAGCAAGATGCAGATCGTAAATTGCAGAACGACATTTACACGCAGTTAACTGAACAGACTAAAATGCAATTACCTGATGAGTTTTTACGTAAATGGTTAAAAGCTACTAACGAAAAACTAACTGATGAAGAATTGGCTCAAGGTTATGATGATTTTGCTAAAAACCTCAAATGGACTTTAATAGAAAACAAAATCATTACTGATAACGAAATTAAAATTGAGTACAAAGATGTTTTCGAAACTGCTAAACAACGTTTAGATGCGCAGTTTAGAATGTACAGCCCGCAACCAATGCCAGAAGATCAGTTGGCACAATACACGGCTACTTTCTTACAAGAAAAAGAAAATGCAAACCGTATTTTCGACGAGGTTAAAGCTTTGAAAGTTTTCGAACACATCCAATCTGTTGCTACATTAGAGCAAAAAGATATAGACTATAACAAGTTTATTGAAATGAAATAAGCCGATTGGCGGTAACGCTGAGAAATATCGATATGTGAGATGAATAGTCTGACAAAAAGATAGTATAATTTAAATCAAAAGCAGCTTTAGGCTGCTTTTGATTTATCAATTGAATTTTAAATGTTAGTAATGTGCTATATTGTCATTAAAATTTGCTTGGTATGTTCTTTGATTATTGTATAATTGAAAACATTTACAAAAACATTAAATTGTAATATATAATCGAAATTGATTTTATATTTTGATTTAATAAGTAGAGGTTATAATTTACGTTAACATTAAATTATACTAGAAATAAGATTAATTCGCAACATATGAAAATAGATAAAGAAGAATTTAGAAAATACGCAGTTAAACATCACAGAATTAATGGACTAAATGTTGATCGTTATATTGGAGCTACAAACAATTCTCCAAAAGCGATGACACCATACATCATTGAGGAACGCCAATTAAATGTTGCTCAAATGGACGTTTTTTCTCGACTAATGATGGATCGTATCATCTTTTTAGGTGATGCCATTTATGATGGAAATGCAAATATCATCCAAGCGCAGTTGTTATTCTTACAATCAACAGATGCCAATAGAGATATTCAAATCTATATTAACTCTCCAGGTGGTTCTGTATATGCAGGCTTAGGGATCTATGACACCATGCAATACATCACACCAGATGTGGCAACAATTTGTACTGGTATGGCAGCTTCTATGGGAGCAGTTTTATTAGTTGCTGGTGCAAAAGGCAAACGTGCAGCATTAACACACTCTAGAGTTATGATACACCAACCAAGTGGAGGCGCACAAGGTGTTGCTTCAGATATGGAGATTAACTTGAGAGAGATGTTAAAATTGAAAAAAGAATTATACGACATCATTTCTACACATTCTGGTCAGAGCTATGAGTGGGTAGAAAAAGCTTCAGATCGTGATTACTGGATGAAAGCTGACGAAGCAAAAGAATACGGTATGATTGATGAAGTATTAGGTGCAAATAAATAAATCAATCAGTTGGCAGTTTTAAGTTGGCAGTTTAGCGCTGTTAATTGTAAACTGTTAATTGCAAACTAAAAAAATATGGCTAAACAAAGTAAAGAATCGCGTTGCTCATTTTGCAACTCTCCTAAGCAAGAAACTTTAATGCTTATTGAGGGTATGGACGCATATATTTGCGATAAATGTGTAACACAAGCGAATGTTTTATTAGCGCAAGAGCTAGGTGGAAAAAAGGGAAAAGCATTCGACGGATCTTTTAGCTTATTAAAGCCAGCAGAAATTAAAGCACACATTGATCAGTATGTTATTGGTCAGGATGATGCTAAAAAAGTATTATCGGTAGCAGTTTATAATCACTATAAAAGACTTAGCCAAAAATTGGAGAAGGATGAAGTAGAGATTGAAAAATCGAATATAATGCTGGTTGGCGAGACGGGTACTGGCAAAACATTATTAGCAAAAACAATTGCAAAAATCTTACATGTACCTTTCTGTATTGTAGATGCAACTGTTTTAACAGAAGCTGGTTATGTTGGGGAAGATGTGGAAAGTATTTTAACCCGTTTATTACAAGCTGCAGATTACGATGTGGCAGCAGCCGAACGTGGAATTGTTTATATTGATGAGGTTGACAAAGTTGCTCGCAAAAGTGACAATCCATCTATAACAAGAGATGTTTCTGGCGAAGGCGTACAACAAGCCCTACTTAAAATTTTAGAAGGCACTATTGTTAACGTACCACCACAGGGCGGAAGGAAACACCCAGACCAAAAAATGATACCAGTAAACACTAATAATATCTTATTTATTTGTGGTGGTGCATTTGATGGCATCGAGCGTAAAATTGCCAATCGTTTACGCACGCAAGCTGTAGGTTACAAAGTTAAAAAAGATGAACAAGATTTAGATTTAAAAAATCTTTATAAGTACATCACTCCACAAGATTTAAAAGCATTTGGATTAATTCCTGAATTAATTGGTCGTGTACCAGTTTTAACACACCTTAATCCGTTAGATATTGAAGCATTACGTAATATTTTAACTGAACCTAAAAACTCGTTAATGAAACAGTATGCCAAATTATTTGAATACGAAAACGTAAGCCTTGTATTTGAAGACGATGTTTTAGATTTTATTGTAAACAAAGCAATGGAATATAAGTTGGGAGCAAGAGGTTTAAGGTCTATTTGCGAAGCCATTATGCTCGACGCGATGTACGACACCCCATCTGACGACAAAATAAAGGAATTGCATATAACGCTAGATTATGCCATGGAGAAATTTGAAAAGGCAGATTTTAAGAAGTTAAAAGCAGCGTAAAATTCAAATCCTTCCCAAATCGGGAGGGATTTTTTTTAACCTTTCGGTTAATGATCAATGGCCAATAATCCATCGACCATTAGCCAAAACAATTTAATTTTAATACATTTATAAAAAAGGAGTACATATATGAACGAAGAAAAAGACGTAAAAAAAGATGAAAAAATCGTGGCAAAAGCCAAAAAAGTAAAAGAAGTAGAAACTCCGGTAAAATCAGGACTAAAATCTAAAGAAGATATTGTTAAAAATTGGTTACCACGTTATACCGGCAGACCTCTAGAAGATTTTGGTAGTTATATCTTACTCACCAATTTCAGTAAATACTTAAGTATGTTTTCTGAATGGAATGGCAATGCTCCAATTATGGGCTTAGATAAACCAATGCAGAGCTGTACAGCAAATGGCATTACAATTATCAATTTCGGTATGGGCAGCCCGCTTGCTGCAACCATGATGGATTTATTAACTGCAATTACACCAAAGGCAGTTTTGTTTTTAGGAAAATGTGGTGGTTTGAAAAAGAAAAACCAATTGGGCGATTTAATTTTGCCTATTGCCGCAATTAGAGGGGAAGGAACTTCTAATGATTATTTACCAGCAGAAGTACCTGCATTACCATCATTTGCTTTGCAAAAAGCAATATCTACTACAATTAGAGATCATTCTAGAGATTATTGGACAGGAACTTGCTACACTACCAACCGCAGAGTTTGGGAACATGATAAGGAATTTAAAAAATATTTGAAAACTTTACGTGCAATGGCAGTAGATATGGAAACTGCAACCATTTTCACCACAGGTTTTGCTAATAAAATCCCAACTGGTGCATTATTGTTAGTTTCAGACCAGCCAATGATACCAGAAGGTGTTAAAACTGCAGAAAGTGATAGTTCGGTAACAACTAATTTTGTGGAGAGCCATTTGAAAATAGGAATTGATTCGTTAAAACAGCTAATTAATGGTGGCCTAACCGTTAAGCACCTACAGTTTTAATAATTTACCTTTCAAATTAAGAGAGAAGTCTGAAAAAGGTTTCTCTTTTTTTAATGCGATAGCATTAATCATCGCCACTTTTTGGGTAATCATATAGGATAACACTTGCCGTTGCCTCACTTAGCATGGCCCAATCATCAAAAGGAAATTCTAATAAGATCACGCCACAAGTTGGCATTTCATGCACATGGCCATTAAGATAGGTTGCTAAATCAGAAAAGCCTGGATTATGCCCAAATAAAGCTATTTTTTGGTATTGATTAGGTAAACCGTTTACTATTTTTACTAGTGTGTTTACATTGGCTTCATAAATTTCTTGCTCTTGTTTGATATCGTTTAAAGAAATTTGCCAAGTATCCGCAAAAAACCTAGCGGTAGTAAGTGCACGTAAAGCCGGACTACTTATTATCAATTCGGGTACTATTTTAGCATTTGCTAAGCGCTCTGCCATTTCTGGTGCATTAGCTTTGCCTCTTTTGTTTAAAGGTCTATCGAAATCTCTTAAACCTGCATTTCCCCAATCAGATTTTGCATGTCTTACTATTAATAATTGCTTAGCCATTTTACAGGTTCTCCTTTATTTTATCAACCACAGTTGTTGGATCTATTTTATCCATGCAAGACTCAACACCGCATTGGCATGGTTTGTTTCCGTAAATTGAATTTGGTCTGTTTGGATTATCCACTTGTACACAATTGCTTAGCGATTGCCCATAACCCAGAAACCCGGCGTGTGGATGTGTGGGGCCCCAAATTGAAACTACTGGCACACCCATTAACGATGCCATATGCATACCGGCCGAATCCATGCTTAACATTACATCTAAGTTTGAAATAATCTCTAATTCTTCTGCTAATGTAAATTTACCAATTAAACTATTTACCTGTTCAAATTTATTTTGCCAATTCTCAGCAATAATTTTTTCTTCATTACCACCACCAAAGATATAAATCTGATAGTCTAGTTTAACTAACTCAGCAATTACATCTTCCATCTTAGAAAAGGGATAAACCTTATAAATATGTTGTGCAAATGGAGATATGCCTATTTTTTTATGTGGATTATCAAACAAAGGAATAGCTGTTGTTGGAAGTTGTTTTGGAGACCTAATTAATTGATTTTTTAGCTCCAATTTAAAATCTAGCTTTCTGAAAACATCTGCGTAGCGCTCAACAGTTGTTTTTAATTGCTTAAAAATTTTGTTATTTACTCTGGTTAGGGCTTTTTTTTCTTTTCTTCCCTTATCAATTCTTTGGATCTGAATACCTGCAAGGCGAAAAAATGTAGCTATTACCCTACTCCGTAAATTATCATGAAGATCTGCAATGGCAATGGGCTGATATTTCGAAAGGGATTTATATAGCTTAAACAAACCAAAAAGACCTTTATGAAATGTTTTTGGCTCTATCGCATGAAAAGTTAAATGATTAATGTCCTTAAAAAATGGCTTAAAGAAAGCCCTGCTTACCATTATCATTTCTGCCTCTGGATTTTGAACATTAAATTCTTTCAATACAGAGGCAACCATGGCAACATCTCCCATGGCAGAAAAACGTAAAATAATGATAGGACCTTTTAAAGGCATTATTTAGTGGTGTTGTATAGCACTGGATTTAGGCTTGGATCATTGTACATTTTCATCTGTTTGTACACTTTCATATACTTTTTACCAGCATTGATAGCTGTTAAAAGTTCATCTATACTTTGAGACAAATCTTTTCTTTGCGAAAGTAAAACAGCTAATTTTTGTTGACATTGTAAACGATGTTCATCGCTTGCAGTAACGCGATCTGCTTCTTCTTGCATATGATAAATCTTTAAAGCTAAGATAGATAAGCGATCTATAGCCCAAGCCGGACTTTCTGTGTTTATGGTAGCGTCAACAAGAGGTGTTATATCCTGATATAGATTTAAAAAGTATCCATCAATAAACTCCACCATATCAGTTCGAACCTGATTTTGAGCATCAATACGTCTCTTCCAACTTAAACCTTCTACAGGATCGATATTTGGATTTCTAACTACATCTTCCATGTGCCATTGAGCTGTATCTATCCAATTTTTTAAATAAAGTAAATGCTCTAGGCTTTCTTTATCGTATGGATTGGCAGCTGGCTGATCTATGTTATCATATAAATGATAATCTGTTATGGCTTGATTAAAAATGTTGTTGGCAATTTCACTTATCATCTCACAAAGTTATTAAATGATTACGCAGATTAAAATGATTTTAGCAGATAACATCGTAACTTGATTATTTGTGCTTAGCATTTTTATTCGCAAAATAGGTATTGATTTCTTGCAAAGAATAAGCATTTAAGCAATGATTAGCTGCTAAACCACCCTTACGCCCTATCATAACACCATAACGCATATCATGAAAACCTTCTTTACGATGCGCATCTGGATTAATTGATAAAATTACATCTTTCTCTAATGCGTAACGATGCCAGCGCCAATCTAAATCTAAACGGAGCGGATTAGCATTGATTTCTATTACCACCTGGTTGACCGCACAAGCATCAATTACTTTTTTATAATCGATCTCGTAGCCTTTACGGGTTAATAATAACCTACCCGTTGGATGACCCAAAATAGTGGTAAATGGGTTTTCTATTGCCTTTATTAGTCTCGCAGTTGCTTTTGTTTCGTCCATACGTAAGTTGCTATGAACAGAGGCAACAACAAAATCAAAAGTTTTTAAAATATCACCGCTATAATCTAGTGATCCATCATTTAAGATGTCACTTTCTATACCCTTAAAAATTTTAAATGGTGCAAGTTTTGCATTCAGCTCTTCTATTTGTTGGTGCTGTGCATACACACGTTGTTCATTTAATCCCTTTGCATAAAATGCAGATTTAGAGTGATCGCAAATTCCTAAATATTCCAGTTTCAACTCATCTTTACAATACACCGCCATCTGCTCTAAAGTATGCACACCATCACTCCAATCTGAGTGGTTGTGCAAACTTCCTTTTAAGTCGGCATAAGTAATTAATTGAGGCAATTGGTTAGTTTGTGCTAATAAAACTTCATTTAAACCTTCACGTAATTCTGGTTCTACAAAAGCCAAACCTGCTGTGGTATAGATCTCTTCTTCACTTTTAAATTGCCCATCTCCTGCCAAAGCTAAAACTTGGACAACATGTTCTTCATTACCCGTTAACTTAAAGTAATTGTTATAAAAATCAGCATAATTAATAACAACTAATTTTACATGTAAACCAATTTCGGTATGTGCAGCAAAAGTTAGTTCATCAATTTGTTTAAATTCTAACTTTCCAAAAGTTGCCATTTCAGTTATCACGGTATCCAATTCTTCAGCACCGATTACGAACACAACTTCATCTATAATCTCTACGCACCTCCTAAATTGTCCGGCCAAACCCAACAATGCATGATGATCAATTTTATTTAACCAAACAGATATGGCTGCAAATAATTCGTTCACAATCCCTTCTACATGTGCAAACAAAAATTTGCCATTGGCAGCCATTTTAAACTCAATAACTTTTTTTATTTCTTCTTGAGTTTTAAGACCAAAACCTTTAGCTTCTATTAATCTATTTTCGTTGCAGGCATAATAAAGTTCTCCAATATTTTCAATATGGAGATCATGCCAAATTACACTAATCTTTTTAGGGCCAATACCTTTAATACCCAACATTTCTACAATGCCAGGAGGAGTATGTAACAATATATTTTCTAGTTCTTGAATGGTGCCCGTTTGCAGCAGCTCTACCACTTTGGCTGCTATACTTTTTCCGATACCGTCTATCTGATCAATCTCATTAATTGGTTTTTGTGAAATTGGGAAAGGCAGTTTATCTATTTTAAAAGCAGCATTAGCAACAGACTTAATTTTAAACGGATTTTCTTGGTGCAATTCCAGTAACTGAGAAAGCAAACGCAGCATGCGTGAAATGGGCTTATTTTCCATTAAGCTAAATTAATAATTTTGTTAGCATATTAAGTAAGAATACTACAGCAACACCCCTTTTAAAAAGAGCATAGCAAAAGAGAAATAGATAATTAAACCAGTAACGTCTACAAGTGTTGCCACAAACGGTGTAGAGGAAGCAGCTGGGTCTGCACCAAGTTTTTTAAGCAACAATGGCAACATAGAGCCCATTAAAGTACCCCAAAGCACTACTCCTATTAAAGAACAACCTACCACCAAACCAATTAATACTGGATGAGCACTAAATGACGGCATAATGATGTGCCAAATAGCGATTACACTAAAGCTTAGTATGCATAAAGTTGTTCCTAGAAATATCCCAGAAAAGATCTCTCTACGTAATACATTCCACCAATCTTTAATGGTTACCTCCCCTAGCGCCATAGCTTGAATAATAAGGGTTGCGGCTTGCGAACCACTATTACCCCCGCTAGAAATAATTAGAGGCACAAATAAGGCTAAAATAACTACCTTATCAATTTCATGCTCAAAGTTAGACATGGCGGCAATGGTTAAAAGTTCACCAAAGAAAAGAACGATAAGCCAAACCACCCGTTTTTTGTATAGTTGAAAAACAGGTACATCTAAATAAGGTTCATCTAGCGCTTGTGTACCCCCCATTTTCTGTATATCTTCTGTATATTCTTCATGAGCAATCCACAAAATGTCATCCACAGTAACAATGCCCAATAAAATGTTCTGATCATCGACAACAGGTAAAGCAACCCTATTATTCATCCTAAAAACATTAATAGCATCCTCTTGTGGATCATTCACTTTAAGCGATATTAATCTATTATCAGTTAAGGCACCAATTTTAAGTTCAGGATCAGCCAATAAAATTTCACGAATTCTGATATCATCTAACAAGACACCGTCTTTATCAATTACATAAACCACATCAATAGTTTCGGAGTTTTTACCGTACCTACGTATGTGAGAAAGCACTCTATTAACTGTCCAATCTATTTTAACAGCTATAAAATCAGGAGTCATTAATCTACCTACACTATCCTCTTTATAACCCAACAGATGCATGGCTTCGATACGGTCTTTATCTGGCAGCAGGATAAGGAGCTTTTTTGCTGCATCTCCTTTCAATTCGCCTAAAAGTGCTGTTCTATCATCTGGTGGTAATTGTCTGATGATTTCTGTAAGCTTGTTACTTTGGAGTTTTTTAATGATTCGTTCCTGAGTAGGAAAATCAAGGATACGAAATACATTAACAGCTCTCTTAATAGAAAGTGTTTCTATAAATTTTACAGCATGTTGGGGAAGTTCATCAATTAAATGTTCTACATCAGAGATATTAAGTTCATTTAAATAGATTTTTAACTGCTTATCACTATCGCTTTCTAACAATTGTAATATATTATCTACCAGCAGCTCTTCCATAAACATCCAATTAATTACATTCCTCTACTATTTTTACCTTTCTGCAAAAATGCCTTTTTCTTTTCAAAAAAGCCAATTTTAAATGATTGATGTTTAAGTAAAAATATAAAGCGTAATTTATCAATGTAATTGAGTTTTCATTTACCTGCTATTCCCTTCTTATTTCTATATTTGCAAACGCTGCTCCCGTAGTTCAATGGATAGAATTATGGTTTCCGGTACCATCGATATGAGTTCGAATCTCGTCGGGAGCACAAAAAAAGGCTTGCAAGTTTTGCAAGCCTTTTGTATTTATATTTAAAAAATCTAACTTAAAATATTTTCAGTTAGGATTTTTAAAAATACCTGCATAATTAAATTCTAAATCCTCCAGCAACCTCTATTCTCTGTGCATTAATCCATTTAGAATCGTCTGAACAAAGGAAAGCAACCACGCTGCCAATATCATCTGGCAATCCAACTCTCCCTAAAGCAGTTTGAGAAGAAACCAACTGATTATATTCTGCGCTATCGCGAACAGCACCACCACCAAAATCTGTTTCAATAGCACCTGGAGCTATAGAATTCACTCTGATTTTTCTGGCGCCCAATTCCACAGCTTGGTATCTTGATAATGAATCTACTGCTGCTTTCATTGCGCCATAAGCAGAATAGCCTGCAAATGAAAATCTTGCCAAGCCAGAAGAGGTATTTACAATGCTACTTCCATCATTCAGAAATGGCAATAATTTTTGAGTTAAAAAGTAAGGCCCTTTGAAGTGGATATTAGTCATTGCATCCAGAACTTCTTCCGTCGTAGTTTCGAAACTCTGATTAATGCCTATACCTGCATTATTAACCAATGCATCTAGGTTTGCACCAGCGAAATTTGTATCTAAAATAATCTTCACTTCAGCTACAAATTGATCAAAACCTACGGTTGAAGCAATATCCAAAGGTAATGCAAAAGCCTTTTGCCCAATGTTTTCAATTTCCTTTACAACCTCGTCTGCTGCTTCTTTTTTCGTTTGATAGGTAAGTATAATATCAAATCCTTTTTTTGCTAATGCTATTACTGAATCTTTACCTAGTCCACGGCTCGCGCCTGTTACTAGTGCTATTTGATTTGCCATTTTGTTATTGTTTAAATTAATAGTACAAAGTTGACAAATAAAAGCATTATCGTATTTGCAGAAATCAAATGAAAATTTGTAAAAATCAAACAATCAAAAATTCCCTGAAATGTTGGGGCGATTGTTTGCCGTATTTTTTGAAAAAATTAGAGAAATGAGCAACTTCTTCAAAGCCCAGCGTAAATGCGATTTCCGAAATATTCCATTGCGTTTGAGTGAGCAGCATTTTGGCTTCCTGAAAAATTCGGCTACCAATAATCTCACCTGTCGTTTTTCCAGTTGTATCTTTCAATACTCTATTGAGATGATTGACATGAACACCCAAAATTCCAGCAAAATCTGCAGGTGTTTTCAACTGCAAAAGGTGACTAATATTTTCTATAGGGAATTGTCTTTCTAATAGCTCGATAAATAGCGTAGTTGTTCGAGAAGCAGCTGTTTTATTATTTTCAACAGGAATAATTGGCTTTAATTTCTGTCCAAAATGGATCAATTCCATTAAATAATTTCTCAATAAATCATATTTATAGACATAGTCTGATTTGATTTCCTCATGCATTTTAAGGAAAACTGCTTCGAAATTCTGATATTGTTCTGTAGAAATTTGATAAACAAAATCACTCTGTGGTGAGAAAACCGGAAGGTTGTCAATTTCTAGCCCAATTTTAGATGTGGGTAAAAAATCTTTTGTAAAGACACAAAAATGTCCAGATTGTTCTGTGCAAAGATGCGTGTAATTATAGGGAATTTTTGGAGAAGCAAACAAGACAGCACAATCCTCAATCTCAATCGTTTTATCTGCGTATTCTACTTTGTTCTTACCATTAATCAAACTTATTTTGTAATAAGTTCTCCTATTGTAAGGCATTCCGGTCTTTGATGTGCAGGTTTTTGAGATTTCGGAAATGTCAAAAATATTAAAATGACCAACGTCTTTATGAATATTATCATTCAGGAATTGATTGATATCTGGACAGCTTTTTCCCAAAATATCCTTATAAAAATCTTTGATGGTTAGAGAATTCATTTTATTGTAAAAATCAAAGATAGCGATTTAAAACAAGATGCGTTGCTTCTTAATCTTTTCACACCTTTCAATTTTGATTTTATCCCTATTTTGCATTCCCCATTTGGTCATTTCACCTACCACTTCTTCTAAAGTATGGCTATATGGCAAAGATATTTTAACGGGTTACAGCGCGAGATATGACGATAATTATGTTTTACAAAATGGGAAATGGCTGATTAAGGAGCGTATTGCTCATTTTTTGATAATTGAATCAAGAACGCTTTAACCAGAGTGACAAAAATTAGAGCGGCGTATGTTTGAGACAAAGAAATGTACGCCAATTTTTTTTGTATATCTATTTCAATTTATAGATCATAAAAAAAAGGCTTACAAAATTTGCAAGCCTTTTAAATTTATCCTCTATCCTATTGCCAACCTCCACCCAAAGCCCTGTACAAAGAAATGCCAGCATTTAATTGCGCAGTTTTAAGACTTGTTAAATCTAATTCTCCTTGCAATAAGTTGCCTTGTGCTGTAATTACTTCAAGATAATTTGCCATACCACTTTTAAACAACAAATCCGAGTTTTTAACCGCCAACTGTAAAGTTTTAACTCTGTTTTGGGCAATCGCATATTCTGACTGCAAGTTTACAATTTTTGCTTGTTCATTAGATACTTCAGCAACTGCTTCTACCACAGTTTGTCTGAAGCGCAAAACAGATTGTTCTCTTTCAACTTTAGCCAATTCAAATTGAGTTTTCAATTCTTTTCTGTTAAAAATTGGTTGCGTAATTCCTCCGCCAACAACACCAAATAATGATGCTGGAATATTGAACCAATTGCTAGCTTGAAAAGAGTTCAATCCTGCACTAGCAGAAATAATTAAGGTTGGATAAAGCTTAGCATTCGCTACACCAACTTTGGCATTGGCAATTCTTAAGCCCAATTCGGAGCTTTTAACATCTGGTCTAATTCCTAACATAGCGGCAGGCACTCCAGTTGCCAACTGAACTGGCACAACAATTTGAGCTAAGGTACTCGAACGTTCAATTGCAGAAGGATAATTTCCAGTTAATGTATTTAAAGCATTTTCTTGGATATTGATTTCAGAGTTAATCTGAGGAATTAATTGTGTAGCTTTTAATTGCTGTGCCTCTGCTTGTTGTATAGCCAATGAAGTAACCTGGCCAGCATCAAACTGCATTTTAATCATTTTTAATGTATGATCATTAAGCTCAACATTGCTTTTGGCAACTTGTAACTGAGCATCTAGCATTAAAAGACGGTAAAAACCAATTGCAACCTGTGCCACAACACGAGTTTGGATTGCCTTTTTAACTTCGGCAGATTGCAAAGATGCAGCATATGCTGCATCTTTCTGTTTAGCAATTTTACCCCAAATATCTGCTTCCCAGCTTAAGGCTAAATTGGCATTGTAATCTTCTATATGATTGGTATTCAGAAACTGAGATGTACTTAATCCATTTAAACTATTGTCTGAAGGACGGCTAGAATTTGCTGTTACTTGTAAGTTTAACGTAGGTATATTCCCAAGTTTTGCTCTTTTTAAAATCAGTTCGGCTGCATCTATATTTTTCAAGGCAATTTGCAGATCGAAATTTCTAACTAAAGCGCTATCTATTAAGCGCAGCATTGCTTCATTATTAAAAAATTCTTTAATGGGCAATGAGCCAATACTGGCATTTTCATTTGTTTCTGTACCTCTAAAATTAATTGGTAAACCTTTATTAGGTGTTGCAACATCCTTTGTAAGCCCACAACTGCTCAATACCAAAAGCAAGCTTACTATTGCACTATTTATAATTGTTTTCATTTTTATATTTTTAATTGTACCATTTCCTTAACCACTCGGCTATGAGCGGCAAAAATTCGTTAACTGCAACTTCTGTTGATTGTGTATTTTGGTTATTGTCCATTTGGCACTAACGTTTTATGATGACGTTCTTCGATTACCACATCTTTTCCCGTAACTTTTTCTTGCAGATATTGGAAGATGATGAAGAGCAATGGAATAATAAATAAACCCAAAATTACACCAGAAACCATACCGCCAGCTGCACCAATACTTATAGAATGGTTACCTTGAGCCGAAGGACCAGTGGCAAACATCATCGGGATTAGCCCAACTACGAAAGCCAAGGATGTCATTATAATTGGACGTAACCTTAATTTAGCAGCTTCTAAAGCAGCAGCAATTAAAGGTTTTCCGGCTCTTCGTCTTTGCACTGCAAACTCAACAATTAAAATTGCATTTTTGGCCAGCAAACCGATTAGCATAATTAATGCTACCTGTACATAAATATTATTTTCAACACCCGTTAAACCAATGGCTACAAACACACCAAATATTCCGGCAGGGATAGATAAAATTACAGCCAATGGCAATAAATAACTCTCGTACTGGGCAGAAAGCAAGAAATAGATAAATACCAAACACAGTAAGAAAATAACTGCAGATTGCCCCCCAGATGAAATTTCTTCTCTTGTTTGACCAGAGAACTCATAAGTATAACCTGCCGGTAAATGTTTGGCTGCTACTTCTTCAATTGCTTTGATAGCATCGCCCGAGCTAAAGCCTGGTTTTGGAATGGCATTAATAGAGATGGAATTAAATAAATTATATCTAGATGCTGTTTCTGAGCCATAAATACGGCTTAATTTAACCAAAGTATTGATCGGCACCATTTCACCTTTATTATTTTTTACAAATACCCTATCAATTGCAGATGGATCTGCCCTATCGGCAATATCTGCCTGAACAATTACCCTGTAATATTTACCAAAACGATTAAAATCTGAAGCTTGCGCACTACCAAAATAAGTTTGCATGGTTTGCAAGATGTCTTTCACATTAACACCCAATTGATCTGCCTTCTCATCGTTAATATCCAGTTGTAATTGCGGATAATCGGCTTTAAAACTTGTAAAAGCAGCAGCAATTGCCTGTTGTTTCATTAATTCGCCTATAAAATTTTGAGAGATGCCGCTAAACTTATCTAATTTACCACCAGTTTTATCCTGCAAAACCATATCTAGTGCTTCTACATTACTAAAACCTGGTACTGTTGGAAAACTGAATACAAAGAACATTCCGCCAGAAATCGTACTCAACTTCCCTCTCACTTCGTTCATGATATCATCAATATTTTTCACTTTGCCTCTTTGTTCTGTAGGCTTTAATAATACAAACACCACTGCCGACGAAGGACTTGTTGAATTGGTTAATAAATTGAAACCAGATATAGCAGTTACGTCTCTTGATGCATCAAGTTTACTCAACAGATTTTCGGCTTCTGTCATTACTTTCTGCGTTCCATCTAATGAGGTGCCCGATGGAGTAGAAACTGAAATGGCGATAAAACCTTGGTCTTCTGTAGGGATAAATCCAGCTGGGGTAGTTTTCACCATCCATACTGTAGCTAATGTAATTAATGCCAATCCACCTAAACTCACCCATTTATTGCGAATTAAAAATCTTAATCCGCCAACATAGCGATTAGTCATCGCATTAAAGCTGCTGTTAAAACCGCTGAAAAACTTCTCTTTAAAACTTTTTTTAACTGGAACACCATTATGATTGCCTGTGTGGGTATCTTTTAAGAACAAAGCAGCTAAGGCAGGGCTTAAGGTTAATGCATTTACAGCCGAAATTACAATAGCGATGGCCATGGTAAAGGCAAACTGTCGATAGAAAACTCCGGTTGAACCTTCCATAAAACCAACTGGTAAAAATACCGCAGCCATTACCAAGGTAATAGATATAATTGCTCCAGTAATTTCTCCCATCGCCTCGTGGGTAGCTGCCTTTGGAGCCAAATGTTTATGCTCCATTTTTGCATGTACAGCTTCTACCACCACAATGGCATCATCTACCACAATACCAATGGCCAAAATAAGTGCAAACAAGGTTAATAAGTTAATAGAGAAACCAAATAATTGCATAAAGAAAAATGTACCTAGAATAGCAACAGGTACTGCGATTGCCGGAATAAGTGTAGATCTAAAATCTTGAAGGAAGATAAATACAACAATAAACACCAATAAGAAAGCCTCTATTAAAGTATGGATAACTTGGTCTATAGATTGGTCTAAAGCTACTTTTGTACTGTAGAAAATATTATGTTTAATCCCTTTTGGATAATCTTGAGATGCCTTTACCATCAATTTATTAATGGCAACCTGAATATCATTAGAATTAGAACCAGCTAACTGAATTACACCGATTACAATTCCTTTCTTTCCGTTTAAACGTGTTAAACTGTTATAAGAATAGGCGCCTAACTCAATTCTAGCTACATCTTTTAGATGTAGAATAGAGCCATCGGCATTAGATCTGATTGCAATATTCTCATATTCCTCAGGCTTAGTTAGTTTTCCTTTATATTTAATTACATATTCAAAAACTTCATTACTTCGTTCTCCAAATTTACCTGGTGCAGCTTCCAAACTTTTATCTTGTATAGCTCGCATTATTTCATTTGGCGTAACTTTATAAGTTGCCATCTGTGTAGGATTTAACCACACGCGCATCGAATAATCTTTTACACCACCAAAAATACTTGCAGCTCCAACCCCTGGTATCCTTTTGATTTCTGGTATAATGTTAATTTGTGCATAATTTGCCACAAAAGTCTGATCGTATTTAGATTCGTCTTCTGTAAACATACCAATAGCCATTATAAAACTATTTTGCTGTTTGGCAGTGGTAATACCTTGCTGTACTACCTCTGCAGGTAGCTGACTTGTAGCTTGTGCTACCCTATTTTGAACGTTTACCGCAGCCTGATCTGCATTTGTACCTAATTTAAAAAATACGGTTATGGCTAATGAACCATCATTACTTGCGGTAGAGCTCATGTAGGTCATATTTTCTACGCCATTTATCGATTCTTCTAATGAAGGGGCTACTGAACGTAAAACTGTTTCGGCATTGGCACCAGGATATACTGCTGTTACCAAAACTGATGGTGGTGCAATATCTGGAAATTGTTGGAGCGGTAACTTAGTTAAACCAAGTACACCAAGTATCACCAATAAAATGGAAATAACGGTTGCTAGTACTGGTCTTTGTATAAATATTTTAAACATTATTTTGTTATTATTTTTGAGAAATTAATTTTGCCACTTTTTCTGCTTTTGCATCTGGCTGAATAAGTTGACCATCTTGGAGGCGATCTAAACCAGTTAATACGATTTGATCTCCTGATTTCAAACCAGCTTTTATGAGATAATTTGTACCTGCTTTGCCGTCTATAGCAATTGCAGTTTTGTTAACTTTATTATCCTTACCAACTGCGAATACAAAAATTTTATCTTGCATTTCTACCGTTGCAGATTGAGGAACTAGAATAGCATGCTCATGTGTCAAACCCATTCGTATTTTTCCGGTATTGCCAGATCTTAATAAACCTTTTGCGTTAGCAAAACTTGCTCTTAAGGTTATTGCACCTGTATTTTTATCAAACTGACCGTCTATCATATCAATTTTGCCTTGTATCGGATAAACCGTTTGATCTGCCAACACCAATGAAACAGATGGTAAATGTTTAATTCTGTCTGCTACAGAGTTACCTTGGTAATTGGTGTTAAAATTGATAAAATCAGTTTCTGCTAAAGAAAAGTATACACGTACTTCATGCACATCAGAAAGTTGAGTTAAAGCATCCATATCTGTAGGACTCACCAGACTACCTTGTTTTTTAGGCAGTCGGCCAATATAACCGCTAATTGGAGCTTTTATTTGAGTATAGTTTAAATTAATCTGTGCACTATTTACAGCTGCATTTGCTTGTTCTACGTTTGCCAAAGCAATTTGATGTGTAGTTTTTGCAGTTTGTAACTGAAAAGCTGAAACTACTTTTGCCTGTACCAATGGCGATAGCTTATCAATTTCTAATTGCGCATTTAAAACAGCAGCTTTTGCAGCACTTAAAGCAGCTTTTGCATTATTTAATTGTGCTCTAAATGGAAGTTCAGAAATGCGGAATAACAATTGACCCTTACTTACTAACTGGCCTTCATTTACTAGAACTCTATCAATTGTACCTGCAATTTGAGGGCGAATTTCTAGGTCTGATGCACCTTGTATTGCTGCCGGATAATCTATAAAAGTTTGTTGTGAAGTTTCGCTTACAGTTGTTACTGGTAAAGTTGGAGGTGGCGCTACTGCTACAGGAGCAGGCTCACTACTACAGCTTGCTAAAAAAAGAGCTATAGTAATAAATAATAAAATTATCCATTCGTTAAATAATTTAACATTGTTAGATAATGGCATGTGTTTGGATAAATGATTCATATATGTTGGGGATTTTATTGTTTGCTGTTTTACTTAATTAATTTATTTAACAGTGTTAGATATAAGTCGTCGTGTTGAATTTTTATTCTTGTTTTAGAGAATTTTCTTACAACTATATTTTAATTTAACAGTGTTAGATTTTTACTCAAAAAATTTTTAATCGTTAATGGTTTTGATAATTGCCTTTATAGCACTTCTTAAAATTTCTTGATTGATGGCATCATTAGCACCTTTTTGAACAAGATTTAATGAGATTAAACCATGTATAAGTGACCAAAAAGTATAATATTTTAAGCAAGAAGTATCTTCCGAAACAGGTTGTTTAATGATCAATTTTTCAATAGCGTCATAAAACAAATCAGTTGTATATTCTGCTTCAGGCATTTTTTTGTAGAGCTCGCAACAATTAATTTGCACTCCATACATTAATTGATAAAACTCTTTTTCTTCGAATGCGAAATCCCAATAAGCAAGCCACATGGCTTCTAATTGTTCTTCAGCATCTGTTTTACTGTCTCTCGCTGTTTTTACTTTAACACCAAGGTGAATATATCCTTGCCTAGTGAGCTCAAGTAAAATACCTTCTTTATTAGAAAAGTACTCGTAAATAATTGGAGCAGTATATTCTATCACATCCGCAATTTTGCGCATGCTTAATGCAGGCCAACCCTCTTGTTTTACAATTTGTAATGCAGCATCCAATATACCCTGACGAGTATCATCTTTTTGACGCTGTATTCTTTCTTTACTTCCCATTTCTATTTAAGTGCTATAAAATAATCTAACACTGTTAAGCAAATGTATAAACAGTTTTTAATATGCATATCATTTATTTGTCAGATAAATTAAATACAAACTTTAAAAGTACTCAAACATGCTAAATAATTATTTTATTATATAGATATTGGCGAGGATGACAACATATAAGGATAAATCTAAATTGTTTTATCCAACTTCTTTAAAGAACTTTTTGTAATTGATTTTTTCAATTTTGTCCATTGTTCATCAAAAAAATCGCACGACATGTAATTTACGCCAACACGTAAAGCTTTTAAGCCGCTTACACCTTGTAGTTCTTCTAAATCTAACGTTTCTAAATCGTCTTGTAAAAAACCTTGTTCTTGTAAGTATTTGATATACTCTCGATACTCATTTGCTTCGTAAGTATTAAAGTATACTAATGCTATTTTACCCGGCTGGGTTAAACGTTCGTCTGTCCCTTTAACCAATACCTTATCTATTCTCTTTTTTACTACTTCATAGCGGATATTATAAGCTCCTTCTACATCAAATCTTCTTTCATCGTTTCTAAAACTAATATCAATTGGATTAGAGTGTACAAAAATCAACTGCGTGGTAAGCAAAGCTCTTGGCATTTGACTTACCAAACTATTGGTTAATCGGGCAACTTCTACCATTGCTGTTAATTGCCACAAACGAATATTTTTTAAATACAATAAATCAAAAGGAACATCTGGTGCAATATCCTGACCAATGTAGATATCATATTCTACACCATCTGTTCTAAACTTGGCAAAATAACAAGGGTATGATGCCTGCAAAGTTCCTTGCGCATCTTCTAGATATTCGCTAACTGCTGTATTTATAAATTGCATTGAAGTCTCTAAAGTTCTTCTATGATTAAAAGCTATACCTTTTTCAGAATTAATGCTGTTGAAGTAATTTTTAATAAGATCTTTGGACTGTACATGTCCCTTCTCCATGTGTTTAAGCATTGGATATACTTCCAGTTCTAAAAATTCGTTCAATAATGCTTCTTCGCTAGAACTGATATAGTCTTCTATTCTCTTAAGCCAATCTTTACAATTGAATAATATTTTATCAATTAAATCTAAAGGAACAATGACACGTAAATTGGTTAGTGTTTCAATTAAAATAGCCAATTGTACTTTTAAATCTTCTTGCAAAGCATAATTGCGCTCAATAGTCGAATTACGTATATCTACGGCACCAAAAAGCGGATAAAGTCCTTTAAAAGTAACAGTTTCAATTTCTTGAGTTTTCTTTTTACCTTTTCCTTCCTTAAGGAAATCCCAAACTACCTGATTAAATTTCCATTGTACAGATGGCTGCAAGGCAGTAAATTTGTCTTTTAAAACTTCATCCATTTTTTGGTTAAACTCTTCAATTCTATATTGCAAAAGTTGACCTAAAAGTGGTAATGCAGAGTGTAACCTCGATAACAACTTATCATTTACCTCTAACTCTTCATGAGAATAGATTTCCATTACACCTGCCAGCTGATTATTATAATAAATAGGTAAGAAGGAATAAGATTTAACTTTGTTTTTTCTTAATACCTCTAAAAATGGAAATTTCTGTATTTTTTCTTCAGTTAAGTTATTAAAGAAAACAGGCCTTGGATGGCTTTTATATTCATCCACTAACGCATAAAAAGATTGCTCTTGCAAATCGTATTTTCTGCCAGAATTGATGAGTATACTTTGTGAGTTTTTATCGTTATCAAAAACAAACTTATTATTGACCATTAAAAAAGGCAACAAGCCAAACTCTATATGCCCATCTCCTACCAAGGTTTTTAAAGCTTGTATAACGTGTTCGTAAGCCTCATCTTCGTAATTGTGGTTTACCAAAGCATTTCTAATTCCTTCTATAGAATGTTGCAGTGTTACATCGGTAAGGGTAATCACCGTAAATCCGTCAAATTTAAATTTACTTAGTGGAATAATTTCTTGTAAAAGCTCAACCTCTGTACCTTCTTGAATATAGGTACTAATTAATTCGAAGTTAAGCTCTGGTAATTCTCCATCATAACTAATATCGATGAACTGAGAATCGGCATTGATATGGTAATACTTTGTTAAATTAGTTTCTGGATTGGCATAGGTATATAAAATTTCGTTTTTATGAATTGAAGTGAAATTATAAAACTTCTCTAAAATCATCTTATAAATATAATGCAGCTGTTGTTTTGCTTTATATTCATCATCAGACATGTTACTTAATTCTTTTTGCTCTTTGTGAACCAGCAGAAAATCATAAAATGGATCAGTACTAAAAAATACACTATCTGGCACAGGCGTACTTAAGGCCCAATACAAATCTTTTTCGTTAGCCATTAATGGTGTTAAAATGGTAAAGATCAGTTCTAACGTGTCTTTGTATTTGGCCAAATCATCTACTTTAATATCACTTCGTAAAGCTTCTTCACGCTCAATTTTTTCTAACAAAAATCTGTAAAACTCAACTTTTAAAGTCTGTTCTGTTTCTAACCTACCTTTTAAATAGGCAATAAGTGGCCTAAACGATAAAGTATATTCTACTTGACAGCTTACACAGGCATTGTTATTAATTTGTACGACACTCGTATTCATCTCTTTCTCTCTTAATATCTAAAACTCATCGAAACATAAGGATACCATCCCTCTTTCGAATGCCCCATTACAAAACGGAAAATTGTTAATGATGCTGGAGCAAAATATACACCAGCTCCTACTCCATGATGCCAAGCATCAGATTTTTCGCTATTTTTCCAAACACGTCCAACATCCCAAAATCCCATTAAGCCAACTTGCCCGGGTAAAACATAACTTACAAAATCTCCCAATTTTGCCCTAAGTTCTAAATTGTTATAAAAACTATGTTCACCAGCAAATCTAAACTGACGATAACCTAATAGATTACCCTGTCCACCTAAAAACTGGTTTTGGTAAAATGCGGGTTTCCCTACCGTCATACCACCTCCAAAACGATCTGCTAAAACGAATTTAGCCCTTCCATCTAAATTTTTATATAATGAAATACTTCCGGTAAACTGACCGAACGATCTTGCATAAGTATTTAAACCTTTATATGCAGACCACTTAAAATCGATATAACTACCTAAAGTTGGTAAAATCTCATTATCTCTGGTATTGTTTATAAAATTAACTACCACACCTCCATACCATTTATTTTTAGCTATGGTTAAACTATCATTCGAGTGTAGTTGCGAAGTATTGGTAATGAAACGACCTTCGTTATCTTCTGCATCATACTTATATAATTGAAAACTCGGACCTATACTAAATGTAGATTTTGGTCTACGCCATCTTAATGTAGATTCTACTTGATAAATATTAAATCTTGCTCTATAATATCTAATTCGCTCTTCATTAGCAGTTTCATTACCTACACCAAAAAAGTTTTGGCTATTATCTGGCGCGTAAGCATCTGCTTTTACAGTTAAATCTGCTTTGCCGAATAATTTTAACCAATCGCCTCGGTAATTAAACCTAAATGCAGTTGTGGCGAACGAATGCAAAAATGCAAAGTACTGCGAATTGCCATAAGGCTGTTTCCTAAAACCTGGATTAATTATTTTGTAACTCAAGCCTGCCAATAAACCGTCATCCATATTGTAACCTACGTTAGGATTTAGCGAAGTTCTGGTATACATATCCTTACCTAAATAAGATACATTTGATGTATCAACCGCCAATTTTTTGCGCAGCATATTTTGCTGATTGCCTATAAATGTTGAGTTGCCATTTTTTCTTCCAAACAATTGTACACTTCTTGAAGCATTAGGCACATCGTAAACTTTTTTGCCACCGCCGGCGATAATTCTCAACTTAATATCTGATGTTTTGTTATCTAAAATTAAGCTATCATTGCCATCTTTTACGTATAAGCGAATTTCTTTTGTTATTAATGGATCGAAATTTCGGCTAAAAATTTCTTCCTTAGTGTTTCCTTCTTTAGAGATTTTATTGATTTGAATTTTTAAATGTTGATTTGCAGAATCGGTAATCACCACTTTTTCGTTCTTATGGCTGGTTTGAATATCTACTATCCGGTTAAAGAAATGGTAATAATCATTCATCAATTTTGGCATAGAAGCTCTTCTCTCTCTTAAACGTTCTAGAAACTGATCGTGACGTAAGGTGTAATTTGGCTCTGGAAGCTTTTTCAATGCTTTTTCAAAAACCTCGTCTGTCATTTTAGCACAGAAATCCTTGATCACCTCATCCCATTCTTTTTCTGTAAATTGAGACATTAACCTACTGTTCATGGCCCTACCTTCCCATAAAAACCAATCGATATTTTTAATTTCTCTTTCGTAGCCCTGCATCATTGGCAAAAGCGAAGAACTTTGTGCATAATGCTGTATAAAACCATCCGAACTGTAAAAAACCTGGTCACGATCTCTCGGAACAGCTAAATACTTCTTACCCTTTTCGGTTTTCTCTGGTTTCCATCTCCATTGATCTTCGTGTCTATCCCAATCGCCAATCATTACGTCTAAGGCTCTTGCTCGTAACAACATTGCACCGTCGTAAGTATTGTCGTTATCTTCATCCAGCTTTTTAAACATTTTTGCTGTATTATCCGATTCGCCAATAGGCTCTCTTTCTTCTAACAAGCATAATGTGTTGGCAAAAGCACCCATATAATCGCCCAAATTAGGATCTGGAGATACCCAACCAATAATTGGTGTACTATGCGGAATGTCTACTGCTTTAGCCAAATCTGGCACTACCAATGCACCAAACGGATGTTGTGCAGACATGTTATCTTTTAAAATATCTTTCGCAAAAGTTTCTCTTAAACCCTGTGGCAATAAGACTTCAGGATATTTCTCTACACTTCTTAAAACCCATTCTTTGCCATTTTTATCTTCTAAACGAAGTGATTTAGATTGGTTACCCCCACCGAGTTGCGTTGGCTTTAATCCGCCTTTAATTTCAGAAATCCTTAACACAGGAAACTTGGTATCCATCGCATAATCTTTACGGTAATTTTCACCAAAAAGAAAGCGATGCATTTTACCTACACTATCATAAGATGGATGCACTTTTATAGTAATACTATCTGCTTTAATAACCTGAAATTCACTTTTTTTCTTTGCCATTATTTCTCGATATGGCTGCGTGTAAGAAAAAACCTTAACTACACCTGTATCTGCGTATACGTAATAATCATAACGCATGTTGTTGTTTAACAACTGATCGGCTATAACATAACCCTGTCTAAATTCTTGAAACAATGAGTTTTTGCCCTTTTTATTTGGGTTCATCTTAGAGCCTGCACCACTAACAATCTGCAACTGTTTACTTTTAATTAATTGTAAACCATGCTCATGTCCCGCTACATAAATCACATTTGGCTTATCTCCAAAAACGCCATTAATGCTTTTCATCATATCCTTATAGAGCGGATGATTTAAATCTTCAGGACTTAATAATGTAGAACGCAGAATTGGATACAAAGATCCCAAGCCAGGCATTGGGATATACAGATTCTTGTTTAGGGAGGTTAAAGGGAAAAGATGATTACGTAAAGTAAAATATCCACCATGTGAACCATAACTCTGAAATGGATGATGAGAAGCTAATAAAATAATTTTGTCTCTATTTTGCTCCATCAGATCTTCCATTTTTGTTACAACTTCGTCTTTGGTTTGGCAATCGCAATCTGGGTTTGCTTTATTATATGGGAAAAGCCACCATTCGCTATCGTAAGCTATAACTGTAAGTTTATCACTTAATTTTATAGCAACAGGATCTGGGCAGCCACTATTTGGTATCAGTTTTAAAAGCGGCTCGTTAAATGAAGCTAGATAATCACTCTGTGCCTGTATTTTAGCCAAGCCATTGGGACCAGATTTGTCCCAATCGTGATTACCGGGAATAAAGTACACAGCAGCTCCAGCATCACGCATGGGTTTAAATTGTGATCGTAAAATTTTACTGGTTTCTTCGAAATCGCCATAGCCAGGAATAGCCATGCCAACCGGATAAATATTGTCGCCGAGATAAAGTGTAGTTGTTTTACCTTTAATAACATGTTTAGCAGCATTTTTTAAAGAAGCGGTTTGACCATCATTCATTTCGCCAGCATCGCCAATCAGTATAACACGATACTTTACCGAATCCTGTGCAAAACTTGCAAAAGCATTTAATAAACAGCAAACGATGAGTAGCTTTTTTAACATATTGAATAATTGATGGTTAACTTATTGGAGATATTTACAAAATTACGGTTTTTTGTAATCGAACCTTAAAATATTTCCTACTTGTGTTTCACTGCCTTCGTTAGAGATATATAAATTGCCAGCACTATCAAAAGCAATACCCTCTGGTTGATTAAACGTGTTAGAACTTAGGTGATACACGCTTTTAATCTTAAACTTAGCATCGGCAACAATTAAAGCTTTGTTAACAGAAGAAACGATATACCATTCTTTAGTTAGCGGATTAATAGCCAATGCAGAAGGGTGAAAGCTACCTTTCTTTTTCCCAGATAATTGATCTATATTGTTAGCATCTACGCTAAATGTGCCATTTGATGTTAAGGAACCATCTCCTTTTAGCGTAAATATATATCCACTCGCTATTTTAGTGCCCTTATCTTGTTTACAAGTTTTACAAAGCACATAAACTAGTCCAGTTTCCTCATCGGCAAACATACCTTCGTAGTCTCCTTTTGGCAAAAGTCCTTTAGTTTCTTTAACGTTTGCAGTTTCTGTTTTTTCAGTTTCGGCAATTGGCACAGAGAATAAATCGCCGTTGCTTTTTAATACAATTACAAAACTTCTAGCAATAGATATGTCTTCATAATCGCCTTTGCCTGCAAATTTTGTCGCAGTTTCATCTTTAGTACCGAGAGGCATTTTAAAAATGCTCCCATCTTCATCCATTTCGGCATAAACAATTTTATTATCTCCTTTGTTAAATGCGATACCTGATATCTCTTGTAAAATATCTGGCATACTATATTTTTGAGGTTTATTTAAATCGTAACCTGCTGGACTTTCAGGTCCCTTCGATTTTTTTTCTACACATGATAATCCCGTTAAGGTAATTAACACAGCAAGAAAGCTGAGCATAAATAAGTATTTTTTCTTTAGGTTATTCTTTAATGTGTTGCTCATCAGATTTCTCCTTTAATAATTGATAGATACGATATTGAGACTGGGTTGGTTCCTGTTTTGTTACTACTGGAATATTAATCATATTGTCATTTAAAACTACCGCTTTAACATTGTCTGCCAATTGAAGTTTTAGTATTGCTTTAATTTCTTCTTTAATTGTTTCATTAAAGATTGGAAAACATACTTCTACTCTTCTGTAGATATTTCTATTCATCCAATCTGCAGAACCCAGATAAATTTCTTCATTACCCTGATTGTGAAAGACAAATACCCTGCCATGTTCCAGGTAACGATCTACAATCCTGATTACTTTAATATTGTCGCTCATTCCTTTTAAACCTGGAATTAACCTACATATACCACGCACAATAAGTTCTATTTTTACGCCAGCACGAGATGCACTATATAATTTTGCTATAAGTACTTTCTCTTCTAAGTTATTTAATTTAATAGTTATACCAGCAGTTTTACCAGCTTGTGCATTTTGTATCTCTCGATCAATTAAGGCTATAAAACGCGGCTGTAGGTTAAACTGAGCAACTAACAGGTAATTAAATTTTATTAAATTAGGATCACTTGGTTTTACTCTTTTTGCCAAAAACATAAACAGCAATTCCATTTCTCTCAACATTTCTTGGTGAGCTGTCATCAAAATATGATCGGTATAAAAACTAGCAGTAGTTTCGTTAAAATTACCCGTTGCGAATAAACCAGTGTAAACTTTACGTAAACCAATGCCTCGCTTTACCAATGCAATTTTGGCATGTACCTTTAGTGCTGTTACGCTATACATAATCTGCACCCCAGCTTCCTTCATTTTTTTAGCCCATTTAATGTTATTTGCTTCATCAAAACGAGCCTTTAATTCTACTAAAACGAACACTTTTTTGCCATTTTTGGCTGCACTAATCAAAGCATTAACGATTTTAGAATCACTAGCTACCCTGTAAAGCGTTACATAAATTTCTTCAACTTCGGCAGCTGTTGCAGCCTCGTTAAAAAAGCGTAAAACACTATTGTATGATTGATATGGAGTATTAATTAGTATATCTCTTTCTAAAATCTCTTCATATAGTGATTTCCCTTTTACAACCTCAGGATAATTGATTTTAGGCCAAGACTGATTGGAAAGTGCTGGTATATTTACCGGAAAAGAGAAAAGATCCTTTAGGTTATGATACCTACCACCTTCTACCAGATTGGCGTTTTGTAGGGTCAATTTTTCAACTAGTAAATCCATGCTAGGTTTTGGAATACCAGGCTGGAATAAAAATCGAGTTGCTAAACCAAAGTCTCGTTTTTGTAATTGTTTTTCTATCTGTTCTGCCAAATTGCCAGCATACTCATCTTTTAAGTCAATCTCGGCTGTTCTGGTAATTTTAAAACTAAAACAACCCGTAATTTCAATATCTCTGAACAACAAATGGAGGTTATTTCTAATCATATCATCCAAAAACACCACATAAATATCATTGCCCTTATTAATTTTATAAAACCGAGGTAAATGGCTAGATGGAATATTGAGTATAATGGTTCGAACTACACCATTTTCCAATAAATTGATAAGAAAGTAAAGTTCATTATTACTCGGAAAAAATGAGGCTTCGGCTAAATTTACAGGTTGTAAAAACGTCAAAACATCGCTTAAAAAATAGCTGCAAATTTCCTTCTCCAAATCCTTAGGTAGCTCTTTGCCATATATAAAATGGATATGGTTATCATTCAATTGAGGAATAATATTTTCTCTCAATATTTTACCATATTCTTGCTGTTGACTTCTAATTGCTCGGTTTGCTTTTTCTAATAAACCGTCTGGAAGAGAAATATGGTTTTTATCTTTTAAACTCAACTTTTCTAAAGCCAACAAAACTGGCATTCTTACCCTATAAAACTCATCAAGGTTTGAAGAGAAGATAGACAAAAATTTGATACGCTCTAACAAAGGCACCTCAGCTTTACCGGCTTCTGATAATACACGTTCATTAAATGATAGCCAACTTAAATCTCTATCAAAAAAAATATTTTCGACTGCTATTTGTGGCATTTTATGATAATTTACCGTAGGCAATATAAGAAGCTACATAGGCTACAACTGCTGCAATTAACCCAAACATGAAAATATTATAGGCTATTCTGATCAACTTATATTTTCTACCCAAAACTACACCTTGAGAATAAACATCAGTAATTAAGGTTCCATATAAAAATTCATTGTCGTTCATCACTCTAATCATTCCTTTTGAATAGTCGTTTAAGGCCATCTTATAAAAATTTCCAAAAAACAAAAGGTTTACTTTTTTGCGCTCTAAATCATTATCAGTAAATACACCATCTGGTATAGATGGCCTGGTAGCCAAAATTGAAAAGATTATAGTAGATAGGCTGACCATTAATAGTATAAAAGTTGGCACTATTAAAAATGCATTATCCTCTAACCTCCTTAAAACCAAACTTACAATCAACGATAGAATAATTGAATTAACAGTAATTAATAATTGGGCTTTATTATCTGCCATATCGCTTAACCGTTGATTGTTAGACGAAGTGATTCTAAACATAGTTTCTATCCCTTTATCAGGTCTTTTTTTATCTCTTTTAGAAAGTAATTTTTCCTCTTTATCTTCAACATCGCCGATTTCTTCTTTAGCTATTACTACGGTAGCTAGCGCTTCCTCTTTAAGTTTGCTTTTTAGTTTTTCTATATTAATTGCCTTCTGATCGTTTAGCAATAACGCACAATAATCTGTGTGGTAATGTTGGCTTTCTAAGAAATCGATATCTTTTTTTCGCCATTCATTTTTACCAATTTTCACATTGGTAAGCAATTCCATTTCTTTATGCATCAACTTCCTTTTGTTACCAAAATCTGCCGATCCTAAATGAAAAAGGTCTCCATCGCACAAAATATTTTCTAACTGATTAGTGGGTCTCTGTGGCATTTTAGTAGAAAGGATAACCTGCATCACAGCATCTCTAATATCTGCTGGCACTTGCTTTTCTTTTAAAAATTCTATTGCTAATTCAGCACTTTTATGTTCGTGATTTGAGGAATCTTCAAAATAACCTGTATCATGAAACCAAGCGCCTGTAGTTACAATAAAAAAATCTTTATCATTTAACTGATAATGATTAGCAATTTGCATGGTAGCCTCAACTACACTTTTGGTGTGGTCTAGATTATGGTAAACCAATTTTGCATCGTGATGTGTGTTAAAATAAGCTAACACATGTTGTTTCACTTCTTCCTGCAGGTTTTTATAATTCATTTTATTTTAAGCTTTTAGAGCAATTAAGATATATTTTTAGCTTACAAAGGATTAATATTCTCTACTAGTTTATCACTGTTAGATAATTACGAAAGATAAGAATTTTTCTTCATGGCATATCAAAAACCTAATAAAATGAAGATTGTTTTACAAGCATAAAAAATGTAGTAAACCATAAATGGCAAACATAGTTTTCCCTATTATTAAATTTATAAGTACAACCAGAATTAAGCATAAAATGTTAGGTATAGGTTATTAATAGATTGTTGATGATTTTTAGCATTATTAATAATTTTAGCCTAAACAAAACAACACTAAACATTAGTTGTTTAGCTATATATAAATTAACAACTCGATGCCTAATCAACATAAAAAATTTCAATTTTTACCTTTTGCAGTCTGTCTATTAATCCCATTGGCTATAGGAGCAATTGGCGGTTTTTTAACCATGGAATCTGTAAAAACATGGTATACTACACTCAACAAACCTTCATTTAATCCACCAAATGGCATTTTTGGCCCCGTATGGACCTCGCTTTATATTTTAATGGGAATTTCTAGCTACTTGGTTTGGAAAAAGCGAAATATAGTTTCGGGTTATACTTGGGCTGCTGCAATCTATTTCTTGCAGTTGGTGTTAAATTTAATGTGGTCTTTCCTTTTCTTCTACCAACACCAAATTGGTGCGGCCTTGGTAGAAATTTTAATTTTACTACTTGCCATAATCACCAATGCATTTATTTTTTATAGGATTGATAGAGTTGCTGGCTGGCTATTTTTACCCTATATTTTATGGGTATGTTTTGCATCTTATTTAACTTATTCTATTTTTATTTTAAACTAATTTAAAAAGAAAACGATATTTTTATGGTGTGATCTACCTTAAAAAGCTTTTCCTTTTTTCTTTATTGCTTTTTGTGCTACAGGTTAAGGCACAAAAAGTTGGTGTAGTTTTAAGCGGTGGCGGCGCTAAAGGATTGGCGCATATTGGTACTTTAAAAGCACTAGAAGAAAACAAAATCCCTATTGATTATATTACAGGAACATCAATGGGCGGGATAGTTGGTGCCATGTACGCCGCTGGTTATTCTCCAGCTCAGATAGAAGCTATTGCATTGAGTTCAGATTTTCAAGATTGGGTAAGTGGGCGTTATAAAAGCGATTATAGCCACTATTTTCAAAAAACAAGTACAAATGCATCTATACTAACAGCAAAATTAGCGATAGATACCAGCTTGAGATTAAACTTTAGACCTAACCTGGTAAATGATATTCCATTAAATTTCGCATTGTTAGAACTATTTTCTCAAGCATCTGCAATCTCAAAAGATAATTTCAATAATCTTTTTGTTCCTTACAGATGTATGGCATCAGATGTTTTATCGCAAAGGAGCATAACCGTAAGCAAAGGTAGTTTAGCCGAGGCTGTAAGGGCCACCATGACCGTTCCATTGGTTTACCGACCAATTAAATTAGATGGACAATATGTTTTTGATGGTGGTTTGTACAATAATTTTCCAGCAGATGTGATGAAGAACGAGTTTAAACCAGATTTCATTATTGGCGCTAATGTATCATCGAAAATTTTTAACGAGTATCCGAAAAACGATGACCGCTTAATGAACCGCTTTTTAGTTTATATGTTCTTATCTAAATCTGATTCTACATTAGTTGGTGAAAATGGAGTTTACATACAGCCAGATCTAGCTAACTACACCACTACGAATTTTAGCCCTGTTGAAGCACTTATTAAGCAAGGATATGATGCGACCATGGCAGATATGGAGAAAATAAAAAAAGCCGTATCTCGCAGGGTTAGTTCGCAAGAATTGTTGACGAAGCGAAATAAATTTAATGAGCGAAAACCAGATTTATTATTCAGTAATGTAACTGTAACAGGTGTTAATTCTCAGCAGAAAAAGTACATAGAACGTTTGTTTAAAAGTGATAATGCAACCTTTAACTTAGCAGATATTAAACGAGGTTACTATAAATTAGTAGCTGACGAGACTTTTGAAACCATTTATCCCAAAATTTCTTATCAGGCAGCAACAGACAGCTATAATTTTGATATTGTAGCGCAACCTAAAAAGAGTTTTAAAATAGACTTTGGAGGAAACATTTCATCAAGACCTATCAGTAACGTTTATTTGGGATTACAGTACAACTATTTAAATCGAAAATCTTATACTTTTGGCACCAATTTTTATTCTGGCAGGTTTTATGAATCTGCACAGATAAGTGGCCGTATAGATTACCCTTCTGGTTTGCCGCTGTTTCTTGCTGCAGAACTTACTTACAACCATTGGAATTATTATAATACAAGTGAAATTTTTATAGAAAACCCTCATCCTACTTATATCGATCAAGCTGATCGGAAAATAGATATCAAATTAGGTATGCCCTTAAACCGAAATGCTAAAATTACAGCAAGTATTTCGTTCATTAACAATAGTGATAAATATAGTCCAACTAATAATTTCGAAATTGGAGATATTTTAGATCGGACTGTATATAATGGCTTAAGAACGAGTATAATTTTCGAACAAAACTCATTAAACCGAAAGCAATATGCCAATAGAGGACATTCGTTTTTATTGAGTGCTAATTATTCCACTGGTAAAGAGAATTTTAATCTAGGTTTCACAAATGCTGCAAATTTAAGTTCAAACAACCAGTTAAGTGTTTTTAGAACATTTAGAGAATGGGGGCATGTTAAATTGAGTGATGAACATTATTTTTTCCATACCAGAAAATATACTTTAGGTTATTTGGTTGAGGGCGTAATTTCTAATCAGCCTTTGTACTCAAATTATTATGCAACATTATTATCTGCACCTGCATTTTATCCTCTACAAGACAGTAGATCTCTTTTTTTAGAGAAATTTAGAGCAACTACCTACTTAGCAGGAGGTTTGAAGAATATATTTCAACTTAAAAAGAATTTAGAATTACGTTTAGAAGGTTATTTATTTTTACCTTACAAAGAATTTGAGAAAGTTGGCTTGCAAGGTGTTAAACGAGCAAAGGCTTTTGATAATTGGAGCCATGCAGGCACTGCTGGCTTAGTATACCACACGCCTGTTGGACCTGTAAGTTTTAGCTATAATTTATATAACGACCCCATTAAAAGAAGCGGTGTTTTACTACATTTGGGATATCTAATTTACAATAAACGATCTATAGAATGAGAAATTTTGTTTTGTCTATTTTGTTACTTTTTAGCATCAATAGTTTTGGGAAAAATGCTGATATCAATAACTTTTTAGTAAAAGAGAGTTTACTTAAGAATAGTAAACTTGCCATTATTGCTGCAGATTCGCTCGAAATACCTATCGAAAAAATAAGTGGAATTTATACATTTAGTGTAAGTGGCTTCACCCAAACTTTGGATTTTAATAGCGGTGTAGCTATTTTACCACTTCAGATAGATAAATCTACTTTTGTTTACATTAAACACCAGAATGATAATGGCACACATAGTAAACTGCTATATGTATACAAAAAAGATGGAAACCTTAATCCAATAACAATTAGTCGTATATTTTTAATCATCATCCCTTTATTGATTATTATACTAGTTTTTGCGTTCAAGAAATTTATTTATATAGGCCTTATTCTCCTACTTATCTTTATTTATTTCACTTACAGTAATGGCTTAAACGTCTCTACTTTTTTCGAAACCACTTTTGATTATTTGAAGAATTTGGTATAGTAATGAGGTTAAATTATCAGCATCTTTACGCTGAACCAATGAAATTCTACTAGAGGTAATTATATAGTCCATTGAATAATTATTTAGGTGTTTATTGATAGGCTTCGATTTAATCCCGAATATTAGCGACTATATGTTTTTGGCTGTCCTTCGACAGGCTCAAGGATGACAGCAAAAAAGGATTTCACTTCAATCGTTAACGCAAGTAATTTTAGAAAAAATTATTCAAAACATTTAAGCTATGTTGTTTTATTATAGCTGATTATTAATGATTTAGAAAGGTAAACCAATACCAAAGTTATATTGCATAAATCGGTAACGATCTGGTGCATTGGTAATTTTGTAATTATCTTTAAATGCTCTTCCACCGCTAATAAATTTGCTTATTACCCATTGTTCTGAGCCTTCAAATTGTGGGTCTTTAACTTTAAGGCCAAGATCGAATCTAAAAACAAAAAATTGAACATCATATCTAAAACCTACACCCGTACCAATAGCAATTTGTTTACCTAATTGATCCAATTTAAAATAAGTTTCTGGTTGAGGATTATCTGATGAGATATTCCAAACATTACCCATATCTACAAATGTTGCACCTTTTAACTTACCGCCTAACAACTTAGCCACTAAGAGGTAACGGTATTCGAAATTGGTTTCAATACGCATTTGCCCCAATTGATCTATCCCGAAAGAAGAATTTCTGGCTTCGGGGCTTGTTATAACTTTTCTGTTGTAATTACCAGGACCTAAAGTTCTGGCTTGCCAAGCTCTGATACCACCAGAACCACCTGCGTAAAACAATTTCTCGAAAGGAATTGCTAAAGAGTTCCCATAGGCGTAGCCAACGCCTGTATTAAGCCTTGCAATAAACTGTTTATCGCCACCTAAGCTTTTGTACCATCTTACATCAACCTCTGGACGTACATATTGGTTAAATGGCAAGTTAAATATCTTTCCATAATCGTTAAGCTTAGGATTGTGTGTATCTCCAAAAATGCTTGTGGTTAGCTGTAAAAGATTTCCGGCAATATCCATGTTACCTCTAAAATAGACAAAGCTTTTGTTCGACAATAATTTGTCGGCATTTAGGGTATAAGAATACTTCATGCCTAAAGTAAAATCTTTACGACCAAGTAATCTGATGTTGTAAGAGTTAGCCTCGTAAATTTGCTTATTATTATTATATTTTACTGTGTCTGTTTTATCTAAAGTGTCAATCAATACACTTCCAAAACGGTATTCGATATTTAAAGGAGTAAAAGAGTGTAATTTAGATTTAGTTTCTACCCAATCGTAACTTATCGCATTAATGAAAACCCTACGTATTGTAATATCTTTCTGCAAAGCATATAAATAACTTGAGGAGAAAGTGGTGTATGGCATACCATTTTTACCCATTGTAGGTATATTTATAAATGGTATCATTAAACGAGGTACTGTTAAGCTAGCACTAACAGAAAAATCACGTTGGTAAATATCTTTAAATATAGATGTTCCTGAGCCTATCCTAGATTGCAAACCACCTTTCACCTGAAACTGAAAGCGCTCTGCTCCTCTAAAAAAATTATTATTGGTGTAGGTATTGCTTAAGGTAAAACCTACCGTACCGTTATTAAAAGGCACTTCCCCTTCAATCCTATTACTCATCCTCTTTTGGGGGATTAGCAAAATTACAGGATTAACCTTATTACTACTGTCTTTAGCTTTCAAATATTCGATTTTAACATTTTTAAAAACATTCAACTCATATAATCTATCGTAGGTTAAATTCTCCTTCCTGATATCATACAACTCTCCTTGTTTAATAAAATCATAACGAACTATTGGGTTTCTTCTAAATCTGGAAGAAAGATCACTAAAACGTATCCCTCTAATTACCCTATTATTTCTGATGGAATCTGCAAGCAAGGCCAGGTTAGAAAAACCATCAGAATTTTCTGCTATAATGATATTGGTCGTATCAATTTGGTATACTTGATGTTTTCCACCATCTACAGGATTATCTATGTGCAAAGCCACATTAACTTTGCTGCTATTTAAGTTAGAATCTGGCCAATACCTTATATATGGACGCTCAAAAAACTTGTAACCATTTTGGCGCATTAACTGATAAATCTGATCACGTTCATAAGCCAATGAATCTTCATCATACTGCATCCCTTGTCGCAAATGTGTGAAGCTTAATTTGTTATTTAAGTACAAATTTTTAACGGTATCATCTGGTATGTTGTAAGTTATTTTATTTACAAAAAATGCCGGCCCAGGGCTAGCGATAAACTTAAGTTCTGCTTTTTTATTTGCAACCTTAATTTCTGATTTTACCTTGGCTTTAAAAAAACCTTTACTTTTCAGGTATTTCTCTATTTGATTACGGGAAATTTCTACCAAGGTACTATCTAATATTGGTGGTGGAGATCCTAGTTGCTGTTTAATGCCCGATGTTTTGTATTTCCCATCTTTGGTATTAAATATATTATAGATACCTACATTAATTCCTAAACCTTCTGATGGACGAATATCTTTTTGTACATAATTATAAGCTTGCTCTTCAAAAGCTTTATCAATGCTATCTATTTCAACCTTTTTAACAATAGCTTGATAGTCTTCGATATATTTTGTCGATGCGCAACCTGCAACAAAAACAAGAATAAATAGTAATATTGTAAGAAATTGTACCTGTCGCTTATTGTTATACTTGTATGCTTTCAAAATCTCAAATCAGTTATATAAAATCCCTACACCAGAAAAAGTACCGCAAAGAAAGTGGAATATTTATTATTGAAGGTATAAAATCTATCACAGAATTCATAAATTCTAGCTATGTATTACATAGCATCTATTACACTAGCCCTTACTTCTCCTTATTGCCCAAAAACACTGCAAATATAAAGTTATTTGAAGTAAACAACGCTGAATTGGAGAAGATTAGTACATTGCAAACTCCGCAAGGAATTTTGGCATTGGTACATATACCAGCTAAACAGAAATTGGACTTTAATAGTTTGAAAAATTCTTTCTCTTTAGTTTTGGATGATGTGCAGGATCCTGGCAATTTTGGCACCATTATACGTACAGCGGATTGGTTTGGAATTAAAAATATTATCTGTTCTGAAAATACAGTAGAAGCTTACAATCCAAAAACTGTACAATCTACCATGGGTTCTTTATGCAGAATGAACATCACTTATGTTAAACTCGAAACATTTTTAACCGAAGCAAAACTTCCAATATTTGGGGCTTTGTTAGCAGGGAATAATATTTACGAAACCAAATGGGGCAACGAAGGCTTAATTTTGTTGGGTAATGAGGGGCATGGCATTAGCCAAGAATTGATCTCAAAAATTAGCATTCCGATAACCATACCTCGATTTGGTGAAGCAGAATCTCTAAATGTAGCGGTATCTGCAGCCATATTTTGTAGCGAATTGAGCAGATGTGGAAAATAAAATTAAAATAATAAGTAATCAGCTTTGCATACTAACTTATAATTGTTATTTTTGCAACCTTGAATTTAAAAGGTCGAGTGGCCGAGTGGCTAGGCTCAGCTCTGCAAAAGCTGCTACAGCGGTTCGAATCCGCTCTCGACCTCAAGATTAACAATAATTAAAAGAAATAAAGCTCATTATCATGGCAGTTACAAGATTAAAAAGAAAAGATAGATACAATAAAAACGTTTCACGTTTAGAAGTTAAAACTTTAAAATTAGCTACAAACCTTGAGTTAGGTAGCCGTTCTAAACAATCTAAAACAGATCAATTAGCAAAAAACAATGCAGTTTTAGCTCAATTGGTAGCTGGTTTATAGTCTAAGATTTTCTAAACAAATTAAAGCATCTCAGATTTATTTTTGGGATGCTTTTTTATGCGCTAGATTTTCGAAATAAACTGTCGAAAATTTCTAATGATGCACAAATCGATAAACATTCTGCATAAAGATGGCTTCATCAATTGCGTTAGAAAAATTATGGAGCTCTTCCCTAGTAAACGTTAGGTAAATATCGTTACATGGTGTGGATAAAATAACTATCTGGTGCATATTCTAGGTAGTTATCAAATGCTATTTTACTAGCTATTTTCGCAAATTCTTCAAACTGCTCAAAAGTAAATCGCATTAACATTCCCCTCTTCCAAATGTTTACTTTACAATTTACACATTGTATGATGGTAACATTGTTTCTTTGAGCGATTATAGTTTTTTTTTACACATAAGTTCTCGATAGCTGAATTACAAATATCTAATTATTTAGAAGTAATCCAAATAGACAATTAATTTTTAACCTCAAATGAAAAGAGATGTTTTTCAGGTTATTGCCGACCCCACAAGACGAAAAATTATAAACTTATTGGCTCCCCAATCGTTAAACTTAAATGCTACCGCAGCTAATTTTGAAATGAGCAGGCCAGCAATTTCCCAGCATATTAAAATTTTAGCTGAGTGCGATCTTGTTGAAATTAAAAAAGATAGAAGAGAGCGCTACTGCGAAGTTAAGTTTGAGAAATTAATTGAAGTTTCCGAATGGATTGATCAGTATAAAACATTTTGGACAAACAATTGGACGATTTGGCTATTTATTTAGCAGACAATAAGACAAAAGTTGAACCTAAAACCAATAAAAGATGAAAGCAGAACAAGTAATAGTGGAAAGAACCTTTAATGCCACAGCCGATAAAGTTTGGAGCGCAATAACAGATTTAAATGAACTGAGAAACTGGTATTTTAATTTAGAAGAATTTGAACCTAGAGTTGGCTTTAAGTTCGATTTTATGGGCGGACCAGAAGACGGAAAACAATATTTGCATTTATGTGAAGTAACTGAAGTGATCGAAGGTAAAAAAATTGCCTACACTTGGCGATACGATAATTACCCTGGAAACTCTTTAGTTTGTTGGGAACTGATGGATAAAGGAGAGCAGACGTTATTGAGAATTACACATACTGGTTTAGAAACCTTTGCAGGTATTGGTGCAGAATTTGAAAAAAATAGCTTTAACGAAGGTTGGAACCATTTTTTATATACTGCATTAAAGGGCTATTTAGAAACCAATAATTAATAGTTATATTAGTTTCAATATTTAATATACATGAAACTAAAACTCATTACATCAATATTATTTTGTTCCGCTATCTTTTTTTCAGCTTGTTCTTCTAAAGAAACCAGCTTATTTAAAGATAGTGGACATTCTATAGATAGTTTAAAAAATGCCTATCAAGCTAAAAATATTACTTTTGATAAGTGGGAAGCCACTGGAGTAACAGATTCTACTTTTTCCATTTGCTTTATTGACGCTAAAAAGGTACCTCTTGAATTTGAGACTTCAATGAAAGAATTTATATCGATAGGCAAAAGCACTAAATATGCGTTAAAAGATATATCTAAATACAATTCTTATCAGATTGTTTTTGTTGAAACCCATGAAGGTTTTGGAGAAAGCCATAGAGCTGGGACAACACTTAGAAGCAAGGACTTGTAGAAAAAGATAACTATTTTCGACTACAAGAAAAGTAGATTCGGATACATTTTAACTTTTATAGTTGCCCAACTTTACGACAACAAAATAAAAGCAAAATGAAAATTATAATTACAGGTTCTTTAGGGAACATTAGTTTACCATTAACTCAAGAATTAGTTAAAAAAGGACATTCAGTTACTGTTGTTAGTAGTGATGCTAAAAAACAGGCTGATATTGAGCAATTAGGTGCTAAAGCAGCCATTGGAGAATTAGAAGATGTAGATTTCTTGATAGCTACCTTTGAGGGAGCAGATGCAGTTTATTCTACAATTGTTGGAGGCAACTACTTTGACCACAGTTTCAATTTAGATGCCTACTACTATAAACTTGGAACTAATTATTTAAATGCTATTAATGAAACGGGCGTAAAACGTTTAGTGCATTTGAGTAGCATTGGTGCACATTTACCAAATGGAAATGGCATTTTGAGCAATACCTATGTTGTTGAGGGGATATTGAATAAGTTAGCTGGAGTAGACTTAACCTTTATGAGGCCAACATCTTTTTATTACAATTTATTAGGTTACATTCATGATATTAAAATGAATGGATCAATAGAAACTAATTATGGAACCGAAGCAAAAATTCCTTGGGTATCTCCTATTGATATAGCCGCTGCCGTAGCTGAGGAATTAACCGAGCCAACTGGAGTAAAAATAAGATATGTTGCGAGTGAGGAATTGCATGGAAATGAAACTGCAAAAGTTTTAGGAGCTGCAATTGGTTTGCCAGATTTGCAGTGGAAACTTATTACTGACCACGAAGCGTTGAGCAATTTAACCAGTATAGGTATGAATCCAAAAATTGCAGCAGGTTTGGTTGAGATGTATGGTGCATTACAAACTGGTTTATTGGCCGAAGACTATTTTAACAATAGGCCAACAGAAATGGGAAAAGTAAAACTAGCTGATTATGCGAAACAATTTGCACAAGCTTATCATCAAAAATAACTGTATTCTACATGAAAAATGAGCAGCCATATCGAATTAAAAGTATTAGTGAATACCACAAGTTTAGAGGATTTACTAAGCCTGAGCATCCTTTAATTAGTGTTATCAATTTAGATGACATGCAAGGTTTAGCTGCTGATCAGCCAAAGAGTTGGGTATTTGACTTTTATTCCATTGCCATGAAAAGAAATTTTAATGCTGATGTAAAATATAAATATGGGCAGCAAAGTTATGATTTTGATGAAGGCGTAATGTTTTTCATTTCTCCAGGTCAGGTTTTTTCTGTGGCATCGGATAAAGATTACAAACTTTCGGGATGGATGTTACTTATCCATCCCGATTTTTTATGGAACACCTCTTTGGCAAAAACTTTAAAACAATATGAGTTTTTTAGTTACTCAGTACATGAAGCGCTTCACTTATCAGAAAAGGAAGAAAATATGTTGGGTGTAATTATTAAAAACATTAGTCAAGAATATCATTCGAACATTGATAGGTTTAGTGAAAACGTAATTATTGCACAAATAGAATTGTTACTTACCTATGCAGATAGGTTTTATCATAGGCAGTTTTTAACCAGAAAAATTGCTAACCATCAAATTTTGGATCGTTTAGATGATTTTTTAAATACGTCATTTAACAGCAATGATCTGTCTAATACGGGCTTACCTACCGTTCAGCAGATTGCAGTCATTTTAAATCTGTCTCCAAACTACCTTAGCAACTTGCTTAAAGTATTAACTGGACAAAGTACGCAACAGCACATTCATCATAAATTGATTGAAAAGGCAAAAGAAAAGCTGTCTACCACCAATTTATCAGTTAGCGAGATAGCCTATCAATTAGGATTTGAACATCCACAATCCTTTAGTAAACTATTTAAAACGAAGACTAATTCATCGCCATTAGATTTTAGACAATCTTTTAATTAAATTAGAATTATAAATCGAGCTGTAAACTAATTTAAGATGAATATTGCACCCAAAAACGTTGAAGAATACATTGCCAACTTCCCTCCAGAAACCCAAACAATTTTAGAACAAGTTCGGGCAATTATCAAAAAAACTGCTCCGGCAGCAGAAGAAAGCATTAGCTACGCAATGCCTGCATATAAACTGAACGAAAAACCTTTGGTTTATTTCGCTGGTTATAAAAATCACCTTGGATTTTACGCCACTCCTACTGGTCACGAAGCTTTTAAAGAAGATTTATCAGTTTATAAACAAGGCAAAGGTTCTGTACAATTCCCATTAAATAAGCCCATGCCATTAGATTTGATTGAAAGAATTACTAAATTTAGGGTGGAAGAAAATTTAAAAAAATCTTAGTACTCAATGATTAAAACAAACACTCTATTATTCTTAATTTTAATTATTACCAAAATCTCATTTGCTCAAAAAACAGAGACGATTTATTTAAATGCAAAAGACAGTACAACAAACATGTACATTGCCGTTGTACCAGAGAGAAAACCAATTAAATCGTTTATGTTTTTAATGGATGGTTTTGGGGCTTCACCAAAAGGTGTTTTAATACAAACTGAATTACCTAAATATGCAGCGGAACAGGGTATTTTAACTATTATTCCAGTTCTAAAAACCGGTTCTTTATATTTTGGAGTAGATAGTGCCTCTCAGCAATCGTTAAAGCAACAGATTGAAAGTGTAAAAACCAAATACAAATTAGAAGGGAAAGATTTTTATATCGGTGGTTTTTCTATCGGTGGAAGCTGTGCTGTTAAATATGCTGAGCTAGCTGTTCAAAACAATTATTCAACAAAACCAAAAGCGGTATTTGCTGTAGATGCTCCATTAGATTGGGAAGGTTTTTATAATGGTGCAAAGAGAGTAGTTAGATTATCAGATCCAGCTAATGTGAACCAAGAAATTACCTACATGATTGATCGAATTGAAAAAGAAATGAATGGTACGCCAAAAACTGCACTGGCAAATTTTCATCATATCTCTCCCTATTCTTACACTGATACTACACAAAAGGCGATTAAAAATCTAAGAGAAACACCGATTATGTTTATATCCGAACCTGATATTCAATGGTGGTTAAAAGAAAGAGGTTATGATTTATCTTATACAAATATTAAAGATGGAGTTGCTATGATTAACGAATTACAAAAACTAGGAAATACTAAAGCAGTTTTGGTGACCACCACAAATAAAGGTTACAGAAAACCAAATAATCAAAGACATCCACACTCTTGGAGCATTGCAGAACCTGCAGAAGTTGTGGGGTGGTTAGTAAAGCAATAGCTTAAACATCTTAAAAACACCCCCGGTCTTCGACCATGTTCCGATTTAACATCTTATCGTAAGAACACAATATTGAACTATTTTTTTCGCTCTATGCCGCGAGGCATTTTACTTTTGAGGCATCAAAAGTAAACAAAAATGCTTATCAATCCCACTATGTGCCTTTTCACAGGCCAACGCTCATCAAAAAAACAGCGGCGCTTCGTTTTGTTCGTTTGTAGTAAATGAAAGTATCTGCAATCCCGAACACAAAACCACTGCGTTTAAGGCTTGGAAGTGATATTTTTTCTATTGTACTCCTGTTTTTTTGATTAGGCTGGCAATGGGGATTGACGGAGTGCTTAGCTAAAGACAGCAATATATTAACTGAACCTAGCGAATTGGCTAAAAACAAGGAACAAAAAGATGTGTCCACACGACAGGATTTAACATCGGAAGGAATTGCGAACTTAATCCCCCTCCTTTGGAGGGGTGTCCGCTGCGGCGGATCGGGTGGCTATTAGAACTCAATTTGTAATAAATTATTATTATACTGAGCCAAACCTCAATTATTTACTAACCAACTCCTTACAAATCTTTTTAATTAAACCCGGCCCTTCGTAAATAAAACCTGTATATAATTGCACCAAACTTGCACCAGCTTCAATTTTGTCTTTTGCATCTTGCGGAGAGTGGATCCCCCCTACACCAATAATTGGAAATGATTTGTTAGATTTTTGCGATAAATAACGAATTACTTCTGTTGAGCGTTGCGTTAATGGTTTACCACTAAGTCCGCCCATTTCAGCTTTCATGCTCTCTTCTGCATATAAACCGTTTCTGTCTATTGTAGTATTCGTAGCAATTACACCAGCAATACCAGTCTGTTGTACAATTTCTACAATATCATCTAATTGCTCATTTGTTAAGTCTGGAGCAATTTTTAGTAAAATTGGACGAGAGACGTCATGTTTTAAATTTCTTTGCTGTAAGGTATTTAGCAATTCCATTAATGGTGCTTTCTCTTGCAAAGCTCTTAATCCAGGTGTATTTGGTGAGCTAACATTAACCACAAAATAATCTACAACATCGAATAAACGGTCGAAACACTTAATGTAATCGCTAGTGGCATCTTCATTAGGCGTATTTTTGTTTTTACCGATATTACCACCAACTACAATGCTTGCATCTTTGTCTTTCAACAATCTCAAGCGTTCTGCCATTACATCAACACCTTTATTATTAAAACCCATTCTATTGATGATGGCATTATCATCTTGCAAACGGAACATTCGTGGTTTATCGTTACCAGGCTGTGGAAGTGGAGTTACTGTACCAACTTCTATAAAACCAAAACCGAGGTTGCTTAGTGCTTCAACATATTCGCCATTTTTATCAAAACCAGCGGCTAAACCAACCGGATTTTTAAATTTAATGCCAAAAACTTCTCTTTCTAAGCCTTTTATATTTACATCATAACTACCTCTAATAATGGTTTTGCCCAAAGGGAAGTAATCATTGAACCATTTTAAGCGTTTTACCACAAAGTGATGAACATTCTCTGGGTCGAACTTAAAGAAGACAGGTTTGATTAAGCGATACATGCAGCGAAGATACTGAAGATATGGAATATGTAAAAGGGAAAATGTGCTTCAAAACCATCTTCCATTTTACATTTGCCATTTTACATCTTTAGTATGCTGCTGTAAACTGCTCTTGGTGATGTGCATTGTTTTCTAATTCATCTGCAATTACAATAGCTAAATCTTCTACAGATAGAGTAGAACGGCCTTCTTCATTAAAAACCGGACTAGTTTTACCTAAACGATATTTACCGGTACGACCAATGGTTATGCCTTGATGCATTTCTATAGCCGGACTAAAAAACAACCAATCTAATTCTGTTTCCTGTTTAAGTGTGTTAAAATAATCTCTTACTGCTGATGCACCTGGATAAATTTCTGCTGGAAAATCTGGTCCGTCAACTAATTGGCTTCCATCAATTTGCAAAGTTCCTGCACCGCCTATAAAAATGTAACGGTTAACACCCGATAACTTTACAGCCTCTTGAATTGCTGAAGCACCTTTAATGGTATCATCATAAAGGTTTGGGTTTGTCCAACCGGCATTAAATGCACTTACTACTGCATCTGCTCCATTTAAGGCTTTGGCAAGTTTTTCGGTATCTAACACATCTACTTCTAGCTTCGTTAACTTATCATTAGTACTTTCAATTTTATCGGTATTACGAGCAATCGCGATTACTTCATGCCCACGAGTTGTTAGTTCGTTTACTAAATTTTGGCCAACAAATCCTGTGGCTCCAATTACTGCTACTTTCATTTTTTGAGTATTGCGATAAGCGAATTGCGTACTGAGACAAATTTCACTTACCTATGTTTATAATTTGTTAATTGTAATGTTAATTATTACAGTTATAATTAAAAAAAAGTTTATTTAAATTGATTACTAAAAGCAGCCAAAGTCTGTTTACTTAACTGATCTATTAAAACCTTTTCGGTATCGTTATATAAATTATTTAAATGCATGTTAATGTCCTTGCCCACCGGACATTTAGGATTAGGTGTATTTTTTTGATTTCCTAAGAGCGAGATCTGCCTTACACTTTCGTAAACTTCTCCTAATGTAATTTCATTTGCAGATTTAGCTAAAGAAGAGCCTCCATTTTTACCCTCTTTACTGGTTACAAAATGATGATTACGTAAATTACCTAACTCCTTACGTACTAAAACCGGATTGATATTGATACTGCCCGCTAAATATTCCGAAGACAATAGTTCGCCATTAGCTTTATCTAGCAGTGTTAAAATATGCAAAGCGATGGCAAATCTTCCGTTATTCATTCTGTAATTATTTTTATTACAGTACAAAGGTAGATTTTAAAAATTAAAAACCAAAAAAATTATTTAGATACGGTTTCACAGTTTTCCATTTTTTCTATCCATTTTGCATTTTCTACACTGTATGAACTTACGTGAGTATAACCATTTGGGTATTTTCGACATTGAACTAAGTTTTCTTTGGTATTAATGCAATCCTTATTTAAAAAACTCATCATAGCTAACTGATAATAATGTCCACTTAGTGGTAATCTAGCTTTATTATTGTATGCCTTTGGGTAAGTTAATCTGAGTTTTTCTAGCGATTTAATTCCCCACTCATATTGGTTATAAGTGTAAGCAAATGTTTTAATCTTATCTATCCTTGAGGCTACACTTACCCACGTTTTATCATCAACTATAATTTCTAGGTATTCCGTTAATTTTTCTCTGGCCATAGGAATTTGATTTTGGCCAATGTAAAACTCATATGCCGCTAGAGCAATTTTTGATTTTATATTTTTCGCTTCATAGCCATTCAAAAAATCTAGCAAATTTTTAAACCCCGCTTCATCGTTGTTTTTAGAGAATGATGCAGCCAATAACATAATTGGTTGTAAGTTGTCTTCATCTAAACCTTTATTTCTTTCTATATCACTTCTATAGGCCTCAAAACCTTTTTTTGTATTCTGTTTATATTTTAAAATACTGGCAACATAATAATACAGGCTACTTGGAGATGGCTTTTTTTCATAAGCAACCTTTTTACTATTAATAATTGTCTCTATCTGATCGTTTGAGATTTTTGTATCGTTGCCTAAAGTTTTAAAAAAGTTAAGCAGTTCTGATTTAGTGCAACTTCCATGATGTTTTCCAATTTCTTCTCCAGCAGCATTTAGAAATGTATAATCAGGGATACCATTGTTTTTAACGTACTTTTCTCGATAATAATAAACATCAGGTTCATCGATATCTAATTTTAAGACCACAAATTTTTCGTCAATATATTCTGACACCTCTTTATCATTTAAAACTTCCTTTTCCATTACATGGCATGGCCCACACCAAACTGCGGTAAAATCTAGAAATAGCAATTTATTTTCCTTTTTACACTTTTCTAGCGCCTCTGCATAGGTTCCTTTAAAAAAATCTACGGCGAAATTCTTTAAGGGGCTTAGGAGAAGTAGAACAATAATTATCTTTTTCATTGATGGCATTTAATTTAATTCTCTAAATATACACAATCATTGTAATTTACATTTTGTATCCTATTTTAATAACTGCACAATCTCTTGTTAATTAAACCTGATTGGAATGAAAAGCTCCCGATTTTTCTTCGGGACTTGTAATGTAAAGCAGGACTGATTTAGCCATAATTTCCTACCACTCATTTTCAAAAATTGATGCCTATAACGGCAATAAAAATCGTATTTTTGCCACGAAATGATTTCTATAAACGATTTAACCTTCCAAATTGGCTCTAGAGCCTTATACGACGAAGCTAACTGGCACATTAAGCCAGGAGACAGAGTTGGACTAATCGGCGCCAATGGTACCGGAAAGTCTACTTTACTAAAAATAATTGTTGGCGAATATGCGCCATCATCGGGCAGTATTTCGATGGCGAAAGACTTAAAAATTGGTTATTTAAACCAAGATTTGCTTTCGTACGAATCTCACCATACCATTTTACACGTGGCAATGGAGGCTTTTGAGCGCCAAAACCAATTACATGATGAAATTGAAGAGCTGCTAAAAAAGATTGAAACAGACTACAGCGAAGAAACTTTATATAAACTGAGCGACAAACAACAAGAGTTTGAAGCTTTGGATGGTTATAATATTGAGTATCGTGCAAATGAGATTTTAGCAGGTTTAGGTTTTAGTACAGAAGATCAACATCGCCCATTAAATACATTCTCTGGAGGTTGGCGGATGCGTGTAATGTTGGCGAAAATCCTTTTACAAACTCCTGATATTTTACTACTGGATGAGCCTACCAACCACATGGATTTACCGTCTATTAAATGGTTAGAGACTTATTTGGGCAGTTTTGAAGGTGCAATTGTAATTGTTTCTCACGATAGGTATTTCTTAGACAAAATTGTTCGTAAAACAGTTGAATCTAGAAAAGGGAAATTAACGGTTTATGCAGGAAATTATTCTTTCTACGTAGAGGAAAAAGGTTTACGAGGTGAAATCCAGAAAGGAGAATTTAAAAATCAGCAGGCTAAAATTAAGCAAGAAGAGCGTTTAATTGAACGTTTTAAAGCTAAGGCGAGTAAGGCTAAAATGGCTCAATCGCGGATGAAAGCTTTGGATAAAATGGAACGTGTGGAAGATGTTGATGATGATAATCCTACAGTGAATTTCAGCTTTAAGTTCTCTAAACCAAGTGGGAGACACGTAATTAAGGTAGAAAATGCAACTAAAGCATATCCAAACATAGAGATTTTAGAAAACGCTGATGGCTTAATTGAAAAAGGTGATAAAATTGCTTTAATTGGTGCCAATGGTAAAGGTAAATCTACTTTGTTAAGGATGATTGCTGGCGCTGAAGGTTTTGCTGAAGGAAAAATTGAAACTGGGCACAATGTTACTACTACATTTTTTGCGCAGCATCAATTGGAATCCTTACACTTAGATAATACCATTTTAGAAGAATTGCAAGCCTTTGCCCCTAAGCATACCGATACTGAATTACGTGGTATTTTAGGTTGTTTCTTGTTTACTGGCGATGATGTCTTCAAGAAAATCAAGGTATTATCTGGAGGTGAAAAATCGAGAGTTGCTTTGGCAAAATCATTAACAACGGATTCGAACTTCTTAATTCTGGATGAGCCTACCAACCACTTGGACATACAATCGGTTAACATTCTAATTCAGGCTTTACAGCAGTACGAAGGAACATTTATTTCTGTTTCTCATGATAGGTATTTCTTGGATAATGTAGCCAACAAAATCTGGTTTATTGAGGAAGAGAAGATTAAAGAATATCCTGGTACGTATGCAGAATACGAAGAATGGAATAGTAAAAGGGTAATTCCGGCGCCAAAACCAATTCCCGTTAAGCCAACTACCGAAGAGAAGAAGAAACCAGCAGAGCCTCTTCCTGCAAATGCACAACAACAATTAAAAAAGCTAAACGATAGGTTAAAGAAAGTTGAAGAAGAAATTTCGGTTTTTGAAGCTAGTGTTAAGGCAGTTGAAGCAGATTTGGCTAAAGAAGAAGTATTTTCTAATCAGCATAAATTAAATGAAGCCAATAATAAGTATTTGGCAGAAAAAGCGTTATTAGATCATGCTCAAAAAACTTGGGAAGAGCTGGCTGCAGAGATCATGGAATTAGAGGGCTAAGCCCCACCCCTGCCTGCGGCAGGCAGGCAACCCTCCCCTAGAAGGGAGGGCTTTATAAATTGAGTAATTAATATCGTCATCATGAGCGTAGTCGAAGGATTTTAGAAGGCTCTAATTTAAAATCGATTTTAAATTATAATGAAAGTACAAGCTAGTTTGTTTTTTTTCTTGATCATTTTGATTAGCACAAACTGTTTTGCCCAAAACCATGTTGTGGTATATGATAATAAGATTTATCAATCCAACATTAAAACAGTGGAGTGTTATAATACTAAAAAAGAACAATCCTTCCCTATTATAGCGTTAAAAAGCGATGAGAAAATAACGCTAGCTTTTGATGATTTAAAAGGTGGCAATAAAAATTACAATTATACCATTGAACATTGTACTTGGGATTGGAAACCTACTCGAATTAATGCACTAGACTATCTAATAGGTTTAAAAGAGGATATTATTTTCAGTTATCGTTATTCTTTTAATACACTGCAAAAGTTTACGCATTACCAGCTTACTTTGCCTAATGAGCAAATGAAACCTAAAATTAGTGGTAATTATTTGTTGAGGGTTTACGAAAATAACAATCCGCAGAAGGTTGTAATTACGCAGCGTTTTTACGTTGTAGATAATTCCGTAAATGTTGGCGCAGAAGTGGTGCCAAGCAGCCAAGTTCAATATCGTTTAAGCAAACAAAAGGTGAACTTTACTGTATTTCATCAAACACCTATCCAAAACCCATATCAGGATATTAAAGCGGTGGTAATGCAAAATGGAATTCCGGAAACAGCAATTACCAATGCCAAACCGGCATTTGTTAGACAAGGCGCTCTGCTTTACAACGAGTTAAACACCAACGAATTTTGGGGAGGTTATGAGTTCAGAAAATTCGATACCCGTAGTTTTAGGTACAAAGCAGACCATGTGCAAGATTTCTACAGAGATAGCACTTTAAACGTAATTTTATTTACAGATCTACCCAATACTAGCACTAAATATGCCAACCAATTTGATGAAAATGGGAATTTCTTTATCCGAAATCAAGATGGAAGAGACAATGTTACCGACAGCGATTATGCAAATGTTTTATTCAGTTTAACTGCCACACCTCCAAGCCCGAAAGGAAATGCATACGTAATTGGTAGGTTTAATAACTACATATTAGACGAAAATAGCAAGCTAAATTATGAAGCAAGCAGAAAAAAATTTTATACCAACATTAAACTAAAACAAGGTTTATATGATTTTAAATATGTTTGGCTTGATGAAAATGGAAAATTTGATGACACCATATTTGAAGGCTCCTTTTTTGAAACAGAAAATTCTTATCAAGTTTTAGTATACTACAAAAAACCAGGTGGCAGGTGGGATGAATTAGTTGGTTTTATCAATTTGAACAGTATGAGTAAAAAGTAAACTTTTATTCAAAAGCGTTACATAAGCAGACCGATCAGGCTTTCATAATTAAATCAACGCTATAAAGATGCACACCTTACGCATAGCCTGCTACTTAATTAAAGACTTTACTTAATTTTACTAGAAACGAATAAGAAACAATATTCTCTCTCCAATTAAACTTTTGACATATCATCGATAGTCAACAAAAATTTAAACTTACCAACAAGCTGCCAAAAGATAATGGCTAACTGCCAATTTAATCACTTCATTTAATACTTGAAGGGTTGATGCAAGCTATACACTTTTCCTTATTACCAACAAAGGGTCATCAAATTTGACGACCCTGTTGGCAATATATTTTTGCAGCTTATTGTTTACCGTAACCTGGGTTTTGAGTCAAGTTTGGATTCAACTCAATCTCTTTTGAAGGAACTGGATAAAGTTTTGCAGTACTTTTCCACTTAGCTCCTTTTAAAGCGCCTAATACCGCATCAGCTCGACCCGTGCGCACTAAATCGATCCAACGATGTCCATCAGTAAAGAACTCGAGCCTACGTTCTTTTTCAACAGCTAACAATACATCTGCTTTACTTAGAGTTCTAGGCAATGCTGTTAGACCAGCTCTAACACGAATATCATTTACATCATCCATTGCTTCTTCTGTTCTATTTAATTGCGCTAAAGCCTCTGCTCTTATCAGATACATTTCTGTTAAACGAATATAGACTTGATCTTCTGCTAATGCTGTATTAGTTGGAGCTGCTTTCAATTTGTATTTGAATGGATAATGAGTTGTAATTCCACCAGCTTCCCAAGTACCAATCCAATTCGTTTTTCTTTTATCGCCAGCTTCGAAGGCGTTATAAAGATCATCAGTAATGTTATGAGTTGTACGTAATACTGGCAAATAAACTGTCGCAAGGTAAGTAAAGTTTACGCGAGTTTTTGCTGAACCATCACTACTAATTGCTAAAATAGTTTCTTTGCTTGTACGCTGATATATCTTACTCACATCGGTTTCTAGCGCCAACGTTCCTTTTAAAGAACCACTAATCAACTCCGTAGCAGTGCTTGCAGCTTTATCCCATTGTTTATCATATAAATAAGTACGTGCTAAAAGAGCAGTTGTACTTTTCTCATTTACATAAGCATTTGACTTATTAATTCCTTTAAGTTCAGTTTTTGCTTCTACTAGATCAGTAATAATCTGCTTATACACTTGCGCTGCAGGAGTTCTTGGTAAAGATGTCGTTTTTTTAACGTCAGTCTCCATTACCAATGGTACATCTCCATAAATACTTACCAGGTTCAAGTGTCCCAATGCCCTAAAAAATTTTGCTGTCCCCATTGCTTCGGCAACAACAGGTGCAGAAATTGTTTTAGCTTTAACAAGCGCCTCCAGCATTAAATTAGATTGATAAATTGTTTTATACGGGTCTGTCCACATCGATCTATTAATCGTATTAACATCTTCAATGTTGTTATCTGTAAATTGATCATTTGACGAAGTATAATAGGTAATCTCATCGGCACTAAAACCTGGGTATTGGTGACTGTATGTATCATAATATCCGCTACCCGTAATAAAGTTATAACTATGTAGACCGGCAATATTAGACCTTACCAAATCATCATTATCATATGCAGTACTTGCATTAAAAGCATTAATTGGCGGATCAATTTCTACAAATTTTTTGCATGAAGCAAGCGTTATCAAAGATAATCCAGCTGAAAAACATGCTATTTTTAAATATTTAGATTTCATATTTTTTTAAAATTAAATTAGATTCATTAATTATAGTGAAACACTCATACCAAAAGTAAATGTACGCATTGGTGGCGTAGTAGTGCCCGGTGTTTCAGGATCATAACCTTGGTAGTTTGTGATAGTCCAAAGGTTTTGTCCTAATGCATATACTCTAACATTACTTAATTTCATTTTGTTCGTTAAAGTATTAGGCAAAGTATAAGAGAATGAAACATTTTTCAACCTGATGTAAGAAGCATCAGTGATACCTGCATCAGACACTCTATATCTACCATATGCAGTATTAAATGCGCCGCTGTTTACACTAGATAATCTTGGTTTGGTTGCAATATCACCTGGTTTACGCCAAATACCATCAAGTAAGAAATCTGGTAAATTGAACAAAATACCTGGCTGACTTGCATTAGAGCTATTGATGTACGCATTTGCATATGGTCTTTTGGTGTATTGGAAGAACACATCCAATTCAAAACCTTTATAGCTAAATGTATTACCTAAACCACCATAAAATCTTGCATCACTGTCGCCATAACTTCTGTAGTCACCTGTTGCAGAAAATACACCGTTTCCATCTATATCTTTCACTAATGGAGTACCTGTCGCTGGGTCAATTCCTAAAAATTCGTAACGACGGTAAACGTTGATTGATTTACCGATTTCATACGTATTAGAATAGGTACTTTTCGATAGCTCTGGAAATGCTAATAAAGTATTTTTAAATGTGGTAATGTTGAAATTGGTGCTCCATCTAAATCCTTTATCAATACCATTAACGTTAATGCTTGTAATATCAAACTCAACCCCTCTATTTCTAATTTTAGCATCTAAGTTGGCTTGATAACTTGTCCAACCTGTTTGTCCGGCAATAGGATAACTTACCAATTGATTACCTGAAATATTGCTAAAGAATGCAGTAGTAGTTGTAATTCTATTGTTGAAGAAGTTCAATTCTGCTGCAACCTCAAATTTTTTGTTTGTTTCCCAACTAAAGTTTGGATTTCCTAATCTGTTGGCATACAAACCTGAATTATAGTTATATGTTTGAGATGTAGCTGCAAAGGTTTCCATATATTGATAGTTCCCGATACCGTCATTACCAGTAAGACCATAACTAGATCTTATTTTAGCTAATGAAATGAATTTAAGATTATCTTTTATGAAGTTTTCATTTGAAGCAATCCAAGCAGCACCTACTGCCCAAAAGTTACCAAATTGTTTTGAAGGACCAAATCTTGATGAGCCATCTCTTCTAAAAGTAGTGTTCAAAATATATTTGTTATCAAAATCATAGGTTACTCTAGCAAAAATTGAGTTAAACTTATATTGATTATAAGCTGTACTATAAGAAGCAATTGTACCTGCTGCACTCAATGCATTCATTAACAACTCGGAAGAAAAGTTTCTTGCTTCAACCGATTGTCCGCCACCGATGGTTTCTTGAAAAGTTCCACCTAATAAGGCAGTCAATTTGCCTTTACCAATTTTTGTATTATAGTTAAGTTGTGGCTCAATGTTATAGGTATGTTGATAATCGGTACCAAAGGTAGCAAAGTTTTTGTAGTCTAAATTAGAATTAGGGTTCAAATAACCACCTCTATATTTCTCTACCCCACGGTAGTCTAAACGTGTAAAACTTGCATCAAGTTTTACTTGTAGATTTTGCAAAATTCTATAACCAATTGTTGCTGCTCCAATAAAGTTGAAGTTAGAAAGTGTAGCATCGCTATAAGTATATTTTAACGGACTTTGTGCATTACTTGCTGTTCCGTAAAAATATGGCAAGCCAGTAGTCTCATTTACCAATGGCATGTTTGGCGCTATCCAAGAAAAATCAAAACCACTTGTACCAATAGATGTCATTTTGGTAGAACTGTAGTTAAAGGTAGAGTTTACTGTAAATTTACTATTATTTGAAGTGTGGTTGATATTCAACCTAGCAGAGCCTCGGCGTTGGTTGTTTTTACCCATCAAAACACCGTTGTCATCCCTGTAGCCCACACCGAAAACAAATTGTGTATTTTGGTTACCTCCTTGTATGCCTAATTGTGCATCAGTTACATCACCAGTTTTTCCAAATATCAAATCTTGAAAATCTGTGTAACGTTGGTCACCCCACAAAAGCACATCATATGCATTGGCTTGCGTCATTGTTACTCCATCAGCGGCAAATGCATCTTTACGCATTTGTAAATATTCTTGTGTGTTTAACAAATTCAATTTGCCAACTGCATTTGAAATACCTTTATAAAAATCGGCAGTTACTTTTGTTGAACCAGTTTTACCTTTTTTTGTAGTAATTAAAATAACACCATTAGCACCCCTAGAGCCATAAATTGCCGTCGCATCTGCATCTTTAAGTACTTCCATACTTTCGATATCAGCACTATTAATGTTCATGAATGGACTATGTGGACCAGTTGCACCTCCATAAGTGGAACCATTAATGCCTGTTGAAGGCAATGGCACACCGTCAATAATATACAATGGTCTTGAAGAAGAAGCAATTGTATTCGTTCCTCTAATAGATACGTTAACGTTAGCACCCAGATTTCCACTTGCGGTAGTTACAAACACACCCGGAAGCCTACCTTGCATACCCAATACTGGATTGCTGATTGGTTGCTGAGTTAAAGTTGTCCCAGCTACTTTTCCAACCGATCCTGTATTCTTTACCCTAGTTGTAGTTCCATAACCTACAACAATTACTTCGTCTAAGTCGTTATTCGCAACGAGCTTTACTTTAAGATCAGCCACAGATTTATTAAAAGTAAGGTCTTGTTTCCCATAACCAACCATACTAAAACTCAAGTTAACTGGGAAATCATTTACAATTACTGAAAATTCACCTTTATCTCCAGATGTAATTGTTTGTTTAGTTTTGAAATTATAAATGTTAACACCAGGCATTGGTAAATTGTCACTATCTAACACAATACCTGATACCTTACCCCCATTTGTTTGATTTTGGGCAAATGAACTAAAAGATAGGAAACTGAATAAGAAAATAAATACAGAGGCAGCGATAGGTTTAAGCCTGTTATACTTATTTAATCCACATAATTTTTCTTCTAAAAATAGAATTTTTTGCATAGTTTATGGTTTATTAAATTGTTTGGTTAATATTTAAAGCGATGCATATAGGGTCAACCTATATAAGCAAGTGCCATTACTCTAAGTATGGGGACTTATGCATGATTTAGCTATGGAGAAAATGACATGCGGTTAGTACAAATAAAATTCGTTAGTAATATGAGAGTTTTAGGAGAGTAAATACAATGTATTTCTCTAAAACCAAAGATATAACTATCCAAACTGATAATAAACGGGGGTTTTGTAAAATTTATATAGCAAACTAACTTTTGATGTAAAAAAATTAAACCTTTTTCTGTTTTTTCTGTTTTATGCGCTTCTATGTAACAAAAATGCTTCAATATAAAACCTAATTGTAGGCAATAGTCATTATTTACACGAGTTTTTTCTGAAAAAATACAAAGACTACCCTACTATACTTCATTTTCTTGAGCACTGTATACTTTCATCACAAAAAAATATATACATTAACAACTATGCAGTAAAAGTGCATAGGCATTGCTACGGAAAGAATAGAATTCTTTTTTTAAAGCGGAAATCAACAATTTTGGGTGTGGAGAAACAAAGATATATAGGCATAACCGTTCCAGACTTACAGCACATATCGTCTGGTAACAAGATATCGCTATAAAGTGGCTTCATGGAGATACAAAAATAAGGTGCAGAATCTTATTAAAACAGATTTGAGAGGCCAGAGGTGTGCAAATGTTATATGAAGTGCTGGATGCTGATCACATACATCTTTAAATATAATATTTACCAGCAAGTCCATAAGCGATATTGTAATGAGTTAAAAGTAAGAGATTCCAGAAGAATCCAGAAAGAATGCCCATGAATGGCACAAAAATATCTTGGACACCACAGAGCCCCAGAAAACAATGATAACAAATTTATGATAATCAATAAAATTAATAGAAACTGAAAGTCTTGCACTGTAATTGCATAGTTTCAACTAACGAATGAGACCTATAAAAAAAATACAATAATAAACCTATAAAATATTAAATTCATCTTCTATTTATCGTAAAGAATATACTTTAACAGCAATCAATTTACTGCTTTTTGTTATAATTAATAGTTCTTCTAAAATTCCATAGGTATATCTCTGCTAGCAATAGACCATTATCATAATGCTTTCAATTATGAGATCGGGTATCCGATATGGTATTCAAATAGGAAAATTCTTTCAAATACAAAGGAACTCCGCTTTTACGATGACATCCTTTCGGAAAATGACCTTAAATATCCTTGAGATGGAAATTGAATTTAAATGCAGAAAATCACAAAAAAAGGCAGCAATGATGATGAGTTCAAAACTAGCTATCAAAAGTTAAAAGCGATTTTCTTGGGCTGAATACTAATGACAGAGAGAAAATATAAAATTACCATTAATACCTCTGTTTTAATAATTAATAATATTAGTCCTTAGTAGTTAAGTTTAGGTTACTACTCTCCAAAAATGATATTCAATCTGCAAAGGAAATTATACTTAAACCTTCAATACCCAAACTGATACACTACCAGCAGCACATAGAAATTCTCCGCAACCATTTTCATTTATAGTTACCTCTTCTTCTCGTTTGCCTAAAATATCGATAAAAATTTTACCACTAAATTTCTTTCCAATTTCCATCTCTTTAAAACCCTCATCTCCATTACTCATTAATACAGCCAAACCCGAATTCGGATGTTCCTCATCTCCTTCTCTGGTCCAACCGATGCAATTAGGATGATCTAAGTAATCTCTTTGTACTCCATAGGCTAAATTCAGCCTAGCTTTTAGCATCTCTGGCAATTCTAACAAACCAATTAGTTCAACCTGCTGTCCATCATCTTCATAAGTTGCACCATATAAATCAGTATAAAAAACACAAGGAATTCCTGCCTCTCTTAGCAAGATCATGGCATGAGCCAATGGCCTAAACCAAAAATCAATAAATGATTCTAAAGATTGTAAAGGTTGCGAATCATGGTTATCAACAAAAGTAACTGCTAAAAGTGGATTTCTGTGCACTAATGTATTTTCGAATATGGTACTTAGATCGTATTCTTGCCCAGCTTGAGAGGCCAAGTAAAAATTATGATGTAATAGCGAATCAAACAACTGCGTTTTACCGCCGGTAATTTCTATGTAATGTTCTAACTCTTCAACACTCTCAATATTCCAATTTTCTGCAACGATAAAGAAATCACGATCGCATTCTTTTTTTACCTCATCAATCCACTCTACCATAAACTCTGGCGAAATGTGTTTCACGGCATCCAACCTAAAACCATCTATATTACATGTTTCAAAATACCATTTCCCCCACTTTTTAAGTTCTTCTCTAACTGCTGGATTTCTAAAATCGATGTCGTTAAACATCAAGTAATCATAATTACCCATTTCGCCAGAAGGAACATTCTCCCAACCTTCTCCATATTCGTTCTGAATAGCATAAATTGCAGTTTCCTTAACATCTTCTGCATAGTCTACTCCACTAAAACACCTATGGTCCCATACAAAATCAGAATATGTGCCTCCCCTTCCCGGAAAAGTAAATTTAGTCCAAGCCTCAATTTCCATTTCTTCAGAAATAAACTCATTTCTGTTATCTGGATTAACTTTGCGAACCGTTATTTTCTCAATTTCGTCTCCGCCCGCTTTATGGTTAAAAATAGTATCTGCTAAAACTCCAATTTTATGATCCTGAAATGCTTTTATAGCTTTTAAATATTCTTCCTTGCTGCCATATTTAGTAGCTGTACTATTTTTTTGGTCAAATTCTCCCAAATCATAAAGATCATAGGTATCGTAGCCTATAGAATAGCCACCATTTGTACCTTTATAAGCTGGTGGAAGCCAAGCCATAGTAATGCCCATTGCTGCTAAGTTTGCAGCTTCTTTAACTGCTTTAGTCCATAAATTATCAGGTTCATTGTAATACCAATGAAAGTATTGGATGAGCGTTTGATTTTGCATATCGGAATATAAGTAATAGAAGTCTGTATAACCACCAATAGAGCTTAATGTTTTGTTAATTATAAATTTAAATTCAATTAGCTAAGTCTCAAAACTTAAGGAGTTTTATTAAGTTGAAATTATTTGAAAAGCAATAACAGTTTCACTTTGGTTATTTCCGTTCTTTTCTTCGGTTTACTAAATGTTTGCTCAAAACCATAAAGTTAAGCGTCGGCGGGGACGCCAAAGATGGAGTATTTTCCTATCGGTTAGTGTCTCACCTACCGAAATATCCTTTCATCTGTGTTTGAATTATACAAAATTAAAAAGCTGCAGCCCTTATAGGTCATTTCAGTCCTGCTCTTCGCTTTAATCGTGGGCAACCGAAAGGGTTACCACTAAATATTCGCTGCGATACAGGTGTAGGGTACAAAGTCTAGTGCACAGAATTGAATTAATTAAACCTGACCGACGTGTAAATCCTTTTTGCCAACCAAAGTTTTCTCTTTTTCTAAAAAGGTAAATGGCAAAAAGATTGTAACAAAGGTCAGGACTAACGTCATTTATAGCACTGCACCTACTTTTCAAATTAAAAATATCCCGATCACATGATTGTAAATGCAAATCTTGATTTTTAAGAAAGCTAAACCAGTGCATCTTAGGATTCAGCAGCCCTGCTCTCTGCTAAATACCATGAAGAATGGTATACCGCTGCCGATCAGGTTTAGAGAACAAAGTTCATAGTACAGAATTGGATTAATTAGACCTTACCGAAGAGTAAATCCTTTTTGCCAATAGAGTTTTTCTTCCTTTTACTGGTAAACGGCAAAAAGATTGCCTGTCTACGGTCAATGTCATTAAGTTAAGGAAGAATCCGGAGGATTCTAATGTTTATAGCACTAAGAAAATTTTTATTATGCGACCCTAATGGGGTCGAACATCAAAAATCCTAATTTATCTATAAACGTTTGACCTCTGTGAGGTCTTTTAAATTTCTTAACTTAATCACATTGTACCTGTGGTAGGCAGGTAACGAAAAGCAGGGAAAACTTTAAAAAATGCACTGCATTTGCACTTCAAAAATGAAAGAAATTTCGATTAAAGTGTAAATCCCTTTCAATTTTCTGTATTTTCGCCACCTATGAGTATAATAGCCAAACATCCTAAAAATTCTTTCACCATTATGAACGAATTGGTATTGCCCAATGATACCAATACTTTAAACAATTTAATGGGTGGACGTTTGTTACATTGGATGGATATTGCGGCGGCTATTTCGGCTCAAAAACATTGCAATAGAATTGTGGTTACCGCATCTGTAGACAATGTTTCTTTTAAGCAAGCTATTAAATTGGGTGATGTAATTACGATAGAAGCTAAGGTTACGCGTTCTTTTAATACCTCGGTAGAGGTAAGACTAGATGTTTGGGCAGAAAATATACCATCGGGAACCAGGGCTAAAAGTAATGAGGCTTACTATACTTTTGTAGCGTTAGACCAAGATGGAAAAACGATACCAGTACCAGAATTAAAGCCCGAAACTGAAGAAGAAATGGAGCTTTTTAATGGTGCTTTAAGACGTAGACAACTGCGTTTAATTTTAGCTGGCAAAATGGAGCCTAATGATGCCATTGAATTAAAAGCATTGTTTTTTAAAGATTAATTAGCGACCTTAATGGCTGCACAAGAATACTTAAATGACAACCTATACTACCTTAATTATACTAAGCAGCCTGGTTATATTCTCTTATTTATTTGACCTTGTTGCCAACAAAACCAAACTGCCCTCGGTATTGCTTTTATTGCTTTTGGGTATTGGTTTACGTCTATTAGTTGATAATTTAAATCTACAGACTTTTAACTTTTTACGGATTTTGCCAACCTTAGGTACAGTTGGTTTAATTTTAATTGTATTTGAAGGTTCCTTAGATTTAAAATACGATAGGGCTAAAAACAAAGTAATTAAGGGGGCTTTTTCATCTGCATTTGCCATTTTATTGCTCACGGTTGCTGTAATCACATTTATAATGTACCAAATTACAGGTGCAGATTTGTACCGTTGCTTTATTAATGCAATACCTTTTAGTGTAATTAGTTCGGCAATTGCCATTCCATCTGTGGCATCGTTAAATAAAAGCACCAAAGAATTTATTATTTACGAGAGTTCTTTCTCAGACATTTTAGGTATTATCTTATTTAATTTTGTGGTTTCTAACCCACATATTTCGCCTGGTTCTTTTGCAAGCTTAGGTTTAGAAACTGTTTTAATTTTAATACTCTCAGTCATATCTTGCGTATTTTTGCTTTACATAATGGGCAAAATTTCTCATCATATTAAATTCTTTTTGATCATTTCTATCTTAATATTGGTGTATGCCATTGGACAATCTTATCACTTATCTTCTTTGGTATTAATTTTAGCATTTGGCCTATTCTTAAACAATGCCGATACCATTAAATATGCCTGGTTTAAAAGTATATTTATCTATAAAAATTTAGCAAATGATTTAACACAATTACACCAACTTTCTGCAGAAACCGCCTTTATTATACGCACATTTTTCTTTGTAATTTTTGGTTTTACCATGAACATTTATGAGTTGAATGATCAAAATGTATTGGTTAATGGTTTCTTAATTTTACTGAGCATCTATATGATAAGGTTTACTTATTTGCTTATTTTTAAACGTCAGCATGTATTACCAGAAGGTTTTGTAACACCAAGAGGATTGATTAGTATTCTGCTATACTATAATTTGCCAGAAAGCATCAAGCTACCAGAAATTGGCACCTCATTTTTATTCTTAGTGGTATTGGGGTCGAGCTTGGTAATGAGTATTGGGTTGATGACCAGCAAAAGGGTAAAAACTAGTATATTAGATTAGCGTTTACGTGCTGAATATGAACTCGATTAATGTATTTCTCTAATTTTTTATAGCGTTTTTTGAATTTATTAGCATCACCATCTATATTTAGAGTTAGTTTGGTATTTGCAATTTCTGCTCCTACACCAGTTAAAGTTCCAATTACAGCTCCAGAAACTGTTAAAGCTCCTGTTAATTTGGCCATATCTTCAAAAGATTGACCTTCTTCATCTAAAGACCAAATGGCTGCACCAACAGCTAAACCCGCAACTGTACCGGCACTTGCGCCTTCACCAATGGTTAAACCACGTTTCCTTATTTTTACCTTAACTAAATCTTCGGTTCTAAAAATAAGGTAATTACCTTTATAATCTTCTATAGCTAAGCCTTCTGGAGTTACTTTTTGCAATTTACCTTTTACACTTTGGTATTTTTTAGAAATCACCTTAATCTCGAAATCGCCAGTTTGTGCTTTAACAATTAAACCGATAAATATACCTAGTGTAATTAACAATAAACGTTTCATTAACTTCCCATTTCTAATATTTTATCAAACTCAGTAGCCTTTAAGGGCATAACAGATAAACGTCCTTGTCTTACTAGTGAAATATCTTTTAGGCTTTCTTCTGCTTTAATCTGCTCTAGTGTTACAGGTTTATCTAAAGCTTGCACAGGCACTAAATCTACTACCACCCAATTGGCATCAGCTGTTGTGGGATCTTGATAGGCTTCTTTAACTACCTTAGCAATACCAACTACATTTTTGCCTTCGTTACTATGGTAAAAAAGTACCAAATCGCCCTCTTTCATCTCTCTGAGGTTGTTGCGAGCTTGGTAATTACGAACACCATCCCAAAATGTACGTCCATCTTCATTAAATTTCTCCCAACTGTATTTAAAGGGTTCGCTCTTTACTAGCCAATATTGTGGTTTATTCATTGTTTAAAGGGGGTTTTTAGTATGGTTGTTGACAAAACCGTTGACAAAATCGATGCAAGGCAATTCTAGCCCAAAAAGTTGGTGAAGTTCTGATTTGACTAGCCAATATTGTGTTTTTTGCATGTTTAAAGCGGTTTAAAGGGCGTTTTTTCTTCGATCGTTGACAAAACCGTTGACAAAAATACTGACAATCCCTTTGACACCTCCGCAGAGCATACGATTTAAACTTTCAAAATTTAAACAGTATGAAAACGAGCAATGCCAAATCACAGTCCGAAAACCATTTCATCAAGGAATGGAACGGAACGGAGTTCTTTCTATCGATCCCTGCAAAAATAACACATTCCAACAAACCTTTCATATATTTTTATTGGCCCGATCCGGACAACTATGCAATTCCCGACAGGGCAAGAAAAGGAGGCGTTGGAGGGGTGAACGATAAGAGGATAGCGATCAAAAAGAAAGCCGTAGCTGCTGTTGATGCCATTATCCAGATGCTTGGCAGGGGATGGAACCCGTTTACCAATGCCTATGTGGATCTGGGCGTGCAGGTTGACCTTACCATGCTAAGCCCAGTTTCAAAATGCCTGGACGTCTGGCTCGAGCACAGGCAGGAGCGCCGCAACAGCCAAATGATCGGAAAGACTGCCTTCAAGAACAACAACATCGTGGTCAGGCACTTTAAAAAATGGCTCGAGGCAAAAGGGTTTACAAACCGTAAGATAGGCACTTTCAATGCGATTGACATCGATAATTTCCTCGGCTATAAGATGAACGAGCTAAGTTGGGGAAAGGTGACCTACAACACCTACCGTTGCGACATGTGCACCTTTTTTTCCTATCTCAAAAAATTCAAGGTGATTCCGGAGAACCCGGTCAAGGAGTCCGTTAAGAAAAATACCAGGCACGACAGCTCAAGGTTTGCCATCTATGAAGAGGATGAGCTGCAAACGGTGGTAAGGCTGATGGAGGGCGATCCGGTTTTTTTCGGCCTATACGTTGCATCTAAGATGCTGTACCTATATAATATCCGTCCTGTGGAAATGACAAGACTGCAGGTAATGGACGTGGACTGGATCAAAAGGAGGCTTACCCTGCCGCCACACAAGACAAAGAACGAGAGCGAGGCGATTTTTGAGCTCAACGATGAAATGTACGACCTGTTGGAAAAGCTTGTCGGCAATGCGCCAGATGAATATTTTATATTTGGACATCGCTGTAAGACTTCATCCCAGCAGATCGACGACCAGTACTTTACCCAAAAGTTCCGCTATTTCAGGATCAAATACAGCATCAGTACCAAGCTGAAATTCTATGCGCTCAAGCACAGCTCCAATTTTTATGACCTGGAAGATGGCGTGTCTTTCTATTCGATCATGGAAAAGAACAGGCATGCCTCCCTTCAGGTGACCAACGACTATATCCGTAACAGGCTGCTGAAAAAAATCGTAAGGCCGACGCTGAACAACAGGTTCTAAGAACACCGGCACTGGTTAACCCGGAGCAGTTAATAGTGGAGTCGCGCCAAAAAAAAGCAGCCCGATCGTGGACTGCTTTTTTATCAGATGTTGTTCTTCTCACAGAACCTTTCAACGCTAAAGGAAGCCCCCCATCCCAAAAAACTCCCTTATGTTCGTCCTCAAACTTATCGGTCATTTCCCTCGCCAGCTCGTACATCCCCTCCCTGCCCTGACAGGCAAAACGGATATTGGAGTGCGAAAACGGCTTTGAGGTATCAAGGCATCTTACCAGTTCGAAATGCGTTGCGTTCCACGAATCAAATCCGTTGACAAACCGCTCGCTTTGCGAAATTTCAAGACCATTTTTCTTTGGCTCAAAATCATCGAGCCATTGCTCCGCCTTTTTAGGGGGTAGACCATCGGTCAATATTGCCTGTTTGTTCAGCACCTTAAATACATGAACTGAACAATAGTAAAAAGCGACTTTCTTTAACTGCCCCTTTTCCATTTCAAATTGACCTCGCAACCTGTGGATATAATTTTCCTTTTCAAGACCATCATTGATAGCCTTGATTTTTCTCTTGAAGAAACTAACTGTGTATTTCATAAAACAAAAATTAAGTGATAAATGATAATCGCCTTGTAGCGAATGGTAGCCGAACCTTTGAAAAAGGCGAGGCTTTGGGGGTTCGCCAAAAGGCGAACCCGTTTTGCATTATATTTGGACAGACGTAGACCTAAAGTCTGCAAGGCTCAAAAATAAACCCCGATGCTGGAGTACGCCCAAACGGAACATCGACCACAATAGCGATGCGCCCATATTGGACAGCACCGAATTGATGAACAAATCCTGCTTGTTAAGCGCCTGTGCAAGGGAACAACTAGGCTCGTTATTTTCCGTCTGCATTTCCATAAGATTTGGGTAGGCTTTGAAGATGTCGGCTAGCGCTTCAACGGTAATGAACTTTTTTGAATCGGGCTGTTTGATTTCCCCTATCGTTGAGAGCCACACCTGCCCCGAATCCCTACCGTTGCCAAGGTCAAGCCAATACATCGGTCTATCCCTGCTAGAGCCCATATCATTCAGACCTTTAAAAAATTCCGAAATTTCCTTTCTAGCGGAAACCGTGTCCACGCAGGAAATGGTAATATTAGCTAGCTGATTTTTAGCTAATGAACCGCCCTCGAACTTCTGCGCTACCGCTTTCCAGTTGGTGCCGAAAAAACGGTTTACCCGATTGATGAGGGCAACTGCCTTGTTCATTCCCAGTTCATGTTCGCTGAACAGTTGCCTACCAAGATTTGATTGTTCGACGGTGTCATGGTCGAACAAGCGGACTGAAATTCCGCAATGCCCTAACCCGTTGAGCGCATAGTTCATTCTTGCAAGGGCAGTCAAAAAACTGCTTCCTGTTCCACCTGCCCCGATTAGGTTGACCGAAATCGGATTGGTCGGATTGAGCAGATAGGGTGGCACGATATGTACTTTTTGTTTCTGCTTTTTCATCTTAAAATATCGATTAGGTTTTTATCTGTTTTCTTTAACTGACTGGTTGGAAATGGCTCGTCCGTTCCAATCAGCGAACGCCATATTCCTATCAGTTTATCGCTCCCAGCTATGGTGTGGGAAAAAGAACTGTCAAAGAAATAGTGTTCCCATAACCCTGTAAACTGCGAAACCGAACAGTTCTTGGGTATATCTATCCTCACGCTCCCCATACAGACCGAACCGCTATCGTACACATTCAGAAATGGAGCGCAGAACAGTTGTGACCCTGCATCGGGTCTGCCCTCTGTCTTTATCGCCCATACCCAAAGTCCATGCCTTGTGGCTTTCCAAACAAGGGCAGGGATATTTGCCCTGCCATCTGAAAGTCCAAGTTCAGCCTTGAAGAACAGGTTGACCGTTTGTGCAGGGGTATGCCAAACCATAAATCCGTTGCGCTCAAAATTGATGTACAGCATATTTTCGGGAAATAGGTCGACGGCATTCAGGTAGGATGCCTTGAGTTCCGTTGAACTGTCGAGTGCATCTGCAAGTTTTTGGCTTTCCCTTACCGATAAGGGGTGGGCATTGATTGCCATGCCCCTATCGTCCATATCATAGCATTCCACATAGCCGTCATCTTGTTTGTTTGCATAGAATACAAGAGCCTTTACTGGTCGCAAGTGGTCATTAATCAAATTCGTTAAATCTTTCATTTCTTTAAATCAATTACGTTATCGGTCAGCTCATGGAGCAATTCGCAGAGCCTTTTCTCAAAATCGTGTTCGTGGTGCAAACCATCTTGCGGTGTATCAAAGTATTGGAATGTGGTGGGTTCTTCCATCTGTCCGCATTCATTCAGTTCCGCATTCACGTAGTCCATGAGTTCCTGCTTGACAGGGAAATCGAAGTCCCAAAAAAAGTGCAGGTACTGCTCCACCCTAATCACTCCATCGTTATAGTCATCCTCATTGGCTATCGGACATATCCTATCATGGATATTCCGTTTGGGAAAGTCTTGGGACAGTTTCAAAAACCCCATAGCGGTCTGCAAGAAATCACTTTGCCCTTTATTTTGGGGTCGGTAATTTTTCACCCTGCGCTCAAATTGCTTGACATGGACTAGTTCGTTCAGCATCGCAACGCAAACTGCCCCCTGCTCTTTGATAAAATCCAAATGACTGGTGATATAGCTGTAATATTCCTCGTCCCTATCGGGGTCTTCCTCGTACAGGTACATTTCTTCAATCATTTCATAGATACCCCCTAGATAGGAATAGTTCTCTCCGTAATGGGCAATGCCCACAAAGCGGAAAAGGTAACTGTACACCGAGAGCAAAAGGTCGGCAGTCGGTAGGTCGTTAGCCAGTAAATAGAAAACAACTTCGGTCGGCAGATAGAATAGCGTGTTTCGGTTTGAGAAACTGTGGACGGTGGCAAGCCTAGCTTTGCTAACCTCGTCCTGTAACAAACGAAGTTCAACCGTATTATCTTCCACTTCCAACGCTTTGGAAACTACCTTAAAGCATTTGCCGATATTCAATGGATAGGGCAAATCCTTATACTGCTCGACAACTATCCCATAGCATGAACATAGATTTTCTACGCTCGTGTAAAACCCTTTTGTAATAGCTTCGGCATCCGACAGTTCGCTATGCTCACTCGAAAGCAGGGGATAGAATTTCTGCCCTAGAAAAGCAATTCGATGAGCGCAAGCGGTGCGCTCTTTGGTCTTGCCTTTTCCAAGTCCCTTTGTTCTAGGGGTCTGTCGAACCCTCCGACTTCCCTTGTGAGTTTCTGATGTAGTTTCCATTGCGCTGAATTGGTTTTTAGGTTAACGATCCTTGCCTTTTTCATCCCTTTGTTCCTAGTGTGGTCACAAAAGTGAAGCGGATTTCATCGTGCTTTACCTCGGGTCCGTCCACCCTTGCATTGGTCAAGATGGGATAGCTTCCCGAATAGAAGTGCTTCACCTGTTCGGGGGTAAAATCGCTGTTGGGGTCAATGAGTTTAAGTTCGTTTCCATTGTCGTTATGAACGAACACCCTTTTTAATATTTCTGTAAGTAACATGGCTTAAACTTTAAGGTTACAAAAGGGACAATTGTTGGCTCTTGCGCTCGAGTTCGGCTTTTGCCTTTTCGATGTCAGCCTTTTTATCGGGAAAATCTTCGGGGGAAGGCAGTTCTAAAAGTGCATGTTCGTATTTACAGGCTGAGTCCAGTTCTTGAACTTTTTTCATTTTTTCCTCGTAGACCTTTTTGCTATCGGTCGTCCCCTCTGCTTTTGGCTTTGCAGTTTCGGTCTTAGACTTTGCCTTTTGTTCCAATTGCGCTTTTGCATCTTCAATTGATTTTTGGTAGGCTTCCGCATTGGCAAAAAGCGAAGCGGTGTCTTTTACAGGCTGTGCAATGGCAGGAAAAAAGCCCTCGTCCAGTTCCTGCGGCGTTCCCCGAAACACCATCGGGGAAACAGCGGTCTTTGTGCTTTCCGCTGATTTATCGGCAAGTAAAACCGATACACATAAGGTCTTATCGGTCGAGAATTCTGCGGTAACTATCCATTTACCCTGCGGATGCAAATGGGCAATGGCTTGAAAAAAATTAGTTTTCATAATATCTGTCCTTAAATGTTAAATAAATCCTTGTACCCTCCCTTATCGGGAGATACCCTTTTCTTAAAATAATGCCCTCGATGATTTCCTCCGCCAGTTTAACGGCAATACAATCCTCCAAAGTCATGTGCATTTGGTCGAGGTTATCCATCGTTCTTAAAATCCGAGCAAGTTCATGCCTTGCAAGGCGTTCGGTCATTTCGCTTAGTATCGGCATATCAAATTTTTGTGGGGGCATGCTCGCCCCCTAGTTTTAATCAGAAAGACTATCCAAAATACTTTTAGCTACATTATAGGCGCTTTGGTTGATATGACGTTGCCATGCCCCCATCGATGGCGACCAACGAAAGCCCGAATGCTTCAAGGTGGAAATGATTTCCTTTGAGGGTTTGCCGTCAAAAATAATTTGCAATCTCCCTGCTTCCCTGTTCTCAAAAAGCCTTACCCCATTGATAACGTTGTCTATGGCGGGCTTTAGTTCCTGTGCAATAAGTATATCAATGCGTTTTTTTATCCTCCTGCGCTCGGCCGAATTATTGGAAAACTTGAAATGTTCAAAGCCAATCGAGCCAAACCGACCGCTAGTGAGTTCCTCCCACATTTCAATGCTTGCCATCGGCAGGGTCAAAAAACCCTCTTTGTTTCTTTTTTTGATAAATACATTGGCTTTTTTCATAAACTCCGCACTTTGCTCAAGTCTCTTTAATTTGGCTTGAAGTTTTTCCAGAGCGTAGGGGTCGTCAGAAGAAATGGCATCGTTTGATTTGATACTTTCTGCTTTACCCTCATAGTACTCCGCTTTTTCCATTGCTTGAATGGATTTTCTTCTCGTACCGTCAATTTTACCTCTGTACCTGCGGTCTGATTGTTCGCTATGGTGTCCAACCAAAATCGGTTGTCCCATCGGAATGACATCCGCCATTCCATTCGCCTTTTGCCAAAGCTTTTCACTTTCGCTTGCGTTTTTAGCGGCTCTGTTTTCTGCATTGTCTATGCGCTTTTGTTTGCGCTGTTCAAAATCGTGTTTCATAACTATTAACTTTTTATATAGTAGTTCTTACGCCTGTTTTCGCTGATGACTTCCGCCCCATATTTCGCCCTTATCTCCTCAAGAGATTTTTTTCCGCCCTTGCTCACTTTATACTCACCTGTGCGGAAATACCAAGCGAGTTTTTTGGAAGCGAAGAAATAGCCCGCATTTTTTAAGGTTTCCCTGTGTTCCCTCGTTTCACCCGTTACCCAAATCCAGTAGCCGACAAGCTCAATGGTTATATCCTCTAAGTGGATAATCTTTTCAAGTGCTTTCCTGTAGGCTTCTGATTGCAGGATTTCCCTTTCCACTTCTTCAGCCGACAGATTTTCCCCTTTGATAACCTTGGCTGAGGCAAAAGCATATTCTTTGTTGATTTCCTGCATCGTGTGGGTATCTCCGCCCAAATCGGGATGGTGTTGTTTTGCTAACCTCTTATATGCCCCCTTGACCTCGTCAAGACTTGTGCAACCTGCGAACCATTTCATAGGGTCTTTTAAAATGGCAAATCATCCTCTACGCTCGGCACATCATCAAACGAGGTCGATGGCTTGATTGCAGAATCCTGCGCAACCGCCTGTTCCATTGGTACGTTTTCCCGTTCTTTTGTTGCTGCTGTTTCTGCTTTGGGGGTCTGCACTGTGCTAGATTGCCCTGTACTCCCGAAACGTTTGATTTCCGAAACATGGAATGTTAAGGATGCCCTAGCTTCCCCTGCCCTGTTAAGATAGGCGTTCACCCCAACCCTGCCATAGATTTGGATAAGGCTTCCCTTGGTGAGGTATTCGGCTATTCCCTCATTTCTCCAATACGAGCATTCAAAGAATGTAGCAATCTCTCTGCGCTCGTTACCGCTTCGGTAGCTGTCATTCACAGCTATAGAAAACTCTACTACTTTTTTGTCCCCTTGGACAGTTTTTACGACCGCATCGGCGGTCAATCTTCCTGTAATTTCCATCACATTGATTTTTAAATAAAAAATTGAACATTTGTTGTCCTTTCAGTCCAGTCCCCACAAATTTTTCCGGAGGAAGGGGTAAAAAGACAGCATATCATGACCGTGACCTTATAAGCCAGCGGAGCACTATAAGTCCCGAAGGGTGGACGGCAAAGCCGGACATTATGCGTGCGCAGCTGGCGGAGGTCACGAACATCGCGTCCTTTTTACCCCTCCGATCGGAAAATTCAAAAAAGAGGTCTTTAACTGTAATGGGGCAGACCTGATATGGGATAAGAAAGGTAAAGCGACATTGCTTAAGCGCTATGCCGGTAGCTCAATAGAATGGCTAGGAGAACCGTCCAAAGAATTAAGGCGCCTAGCAAGTTCGACAACTGCTAGTATCGCGCTGGAACGGATATTCCCTATCTCCGGGACACTTTTCAGCTTCCTTGCCTTGGCCAGGGCAATACCCTTTAAGCCTCCGCATTCTTTCAGAATACTACGGGCAAGCGATAGTGACTGCTCATCGGTTAGCCCGGCACTAAAAAGTAGCGAGATGAGTTCCTCGTCTGCCAGCGAACTGGCACCAGTCAATTTCATTCGCTCTATTGGCCTTAAGGTAGGATCCGGTATTGGGTATTCGAGCAGTCCTGGATTATCCATAGCCCTAGCAGCTGGTTCTCTAAGCTGTACGGCTCTCATTTCCAAAAAGGCAGCATGATGGCAGATGGAGGAAAGGGCTTGTATCACAAGCGGCAGATCCCTTAAAAAAACCACTATCCTGTTTCGCTGATAGGAGCCGTCTCGCTGTTTTTCACTACAGCTGATCTGCAAGAAGAGGTGGCCTCTTCCGCTCTGTTTAAGATCAAAAAAATAATGCCTCATCGGATTGGATGGAAAGGCTTCGCTGTACATCATCGTAGTTACCATAACAAATTGATTTTGGTGAACAGCAAAGGTGGAAAGGAGTAAAAAATTTAGTCGGTTGGAAAACAAGTTACCCGTTACAAACGTTTAAAAATCGGATAGATACCTGATTATCAGATGTAATATGGCAAAGCTAACCTATGTTTTCGATCGAAGGTGCGAGTATAAGGGCTGCGCAAAAGAACTCTTCGGACGCTCCGACAAAAAGTACTGTAACGATGAATGCCGGAACCGGGCCAACAGCGTTAAGCGCAGGAGCGATGCTTGGGGAGAGGACAAATGTGTTTATGAGATAACCCGGGACCTGCGACGGAACCGTTTGATCATGAAATCATCTGGTGTATTCCTTGACAGGACCAAAATCGTAACTCGGGGCTGGATGCTGGACAAGGGATATAACTTTGAATATCACACCAACATCATGCACACTAAAAAAGGAGACTACTACTTCTGCTACGAATTCGGCCACATGCTATTGGGAGATGGAAAAGTGCTAATCGTTATGACCGACAGGTATATTGAATTCAAGACCAGGGTACACGGTCATCCCGATGATTTTTAGCCCATTATGGGAACCAGCTATAGATCCTTTGGTTTTCTAAGGGGCGGTTCGATCGTATCCCAACGGCTTCGGATCTCTTCGCAATTTATCTGGATAGATTCAGCTAAATTGCTGGTTTCAATACCCCGATAAATCTTTCCGTCCACTACATCTATAACCATACAATCCTTAGCATCGGTTTTAATTTTATGTTTTGCATGAAAAAATTTTTTCAGCACAAAGAGCATATGTTCAGCTTCTTCCTTTTTTAACGCAGCAGCAGTAAAGTTAAATTTGATAAATCCAGCAATGGTCAAACCACTATCGGTAGAGCAAATCAAGTCAGAAACCGCCCCGACACTTACTCCAGCAATGCTTGTTGCATCCTTCCGCATGTGCAGGTTACTATTTAATACATACCTCTTCAATATCGGAATGATTATCCCAGATATCTTGGACATCGCTTCAAGAGCTGAAGCAGAATAGATTCGATTTTTATGTTCGTCTGTCTTTCCGTCATAAGCCTGTGCTTCTTTTCTTAGCCTTATGGCGTGCCTGGAAAACTCCTCAAAATGAACATCATGTTCATCGTCGTTGAAATTGCTTGAAAAGGCCGCGCAGATGATCTTCCTTGCAATTTCATGATACCTTGGAATATAGCCGCCAGGATATTTGCTCTTTTGTAATACCGTTTCTCGTACTGGCAGGCTTGCAGTACAAAACTTCGCAAATTGTTTCAGCGACATGCGTGGTGCAATTACAATTCTCTGGACTTTAACTTTTACTTCAACTTCCTCTTCTATCATCATGTTCTATCTAAAATTTATTCTTGGATCTGAGTGACAAGGACTTACTAAATGACCGATCATCCTTACCAATTATTAGTAAAGATAATGCTACTAAAGTTTTTAGCATTACAAAGTTGTTAACATATTGTTGTATATCAACATTTTAGAAGCTATCATTCTGCTTTAATCAGTTCGAAAATCACGGCATGATACTGCTTGACCAAAGTTTTTGTGTTATAACCGGCTGTGAACAACTTATGGGAATGGTGAGCAAAAAGAAAGCGGAAAAAACCAAAGGCTTTTCCCGCTTATCTAAATTAACGCTCTCGAAATATTAAACGCATTGTTTAACAATATGTTTTACCTAACTTAAAAATTACCAAGTTTGTCTATCTCCAGCCGATCCCGGTGCAACATTATCCAAGATATCTGAAAGCATATGGACATTATAGTCAAGGCCCAACGTGTGGATATGGTCAATAGTACGCTATCGGCTTCCTGTATCGTTACAATCTTGTAAAAATTTCTTTATTGTCAATGTTTTATGAGCATTTGAGCGCATAATTAAAGTTTAGGATTATAAATTTATTGCTATATTAGTATTAGCAATTATAATTTCTATCATGGCGCCTCTCAAAACCCTGAAATTCATAGTTGGAGTATTGTCTGTCGTAGTACTCCTATCCTGCAACCGCTTCCAAAACAAAGAAAGCTTGCCCAAGTCGGCTAGTGATACTTTAGCAGTAGAAACGAAAGATTCGAACTCAGTATCGGATAGTGCTGATATGACCAAGAATACTAGTATAAAAAGCCTCGTGGCAATTAATTGCGAGGAAGATCCAGACAATCAGCAACTAGCCATTATTCAAGGGCTCATTCAACAAATTAAGCAGCAAACAAATGATAATTCATTTTTGCCAATGGGCTATAAACCTCCAAATTGTCCCATGAAACCCATGCCAGATTGTAAAAGTATCTTTAAAAAGGTTTCTAGTTATCTTAATGAGTATTCAACCGAACTTACTTTTTGTATTGTCGACACCGATAGTTGGCTTGCAGGAATTGATATGTCCAGTAAGGATCGACATATGTTCATCTCTTCAAAGTTCTTTAAAACTGAGGAAGACGAACAGCTGAGAAGTTTGATCCACGAAATACACCATTTACAGGGTAATTTGGCTCAGCATCCCCATAAATCTGACTGTTCCTATTTTGATAATGATGCTTTACGGGCGGAGCATTGCCTAACAGGGGCGGTCAGTTATAAACCTACAACCCTGTCTAGTTGTTCTTCAAATGGTAGCGGATTATTCATTATAGAAAACTAAATATGAAAAACTTCATTATTTTATTCGTGCTTTTATCTTCTACTTGTATTGGACAAGAAGTTACCACTGCTCCCGTGAGCACCAGTAAGCCGGTGGGTTTTCAGCTTATTGTGGACCAGGATGCTTTCGTTAAGGAGTTTAACAAAGATCGTGATTATACTATGGGACTGCAATTAACCTGGACTGGACAAAAACAAAAACATAATTTTGTGAGCAAACTGTTCGGCTTAAAAAAAACTGATTATTACTCTAAAAATTGGGCTGCGTCTTTTGCCTTTAGCGGCTTTACACCCTATGCGCTAGAAAACGATCTTGTCGATAAATCTGACCGCCCCTACGCTGCCTTAACGTACTTATCAAAAGCCGGTCTTTATAATTTTAAGAGGAAAACAATTTTTAAAAACCTCCTTGGAACCAGCAAATTTAAAGGGAGCCAATTTTTCAAATCTGCTACCCAAGTAGGATTCATGGGAAAAGGAACATCAAGAGCCGCTAAGTTTATACAAACTGCTGTACACTCTGGTCAACGTTCCGTTGCAGAGAATCCCAATGATGCTCGTCCAGACCCATTGGGATGGGAGTATGCCATAGCAAGTAAAAATGATATTGCACTGGTGGTTAATTACGGTGCTGAGTATGGATATGGAATTGAATATCGGATAGGGACCAATGGCAAATTTCTTGCACCCTTGCAAGCGATGATAAAACCCTTAGCGGGCTTCGCAGCCGGTAATCTTTATAACTATGGTTCGGGTGGCGTACAATTCCAATTTGGTTTCTTCAGCACCAGCATATTCAATGGAACAGATTTTTCGGCAATTTTTGATGCACATGAAACCAAAGGCCTTTTTGAAGTTTCCCTGACCGGCGAATACAATACTCAATTTTGGCTGCATAATGCTACACTTAACGGGATTCTATTAAATAATAAAAATGATGTTTATCACTTGACATACAACCAAATCGAACCTATCACCTCTTATTACAGTTATGGATTAGAGTTATCATATAAAAGGAAATTTAGCCTGGGCTATTCAAAAGTAATTCGTTCTAATGTAATGAAAGATGTCCTTAGAGAACAGGTTTTTGGCCGCTTGTCCATAAGAATTGGGATTTAAACACTATTCAAGCTTGGTCCGGTCTTATTTACCTCCCCAAACAATTGAAGTTAACTATTTGGCTTTCCGTAGCCAAGTGGCTGCATCTTCTTTAACCTAATCTATTTTTGAATTTTCAAAATGCTCTCATACATACCATTTCTTTGTATGTCATTTTAAAGCAGTTTTATCTTTTAGAATCCCCCATTTAAAAAAAAACGATATCTGCGAAAGAAAAGAGGCTTATCGGTCGAAAACAAAAAAGCTTCCGACCAGCGGCCGGAAGCTTTCAATCTCTCATTAATCATAAAATAGAGGTTGATTACTTTGCGTTTTTCTTTTCCGTTACCTCAGCGCGTATCGTCTGAGCCAGATTCTTCAAATCCTGCATGCCTTTTCTAACCCTAGTACCAGCAGCGGCATTGCCGTTTTCATAAAACTTTACTGCATCTGCTTCCACTGAGGCAACCAACGCTTTTACTTTTCCGAAATTTTCCATTTTAAAAATTTTAATAGTTTATATTTAGTTTAGACAGCTAAATTAATAAAAACCTTTAAACGCCCAAACCTTGCTCCTGCTCTTTTTTCACCGACTTATCCTTACCTACCGAAACCTCAGGGATTTTCTCCTCTTTCATGTGCTCTTCACGTTTGATCGACTTGCCTTCGAGCGAATATAAGTTAACCTGCTTGAACTCTGGAACCGCTTCCACCAAAATGGCTTCTTTCTTGCCCCCTAGATCAACGGTCACCACCGCACGATCGCCGTTCATCAACGTAGCCTCTAGTTCAGCTCGTTTATCCGCCGAACCCAGTTCCTTGAAATCAAACCTATCCAACACAGCAGAAAGATCAAAACCATAACCTTCAGTAAAGTTCTTGGTCCTTAAGTTCCCACCCTTATCTCTATCTCCGTCAAAATCCAGCTTCACCCAGGCCGAATACTCCTTGTGCTGAATATCCAGCATATCCGCACGATATACCGAGCGGCCCGCCAGTAAATTAAGTCCCTGCTCCAGGGTAAAGCCGTTTCCTTTTTCTACGTAACAGCTCATCGCTGGCGCAGGATCTTTTAAGGTCTTGTAGAAAGCTGGATCTAAATTGATGAGCTTCCCATCGCCCATGGTAGCCAGTTCCTTAGAATCAGCCAAAGACTTCCCTACATACAGCTGTGCTGCCCCGCGGATATGCTCGGAAGCAACCATACGTGCATTGAATTCTCTTACCGCAAGTGCAGGCATCTCAAACTCCTTTAACACCACTTCCTCGCCCTGGCGCTGCGAGGAAACAAAATACTTTTCGCCCGGAGCCAGTGGCGGCTGGATCTCTTTGACCAGATCAAACTTGTTGAAATAATAATACTCCGAAGTCCTGCTCTGATTGAAGTGAAGCGCCATCTCCACCCTTCCCTTTTCACCTTGCAGTTCGTCGTATAAAATAAACTTCGGCTCACCAGCCGCCATTTTGGCCTCCATTTGACCAATCAACTTCTCGTTAAAGCCGAGTTTCACCATCTCCGCTTTCAAATTCTCTAAATTCTTTGCTTCCATCATTTTTAATTGTTGTGGACGGGCCGCAAGGTCCAATAGCGAAACCAGCCTGTCCAGGTTATCTAAATTTTAACTTCTATCACATCGCCCACATCCTTTCGTGCTGCCAGCACATCCAGCCATCTGAGCAAATTGTACACATCCACCAGCTGATAGCGCTGTGAGCCATGCATGTATTCCTCCAAGCCTTTTCCAGGTGCCTCATAAAAAAGCAAGTCCGCCCTCACCAAATGCTCTTTTTCTTTTGGAAAAGCCACCAGGGTATAGCCCTCATTGAAAGCGAGCTTCAAGTGTGCATATGCATCACCAAAATCTTCCCTCAAAAAGCGGATCATCGCCCTAGGACTTATTTACCCGAAGCAGCACCTTCTCCCCAGCACGAAGCTTCACCCGAACCACCTTCACCTTCCTGGAAAAAAGCGATTTGGCCGCATCGATTCCCGCACCAGCCACTTGTCCCGCAACCCCATCCATGCCATACACCGAAATTCCCGAAACAGCATCAACGGCACCAGCCGAAGCTACATCGCCCACTATCGCATCACGTGCTGAAAGTCCAGGCATCCCGTCCATCCCGTATACCGTTAAATTCACAGGGATGATCAGCTCGCCCAAACGAATGTTCTTAATGTCCAAAAGCAAACGTTGATTAACGATCCTGCATAGACCAAAGACCGAATGCCCCTTGGGCACCACTACATTCTTTAATACGACTGAATCCAACAGCACCAAACGAATGGTCGAACCTTGCACCGCCTTGAGGTTATCGGCCAGTTCCGCAGGCACCGCCAAAAACTCCTTTTCCACCGCATTTCCGTAAATCTTCTCAGCCACCTTTCCCTGCGCCCTAGCAGGGTTCTGGATATCCATGATCTTTTCCAACAGCCCGTCCATTTGTTCCATTTCCGGGTCCGTTCCCTTATCGGCTTTCATGGAATTCATCAACACTTCCAGCCGGTCGACATCAGCTTTCATCGAAGTACCATCTGCCTTATTTGGGGCGGAGGTATAAGCTGAGCTTTTTCCATTACCACTAACCGGAGCCGGTGAATTGATTTCCTTATGCAACAAAGCAAGTTTTGCATCGATTTCAGCTGTTTTATCCGATCCTGCTTTGCCATTAAAGCCCAAACCTCCAGCTAACCTATCCCCTCCACCTACATCCGATGTATCCTTTGCCTCCTTCTCATAAAAACCCATTTTGTCCACAGGTTCGTCCTTTTTAAAGCTCGCATCGGGTAGTGAAGTATTGATTCCGCTTGCAACATGCTTTCCATCCGTATCTTCCTTTCCTCCCCCCATGGCATAAAATCCTAATGCCAAGAGTGGGGTGACCAGTAGTGGCAACAGTAGCAGCACTTTTCGTTTATCCCTTTTTTGTGTTTCCATAAAAATTGATTTTAATGATTAAATAATTGAATTGATTTTCTTTAAAATTGCACCCCAACGACCAGCCACAGGCACCATAGCCCAAATCCAAGCCCCAAAACCGATAGGATTAAAATGATTTTGTTCCTTCCTATTTTTAAGGCTCGGGCGTTCAGCCATTCGGCCGAACGTTGCTGGGCTCTTAGCAAAGCGTTAGCGATGCGTCCTGCTGCCTGCTCTTGATTTTCATTTAGCGGCTTTTCTATTTTTCGTTTGAACAGTCCCATACCTTAGCGCTTGATGACATCCTCATTCAAAAGCGTCTCCCATTTCTGGATCAGAAACCCGTGAGGATTATTATCCGACCTTGAAACGTTGCGCACAAAGCCCTTGGTCACAAGCTTTCTTTCCACCGTCGAAGTGGACCGAATCAATTGCTGGCTCGCATAACAGGTGAACCCATAGGGATAGACATCCAGGTCCAGCGACACCGAATCGACCTCGATCTCCTGGGAAATGTTTGCTGAGATCAGCCCTGAGAAATACCCCTGCTCCTTTAAGTTGTCATAGGCCTTTTTCGCGCTTCCGTCGGCTAAATTCAGCGCTAGGCCAATATTTCTTGAAATCACCTTTTCATCCGGGTCGAGGGTAAAAAACCAGTGGTGGAACATCTTGATGTGATCGCGAAGTTCTACTCCGATATTGTCCTTGCGCTGGGCTGAGAAAGCCTCTAGCGCTTTGCCATTAGCCAGAATATAGACCTTTCCACCAGCCTCTCTGACCAGCTCAAAGCTTTTCCAGATGGCAAAGCCCGAAACCAGTACGCAGGCAGCGATCAGAAATAGGCTGAAGCGCTTTATGTGGCTGACGGCCGTATCGATATTTTTAAATTGTGTAAACATGATCTTGAATCTTAAGTCCTTAACTCATTGATTTTAATTAGGGGCTTGGGTGGGAAGCTGAGCTTCTTTTCCCAAGCCCCAAACCTTTACGACTAATATTTATTTCCCAGAAAGTTTATCCCGTTGTGCAGAATTCCCACTATTTCCATCAGCGAAATAATCTCCCTGAGAAGCACCGGCATACCCCTGGCTCATCAGCCTGGCTCCATTGCCCAAGGCATCGGCTGCCATACCCGCTCCTGCTGATCCCGCACCCATGGCAGACCGAGACGAACTGGCCACAATCGTATTCACTTTCTGCAAGATCGAATTGCCCCCGCCGGCATGAACGATGTAATTGGCTACCGTCGGCACGCAGAAATAGGCTACAATCCCGATCACTAGGAATATTAAATACGCCACATCGGTCGATGAAAAAAACGTTTCTCCCTGGGAATCCAATTGTGAAATATCGATTTTCAGCATGTTCTCTTGAATCTTCCCTAAAATGCTTCCCAGGATATTGGCAATGGGCAGCCACATGAAAATGTTCACGTACCTTGCCACCCAGACCGTTAAACTCTGCTGGAACCCGTCAAAGACGGCAAAGCCGAATACCATGGGTCCCATGATGACCAGGATGATCAGAATGAAGGTCCGCACCACATTGATGCAAAGTGCAGCTGCTGCATACAATACTTCCAGTACCTCGGACATCCACTGCTTGACCGAATTACGGAACGCATAGCCTTGCTTTTCCATGTAAAAGGACATCGAGTTGGATACATATTCCAGCATGCCCTCACCCGAACCATCCGGATCTTTTGGATGGGTGTACTTGTACCAGGCTTCACGATCCCCCGAACCATCCTCCCCCACATACATCCGCCATTTTTTGGTCTTCTTCAATGCCGCCTCTTTCTGGGCTAGCAAAACTGCAATTGCCCGGTTGGAATCCTTCACCATCGCACCCGTTGCCGATACCGTTGGCTGCAACACCCCATTGAAAACGGCAATTACCATTGGGAACAATACAATCGCCATTCCCAAGGCAAAGGGCCGAAGCAGCGGATAGAAATCCAGCGGTTCTGCCGCCGCTAATTGCCGCCACACCCGAGAAGCGATATACCACATCGCCCCAAATCCTGCAATCCCCCTAGACACATCGATCAACTTTGAACAAAGCGGAATCATCTCCCTGTACACTTGGTCCAGCACCGGCTGCATCCCGTGCAAACTATCCGCAATCCCCTGCCCGTAGCAAACTGAAGGCAAAGCGGCGGCTAAAAACAGGGGACCAAACCCTGCAAACACATATTTTTTCATGATCTTTCTGATTAGTTAATCCTGCCCGTAATAGGCCCTTAACGAGCTGATCTCCCGCTTCTCCTTGAGTTTCTGGTGATACAACAAAACCGCCCGCTGGTTAAAGCTGCGAAGGAACACCAGTTTATCCTCGGTGTCTAAAAAGATCCGGTCAATTACTGCAAGCCTTTCCTCATCATTCATCCTTAGCTTACTTGAAGTCACCACCATCGCCAGATCCTCCAAATTCTGCAAGCTTCCCTCAAAAAGCCCTGAATACACTATAGCGATATACTCCAGCTCACCGGGCTTGAATACATCTGCCGAACGAAACGCAGCAAGCGCCGAGCGATACTCGGAAACAATCGCTTTCTGGTACTCCAGAATATCCACAACCCGATGGTACTTCTTTACCGCAGGGGAAACCACCATAAGCCCGTCCAAGAACACCTCATGCAACGAGAAATTCCCTTGGGCAATATTCTTTACCGAACCGTAGCCCTTGGACAGTACCTCATAGCCTTTTTTCATATCCGAAAGAATATTCTTCAGCTGGGACAGCTTTTCGGTATTGAGCAATAACTGCTTGGCTTCACTGGACTGCGCACCCACTCGCAGCCCAGCTATCACCAAGACAACCATCCAAAACACACTTAACCTAATGCTTTTCATATAACCTCCTTACCTGTTCTAAATCAAACCGATATCCTTTTTGATTAGCCAACATCCCCTGCACCTGCGCGCAGAAGTAAACGGAGAACTCTGCTTTGACCGCCATGGCTTCATGCACGAGTTTCAACCGTTCCAACCGCTCCGCATCGTTCATTTCTAATGAACCGGAAAGCACGGTATCCAGCAGTTCAGCTAAGTCGGCATCGCATTCTTCGATTACTTTTTTGCGGACTTCTTGAACATAATCTTTTGTGGCTTGGGTAAGGGCGGGGCTTCCAGCGAGTTCCCTTAGACCAGAGCGTATTTGCAATTGCATGGCCGCAATCTCGCCAACCCTGAAATCTTTTTTGACCACAGTACTCACCGTACTCAGCGCATCGAAGAACGCCTCGTGCAATTTAAACTCCCCATCGGTAAACCCCTTGATCGTTCCCCATCCCTCTTTCGCCAGCTGATACCCCTTACGCAGCTCCGAACCGTAGAGCTCCAAATAGGCTAATTGCTTCAACAGATACTTCTCCTGCGTCTTTTTCTGCCGAAGAAATTCTGCCGCCGTCTGGGCCCTAACGGAACCCGCGCATAATCCTAAACTCCAAATCACCAAAAGGAAAATAGCCAGATATTTAATTCTCGATTCCATACAATTCCTTTAAATGCGCAACCTCCTCTAGTGACTTGGCCCGCTGTATCGACACTAGACAATTCTCTCTGTTATATCTTTTTAAAGCCTGGTAATTCGCTTGCATGGCTTCACCTGCGGAAATGATGAGTTCCAACCTTGCCGCATCGCTCATCTGGGTCTTAAAGGAACTGACCACAACCAGCAGCTGATCCACGTTCTTCAGACTTTCATCCAAGATCCCCGTATACACCTTTTCCATCGCTGAAAGCTCTTCTGCAGAAAAGTGTTTATCCTTAGAAAGTAGCCCCCAGGCCCAGGAATACTCCCCAGCAATCTCTCCTTGCAATTCCATCAGATCCTTCACCCGCTTGTAATAGGCAATGGCTGATTTCACCTTCCACAATTCCTCATAGTACTGCCCGTATAGCTCCTTTTGTTTCTGCGTCCAGTCTGCAATCTCCCCCAACTTTAATTTCGATAACTGGTTCTCCAGTACTTTCTGCGCATTTTGCAGCCAGATGGTCTCGTTCTGCAAGCGCTGCACCTTCAAGTCCATCGCCTTGATTACTTTTTTTACCCCCGCCTTGATCACTTCCAATACCGCCAGCTGGGCATTGGCACCAGTGGGAATTCCCACGAACAGCGTCATCGCGCTGATCGGCAGGATTACCATAAACTTCTTCATCACATTCATATCTAAGTTCTTAAATCGTGTTATTTAATCTTTTCATACACGCGCCTGCTGACCTGCAAAGCCCCTCGATCTGGATAAAAGCTAATCACTTTCCCATGCCTTGATTCGGTCAAGGTTTTGGTAGCGGGGGAATAGGCGCAGGTCCAGACATCTGTTTCATATTCCCTGGCGCCAATCTGCCCGTCACGGATCAAGTTATATCCCGTTCGCCGAAAAATCTGATAATTATTTCCCTCGATCTTTTTCAGAATTAAAGTATCGCTTGCGACACTGAATTCTCCACCTGCCGAATTCACATAGGTTCCAGGCATGAAATCTCTCACCTGATCGCTAAAGCAGCTGGCTAAAGCAAAGCTTAACCCAAGCCCTACTAAAATTTTGAAAATCTTCATTTTGGTAATTTTTTACTCTAATACTATTTTACTTATCCCTTTCCTTTTTTGGGCTTGGGTCAGGGCGTGGTTTCTCCTCGTATCTCTCTTGCCAAAACCTCAATTCCCTTCTGGATTGATCCATACTTTTTCGCATACTCCTGCACCCGAACTTTCTCCTTTTCCTCGGTAGTATAGCAGAGGTATTCTTCCAATGAAACCTCAGTGCGGTAAACTTTACTCAGTTCCCCTCCGAGGGAAATGAATACCTCTTTGTACTTCCTTTTCGGATCATTCGCCTTATTCATCGAAAGGATCTGCGCTTTTTCCTTATCGGTCAATCCCAACAGTTCCTGTATCTCTAGGAACCTATTCTGGTATTTTCGCTGGTCGAGTAAAATCTTACAGTCCGAACTATTGATGATCGCATTTTTTACGATCGGAGAGGAAATGATATCGTCTACCTCCTGGGTCACCACGATAGCCTCCCCGAAATGCTTACGAACCGTCTTAAAGAGATATTTGATGTATTCGGCCATACCTTCCTTGGCAATAGCCTTCCAGGCCTCTTCCAAAAGAATTACTTTACGTATGCCTTTGAGCTTTCTCATCTTGGAAAGGAATACCTGCATGATCACTAGTGTAGTCACCTGGAAAAGGATCGCATTATCCTTGATCTGGTCCAGCTCAAAGACGATAAACCGTTCTCCGAGCAAATCCAGATTCTCCCTTGCATTCAACAAAAAGTCAAATTCGCCGCCCCTGTAATAAGGCGATAGCACATACAGAAAACTGGATAGATCAAAATCACGCTCCTTTACCACGGATGATTCCAGCACCGTGGTATAACTGTTCTGCAAGAACTCATAAAAGCTGTTAAAGCAGGGAAACACATCCGAACGCACATCTAGCCAGGAAAAATAAAGATTTAAGGCCGTGGAAATGGCCACGTACTCCGAGCGCTTATACGGTTCATCATCTTTCTTCCAAAGCGCCAGCAGCAACGTTTTCACGCTCTCTTTCATTTCGATATCCCGCACATCGCCCGCCCCGAGATAAAAGGGATTAAAGGCCAAGGGATTTTCTTCACTATAGGTAAAGTAATACCCACCTACCAGATCGCACAAACCCTTATAACTATGTCCAACATCCACGAGCAGCACATGCGCTCCCTGCTCATAGTAACTCCTCACCATGTGATTGGTAAAGAACGATTTACCTGAACCCGAAGGGCCCAAAATGAACTTGTTCCGGTTATCCGAAATCCCCTTAGCCATTGGTTCGTCTGAAATATCCACATGCACAGGCCTACCCGACAGCCGATCCCCTAATCGAATCCCAAAGGACGACACCGAAGACCTATAATTACTTTCCAGGTTAAAAAAGCAACACCCCTGCTCTAGGAAGGTATCAAAACTATCGTTCATCGGAAAATCGGCCTCATTGCCCGGAAGCCCTGCAAACCATAGCTGTGCCTGCCCATCTGTTTCCAGTTTCGCTACCGCATCGATCTGCGCCATGGCCGAACCAACCAAGTTTTTCAAATCGGCAAACTTTTTATCCTCCTCTGCCCAGCACAAAACGTTGAAATGCGATTTCACCGGCAGCCTGCCCGCAGCAATAGCCTCGTTCAAAAAATCATTCACCGCATCCCGGCTAATCGCATTCTCTCTGGAATAGCCTGATAAAGATTGCAATCGCAATTTCTTCGCCTCCAGCTCTTTCAAACGAACTCCCGCATCCCCCAGAAAAACGTACTGGTTATAAATGTGGTTGCAAGGCAATAGCTGGCCAAGGGGCGAGGCAAAACCTACCGAGAACTTGGTCCGATCGGTAGAATAGCGTTCGTAATTGGTCCGGCTACCCACCAAGGCAGGCAAATCCTCGGTATCCGATAGCGAAAACATCTGGCATTTTTTCTCCCCAACTACTATCCCACCCTTTAAATGAATATCACGGATCACCGAAGGCTCTCCCTCGCCCAAAAGAAAGCAATACCTTTCCAATACTCCCGGCACATTCGCCGTCCCCGCCAAATCATCATCCCTCAGCCTTTCCAGCCCCACAAAGCCAGAATCGGTCAATACCCGTGCAAACTGCCCTACTGAATCCAAAAAGTCTTGCACCAGTAAAGGATTTGTGGCTTGGGCCGGGGCGAGGCTTTTCCGCAAGACGTTCGAGTAGGCCGACGAAGAAAGCCTCCTCCCCACAGGCTTTTTCGTCAAGAACACATAACAGCTGTGATCTAAGCACTCCCTTTCGTTAAAGAACCGTTCACTCGATCGAGAGAGAAAACTATCACCAGCAGAGCTAAAATCAGCCCTGAACGTACTTTCTATGAAATAATCCTGCTTATGAAAAACCGAATGCCCTGGCAACAGCTTGATCGCTTTTACCCAAGATTGGTGATACGCCTCGTAATCCCTATCCGATAGCGTAAAGATTTCTGGCAATTCAACCTTGAACCCCACCGTTACATCTCCTTGACGGGAAAGAATACAATCGTGCTCGATCTTATAGATCGGGAGTAAATTAACCGCCTCTACCATCTTGCACCTCCTTTCAACGAAGTAAATACCCTTCGCGAACGAAAACAGATGAACCTGGGAACGCCTCTACGAGCAAAGAACTTCATCAGCCCATGCTCGCCGAACCGGTGAGATAACCGAAACACCAAAAAGAACAGAAGCGTTCCCAATCCCAGTACTAGCGGCAACACCACCCATAAGCTCGCCCCCATAATATACAGCGCTGCAAATAGCACGAGTAGAAACACCAATCCAACAGCTAAGTAAGCAATGTATTGCGCCTTTAATCCCTTGAACTCTAGTGGGCGCGACACCCCTTTATTGATCTGATAAACCGAAGCCATACCTTTTCCTCCTACAATCCAAAAAATGACTTCAAAACCGTAGCCACCACGACCAAAAAAATGCAGGACCCGAACCAGGCCGCGGCCACCTTGTTGGTATCGGGCTCGCCAGCATTCCACTTGTTGAACACCTTCACCGCCCCTATGATGCCAACCACTGCACCGATCGCATACATCAGATCGCAGCCCGTATCAAAATAACTTTTCACCTTATCGGTCGCCTCCTGGATCCCCGCATTCCCATCCTGCCCAAAAGCAGAAAACATCCCAAAAACCATCAAAAAAAACGAAAGCAAACGAAACCACACCAATCTTATCTTTTTCATAATCAATACTCTTAAAATCCTTAACTAAACTAATACCACAGGTTTTCCATTTCCTCCGGGGTCACATGAAATCCAGCACGTCCTGCAATGAATTCATTGATTGCGCCCAGCGAAGGGTGGCCATAAAGCGGCCCGTACTCCTCCTTTACTTTTGCCAGCAGTCTAAAGAAATCCCGCTTATCCCCTGCCGTTCTTTCCAATTCCGAAAAGATAATTTTGAGTACCTGAACTACATCGGCCACCAGCCCCACCTGCTCATACTTATCACCCAAATCTCCACCTGAAAAAGACACCTGCGACGAGGACAAAACCTCTACCCCTTCAGGCAACTTCGAGCTCCCCATCAGCGAAACCTCCTCGACTTTCTCAGCACCGGAAGCAGGAACATTTTGAAATTGGCTTTTAGTAGTACCTGTTGGATTTGGAACCGAGGTCAAAGCGGAGCTACCCTCCTCACTACCCAAAAAAGCGAGCACTTCTTTACGGAAAAACACAAGCAACACAAATCCATACCAGACCAGATTGAGCACGATCGAGGCCACCAGAAAATGCCCCCAAGAAAATTGTTGTAACATAACATTGAAATCAAACCCGAAAGCACCATTGCCCTCAGAACGAGAGCAAAATTGTACAGAACACAAATCGAATTTTGACACTCCCCATGGGTCAGCCCCTATGGTAGCATGTTTTTTGCTGCAAATTCGATCAAAGACGCTGTATTGCATAAAACAGTATCTTTAAATCTTGAAATCGAATATGCAGTACGATGTTTTTATATGCCATGCCAGTGAGGACAAGGACGATTTTGTAAGGCCACTTGCAAAGTTGCTGGATCAGCAGCACATTGACGTTTGGTATGATGAATTTTCTTTGAAAGTTGGTGACAGTCTTTCGCAAAAGATCGATGAGGGACTTTTAAAGTCCAGGTTCGGTATCGTCGTGCTCAGCAACAACTTTTTTAGCAAACCATGGACCAAAAGAGAGTTGAGTGGATTGGTCACCAGGGAAATGCTTGAACAGCGACCAGTAATACTACCTATCTGGCACCGGGTTACTTTTGAAGAAGTTGCCAGCTTCTCGCTACCCTTGGCCGATAAGAAAGCCATAGTATCTTCCAAAGGAATAAATGCTGTTATCAGAGAGCTTACCGAAAAAATCAATCCAGACTACAGTCCGCTGGTGGTCGCTCGGGATTTTTTGGACAATCTGGGGTTGACCCCCCCTCCAGTTACCGATGAATGGTGGTTGGATATGATAGAGCACAAAGAATTCCTAAAGTATCCCGATACGAATTCGGGCCAAAGATGGATATTTCCATTGCCCTACCCAGATGAGGATAGGGGCTATCAAAGGGGAATGAATATCGCGAATGCGTCGCTCCAGCTCGATTGGTCTTTCGAAGGGCAAGAGCTTGACATCGGCCCAACGACCCATCCCGATATTATACACTCCTATCTAAGGCGCTGGCCGGGACTGATGGAATGTGCTAGACAACATCCATCTACCTTGATTCTTTATGCTCCACAGCTCACCATTCCAGGCTATGATAGTGGATTTGAGGATATATTTGACGAAATCCTCGAGAGTGATCCAAAGGAAGCTAGTATTTTCTATTCCTTTAGCGAGCTAAGCACAGTGGACAATGCGCTGCCATTGTGTGCAGATTTGATCGCTTTGAGACATCCTGACCTGGGCAACTATACCAATGAAGAACATGCCTACCGGTATTTCAATGCGCACGATACCAGATACATGCGGTTCTACGGTTCCAATTTTGAAGGGCTGGTTTGGCTGTTGACCGATGATTGCGCCTGGCTACCGGAAAAGATACATAAGGCGCTTCTGAACGGCCTGGTCAAGAGGGACGTTTGGGTAAATGACCTGGACCATCAAAATATCTTTTTTGAGGCGATATTCATGTATGCCATCGACGAATTTGAGATGACACCGGAAATCGAGCAAGGTCTTACCGAGCTTATCGCTAAGGCTTTGGACAACTTATCTGTTTCGGAAAACCCAGGAACCATAACCAAACGGTTTCTCGATGAAAATATCATAGCATCCTATTTTAACTACCAACTCGAACTCGACCGCTATAGAAAAAGCAGAAAGGGCCAGAAATAAGAAACGTGATCAACTTAAAGCAAAGTAAGCTAAAAAAGGTCCGTATCGAATAGCAAATGGGCGCCCTGATGGGGGAAGACGAGCTCAAAATTAAGTTCGTCAAAGATTTTTTCTCCATCCGCATCAAACATAGATTTGAGCGGTATATCACCCGATGAGAAATAAAAGAAATATTTTCTCAGGTAATTCCGCCCTGGAGCGGTAAGGATTCTAACGATGCAGGCTTTCTGTGGAAGACCATATCTGTTTGTACCGTCGCATGTCAAAACGAAACGGCAACAATTGATCATGGAATATAGATCGGAGCTATTGTTGGCCAAACTGCCATGATGGGAAACCTTAACGAGGTCACATGATAGTTTATTTTGTCGCGAAAATCCCCTGGAACTTAGAGAGTAAACCACGACCGAAGGATGGGCATCTGCTAAAAAAAGTAGGGTTCTTCCGTTCAAAGTGACGAGCATTACAATGCTACCCGCATTTTCTAGGTTCGTATCCTGTTTCCACTTGGAAAAATCAAACGCAGCGGAAGGGACATGGTAATCCCGCATTTTAGATGACTTTGCCTGATTGGTCTCATCCTCTTCTATGCGTTCCAATGAAATCTTGGCATCACTATATTTTTCAGCAAGTTCAGAAAGTGTGGTGATATCCGGAGATAGGATATCAACGGTAAGCCCATCAAGTGCGTACTGTTCACTTGCGTTATGAAAACTGTCCAAAGGATGTTTACCGATAGACTGGAGATAACTGGAAAGCTTGCCACCTTGGGCGATGCTCTTGGCCTGAGAGGGCTGGTAGCTGTAAGCTGGTTCAAAATTCGTCCGCGGAGGATTGTACCACCATGTCGAAACGATGTCCTTCTGACGCCCTGCCATCACTGCTCCCAAATAACCGATTGCCCCGCCGATATGGTCGTCATGGATATGGCTTATCGCCCAAAGGTCCACCTGCATACCTTCTTGCTGCAACTGCCTGAACTCCGAAGACAGAATATCCCTGTAGCTCCGCTCAAATCCACCATCGACCATCAGATTTCGGGATTTTCCACTTGCACCGACATATTCTATCCTGATGCAATCACCACAGCCGACGTTGTATACCTTGACTTTCATTACCAGCTCCCTATTTTCATTGAACCCGTGCAGAGACCTTGCTCAAAATCATAGACACCGCTCATCGATCGCCTGATATCCTTTTCGTCTCGATCGTCATAAAAAGCATTTTTTTCACCTGTAAGCGTCCAGATTGCCTTCAATTTGAGTTCAGAAAGCACCTTTTCCAATACATCTTTCTTGATCATACAACCCAGTGGGCTGATATTAGTAGCCACAAGCTGACCATGGGCATCCCGGAAATCACCATCTTGATCTGCATAGCTCAAGTCCAGGGCATCAAACAATAGCTTGCACGGCATATGGTACTTGGAATAAGCCCCAGATTTGTCTTCACTCAAACTTCCCATCCCTTCGCTCACTGGCACAATAACCTTATGCGAAGAATCTTCTAGCGTCCTCCATTTGGTCTGTTCTTTTTGCAATTCGATACTTAACGGCGACCAGTAGTTTTCACGCGACAGCAGGTTGCTAACCTCACGGGGCTCTGGCAACCAACGACCACTGAACTTCTGTTTAGCAAGCCAATCCCTTACCGTTGTATATTTCTGTTCAGGAACAAGATAGCAATGCAATAAGTACCAGATCTCTTTTCGCCCTGACCTGTAACGGGGCTCTCCGACTGTTTTTGGTTCCTTCCAGGTGTAGGACGAGCTCAGGTAAACCCATTCATTACCCTGTTCATCAGTCCGCAGAATGCTGTCGCTGACCGATGGGAGGTCATCGGTAATTGCTTTCCACTTGTTATCTGTTATATTCCAGGAATGATAGGCCGGCGGTATATACCAGGCATCCGCCTTTTTTACGATCCCAAGTTCATCGTCATCCGCATATTTTTCTTTATTGCTCCGATCGATATAAGCTGGATCGATGTCCCTATAGGTCACATCCCAGGGACCGCGATATAGCCAGCTCCTTTTTTCACCATATCGCTCGCGCACCTTGAAGTTATCCGCCAATATTGCCAAAATCTCATAATAGGCTATCCACTGGTATTTTTTACCTATCCTTTCCACCTTACCTTCTCCGCTTCTTTCGTAGCTCTGCCTGTGCAGGTCAAAATCGCCGTGAAGTTCTCCATCGTAGCCCAGTTCGTGCACTCGTTGAACGATCCAGTACTTCACTGGGCGAGTCCTCAGTTTTGTGCTCCTTTCATTCTTTGCCGCATACAGCGCCTGCCAGTAAGAGACTACCTCATCCTCGAAAAACTTGACCTGATCGGCATCAAGAACAGCTTTAAAAGCCGTTTCCAGCTGCTCATAAAGCTGGTCAATCATCTCCCAATAGTCGGTTATTTTTCCTTGGCTGCTGAAATTGTACTTGGCTCTTTTTTCCTGCGGGGTCAAACGGATCATAAATATTTTTTCCAGATCGGAGATTTTCGATTTGGCCCTTCTTTGCAATTGTTTCTTGAATGCGTTCAAAGTGGCCTTAAAGGTAAAAGGAACCACCTCGAAGCTGTCCATTGCCGGGTCTATCTCATACCTACCAAAGTCCCAAGCGACCACAGAATGATGTACCTGTCCGCTTGCCTGGCGCCTTTTTGCCTCTTTTGGGTCATCTGATGAATCCCTGGTGAACTTTTTCACTTCCTCCTCTGTTGGAAAGCTGGGCAACGGCGATCTATAAGGTGGCCTAAAGTTTACAAGGTCAACTTGCAGCTGCACACCGCGGTGCAGTGCCAGTTCTATGATATGCCTGCAATAGTCCCTTAAGTACAAATGCGCTGGCGGGTTGCCGCTTTCAAAGATGCGGACGTAGGTATCCTGCGCAAGCAGTTCCAGGCCTTTTGCATCACTGCTTCTGAGGGCACAACCATAGGCTACGGCGTATAACCGTTCCAGAATGTACATGTCATCTATATCGGCAAACGCTTCAAGTATGGATACCAGTGCACCCATCTGATCCTGCAAAAGGTTGACCATCGCCTTTGTGGCCCGGTCTCTTAGCACGATATGGGAAGAAGCAAGCACCCAGGCAAGGGACTGGCCTACCAGTCTTGCGGTTTCTTGGTCTATTACCGAGGAAATCCCTGGTCGCCATGACCATTCGATAAGATGTGCAACCGGCATCTTTGCCCCAGAATCATAATCTCCCGAGAAATACAGGAAAAACTGCTGAAGAAAAGCGTCGCGCTCTGGCATTTTTTCCCTTTTAAGGATTCGTGTCAGCCTGTCCGAATTAAAGGGATGTCCGGATATTGAACACATTTCAAAGAGAAAGTTGAAATAGGTATCGTCGTCAACCCGGAACTGTCGGGTATTCTGCGCCCACTCCACAAACTTTTTATCATCTATACTTTCCAGGCTACGCCATTTAAGGCTATTGAGGTACCAAGTTGGCATCGAGGTATCCAATACATGGTAATTTCGCTCTTCATCATAAACCCACGCGCAAACCTCAAAAAGCTCCAGTCCAAATTTTTCGGGCAGAAGCACGGACATTGCTTCCAGGATGCCGTCGTTGTACCAGCTGTCGTTTTCAGCCAGCTTACCCAGGTGCCCGGCTTTGGCAAACGACGATGGTATACTGTCAACAGTCTGGTCCTTCAGCAGTTCCTCGGCGATATAGTAGTCGCCAAATCGCTCATAGGCAAAATAGAGAAATTCTTCATTATCAGTTTCAATCCCATGATAGGACTGCGGAAGGCTGCGTATCAGCACGCTCTCCTCTATCAGATCACCAATCAGGAAGGGAAAACTCGTGAACTGGCTACTAAAAAGGGAGAGCGCATTTTCTACCGTCAGCGTCCGCCTATCGCTCTGGTCGAAACATGCCTTTGCAAAAACATCCAGTGCAGAGGCGACAAGCTTGGAATGGTACCTGTACTGTTCACGTTTGGCCACAAGTCGCTGCTGGACCGCATTGATGTAATGCCTGAAAACCTTGGTAATGCCCTGGAAACCTTGGGGAAAACAACGGTCTCCGGACGACACGATACCCCTACAGACCAGATGGAGGAACAACGGATTTGAATATTCAGGGCTCATCATCGGAAAATTGGGCTGAACGATCTCGTAACGCTCGCAGAAGAGTTTTACCGCTTCATATTCACTGCCCCTGAAACCCTGGTGATCAACGTTGGTAAGCACTTTGTTGTTACGGACATCTTCGGGCAGCACTGTAGAAATGTAGGTAGACCTGATTGAAAAGACTAAGCCGACATTGTCATATTTTTCGAATTCATGGATCAGTCCTGAAATGGAGTCCCGCCAAAGCAGGTGGCCGGCCCCTTCATTGATGGCATCGATCATGACAAGCGCCCTTGTCTGTGTCTGTTTACCTACCGCATCCATAGCCGATAGGAATTCCTTTTGGCTGCACGAGAGTCCGAGTTGGCTCTGCACGTTCTGCCATATTGAAAGACCGTTGAGAAAAAGTTGTCCAAGTAACAGCAGGGCTGGCCGCCCCTCTTTGTTCATTCTGGAAACCACATCGCCTAAAAGATGTGATTTTCCAGAGCCTGCCTGTCCAGTCAGTATCATCACTGGATTATTGGACAATTGAAGGTGAAGTCCATCAAGAGCCTCCAAAAAGTCTTGGTTATTTCTGTTCAGTTGATGGAGATGTGAAATCTCCCTTGAAAAAGGCTGGTCATATTCTTTGTATCCATCCGCTTTCTCCGCTTCACGGCGTTTTTCATACAGTTCAGCACGACGTTCATCGGTCTTCGCCCCAAAACATGCGATCTGCTCGAATAGCGGATCAGATATAATCTTTTCCTTCTTCGTCCAATCGATTGCAGCAAACCATCCGCGAACAGCTAGTTGGAGCCTATCGTATTGAGCATCGATATCTTCCAGCTCCTTGCTCCCAGATCCATGTGTACTTGCCGTTAGGTAAGAGTCCACTGATTTTGCCAGTCTCAACCTAAAAAGACCATCCCTAGAGATCGAATTGAAGTAATGGCCAATAGGCAGTTCAAGATTGACCTCTGCATTGAAGCGTGGACCCAGTTCCTTGACCGATTTTTCCGCCTGTTCCAAAAAGAAATCCGGACTGAGGCCATACGAACCGAAGAACGAGAACGGCAGCCCGGGAAGATATGCCACGTTAAGGAGTTCATCGATTGCCGAGAGATATTCGCATATGATCAGTTTTCCTGCTTCTAAAAACCGCGTAAATATACCCAAAAGAAAGATCTGCCCGTGGTCTACCAAAAACATCCCGCTGCCGGAGAAGCCATCGACCTGGTATGCCGCGCTAAAGGCATTGCTAAAATCCTGCCCCAGATGAAGGTGAAACCTGCCGCTCGCTGGATCATTTTGCGACCAGCTCGGTGAGATGGCTACTAGTTCCTTTCCACCAGTGGCGCTTGGAAATCCCTTGCCTACAAAACGTGTTGATATTCCCCGCTCACGGCTCAATCTTACATTGGGCAGATTGCCAATGAGTTCTTCCACATCCTTTGTTGCAAAAAAAAGGACGGCAACATCTCCTACCATCTTTGACGAAAAAAGAGCATCCTCGGTCTTGGTGGTCAGGCTTAAATAACTTTGGCTATCCGGGCTGTAAAAAGACACGCCTATTTCCTCATAAAGATCAGTAAACTTATCCTTGTCACGATATAGGCAATGAGCAGCTGTTAGTACCAGCACTCTTTTCTTCAAGCTTTTATGTATATAGAGAATACCCGAACCTATAGTCTGTTCCGAAACCGGATCATACAACCTGACACATAGTCTTGTGAGCAATAAATCAATGTCTGCAGTCATTTTTGTATTTGTAGACGACATATTTAGGAAAATTAATGCGAATAATAAAAGGGAATTATGCACAGTTTCCTTTGTGGCCTTAAAACCGCACTGCTATCCTGGAGACATTGAAAAATAAATATCTAAATAAGCAATCGAATTAACCCGGGTGCCTATCTCATTGACATAGGTATGTAAGCATCCCCATCATCGATCCTTTTGTTCACCACCCGTGCCATCTCATCCAAAAACCTGGTCTTTGACATCGATTTACGCCTTTTTATCTCCGTAAATCTCCTAAAATAACGTGATAAATTGATCTGGAAACACTGCTCGAACACATCCATCAGGTCCGACAGATCCACTTCGCCATCGTTGACCTGCTTGCAGTCAAATATCCCGTACACCAGTTCGATCAAATTACAGCTGTCTCCGGTCCATCTAAGCTCACGGCCTTTCCGGCTCCTGACTACGCCAGTTCCAGCAGCCGATGGCACCTCCATTTCCAATACCACAAGTTCCCGAAGCTTTTCAAGTGCAATAAACTTGGAGAACAGGTAATCGCCCATCGTCCCGAACCTTTGGTCCAGAAGCGGGAGATCTGCCCCGATCAATCCGATAGGCGCCGCGTCCGGCACAAAATAGAGCGTATCCAGCTCAGTTGCACCCATCTTGAAATACTGATAAAAGAATGCATGCTGGTCAAAGAACCTGGAGATGTAATCCAGCTGGCTTTCATAAAAGGCTTCCATTTTTTTACCTTTCCTTAGCGGCCTTGCCATCTCAAAGCCATAGCGTTCCACCGACAGGATCATCAGTGAATAGAACCTGGGCTTGATATGCTTGAAGAATTCGATCACATCGGCCTGGGCGCTGGTATCGGATTCCTCGACGGCCGCATACAGCCTGTTCAGCCCGTTGCGCACTGCATCAAGTTCGCTCCGCATCCGTTCCAATGGCGGCAGTTCAATAAAACTCTCCAGTTCCCTTTCCAGCTTTCCTAAAAGCTGCTCATACTTTTTTTCCATAACGAAATGATTTAAAGGTTAGCAGAGCGAAATCGATACGTCAAAATTGGTGCAGATTCGGCAACAATGGTGTGATGTAACTCACAAACGATGGAAACAAAAATGCCTACCCACGGTCGTGAATAGGCAAAAGGTAGACTATATCATATGAATAGGATCACAAAAGTTCTCAAGAACTCTTAAAGAAATGTCGTCCATTCCATAGTACATACTATTTTAAGATCTTTTCAAGCGAGTCATCATCAAATACGGACTTCACAAAGAACGGCCCCTGGTTAAGCATTGCTTTGTTGTTGAAAAAAGAATAAAAGACCACGAACTTAAACCTGGTCTTTTTGAACGCCGCGGTTAAATGTTCCGCAACCATCTCAGGCTTGTAGAGGATATCGAACCTGTCCGCCCATATGATCAGCACTTTGGCCTTGCCACCGTCCTTTTTTCGAAAGATCGACTCTGCCTCTGCTTTCACATCCGATTCGGAAAAAAAGACGTTATCAAATTCATAGTTGATAAAAACATTTCCGAACCCATGATAATTTGAATAGTGGCCTTCGGGAATTGGCTGAAGGGTGATCAGGTCAACAAATGGCCGAAGTGCTTCATTTTGTAATGTCAAGTTGATAAAACCCTCCCCACTGGCAATCCTATACCAGTTGGCCTCGATCATTGCAGCTATTTCCTTGGAGAGCAAAAGATCATATTTCAGTTTATCTTTCGGTGGCCTGTGCTGTTCCTTGGGATGTATCGTTACATTTACGGGCAGGGTCGGAGAAAACAGACGATCTACCTCTAAAGCAATGCGTTCGCCCCTCTTTTTCGCCACATTTTTGCGGTGGTTATACTGGGTAAGTGTAAATCTGGTCACCTGCACGCCCACCTCTGTTTTTTCAGTTGAGATTATCGCATCCGCTCCCCTATTTGAATCATCTTCGCAGACCTTTACCCCTGTTACACAGACATCGTTGAACAACAGCTGGTGTGAAAGGATTGAGGTCAACAGGTATTCCTCCTGTTTTTTGGAGCTGAACAGCTTTGGAGCCATATGCGAAGGCATTCCCCGGCTATAGCCAAACTTGAAGCTGCCAAACCCTCCCTTATCCTCATTTTTGATAAACATAATCGCCTGTTTATTTTTTGAGCTGATGCGAATAATCTTTTCGCAGTGCTTCTATACCCTCCTTTTCAATGTCGTAAAGCGTAATGAAAGGCATTGGCAAAGTGCCTTTTTTTACGTGGGGAGTAACCATTTCCTCATCGGTCACAAAAAATGATTTGACTTGAAATCCCGTCAAATCCTCTTTATACGCTGCGCCCAACTTGTCCAGATTGGTTTTCAGCCATTGCTCCCTTTTAACATGCTTGTCCACCCAGGCATCATCTCCTTCAAAAAGTTTAGAAAGCTCCTCTACCATCTCTTTACCGTTACGGCTTGGCGACATGCTTTTGCACTCAAGACTATAGACGATCTTATTTGGCACATCAATGACCAAAACATCAATATCACCAATATCTTCATGGTAGAAAAATGGTGCACCCTTACGTATAAAAACATCATGGTCAATAATGAGGCCTGTTGGATCAATTGCCTTGATTACACCCGCTACCAATGCGTCGCCCCTTTCCTGGGCAAATTTACCGATTGCCTTTGCAATCTCACTGCCGTTTGGATTGCGAAACCTGCCGGAGACAAGCTGGTCAATAAGATATATCTTGGTTTGGATAAGCTGCCTTGGTCCCCAGTGGACGATTTGCTGTCCTTGCTTAACTGATATAATTAGCGGCTTTCTGATCAGCGAAAGCATCCTGTTAAAGCGCCAAGGCGTGATATCGATAAATTCATAACCTTCTCCCTTTGGAAGTTTATCTACCTTGCCACGCTCAAGCAGGGAAATACATTTTATGCCACTATCGAACTCTGCCTTTTCGAAGGGTGTAACCAGTTTGTTGATTTCCACATTCAGTTCATTCAATGGCAGTTCAGCGGCTGCCGAACTTTGGTTAAGTCCGATATAGACCATGGCATCCATCAGTGCGTAAAGCCTGGATAGGCTTACGCCAAAATCCGCAATGAACGCTTTTTCCAGGCTCTGGGGCAATGGTTTTGCATTGGTTTCCGCCTCTCCGGCAAAAGCCCTATCGAAGGTTTCGATCGCATCAGACACATTTTCCTTCGCCTTTGCCTCATGGAACGGATCATAGATATTCTTCATGACCGATTTATCGCTGCCCATTCTTCCAGTTGGAAGCATCCCGATTTCCATGTCCAAAAATCCGTAATGGATCAGATCGCTCACCGTCCCGGTGGAAACAATCTGCGACATAATGGCCATGAGCTCGTCGATTGCGGTCTGGCTGACCATTTCATTTCCTTGGTAGGGTTCAGCTGCGATATGTTCGATCAGGCATCTGGCCGATACGGTCGCTTCATTAAGCTTGCCAACCTCTTTTAAAAGATCTTCCTGTTGCTGCTTTTCCCCAACGAAACAGGCAATGCGTGTTGGGGTGTGGATACGCAGATATTCCCGCTTTTGTATCAATCCCTCGTTGAGTATCAGCAGGCGCTTTAATAGATCTACCGAATTGTACCTGGCGAGTTTTGTGCGAAGCAGCGGCAGTAGCGCCTTCAGGTTTACCGAGGAAAGGAATTTCTCCTTAGCCTCCTTGGTCTGCAGCAGGCCCATGGGAGGCGAATCCTTGCCCAGTAGAGCACCGATCTGGTTCAGTACCATGCCCACATCATATTCCTGCACATAGCGATAGCCCTGAAGATTACGTTCATCGGCCATCAGGTTATTTTCAGAGTCTATAATAAAAAACTTCTTCTTAAAACCTACCGGGGCCCTTTCTGCAATGATATGTTCGATCTCATCGTCGCCCATTGGGTCCTGGCCAACTGATTGGAGCAAAAGATTGACTCCCTTCAGTACTGCATCAAGCAAAATCCGGTCTCCTTCGTTTTCCGAATCGTTCAGATAGGCAAGCAGTTCCGCTGGAACCCCGATTGTAATCCGCCCATCTTTAAGCGAAATAGCGAATTTATCTTTAACGTCTGGCTCCCGTGCGGCATTGCGCTCAAGATCGTCCCATTTTGACTGGTCCAGAAGTTCGAAATTCACAAATATTGGCGCTCTGCCTAACGGGGCCAGGTGCCCAATAAGTTGTTCCTGCACCTGCCATATCCAATACGCTATCGCATCGGTGACCTGATAATACATTTTTCTGATTTCAATCCCTTTGCGAGGAATATTCACCGGGCTTACCCATAACGGCTGGACAAATCCTTCTACAAGCATAGAAAGATCGCCGCCTGCAAACCTGGTGTCGCTCAAATAGATTGGCGCATATTTGTCCTTTCGTCTCACTTCTATCAGCACGGGCTGACCGTGGAGGCGGGATTCCACAGAATGTAGGTCTTTGGAAAGCTTTGACTCGGTAAATAAACCTTCACCGTAACCCGGCTCAATGAATGGTACCAGTGCTGGTTCCTCATCTGAGAGATAAAAGGATTCCTTGTTTTCGCGATATAACTGAAAGCGGTCCAGGAAACTGTCCATTCCAGGCATTCCCTTGCCAAAGCTTTCGCTGGCCTGGGCAAATTTATAAAGACCAATGGCGTCGACTTTTCTAAGTCCGGAAAGCACTTCGAATTCGCCTGCTTGCATGAGCAATGTCCGTCCAACCTTATTGCCGTCATGGCCCATCATAAACAGCTCTCCCAAACTGGAAACAATGGCTATCTCCATTGTTTCAAAGCCCTGGAATTCCGGTATCTTCAAAACTTGCTCCAGAACCGTTAGTCCACTAGGCAGCTTTTTCGCCTGCTGCATTTTGGCATCAGAGGTCACCATATGGATATAGGCGATCTTATTGTCATCGAACTGGTAAATGGCACCAAGGGATTCGGGAAAAAGCTGGAGTCCCTTGCCCTTCATATCGATATAGTCAAATCCCAAAGCCTTTAGCTTAAGCTGCAGATCAGTCCATATCTGCTCGTGGAATTCTTTCCGTAATAGCTCAATGCACTTCATCCTTTTGGCTTCCTCGCGGATATATTCTACAAGCGCATAAGTCAGCGTTGCTGGAGAAACGATGATATATCCTTCATGGGATTTGAACAAAGGCTTAGCAGGTAGGGCGCTTTCCTCGCCAAATCTTCCAGCCAATGTTTCATCGTCTGCAGAGATTAGAAATGCTTCTAGTATTTCGTCAGAAATACCAAAAAGCCCCTTCAGATGCACCATTTGCTGATCGGTTATTTTAACGGCGGATCTTAGTTTCTCCAGTTGCGGTATATCGGGAAACGAGAGTTTGCCTTTAGAGACCACCCCCTTTTGATAACGGGCAATACCCAGGATTCTTGCCATCCTGTTCGATAGTTCCAACAGCAGTTTTGTTGCCTGGAGACATTTTTCCAAAAAATCCTCCGGCATATCCGCATGTGGGTGTAAAAACAGCGTCCTGATAAGGGTCGATAACACAAAACTTGAGCTTTCAGTAATGCCTGGAAAAACAACATAATCCCCGCCATGGAACGAGATAAGATCTGAAAACAGGTTGACCGGTTCGTCCTCCAGATAATTGGATGCATACTTTTTATCCAGTATTTCCTTTAGCTTGGCATCGGATATCTTATTGGTACTCTGGCTATAGTCAACAAGGATATCGGCAATTATTTGTTCAAGACGGATGTTCTTTCCATGGTTTTCTCGGATCAGGGTAAGGCCCGCAACAGTGGCCAACATATCATCACTGTTGTGGTCTCCAAAAGTCGCATTTACCGCTGTTTTTTGAATATTTGCCGCAGGAGCAGAAACTGCGCTTTTTAAAAAGCAACATTTTTTGTATTTCTTGCCGCTACCGCAACCACATGGAGCATTTCTTTCCTCTTTCATCTAGTTCTAATTTGGTCTCCTAAAGTACCCATTAAAATCCAGAAGAAGTAAAATTGTCATTATGAGCGAATTGATATAAAAAACACATAACAGTCTCAATGTGCTATAAAGTAACCATTTTGCACTAAAATGGGTCGATTACCAGCCTACAAAACATCCAAATAAACTGTTATCCTTTCGTATCCGAAGCTAAAACCCATTTAGCCAACGGATTACCGTAGCCTATGGAACCAAAGATCGAAGAAACCGCCGATCTGCTGCTGGTCATGGACACCATAGTGCCCCTTCCAGAACCCTTCTAGCAACTGATCATCCAGCAGCTGATCACCGAGGAATTTCCCAAAGGACATAAACTCCTTTCCTCAGGAGAAACTTGCCGACGTATCTACTTCATAAAAAGGGGCTCACCCTCTCCCATCACATCGACCACGACGGCAGGGAGAGGGTCTTGTAACTAAACCAAAAAACATTGTTAATAAAAAAGTATATACAAACACCCGATCGAAATACAGCGAAATCTAAAAACAAGAAGAACGGGATGGCAAAAGCCGTCCTGTTGACCGCAATCATTATAATCCTTCTCTTCAACTCGTCACCCGCTCAGTTTTTTCTGTTGCCAACCTACGCTTACCAGAATAAGGACGGCAGTTTCCGTTATTGTGAGGAACGGGTAAGGAATGGACTATGAAGCCGGTCAGATCCAGTTTGAGGGATGGAAAAAACAGAATTCCAGCAATCCCAACAAAACTCTCTACCAAACGTTCAGTATTAGGCCTTGGCAATTCTGGGGATGGTGGCAATTTATTGCCACCGGTTCTAGGTACGCTTTACCATACTTAGAACACTAAACTTAAAAGACGTAAATGTTTGGTAAAGGTCAAAAATAGACCTTGACTTTTTTAAAACAGCAATTCTTTAAATTCTAGTTCCTCTTTGAATGGTTCAGCTTGTTCCTCTGTCGCCGCTTGCAATGGAATCCAAAGATATTCAGCAACCTGCTCTTTCCAATCGCGGGACGTTGAATAATAGGTAACCAAATTCCCAAATTCTATATCTATTAAGGCCGTACCATGATGGCCCAGCCAATTTTTATAAATAAGCTTTCTTAGCTTGGAATGATCCGTAAAATTATCCAGTTCATCTGTGATGATGTCTTTAACCAAAGGTCGATGTCTCAAATCGATCAGGGCCATTCTGGTATCTTCTACGTTAATTTCGTCTGGAAGGTGCTGTATGTTCTGCACTTGATCCAACATTTCTGCGAAAGAACTTATCGTTCCATCCGAATCGAATGGCACTGCCATGCCCTCAAGGGTTTTTCCTCTCTTCCCGGCAAATTTATAACCAGCAACACAGCTTACCCTTTGTCCGTATATCTTTAAAATAATCCGCAACCCAGTGCCGCTTCCCGATTGATCGCAGAACTCCTGATCAGTTTCGTCAAACTGTAGAACAATGACAGGCATCACCGTCATCACATCCTTTACTATAATTTTTTTCGCCCTCATTTTTTATCCTCTAGCCAATCTTCTAAATTTTTAATTTGGTCCCTGAACTCTGGCATCGTAATAAGGGTCGAGCTGTTTGTTGCATATTTTACCCTGATGAACGATGAAGTAAAGGGAAGCAGGATTTGCCTAACTAATTCTACCGGATGTCCCACAGCTTTGGCCAAATCAGTATCCAAGATTTCCCCTCTAACAGCTATTTCTTTTAGCATCATCTTAGCCAGAGGCGTCTCACGCAGATCGTAGGCATGTTTTTGAAGCGTGTAGCGCAGCGCGGTTTCTATCGACGAACTCTCAAGTTCAACCTGTTTTATCGGAACGGCATTCTTATTGGCAATCAAGGCAACAAAATCTGCAAGGAAAAGCTCGAAATGGAGTTTTAACGAGGCCCAGGCCATGGCATAATCAGTCAACGGTTCTGGAATTTTAAAGAACTGGAATGCCTCTTTATAGTTCTGGTTTTTTGAATGTACGATATAAGCACGCAAAAGGCTCACCATTGAGACCGTACGAAAAACATCGTCTATTTGAGGATGATGGTTTGGCAGCTGCGTTTTAAGAAAGGCTACAAGTGACAGCCTTGCACCCTCGTTTTTAAACCCGAGAGATCTATCAAAGCCTTTTTTATTAAAAGCTTCAAAAAGTCCTGACAAACTAATCAGCCTGCTCTTGAACGCATCCCTTCCGGCAACATCCTCCTCAAGATCTGTGACCTGTTCAGCAGGATATTTATTCCAAAGCTCAAGTCCAAATAGATGTAAAAACTCTGAAGTTAAAAAAGCTGTCCGTGTATGTATGGTTCCTGCCATTTTCTTTATCTCAAATATAATTTTTCAAATTCACTGAAGGGTTGCCTTTCCCCATTAATGACTTTCTCATCCACTACCATGAAGTAATATATCGGAATATCGTCTTCACTTTCGACCATAAAGCTATCTCCGAGCCTGTCAGTATAACGATTTGCAAATTCCTCCGTAGAATAGTTCCTGAACACAATGTTTTCCATTGACGGTCCCTTGTGCAGGTTATACGATCCTGAAAGCACTTCGACCCGACCTTTAAAAATACCCGCATAAAATTTCGCATGTGATGCCTGAAAGAAAGGCTTGCCCGATTCGTGAAGGGATTTTTGAAGATCTGGCAGGAAATCCCATTCTTCCATGACCTCGTATGGGATGGTGGCAGTGGCTGCCGATGATCTGTATAGCCCAAAAGTCGCTTTTCGGGTCAGCACCTGGGTCTTTTTTAGATCGGTGTGTGTGTCTAGAAATTCCCACAGTTCGACGTTCTTCTCTGCTTGGCCTTTGTAGGGGTAACCAACGAATGGAACGACCAATAACACTGAATCTGCAATGTGCATCCAGCGCAAGAGCAATTTTTGCAGAAACACGAAGCACTGATCTTTGGAATACAAACCATCAACATTGCAAGAAAGATCGGCACTGCTGTGATGGACCATCAGCAGATCTTTAATATTGAGCTGCCCTTCAAATTCGATATTCTTTGAGAATATTGCCCTTTGGCCTGTCCCCTCCGAGTGAAAGTTAAGTACCACGAAAATGCGTTTGCAGTCCTGTCCCTTGACATACCAATTCACGTAGTTCTTGAATTCTTTATTCAAATCGGTAGCAGCCTTTGCTAGTTCCTTAAACGCAAGAGACTCAAAATCGACCTCATTATCAAAATAAATTGGAACGTTTCCAAATGGCCATCCCAATGGTTTCTTCTCGGCAGTTTTGTATTCAATACCGGCGACAGCTATTACATCACTTTCGACCAACCCATATTTAAAAAATAATGCTGCATCATCGTATCCTTCAAATACGTCTATCTTCTCGGCACCAAGAACCGATGATTCTACTGGGTTGCTCATTTTAACGGCAAGAATTTGCTTACAGCTCTCGCATTCAAGGATCATCCCTCCCTCATCGTTTATTGCAAAAAAAGTAAATTCTGAGTAGGATATAACCTGCCTACATAACTTGCCGGTACATTTTACTTTGGCGTTTCTTATCCTATACTCTATAGATCCAGACATAAGATTGCTGATGGCAAAGTGAGTATTTTAAAACTATATGGAAGATGGCGAAAGTTGGGTTTCATTAAAGAGGTTAATATAATGCTAAGCTAATCATCCCCTGTCAAATCCACAATTTTCCGAACATAAAAAGACTGGCAGATAAAAAGGTCTCCCTTTCGGAACCTATCACTAATTTAATATAAGAATTTAAAAATCGGTAAAATATTGACGAATTTTAATAAAATACACCTACATTGCAATAGGTTTTACAAAACTGTGCATTATGTTAATTGAGTTCAGTATAGGGAACTACGGTTCTTTCGATAAGATTCAGACTTTGAGCTTTAAGGCGACAGGGCTCGAATCAGCAAGCGACGAGGTCGACAGAAGCAATATCGTGGATGCAAATGGAATCCGCTATCTGAAGATAGCTGGCTTATATGGTGCAAACGCAAGTGGAAAGTCGAACTTCCTGAGAGGCTTTGCTTATTTTAGGGAGATGGTAGTACATTCGGTGCAGGCAGAAGGCTTGTCGGAAAATGTTGTAAACCCTTTCCGCCAATCATTGGATGGGATTTCGAAGCCTTCATTTTTTCAGATTATCTTCCTCGTTGAAGAGAGAAAATACCGTTACGGATATATGCTTGATGCAGATGGCACCATTGCTTCAGAATGGCTCTTTGGCCCTGCAGAAAAGAATGAAACCTACTATTTTAAACGCACGGGAGTACAAGTGCAATGCAATGGCGAGTGGTTTGCAGAAGGCCTCGATCTGCCTCAAGACAATTTGAGGCCAGATGCGCTTTTTTTAAGCTTTTGCTCTTCCTACAACGGAATGCATTCCAAAAGCATCAGGTCATTTTTAAACAGGCTAGTGACCGTTGACATCGGTGCGAAAAGGTTGAGGAGAATTGCTGTCGGATTTGCCGCAAGCAAGTATTCACAGACCAATAGGTTAATCGAAAGCGGACAAGAAAAATTAGTTTTGAGGTGGTTTAAGGAAGCGGGGTTACCCTATACTGGTATACGGCTCCCTGAAGACGAAAGATTTCCATCAACCGTTTTTTTGACCAAAAACATTTACGATGATAGGGGCGCTGTTATCGGACAGACCGAGATGGAGCTAGAGCGTGACGAGTCAGAGGGAACAAAGAAATTTTATGGTTATATAGGTAAGCTATATCGCAAATTTAAGGAAGGTGGCCTATATGTGGTCGATGAGATTGACAGTAACTTTCACCCTTCTCTGCTACAAAAGCTTGTTAGGTTGTTTCAGAATAAAGAAATAAATGTAGCTGATGCCCAACTTTTATTCACAAGTCACGATACCACGCTGATGGACCCTAAAATTATGCGCCGTGACCAATTCTATTTTGCCGAGAAAACCTTGCATGAGGCCACAAAGCTGTATTCGTTAGCTGACCTAAAAGGCATCAGGAACAATAGCGACTTTGCCCGTCAGTACTTAGCAGGAATGTATGGAGCTTTGCCTATCTTAGGTGATTTTCTAGAAGAAATAGAAGAAGAATTTGAACAAGAAGATTAACGATGGAACAACAACCGTGGGAATTAAAGCCTAGTGACGAACGTTCGTCAGATAGTTTAAGGACTTTCATCATATTTTGTGAAGATGAACATCACGAGAGATTTTACTTTCAATCCTTTGCCGAAAGAATTCCAGATGTTAAGATTAATGCCATACCAAATCTTAGGTCCAAAAAACTGAACTTAAATGCCACCATTGGTATCTGTAGGGAAAAAGGATTGATTGGATTTGCCCATGGCTCCTATCACCTGTTGGACGGAGTTACAGAACATCTATGGTGCGTTTACGACAGGGACGTGGAATATGACGACCCCATGCTAGTGCTCGCCCAGTACGACATCGACTTTGATACTTCCATCA
>Ga0247817_10000024_pt1 | contig 258667 bp, 212 predicted proteins | sample UWRJL212509R1_FD_178010 | JGI IMG/M metagenome (GOLD analysis project Ga0247817, IMG submission 178010) | Plant litter microbial communities from Arlington Agricultural Research Station in Wisconsin, United States - UWRJ-L212-509R-1 | ecosystem: Environmental > Terrestrial > Plant litter >... | reverse complement strand
TCGATGAATACAACCATCGCAGGCCACATGAGGGGCTTCAAAACATGACGCCAATCGAACGGAAAAACATGCTGATGAAAAAAGAAGAAACTAAAGAAATGGCTGTCTGATAAAAGGGGTACTTACAACATCTGTGTTCGGTTCATACTTCGTGATGTAATCCGAAACACTTTTTATAATATAGTTTTCATCAAGAGTTTTGAATTGAACTTCAAAATGGTCAATGAAATTCGTTGTCCAATCGGAAACAATTCCTAAAAGACTTAAACGATAAATTGCTTTTTGTAAAGTGTCGCTATTAATTTTCAATTTTGAATAAGCGTCATTCCAAAAAATTCGAAGTTTTGCATTTTCTCGGAAATAGTTTGTGATTACACCTAAAATAATTTCGAAATCTTTTTCAATGTCGTTTTGTCCTTGTGTGAAAAGAAAAACTTGTTTGAAAATATCTTTACCTCCAAATCCGACTTCTTTACTGATTTCTTTCATTTCGGCAAAAGTTGTGTCTTTATGAAACAATCTTTGCACTCTGTCGTTATCGTGAGTTTCGTGTGAATGAAGCACGAAGCATTTTCCTATTTTATTTTTATTTTCTTCTTTTCGTTTATCCCAACGTCCTGCTCTTCCTGCTTCTTGATATAATGCTTCAACCGAACTTGGTAAACCATAGTGAAAAGTGTAATGAATATTTTGCTTGTCAATACCCATTCCAAAAGCTTTGGTAGCAACTAAAAGCTGATATTTATTTTCCTTGAAATTTTTTTGAACATCAAGTTTATGTTTAATAAATTCTTGTTTTGGCATTAAGTCTATTTTTCTGCCTGTTCTGTTTCCGTTTGCATCGTATTCATCAACCTTTGGAACTTCACCCGAAAACCAACTTACTTTCTTCTGATAAACTGTGTTTAAAGTATTTGAAACTTGATAACAACCATAAGCACCATTGACGTTTGGTGTAAAGACTAAACCTGCTTTTTCTGTTGTTTCAATAAAACTTTCCGTGTCTTTTAAATCTTCAAGAATTTCTCGGATTTTTTGACTTTTATTTCGTTGTCGTTGATAACTTCAAACTGCAATTCCTTTCGGCTATAATCTAAAAGTGATTTAATATTTTCATCTTCCAAACGTTGCTTCTGTCTTGAAAATTCAATTTTAATATCTTTTAAAACATTTACGGAAGCCGTTGCTGTTAAGCCAATAAATTTTATTTTTCCTTCTCCGTTTTCATCTTTAGGACTTAATTTGTCAATGGTTTTAGCTAAATTCAAATACGAAGTTCTGAAATCGTGTCCCCATTCTGAAAGGCAATGAACTTCGTCTACAACTGCATAAGCGATTGAAAAATTAGTGACAATGGCACTTATCTTTTCTCTGAAACTTGGGATTTGGAATTTTTCGGGCGAAATCCAAACAAACAAATAGCGTCCTTGCTCAAAGTTTCTTTCAATATCTCGTCTTTCGTCTGCTTCTAAATCGCTGGTAATAAAACTTACATTAGTTACAAGAGTTTTTACCAAATTATCGTTTTGGTCGTACATCAAAGATTTGATAGGACAAACCACAAAATTTATACTTGGTTGAAGTAAACAAGGAAGTTGATAGCACAAAGATTTTCCGCCACCTGTTGGCAAAAGTCCAATTGTATCTTTTCTGTTCAATACATTTGAAACAATTGGAAATTGTCCTTCTCTAAAATTTGATTTGTCGAAAATGTTGTCAAGAAAAAACTCTAAAGTAGTTTTGTCTTCATCAGTGATGTTATAATTAATTGGTTCGGTTGTACTAACTCTGAAATAGTTTTTGTCTAACCCCAAAAGATTTCTTTAAGAATTATAATCAAAATAATCTGTACGAATGTAAATTACATCAGGATTTTTCCTATTCTCGTCTGTGTACCTTTTAAATAAAGAGAAGTCAATGTTAATATAGTTTGTTGATGGATAAAATTGTGTTTTATCAATAGTGGTTTTTATTTGAAATGTAGGATTTCTAAGTTCCTGTTTATTCATAAGTTTCCAAAGTTCATTAATCCAAATGAACAAATCCTCTATTGCTAGTCCAAGGGCATTTTTACCACAAACCTGCACTAAACCATAAAACTCATCTCGATAAGTAGTGTTTTCAAAAATCTCTAATTCTAATTGATTTGGAAGTAACAAATTAAACGACCAATTTTCATCAGTCAAGTTTATGTATTTATGTTCAATTAAATCTAAAATTAATATCTGAAATCGTATTATAGAAGTTGGTAGCATTTTTTGTACTACATCCTCATCAGTATAGTTTTTATCTTCTATTTTTTTTATTGTAGATTTATAATAATCAAATCGTTTAGGAAATTGTTTAATTCGGTTGATTATTTTTTCAATTTTATCTTTGTAAGAACCATCTTGTAATTCTCTTGTGTCAATTCGTATGGTTATAATTCCTTTGTTTGATAAAAAGTTATCTCTTGTACTGTCTGAAACTCGGGTAACTTCATCAAGTTTGTGTTGTTGTCCGTCAATTTCAATCACAAGTTTGGCTTGTGGTAAATAAAAATCTACTTGTTGATTGATGAAATTTCTATCTTCTTCACCAATAATTTCATTTATATGGATTTCGGGAATTAACAACGATTGGATAAAAGAATATTCTCCAAATTCATTTGGTATAATTCTTTCAAAAAAGTCCTTTGCTGGATAATAATTGTTGTCTTTGTCTCCTTTTATTGTATCGTTCCAAATAGGTGTTTGGTTTGTGGCAAACAAAAAACGGTCTTCAAAGTTTTCAAGTTTATGGATTTCGCCCAATTCAGATTGCAAATATTTTGACAGAGTTGTCGGAAATCCACGTTGCAAAATGTTTTTAGTCACATATAAAATTGGCAACAAGTCAGCGTTTGTCTGATTTGTTACGAGGTTTTGAATTACAAAATTCGGATTTGTGTACGTATAATTCGCTGTGTATTTTTTCATTTAATATTTATGTCGTTAGGGTTTGGTGTTACGGTAAGTAACGCTTGCTGGTAACTAAACTTCTCAACCGCTACGAGTATCAAATAAGATTAGAATTCTGGTCATAGAAAAATAATCTAGCATTCCCAAAGCAAAATATCTATCAAAATTCTCAAAACTACTATCATATATAAGAAAGGTTACATCATTCCACTAATAAGCAGATAAAATCCCAAATTACTTACGGGCAATCAGGAAATAATTATTTGATGGTATACGAAAACTTCATAACTACCCAAAACCAAAAAAATCCCCCACAAGCCAAAGCCCGCAGGAGATTTTAAAATATTTAAAAAAGCAGAATCGCCAGTTAACAACAAAAAAATAGCAACTCAAAATCCTTATTTATTCCAACAGCCTAAAACTTCCGATAAACACCACCCAGATATTGGTTAGCATCTTCTTCTGCAAACTGTGCCTTTTTGGCGTCCCAGTGTAATGTTTTATTTGGGAAGCGGCCGGCGATTACGCCCAGTAAAATGGTTTCCGTAAGGCGGGAAGCATAAGAGAAGGGCGCGCTGCATGTAGCTTTGCCCAAACATGCATCCACAAACTCATGGTAATGTTTGTGCACTTCGGAGCTATACTCACGCACAGGTTCGCTCAGTTTGAATGGCGTTATATCGATTTCCTTATAGGCACCGTCAACGATCAGTTTCGGCATTACCTGGAAATGCGGCAGATATAATCTTCCTTTTTCTCCAATGAACATCGCCCCCTGGTCGTGCAGATCAGCCCCGTCGGGAAGCATCAGATCTTCGCGTTGCTTGTCTGCGCCTACGCCATCATACCAAACCCATTTGAGGGTATCTGCGGTATATTTTGTGCCCGGAAATTCATAGGTAACCATGTTTTTTTCAGGGTATCCAAATCCGTTCGGTTTTCTGCAATTGTTGGTGATCGTCCTGGGCACATCCAGTTGCAAAGCGTTATAAGGCGTATCAAAAATATGCACACCCATATCACCCAACGTAGCACAGCCATAATCAACAAGTTTCCGCCAGTTGCCTGGATGGTAGAAACCATCTTTGTAAGGTCTTTCCGCCGAAGTGCCCTGCCACAAATTCCAGTCCAGGTTAGCTGGTACAGGATCACCGGTTTCAGGTACGGGGCCATTGTAACCCCAGTTTTTGGGTGACCACGCTCTTACGGTGTGTACTTTTCCAACGATCCCGGACTGGATCAGCAAAGTAGCCAGTTTGTAGTCATAAAAAGAATGCACCTGAATACCCATCTGGGTTACCAGTTTTTTGTCTTTGGCCATTTTATCCATCGCCCTTGCTTCTTTCACATAATGCGTGAGCGGCTTTTGACAATAAACCGGTTTATTCATTTCCATGGCCATGATCGATGCCGGCGCGTGGGTGTGATCGGGCGTAGAGACGATCACCGCGTCAATATCCTTGCTCATTTCTTTCAGCATCACGCGGTAATCCGCGTATGTTTTTGCGTTGGGGAATTTGGATTTTACCTCCGCCAAAACAGTTGAATCAACATCGCAAAGTGCTACCACATCCACGTTGCTATGGGACGATATGGACGCCAGATCAGCCTGACCCATACCACCCAGACCGATATGTGCGGTTCGCAAACGTTTGTCGGCAGAAAAGGCCCATGATTCAGCAGGTATCATGGCAAGGGAGGATAAGGCGGCTGCATTTTTAAGGAACTCTCTTTTATTCATGAATCAAAAGGTTAAATTTTTTGGGGTTAGAAATCAGGTATACAAAATGCATGCAGAACTTACCGGTGTGATAAACAAATAAGTTAAACCAATACAGTTTTGGAAAAGCTTAAAATTGAACTGTTTTTAGGTCAATTCCAAGAATTAGAGCCTGGGTTAGGGGTAATTTTTGAAGTTTTTTCAGGCTGACCCGAGAGGGAGTACAGGCTCAGAACTGCCAGACACTATTTTGATGGATTTCAAAAGCTACTGATGTATGGAATTGAAGCAGAGAAGGCAATCAGAGAAATTGAGCATAGCGAAATTAAAAGTAATCTTTTTTTCATGAACCAGGATTGCGTGTAGTCAAATATAAAAGAATTTTTCTGGCTTCGTGTCATTTGTCCCAGGTAGCATATAATTGTCCTCCAAATGGTCATGTGGCGTTTGGAAGTATCTTATATCCGAGTTTTAACAAACCGAGACTTTGTTAAATTATTAATCCATGTTTTGCTTTTCGACAGTCTTAAAGCCTTTATCCGTAATTCAAATTCCTTTTTTAATCCGGGAAAAATGAGTATTCGAGGCTATTAATGATCATACGTTACACAAGGGTATCCATGAGTGACTAAGATTTAGACTTATAAATTGAGGCCCTAAAAAAGGCAGGTGTTCGAAATGTTTAGAGGGAAAATTCCGGGAACAATTCGGGGCCATCCGGAAATTGATGTTATGATTCAGTTAAAGGGTTTAAATATATCCTTTTTGCTGCGCAAAAGAAATCAGGTCTATCGTCTTCTTAACATCCGCTTTTTTCATCAGGCTTTTCCGGTGGGTGTTCACGGTATTCAGGCTGATAAAAAGTTTCTCGGCAATTTCAGTGCTTGACTTACCTTCAATCAAAAGCTGCAAAATTTCCAGTTCTCGCTCGCTGAAAATCCCTGTTTTTTTATTGGCATATTGATATAGAAATTGAGGAAAGTTTTCACTCTTCGGGCCAAACATGTGCCACCGGATACGTACAGAATCAAGAATGTTGGTCATATCGGTACACAAGCTCAGGTATGCTTCGATCTCGTGTATTTCGTTCAATATCATGACGGAGCTTTGTCTGAGGATCGGAACATATACATCTTCTGAATTTTTGATCCTGTAATTGATATGAAAATTGCTTTCAAAAGGAATGAGATCCGGGGCATTAGCGGTAACAAACGAGAGCAGTGCTTTGGATACATTAAAATAGGTAACGCGATCCTCCACGTGTATGTTTCGTACGAAAAAGTCCGCTGTGAGTTCTTCAAATTTATGACCAAGACATTCCTGAAATCCTTTGTGATAGAACTTGCCTGTTTTGATATGATGTATGTATATGAACTGATTGTGAAATAATTTAATATTTTCAAGATAATTACGAATCTGCAAATGTACTTCATTGTCCCGGTCGGCTGGCTGGGAAGTCATGTTAACCAGAAAGCTTTTAAAACTCTTTCCCTCTGTAAGTACGGAGGTATCGGTTTCATACTTATCAGTTGAACGTAAATTCATTTTTCAAATACTTTAAAAACGGGCTCTATTTTTAGTTAAAATCTGATAAAAAATGTGAATTCGTGAAATATTGGTTTGAATTTAAATAAAAATTGGCTTAAAAAATGTAAATTATGATAAATATAACCTTTTAAGGTGATTGACATCACCTATTGTTTATTCATACATTTGTATCGTTAGTAGAATAAGATTTGGCAAATTTGAGTTTGTGCCAAAACTATTAAAAGCTGAATGTTTTGAAAATGGTCAGTGCCGGCAGCCCCTTTTCAGCAGAATTTAAAATTGTATTTTTTCAATTCTTAAAAATGATCAAGTTATGCCTAAGGTAGAATTAGAACCGCACAAAAAAGGGGATTACTTCGTGGACTACGAAGAGAAACTGTTTGAAGATGTAAAGGCTGAGCCGGGCCAGAAAGCACTGGTTACTTTCCATACGGTTGCCTTCGAAGGTTCGATCGGTTTGGTCAATATCCTGACTGCAACCCGTCTGTTGAGAAAAGGTTATGAGACTTCCATTTTATTATACGGTCCGGGTGTAACACTTGGCTTGCAAAGAGGTTTTCCAAAGATCGGCGACGAAGCTTTTCCGGGGCATATGGTATACGGCGAACGTCTGAATAAATTTATGTCGGAAGGCGGAAAAGTATATGCATGCCGCTTTGCATTGCAGGCACTTTATGGGCATGGAGAGCCATCATTGCTTCCGGGTATTATTCCGATCAGCCCATTGGATGTCCTTGATATTCAGTTGATACACAGCAAAGAGGGCGCATTTATGATGCATTCCTGGACATTATAATTACAGTCTGAATGGTCGACGGGGAACATCCCGGACCAAAAAGGAATATAAACTTTGATTGGTATGGCCTCAAAAAAAATCATCAAAGCGGCAGCTGCCCAGATAAAACCGGTCCTTTTTAGTGGCATATCGACGACCGAAAAAGTTTGCGATACGATCAGGACCGCGGCGGCAGAAGGAGCAGATATTATCGTGTTTCCTGAAACATTTGTACCTTATTATCCCTATTTTTCATTCATTACGCCGCCGGTTTTTCAGGGGAAAGATCATCTGAAACTGTATGAAGAATCGGTCGTAGTACCAGGGCCGTTAACCGATATGGTCGGCCAAACTGCGAAGGACTGTGGCATGGTGGTGGTGTTGGGAGTGAACGAGCGGGATCACGGTTCGTTATACAACACGCAGCTCGTATATGACGTGACGGGAGAAATCGTTTTAAAAAGACGTAAAATCACGCCTACTTATCACGAGCGGATGATCTGGGGGCAGGGTGATGGCAGCGGACTGAAAGTCGTTGATACTGCTATTGCCAGGATCGGTGCCTTGGCTTGCTGGGAACATTACAACCCGCTGGCACGATACGCGCTCATGGCCGATCATGAAGAAATCCATTGCAGCCAGTTTCCGGGATCGCTCGTCGGACAGATTTTTGGTGATCAAATGGAAGTAACAATCCGTCATCACGCATTGGAATCGGGTTGTTTTGTAATCAACTCAACCGGCTGGCTGGATGAAGAACAGATCAATTTGCTCACGCCGGATCCTAAGTTACAGAAAGCATTACGTGGCGGATGCATGACTGCGATTATCTCTCCGGAGGGCGTTCATTTGTGCGAGCCACTGACCCAGGGTGAAGGTATAATCTATGCCGATCTGGATATGGCTTTGATTACAAAACGCAAAAGAATGATGGATTCGGTGGGACATTATTCTCGTCCGGAATTACTTTCCCTGCATTTGAATAAAGAATCGCAGCAGGTTTTGACGACGAAAGAGGTAGTTTCCGAGGACGAAAAATACGTGAGTCTATGAAGAGCGACGAACTGTTAATAGCATTGCAAACCTTTGGCCTTCGCCTTGAAAACGGTCAGAATATCCAGGGAAGAAGGGGAGGAGCCGGGCCGACGGACCACAAGGCGGTTCGGATTGCCGGAACGACGATTATGGTTCCGGTCTATAATCTGGCTTCGGATGTTTCGCCCTTTACGGCCTCGGCTCCGGACGATTTTGGGACAACGACGATTATGAAAAACGGCGACCAGGTCGGATTCGGGTTGTTTCCAAAGGTGCCCGAGTTTTACAAGCATTTCAGTTCGGATGGTATTCCTTTCTGGAAAATCGCACAGCTGCATAGTCACAATGTGCTGGCAACGACCGTTTTGCAAAATTGTATTCGTTATAACGATAAGGATACCTCCTGTCAGTTCTGTGCGATAGGCGAGTCGCTTAAAAACGAAACCACTATCGCTTTCAAAAAGCCGCATCACCTGGCAGAAGTGGCCAAGCTGGCTTATGAATTGGACGGAATCGAACAATTTGTGATCACTACCGGTACGCCGGGTACGCCGGATCGCGGAGCCAGGATTTTGTATGACAGCGTTTTGGCAATCAAAAAAGTTTTGCCAAATCTGCCGATCCAGGTGCAATGTGAGCCACCGAATGATTTCAGCTGGTTTCAAAAACTGAAAGATGCTGGTGCCGATACGTTGGGAATGCATTTGGAAGCGGTGGAAGACAAAGTTCGTCAACGTATCATGAAAGGCAAAGCAGAAGTTCCAATGGATTATTACATGGAGGCTTTTGAAGCTGCGGTCGCGGTGTTCGGTCGGGGGCAAGTGTCCACATACCTGCTTGCAGGTTTGGGTGATAGCGCTGAAAGTCTGATCGATATGAGCCGGGATCTGATTGAAATCGGCGTATACCCATTCGTGGTTCCTTTTGTACCGGTGAAAAATACGCCTTTGCAAAATCATCCTGCACCAGATCGCCACTTTATGAAAACAGTATTGTCGGAAGTGGGGCAAATGCTGGCAGAAGCGGATCTTACGTCTGACAAGATGAAATCAGGATGTGGCAAATGCGGTGCCTGCTCGACGTTGAAAGTTTACGAGAAAAAAGCACTGGAAGTAGTCAGTTAACTATTTTTAACCGATAAAAAGATGATCATAGAAACCCCGCTACCGTATAAATGTAAATTTATCACGTTCGATTTTGCCTCTGAACCCTGGCAGCAACGGCAATACTGGGATTTGAGAAAACGGATTTTTTGCGATGAGCAGAAGATTTTCCAGGGCAGCGATCGCGACAGTATTGATGACCGCGCGATCCCGATCGTAGCCGAATGCAGTTGCGGCGGTGCACTGGATGAAGTGATCGGCGTGGTCAGAATCGACGAACGTGAGCCTGGAATCTGGTACGGAAGCAGGCTTGGTGTGGCAGAATTATACCGTTTGATCGCTGGTTTTAATTCGGATAAATTGTTCGACGGCAACATTCCGTTAAATCCTTTTACGCTCGGAATCGGGGCAGGATTAATTTTCAAAGCTGTATCTACGGCGCGGGCACTGGGATGTAAAGAATTTTACGCGCACATTCAGGTGCAGAATGTCAAGTTGTTTCAACGTTTGCACTGGCATGTGCTGGATATGGTCACGATTCACGGCATGCAGCATGCGTATATGCAGGCAGATCTCGATTTTTATCCGCCATCGGCTGTTTCATTGATGCAGCTGGCCAAATGGGACCAACCATTATTAAGCGCATAATGGAGTTAAGAGAAATTGTAGAAGCACTGTTGGCAAACCCTTTGGTGCAGGACAAGCTGCTCATTGAGCGCGCCTATGCACATTCCGGAGCATCAACCTTCGTCGATCCGGCTAATCTGATGCTTACTGATACGGAAAAGTTTGAGATCAGAAACGGAGATGATTGCGCGGCAATCCCGAATGGGGACGGTACTTACACACTTTTTGCAGCCGAAGGACTCATCCAGAACTTTGTCAGAAATTCACCATGGTTTGCCGGCTATTCGGCTATTATGGTCAATATCAGTGATATATGTTCAATGGGTGGTTTGCCGGTAGCGGTTACCAATGTACTGTGGTCAAAAGATAAAGATGCAAGTGAGGAGATATGGAACGGTATGGTTCGGGCGAGTAATGATTACGGCGTTCCTATTGTCGGCGGACATACCTGTTATGGAAATGATCTGAATCTGGCCGTTTCGATTATTGGAAAAGCGAAAAAATTACTGACAAGTTTTGATGCAAAGGAAGGAGATAAGTTACTGATGGCGATTGATCTGAATGGTGCTTATTTTGAACATTATCCTTTTTGGAACGCCAGTACAACAAGCTCACCAGAAAAATTACAGCGGAACATGCGTTTCATGCATGAAATTGCCGAGGACGGACTTTCCTGTACGGCAAAAGATATCAGTATGGGTGGTATTATTGGCACATTGGGCATGTTATTGAGAACTTCGGAAAAAGGCGCGGTTGTAGATCTGGATCAGATCCCGATTCCTGAAAATATCGATTTGCTTAAATGGCTGGTCAGCTTTCCGAGTTTTGGATATCTGCTTACGGCGACAGAACATAATGTGGACGCGATCATCGAAAAATTTAGATCTGGCGGCATTACTTGCGCGATAATAGGAGAGATAAATGACAGTAGAAAAATAGCACTTGCAAAAAACAAGGAGATAGAAATTTTAACTAAAAATTATGCCGGAAACTTATCTGAGAGTACAGCTTCCTGATAATAAAGAGGAAACCATTTACTCACCTTCGACGATCATCAAAGAGTATTTCCAAAAAGCAACGGTGATGTCGCTGGACGAATTTGAAAGTAATTGCAGCAAAGCGCTAAACCATGCAAGCAAGCGGGTGTATGAGCGGTTCGGATACGAATGCACATCCGCAATGGGAGAGCTCGCAAGAGTGAACAGGCTGATTGACAAGATCAGAAGCGGTGCTGATAAGGCTGATGAATTGAAGGTAACGATATTAAATGTCGGGTAAGCGTTTTGGCTTGTCATATGCGGGACTGATTGTCATATTGAGCCTGTCCTGATTGTCATGCTGAGCCTATCCTGGTTGTCATGCTGAGCCTGTCGAAGCACGAGCCGTCATGCAACTAATCTTCAATCAACTTTTTGCCAAAGCTTTAACGATAACCATCGAATATCAGGAATTTGCCTTTCAATTATGTTCTATGCTGATAATGAAAATATTAAACCTGGTCGCTCGCACTTCGACGAGCTCACTTCGACGAGCTCAGTGTGACAGCATCGGGGTCATTTTCAACCGGGTCGCCGGAGCGAGGGCCTGTTTGCTTCAACATATGGTTTCTTAGTGTGATATATTTTTAACTAATTTATTTTGAATAATTTATACTTGGTCGCTTGCACTTCGACGAGCTCAGTGTGACGAGCTCACTTCGACGGGCTCAGTGTGACAAGCGGCTTAGTTTGACAAACATTTTTGCTAATTAAAAGGGACAAAAAGGGGCATTTTTAACCGGGTCGCCGGAGCGAGAGCTTGTTTTGCTCCAACAGATAGTTATTCATGGTGTAACATACGCCAAATTTATTTACTCACGCATTCAAATCACTGGTTAACCCATGGCGCTTTTTAATCATTATCGACCAAAATTTTCTGAGTTGCTCACGTCTGATAAATTCATAACATCGGCTGAACTAACGCCTCCGCGGCATTTTGATCTGACTAAGTTTATGGAGCATGCCAGGATCATCAATGAGTATGTGGACGTGGTTCAGATCAACGATCATTTGCTTTCCCGTGCCCGGATGAGCAATATGATTCCGGCGATGTTATGCAAGAATGCAGGAATGGAGCCGATTTTGCAATTTACACTGCGCCATAAGAACAGGATTGCTTTGCAGGGAGATTTGCTCGCATTTGCCAATCTGGGTCTTGAAAACGTAATTATTCTGGGCGGTTATCCCTGTGCTATCGGAACCGATCCCACAGCAAAGGATGCCAGTGACATGGGAAGTGTGGAAGCAATTGAAAAGATTGTAGAGCTGTCAGAATATGGCAAAATGTTCAACGGGGATATTATCAAACCTGCACCGACTTTTTGTGTTGGAACAATTGATTTTCCCTGCTCTCCGGAGAAAATGGCTGAAAGTTTCGCACGCCTTGAAAAGAAGATTGAAGCAGGTGCGAAATATATCCAGGTTCAGGCGGTATTTGAGCTCGCTCCGATGGAACTTTGGATGAAGGAGGTGGTGCGACGCGGTCTGCATAAAAAAGCACGTTTTATCGGTGCCATTTTCCCATTCAGTGGTGCAGAAAGATTACATATTCTGAAAGAAATTCCAGGATTGAGTATTCCGCAACGTTTATTGGAAAGAATTGAAAGTAATAACAGTGAATCTGAAAGTCTTGCCGTTACGCTTGAACTGATCAATGGAATAAAGGCTATGGAAGGCATATCCGGGCTTCATATCCGTTCCATTGGCGCAGAAGACTGGGTTCCCCGCCTGATCACCGCAGCAGGTTTGGGAGGCGAACTGGTCTATTAAATTCAAATACCATACAGTTTTAAATAGTCAATATTTTCCGAGCTGCCCGGCACGGTCAGATTTTCTATACTTTATATTCCAACCTCGCCAGCCGCCTGTTGCGCAGCTACTATTTTACTTAACACATCTCACTAAATACATTTCACATCTTACTCATACAATATTATGAAAAGGCATTATGACGTTCTCATCGTCGGTGGCGGCCAGTCGGGGCTATCGATGAGTTACTTGCTCAAAGAAAAGGGCATTGATCATATCGTTTTTGAAAAGAAAAAAATTGCCGACTCCTGGCGCAGTTTCCGTTGGGATACTTTTTGTCTGGTTACCCCAAACTGGCAATGCAACCTGCCCGGATATTCCTACACCGGCAATGATCCTTATGGATTTATGGTCAAAGATGAAATCGTCGATTTCCTGGACCAGTATGTCAAAAGTTTCGATCCGCCGGTTGTAGAAGGCATCGAGGTGTTAAGCGTTGAAAAAGAGGATGGTGCGGAGTGGTTTGATATAAAAACATCACACGGTGTGTATTTTGCGAGACAAGTGGTGGTCTGCATTGGAAATTACCATGCTGCGCCAATGCCGAAACTCGCGGAAAAATTTCCGGCTAATATCACACACGTTCATTCAGCTCATTACAAAAATCCGGGCGAGTTACCTCAGGGCGAAGTGCTGGTGGTTGGTACCGGACAATCGGGTAGTCAGATCGCTGAGGACTTACATCTCGAAGGCCGGAAAGTGCATCTTTGTGTGGGAAATGCGCCTCGTTGTGCACGCGTTTATCGTGGGAAAGATGTTGTTGAATGGCTTGATAAAATGGAATATTACGACCTGCCCGTTGACAAACATCCGGAAGGTGAGAATGTAAGGGAAAAGACAAATCATTACGTGACAGGACGTGATGGCGGTCGGGAAATAGATCTACGCAAATTTGCTCTGGAGGGAATGCAGCTGTATGGTCCTTTGACTAATGCTGATAATGGTACGCTGCGTTTTGAGCCAAAGCTGAAAGCCAACCTGGATTATGCGGATAGCGTATCAGAAAATATCAAAAAGAAAATAGATAAGTATATCGCCGCAAACAACATTGATGCACCGGTTGAACCTGCCTATGCAGCTGCATGGGAGCCATCCGAAGAAATGACAGAACTCGCTCTGGCAAAGACAGGTATCACTTCGGTTGTATGGTGCATTGGTTTTGGTCACGATTTTAACTGGATCAAATTGCCGGTATTGGGCGATAGAGGTTTCCCGGTTCACAAAAGAGGAGTCACCAGCGTTCCAGGATTGTATTTTTTAGGATTAACCTGGCAAAATACATGGGGATCTGCGCGGTTTTCGGGCGTGGGTAAGGATGCTGAATATTTATTACAAGATATACTGGAAAGGGAATATGCAAGAACATCTGATACAAATGTTGTCAATCTCCCGTTTTAACGAGGAAATTGTCAAGGTTTCAACCACTTAACTGATGAAAAAGGAGCGGTTAATGAATTTGATCACTATCCGCTCCTTTTGTTTTGGAATAATAAATTTGCAAACCTGTTACTTGTAAGCGGGATGTTGCTGCAAGTTTGGATTCACATCCAGTTCGTCCTGCGGAACCGGGAATGCGTAGCTTTTTTCGGTAGGCTTGAAATTAGTGATCCGCTTGATAATCGCGTTTTGGCGTTTCAGGTCAAAGTAGGCGTGGCCTTCCTCGCAAAGCTCCCATGACCGCTCCTGAATGATGGCATCACGTAGTGATTCTTTGGTCATTGCGCCAGATGTCAAAGCAGTCAGGCCAGCTCTTTGACGAACCATGTTTATACCCTTTACTGCTTCTGCACTAGGCCCTTTTGCTTCGTTTTCTGCTTCCGAATGCATCAGTAAAACATCAGAATAACGTGTAATGGGCAAGTTTGTCGCGTAATCGCCAGTACCTGTTGCTTTGTTGTCATCCACATTGATCAGCTTGTTGAAGTGAGGTAGCGTGATCGTTTTTGGATATTCATAAACGGTTCCGTTTCCTCTGATATCTTTGTAGGAAACCACAAAAGTTTTGTTCCTTCTTTTGTCTTTTGGATCCATGGAATCAAAAAATCTGGTTTCTGCAACGAGTGAGGACCAGCCATCCAGTTTCAATTGATTGCCGCTTCGAATACCCGTAAAGGTTGGTAAATCTTTACCCAGGTTTATACCACTTTCAAGCTCCATGCTGAAAATATATTCTTTTGCATGTTCATTGGCGATGGTGAAAACGTCTTCATAATTCGCATGCAAGCCATATCCGTAAGCCGCGTTGTTAATAATTTTGTTCGCTTCGTCAGCCGCAAGAGGCCAATATTCTGCCTTGTTCCAGGGCTTGCCTGCTCTTGTGAGATAAGCTTTGGTAAGCATCGTTTGCGCTGCACCGGAAGTTGCCCGGCCGATATTTCTACCTGTTTGTACGGGTGGCAGAATCGAAAGAGCGTATTTGAAATCTGCAATGATCAGCTCCCAAACCTGGTCATCCGTATTGGCATTGGAGGGGTAAAGATCGCTTGCGTTTTCGACCGTCACATAAGGCACATGATCAAAAAAGCGAACAAGTGTCAGATAGGCAAGACCACGTAGAAATCTGGTTTCTGCCAAGATCCGGTCTTTGTTTTCAGGCGTTGCGTATGTGATTCCGTCTGCATACTGCATCACGGTATTGGCGCGATTCACCATTCTGAACAAACCGCTCCAAATCGTTTTAAACCCGGTCGAGCTTGGTGTCCAGGTATATTGGTCCAGCTCCGAACGCCATGCTTCTCCTGAGTTATTTGGCCAGGACGATTCGCCCGGATATTCACCAGCCAGCCAGACTTGCCTTCCCCAGCAGTCGTTTGAGTGCATTGCGTTATAAACCGAAATAACACCTGCCTGTATGTCTGCTTCCGTTTTGTAAAAATTCAACGGCGTTAGCGTATCGTAAACTTTTTCTTCCAGAAAACTCTCGTGACAACCGAACATACCAGTCAAAAAGAGTGCTGAGGATATCCATATTTTTAAATTCTTTTTCATCATAATATTTTTTAGTAACATTTATATCTGATCAAAAGCCTACATTAACACCAACCATGAAAGTCCGCGCGGCAGGGTAGGCATTGTAGTCTACGCCCAGCTGAAGATTACTGTTACCTGGTGAATTAACTTCCGGATCAAATCCTGAATATTTTGTAAACGTCAGCAAGTTCTGACCGGTCACATACACCCGGCAAGAGCTTATGCCTTTGGCTGGTTTGAAAGTATAGCCAAGAGAAGCCGTTTTTACCCGTAAAAAAGATCCATCTTCGATCAGCCAGGAAGACTGTAAAAGGAGCGGGTTTACAGTCACACGCGCACGGGGAATATTGGATGTTGTGTTCGTTGGTGTCCAACGGTCCACAATTTCTTTTCTCTGATTTCCCCATGGACCAGAAACGTTGCTTTCTGCACGCTGTACGTTCAAAATGTCATTTCCGTACGTTCCTTGCATGTATACCGACAGATCAAATCCTTTGTAAGAGAAGTTGTTTGACCAGCCATAGATAAAATCAGGATTTGGGTCACCCACGATCATCCGGTCTTCTGCCAGGTTAATCGAGCCATTTCCGTTGCGGTCAATAAAACGTGCATCGCCAAGCTTATCGTTTGCCGCCGACCGCGGACCCTTATCAAATTGCTCCTGATTTTGGAAAACTCCGTCGTATTGAAGCAAATTCCATACACCAACCGGCAAACCCGGTTCCAGCCAGCTTCCGTTTATTTTCAAGTGGCCTGAAATTTCATTTTGCGTTGAAGGCGTATAACCCGGGATTTCTAAAACTTTATTTCTGTTCAATGACCAGTTTACCTGTGAATTCCATTTAAATTCTTTCACAAATATCTCTCCGCCAAGGCTTAGTTCAAGTCCCTTGTTTTGAAGACTTCCGATATTTCTGAAAATAGAGGCGAAACCGGAGGTTTGCGGCACACTAACATTCCAAAGAAGATCCGTTGTTTTTTTATAATAATAATCCGCAACAAAATTCAAACGATTACCGAACAGGTCAAGATCAATCCCAACATCGGTCGTAGCCGTTGTTTCCCAGCGAAGATCCGGGTTGGCGATATTTCCAGGCGCTAAACCAGAAACCAGCGCGCCGCTTAGGTCATAATTGTAAACGTTCAAACGGGCAAGCGAGCGGTAATTTTCGATATTCTGATTACCCGTTTTTCCATAACTTGCACGTACTTTCAAATTACTGATCGCGTCAATTGACTGGATAAATTTCTCTTCGGACAAACGGTAACCGACTGCAACAGAAGGAAAAAATGCCCACTTGTTATTGGCTCCAAATTTAGAGCTTCCGTCCGACCGACCCGTTAAGGAAAGCAGATATTTGTTGTTAAAAGTATAGTTGATACGTCCCAGATAGGAAACCAGCTGACTTTGATTTTTCCAGGAAGCAGGACTTGCAAACACAGCGCCCGCATCCAGTTTGTCTGCTTCATACAAGTCTGTCAGGAAATTGCTGGAAGACGCGCTGAACTGTTGATCCCGGTCCATCTGGCGTGTATATCCGGCCACAACATTGAATAAATGTTTGTTTATCGCTTTGTTATATGTCAGGATGTTTTCGTTCAGATAAGACATGGAACGGCGGTTTGCCTGACCAGCTCTGCCGTTGGCGTTATAACCATTGACGGTTTCACGAGGTTCGTAAGTTTCCCGGTTCGCGCTGGACATATCCGTACCAACTGAAACTTTCAAAGACAGGTCACTGATGATGTTCCAGGTAAAGGCCATCGTTCCCATTAATCTGTCAACGTTTTGGAAGTCCTTGTTGAACAATACAATAGGAACCGGATTGTGAACGGTCGATCCTCCCGGAGTAGGGTTAAGCCGGGTATAGGTACCATCTTTCTGGAAAATCGGTACAGTAGGAGGCATGATCAGAGCAGCGTTGACTGTATTGGCGTTACCGCCACCATCACCTTCCGAACGACCGTTGTTTCCCCAAACTTTACTCCCGGTAAGATTGGTGCTGAACATGATATTTTTGCTCAGCTTGGTATCGATATTGGCCCGGATGGAAGCCCGTTTGAAATCGGACCCGATCAATACCCCTTTCTGATCGAAATAACTTCCCGATACTGCAATTTTTGTGTTGTCGTTACCACCGGAAATATTCAGCGTATGGTTTTGAATTGCAGCAGAACGAAATATTTCATCCTGGTAATCAACACCCTCGCCCATCGTCGCAGGATCAGGGAAATTGTAAAGATCCGCAGGGTTTGGATAAGCTGGTGTCGCGACACCGTCGTTTGCCCGCGCCTCATTAACCATCGTCGCAAATTCCCGAGCGTTCATCAGGTCGAGTTTTTTAATTACTTTCTGAACACCATAATAACCGTCATATGTCACGGAAGTTTTTCCCGCTTTTCCGCGTTTTGTAGTGACTAAGACCACACCATTTGCACCGCGTGAGCCGTAAATGGCAGTAGCGGAAGCATCCTTTAATATTTCCATCGAAGCGATATCACTCGGATTTATCGAAGCCAATGGGTTTTGTCCCGCTCCGTTTCCACCCGCTGTTCCGCCGGCCGTGATCGGATATCCGTCAATGACATAAAGCGGTTCGTTGCCGCTGCTCAAAGAATTACCGCCACGGATTCTGATCGAAACCCGTCCGCCCGGTGCCGAAGATGCCTGTGTTACCTGCACACCCGCTGCGCGGCCCTGGATGGCCTGGTCGAAGGAAGTGGTAGGCAATTTTCTGAGATCTTCCGCTTTGATCGATGATATGGCGCCGGTCAGGTCACTTTTTTTCTGCGTTCCATAGCCGACCACCACCACTTCTTCCAGTGCTTTATCGTCTACTTTTAGGGTTACATCAAGCGTAGTTCGGTTTCCAACTTCCATTTCCTGAGTAAGATAACCAACAAACGAAAAGACAAGAACTGTCCCTTTGTCGGTAATGTCAATTTCATATTCCCCGGAAGTATTCGTTGTCGCGCCTTTGGAAGTTCCTTTGATCACAATATTTACACCTGGTAATCCTTCACTTTTTTCATCGGTTACCTTACCTTTCAAGGCTTGAAAAAAAGCAGGTTTTTCAGCAGGTATCACAGCAGATTCTTCCTTCACTTTTACCTCCTTTTTGATGACAATATTTTTCTTGAAAATCTTGTAAGAAAGTGGCAGATCCTGAAAAAGCTGGTTTAATGTCTGGTCAATTGTCGCATTTTTTATGCTTACCGAAACAAGCCGGGATGAAGGCAGATCCAATTTATCATACAGAAAAAGATAATCTGTTTGATTTTCGATGGCTTTAAAAGCGGTCTCAATTGACACATTTCGTTTTTCCAGCGAAATTTTTTGGCTGTACCCGATTGCGGTCACTTGCGACAAAGTTGCCATAAGCAGAAGCGTTACGAGTTTCATTGTCAATACTATTTTAGCAGGTATGGCTAACCGGTTAGATTTTCCACGCCGGAGTAAAAAGTTTATTTTCATATATTTGTAAGATTTAGGTAAAACAATAATCGCTTTCCGAACAGAAATTGGTTGTGATGCCTGAGGTCAATCCGGGGGAAATGTTCGTAGCATTTTCCCTGTTTTAGTTCAGGACCGGATACAAACTAGGTAGGTGGTTTGACGAGCTGGTTCATGGATTTTAAGGGTTAAGTAGTTTAATGGAAAATATTAACGATATAATATATACGTTTAAGGGTTTAGGATGAGATAATGATTTTTTTATTCTCAATTCTGCAATTAAGACCAGCGTATTTAAGCATAAGCAGCAGCTCAGAAATATTCACGTCCATCGATACTTTGCCGGTAAACTGTCTCACCGGAATGGATCCCTGATATTCGATTTCAATGTCGTACCATCGTCCTGCTTTCCTCATCACTTCCTCAACACTGGCGTCGCGGAAGTAAAACAATCCTTTTTTCCAGGCTATGGCTTCATCTATATCCACTTCTTCTGTCGTGATCTTCCCCGAAGAACCAACGGATGCCTGCTGGCCGGGTTTGAGATGTCTGTTATGATTTCTGTTTGTCAGTGAAACGGAGCCTTCAACCAGCGTCGTTTTTGAGAACGCTTCGTCTTTGTAAGCCATAACGTTGAAGCTCGTGCCCAAAACTTCAATTTCGGTATTCTCAAACAAAACTTTGAAAGGCTTGCTCTTGTCTTTTACAACCTCAAAATAAACCTCGCCCGTTACTTCAACTTTCCTTTCGTTTTTCGAGAAAACCGCGGGGAACTTTATAGACGAAGAAGAGTTCAGCCAAACCTTACTTCCATCCGGCAAAACAATTTGATACTGGCCGCCTTTTGGGGTTGCCAAGGTATTTATCTGGTTGGTAGTTTGCGTGTTATCCTGTTTTTTAGAATTGTATACCAACTGACCATTTTCTTTTTTGCTTACCTCTGTGCTTCCCTGCCTGGCCAGGACTCCATTGGCAGCACTGTCGAGGATAATTGTCGATCCGTCTGCAAGTGTGAGCATGGCGCGATTGCCTCCGGGCGGTACATCTTTTAGCACCGGCTGTACGATCGCGACACTTTGCATTTCAGATTTTGACCGGAATTTATAAAGCGCTCCAAAACCGAAAATGAGAATGATCGCCGCTGCCGCATACCGCCACCAATAAAAATTCCTGAAAACAGGTTGTTCGCCATTATCATCGTCATCTGGCTGAGCACCGTTTTGCTGACCGATAATCAAATCGAAGATCTTTTCACTTTGTTCTTTCGAGAAAAAATTGTCGCGGCTGCTCGCCTTTTCCCACGCTTCTTCAAGTAATTCGTTAAGCTCCTGATTGGTTTTGGCTTTCTTAATAATCGACATTAATTCATCGGTTTCCGCAGCGGTCGCTTCGCCGGAATAATAACGGTTGAACAGATAAGTCAGACGGGTAGAAAATTCGCTCATAGCTTAACAATTAATTCCAGCACTCACAAACATTTGTGTTTGTATCTAAGACAGAAAAATTGTTAAAAAAGGGGGTATAGGAATGTGATTATTTTTAAATAAAATTGGATATAAATATTAAAATACTGATAGTCAGCCTTTTGCGGATGTAGCAAGTGATTGATTCCGTAGAAATTTGAAGATATTTTTTGACTGTCTCACGGGAAAGACTCATGCGGTCAGCGATCTCTGCATATTGCAGGCGTTCATGACGGCTTAACAAATAAACAAGCCGCTGTTGTGGCGGAAGATGGTCAATCGCTTCATCAACAAGGATGTATCGTTCGTTTTCATCGCAGGGATCATCCGTTCCAACTTCATAGGATACATCTTGAAGCTCGGTGGTTAAAGCCCTTTCATGTGCGATTCTTTTCAAACAATTGAGCGCATGATTTTTTGATGCAACGTACAGATATGCTTTGAAATTGACAATATCAGACAATGAAGTTCTGTTTGTCCAGATTTTTAAGAAAACGTCCTGAACGACTTCCTCGGCTATTTCGTGTGATTTTGTAATATTATAAATATGGGTTCCCAGCCGGTGGTGATATTGATTAAACAGCCATCTGAATGCCCGTTCGTCGCCGTGAGCGACTAACTGCAAAATTTCTCTTTCGTCAACGGTAGGGGCTGGGTATGACATTTGTCAAATGGTGTCATTGGGTTATGGTAACCGGAATCATTCTTCAACATCAGGACAAATGTAAATAAAACCTAAGAAAATAATAAATTATTTATAGTTCAAATCAATATATCGTATAGCCGGAAGAAAACCAGTGGCTATTTAGGAAAGCTTGGGTGCGCTTTTACTTTCCGAATTTGCCTTAGGTGCCTGTCCACATGTCCCCATTGATAAATGAAAACCTGATGCATATTTCTCGGGTTCGGTGTCGCGGTCAGCTCAAAGTGCGCCCTCATGTCCGCATCCGTCTTTTTTAGAAAAGCGACATTCTGCTCACGGCGGCTCAGAAAAAATTCAAGATTGTCCTTGCCTTTGATAAAACCTGTCGGAATGGCAATATCTGCTGCTGTGTGTGGGTTTGTTTCCATAATAAAATCCGAATAGTAGCTGTCGGGCCTTGTGACTTTGTTCAGTTCCGGTTGAGGCTTACTGCGCGAACCCATGCTGATTTCCCGTGCCCAGATGATCTCCCATAATGCAAGGTGTTCCACAATTTCTCCGATGGACCAGCGATCCGCTGACTCACGAAAAGCCCATTGGGCCGGTGTCAGGTTTTCCGATTCTTTTACCAATTCATCCCGGGTCCTATTGAACTGGGCGATGGTAAATTGACGATCATTTTCTGTCCAGAGCTTTTCCTGAGCGAAAGAGTGGCCCGCAAGGCAAGTGAATAACAGCAAGGTGCAATATGTTAAACGCTTCATTTATGATTAGGTTAAAGGTTTCCCCAAAACTAATGGAAATGAAAAACAGGGAAGGATGCATTTTTGCAAACGGTATATTTATTGAGCAAACGGAGATTGCCCTGAATCTCAAAAATACAACCAATTTCATGCAAATCAGAAGTTTCCCCTTCAAGCTGTTGCTACGTTTCGTCATACGAAAGAACATCATGAATTTTTCAGATAGCATAAGAAATCTGTGGAGAGCATATGTCGAAGGTGAGCTATTGACGCGCCCAAGATTTTACGGACAGACGCTGTTTGGCAAGAAAGGATGATAAACTGAAAGCCTCAGACAGAAGATATTGCAAACACGGGCCGTCTGAAGTGTGGTAGGTGCCTGGTCTTTTTTGTTACTGGAAAAACTGTTAAAGATCTATTATTGTGAAATTATTTTTCAGATCTGTAATTTTAATAATAGCTATCAACGTGGCAGCATGCTTTTGTGAGTGTAAATGAAATTTTTTAATAAACTTTAAATGACATATTAATCGGTGTATTCTCGGATGAGTACTGTCATAAATCCGGTTTGATATCGATTCCGCTTAATTTCATCAATGTACTTGCGTTGAAATCAGTACAGAACCCATCTTTCAGCTTATAGTTAAAAATGATCTTTTCATCTTTTAATTCACTGTTAAAGCTGTAATTCCGGACTGGTAAATGTTGACTCGCAGCTTTGGCCAGCTGTAAATCGTGGGTTGAAATCATTCCGAACGCATTGAGCCTGCTCAGTTGCCGGATCAGCGAAACTCCACCTTTATATCTGTCTTCGGAGTTGGTACCTTTAAACATTTCGTCTAATAAAAATAAGACAGACTGGCCGTTGGCAATCAGATGTAGAAGTTGTTCGACCCGTTTAAGCTCGGCATAAAATGAGGATATTCCTTCTTCGAGATTATCCAACGTTCGCATGCTGGTGAAAATACTCATGGGCGAGATTTCGCCTGACAAAGCACAGCATGGAGCGCCGGTCATTGCAAGCACTAAATTACATCCAACGGTTCTGAGGAAAGTGCTTTTTCCTGCCATATTTGAGCCTGTAACAATTGCCACCGAACCTTTCTCTACTAATGAAAAATCATTGCAAATGCGCTGGTGCTCTTTTAGCAGGGGATGTCCGATACCATCAAAATGGATTCGGTAGTTTGTGTCAAGTATATTTGGGAAAATAAAGTCAGGGTTCGCGTACGTGAAACCTGAAAGACTGTTAATAGCCTCGAAGTTGCCGATTGCGATACTCCATTCCTGAAGCTTAGGTCCATTTCTGGCTTTCCATTTTTCAGTCGATAGGATAAAATAAATATCCAGCAGCCAAATAGAATTAAAAATACTGTAAAAGTCATTTTTGCCTATCATTCGCCGAGATCCACGTTGCTGAAACGCTTCCAGCGTCTTTCTGAGCCGCTGGATTTCCTTGACGGCCGAATATTCACTATCTCGGAAAATAGCTTGCCATTTTTGTAATAATGCACTATCAAATGATGCCAGTTCAATCAGTGTTATCAGCGATTCACTACTTGCCAGCGTGGTCACGTTATATTGAAGGTCATTAAGAATACGCTCCGTAATGGCCAACTGCTTTTTGATAACTTGTCGATTCACGATCAGGCTGATAACCATCGGCAGAATATACGCAACTGAAAAATCTTCGCCCGCGAAGAGAACAAGACCGAGGTGGTAAATTCCCAGCGCCAAGGCCAGGGTAGCCGCTAAGCCAAGCGTTATCGCAATCCATAGATACTTTCTTCGCTGCGGCAGCAGATCAGCAGGTGCTTCAATCCATTGGATCAGTTGTGCATAGTTGCTCTTTGGATTCACGAACGGCATCCCGGCGGCTTGAAATTCCTGTCTCCATTTAATTTTCGGGGACAATTCAGATACTGCCTCCTGCCTTTCTAAAATTTGATTTCGGTCAGCGGGTTGCATTAGCCAACCTGCCAATTGAATTTTACCAGCCTCCGTGTTTGTGCGGTTTAGGAGTTGAAAAAGAGAATGTTGCCCGAAAATATCGAGATCCGCTGCGTATGCATGATCTGAGGTAAGAAATTCCTTCCCTGTATCCCTGTCTTTTAACTTTCGTTGCTGAATAAGTACCTCGCTATCATTGATCTGTCTCAAAAAGGTCACATGATTTCTTGCTTTCACCAAACTGTTATACCGACTAAGAATTATGCCAAATGCAGGGGCACCTACCATAACAGTTATCCCAACCAAGGTAATTAATCCTGCATTGGCCAGAATGAGAGTCAGTGTCAATGAACCTGTAAAAATTATTAGTCTTAATAATGAAACATTTTCGAGTTGTTTATTTAATGAGGAAATCTGTATCTGGTATTGCTCAATCCTGTGTTGAAAATTTGGCTGCATGGATGCCCTAATGTTTTTTTATGCAATATAAAAGTAAATTTTACATATACTGGTAAAATTAGGGAGATCTAACTTCAGATAATTTACGGAATGACCTTTTTGATGTTTGTAGGAGGATGTGATTCATAAGGTGATTTAACGCCCAATGTGAAATATTGTAAATGTGTTTTTGGAGCATCCTTCGCTGAAAGATCCAAAGAGTTGCCGAATTGCTTACCGTACATTTCCAGGGCAGGATAATACGGTTTTATTCTTTTGATTTTTGCCTTGTTGTAATAGTTAATCTGGCCTGCTTTCGGATCATATGCTTCCCATAGACTATCCTGGTACTTGGAAACACGGGAAACATAACCTAAATCCGTATGATCGGCTTTATCTATTAAAGTATCGACACGTTCGCTGTGCTCCTTTAAACGGAACCTGCTGTACGCATTTCGCTTTACTTTTTCTTTCTTCCCGGTTCCCGATATTGAGTCCTGAACTGGATCCATGTAGGATACTTTCATTTTATCGGAAAGATGTTCGGCTATAATAAAAGTCTGATTACGGGCAGCTGTTTTCAATACTGCAAAAGCCATGATCGGGACGATTAAAATGTATTTGAACAAGGACCAATAAGAGGTGGATTTACTGTAAATCATTTTGATTCTGTCTTTTAGAAGAATGGAATTGAAAAAATTGTTAGTGATGCTTCCATATGCCGCTTCCTGAGCGTACGAAACCAGAAAGCTGGCATAAGCCTCTTTGTTCTCGGCTTGCTGATCGGCCAGGAATTCATGTATTTCCCTTAATGAATATTTGTAGAACCACAGAATAGGATTAAACCAGCATGCCGCTTTGAGCACTTCTACAAGTAATATGTCATAGCTATGCCTTTGGGTGATATGCACATGTTCATGCCTTAGAACGGTGTCAAAGCAGTTTTCGTAATCATAACTGCAAATAACAAGGAAATTTAAAAATGAAAAAGAACCCAGTTTCCTGGTTTTAGCGGCAGTTTCCGGTAAAAGTATCAGCGTATAACTTTCCATTTCAACACGTTCACCTTGCTTCAATAATAAATGGAGCCCATGGAAACCCCGCAGGAAATTTGCCAGCATACACACCACAAGCCCGGATGAAAGTTCGAGCCAGAGATGTAATTTTCCTGTTATCTTTTTAATTGTCATGAAATATTAAAACTTGATAGCTACGTCCACTGAGAAGTTTCGGATCGGATTATAGATGCCATAAGAATCCCAGTAGTGTGTATTTGCAATATTATTGAGTTTTAGGCATGTTCTGTATTTCGTATTTTCATAGTACAGCGTGGCATTCACCACGCTGTACGAAGGCATTGTGACGGTATTGGTATCGCTGAAATACGCCTTAGATGCATAATTACCGCCTATTCCCGCACCCAAGTTTTGTAATACCCGGTGTCTAAATTTATAGCTGATCCGGTACGTGGGTATATTTTGAGGTGCTCTGGCGACTATATTTCCCTGGTTCGCTTCTGCTTTCACGATCCGGTTTTCATTGTATCCGTCCATATTGCTTTTATGCTTTGGTGTTGAAAAAAGTATAAAAACCTGCGAGTTAGTTAGAAGGATTTTGGTTAGTAAAATAGGGAGAAGTAAATGCTGCCCACAATCTCCAAGTAGTAGCATATTGAGCCGTTGCCGCTCAAACAACTTTGAAACGGGCGGTTTTTATTTCCGGGATGCTTTGGTAATTTGCGATTTCAAATTAAACTTCGTCATAAGTGTCTCTATCATTTGAATGCCTTTACTTGTTCGAGAATATAGAAATCTGCATTCTGGAAATAAAACGAGCAGACCAGCCGGCCGGTGCCGCAAAATCCGACATCTACAAATGGCTGTTATTCGAAAAAGATACGCTGAGTGTTACACAACTGACATTTCTTGCACTGGATTCCCGTGACTTGATGGAAGTACGATTTTTTCGGCAGGGCTATCTTTCCTTCGATTCTGACCAGGCCATCTACATCCGCGAATCGAGCTCGGTGCAAAATATACTTCATCCTAAGGAGTATAATCAACTGCCGTCGGAACTTGTGTTAGCTGTGCAGGGGGTGCTTTTGGAAACATGATTTTATTCTCATAGTTGTTTGTAATCTTGGGGGAGCGTGGTTGTCAATGTGCGAGATCTACGCATTTGTGAATTACAAATACTGGTGTAATCCGAGTTCTAAATTTAAATATACCGTATCCCAAGGCAAAAGCCTTGGATCAATCTTGAAAAATTATGGCAGAAAAAATAGCTCTTCTTGGCCTGGGAAACCTGGGGACACCCATTGCAGAAGGTCTGATCAACTCAGGATTCGAACTTATAGTCTGGAACCGGACCGCTGCAAAGACCAAACCTTTGGTTGATCTGGGGGCAAAGGCCGCAACAGATCCGATCGACGCTATTACAGCTGGCGGCATTGTAATCTCTGTATTGGCTGACGATGCAGCAGTGGAAGAAATATTCTCGATGGAACTGATAGAAAAGTTAGGGGAAAATGGCGTACACGTTTCAATGAGTACAATCTCGCCTGAAACATCACGACAACTAAGCAAAATGCATGAAAGTAGTGGGGCAGTCTATATTGCGGCTCCTATTTTTGCACGTCCGGAGGCGGTTAAAGCAGGGATTGGTAACATTAGTATATCGGGGAATCAAGCTGCCAAAGATCGGGTAAAACCCATCCTTCAGACGTTTGTCAAAGGTATTTATGATTTTGGAGAAGATCCCGGCGCTGCCAATGTTGTAAAACTTGCAGGAAATTTTATGATTGCAGCAAGCATAGAAATGATGGCAGAGGCTTTTACAATGGCAGAAAAAAATGGGATTCCGCGTCAAAGTATTTATGATATGCTGACGCAGACGTTGTTTGCCGCTCCAATTTTCCAGAATTATGGCCGTACCGTTGCACAACATGCTTATGAACCAGTGGCATTCCGCTTGCCTCTTGGCCTGAAAGACATCAACCTAACCTTGAAAACAGCATCAGATTCCGGCGTTTCCATGCCTATTGCAGACTTAGTAAAAAATCGCTTTGTGTCTGCAATCGCGAAAGGAAGAGATAATCTGGACTGGGGCGCTTTAGCACTTGGAGCTTCGGATGATGCAGGTTTGTGAGGGGAAACTGAAAAAGAAAGTAAGTTGTACTGGCTAAGTTTAATAAAATTAGATTGTTAAGGGAATATATGGTGACAGGTGATCAAATAGTCCGCACATGGTTTTCATTGCTTGTGGAATTTTTTATAAGATTAATAGATAAGATTTCGTTTTCTCAGTTTTTTGAATAGATAATTTTTTTGAAACGGAAGAGCTCCTTCCTAAGTTCTGTTAGCTTAACGAACTTAGGAAGGAACTTCTTCCCAACTTCTTATTTTCAACTTAGCAATCATCTCCTCGTCAATCACCCTCGGCAAGACATTGTGAAATTGGAGCATTTCAGGCTCGACGTCCTTCATAACATGGAACGAAAGGACCGTCGAGCTGATTATCAAGAGAATATTCTTTTACTAACGGTAGAAAGAAGAAATGCGACAATTTACTTTGTAGCATCAGATATTTGAGGGGTTGATACTCAATACCTGAAACAATTTTGTGAAGAGCGTTATAATATTGCTAAAAGGCCAATAAGTAGCTAAAAGATGTATCAGCGTTCAAGATAAAAATTGCCCCATCGTCGTTCGACGTACGTACATTTCGGAAGTCTACGCAGGACATTTTAGCGACTTGGTTGAAAGCCTTTCGAAGCGGAACTTCAAAGTACTCGTGCAAAGTGGTAATGCAATCGGTTATTCCAGACCAAAAGATTACTTCGAGAATTAAACAGTATTTCTGTCGATAATTGATATTATACTGTACGTAAAACAACTACCAGTTGTTTTGAAGCCATGGAAATCCAAGTTATGGAATTCGCATTAGAGGTTGGAAAAGTATTTCATTTTCTATGTAAAATGAAGCTTTTTTTCAAAGAAGGAGCGCCCGAAATTAAACGATCCGGTAAATGTATATAATAGAATAGTTATTGGAGATTATACTGAAATCGGCAATATTTCTGAGAATAGTGGGCAGATATCCGTAGGGAAAAATATAAAAACCGAAGTTAATGGAAAAGATGAATTAGCTGAAAAAATATATAACTGACAAAAATGGAGAACAGTTATCACTACCATCTTTGCAGTAATTGGAATCATCGTAACAATAATTTTTTCATAGTTGGATGCAGCAGGAAATTGATCTTTAGGGAGCAGGATAGTGGGTCAGTTGTTATGAATTGAAATGGGTAGGATGAAAATGTCCGTTTTTTACACCTCCACTACCAAAACTATACATGCAAAAGCACTAATCGTATCGGACGATATTAAAGTAATCTTGGGGGCTCAGTTTTGATTGCTTATGTGTTTGTATTACGCCATCGGACAGGTTCATTTCACAAAATCAGCCTCGATTGCTCAGGGACATTTTGTAATGATTTTTTATATTGTTTCCTTAGAAAAATATCGGATGCTGGTGCTACGCTGCTCGCAACGCCGCCTACGACCATTCTCAAAAAATAAAATATGGTAGACTTATGTCTGTTGCGGACAAAACCAAAGGAACGCTCATTTTTCGAATTCTTATCTTTTACAATGGAATTGGCTATAAATCCGATGAGCCTTGTCCGGAATTTTTGCTTGCTTACATGCCCTGAATCCAGTAAGTCCGCTTTTAGCTGATGATATTGTAATTTCATCAATCCTTTTGACATATATTCATTACCGATGGCTGTCATCTGCATCGAATCCAGGTAGCCAGATTTGACCCGGACAGATAGCAGTGGCGCTAAAAAAGGATTCAGTGCCGTAAGCTCGCCCGGGCCTAGTTTTATGCCTAGACGCAGACCGCCCAATGTGTCCTGATACGATTGGCTTAAGGCCACAGCCAACTGCATTTTGTCTAAAAATACAGCCGAGATATCCGCACGAACACTGTCACTTTCCTGTCGTGGATTTGAGGATATATTACTGATTCTGGCATCTATTGAAGAAAAGTCAATACTGCCCGTATCTTTTGTAATATGACTCAATTCTGTATAGTTTACCCGTGCATTACGAAGCTGCATTTTATCAATTTGAAACGGGAAACCTGTTTTTTGTAAAAGTCTCAGCGGTAAGGGTTGGATGACTGCCGGTTCTGGCGTTTTTAGCTTATTGGCGTAGATGTCTAAGACTGCATCATCGACCCTGATATGGGACATTTGAAGCCCCTCTTCATTCAGCCCCAAGCCATTTGCTTCTATTTCACCGGTTTTTGTTGCCATGTAGACTTTACGGTGCACCAGAAGATCATCAAATTCAACCTTGCTTTTGGATGGGTTAATTGCAAACGAATGCAAAATAAGCTGCCGTTGTTTTGCCTCGAAACGGAATTGCCCCAGCCGCATATGACTTTTGTCTGTTTGCCATTGCAGCGAATCAAATTTCAGGCTAGCTCCGGAACGGTTAATAAAATACGGAATCAGTATTTTAAAGTCTGAATTGCTGATTTTCAGATTCTCAACTTCTAAGTTTGTCGCCGACAAAAGTGTGTTTTTTTCGGGGCTAGTGCTTTTAAAGTCAATGTGTTTCATTTTTAGTTTGTCCAGCTTTGTATCCCAGCTTGCTGAATCCGGGTGATATCGGAAATGACCCAGTTCAGCTGTCATAAAACCATCCTGGTCCGCACGAAACGTGTTTGTTTTACTGAACGAAACATCACTGGCCTTCACCGTAACCTGATTTGCCCGTACAGTGTGATCCGCCTCGGTTTTAAGTTGTGCAATCTGCACCGATATGTGCTTGCCCGCAGTGGCCAGCGCTCCTTTATTAACTTCAAATTGAGCATCAAGTATCTCAAATCCATGAATATTTAAAACGGGCAATGCAAAAGCTTTGGAAGACGGGAATGTTTTTAACTCGCCTTTTTGCGAAGAAAACATCATATACGGCTGGCTCAGACGGACTGAATCCATCGTTAGTGTTTTACTGAGAAAAGATTGTTCAATATATGGAATAAAGCTCAGTGATGGAAGACTTACAAAGAGGCTATCATGCGGGGTGTGGCGACGGAAAACTATACCGCGAGCCAGTGAGTTCTGCTGATCCCGTATATCAAAATCGTCAAGCTGTAAGAGCCCGGCCGGCAGGTTGAAGCTTGCGTCGCTTCCCGTCAGTGTAACACCTTCGGTTTTTAAGTTGCTATTACTCTCTCTCGAAATTCTGTTTACGGAAATATTTTTCAAAAATACCTGCCCGCTAAGGAGTTCATCTGCCAGATACAACCAGGTATTGTTGCCGCTCATTTTTTCGATGAAAAACCAAATTGTCCGATTTGCCTTTTTGCCCTTTTCCGTATTTTGTCTTTGTGTTTTAATATGAACAGCGCCTTCCTGCCAAAATAATCTGCTTATATCAAGCTGGTTGTTTTCAAAAGAAAAATCCTGCACTTCCACCTGCCTGAATATTCCCTCAATATCGCCGTGTTTCGTACTGACCCGGATACTGTCGAACACCAGTTTCTGTCCATTTTTATAAAACCCCGAACAGCCAGTTGTAACCGAAACAGAGGGGGTGCTAATTGCCGCCTTTCCAAACGATAATTTTTTCATGGATCCGACAAGTTCATCGGGCGTTCTGGCTTTGCCAAGCTTATCAACATCAATGCTCAGATTGAGGCCTTTGAGTTGCAATTCGAGGGTATCAGCCTGTTTCAAGTTGATATCGCCGCCGACGATTTTTAGTTTTTCCAGATCGATGATCTTGTCCATCAGAGACAAATTCTGATATATAGACCTTTTGGAGCGTCCAGAGGGCTCCGGGCGCAAAATTCCGTTTTTCTCAACCTTTACGATCGGGCGGTACAAGACGGCTTCCTGCGCTTTGAAATTGTTTTGAAAAATCACCGAAAGCCAGTCCATTCCTGTGATTTCCAAGCGTGGAACGGCATAGTCACGTATTACTTTGTTTCGTCCATTCCGCGGAGTTGTAGCCACCAAATTGTATAATACGATCTGATCATCCATAAATTGTAAGCTGTCAAAACTGAAACGCAGCGTACTGTCGCGAAGAAATCCATTGTACTTTCGAAGCGTGTAACGGAAGCCGCCAATTTGTAACTTTCTTTTACCGGAGTTGTTCAGGTGAAGACCAGTGATACTTACGTTGTCATTGCTTGCGGTCAACCGGGTAGTTTTTCCGGCCTGATGTATATTTACCGAAGCCACTCCGTTTTGCATTACAAAGTGTCCTATATCAAAAGTTACCGGTAATTGGTTCAGGGTGCTGTCATATAATATTCTCTTATGGTTTTTTCCATACTTCCGGGCTTTACCGGCAATGAAAAATTCCGCAATTGCGTCAGGTCTTTCCAAGAAAATCGAATCAGCTTTTATAAGTCTGTTTTGATACAAAGTATTAAAATCCAGGTTAATTACACTCAGTTTTTTGGCCTGCACATCAAAAGCATTACGTTGTCCAACTGAAGGGAATATGTGGATACCTGCGCCGGAAAACCGGACTAATTTTTGTTTTGAGTCAACCAGAAGCTCTTTAAAAACAATAGTGCTTTTGTCGTCTTGAAGCATTATTTTCTGGTTGAGGATACGCAGGACGACCTGCTCGGAGAAAATAAAACGGGAAGTATCTTTTATGCTGGAGGAATCGATATTTAATTTATTTATTGAAAAATGGATATGATTTACCAGTAATGACGGGCGCGAGGGATCGCCGTTATATTGCACAACCAGTTTGCCTTCATTGATTTTAAATAATTGAAGGTTAAGTACATCAAGAGACTTGTGGATCGTGCTGTACAACTTTTCGAGATCTTCAAATAGAACGATTTTCTTACTATTTCCTTTTTGCGGCGCTTCTCTATTGATGATAATAATTTCAGGATTGTTAAAAACGATGGAGTCAATGAGTAGTTGTTTGCGGACAAACAGGTCCCATCTCGAACGCGTACGGAAATGGAAGTCCTTTACTGCGAATTTATAACTCGCCGACTGCTTTGAGGGATCAACAGTAAAGATGCTGATCCCTTTGACATGGATAGAATTATTGAAATAATTCGTCTCAATTTTTTCAATTGAACATTTCAGGTTTCCATTGGATCCCCAATAAATCAACTGTTCAATTGTTCTCTCTGAATTGTATTTAAACCAGAAATGAATGCAAAGTAATACCATGGCAAAAAAAGCAATGCTATAACCTGCAAATCTGAATACGTTTCCGAAAAGATGTTTCATTCTTACTGATTCATATAACTTCCAATGTTACTTTTCAATATGGGATGCCACTGCCTGACAATGACAGCTTGTTTTTTATTGACGACTAAATCCAGCCAGCCACCAAAGCCGGTAGCATGGATGCGATCATTGCTGACAATAGGGTAACCAGAAAGGGGCATGAGAAGTTAAATTTTTAATTAAAAAAAATGGATAAAAAGCAATAATATGCAAAACCGGGAATTCCAGGCTGACTTTATTTTTCGTATGGTTAAGATATCCTTGATGGTCTTTTTATACTTTATGAAGTTGAGCGCTTTCTTGATACATCCCCGGGCACCGAGTCATTTCTATCCATTTTTGAGTGGCATATTAATATCAAGGAATATTACATCCTAGGCAGGGTCTGTTCTTAATTCTAATAACTTTCCCATTCATTTCATCAGAAAGCAGATACAAGTTTCCAGCTGGACTTTGCGCCACTTTACGTATTCTTAATCTACTATCTGTAAAAAGTTCTTCGGTACTTATTATTTTTTCTCCTTCAATTACCATACGCCACAAACTCCCCCGGGACAATCCTCCTACGATCAGATTACCATTCCAGTTCTTAAATTCATTACCAGAATAAAATTGCAGGCCAGTAGGTGCCACTGTCTGCAGCCAATACCATAAGGGTTCTGTATACTTAATCGTTGAATCCGATTGAGGTTTAAAATCTGCATAGCGGTATTTGCCGGTTGTCTTAACAGGCCAGCCATAGTTAGCCCCTGCATGCAAAATATTGATTTCGTCCCCCTGATGCGTTCCGTGTTCGGTAAACCATAACTCGCCCGTAGATTTATTGATAGCGATGCCTTGTGCGGCTCTGATTCCAATGGCATACAGCCCAGGGACAGCCTGAGATCCAAAATCCGGATTATCGTCAGGGATCGTCCCATCCGGGTTGATGCGGTAAATTTTCCCTCTTTTATCCTGAAAATTCTGCGCAATCGGGACAGGCGGCTGATCCTTTTCTGTAAATAATCTTTCTCCGATCGTAAAATACAATTTGCCGTCATTTCCGAAAACCATCCCACCTCCATAATGATAACGCTCGGTGGTATAGGGCTCTGCTACAAATAACGTTTTGATTTCTTTCAATGAGCTCTCTGAAAGTGTCGCCCTGATAACTTTGGTGGTTCGAAGGTTGCCCTTTTGCGCTGCGTAAGAAAGGTAAATAAAATTATTTTTGTTAAAATCCGGATCCAGTACAACCTCAAATCTGCCTGTATTATCTCCAAAACCGATCAGGCTGTCGGACATATCAGAGGGAAACCCGGTTATCTTCGTTTTTTCTTTGTTCAATAAGTTGATTTTTACCAGGTCGCCATCCTTTTCAGATATCAGTGCATCCTGTTCAGTTATAAAGGCTATGCTCCATGGACGCTTTAATCCTTCAAAAACAACTTCTTTTTCAGGACGTATGGCATCGATGTCGAAAGTTTTGTGCGGTCTGTTCGTTGAAACCTTATCGGCAATCAGCCAGCCTTCGTTGGTCTTCATCAAATTGAAATAATCGGTAAACAAATCCTTGACCGTACTGATCTCCACTTTCGCACTGCCCATGTTATCAGTAATGTCAACCGAGACCACCCGGGTCTGCAAGTTTTTGGGACGGATACGGGGCCTGAGCAAACTAAGATATTGCGACCTTGAATAATCGATAAATTTTCCATCCCTGTAATTTTTCAGATGGCAGGAGGCGTGCATGGCTTTACCGACTTTCGCAGAATCGCCGGTTGCCCACCCTTCAAAATACTGTTGAATTGTGTTTTCAATCAGTTGCCGCTCTGTGGAAATATTCTGTGACTGAACAGATAAATGAACCGACAATAACGCGGTTAGCAAGATTACTTTTTTCATTAAAAAATAGTTTTTGGTTTCCCGGACAGATAATGCCATCGGTTGTCCAAAACTAGCCAGGGCTTTGAAATTGAGAGTAGTATAAACCGGATATAGTAGTACGGATTTATAAATCCGGAGTAACGGACTGTTGATAGACGCCGGGAGTCGTGCCCTTGATCTTTTTAAATGTGGCAAAAAAAGTTGACTTGGAATTAAATCCTACTTCGTCTCCAATGGCTTCAATGGTAATATTAGTTGTTTGTGACAGCAGCGTACAGGCTTCGTTGATTCGGTACTCATTTACAAATAGTGTGAAATTCTTTTCAATATTTTCATTCAATATTCGTGAAAGATAATGGCCGGAAATATTGATTTCCCGGGCCACATCGTTAACCTTTAAGTTTGGGTTTTTGAAAAGACTTTTCTCAGTCATGGCTTTCTGCAGCCGCGCAATGATCTGCTCAACTTCTTCTAGGTCAGACTTCCTGTCAGCAGATTTATGATTGGGGCCGGAAAAAAGTTCATTTATCTTTTTGCGATTAATCAGAATTAAAATGAGTAGATAAATAATTAAAGAAAACCATAGAGCACCAATGATATAACTACCTTTAGTGATGTTCAAAATCGCCCATACATAGGAAAGAAACAAAATTGTAACTGCTCCGCAGATAGCCAGCACCAATTTCTCAGAAGATTTAATTGATTCTCCTTTAACAATTTTTCCTGCAACAGGTGAGATTAAAAATATGGTGCATCCCATAAATATGCCCCATTGCAGATAGATCAGCGGAATAATGTATTTACCCCAAATCTGAGGATGATGTTGATAGGGGTAAGTCAAACCGATCAAAAATATGACCAACAGCCAGAAAAATAGCTGGATCATCCATGGACGAGGCATTTTTCTGACCTGCATAATTTCAGCCTTTGTAAACATATATACCAGCGGTCCAATAAAAAAGCAAGCGGTGAGGCCTATCTGTAAATAGGTTTTGGGCAAGTTATAATCAAAAAAATAAGCAGCCGATTTGCCAACTCTGATACTGATCATGAGCAAGCTTGCAGCAAGAAAATATCCGGATAAATATTTTTTGGGACGAAGGAAGAAAAGGTATAAGCTGATAATCAAGCCGTTGAAGACTCCCAGGCAGCTAAAAAAGAATAAGGCTTTGTCGCTAAAATTCATACTGTTTAAATTGCATAAACGGAAATTTAATCTTCCTTGCCTAAGTCTACTTTTTGTAAACTAAGTTCTGTGCAAGGACCGTTGTAACCTGCCCGCTCACTGCCAGGAGAAAAAATAGATTTCGTTTTTCGACACCGATAATATTAATCATTACTAAGCAATCCTGCAATCTTTAGGAATGTGTGTCAGCTTCCCATATTGATAGTAAAGGTACATGATAGTACAAACTAATTTTCATTTACTGCTGAGCCATAATGAGCACCTTGATAGGATTGACGAATGCCAGATCCCAGGAAATATACTTAAAAATATTCCAACGACCGATCTGCTCAATATTTGTTTGCAATATCCTCTTTTAAATAATTATACCGCGTCAAATAGTCCCAATAAGGGACTGGCAGCTATAATCAGTACTTTTAACGGGCTTACTGAATTCATGAGCCACTCAGATTCACATAAAGTTTTGTTAAATTATTATGCAAATGAGTCTGTTAGTAATATCAATAACAGCCAAGATAATGGCGGATATACATTCGATTTTTGCGCTGTGGAACTTTTGCTGTCGCAGCCCGTTTTATTGAAGCGTTTTACCCAGAAAGAGCAAAAGGACATATTGAACCTGATCCTGTCAAAGTACAATGAGAAAGCGAAATATGAAGAATACTTCGGATTCTACGGTAAAATGACAACTGCATTTGTCTCCAATAGATATGCTGAGTCTCTGGGGAAAGCAACAGACGTATCCAATAAGAAAAAAGAGCTGTTTACGAGTGAGATGTTAGTGGCCGATTTCAGCATAATTGATCAAACAATTCTGGATGTATCCAGTTTTGCCAAGGCCCAAAAATAAGGGTTAGAATTAATATCCAAAATCTTATTTTTCCAGACGCTAAGGTATTTTCCCTTGTAGGAATGCATCCGTGTAAAAGATGAGATCCCCAACTCTTGTTTGTGCAGTTTAAAGACCTTGTAAATGATTTGAAATGGCTAAAAGATCAATTTGCATTATTTGTTGGCGGCTTGGTATCGATGGGATTGTTTATATGCTTACAACGACAAGCAAGTTATTGAGATGTATAACAATTACTTTAATAACCAGCCCGAGACTATTGTAATTGTGAAAAGCTTGCGCTGTATGACTCTTCTACACTCAGTAAATTTGTAGGGAGCGTATAGAAGTTAAAATGATAAATGGGACTAAAATGTAGAACTTTTAAATCTAATCAAATGAAAATATTTATAATTTGGATCACGCTCTTAGTAGGGATTTGGGGCATGTCTATGGCGCAGACTACGCCCAATTGCACAAGTATTTCGGGTTATGCATCTTATCCTACACCACTTACTACTGCCCAGATTAATAGTATCAATAGCGATCAAGCGCTTCAGTTTCCTAATGCTGTGAAATTAGAAGAGCCGACATCCGCATACAATTGTCATAATTATGCCTGGGTAAAAACAACCGGGGGCTCAACCTTTTGGCTGACTACGCCAGGGGATGATGTATTTTGGAACGATGGTAGCTACACAGCAACTTCTTATACAGGGGGTGCTGATTTTAGGGTTTCATACCAGGGAGATCACTCAGCGGTTACAACTTCTGTATTAAACCAGTGCATTTCAAAATGGGGGGCCTGGGGACTTTATAGGCACAATACGACCTATGTGGAAAATTCGGTGAAACTGACCACCTCAATTCGGTTTAAACTGGTTCATCCCCACTTTTGGTGGTAAATTCGTTAAAGGGTTTTATTAGTTCATGAAACCTTTGATGACCACCGAAAGCTTATTTTTTCCACCTTTCAACAATTTGAAATTGTATCATTCGATAAAGGAGATTTCATATTTAGCATTAAAATAAAAAGCATTCAGCCAACAAGTTATTGCCTTAATTGCCGTGAATTGGCCAGTAAAATACATAGTTTACTATTATAGGAAAATCAAAGATCTACCTGCCTTTGAAAATAAGGTCATAATTACCCTACAGGCAAGAAAATTTTATTGCCGCAATCCGGAATGTATATTGAAAGTATTTACGGAAAGATTCGAAAAGCATTTTTGCCCTACAAGAGAATCACTTACAGATTAGAGCAGCTATTGCTTTCTGCCGTTTTAGAATCAACCGCAAAGTCTGCTAAACGATTAGCTGGTAAAATGGGTGTTTTCGTTAGCGACACTACTCTTCTAAGAATAGTCCAGCGAGAACCGTTACCATCCACGTATTCGCCAAAGATATTGGGTGTTGATGACTGCGGGAGCGCCCGGCGGACATGGAAAAAAAGAGACAGATATGGAACAGTTCTCGTCGATTTAACAAACAGGAAAATCATAGATTTACTGGTTGACAGAGAGGCTTCGACATTAGAGAAATGGCTTAAAGACAATCCGGGTGTAGTTATTATTAGTCGGGACCGTTATGGCAAATATATTCAAGGGGCTACTAATGGGGCGCCGGATGCTGTGCAACCGGGCGGCCGGGCCGTTGCTGATCGATGGCATTTACCTAAAAATCTGGGGGAAGCAGTCCGTAAGCAATTGGACCGTGAATACAGTGTGTTAAAGCAGGTCATAGATGAAGTTATACTGGAAAATAAACTCCATACTGAGTGCAATAAAGGCACCAAATGTCAAATTGTTAAAAGTATTGTAAATAAAATTAAAACGATGAAAAGGCAAATGTATGCCCGAACCGGTTTTGACTTGTTGAAAAGTAGACTATTGCTAAATTCGGAGTGACCACCAAAAGTGGGGATGAACCAATTCGCCACGGAATCCGTTGATCAAGCCATCCGAATTCTCCACCTACCCGATGGATCGCGGGGATTTGACGCCTAATTCAAAGGGGGAAGCAACGACTGTGTGGCGGCGTCAGACGGAAGTTATATTGCCCAAACAGGAAAGTCTGAAATCAAGTTAGGTGGTGGCCTTACACCGGTAATCCTTCAAACTGTTAAGGGTAATGCTATTGCCTGGCAGCAGGACAATGTTATTTAATTCCGGAGCCCGGATGCTTTAAAGACTATTTCACTGGGTAACGGGCAATTTCCAAAACTGGCACTGATGAAAGATCAAAAAAAATCATTTGTACTTTTGAACGTGAAGGGCAGATAATAGTAACATCCGTTGTTTTGTAATAAATGTAATCCCAAGTTATTATTAATGGAAATCCCGGTTAAAAATAAGCTTAACGAAAAAGAGTTTTTTAGAATTAAGCGAATGAAAGAGGTAATAAAAGCCACCAATCCCCACGGTCATAAAGACTACCTTGAAATCATCTATTTAGAACAAGGAGCAGGGTTTCATCAAATTGATTTTAACCGTTTTTCTGTCAAACCACATGGTCTTTACCTTGTGATGCCAGGCCAGATCCATAGCTGGGAGCTTACAGAAATACCGAAGGGATTTGTAGCCATGATCCAGAAGGATTTTCTGCTGGAACACCCACTTTATGATGTCCTTTTCCAAACCTTCCCGCTCGCTTATCCAAGTGGTTTTGATCTGGAAAATGTAAGCGAAACCATTTTAGGTATTTTCAGAAGTATTGAACAGGAATATATCAGGGGCGAGGTCAATCACGAGGCGGTGATCCGGACATATCTGCTGTTGCTTTTTAATTTGCTCAAACGAGAGCTGAAAGCGCAGCAGGCACTCCCTTTTCCTGCATTACTTAAGAACTTCTTTACCTCGCTGGACGCGGGATTTAAGGCAAATCATGAAACCGGGTTTTATGCAGATGCCTTAAATACGACTTCAAAAACGCTCAATACGACTTGTAAAAAGTTTCTTGGAAAGACTGTCGGCGCAGTTATCAACGAAAAATTGACTGCTGAATCAAAAAAGCTGCTTTTATATTCGCACCAGAACCTGACAGAGATCGCCTTTGAACTCGGGTTTGCCGACGCGTCCCACTTTAATAAGTTCTTCAAACGTCAGACGGGCGTGCTTCCCGGGGTTTATCGTAAAGGAATTTCCTGAATGTACTAGAAATAGGCGTTGATGTACAAAGTCTACTTTCTTGGTAGGGTTTAATTTTGCCAATCTGCTGAAACGGCAGAAAATGCAACTTACTCATCATGAAAGTACTTTCGATAACATTATTCTTTTTACTTATTTTTACATTATCAACTCGCGCACAAACCGGCGTAACCATCGCCGGTCGTGTGGCTGACCGGCAAACCAACAAGCCATTGGCCTATTGCTCGGTTGCACTTTTCAAAAGTCAGGATTCGACTTTGGTTGCGGGCGTGCTCACGAGTGAAAATGGTATCTTCAAATTTGAGAATATAACAGCCGGACAATACTATCTGCAAACACAATATATCGGCTATGGTAAATCGACTGTTCCGGTGCCTGCTTTTGTAACCGGACAAAATCTGATTGAAATGCCTGTTATAATTATGGATACTGATCCCAGGACATTGAAAGAAGTGAGTGTAAAGGCAGATCGTCAGGTCTTGGAAAATAAAATTGACCGGCAGGTTTATCGTGCAGATAAGTTTCTCGGCAGCCAGGGCGGCACGGCCATTGATGTGCTTAAAAATACGCCGTCCGTCACTGTGAACAGCGAAGGAGATATTACTTTAAGAGGGTCTTCGGGATTTTTGGTTTTGGTCAACGGAAAACCGGTACAAACCGACGCGGCCACGATCCTAAGCCAGATACCGGCCAATAAGATTGAAAATGTAGAGGTGATCACTTCGCCGTCAGCCCGTTTTGATCCCGACGGCAAATCGGGCATTATAAACATCACGACTAAAACGGCAATAACGGGAAGCAGGTCTTTCTCAGCCAATGTGCAAGGCGGCTTTCCTGCCGTTCACCGGTATAGTAATCTTCATAATCCACAGCGTTTTGGAGCTGATGCAACATTTAACCTGCGCTCAGAGAAATGGGATTTTAATCTGAGCGGTAATTACTTGCGCAATGATATTGCCGGACAGCGTACCGGGGATGCGAATACAACAATCAACAATGTGTTCTCTTCATTTCCTTCCGACGGCGAACGGAGTTTCACCCGTTATAACTATACAATCCGGAGCTCCGTTTCTTTTTCACCACGTACCAGTGACGCTTTTTCGGCAGGGTTTTATACCGGATATCGTTCCCAGTCACGCCGTGCCGACCTTATTTATAATAACACAAAAACAGACCTGGCGACGGGTGATGTGATCGGAAGAATACATTATTTCAATTCCAATGTGGCACGCAAATCAGGAAGGGTCACGTTGGGTAATCTGGATTATACACACACTTTCGATAATAAATCGGCTCTTGCCTTTTCCGGGCTGATTGAAAATGCCAGAATGGATGGGCTGACTACAAATCTCAACCTTAAAGATCCGGACAGAAACACGATTTTGCAGAGCAGCAGAAATCCAAGTAAAAACCCGTTGAATGCATTCAGGTTAAAGTCTGATTATACCATAAACCTCGGACAGGGTAAGTTGGAAACAGGTTATCAGTACCGAAATCAGGTTCAGAAAGGGGATTTTCGATATCTGGACCTGGATTTGGAAAGCGGCTCTTTTGTAGTCGTACCCGAATTCAGCAGTACTACCAAAGTGGTTAATCATATCCATTCGGTTTACGGACAATATTCAGCAAAATCAGGCAAACTGGAATACATAGGTGGTTTCCGTTACGAATATGCCACACGCGCCTTCACAGCAGACAGCCAGAATGTCCGGAACCTGAATCTGTCCAATCTTTTTCCGTCACTGAATTTGCAATATCAGTTTACCAAATCATTCCGCGGCCGTGGCGGATATAGCAAGCGGGTGCAGCGTGCTACGAACAATGAGCTGAACCCGTTTCCTGAGCGGGAACATTCTGAGACGCTCGAATCGGGCGATCCGGATATCCTGCCAGAGTTTGTCGACCTATCGGAGCTTGGAGTTATAAAAGATTTCAAAGAAGGAAGCATTTTTGCAACCCTGTACAACCAGCGTATTGAAAATGTTGTAAACCGGGTCAATAGCGTTTATAATGACACGATTCTGAACCGGATTTACACCAATGCCGGCCTGGCTACATCTTGGGGCCTTGAAGCAGGCAGTACCCTGAACCTTGCAAAATGGTGGCAGTTTTACACTGGCGGAAATTTATATCATTACAAAGTAAAAGGATCGCTCTTCAAAGGGGATGTGGATGTCAATACGGCAAGCTGGGTTTATTCTATCAATGCCAATACCACTTTCAAATTTTCCGGTACTTTCCAATTGCAGGCATCAGTAAACTATCTGTCAAAACGGGTGACCGCTCAGGGTGAAGATTCACGGTTTATTACCCCGAACTTGTCCGCCAGGAAAACACTTCTGAAAGGAAGGCTTGCTGCTACACTTCAATGGCAGAATGTTGACCTGGGCATGTTGGGTTCCAACCGCCAGCGGATCACTACGAATGGTAAGGACTTTTTTACCACAACCAACTACATTCAGGAAACCGATATTTTTCTTTTGAACCTGAGTTACAACCTCAATCAGACATCCAAAAAGGCGAAATTGCCAGTCAGCGAGTTTGGGGAAAAGGAATTTTGAGGGATCGTATTTCTTGATTTCTAAACTACAATTGTGAGAAACAAAAACTAGTAGCATTTTGCGGCTGAAGCCGTTTTATATACTGAAGTTGTTTAAACTTATTAGGAGTGGTCAATAAAGATTCTCAGTTAAATTTTAAATTTTGTGGTGTCGAATCATAAAATAAAAATCTCCCTGGGAATCATTGATAAAAGTACAATAGAGCAATGGATATTACCACATTTAAGTAAAGGAAAACGTGGATTTAAAACAAAAACTGCTTTATATCAGATTGTTGAAGTGATATTTTATAGGTTAAAAACGGGATGCCACCGGGTCGCCGGAGCGATGGAGGGAAGTACCTGTAAAACAATTTATAAAAGCAGGTAAAATGAGTTGGCAAAATGTTTACTATTATCGCCGACCCCGCTTAATAAATGGAGTAAAGACGGGTCTTGTCAACAAGTATGGATTGAGTTTTTAAAAGCAGATAAGTCTTATTTAGATCTTTTTAGTATCCAACTGGATGAAAGCCATACAATAGCAAAAGGAGGTGGCAACCCTAACCGCCCATCCTGCATACCTCTGCAAACTGTCGATATCGGATAAACCAACCCCACTCACCACCCAAAATTTTTAGATTAAGGTCGATTAAATCTCACATCGTTGTTTTGACTACAATGACCATTGATTTGCCTAATTCCGTGCCTTACATTCTTCCCACTTTTGTAGTGTCAATAACTTAAAAAGTAAAAAAATGAACACAAAAAAAGTATGGCTCGTAACAGGAGCATCAAAAGGATTGGGACTATCCTTAGTAAAAAAACTGTTAAACGAAGGCTACCAAGTAGCTGCAACTTCCAGAACTGTTGAAAGTTTGGAAAAAGAAGTGGGAACGTCTGCAAACTTTCTTCCATTGGAAGTAAATGTCACAGATGAAACAAATGTAAGCAAAGCCATTGCCAAAACGATCGAAACATTTGGCGGCATTGATGTAGTTGTGAACAATGCAGGCTATGGACAGTTAGGTACTTTGGAAGAATTGAGCGACAGGGAAGCCCGTCAAAACTTTGACGCCAATGTATTTGGTTTGCTGAATGTGATGAGAAACGTTATGCCTCATTTACGCAACAAAAAAATCAGGACACATTATCAACATTTCTTCCATAGCAGGATTTTTGGGTGCATTTCCGGGCTGGGGAATTTACAACGCGACAAAATTTGCTGTTGCCGGTTTGACAGAAGCGTTTTCGGCAGAAGCAACATCGCTGGGAATTAAAGCAACCATTGTTTACCCTGGGTATTTTAAAACAAACTTTCTGCTGCAAGGTTCACTTCGTCTTGCCGAAAGTCCGATTGCTGACTACAAAGCTGCAAGAGATTTGGAAGTAGTACACGACACGCAAATCATAGGCAATCAAACGGGTGACCCTGAAAAAGCTGCACTTGCATTTATCCAATTAGCAGAAAACGAAAATCCGCCACTTCATTTCTTCATGGGTAGCGACTCTTTCGGAATGGCAAAAACCAAAATTGGCATTTTACAAGGCGAATTGAGTGCTAATGAAGCGTTAAGCAAGTCAACTGATTTTTAACGATCCTAAAATTTAATAAAAATGAAAAATTTAATTTTAATCAAATCAATTACACTTTTACTAATATTTGCAGTAAGTGTAAGTGCCTTTGCTCAACAAAGCAAAGCAATTAAAAAAGTACTCATTGTGCTTTCTGCTGCCGACACATGGACACGTGCAGATGGTTCAAAATACCCTACGGGCTATTGGACTGAGGAATTTGTAGATGTCCATAAAGAGTTTGCAGAAGCAGGATATGCAGTGGACATTGCCACTCCAAGAGCAGTGAAACCTACGGCCGACCCTCTAAGCCTTGATGTAAAAACAGTAGGTGCTGAAAAATCAGCTTTCTTTAAGAATTATCTTGCCTCATTGTCTAAAACTTTAAGCAAGCCACTAGCATTGGACAAAATCAACATGAAGAATTATGATGCAGTGATAATTCCGGGTGGCCATGGGCCCGTTGAAGATTTGTACAAAGATAAGGACATGGGTACGCTTTTATTTGAAGCAGATAAATCAAAAAAGATTATCGGTGCTGTGTGTCATGGTCAGGCTGCATTTTTAAGTTCTGTCGATAGTAAAGGTAACTGGCTGTTCAAGGGCAGAAATATGACTTCTTTCAGCGATGCTGAAGAAATTGAGTTTGGAACAGCAGACAATGCTCCCTGGCTTTTAGCTTATACATTAAGAAAGTACGGTGCTAATTATACTTGTGGTAAAAATTGGGGTGACTACATAATTACAGATGGAAACCTGGTTACCGGACAAAACCCTGCATCAAGTATTCCAATGGCTAGGGCTATCATTGAAATATTAAACAAATAAGCCTGAAAGTAACACTTTAAAACTTAAAAAGAGATGGAACAGAAACTGTTCTATCTCTTTTTAATAAATTTGAATAACTGATGAAAAGTACAAATATACATACATTCAATACGATTAGTGAGTTTCACAAGATGAGTGGCTTGCCAAAACCCGAGCACCCTTTGGTTAGTCTGGTAGATTATGGTTTGGTGGAATACCAGACCGAAGAAAAGGAAATCAGTTGGGTGCAAAATTTTTATACTATTGGGCTAAAACGAAATATACAAGGTAAATTCCGTTACGGACAACAACAGTATGATTTTGATGAAGGATTATTATCGTTTGTATCATCAGGGCAATTAGTACATCTTACAGTTGAAAAGCCAAAAGAGAAGCCAACAGGTTTTCTTTTACTGATACACCCCGATTTTGTTTGGAAAACATCTTTAGCCAAAAACATAAAACGATACGATTTTTTTGGCTATGCTGTAAATGAAGCTCTTTTCCTTTCAGAAAAAGAGGAAACCGTTATTACAGATATCTTTTTGAATATCCAAAGGGAATATCATTCCAACATTGATAAATTCAGCCAAAATATTATCATCTCACAAATAGAACTGCTTCTTAATTATTGCGAACGATTTTATCAACGCCAATTCTTAACCCGAAAGAAAAGCAGTCATCAGATACTTGAAAGGTTAGAAAACATACTTGATGATTATTTTAACAACGACAGTCTGATTGAGAAAGGATTGCCCACGGCTCAATACATTGCAGGTTGGCTAAATGTATCGCCCAACTATTTGGGAAGTTTGCTCAAAACATTAACAGGACAAACTACACAACAGCACATTCACAACAGACTGATTGAAAAAGCAAAAGAACGGTTATCAACTACAAGCTTGTCTGTAAGTGAAATTGCTTACGAATTGGGCTTTGAACATCCACAGAGTTTTAGCAAATTATTTAAAACAAAGACCAATCAAAGTCCCTTGGAATTTAGGGCTTCGTTTAACTAATGGACTACTAAATGTAACGACAGAAAAGGGCAACCCCCAATGGAGTATCGCAGGGGAGTTTCACCCCAATGTCCTCGCAGAAGCCTGCTTGACGTAGAGTCGATGGCCGGCGAGTTATAACCGCCAGGCAAGGGTCACCTAAATTCGGATGTCAGCTCCTTGATATACTGGTTTGTAATCAGCACATAGGTGTGGAGAATACGGAGCCACTGATCACCTCAATTCGAAAATTCAGGACAGGGCGTTTTGGTTAGTAATTTCCGGTTTAAATAACTGATTAACAATTATTTATAACATAATGGACAGGTGTCTACTGATGGTCAATCCGCGGTTCTTCCCCACTTTTGGTGGTGAAAATAAATCTCTGCATCTTGAATTTCTGACGGGTAGCTTTATAGCTTAGAATTAAGCATCTTTTTTAGAAGGAAATTATCTCCTTAATAATTTACCACCAAAAGTGGGGATGAACCAATCCGCCACGGAATCGGATGGTCAATGCTTCCGGAATTTCCACTATAGGGAAGAATTAAAAGTATTCAATCGTAAAACCGGTAAAACGTTTATAGCCTTGGGTATAAAAACGAGAATGATGGATATGAGCTTTTTAATCCCTTTATTAACGGCTTTATTAAACTGGAATTGCAACCTTTTGATGGAGGAATTTAATAGGCAATATTTTCTTACATCTTTCTGAGGAATCTTCAATTTTTAGACCCCTTTGAATTTATCTAACTGAGGGGTTTATGGCCCCTTGATTAGATAAATGGTTTGATCTGACTTCTTCGATTCAGGCTATCAGACTGCTTTTTGCTCGTGAAAACTTTACACTGTCACAGATGAAGTATAATACTTCACTGGCTAACTCTCCTAGGGGGATCCCTGTGGAATTAGTGATATACGCTACTGTTCTAAAAACACATCTAATACTTATGATTAAAATTTTTAATAGTTTAAATATATACTTTTAGCCAGTAGTATAGTATATTTGTAATACAATAGTATTAATTATTGGGATATAAAGCCATTAGGTACTACAATGATATTACTTATATCTACATCCAAAGCGCTTCGTAAGCTTGCTGAAAACGTGCGTTCCAGGCGTTTAAGTGCAGGCCTTACTCAGGAAGGCTTGGCAGAACGTTCTGGTGTTGCCCTTCCAACTTTAAGAAAATTTGAGCAAAAAGGGGTTATTTCTTTGGAGTCATTCCTGCGGCTCCTTCTGGTGGTTGGCGGCATCGAGGAAGTGATTGAGGCTATTAAGCCGGTAAAACCAACTTTCTCTTCTATCGATGAAGTGTTGAAAGAAGAAACTTCAATCCGTAAACGAGGCCGTCACAAATGAAACGACCTGTCACAGAACTCAAAGTGGGACTGGATTTCTTGGGTGAAATTCTTCCGGTCGGGCGTTTGGCTATTCGTGACCATACCATTTATTTTGAATATCAAGCCTCATTTATCCAAAAAAAATTGGAGATTTCTCCACTACGTTTGCCTCTCAGACCGGGAGTTACCGCTTTTGAAGCAAGACCTTTCGAGGGATTGGCCGGTGTTTTCAGTGATAGCCTTCCTGACGGTTGGGGCCGTTTATTATTTGACCGCCTTTTGCGTTCTCAAAACATATTGCCTTCTGATATAACTCTACTTGATCGTTTGGCGTATGTGGGATTTCACGGAATGGGAGCCTTAGTTTATGAACCGGATTATAGTCCGTCTGATGTGGAAGATGGCTTGATTGATCTGGATCATCTTGCTCAGCAAGCAGGGGAGGTTATTACTGGAAGTTCCCAAGAGATTATTCAGGAGCTTCTATCTTTAAATGGATCATCTGCCGGGGCAAGACCTAAAGCACTCATAAGGGTTGATAAGACTCGTCAGAACATATCCCATGGAGCAAAGCAACTCGCCCAAGGATTTGAACCATGGTTGGTCAAGTTCCCGAATTCCCAAGATGGATTGGATTCCGGTGCTATCGAATACGTTTATGCTCTGATGGCAAAAGAGGCGGGTGTTGTAATGTCAGAAGCTCATTTATTCGCAGCCAGTAAAGGAAGCGGATATTTTGCGGCAAAACGATTTGACAGGGATGGTACAAAACGATACCACATGCACACAGTAAGCGGGCTATTGCATAGCGATTTTCGGACACCGTCACTAGATTATGAAGATTTACTAACGCTAACAGGGCAGGTTACGAAGGACATCCGTGAGATTGAGAAAATGTATCGACTTGCTGTTTTCAATGTCCTGGCCCATAACCGGGATGATCATGCTAAAAACTTCAGTTTTCTGATGGATGATAAAGGTGAGTGGAAGTTATCGCCAGCTTATGATCTGACCTTTTCCAGTGGCCCTGGAGGAGAACAGAGCACAATGGTAATGGGCGAAGGGAAAAAACCGGGTGACAAGCAGCTGATAAAGTTAGGTGTTGAGGGAGGTCTGTCAAAAGCACTTGTCGAAGAGAGTATAGCCCAAACCAGGTCTGCCTTGGGGCAGTGGAGGTCTTTGGCAAAAGAATACGGCATTAGTCAATCAACAATAGACTTGATAAATAAAAGGCTTGCATGATTTTAAAGCGAGCGGCTTGTTGGTTATAGCTTAACGAGCTGTTATTCAGTGTTTTTGCGGGGGTACAACTTGTGCTATTCAAGTGGAGTCAGTAGTCGTTCTTACTGTCTCCACTTTTATTATATAGTATATGTTCATCATTGAGATGTTCTTGATGTCTTCACACTCATCGATCGATCCGCAAAGCAGTTGAATTTTATGCGTATTGGTGTGCCCGCTGCACAGGTTGAAAGGTAGGAAAAGCCAAAGCGGTGCAGTGCTACAGAAAAACCACAGTGACTGTTGCCGAACAGACCTAGCTAAGGCTATCTTATTGCACCGGTAGTGGACATTTCGGAGAAGTTGCTGACCCCGTACCGGGCATACTGCCCCCCTTAATTTAGGTTCTGATCTGAGAGATTCTGATGGGCTGACAATTTTACCGTTTTTTTCATAAACTTTCACCCGTGCGTCGGCCGCCTTTAGTTCGATCCGATATGAAGTGTGGACTAATCGATTAGATCGAATCTTAAAGCATGCTAATCGTATAGAATTGAAGGGGCAGTCGATGAGAGTTCTAATGACTATGCAACAAAACCAAGTTTAGTTTTTAATTTTGTAACGCTACTAATTATATTTCTACAAAGTGGCTCACTTTCAACGCTATACTCATTTTGTAATTGCGGATTCAGTTCACATCCGATATGTTCTATTGAAGATCGAACAAAAGGATATTACTGCCGCACTTCAGATTTAGATCACTTTAAGAAGTAAGTTGGATAGCGTTTACCTGATGAATCGTTGATATGTAAAGTCGGGTTGACGAATTTCCAACTCATTTTCGCTGGATGCTCGTTGAGCTCCGGATGCGTAGTCGAACATCCTTTGCTCGTAATTTTGAATAGCTGCTTGTGGAGTTTTATAATCTCCGTTTGTCAAGTTCTCCGCTAACACGCATGCGTCTATTAGTCCAGTATTTACTCCCTTACCTGCAAAAGGCGGCATCAAATGGGCGGCGTCACCAATCAGGGTAATCGGCAAAGGTCGATTTGAATTCCAGGGTTTGTCTAACGGCACTTTCCGTGTTGGCAAACCCACAAAGAATGATGTGGCATTGAATAATTGATGATAACGTTGATCCCACTCCACGAATCTTTCAGAAAGATACATGCGGATCTGGTCTAGATTTTTGAAATCCAGCCCATGACCATTTATCCAATCATGTGGCGTTTGAAATGTGATGCCGTAACCCAATGCCCCGTGGTTACCAGGGTTTGCTACTAGTAAGTTGCCTTTGTACGAACTCATCAAGATATTACCGCCGCACAATTGATAGAAAGCGGGGCAACTCAGTTCAGGCTCGGCCACTTCGCCCTGAATAATGTAGGTGCCTGTCTCTTCCACCTGGGTATCTGTTACATAAGGCCTTACCTTAGACATTCCGCCATTAGCACCGATCACTAAATCGACAACCAGATGAGGTTGACCTTCAAAATGCAGCAGCCATCTTCCTTGATACACCTCAAGCCCGGTAAATTTTCGGTCCCAGAGTACAGTATCACTGGCTAGACTTTCCATCAATATTGTCCGTAAATCGTTTCTGCTGATTTCAGGATGATCGTATTGATTCTCAGCGTTCGGTCGATTGGAAAATAGCACATTGCCGTGCTGGTCAGCTAAGGTTCTCCCCATAGGTTTTGCGAGCGCAAAATAGCGTTCAAGCAAACCTAACTTCATCAAGGCCTTCTGTCCTGACTCTTTATCCAAGTCAAGCGTTCCACCCCAAATCCTGGCCTGCGCGTCTTTATCTCTTTCAAAGACTGTTACGCGAATGCCTTTCTGCTGTAATAATCCGGCTATCGTTAGGCCGACAGGTCCAGCGCCAATGACGGCTACGTGTTTTTCGTCTAGTATCATGGTTATGCATTAGTTGATTACGACGCAAAATTAAGGAGTCTCATAAGGGTAAAATAGTTATCTTTGACTTAAAAATAGTCATAAAAGACTTTCACGATAGTGGACAAACAATCAAGCGTGCCGAAAGTACTCATCGAGCTGTCTCAACGATTAGGAACGGAAGTAAAAGACTGGCGATTGGATATTCCCGAAAAATATGGAGATGGTTATTGCGCCGGATTTGTGTTTAATGAGTTTATCCGACTGATGATTTTCAATTATAAACTTTGTGAAGACCTCGTTATCGAGAATCCGGAAGTCCATACCACACAGAGGATGATCTTATTTAAATTTCAGAATGTCATCCCCGGAAAAAACATTGTCTCAACAGGCAAAGCCACACCTTCCGTTTTAATTGTAACCAGTCGGGCGAATGCAAACTTAAATATTCCGATCCAACGCAGTCGCTCAATGATTAATATAGAAGTTGATGCTATGTATTTGAAGGGTTTACTTGACTTGTCTAAAAAATCTTCTGTCTTGCAAAGCCTTTTAGAAAATGTACAGCCTCTGTTTTTTGAAGAGATGATATTTCCATCATTACAAGCCGTCGTCGACGAATTGGTAACAGAAACGGTACATGAAACTTTCGACCTATTCTTCCGGCGAATAAAGGCCGAAGAGCTGATTTGCCGCTTGTTAATGAACTTGGAAAAGCGAAGTGAAAAGCAACTATATGCGTTAAACGGCCAAGATATACAGATGATTTACCAGATAAAAGAGCAGATGCTAGAACAGCTGGAATCACCGCCGGTGATTAATGATTTGGCTATCAAGGCTCACATGAGTCCAACCAAACTGAAAAGGTTATTCAGGCAAATATTCGGCAACAGTATTTTTAGCTACTATCAAACATTTCGAATGAATGAAGCCGTTCGTTTACTGAAAGCAGGAAAGCTCTCGGTTTCAGAAGTAGGGTATCAATTGGGATTTACCAATCTGAGCCACTTTACCAGAGTATTCGAAAATCATACTGGTTTCAAACCGAAGAAATTTTCAGTTTTACAAGTGAAAAATTCTTCATAAGCATAGTCGCAGCACAGAAATACGGTACCAGATATTGAAAAGTTATCAAACTTTTCAAATTTGATGGTCTCACGAAACGCTCATCTTTGAGACTAAGGTTGCTGCATCCGTCTATTTGACTGCATGCAAAACCACTTGCACGTGTGTGGCCATATTTCCTTACGGCCCGAGAAGACGGCATGAAAATGCCCATCTTTATTTTAAAAAGTTACAATGTAATAACCTCGGAAAGCTTCGTTAACACCTCCTGTGTCGCAACCTCGCCTGCGAGGAGTTTTAGTCTGCATCGCGATACATTGATAACATTATTAAAAAATAATAGTCTCATTGTTAGATATTTATGTCTGACGACTTTTTTAAATCGATTAGCATTTGGTTCGATATTTGTTCGGCTCCGGGTTGTAAGAAGCTGGCATAGGTAGAATGAACATTGAAACGATTATTGCCTATGGACTGAACAGGACCCCTATAATCGGCAGGGTTATTATCTGAAATTTCTCCCGGAAGGAAAGATCTCGGTTTGTACTGGCTTTTTGACCTGTGTTTTGCGGTTGACAGCCTGGGAAGCGTACTCATCTTTTTCATCAGCCCGCGACGGGGTTTGTAGCGGTGGATCAATTTCAGTCTGGTTCATTTCCCTTAGAAGATTCGACATATCAAAGCAGCGTCTGACGATGACGTGCGTAACTTCCCCTTCTCTTTGCAGTTTTCCTTCAACCATCAGCAGTCTTGCGTGAAGGATCTCTTTTCGGTAGGTTTCAAAAAGATTTTGAAAAACAACCAGATTGGCAAAACCTGTTTCATCTTCAATGGTAATAAAGCATACCCCACCGGCTGTACCAGGCCGCTGCCGCACGAGTACGAGCCCGACAACACGGATGATCATCCCATCGCGGTAATTAGATAGATTTCCTGTGGCTACGGCGTGCTGCTCATAAAGCTTCTGTCTGACAAAATTTACCGGGTGGGCTTTCAGCGAAAGTGAGGTCGAAGCATAATCCTGCACGACATGCTCTGAGTCGCTCATTTTGGGAAGATGTACCGAAGGTTCGTGCTTGCTCTGTGAGTCCTGACCACTGAAAAGTCCCATAGGTATGTCCGCCAGCGCAGATGCTTCCCACATCGCTTTTCTTCGGTCCATGCCCATCGAATGGAAAGTGTCCGCATCGGCGAGTTTTTCCAGCGTGATCTGCGGTACGCCCATATCTCTGATCTCGTGAATGTTTTATAGGGCCCGCTCCGGCAGCTAAGAAGTGTCCAGATTTCATCTTCTCTAAGACCTTTCACCTGCCGGAAACCAAGGCGGATAACATAATATTTGCCAGCCTTTTCTTCCAGAACATTATCCCAAAAGGATAAATTGACATCGACAGGCTTTACCTGGACCCCATGTTTTTTAGCATCAATGACAATCTGCCCGGGCTGGTAAAATCCCATCGGCATGCTGTTCAAAAGCGCCGAAGCGAAAACTTCCGGATAATAATACTTAATCCAGCTTGATACATAAACCAGAAGAGCAAAACTGGCAGGCATCTGCGATCTGACGCGCACGAAGTACCGCATCCGGATACCTACGGAAAAGCCGGAGCATCTCCTGGCTGTTTTTTTTAAATGACGCTCCGCGTTTTGATGAAGGCGAAAGCCTGCATTGTAGATTGTACATTTTTCACGGATGCAAGTCATCACATCCTGGAGCTGCCGGCGCAGCGGGTGATGGTAATAGACATCGTTGGTCGCGGCCATGGGAATATCCAGGCGGTCTGAAAGTTTACTGAGCCGGTAAAGGATCTTTGAATCATCACCCAGATAGGATAAACCCGATTTTCCAGTTTTAGCTGTCCAAGAATTGGGAGGCCCTCATTGCCCACTGCAACATGTGAGATACTTTTGACATATTTTAGCTCCACCATTTTATCCGTTAAAAGCCTTAGGGACCATTTTGAGAAACCTGTTGGTGGACTACTGCAACAAAGTGATACCAGCTCTGCTTCTATTTCTCCATCTATTTTGGGCTCATATATATGGCTTGTTACGAAAATATTAAGTCATATTATAATTAACTTAACACTAGTGTAAAAATCATGTTTTGACGTTGGTATAATCTGAATTGATGAATGACGGTAGGTTTGGCGTAAGAGTAACTGGAGTAAAAGCGCAGCAAAAAACTCTCAACATTCACATGAGGCCATTTTAGCGTTGACCAACTTTTAGAAAATCCGAATTGCTTTTGAAGATGTAGCGAAGGCGGCTTTATGACTTGAAATGGACGTTCATTAGCGAACAGCCACGTCCGAAAACGCACAGCTCTTCCGAGTGAAATAGCCTAAATAGGCTCATGAAATGGTTTATTAATATTGGCATAATTGTTGAAACTATCCCAAAATTTATGAGATGCGCATTGATTACATCAATGATGAGATACCAAGCAAAACCACCTTGACTATGCTAAGAAACTATCTAAAAATTGCCTGGCGGAACCTGATCCATAACAAGGTTTACGGCCTGATCAATATTTTGGGACTGGCAATTGGTATTACTACATGCACGCTCATTACCATGTATATCATGGACGAGATGAGCTACGATATGCACCATGCAAATGGTGAACGTATATATAGGATTGCATCCGAAGTGAAAGGAGAAAAAGGGGTGGCTGTGGCTGCTCCGGTGGCGGCTGGTTTGAAGAAGGATTTTCCGGAAGTGGAGCAGGTTACGCGCTTGTTGAGAATGCCGGGAGTGGAGAAGTTCTTACTAAAAGATGAGCAGACGCAAAAGAAATTTTATGAAACCAACGGCTATTACGTTGACTCCACTTTCTTCCGGTTATTTGATTATAACTTCAGATTTGGCGATAAAACTACCGCACTAGACCAACCCAATTCGATCATTATTTCTGACCAGGTTGCTGGTAAGCTTTTTGGAACTGCAAATCCTGTCGATAAGCAAATTACGGTTGTCCTTCCGTTTGGAGAAAACAAGTATACGGTGAAAGGGGTTTTTGAAAGCAGGCAGAACAAGACGCATATTCCCGCGCACATGTTCTTTTCCATGAACAACAATGACGTAGGACAATGGGTGAAAAGACAATCAAATTGGGCGGTTAACAGCGTATTCCATACTTATGTGAAGCTGGCGAAATCTGCTGATGGCGACACTTTTGAAGGAAAGCTGAAAGGTTTTCTGGAAAGGAACGGAGGGGCAGACTTTAAGGCGGCCGGATTTACCAGAACACTTTTCATACAGCCTTTACGTGATATTTACCTGCGTTCCAACTACGGATTCGAAATTGCGCCAAACGGGAATATCAAATATCTTTATGTTTTTGGTTCAGTCGCATTTTTTATCCTTTTCATTGCCTGCATTAACTTCATGAACCTGAGTACCGCCCGTAGCGAAAAGCGGGCCAGGGAAGTGGGGATGCGTAAAGTAGTTGGCGCTTTCAGAAGTGCACTCATTGGACAGTTTCTGGGCGAATCACTGTTGCTGAGTACACTCGCACTGGTGATTTCGTTTGTCTTTATTCAGCTTTTGGTTCCGGTTTTTAATCAGATTACGGGTAAGCAGCTATCGCTCCTCGACCATTCGGAAATATTTGTCTGGCTGCTGGCATTGACGATAGTAACGGGTATTTTATCCGGGCTTTATCCTGCCTTTTACCTTTCTTCCTTTACTCCTATCGCTACGTTGAAAGGCAGGATCACCGGTAGAATTTCGGCTATGGTGATTCGTAAGGGGCTGGTGGTTTTTCAGTTCAGCATTTCGATGGTGCTGATTTTGGGAGCAATCCTCATTGGAAAGCAAATGGATTTTTTAAGCAGCCAGAACCTGGGTTTTAACAAAAACCAGAAGATGATCCTTCCGCTTCAAAGTATTGAGTCAGCAAACAATTACAGCCTGCTTAAAAATGAGCTGGCGAATGACGCACAAATTCTTTCGTCAACAAAGGCTTCTACTTATCCGGGAATCGAGAACATGCTTGCTATGCTGTTTTACGCCGAAGGTAAATCTTTAAAGGAAAATGTAGACATCAGTACCGCATATATAGAAGACGAGTACCTTAAAACGTTAGGTATAACGCTATTGGCAGGTAGGGGATTTTCAAAAGAATTCACGGCCGATTCCAACGCGGTGGTATTGAACGAAGTGGCTGTGCGAAAACTGGGCTACGGTGTGAGCGATGCAATTGGCCGGAAGATCTATTATGAGATGGGAAATAAAAAAACAACGATGAATATTATCGGGGTTGTCAAAAACTACCATTTTGAAGGTTTGCAGCAAGAAATTAAATCACTCGCTTTGACAATATCGCCTGTTTTTAGTTCTACAAGCAGTTATATGATTTTGGATGTAAAAAGTGCCGACTATGGACAAATGATCAGTCATGTCGAAAAGCTTTGGAAAAAAGTAAATCCGAATTCTCCATTTGAATATTCATTTTTGGATTCGGATTTTCAGAAAAACTATGAAAATGAAGAACGGACATCACAGCTGATCCGATACTTCGCTTTCATCGGGATTTTTATTGCATGCCTCGGACTGTTCGGTCTGGCGACATTCACAGCGGAGCAACGAACAAAAGAAATCGGAATCAGGAAAGTATTGGGTGCATCCGTGATGGGAATTACTGCCTTGTTGTCGGGCGACTTTCTGAAACTTGTTGTCATATCCATATTGTTCGCATCGCCAATAGCCTGGTTGGCTATGAACAAGTGGCTAGAAAACTTCGCATTCAAAACAGATATTTCCTGGCAAATTTTCGTAGGTGCTGGTGGGCTTTTAATACTGATGTCTGTGGTCACGATCGGTTTTCAAACGCTAAAAGCATCGCTGATGAATCCGGTGAATTCTTTAAGGAGCGAATAAAACCTGGGAGGAAGGAGGAACGGACGATGGAGGAACCGCATCCGGCTGTGCGATGAATTTTTCTCTTCCTCCTTCCTCCCTTACCCCTGATCCCTTATCCCAATTTTTCCAGCTATGTTAAAAAACTATCTTAAAATCGCCTTCCGGAACCTCGCTAAAAATCCAGGTTATTCGGCAATTAACATTGGTGGCCTGGCTGTAGGTATGGCTGTGGCTATGCTGATCGGTCTTTGGATTTATGATGAATTGTCTTTTGACAAATACCATAAAAACTATGAACGCATCGGGCTGCTGATGCAACACGTTAGTTTTGACGTCGAAAAATCTACTTATGCCTATGGTCCGATTCCATTGGGGGAAGAACTTCGCAGCAAGTATCCCGATTTTGAGTCGGTAGCTGTGGTGAAAAATCAGGGATTAATACTGGCTTCGGGTGATAAGAAGTTTTCAAAATCAGGCATTTCGGTGGAGCCGGATTTTTTGGAAATGATGTCAGTTAAAATACTTGCCGGAAGTAGTGACGGGTTGAAAGAAGTCAATTCTATGCTGCTCTCGGAATCGTTGGCGAAAGCTTTTTTCGGAACTGAAAGTCCCTTGAACAAAATTATCAAAATCGACAATAAACTGGATGTTACAGTAACAGGGGTCTACGAGGATTTTCCAAATAATAGTTCGTTTAAGGAAAGTACTTTTTTGGTGCCGTGGGCACTTGCCGTTTCAAAGGACGAATATGTAAGGAAATCTTTGCAGGAATGGGATGAGAATTCTTTCCAGGTATATGGACTTTTGAAGGAGGGTGCAGACTTCGCTCAGGTTTCGGCCAAGATAAAAGATGTACGGATGAAACGAGATGATCCTCCTGGTTATAAACCTGAATTTTTCATCCAACCAATGAGCAAGTGGCACTTGTATGCTGATTTTAAGGATGGTAAAAATATCGGAGGGCTTATTCAGTTTGTCTGGCTATTTGGGATCATTGGTGTTGCCGTATTGTTACTGGCGTGTATCAATTTTATGAATTTGAGCACGGCGAGGTCCGAAAAAAGAGCAAAGGAAGTTGGAATCCGAAAGGCAATCGGCTCATTTCGTGGTCAGTTGATCAGCCAGTTTTTCAGCGAGTCGTTTTTGGTTGTATTTATGGCTTTTGTAATATCCATTGCACTGGCTGCAGTAGCACTTCCTTTTTTTAACGAAGTCGCAGAAAAGGAAATGTCTATTTTGTGGTTTAATCCTTGGTTTTGGGCATCCGGAATTGCGTTTAGTATTCTTACAGGATTCATTGCTGGCAGTTATCCGGCGCTCTATTTATCGTCTTTTCAGCCTTTAAAAGTTTTGAAGGGTACCTTTTCTGTAGGACGTTTTGCAGCCATTCCCCGTCAGGTTTTGGTGGTCATGCAGTTCACTGTTTCGGTAACATTAATCATCGGAACGATCATCGTTTTTCGTCAGATACAACATGCTAAAAACCGCCCGATCGGATATAGTCGCAATGGACTCATTGAGATACGCATGAATACCCCTGAATTGATCGGGCATTATGATGCCTTGCGCAACGATCTTAAAAATACTGGAGCTGTTAAAGAAATGTCTCAATCTTCGGGTGCGATAACCGTTCAGGATGGCGGGACAACGGATATCTCATGGGAAGGAAAAAGTCCGGAAGCACATCCACTGTTCAAGTCGAATGCAGTTACCCACGACTATGGAAGTACCATTGGATGGCAAATTAAAGAAGGCAGGGACTTTTCGAGAAACTTTTCTATGGACACAGCTTCTATTATCCTGAATGAAGCGGCGGTAAAATTGATGGGTCTGAAAAAACCGCTTGATTCGTTTGTTAAGACCAGAGGTAAATCGTATAAGGTTGTGGGTATTGTGAAGGATATCATAAAAGAAAATCCTTTTTCGCCGGTAAGCCCGTCTTTTTTTATCTGTAATTACAACTATGTCAGTACAATTAACATCAGACTGGCCCCTAACATGAGCGCAAGTGAATCACTGGCAAAAGTGGAAACCGTTTTTAAAAAGTATAGTCCGGCCAGTCCATTCACTTATAATTTTGCGGACGAAGAATATTCCAAAAAATTCGGTACAGAAGAACGTGTAGGAAAACTTGCAACCTTCTTCGCAAGTCTGGCCGTTTTGATTTCCTGCCTGGGTTTATTCGGTCTGGCATCATTCGTAGCAGAACAACGTACCAAAGAAATTGGAATCCGCAAGGTTCTTGGCGCTTCCGTTGCCAATCTTTGGCAAATGCTGTCAAAAGATTTCGTGGTATTGGTTATCATTTCATGCCTCATCTCCATCCCGATTGCCTGGTATTTCATGAATGATTGGCTGAAAACATATAAGTACAGAACCGAAATGTCCTGGTGGATCTTCGCCGCAACGGCAGGTGGTGCACTGGTAATTACATTATTAACAGTAAGTTTTCAAGCGATACGCGCAGCGTTGCTGGATCCGGTGAAATCATTAAGGAGCGAATAGCGGATAGCAAATGGCGATTAGCCGGGCGGCGGTTCGCTTTTCCTACGGTGTTCCTATATACATAAATTTGCGGTCGGTTATCGAAAAATTGAGCATATATTTTTTCAAATCAAACGCAGCTAACACCCCAAAGAGATGCTAAAAAACTTCCTAAAAATCGCTTTCCGAAACCTTGTCAAGAACAAAGGTTATTCTGCAATCAACATTGGTGGCCTGGCCGTAGGTATGGCCGTTGCTATGCTTATCGGGCTTTGGATTTATGATGAATTGTCATTTAACAAGTACCACAAGAATTATGATCGCATTGCTTTGGTGAATTTGAACCAGGTTTTCGGAAGTGAAATTCACACTTCGGCCTCGGTTCCGTTTCCATATGTACATGAACTGAAATCCAATTATTCGGAACATTTCAAGCATATTGTTCCATCGACTCATCGATCGGAGGCGGTCCTGGCGGTGGGTCAAATTAAGTTGTCTAAAAACGGACAATTTACAGGTTCCGACGCGCCTGAATTATTTTCACTGAAAATGCTTAGTGGCTCCTGGGCTGCATTGCAAGATAAGCAGTCCATTTTACTGTCGGAATCTACTGCCAGAGCATTGTTTGGGAAAACAGATCCAATGAACAAACTGATAAAACTGGATACGGACAATGACCTGAAGGTCACTGGTATTTATGAGGATGTTCCGCAAAATTCGCAGTTTCATGGTCTTCAGTTTCTGGCTTCCTGGGATTATTTTCTAGCTAAAAACCCATATATGTCTCAAAAACAATGGGATAACCATGCGCTGTTGATTTATGTAGAAGTAAAACCTGAAACCAGTTTTGCAAAGGTTTCTGCGGCGATCAGGGATTCGGAACTCAAAGTGATCCGAAATATTGACAATATGAAAAATGAAGTGGCAACCAATCCACAAATGTGGCTCCATCCTATGAAAAACTGGCACTTGTATTCAGAATTCAAGAACGGTATTGCTGCCAGCGGTCCGGTTCAGTATGTTTGGATGGTCGGTCTGATTGGTTTCTTTGTATTGCTTCTTGCCTGTATCAATTTCATGAATCTGAGTACAGCCCGTTCTGAAAAGAGGGCGAAAGAAGTGGGTGTCCGTAAAGCCATCGGTTCGTTACGAGCACAATTAATCGGACAGTTTTTTACTGAATCGTTTTTGGTCGTTTTCATTTCATTTGGTATATCTCTGGTTTTGGTTCAGTTATCACTTTCGTGGTTCAATGAGTTGTCTGCCAAACAGATGACAGTGCTTTGGAACAATACGTACTTCTGGCTGGTTGATCTGAGTTTTATTTTTGTCACGGGATTACTGGCAGGCAGCTATCCGGCTTTTTATTTAACTTCCTTCAAGCCGGTTAAAGTGCTGAAAGGCGCCACCGGGCAACTGGGGCGTTACGCTTTATTACCACGAAAGGTTCTTGTTACACTGCAATTTACTGTGTCCATTACCCTCGTTATTTGTACGGTTATCATTTATAGCCAGGTTCAATTTGCAAAAAACCGACCGGTTGGATATTCCCGGGATGGTTTGATGATGATCACCATGAAGTCGGACGATTTTTATAAAAAGTCTGATTTGATAAGAAATGAACTAAAGGCCACAGGTGTTGTGGAAGAAGTAGCGTTGTCACAAAGTCCTGTAACGGACGTGTGGTCCTCAAACGGCGGGTTTACCTGGAAAGGGATGACTACCAAAAATCCGCCAAGTCTCGGTACTTTGATTGTCTCACCCGAATATGCCAAAACGGTAGGTTGGCAATTCATTTCAGGACGAAATTTTTCAAAAGAATTCGCCTCTGATTCCCTGGGATTTGTGATCAATGAAACTGCTGCAAAGTTGTTTGGGTTCAAACAACCTGTCGGAGAACAGGTTTCGTGGAAAAGTCAATGGATGACCAACAATATTCAAAAACAGTTTACCATTTTGGGGGTGGTAAAAGATATGGTCATGGAGTCCCCTTTCGAACCTATTGCGCCAACCGTTTTCTTTCTTTCCGGCAACGCAAACTGGATAAATATCAAAATTGATCCGAACGTCAGTACCCCTGCCGCGATCCCAAAAATCGAGGCAGTATTTGAAAAACTCACCCCGACGGTGCCCTTCGAATACAAATTTGCTGACCAGGAATACGACGCCAAATTCCGCAAGGAAGAAAGGATCGGAAAACTGGCAACGTTTTTCGCCATTCTGGCGATTTTTATTTCCTGTCTGGGGCTTTTTGGATTAGCATCTTTTGTAGCTGAACAACGAACAAAGGAAATTGGTATCAGAAAGGTTTTAGGCGCTTCCATTGCAACCTTTGGCAAATGCTTTCCAAAGATTTTGTATTACTAGTTATCATTTCGGCCGTCATCTCAACCCCAATAGCCTGGTATGCCATGCAGGAATGGCTGGCGAAATACAGCTATCGAACTGAAATCTCATGGTGGATTTTCGGTGCCACAGGTGTTGGAGCGTTGGTAATTACTTTGCTGACAGTAAGTTTTCAAGCGATCAAAGCAGCGTTGCTGGATCCGGTGAAGTCTTTAAGGAGCGAATAGCAGTTAGCTGTTGGCGATTAACTTTTCCCCAGCCCGCAGTTACTTAATTTACCTTGAAAGCCTTTGTTAATTGAGATTGATTATTTTTCCAACCAACCGAAGCTAATAGCTCAAAGCTATGTTCAAAAATACTTAAAAATCGCCTGGCGCAACTTGCTCAAGGAACGCCAATTTACACTGCTGAACCTGGTCGGATTATCAACCGGTTTGGCATGTACGTTACTTATTTATCTCTGGCTGAATGATGAATTGCATGTAGATCATTACAATGAGAGGCAGGAACAGCTATATCTGGTGATGGCCAATCATCCTGGTGAAGGAGGGATCAAAACGATTAATCACACGGCCGGACTTTTAGTCAATTCGCTGAAAGCGGAAATGCCGAAGGTTGAAAAGGTTGTTACTGTCGTACCTGCATCCTGGTTTGGTAATAAAGGAATAGTCAGTATTGGAGATGCGCATATCAAAGCCGGCGGACAATTTACCAGTAAGGATTTTTTCAATGTTTTTACTTGTCCTGTTGTGGATGGCGATGTTAGTACGCTGTTAGAGATAACCAGACGATAGGGATCTCGAATGAGCTGGCTTTGAAGCTGTCATACAACGGAAAATGTCATTGGTAAAACGCCGGCCTGGGATCATGGCGATTTTAGCGGCTCTTACAATATTGGAATCCTTTTTGAAAAGAACCCCGCAAATGTTATTGAGCAGTTTGATCTGCTTTTCAACTTTGACCTTTTTGTTGAAAACCGGCCCAGTATTAAGTAATGGGGTAACAGTGATCCCAGCACTTTTGTGATTTTAAAAAAAAAGAGACGTCCGTTGCGCATTTCAGCGATAAAATAAAAAGATACCTTCGTACAAAAAACAAAGAGTCTGATGTTGAATTGCTAGCCATCAAATATTCGGACAAATATCTTCACGGTTACTTCGAAAACGGTGTACAGACTGGTGGAAGAATCACTTATGTAAGGCTTTTTTCAATTATCGCTTTATTTATTTTGGTAATAGCCTGTATCAATTTCATGAACTTGTCGACCGCGAAAGCATCCGGCAGGATGAAGGAGGGTGGTATAAGAAAGGCAATTGGCGCTTTCAGACGGTCTCTCGTAATCCAATATCTAGGGGAATAACTTTATTTACGGGGCCGATTGCGGGTAGTTACCCGGCTTTTTACCTTTCAGGGTTTAACACCATTTCGGTTTTGAAGGGTTCGCTAAAAACGTCGGTAGGAGAGTTGTTATTCAGAAAGGGATTAGTTGTATTTCAGTTCGCCGTGGCTGTTATTTTCATTGTGTCGGTGCTGGTGTTTTACCGTCAGATTGAATACATTCAATCGAAAAATCTCGGCTGCAACCGTGATAACATCAATACCATCAGGATCAACATCCTTAAATCCAATGTAACCTTAAAGTTGCAGAGGTTACCATCTTTCGTCGGATAATTCTTCTCATGAATCTCGAAGGTGAGCTCCCAATATTTGTTCGAATTCATTCGTAAGATAAGGCTCCTTGTTATAGCCGAATCGTTTCTATTTCTGTGATTCTAACTGTCTTTTATTTTTCTATCGTCACAAATAACAACAACCCCGCGGTAGCTATCGCAGGGTTGTTATTAAATTAGTCTTCTACTTCAAGAAACTGTGAAAGAGTAGTTTCAGTTCTCGCTGTTAATGAACAAAAAATTATCAGTATATATTTTTTTGTTCAGCGAATTTTGACCGGTATTCATTGGGAATATGGTTGGCCTAAGTCAATATTTCGTGTAGCTTTTTCATGTCATCACTAATTTTCTTATCGACAATTTTGGCATATTGTTGGGTAGTTTTAATATTTCGGTGACCGAGCATTTTAGATACACTTTCTATGGGAACACCGTTTGTTAAAGTCACGGTTGTTGCGAAAGTGTGTCGTGCCAAGTGAAATGTAATTACTTTATATTTCGGACTTTGCATATTTTGATATGATAAATTCTCTGGTATGGTCCAGAGTTGTCCGGTAACGAATCAATGTCCATTTCGCATAATTCGTACCGACCAGCTGTTTTAGCTGTTCGGTATGTTTGATGAATAAAATTAAGAGTGTAGCTCCTTAAAATCAAGATGTAAATCGAGTTAACAGGTTGTTAAACAGTTTTTTGCGGTGCATTAGGTGAGCATTTTTTTTCAGGATTAAATATGCTCACCTAAACATTGCGAAAAACTGAATATTTTGGCACCGGTTTGAAAACAAAAAAGCCTGTAAAGGTTTAATTTACAGGCTTTTTGTATTTTTTCTATTGTTACTCGTAGAGAGGAAGAGATTCGAACTCTCGATACAGTTACCCGCATACACACTTTCCAGGCGTGCTCCTTCAACCACTCGGACACCTCTCTGTGTCAATGTGGGTGCAAAGATAGCTTTTCTGTAAGTATTAACAAGTTAAAAATCACCTTGCGGAGTATATTTTTTGGTCTTTCAAATTGAACCGTTGATTATCATATCTTTATAAAATTGTTTTCTGATAAATTTATATTGATGTGATACCTCAAACCTTGGAAGTCGTATAAAGGGCAGTTCCGGTTTTGTTTAAAGCTTGTTTTGACCAACGCAGCACCAATATTTTCCACATTACCTTCTCAAATCGTTCAGATCCGTTTAAGAGAGTTTCGTTTCTTTTTATGAAGATATCTCAAAGACTATCCAAAAAGCCCTCAAATGCCAGGGGTAGTATCAATAAGCTTGATAAAATCTTTGTCATTTTTGAGCCGCCAGACGTTACTTTTTCCATAGCCCTGAATACTTTTTCCGGTATTTCATGTCGGTTTCTATCTCAATCAAGTCCAGTGCAGATTTTTTTAGACTGGCATCTCCGGTTTGATCGTAAATCTTTTTGAACACTTCTATAATATCATAGCGTATTAAAGTGCCGTTTTTTTCCTCCATTGCACCAATAAAACGATCGGTAAGCTTATTCAGAATAAGTGTTTGTAACGCAGGTGTCGCAGAGCCGGCTCTCCAAAGACTTTGCAACGAATGACGGGCTGTGACGAAACGTTCATCTTTTGTAACCGCTATAAGTTGATCCAGATCTTCCAGCATTCTGTTTTCAGGGTCACTTTTTGCAAGATTACTCAGAATCTGCACAGCAATTGTCCGCAGGTGGTTATCGTTGCTTTTTAACATTTTCAGTAATTTATCCCATACGGCATAAGCCCAGCTCACCCGTTCATTGCTGGTATTTAGGAGGTATTGATACGACTCGTACCGTGCGTTACGGTCGGTGCCCGATAGGTTATCCATATGTTGGCTTAATAAACTATCCATCATTCAGTTCTTTCTTAGTAAAAGAGAAAAAATGCAGAAATTACCCGTTATCAGTTTTTAGGATAAATTGTCGCAAACACAACCTTTGAATGTTGTTTTCGCACGTCATGAAACCTTGGCATTTCCAATACTTTTGGTAGGTAAATTGAAATCATTTAAATATTCATCAGGATGAAAAAGAGAATTGTTTCACAAAAAATCACTGCTAATTTATGGTTCGAGCATAATGCGGAGAAGGCGGCAGTATTTTATATTTCGGTTTTCAAAAATTCGGAGATCACTCGTATATCGAGATATGGAAAAGAAGGGTTTGAAATTAATAAAATGCCTGAGTGGAAGTGATCGTACCCACTATTCTGAGTGAACTTATACTCGACGAGAATAAAACAAAAGCGGGAAACGTGATGGCAGCAATGCTGAAAATAAAAAAACTGGATATTCCCACGTTAATGCAAGCTTACGAAAGTTAAGCAGCACATTGTTGTATGATTTCATACGAGAACGCGCGGTAAAAAACTCAGAAAAGGACTGCATAACAGCGAAAAAAGTAAAAATATGTGAGTATAAAAGCCTGTATATCCGCATTTTTAAGATATGAAAATTAAATTTTATGCGCCGGAATGGGGCAATACGCTTCCGTTTGATACTTTTTGCCAAAATGTAAAAGCTGCCGGATATGACGGGGTAGAAATGGCGCTTCCATTTGAAACCCGGGAAAAACAGGGGATTCTGGATTCTTTTGCAAAATACGGGCTCGAATTTATCGGTCAGTACTGGCAATCTTTTGAGCCGGATTTGAATGAGCATGCGGCCAGTTATGAAAAATATCTCAGAAATCTGATTGCAGCAAAGCCTGTTTTTATCAATTGCCAGACAGGGAAGGACTATTTTACTTTTGAGGAAAACAAACGTCTTTTTGATCTCGCTGCCACCATATCCGCCGAATCGGGAGTCAGGATTATTCATGAAACGCATCGGGGGAAAAGTCTTTTTGCCGCCAGCATTACCCAAGGTTACCTGACGAAAATTCCGGATTTAAGGATTACCCTGGACATATCGCACTGGTGTAATGTACATGAATCATTGCTGGATGATCAGCAGGAAGCCGTGAACCTGGCGCTAAGCCGGACGGATCATATTCATAGCCGGGTAGGCCATCCCGAAGGACCGCAGGTTAACGATCCTCGTGCGCCGGAATGGGCTGATGCCCTGAATGCACATCTTGGCTGGTGGGATGAAATAGTGGATAGTCATAAAAGAAACGGTACGGAATTAACTGTGACGACAGAATTCGGGCCTGCAACTTATATGCCGACACTGCCATTTTCTCAGATGCCGGTATCAAATCAGTGGGATATCAACGTGTTTATGATGAATCTGTTACAAGCGAGGTATGCTGAAAAATAAGTAAATACTTTCAATGTAACGTTTCATATATAAGTATCGAAAATTTCTTTTGTCCTGGGTTACATTTCAAAATAATGGATTAGTACAATACAACCGTTGACTGATACAGCCATAGATCTTTATCATCCGTTTATCTTTGCAAGAAGAAAAAAGGACAGACTGTTCCGGGGCGTAGTGGCCGAATTTGAACTTTTCAAAGAGGAATGGCCTGGTGATGGTGCTAAATCATTTATTCAATTAATTTATATCAGACAAAATGGAACAGAAATTTCCTTTGCCACCATTTAATTTTGAAACTGCAATACAGAAAGTACAACTCGCAGAGGATGCCTGGAATAGTCAGGATCCGGTTCGGGTTTCACTGGCTTATACCGTGGATACAGAATGGCGCAACCGCTCCGAATTTATCAACGGGCGAGAAAATGTCGTGCAATTTTTGTCCGGAAAATGGAAACGTGAATTGGATTATAAATTAAAAAAGGAACTATGGGCATTTACAGACAACCGTATTGCCGTTCGTTTCGAGTATGAATATCACGATGAAAGCGGACAATGGTTTCGCGCTTATGGGAACGAAAACTGGGAATTTGATGAAAATGGATTGATGCAACGACGATTTGCCAGCATCAACGATCTTGCGATTGAAGAGTCTGAGAGAAGGTTATGATGGGCTAAATAAATTTAATTTTAGTGCGTGCGAAAAAAGTCATTTTTAGCAAAATCCATCCGTGTTTGAATCTCGGAATATTGGTTTCTCCATAAGTTCTGGCTTTATAGCGGATGGGTACTTCTACAAATTTAAGGAGTAGTTTGGCTGCTCCGAAAATTAAATCAAAATCACCGAACGGGTCAAATTCACCAAAGCAGCTTCTATCGGCAGCAAGTTTCAGATGGTTCTCACAACTGGGTGCCCAAGAGTGTATCTTTTAATGGCCGGCCTTCCAGCTACCCAAGATTTAGCTGCGGCGCAAGTAATCCGTCACGGAAATCTGTCCCGGAAGCTTGGAACTGACATACTTTGATTAAAAACAGAAAGGTCAGCATCACGAGAATTGACACGGTGCAAAGCACTTCATTTATCTTGTCGGGAAGCAATCCTGATTTATTTATAAAGCCAGGCATGAAAATCTGATTAGCCTTCACAAAATAAGACATTACTTTGAATTTCCGGCGTCTGATGCTTCTAAAAATCAGTTGCTGGTTCAGTGCTTTGGGCTGTCTGAAAAACAATTGATTTTCAGTTTACTCTTTTTCTTTTGGTAAATCGAAATTAATAAGAAATACTTTTTCAAAATCAGCATAGCACAGGATAGTTAGCGCACACATGTTTGTTTATATTGCCCAAAAATTGTACATTTATTTAGTCGATTTGTTATATAATCAAATAAATAATGCTATTCACGGGTGATTAACTGATATGCGTAAAACTTCATTTTTACTGACCCTTATTACCAGTTTCGCGTTAGCATTGCAATGCTGTACTACCGACGCACCCCGCCAAGAAAAACTGCCTGATCAGATCAGCTATAATTTTGATATCCGCCCGATTCTTTCCGATAAATGTCTTGCCTGCCATGGCCCTGATGCTAACAAAAGAGAAGCCGGACTTCGCCTGGATATTGCGGAGAATGCTTTTCAGGCCTTAAAAGAAAATCCTAAGGCACATGCGCTCGTGGCGGGAAAACCTGAATTTTCGGCAGCGTATCTCCGGATTACTTCCAGGGATACTGCACTTTTGATGCCACCGCCTTCATCGAATCTGAAACTTTCGCAGCATGAAATCAGCCTGATTGAGAAATGGATCAGGCAGGGTGCGAAATATGAAAAACACTGGGCATTCGTGGCACCGAAAAAACCGGCAATTCCTCAGGTTGATCTGAAAGACTGGCCGAAAAATGAAATCGATTATTTCGTTTTGCAAAAACAGGAACAGAAGGGATTGAAACCCAACGATGAGGCGGATAAGGAGCGTTTGCTGAAAAGGTTAAGTCTGGATTTGAATGGATTGCCGCCGAACTTGCAGCTGATGGACGAATTTTTAGCAGATAATAGTCCCAAAGCATATGAAAAGATGGTAGACAAACTACTGAAAAGTCCGGCGTACGGTGAAAAAATGGCGATTCACTGGCTTGATCTGGCGCGTTATGCAGATTCGCACGGTTATCAGGACGATGGCTACCGGACGCAGTGGCCGTGGCGCGATTGGGTCATTCATGCCTTCAATAACAATATGCATTACAATGATTTTGTGACCTGGCAAATGGCGGGTGATCTGATGCCGAATTCGACAAAGGAACAGCTGCTGGCAACAGGTTTTAACCGAAATCATAAAATTACGGAAGAGGGTGGTGTTATTCCGGAAGAGTACCGGATCATGTATGTCACTGATCGAAACGATCTTTTTGGGAAAGGGTTGCTGGGCGTAACGCTCGAATGCGCGCATTGCCATGATCATAAGTATGATCCGTTTTCCCAAAAAGAGTATTATCAGATGTTCGCGTTTTTCAATAATGTGAAAGAAGTTGGTATCGAATCCGTGATCGGCGGACCTGAGACTTATGCGAAAAAACCTTTGATGGAAATCAGTAACGAAGATGTAAAGAATATATTAACGTTTGTCAACAAGCAGGATACCAATAGATTAATCGTGTCGGTGATGGGTGATCTGGATACAACCCGGAAAACCTACGTGCTGAAACGCGGTGTTTACGATGCGCCTGGTGACGAAGTGCAGCCGGGAACCCCAGCCTCCATTTTGCCATTCAGCAACAAATATCCCAAAAACCGCTTAGGGTTGTCACAGTGGCTTTTTGATAAAAAAAATCCCTTGACGGCCAGAGTGTATGTCAACATTTTATGGCAGGAATTCTTTGGAAAAGGTATCGTAAAAACGTCGGGCGACTTTGGTATGCAGGGAGAACTTCCATCACATCCGGCCTTGCTTGATTGGCTAGCTTCTGATTTTATGGAGCACAATTGGGATATCAAAAGGCTTGTAAGGCAAATGGTTACCTCTTCAACATATCGGCAGTCAGCGGTGGTAACGAAGGAAAAGCTGGCAACTGATCCTGATAATATCTTGCTGGCAAGAGGGCCGAGATACCGGATTCATGCGGAATTTATCAAAGATCTTGTGCTTTCAAGCAGCGGCCTGTTGAACAAAACAATCGGTGGGCCGAGTGTGAAGCCATATCAGCCAGCGGGTCTGTGGGAAGGTGCGACATCAGGGCGCGGATTGTTGTCGGTTTATAATCAGGATCACGGCGGAAGTTTGTATCGGCGAGGTATGTATACGCTGATCAAGCGTACCGTGCCGCCACCCACTATGGGTATTTTCGATGCCAGTAACCGGGATTTATGCGAAGTAAAAAGACTAAAAACCAACACGCCTTTGCAGGCACTGGTGATGATGAATGATCCGGCCGTTCTGGAAGCTTCGCGGGTTTTGGCTGCCAGATTATTGCAGGAAAAAACGGATTCAAAGGACAAGATCGTGAAAGCTTTCCGGCTCATCGTTTGCAGGAAACCAAATGAAAAGGAGCTTAGTGTTTTAACGGCCTACTACGACAAAGAATTGAAAACGATCAGGCCGGAAGCTGCCAGGAAAATGGTTTCGGTCGGGGAATATCCCATCACAAAAAATATTGATATCAAAACTCTGGCTGCGCTGATGCGCGTCGTATCAACGATCTACAATCTGGAAGAAACGATAACGAAGTCTTGATCATGATTAAGGGTTAATTGTTAAGGGGCAACGTTGGGGTGCGGCGTAATGGTTTGAGTTTTAAAAAGATTTGCAATTATGGAGAAGGAAATTTTGGAACATGGCCTTAATTTTAACAGAAGGCGGTTTTTATCTTCCATGAGTCTGGGGATCGGGGGCATTGCGCTTGGTTCGCTGCTTATGCCGGATCTTTTCAAAAATGGTGAACTGGATGAGGAAGCGCTCGTTGCCGGGATGCCGCATTTTGCTCCGAAAGCAAAACGTGTCATTTATTTATTTCAAAACGGTGCACCTTCCCAGCAGGAATTGTTTGATTACAAACCCAAACTCCGGGATTTATTTGGCAAAGAAATTCCACCTTCCGTACGTGGAACGCAACGGCTGACGGGAATGACGGCCAATCAGGCTTCTTTTCCTTTGGTGGGATCCTTCGTGGATTTTAAACAGTACGGTGAATCGCGCGCCTGGGTGAGTGATCTGCTTCCTTATACTTCTAAAATTGTTGATGATTTATGCTTCGTGAAATCGATGTATACCGAGGCGATTAACCACGATCCTGCGCTCACATTTTTACAAACGGGTTCGCAGCAGGGAAACAGGCCGAGCATGGGCGCGTGGCTAAGTTATGGTCTGGGAAATGAGAATAAAAACCTGCCGAATTTTACGGTTTTGCTTTCTCGCGGGGTGGGAAACGGACAGGGTGTTTACTCCAAATTATGGTCGAACGGATTTCTTGACTCGGTACATCAGGGCGTACAGTTCAGTAAAGGTGAAGATCCTGTGTTATATCTCCGCGATCCGGAGGGGATGGACAGGAAGGAGCGGCGGGAGATGCTGGATAACTTGTCAGAACTGAATAATATTTCATATCAGGAATTTGGTGATCCGGAAATTACTGCCAAGGTTAAACAGTATGAAATGGCTTACCGGATGCAAACCGCTGTGCCGGAGGTAATGGATCTTTCGAAGGAATCAGATGACATCATCAAATTATATGGGCCGGACTGTCTTGTTCCCGGAACCTTTGCGGCAAATTGTCTGCTGGCCAGAAAACTTTCCGAAAATGGCGTCCGCTTTGTTCAGTTATATCATCAGGGTTGGGACCAGCATGGAAATCTGCCTTTTGAAATAACAAAACAGGCAAAAGATGTGGATCAGGCTTCGGCGGCTTTGGTCACCGATTTAAAACAACGGGGACTTCTGGACGAAACGCTTGTGATTTGGGGCGGCGAGTTTGGTAGGACAAGCTATACACAAGGAAAACTTACGCAGGAGAATTACGGCCGCGACCATCACCCGCGCTGCTTCACGATCTGGATGGCTGGCGGGGGAATAAAACCGGGGATTGTCTATGGCGAAACCGATGAGCTGGGTTATAATATTGCCAGTAATCCGGTGCACGTACATGATTTTCAGGCGACGATACTGCATCAATTGGGGCTCAATCATGAAAAACTGGTGTTCAAACATCTGGGAAGAAGATACCGTCTGACGGATGTTTCAGGTAAAGTTGTGAAGGATATACTGAGCTGATTTAAAACTAAATACTGACATTAAAATTAAACTTCCAGGGAGCTTTTATCAATATGAATTGAGTTTGTGATGCACATAAAATTAAAGAGGTTTGCTGAGCAGTTATTATTTGCTTCCAATTTTCTGATTGCGTTTCTTTTTCTTTTTGAAGACAAATTAGTCATTCCGGTCTGGCTGCAAACAGTCGGACGTATGCATCCGCTTATTCTGCATTTCCCTATTGTCATCTTGTTGATTGCCATGTTGATGGAATTTTTTCGGTTTAAAACTGGAAATTCTACCAACATGTTTTACAGGAATTTTCTCCAGAACCTATTGTTGATTGGAGCCTTGTTCGCGGCAGTCACAGTCATTATGGGGTTATTTCTGTCCCGTGAAGAAGGTTATTCGGGTCAACTTTTGCTGTGGCATAAATGGACCGGCGTTGGAATATTTTTCATTGCATCTCTCATTTACTGGGTTCGGAACAGTACCTGGTATAACGCACTAATCGCGAAGTCTGGGGCGATTCTCACTGTTGCCGGCCTTATTTTAACGGGACATTATGGCGCTTCTCTCACGCATGGTGATAACTTTATTTTTGAACCTATTTCAAGTCAGCAGAAAATGGCGGCGGTGCCTTTGGAAAAAGCGGTGCTGTTTAATGCCGTAATCAAACCTGTGCTGGAACAGAAATGTGTAAGTTGCCATAACCCGGATAAATTGAAAGGGGAACTCGTTTTAACCAACCCTGAATCCATCAGAAAAGGTGGAAAGTCAGGGAAGTTCTATGTCGCTGGAAATCCTGAAATGAGCCTTCTTTTACAGCGTGTTCATTTATCTCCTGATGATAAAAAACATATGCCGCCGAAGGGCAAGGCACAATTGACTGCGGATGAAATACAGCTTTTGACTTTGTGGGTAAAAGAAAATTCGGGTTTTACAAAAAAGGTTACAGATCTTCCCATAAACGATCCGTTACGGTTACTCGCGATAGCGAGACTAACACCGGCTGAAAAAAGTGATGAGGCATATGATTTTGAAGAGGCTGATGAAGAAACTGTAAAAAAACTCAATAACGATTACCGCACGGTTGCTCCCCTGGCTAAGGAATCGCCTGCGTTATCTGTCAATATTTATAACCGCAGTGCTTTCAATAATAAGCAGTTAGGCGAACTTGAAGCTGTGAAAAAGCAGATCGTTTCACTTAATCTGAATAAAATGCCTGTGAAGGATGAAGATTTGAAAAGCATTAGCAAATTCGAGAATCTGAGAAAACTGGACCTGAATTTTACGGATGTGACGGGCAAAGGTCTGAAAGCGTTGACGGGGTTGAAACATTTGCAAAGCCTGACATTGTCAGGAACAAAAGTCAATTTCAAAGATTTGCAAAGTCAGATTTCTGCCTTTAAAAAGCTCAAAACGGTATCAGTTTGGGATACTGAAATATCGGTAGCGGAAGTAGCGCAGTTACAAAAATCGCATACCAGTATTTCTTTTATCGGAGGTTTTCGGGATGATGGAAAAGATCCTTTAAAGCTCAATCCGCCACAGGTGAAAAATACCGCAACGGTTTTTTCCCAGGCCACGCCGTTGTTGTTAAAACATCCGATCAAGGGTGTTGCGATTCGTTTTACCACAGACGGCACAGAGCCTGATAGCCTGAAATCGCCGGTATTTGATGATAAAACGATTTTAAAGGAAAGTGTGATAATTAAAGCGAAAGCATTTAAAGATGGCTGGTTCGGAAGCGATGTGGCGATTTTTGACTTTTTCAAATGTACCTATAAACCTGATAGTGTCCATTTACTTTTGCCTCTAAATCGTGTGCATCAGGCGGAAGGAGCCAAAACATTTTTTGATAATAAACTGGGCACAATCGGCGCTAATAATCCTGCGTGGGCCAACAATTGGGCTGCCGTAAAAGACAATGACATGGCACTGGTTTCTGAATTTAAAAAACCAGTGACAATTTCCTCTGTCGGGATGCACTACATGATTGAAGAAGATACCGGTATTTTCCCTCCCGACATCGTTGAGATCTGGGGTGGGCCAAACTTGAAGCAGTTGAAATTGCTGGCCAAAGTGAAACCTGGCTTGCCATCAAAAGGCGATAAGCCAACATTAAAATCACTGGAAGGAAAGTTCAAACCGGAGAGTATTTCTTACCTGAAAATTATCGCGCGGCCTATTAGCAAAATTCCGGACTGGAATAAGAACAAATGTAAAAAGGCGCTTTTGTTGGTGGATGAAATGTTTATCAATTGACGGGTATGGAAAAGAGACATAATGCAGATTTGTTTTTAATATGATCGACAGGAATGTCAAAGCGGTGGGTGGTCTGGGAGCAGCTTCGGCTAAAATACGTAAGAGGGTAACTCAAAAAAACGCAGCAGATACGTGTTCGACTGCGTTTTTTTGAGTTAAACAGGCAAGCTTAATTATTCACTAATTTCATTGATCCTTCGTTATAACGTTCGCCTGTATTGGGATAACGCGCTACAAGCTCGTCGATGGTTTTTAAATCAGACGGAGATAAATTCACCTCCACAGCTCCGGCATTCTCTTCCAGATATTTTCTTTTCTTGGTACCAGGAATCGGAATAATATCCTCGCCCTGAGCCAAAACCCAGGCCAGCGCGAGTTGTGCCGGCGTGCAGTTTTTATCCTGAGCAATTTCTGCAAAACCTTTTACCAGTCTGGCATTATTTTCTGCAAATTCCTGCTGATAACGGGGTAACATCTTCCGAAAATCGCTGTCAGTTAACGTGCTGACATCCAGCTTATCGGTTACCAAACCTCTGGCAAGCGGAGAATAAGGAACAAGCGAAATCCCAAGTTGACGTGTGGTATGGATAATTTCTTTTTCTATGTCTCTCGTAATCAGTGAGTATTCACTTTGAAGTGCAGCAATGGGATGAACCGCATTCGCTTTGCGGATCGATTCTGCAGACGCTTCACTTAAACCCAGATAACGTACTTTGCCTTCTTTAACCAGTTCCGCCATTGCGCCAACTGTATCTTCTATCGGCACATTCGGATCTACCCGGTGCGCATAATACAAATCGATCGTATCAATTTTTAAACGTTTCAAGCTTTTCTCAACCGCAATTTTGATCCATTCCGGTGATCCGTCAAAATAGGTCCCGGCGGCATTACTTGGTCCGGCGATTCCATCTTTGAAGCGAAACCCGAATTTGGTTGCAATGAAAACTTTATCCCGGTTAGGAACCAAAACTTTTGCAATAAGCTCTTCGTTTACACCATTGGCATACATATCTGCTGTATCCCAAAAGTTGATTCCCAGATCCAGCGCCTTATTCAAAGTGGCAATGCTTTCTGTGTCGTCCGCAGGGCCATATGCGAAGCTCATGCCCATACATCCCAGCCCTATTGCCGAGAGTTTTTCTCCTGTTGTTCCAAGTTCTCTGTATTTCATATAATCACTAGATTTTTGTTGGAACAAAATTAGTTTGTCAAGAGCTTCTGCCAGTTAAAATATTCAAACTGTTACTTATAATATTCAAACAGCTGCATTGCGCACTTCACCCGGAGGGACACCCATATGTTTTTTAAAGAAATTGGTAAAATAGGCAGGATATTCAAACCCTAAACTATATGCAATTTCCGCCACGTCCCAGTCCGTATGTTTCAATAATGCCTGTGCCTCCCTGGTAATCCTTGTTGCAATGTGCTCGGTGGTTGTTTTGCCTGTGACTTCCTTCACAGAGCGGTTCAAATGGTTTACATGAACAGATAAATTCTGGGCGTAATCCGTTGCGGTTTTTAATTTTAGCGCTGCTTCCGGCGAATCGATAGGAAACTGTCTTTCCAGTAATTCAATAAAAAGGGAAGTGATGCGTGAGGACGCGTTGGTTTGTTTTTCGAAAGTTCCTGCCGGATTCATCCGCATGGCTTCATGAATTACCAAATGAAGATAATTACGAAGTACATTATACTTGTGTGGGTAATCCGAAGAAATTTCCTGCATCATTTTGACGAAAATTCCCGACAAATGTTCAAGTTGCCGGTCGTCAATAAAGAAGATAGGGCTGCCGCCAATTTTAAACAAAGGTGATTCCTGTAAGGTATCTTTCTTTTCGTCCGGCAGTAAAAATGCTTCGGTGAACAAACAAAACCAGCCTTGCTGTATAACGGATTCTGCTTCCCATGAATAGGGGACAATCGGGTTGGAAAACAATAATGCAGGCCTGTCAATGGATATCCATTTGTCGGCATAATGTATTCTTCCCGTACCTAAAATCAGCGAAACCTTGTAGAAGTCACGGCGGCTGTAAGGGGTAATCATGGCACAGGAATCCCTTGAAAAAACATTAAAATGACCTGCTCCGGCATTATTCAATGACAAGCCCAGTGGGTTTGCAGTGGGTACACGGGTGTAAAACTCCTGAACGCTTTCTGAATGTTTCATAAGGTAAAGTTATAAAAATCAAACGAAAGTTGGTGCGGGAGGATTTGTATTTTATAAAAAATCTGATAATAGATTGACAAAGCAAGCGCAAAGTTTTCTTCGGGCTTAATGCCTTATGAAACCTGCTTAAAGATGACAGCAGGGTTTGGGTTAAGGCAATGCAAATGCCACGAATTTATCTCCCGATTTGGTATTTAATTTTCCTCCGCCACAAGCGATCACGACAAACTGTTTTCCATTTAGCGCATATGTGCTTGGAGAGGCGTAACCTGCCGCCGGTAATTTAGCCTGCCAAAGTATTCTACCGGTTTCCTTATCCATTGCTCTGAACTGCTCATCTTTTGAAGCAGCGATAAACAGCAGGCCGCTGGCAGTTAGCAGCGGACCACCATAGTTATCCATTCCTGTGACCGGTACGCCCTTTTCGGAAAGTTCTTTGTATTCTCCCAAAGGCACCTGCCAGCGTCTTTGTCCGGTGTTCAAATCCACAGCCGTCAATGTTCCCCAGGGTGGCTGACTGATGGGATAGCCATTTCGGTCATACCAGCGATTGTATCCGGTGTGTTGATAAGGAACTTCACTTTTACGGGTTGATACGATTTGTTTTTCTGAGTTTTTGCCAAAAATAAAATCAATAATCGCGCTTCTTTCGGCCTCAGGAACATGTGAAAATGCCGGCATCATACCCCGGCCCCGCATCAGAAGTTCACTTACCTGTTTTTGATTTAATCGTTTTTCGATTGTTTGCAGGGAGGGATAGGAGCCATCGTGATTTCCGGTTTTGTCAGCTCCATGGCAGGCAGCACAATGGAGCTGATAAAGTTTGGCGGCGCCCATTACTTGTTGTCCCTGAGCGGTTTCTTTTTTGATAAGTGAGGTATACACCGGAATTTCTTTGGCAGGAACATATAAAATACCTTCCGGATCCGCGGCGGCTCCTCCCCATTGCGCACCGCCATCGGTGCCCGGATAAAAGATGGTCATATCGAAGCCAATGGGAATATAAGCACTGCCCGTTCTGGCTTTTTTAATTAAGCTTGTCAGAGAATCCCGGTCTGCGACAAAGGAATTTAAATCTTTTTCAGTAAAACTCTGCCGGGTAAAAGGGATCGGAAGCGTGGGGACGGGCTGTGTTGGATGAACCATTTCACCAGGGACTCCCATAGTTGGAAAAGCTGTTTCATTAATAGGAAAGAGCGGTTTTCCATTGGTTCTGTCAAAAACAAAAACATAACCCTGTTTGGTAATCTGTACCACGGCATCTACGTTTTTACCCTGATGTTTCACCGTTACCAGATTTGGCGGACAAGGCGGATCGCGGTCCCATATGTCGTGATGGACGAGTTGATAATGCCAGATAAGTTTTCCGGTAGAGGCGTTCAATGCGAGCAGGCAATTGGCAAATAGATTTTTCCCCGGCCGGTTTCCACCATAAAAATCATAAGCTGCGGAACCGGTAGGAATGTACACAATACCTCTTTTTCTGTCAATCGCCATACCTGCCCAGGAATTGGCTCCGCCAATATTTTGTCGGGCCGGTTGCTTTTTCCAGGTATCATATCCCAATTCTCCCTTATCCGGAATGGTGTGATAAGTCCAGACCATTTTTCCATTTAATACATCATACGCGCGAATATCGCCAAGCAGCGCCGTTTCCGATTCATTGACTCTGGTACCCGTGATGATAAGATTTTTATAAATCGTGTTCGGTGTATTGGAAAGTACATAATCGTCAGCACCTGGCCGGTCAATTCCTTTTTTGAGGTTAATTCTGCCGTGCTCACCAAAGCTGTCCACAGGTTTTCCATCGGACGCGTTTAGTGCGTAAAGCCATTTTCCTGCCCCGAAAAAAATCCTTGATTCGTTTTTATCCGCCCAGTAAGTTACGCCTCTGCTGGTTGTGCCGCCATTGTCGGCCAGCTTGGTTTTCCAGAGTTCTTTTCCCGTAGCGGCATCCAGAGCAAAGGCTTGCGTGCTAGCAGAAACGCCATAAAGTACACCATTGATAACGATGGGATTACATTGCATTTGAGAGCGATTACCCGATGTGTCTGCTCCGCCTGAAGCATAAGTCCAGGCAACTTTCAGCTGATTCACATTTTCCTTCGTAATCTGTGTGAGTTTTGAATAATGATTGCGAGTACCGTCGCCGTTATATTCCGGCCAGTTTTCCGCAGTCTCTTCATTCATAAAAATAAAACCACAGGTAAAAATGATAAGAATCAATATGGCCGGAATTTTCATCTCGAAAGCAGTTGAAGTGAACGTAGATTAAAGTTTAAACGGGTCAATAATTACCGTTCACTTGTACCATTATATTCATTTTGAAAGATCAGATTTCACGATGCTGTGATTTTTTGAAAAAACGCCTGTTAAAATTAACACGTTACCATATTATGAATATATTTACGTAACTAATTACGTAATTGAAATCGGACATGGAATTTTTTGAACAAATCGGAAAAGTAGCACTTGGCAGCCGCCTTCGCATGTTGACGGAAAAAATCACAGAAGATGCTGCGCAAATTTATCGCCTGTATGATGTGGATATGCAGCCCAAATGGTTTCCGGTATTTTATGCGCTGTCGAAAGGAGAGGAGAAAACGATCACGGCTATTGCCAGGGAAATCGGTCATTCGCATCCTTCGGTCAGCAAAATTATTAGTGAGATGTCGAAAGCTGGTTATGTAATTGAAAAACGGGATGAGGCGGACGGGCGTAGAAATGTGGTTTCACTTTCTGCGACAGGGTATGAAGTAACCGAAAAAATCGAGGATTTATATATCGATGTGGCTGGTGGAATTGATGATGTTTCGTCCCAGGCCAGCCATGATCTGTGGAAAGCAATAGGCGAGTGGGAGTTTCTGTTGGAACAAAAAACGTTGCTTCGACGGGTTCAGGAGCAGAAAAAGCTGCGGGAAAGTGCGAAGGTGAAAATAGTGAATTATGCGCCGGAGTATCAAAAAGCGTTCAGAGCGCTGAATGTGGAATGGATTTCCACATATTTTAAGATGGAAGAAAATGATTTTAAATCCCTGGACGATCCTGAGGGATATATTTTGAATAAAGGCGGATATATTTTGATCGCACTTTATAACGATGAACCGGTAGGTGTATGTGCATTGATAAAAATGAACGATCCTGAATATAATTTTGAACTGGCAAAAATGGCGGTTTCACCAAAAGCGCAAGGCAAAAACGTGGGTTGGCTATTGGCGCAGGCTATCATTAAAAAAGCAGAAGAATTGGGAGGAAAGAAAATTTATCTGGAAAGTAATACCATTCTGAAACCCGCAATCAATTTATACCACAAGCTGGGTTTTCAGAAAGTTGCCGGGCGACCAACACCCTATGAAAGAGCCAATATCCAGATGGAATTAATCCTGAAATGAAGTACTATAAAACTTTAATTCCCACCTCTTTGAATGGTCTGAATTTTTCATTCTGCGCATCTGTTTCCGTAATCATATAGTCCAGAGAATCGATCGGGCAGACACGATAGGATTCAAAAGTTTCAAGTTTATCAAAAGTACTCAGTGCAATGGACATGCCGGATTGATGCAGCATTACCTGTTTCAATTCGGCCTCTTCCATAAAACTTGCCGTCACACCTTTGTCCATATCCAGTGCACAAACGCCCATAAAGTAAAGATCCGCCTGATAATTTTCAGCCATTTTTATAGCCTGATAGCCAATTACAGTTTCGGATTGTTTCAGATATTTTCCGCCCAGAACAATCATTTCAATACCTGCATAAGCAGACAAAGCCGGGATTATGGCTATGTTATTGGTTATTATTGTGAGTTTAATATCAGTAGGAAGCAGTGAAACCAGGGTGTAAACGGAAGTTCCGCCATCCATAAATATCGTTTGTCCAGACTTGATAAGTGTCTGCGCTTTCGTTGCAATTATTTCCTTGTCGTCCTGCAACTGCCCGATCCGCTCCTTGAACGTAAGCGGATTATGGGAGCGCGGAATAGCTCCTCCACGGATTTTAAGTAAAAGACCATTGTTGGCAAGTGCTTCAATATCACGACGAATGGTGTCTTCGGAAACATGAAGATCCAAACTTAGCTCGCTGAATCCAACTTCATTATTATCATGAAGTTTTTCCAGAATATAATTGAAACGTTTTTCCCTGGCCATATTACGATTATTTATTTTGCAAACTTATGCAAATTTGCATAAGTTTGCAAAATAAATAAGAATAGCATTGCTATGGAAACTGTGACAACAAAAGATCCAAGGACAAGTGCCGCAAGACGGGCAAGTTTATTAATATTTCTGGTATGTGGGATCGGGCTTTCGAGTTGGGCTCCGATGGTACCTTTTGCAAAAATTAATCTGAACCTGGATGATGCGGCACTCGGGCTGGTACTTTTATCCCTGGGTGCCGGTGCCATTTTGACCATGCCTTTCACCGGATTTTTGATCAATAAATATGGAAGCCGTAAAGTAATGCTCGTTGCTGCTTTAACGATTGCGTTATCGCTTCCGCTGCTTTTGCTCACTAATTCTGCTCTGGAACTTGCGCTTGCACTTTTTATTTTCGGAGCTTCCATAGGCTCTATCGATGTGGCCATGAATGCCCACGCCGTGCTGGTACAGGAGCGTTACGGAAGGCACATTATGTCGTCTTTTCATGGGATGTTCAGTCTTGGCGGCCTGATCGGCTCGATCGGGCTCGGGTTTTTAATCAAGATGGGTTTGTCTCCGAGCATTGCAGCCGTCAGCATTTCAGTGATGCTTGCCTTTATTGCCATCACGCAATACAGCCGGCTATTCCCGCACGCAGAAGAAAAAAGTGCCGAGTCTTTTTCATTTAGTCTTCCGAGAGGGCCTGTTTTGGTTTTAGGTTTAATGTGTTTTGTATTTTTCCTTGCCGAAGGTTCTCTTCTTGACTGGAGTGCTGTTTTTTTACAGTTCAACCGAAATTTTGAGCCTTCGATGGCTGGTTTGGGTTATGCTGTTTTTTCGGTCGCGATGGCTGTTATGCGTTTAACCGGAGATAAGATCGTGCATAAAATAGGTTCTTCAAAAGTAGTTTTATATGGCGCGCTTGTGTCATCGGCAGGTTACCTTATTGCTGTTTTAATACCCTGGCCGGGTGCTGCCCTGATCGGATTTGCCCTGGTTGGGCTGGGAGCTGCCAATGTTGTTCCGGTATTTTTTACTGCCGCCGGAAATTTTCCGAATATCCCGGCTTCCGTTTCATTACCTGCCGTCACCACGCTGGGGTATATGGGACAGCTTGCAGGCCCCGCCATGATTGGCTTTATTGCCGAAGCTTTTTCTCTTCCCGTCGCGCTGGGATTTGTCGGGTTCCTGTTGCTCATAGTGGCATTTACCTACAGGCATAAGGAATAAGTTTAGTAATAACTGTATACAAAAAAGACTTCTGAAATATTCAAAAGCCTTTAACATTAACTCATCTAATCCATTAGTTTTCACTACTGAATGTTTTCCAAAATATTTGAAGACTTTAATCCACAGAATAATCTTGGCACATTATCCTGATAAGTCACTTTTACTATCGGCAGTGCTGCCGGGCCAATCAGGATAGTGTCTGATTATTTGCAAGTTTTTCATTTATCTCCGCAATTCTTCTTCTGGCGATCGGTAACTGGGTGCCGCAGCTCAGCAGAACCTGATCGGATTGTAAACGTGAAACCAAATGTCCCGGGTTGATGGTGTGCGACTTGTGAATACGAAGAAATCCGCCGTTCAGTACAGCGTCTATCGTTTTCATGGTTTTGGAAACGAGGTAACGTTTTCCGTTGGTTGTATGAACAAAAGTATAATTTCCATCTCCCTGAAGATATGTAATTTCATTGGCGGCGAGTAGGAGTATTTTGCTTCCCAGATGTACGGTAACTACGTTTCTGCGTTTTTTACGGGGGCGAATAAACGCCTGAAAGGTTGGGTGATTTATTGGAGTTTTCAACGTGCTGTAAAGTTTGAGGTTAAATGGATTGACTTTCGGATTTACTGCAATTGGATTTCACCCGCCGGCTGCCGGGTGGATTGTTTGCATTCTTTTTTGGATTATTTTTTTCATGGCTTGCGTATATTATTTTTCGTGGCTAACAGATACAATCGAGAATTCTTTATGTTGCTTCCGCAGGGCGGCCTCAGAAATTGGCTAAAATTGATATTGTAAAAAAGCCGATGGCTGATTGCCGAGAGCAAACCATACCTGGAAATTCCTTATTTTTCTTGGGCTTTATAACCCGCAAGTCCTCCCAGGATAGTGCCCATCCATATCCGGCCTTTGCTATCCAAAGCCATCGTCTGGATGAGCGTTTCCTGGCCTGGTATTGTCAGTAATGCAGAATTTTTACTACCAAAAAGTGATAAGCTGCTCCCGCCGACCCATATTTTGTCACCTTGAAGCAAAATGGTTTTCAGCCCTCTTACATTATCGGGTTTGCTGATTTCCTGATAGCCATTGTTGCTGATCCGGATCACGGATTTGGCTGCGGTACCTGCCAAAACCCCCAGAACTGCGTTGTTTTTATCAACTTCCAGGTCATATGGGAAAGCAGATGGATAACCCATATCGTGCAAATGATGAAAAGTCCATTTTCCGTTTTCATATTTGTTAATTTGTCCTTTAAAAATAAAAGGCTTGAAAATTCCTGCCCACAAGGCACCATTTTGATCCACCGCGAGCGATAATAGCGTGTTGTCACCTACATCGATATGTTCCCACTTGTTGTCTTTATCTGCTTTGACTAACCCGTCGTCGGTTCCTATCCAGGTATTTCCGTGCTTGTCATCATGTGCGAGGCAGGTAATGGTATTGTTGGTCAGCACGCTGTTCTGGCTGGTATAAACGGACCAGTTTTTTCCATCAAATCTGGCGAGCCCTTTGTCCGTTCCGATCCAAACGGTTCCGTTGTTTTCCACGGCGAGCGCACTGATATACTCCGAAGGAAGCGGTGAATTTGCCGAATTAAAAGCCGTCCATGTTTCACCTTGTATCCGTACAAGACCTTTGGCTGTTCCCGCCCACTTTACATCATTTTTATCAATCACGAGTGCATTAACCTGATTGTCCGCCAGCTTTGAATTGCCGGTATTGTAAAGTATCCACTCCGTTTCGGGTATATCCGGCCCGGTAATGACGTTTTTTTCATCCTTGCTGCAACCGGTCGCGGCAATCATAAGGCTTAATAAGAATGCAGAAGTACTTGTCATGTTATACGTTTTATGCTTTTGTCAGGAATTTAATTAATTTTCAAGGTGGTTTTACAGCATTAGCCAGACGACTTTTAACGCTGATTTTTTTTAATATTCATGCTGTTTTTGATACAGATAACTTGTTGAATTACTGCGCCCGTCAGAAACCGATTGAAATAATGTGATACAAAAGTGATATGACTACCAGGTATTTAAAAACACATTTTGGCTGAAGTGTGAGTTTTACTTCCTGAAATTTACTTTTTGGCTTCTCACTTGTTGTCATGCCATTTTTTAAGTTAATGTTTGTCCTTCAAAATACGCTAAGGAGGATTGGAGCGGTCATTGTGACAATTGAACGGCTTTTTTTAACGATTGGGGTAACGCAATGTTCTGTCGGAAAAAATGTGCTGTTATTTTTACAATTCATTTTGTTTTATGATACGTACTCAGTTGGTGTCCATAGAGCGATATTTTGATTCAGTACGGCGAAACCGGCTTTATTCCTATATCCTCTTTTTATTGCTGCCCTGGTTTGTTCCGCTCATCAGCTATCTGATGTGGGGAGATCGATATTTTATGGATATGCGGGTCTTTCTCGGAGGGAGTCTGATCAATCTGATCCTGTGCCTTATAGCAAACCAGATCAATCAGTCAACTGCGATTTTTATTGCAGGCATTTATCCCGATACGCATCAGACCGTTTATCGGGTTACTTTCTGGTTTACCATGTATTCCGTAGCAAACGTCCTGATTTTGTATCTGGTTTTAACGGTTTACGATTACCTGAGTCTGTTTGGCTATTCCATCGACAAATCACATCTGAACTGGTCGATGGTGACCATTCTTGGCGTGTCGCTGATCGGGGCCGGCTTGTCGGAACTTGCTTATACGTTCATGCAATGGAAAACCAACCAGCATGAGCTAAAAGAGATGGAACAGAGGCAGTTACTGAGTGAGCTGGAACTGGTAAAACAGCAAGTGAATCCGCATTTTTTATTTAATTGTCTGACTTCCCTTTCTGTTTTAATCTCGGAGGCTCCCGCCACAGCGGAGAAATTTGTGGACGAAATGGCGAAAGTATACCGGTATCTCTTAACCGTTAACAGCCAGGATTGGGAAAATAATCTGGTTTCGCTTGATGCCGAAATCCGTTTTATAAGATCATATATCTATCTGCTTGAAATCCGGTTTGAAGATGGAATCGATATCAGCATTCAAGCAGTCGATCCTTACCTGGTAGGGCAAATGGCACCTTTAACACTTCAGACGCTGATCGACAATGCCATCAGACACAACGTTGTGTCTGCCGCTCATCCGTTGCGAATCTGCATAAGAACGACGGCTACCGGACAGCTGGAAGTGAAAAATAATCTGCAAAAACGTGCGGTGAGAATGCCGCTGAACAGTGCAGGGCTCAGGACTTTGATATCCCGTTACCGGCTGCTTTTTAACCAGGCGGGAACCATTCAGATAAAAGAAGAGGAAACCAGTTTTACAGTGCTTTTGCCGTTAATTTATACATGAGAAATTGGTTGATATTTAATAAGTTAGGGCATTTTATATGGTTGAGCCTTTTTGGCAGGTGGATGTTTGTCCTGCTGTTGCCGTGGTTTGTGCCAACGATCAGTTACCTGCTCATAGGGCCTCCGTATCTGGAAAGTTTTTCCAACTTTGTTCTGGGGACTTTGATGGTAATTCTGATGACAACGCTGGCATTTATCCCGCACGACTGGGCCGCGCAATATATCGCCGGGAAGTATCCTTCCATACATTCATCCGCGAAGCGGGCACTTTTTACGGCGCTTTCTTTTTGCGTGCTTACGGCGGCTTACATCAGTTTTTATGGCTGGATCATCATTCATTTCCGTCCTTTGAATGCAGAGCTGAGCATTGATAAAATGTTGTACGTGTATCTTTTTGAGTTATTGGCCATATTTCTCCTGACAGGACTTTACGAGGCGAATTATTCTCTGAGAAAATGGAAGGAAATTAAAACGAATAAAGAAGCAATTAACAAAGCAGGTTTGCAGGGCCAGCTGCAAAGTCTTAAAAGCCAGGTTAATCCTCATTTTTTGTTCAATAGCCTTAATACACTTTCTGCACTGATCACCGACGAACCTAAAAGAGCCGAACAGTTTGTGGACGAAATGGCCAAGGTATACCGGTATCTTTTGCAGACAAACCAGCATGAGCTCACCACTTTATCGACGGAAATAAGGTTTATACAATCTTATTATCATTTGCTGAGAACCCGCTATGATACTGGTCTGGAACTTCGTATTGAAGTGGAGGAAACTGCGTTGGCCAGTTATATTCCCCCCCTGACTTTGCAGCTTTTGGTAGAAAATGCGGTCAAACATAATACCATTCTTGAAAAAAAACCGCTTTTTATAGAGATCAGGTCGATCGGAAATGAAACGCTGGAAGTGAAAAATAATCTGCTCGGAAAATCAACGCCGGTGAAGTCAACAAAACTGGGGCTGGCCAATATCCAGGCCAAGTATGCTATTCTTTCCGATCGTCAGCCGGTTATTGATTTTGGAACTGAATATTTTAAAGTTTTATTACCATTACTTACTGAAAAATCTGTACATCAATGAACATATTAATCGTCGAAGATGAAAAACTGGCTGTTCGAAAGCTTACAAAACTTTTAGAAGAAACGGCACCCGAACTGAATGTCAGCGGCGTTACACCCAGCATTGAAGCAACGGTGGAATGGATTCTTGAAAACCGGGAAAACGGCGATAAGGAGCCAGATCTTATTTTTATGGATATCGAACTTGCGGACGGTCAGAGTTTTGAAATCTTTAACCGGGTGGAAATAAAAAGTACAGTAATTTTCACTACTTCATACGACGAATATGCATTGCAGGCTTTTAAAGTAAACAGTATCGATTATCTGTTAAAACCGGTGCAAAAGGAAGATCTGCAGCGAAGTCTGAAAAAATTTCATGACCTGACTGGTAATCAGCGAACTATGGAAACGGTTTCGCTTCCGGGTAGCCTTGAAGATATTCTAAAAAATTTCCAGCTGCAGCAACCACGGGCAGAATACCGGAAACGTTTTCTGGTGAAACAGGGAGCACGTTTGTTGTCAGTTGAGGTTTCAGATATAGCTTATTTTTATATCGAAGACGGTATCAGTTTTTTCAAAAATTTTCAGGGACAGAAATTTGTCGTCGATTACAGGATGGATGAGCTGGCCGATTTTCTGGATCCCGAACATTTCCTTCGCATCAACCGGAGCATAATCGTGACGCACCAGTCGGTGGTTCAAATACAACCTTATTTCAATAACAGACTTTCGCTGACATTGAAACCCCTCTATGATAAAGAAGCCATAGTAAGCCGGGAAAAATCCAACGATTTTAAAAAGTGGATGGGGAAATAGCCGGCACCATCTAAAACTGCTTCCATAAATTCCCGGAAGTTGTAGAGCTAAGTCTTCATTTTGAACGTAGAATGCGGTCAGCTTATGATTTTGTTTTGGAATGGTATTTTAACAGATATTGAAATCCATGGCAAGGTTTTGAAGACTGTTAAATCATTAACGATAACGACAAAATGAAAAATATAAATTACATAGCGGGCGGCGTTGCCGGAGCAATTGCACTGAATCTTTTGCATGAAAGTGCAAAAAGAATGGATTCCGAAGCCCCAAGAATTGACCTGGTAGGAGAGGAGGCGTTGGCAAAAGCGGTTGAAATGACGGGAGCCGAACCTCCGAAGGGTCAAAAATTATTTGCTGCAACATTGGGTGCTGATCTTATCAGCAATGCCATGTATTTCAGTGCGATAGGCATGGGAGACAGAAAAGGGATCCTGTTGCGCGGAGCGGGTTATGGCCTGGCCGCCGGCGTAGGTGCATTGACCTTAACGAAACCTTTGGGATTAAACGATAAGCCGGTAAACAAGAGTACAAAAACCCAGCTGATGACTGTTGCCTGGTATTTGGTTGGTGGTTTGGTAACTGCGCTTACTATTAAGATGTTGGATAAATAACTGCAATGGAGACGAGATTGGAAGCGACAGGTCAGGCTGGATTTTATTCGGGGACGAGCGGCATTATGTTGCCCGTGAAGAATAAGCAATTCTTTCCGCCAGAATTTGCGGACAAGAGCAGGCTGACTTATTATGCCACTTTTTTCAACAGTATTGAAATTAACAGCTCCTTTTACAAAATTCCGATGGCTTCCACGGTTGCCAAATGGGCTGATCAGGTTCCTGTAAATTTCCGTTTTACGTTTAAGTTGTGGAGGGGAATTACGCATAACAAAGGCCTGATATTCGAAGCAGCGGATGTGGAAAGATTTATGCATACAATCGACGAGGTCGGTGCTAAAAAAGGTTGTTTGCTAGTGCAGTTCCCCCCGGGATTAAAAATTAATATGGCTTCGCAACTGGAAAAGCTGTTTGTGGAAATCACCGGAACAGATACCGAACGGGAATGGAACATTGCGCTGGAATTTCGTAACGATTCCTGGTATGACGATAGCATTTTTGACTTGTGCGACCGTTACAATGCAGGAATTGTTGCGCACGATAAGCGGACGGCTGCATCTTCGTTTCTTGATTTAGCCGCGGATTTTAAATATCTGCGTTTTCACGGCCCGGGCGGCGACTATAAAGGTGATTATTCAGATGATTTTTTATATGATAATGCATTGCTTGCCAGTGAGTGGACGCAGGAGGGGAAGCAAGTCTATGCGTATTTCAACAATACCGTCGGCGGTGCAGTCAAAAATCTCAATACGCTGAATTCATCCTACGCTGAAATTGTAGCAGCTGAATAATAATTTCTTTCCTGTTTTAAATTAAAAAAAAATACTTTGCCGGAATTAGCATCGATGGGTTTACCTTGCGCCATCGAACAACGTTATTTTTAAATTTTCAGTAAAAAGAATATGTTAGAACACGATCATGGGAATTCCATTCCATACGAAGCTCCCATACCTGAAAATGAAATGGAAAGATTGTTAAGTCTGTCCATGCTTGACCTTGATTATTCCGATCATCAAAATAATTTTAAAGACCTCGCCAAACTCGCCGCCAAAGTTGCCGGGACGAGTATTTCATTGGTGAATATGATTGATTCTTTAACGCAATGGACTATTTCGAATTACGGCCTGGACATTGATCAAATGTTGCGCGAGGATTCAGTTTGTCAATATACGATTTTGGGAGGCTCTTCCTTTGAGGTAGAAGATTTATCAGCAGATGCGCGTTTCAAGAACAAATTTTACGTGGCAGGAGATCCCAACGTGCGTTACTATTATGGCCTGCCGTTAAGAACCGGTGATGGTTTGAATATCGGTGCATTATGCGTTATTGATCGTGATAAAAAAAATCTGGATCCTGAGAAAATTGAGCTTTTGAAAATTATTGCAGACGAAATTGTCAGCAGACTTCAAACGTTTAAGGTGATGGAAGATATGAAAGCCAGGATCCTTGAAATTCATGAAACGCATAAAAAAGTTGCGCACGATATTCGTGGACCACTGGGCGGCATTGTCGGTCTGGCCTCGATTATCAAAGATCAGGGCCAGGATAACAAGATTGAAGAAGTGCTGGAATTTATGAACCTGATTTATAAAAGCGGGAATTCCGTATTGGATCTTGCGGAGGAAATTCTGGGATCGAATAAGACGAAGAATAGTGCCGGAGATGCTGCGCTTTTGAACGGATTTAACTTATCCATTTTCAGGGAAAAACTGCTGAAACTTTATCAGCCGCAGGCAAGAGCTAAAAACATTCGTTTTGAAGTCAATATAACACGTGTCACGGAAACGGTTCCTTTCTCCAAAAACAAGCTGCTTCAGATAGCCGGAAATCTGATTTCCAATTCAATGAAATTTACGCCCGTTGCGGGAGAAGTAATTGTAGATCTGGATCTTAGTGTAAATGAATCAGACAAAACGCTGGTTATTGCCGTGAAAGACAATGGTATAGGGTTGACCGAAGACGGAATCCGTGCTATTCTGGATGGCAGTTCAGGCTCAACCGATGGAACAAGCGGAGAAGCAGGTTATGGTTTTGGATTAAGTCTGGTAAAACATTTGGTCGAAAGCTTGAACGGAAACCTGGCCGTGCGTTCAGCGGTGGGAAGCGGAGCCGTTTTTACCGTAATACTCCCACAAAAATAAAAGTTAAGAGAAAGGCGGCTATAACCTCTTTCTCTTAACTTTTGTATAATCTGATAAATTCAGGTTTGCGTATTTGCTAAGTAACAGTGACCCAGGCGGATTCTTCTGATGCCAGGATGGGTAGTTTTTCATGATAACCTTCTCTGGGTACGTAGGTTTTATCTGTCAATACCAACGTGTCGGTTTCGGCACCTTTAACAGCATGAAACTCGTGAAAAGATGACAATGAGCCTGTTTCCCAGGTATTCTGATTTGTTTCTGATTTAAAAAAGGTTTCAATTAAACAAAAGAAAACACAGCCTTCCCGGGTTTCTCTGATTGCGTACGTCTGGTAGTCGTCCCGGTTGTTGCTGTTTTCAAAGCGGATTATCTTCTTCTTCTTCATTGCTTCTGAGAAAAGACTAAAATATTCCTGATTGGTCATGTTAGGTTATTTTGGTGAAACATCATACCGTTTTAACTTAACATACGCCAGTCGCGGCTCCATAGATTTTTTTTTGGAAATATATTTGACAAAAAGATTAATGATGCAGTGATTCGTGAAAATGTCTGGCTTCCACCAGTGCTTCCCGGCAAATCGCCGCAATCCGGTCAACCGCACCGGATAACTTATTAAGGTCAGCACATTCGTTTTCAATCATTTCAAGAGATTCTTCCAGCAACGTTTCCAGACCCATGACCGAAATGCTGGATTTCATATAATGAGCCGTTTGTTTAAGCCCGATGAGATTTTTGTTTTTGAGTGCTTCTAAAAGATCAGCTGTTTCTTCCGGAATCAGTTTTAAAAATTGTTCTGTTACAATTTTTTCATATTCCCGATCACCCTGGCTTATTTCCTTCATATAGCGAAGGTCAATTATCTTGTAAGGACTGGTAAGCTGCAAATTTTCCTCAACCACCAGTGAAATGGTTTGCGTGAATCTGGCGATTATTGAAAATAAATCATGCGCTCTGATCGGTTTGGCAATATGCTCGTTCATCCCAAAACCCAGAGATTTCTCCCGTTCACCTGGCATCGCATTTGCAGTCATGGCAATGATCGGGGTTTTTAGTTTGAGTCTTTGGCGAATCTCCTGCGTAGCCGCATAGCCATCCATATCAGGCATTTGAATATCCATCAAAATCAGATCAAACGCCTCCTTTATAAGGATATCTACCGCTTCTTTACCATTACTGGCCATCGTATGTATTATTCCCCATTCAGTCAACAGATGCTTAATCAACCCTTGATTGATCACATTATCTTCGACAACCAGAATCGTAATTTTATTGTCGAAGGTATCAGCGACGGAATCATTTGAAATATCAGCAGTTACCCGGTTATTAGCTGGAATTTTATAAGGAATGGAAAATATAATGGTTGTCCCCTTACCAGGAATGCTTTTGACCTGAACTGATCCGTTTTGCAGATAAACCAGATCCCGGACAATGGATAATCCCAGGCCTGTCCCACCGTATTTTCGGGTGGTATGATCTTCCGCTTGCCGGAATCTTTCAAAAATGGTTTCAAGTTTATTTTCTTCAATCCCAATTCCTGTGTCTGTTACAGAAAAGTTAAGGAGAATATTTTCCGGGTCGTTTTTTGTGCCTTGAACTTCCAGTTTTATTTCCCCGATTTCGGTAAACTTTAAAGCGTTGCCTACAAGATTAACCAGGATTTGCGTGAGCCTTGTAGCATCACCAATCAGCATGTCAGGAACCTCAGACGAAAGGTGCGTTGTCAGCTTCAATCCTTTTTCCTCTGCTTTATGGTGAAACATGGCTGCCAAAGCATGTATTACATCGTTGATACTAAAAGGAGCTTCTTCAATCCGCATCATCCCTGATTCGATTTTGGAAAGATCAAGGATATCATTGACAATCGATAACAGGGTTTCTCCGGATTGCTGGACAGTTTCCAGATGCAAGCGTGAATCATCATCGAAATTCTTTTTTTGTAATAAATTGCTGTATCCTAAAATGGCGTTCAGAGGCGTGCGGATCTCGTGACTCATATTGGCCAGGAAATTTTCTTTGATTAAGGCCGCCTCTTTCAGTTTTTTCTCGCTGGTATTAAGCTGACGGATTAACTCAGCCTGTTTTTTCATTCTGTTGATAATGATCAAAAAAAATGCAGTAAAAAGAACAAGTACAAAAACGATAATGTATAAATTCCAGTTTTGTACAACCCTTCCGCTCCGGTCCACGGACTTGATTTTTTGCGCAAGCGCCACTCTTCCGCTTGTGTCAATTTTGTGCGCAAGTGTGGTGATGTTTTCTGAAAGTGTAAGCGTTTTTCTTATTGTAATGTTTGTGCTGTCCGCAAGGTCTGCTTTGTGCATATGATCAACTATCTCACGGGTAGTCACGATCTTTTGATCGATCAGCTTGTCCAGTTCAAGGATATATTTTGAAGAATTTCCATTGTGGTCTATGCTTTGAAGATTCCAGGCGTCTTCCTTAATCCGGCTGATTCCCAGTTCCAACTCCCTGATTTTGTCCGAGTCTCCGGAGATTTCGGCAGCTTTTACTTTGTTGTCGAGCAACAAAAGATCTTTTTGTAAACGGAAAAGCTCATTATTTACCTTGTATTCATTAAGCAGCTTTTCATTCCCGCTAATAAGTTCTTTCACATTATTGCGGGTAATGTACTGAACCATGATCAGGACAATGATGCCGACAACAAAACCGGTTGTAATATAGTAAACAAGAGTCCTGATTCTCATAACTTAATGGCCGGACAACGGATATTTAATGTCCCTGATAAAATTATAACGAAGAAGTTTTTCGGGCAATAACCAGACGTTACAAAGGGTTAATGTATCGTTGATTAACGGGAAATAGTCGTTGAACGGTTAAAGAATTTTCAGCCGCTGGTTTAACGCTGCGCGATACGTATCGGCGACCGGAATGGATTTTTTGTTTATAATAAGCGTTCCGCCTTCAATTGTATCAATTTTTCCTACCTGAATAATAAAAGACCGGTGCACTCTTAAAAATCTGGATTCGGGAAGTTTACTTTCGACATCTTTCAGCGAGGAGTGTACCGAATAAAACTTATCAGCCAGGTACAACTTCACATAGTCGCCCATCGCCTCGGCAAACAGTATTTCTTCAACTTTAAGGCGTCGTACGATATTGGAATCACGGATAAAAATGAATGAATCGTCTTCTGCCTGCGGAGTTTGTTTTTTGTTTTTAAAAATTTCCCGCGCTTTTTCAACGGCTTGCAGAAACCGGATTGTGGTAACCGGCTTGGTTATATAATCCGCTACATTCAGTTCGAAGGCTTCGGCAGCATACTCCTTTTTTGATGTTGTGAAAATGATAACAGGGTTTTTGCTGCCAAGACTTTTCACAAGATCGATACCACTCATGCCGCTCATTTCGATATCCAGAAACAGCAAATCGACCGAATCGGACATAATTTTATGATAAGCCTCCATCGCATCCGCACATTCCCCCAGGAGGGTTAATCCGGAATCCTTGCGAACCAACTGTTTCAGGGTTGTCCTGGCAATAACATTGTCATCAATAATGAGGCAGTTCATAGCGCTTATGAGGATACATTTTTATGCAAGTAAAAGAATTATAAAGATACTTCAAGCCGGTTCAACGATTGGTTTTGCCTTTCTGCCTACTTGCTGTTTCGTGATCTCCCGGCAGCACCTAGTTTTGGATCATCAATTCAATTTTTAACCTTAAAAACATACGCAAAATGAAAAAGTTAATCGCATCCGCACTTGTAGCTGTATTTGCATTGGTAAACGTACAAACTCAGGCTCAGAATTTGGCCAAATCCGATAAAAAGGAATTGAAAGCAGAGCGTAAAGAAGCAAAAAAAGAAAAGCGCAAACTGGAAGGGGAGGAAGTAAGTACATTGGCGAAAGATCATTTTTACAGCGATTTTGGCCAGATTGATAATGCCAAATGGGAAAGAGGCCCGCAGTTTGACGAGGTTACTTTTACAAAAGATGGCACCGCACTTACAGCCTATTATGATTATTCCAATAACCTGGTAGGAACTACTTCTAATAAAAAATGGGCGGATTTACCAGCAAAAGCACAAAAAGAGATTGAAAAACAATACAAAGGTTATGCAACAGGCGCTATAATCCTCTTTGATGATAATGAAGCGAACAATACAAATATGTATTTGTTCGGAAACCAGTTTGAAGGCGCCGATCATTATTTTGTGACCGTAAACAAAGATCAAAAAGAAATAATACTGATGGTTAAAACAGATGGTGAAGTTTCGTATTTCAAAGAGATTTAGAAAAATCCATCCTTTTTTATTGTCCTTAATCCCGCGGCTCATACGAGTTGCGGGATTATTTTTTTGTTAAGTTTTAAATGAGTTAACAATGAAAACAGAGACTATAACGTGTATGAATTAGCGTTAAAAGAAAGTAGAAATAGTCTACTGAATAGGTAGAAGTTAAACATTTGCTTGTTTTAGTCGTGCTCATTATTTTTGAAATTATTTATGAAAACAGCTCTTTACTTTTTTTTAAACTACCAATAAAAAATGGACCTACAATAATTACTGTATATTTGAGTTTTATTGGTATAACATTTGGAATTTAATGCATTTAGGAAAACGTCAAATAAATGTTGTTTTAGCCAGTGCTAGGACAGGTAAGTCGGCGAAAATGAACAGCAGACAACATACAAAAACCGAATTACAGATAATCAACCAAAAGATAGCTTCAAATCAAGTTATTGATCTTCTGCCATTTACAGAGACAGTCGATATGACCGTAAGTCTGTCATCCTTTAAATTTATAATATAATTTGTCAATGGCGTTTTTAGATCATGTATTACAACCCCCGGCCTATGGCTGGAAGGACGAGAATGGCAATTTGGTGAAACCAAGCGTGGGAGAAATCTTCAAGGAGTTTTTTTCCAGACTGAACGTTTTCAGCGATCGTAAAAACTGGCTTCCGTTTTTCAGCTGGCTGAAAGTTTTATGTCTCATACCTTTCTTTTTCCTTTTTGTTTTTAAGTTTTTCAGCTACGGAATGCTTGCTGCAGCTTTTGTGTATAGCATGATCATCATGGGTACCCATGGTACGATCTGGCATCACCGTTATTGCACACACGGCGCTTACAAGTTTCGCAACAGCTTTTGGCGTTTCTTTACTCAGAATCTGACAATCAACGTGATACCTGAGGAGATTTATGTTGTTTCGCACCACGTCCATCACGCGAAATCCGATCAGCCCGGAGATCCTTACAATGCGGAAGCAGGTTTTTTCTATTGTTTTCTGGCGGATGTAAATCATCAGCCTATTGCGAAAGACCTGAGCGAAGCCGATTATGACCGTGTGAAATTATTGATGAAACACACCGGTATCAAGCCTAATACCTACGCCCAGTACCAGAAATGGGGCTCTTACGTGAACCCGGGCCGCGCTACGTTGTCGTGGATACTTAACTGGGCGTTTTGGTACACAGCATTTTACCTGCTGGGAGGACATGCGTTGGCTTGTACGTTATTTGGTGCGGCTGGTTTTTGGGCAGTGGGGGTACGCACTTTTAATTATGAAGGTCACGGAAAAGGGGAGGATAAGCAGCGGGAAGGTATCGATTTTAGCCAGAATGACCGGTCTATCAATCAGTTATGGCCTGGATTTGTGGCCGGAGAATGGCACAACAACCATCATTTATTCCCTAAAAGTGCAAGGAGTGGTTTTAAGGCCCATCAGGTGGATATGGCCTGGTATTATATAAAATTGATGAGCGTTTTAGGTGCTGTAAGTTCTTACACAGATTCGAAAAAGCAATTTCTGGAACAATATCATTTGCCATATCTTGCCGGCAAGGCGGTGCTTAAAGAGCCGGTTGAGAAACAGCATGAGACTGTTTAAAATCAAATATAGTATATTATAAAAGAAACAGGCGGCCAGAATGAGCCGCCTGTTTCTTTTGTTATTCACTTTTTAACGATTTTACAGGATCCATGAGTGCGGCCTTGATACTCTGAAAACTAACAGTAAACAGGGCGACACCCACCGCGATCATTCCGGCGATAATAAAAATTTCATAGGAAAGGTCGATGTGATATACAAAACCTTTCAGCCATTTGTCCATGAAGTAATAGGCCAAGGGAGAAGCCACCACGATGGATACCAAAATAAGTTTAACAAAATCCCTGGATAACAAGGCCACCACGCTGGCTACATTTGCGCCGAGGACTTTCCTGATACCGATTTCTTTTGTACGCTGTTCGGCAGTGAATGCGGCGAGTCCTAATAAACCAAGACAGGAAATAACAATAGCCAATATTCCAAAGTATTTTATAAGGGTATTGACAATCATTTCGGAGCGGTACATTTTCTCGTAATCTTCATCCAGAAAATGATAGGTAAACGGATAATTGGGATTGAAAGAACGCGTGATTTTTTCAACCTGCGCAAGTGCTTCCTGTGTTTTTCCAGGCTTCGTTCTCACCATAATGTATTCTGTGTTCATGCCTTTGTAGCTCACGAGGATCAAAGGTTGTATCGCAGAATGAAATGAATTCAGATGAAAATCTTTCATCACGCCTATAATCGTTCCTTTTCCCATCCAGAACTTCACCTGTTTACCTACGGGGTCTTTCATCTTCATCATTTTGGCCGCGGCTTCGTTAATCATGTAATTGGCGGTATCCGCAGCAAAATCTTTGGAGAAATCCCTGCCGCCAACCAGTTGGATGTTCATCGTCTTGGCAAAATCATAACCTACAAATGTGGCGTTGACGGTATTGTCCAGATTTTTGTCGCGCCCGTCCCAGTCGAGGTCTCCGGAGTTGCTGATAATATTGGTTGGTATAGCCCCGGTGGTGGTAGCAGATCCGACAAAGGGCGAATTCAGGATTTCCTGCCGGAATGTTTCCAGCTTGTTTACCAGATTGCCTTCAATCGAAATGTAGAACACATTTTCTCTGTCAAGACCTAGGCGTTTGGTTTGTATATAGTTCATCTGGCGGCTGATGACCAGCATACCTACGATCAGAAAAACGGAAAGGCTGAATTGAAAAACGACAAGTCCTTTTCGTAGGTAACTGCCTTTATTTGTGAATGTTAATCTTCCTTTTAAAATGCGGATTGGCTGTAATGAGGAAAGGTATAATGCGGGATAACTGCCGGCTACAAGTCCTGTGATAAGCACAAGCGCGAAAATAGAAGCCCATAAAACCGGGTCTGTAATCGTAAACTGGATTTGCTTTTGAACAACTTCGTTGAAAGCCGGGAGCAATAATATAACAAAGATAAGGGCCAGGAAAGCGGCAAGGCTGCTCACAATCAGTGATTCCCCGAGGAACTGCATGACCAAAAACTTTTTCTCCGCACCAACGACTTTCCGTACACCCACTTCTTTGGCCCGCTTAATGGAACGTGCTGTGGCCAGGTTCATGAAATTCACACAGGCAATTAATAATATAAAAACAGCTACGATCGAAAAAACCCGGACATATTCAATGCGGCCGCCGGAAGGTTTCAGGTTTTCGTATTCAGAATGCAGATAAATATCTTTTAATCCTTGCAGGATAGGGAAGCTGATAAACTGACTTGGTGAATTTTTTTTGATCACTTTTTGAATTACTTGTTCCGCGTGTGCCGGATCTGCTTTGGGGGAAAGCCGGACAAATGTTTTGAAACTGAAATTTCCCCAGGTTTTCATCCAGTCCTCTTCTTGAACCATGAAATTAACGACCCAGTCGAAGCGAACGGATGCATTTTGAGGAATATCTTCAAAAACGGCACTTACAATGTATTCTTTCGCATTATCCAGCGTAAGCGTTTTTCCGGCTGCGATACCGGTTCCGAAATATTTCTCCGCCATTTTACGCGAAATAGCAATAGAAGCCGGTTGTCCGATTGCCGTTTGTGGATTGCCTTCCAGAAATGTTGATTGAAATACTTTGAAAAAATCAGTCGTTGCATATACTCCGCTTTCCTTGGTCGACTTTTCGCCCACTTTCACCAGCAGCTCGCGGTTCCAGGTAAATTTGGTAATAGCCTCAACGTCGGGAGCTTCTTTTTGAATGGCTTCGGACCATGGACCGGGCGTGGCTTCACCCACATTTTTGATTCCTCTCCAATCTGATGCAGAACGCACCATGTAGATGTTTTCCAGATCGGGATAAAACCTGTTGAAAGAAATTTCATCTTTAACCCATAGCCATATCAGCAGGCTGCATGACATGCCAAGGGCCAATCCGAAAATATTTATAAATGAGAAAAGCTTACTTTTTAACAGGCTGCGTATCGCAATTTTAAAATAGTTTTTGAACATGGCTGGAAAGGTGTTTAGTACTGATTTATAAAGCTTCTTTCAGAAAACTTATTTAATCACAAAAAAGATATACCAATCAAAGCTATGTTTTGTAACTGCTTGTTCGTAAGTATTTTAATTGATTTAATGTTTTTCTTTTTGTTCGTTTTTGAACAATAAGAAAATGGAAGCGAACGCTTTTGAAAGGGTCCGCGAAAAAAGGTAAAATTTGAATATTTTAGAATAGCAAAAGAGCTAATTTATTTTGAACCAGCCCGTTATACTCATTCTGGGTTTGTTGGTCAGCAAAACTTCGTGTTCGAGTTCACTGCTTTTGAAGAACACACTTTTTCCGTTCACGGGTGCAATGTTCTGAATATTTCCGTCCTGATGAATACATAATTCGCCACCGTCGTTTTCTTGCCATGCGTCATTTAAATACATAATCATGGAATATTGGCGACTTCCGTTATTTCGGAACTGATCGAGATGTTTTTTATAAAAACTTCCCTCTTCATACAAAGTGTAGTGGAATTCGTAACCCGTTATCCCTGTATAACAAGTGCTGTTCAGATGACTGACGAAACGATCCATCAGATCAAAAAAATCATTTTCGTGGACGTTGTTATGCGATCGGTCGAGCCAGTAGATTTTGTCTCCACGAACGAGTTTGTTATGTACCGCCACGGACTCATTTCCGGTGCCAGCTGACACCAGCTGTTTGCGGGAATAAAGAGAATTTAGGTTTTCTTTAAGATCCTGGGCAAGGGATTCACTTAAAAAATTTTCTGCAATGCCCACCTTGTTTGCAATGAAACTGTCGATGAGGGTATTAAAGGTTTTTAGCAAGAAGCTGGATTAAGTGGAGCGTATGGCAGATTGTCGTTGCCCGTATGAAGGTAGCTGTAATAAATGGTATAATTGCACGAAATTTAACGTTTCTGAAAATATAGTAATCAATAATTTATTTATACTAAATTTCTGTATGTCAGTTATTTGAGAAAAAGTGTATCTGGTACCTCCATACCGGTTTCTTTTTCCCCACTTGAAAAATAAACTCAATTTCTCCCGTCGAGTATTGGCAATAAATAATCAATTTCCTTTTCAAGGTTATCGATAAGCTGATGGATATAAATCCCGTCAAAAGTATCAAGATGTTCCAGCGCACCGGCCAGCTCGGTGACGGTGCTGAGGTAGGATGCGGCGGATGCACCTTTCAGTTTATGGCCGGTCGCTTTGATTTTATCCAGATCTTCGGCTGCGTAATGTGCTTGTAGATCGGACAGGTTATTGACCAGCGCTTCTTTTGTTAAGATCAAAAATTCAGCGATAAATTCTTGGTCGTCCATATATACCGAACTCAACTTTCTGAAATCGATATGGGAATCTTCGGTTTCTTCTGGAATCTTTTCTTCTTTGGAACCACCATCCTTGAAGTCGGCATATTGATTAAATACCTGCCAGATTGCTTCTTCTACAAAAGGTTTTGAAATAAAATCGTCCATGCCAGCCTCCAGACATTTATCTTTTTCGCCCTTCACGTTTCCCGCAGTAAGCGCGATAATTGGAACGCGTCTGCTGGTTTCCAGGTCCCGAATGGCCAGGGTCGCTTCATATCCGTTCATTTCAGGCATTTGTACATCCATGAAAATAAGGTCCGGAAACTGCCTTTTACAAAACTCAACCGCTTTCAATCCATTATCTGCTTCGTGGATTTCTGCGTCCGGTGCAATTTTTTTGATAATGGTTTTGGCAAGAAACATATTGACAGGGTTATCCTCGGCAATGAGTACTGTCAAACCGCTGGTACTGATCTCGCCGGTATCGTCGGGCAGCAACGTTTCCTCTACTTTGCCTTTATGTGATAACCTTGAAAGGGAGAGGAAAATATCATTCAGCTTGATTGGCTTAATCAATCGGGCATTAACTTTCAACTCTTCGCAGCCTTTTAAAACGGTTGCGTCATCGGCCGAACTGTTCAGTAAAACGATTGGCAATTCTTCTGCATCCATGAAAAATGTCTCCCGGATCTGCCTGATCGTTTCCAGCCCGTCCTGATAAGGCATGTGATAATCCATTAAAACCGCATCGTACGTTGCACCGCGTGAGAGGATATCAAGTGCCTCATATCCGTTTTTAGCCTGATCCGATTCTATTTTCAGCAATTGAAGCATTTTTTCAAGAATCACCCGGTTGTTATCATTGTCATCCACAATGAGCACCTTTTTGATTGAATCCAGATTTTCCCAGTCAATAGGCTCACCTGGTTCTGAGCGCATGGTCAGATCGAAAAAGAACGTGCTGCCGATTCCGGGAATACTTTTCAGTTTCAGCTTGCTGCCCATCATACCCAGCAACTTATTGGAAATCGTTAAACCAAGTCCGGTGCCGCCGTATTTTTTAGTTGTGGAGCCATCCTCCTGTAAAAACGCTTCAAATATTTTAAACTGTTTTTCTTCCCTGATGCCAATTCCGGTGTCGCGTACCGAAAATCGGCAGGTTAAATCATCACTTTCGATCGGATTGTATTCCCGGATTTCTATTTTCAGTTCAATTTCTCCGCTTTGGGTAAACTTGGCGGCATTGCTGAGCAAATTGATCAGGACCTGTTTTATCCGTATTTCATCCACCCAAACAAAACGGGGCAGATCTGACGAAATATTAAGCAGCATTTCCAGTCCTTTATTCTGTATCGGAAAAGAAATAATATCGGCAGACTGAGAGGCGATTTCAAAAATATCACACTTTTCTACATCCAGTTCCAGTTTGCCGGCTTCAATTTTTGAGAAATCCAGAATGTCGTTAATGATGCTTAACAGCGCATTTGCCGATTGATTTACGATGCCCAGATATTGCTTTTGCGTATCCGTCATCTTGGTTTTGAGGACAAGGTCTGTAAACCCGATCACACCGTTTAAGGGCGTACGGATTTCGTGACTCATGTTGGCAAGAAATTCAGACTTGGCAATACTCGCCTGCTCAGACTGGATTTTGGCCTGTTTCAGTTCCTCACGGCTAAGGGCTGTTTCGGTAATATCCTGAGTGAACATCATGATACCACCCACGGTGCCGTCGAACTGATACCATGGCCTTACTTCCCATTTCAGATACTGGTCGTGATCCCAGCCCGGTGGCCGCCAGGTTTCTTCCTCCTGAGTTACCACCGCACCTTTCAGGCATCGTGCATGAATTTCTTTCCACTGCTCACCGATGCCCGGAAAAACTTCATAATGGGATTTTCCAATAATATCCTGACCAACCAGATGGTATTCTTCCAGCCATCTTCTGCTTATTGCGACATACCTGATATTCTTATCGAACATGGCGACAGCTGCGGGTGCGTGCTCTACAAAAGCCAATAATCTTGCCCGCTGGGAAACGGATTCTTCTTCGGCCTTCTTGCGTGCGGATAAATCCGTTGCAACACCCAGATATCCGGTAATCCTGTTATGAATATCCCGGATGGTTGTTACCACAACGGATACAGGAAATGTTTGGCCACTTTTGGTTTTATAGGTCCATTCGCGTACTTCAACGCCCTCCTTTTCTGCTTTGTATACAAATGTTGTGAATCCCTCGATCGGCGTAAGATATTCATTTGATAATTCTCTGGACCGGTTCAGAATTTCCTCTTCAAGATGGATAAGCGCCGGACTTGTTTTACCAATTATTTCACTAGCGGAATAACCCAGCAGTTTTTCTGCTCCTTTGTTAAAAACAGTTATAATGCCCTCTTTGTCAGTGGCAATAATGCTAACTTCGGAAGCTGCATGGAGAACATCATCAAGAAGTTTTTTTGAATTTCTTATTTCAAGCTCCGCTCTTTTCTTTTCATCAATATCCTGGAAAGTGCCATAAAGTCTTCTACATTTCCCATTTTCAAATTCTGCATTTCCTATGGATCTCACCCATATTTCTTCGTCTTCCGCATTGGTAAGTATCAGTTCAATATCAAAACTTGTGCCCTCCGCGTTCGTTTTTTCGATAGCATCAATCAGTTTCTGACGGTTTTCTCCTGCTTTGTAAAAATTCAGGGCTGTTTCCATATCCGGCTCAAAATCCGGAGCCACTTTATGGATTTGTCTGGTAACCTCCGACCAGCTGATTTTTTGCGTGAGCATATCTACTTCCCATCCACCCACGCGTGCTGTCTGATTTGTCTGCAAAAGCATTTCCTGCATTTTTTGCAAACTTTTTGCCATTTGATGGCTTTCCGTCACATCTATCGAATTGCCGACAACATAATTAATACCGTTGGGCGCTTTTACCAGAATGTTGTGATAACTCCATATCCGGTAAGAACCGTTTTTATGCACGGTGGTCATTAAGCCACTCGATTTTCCATCACACGTAATATCGCTGAGGTAGTGTAGCAATGTTGGATGATGTTTAAACGGAATGAGATCGAACAGACTCATTTTCAGAACCTCAGACGTGGTATATCCTAGCAATTCAGCACCGGCGGAGTTGACTGTAAGAAAATTTCCTTGCATGTCATGCGTGCACATCAGCCCCTGCGAATTTTCGAAAAACGACCGGAAGTTATCCTCGCTGGTTCTCAGTTTTTCCTCTTTCTCTTTCTCCCGGGTAATATTGCGCGCGATGGCAAACAGATTTCCCGTAAGGGGCTCCGGCGTGGCCATCCATTGCAAATAAAGATAAAGCCCATTTTTTGTCCGAAACCTGTGTATGAAATTAATGGTGGTCTGTCCCTCCGAAAGCCTGGTGATTTCCTGATAGGTTTTATCAAGATCTTCCGGGTGAACAAGTTCAAAAATTGTAGTTTTTAGCAGAAACGCTTCATCCCAGCCAAGAATCTCTTCAAATGCAGGGTTCACTTTTCTAAAATAACCATCCGTGCCGGCGACACAAACCAGGTCATTGGACAGGTTGAAAAGTGTTTCAAAATGGCGAAGTTCTTCCCGCTTTCTATGATCAATAATGAGCGCAATGGCTTGCTCGGTCAGTAATTTTAAGGCCTGCCGTTGCCGGGAAGTCAGTTTTTTTATTTTGCTGTCGACCACACAAAGTGTACCTAATGCAAATCCTTTGGGATCTATTAACGGAAAACCTGCATAAAAACGGACATTCGGAGCGCCCGTTACCATTGCATTATCTTTGAACCGATCGTCTTTGGTAGCATCTTCTACTTCCAGTATGGAATCTCCGAGAATGGTATACTTACAAAAAGTAAGGTCCCGAGAGATTTCAGATGCATCAATTCCTATTTTGGATTTGTACCATTGCCGGTTTTCGTCGATGAATGAAACCAGTGAAATAGGCACATCGCAGATAATGGCAGCAATTTCGGTTAATCTGTCAAATTCCTTTTCTGTATGTGTGTCCAGAATCTGATATCCGTACAAGGCTTTTAACCGTTGCTCTTCATTGTCAGGAATGGGGTAAGATTTCATTGATCGTTGAGTAAATCCGGTATTCAAATTCTTCTAAATCTCATACTTTTTTTTGAATAAATAAAGAAACAAATACTATATGTTGCGTACATATAGTTTTAGCTTGCCTGACTTTATCTTATTGGCATTTTTGAAACTCATCTAAGATAAAAAGACTTGTTGTTGACGGTCATGCCAAAATTATCCGGGATGTTTTAAGTAGGATAGAATTGACTTCTGACTTTTGGACATAGTACAGGAACCATGATCTGGCGATTTAAATATGTTCATTTTATTAAAACATTATAAGGGATATTGTGCCGTAATAGGCCTGGCGGCATTGGTTTTATCTTCCTTTTTGCTCACAGGGTATACGGGAAATACGGTCGCGGGATTAACGCGGCCTGATTCCATTCACCTGAATCCGTTTGTAGAACCGGACTTTCCGTTTATCTCAACATCGATTGATGCGCGTCTTTTAGGCAAAAACTTCCCCGGTGATAATATCGCCGCCAGGACCCTCGCCTTAAACCTGGGGGATAGTGCATATGCCTGTTTTGATACCGATTTATTGCGATGGTCGGTGGGGTGGACTGGTAAATTTTTGCCTATGGTACTAATGGCCCAGATTTCTTATAAGGATTTTTTCAATAAGAATAATAAAGTTACAACAGTAACGGGTGATCCTAAAATCGCCACAGGACTTTATCCTGGCTGGTCTACCGGAAAGCCTGTTTTTGAAGATATCAGACCGACGCCTGAACACCCGAATGAAATAAAATGGGGTGCAATGCCTGCTGAAAAAGGAAGATGGAAAGGAGTTTATGTTTACGGTCAGAAAGCGGTGCTGAATTACTCCGTAGGTAATGCCAATGTATATGAATTGCCGGGATCGATCCGTTTCGATGACCAGATCGCTTTTACCCGGACGTTTCAGATTGAAAATGCTTCTGATGAGCTTTTTCTGACAGCTGCTGAGGTGGTAAATGCAACCGGAAGTGAGCAAAATGGCCGTTTTGCATACATTTATCAGGGCGTAAATAAAGACACGGTAACAGCTGTGGGTGTTTTGAAAGGCGATTTGAAACTGGGGGTACAAGTTTCTGCTAACAAATACCTTACCGTTCGGGTACCTGGTGTAAAAAACAGTGCGGAAGCAACGGTGGTTGTCTGGAAGGGACCAGCCAGCAAAAAATCCGCGTTTGAAAAGTTGTGCCGTAGAAAAAGCCTTATATTTCCTGATTTCAAAAAGGGCGGGGCGGCACACTGGAACCAAACGGTGGAAACACAGGGACAACTATCTCCTGATACCTCATCCTTTGTTACGGATAAAATCGGATTGCCTCTTGTCAATCCCTGGAAAAGGAATGTCCGGATTGCTGATGTGGCATTTTTCAAAAATGGAAGGGCAGCTGCCGTCACTTTTGAAGGTGACGTTTGGATCATCGATGGTATTAATAAAGATTTGCAGCATGTAAAATGGAAACGGTGTGCTTCCGGGATTCACGAGCCGATGAGCATTGAAATAGTTGATGAAAAAATTTATGTGTTTGGAAGAGAAGGAATTTTGCGTCTTGATGACCTGAATGGAGATGGGGAAGCGGATTTTTACGCCAATTTTTCAAATGTAATGCTGCAATCGCCCGAGTCCAGAGAATGGGCAGCCGATATGGTTCTTGGGCCGGATGGAAGTTTTTACGTGGCCAAAGGCGGAAGCCAGAGTAATGGTCCAGGTGTGACGGTGCAGGTTGCCAAAGGTTTCAGAGCTGGCTCGGACCATAACGGAACGGTTCTGAAAATATCACCTGACGGATTAAAATTTGAAGTTATTGCGACCGGACTGAGAGGTCCGTATCTCGGTATTCATCCGCAAAAGGGAATATTGACCGGCTCCGATCAGCAAGGGAATTTTGTTCCTTCGACCCCCATTTATCTGATCAAAAAAGGAGATTATTACGGCGTCCCGCCAACGGCTCACCGTATGGATAATCCACCAATCGCACCGCCGCTAACCTGGATTCCCCACAGTGCTGACCGTTCCAGTATAAGCCAGACGTGGGTGACTTCGGATAAAATGGGACCTTTGAACGGTAACCTTGTTCACTTTTCTTTTGCACATCCGGGATTGTTCAGAGTACTTATGGACAGCTCTTCCGAAATAATGCAGGGAGGGGTTTCTTTCATCAAAGCGGACTATCCTGCACCCACTTCAAAGGGTGTGATCAATCCCGTTGACGGACAGTTGTATGTCACCGGGTTCAATCTTTGGGGATCCAGTTCCATGGGAATCAGTTCACTGATCCGGCTTCGGTATACAGGAAAGCCAAGTTATATGCCCAATCAGTTTAAAGCGGTCAGGCAAGGCATCGAGCTTGGCTTTGATTGCGAACTGGATGCGAATAGTATTGTTCCTGCCAATTTTACGGTTAAAAGATGGAATTACAAAAGAACAGAGGAGTACGGTTCTGGCTATTTTAAATTGGACGGCACATCAGGTCAGGAGACTTTACCGGTTGCTGGCAGTTATGTTTCAACTGACAAAAAGAAAGTGCTTTTGCTGGTTGCCGACATGAAAGAAGTAATGCAAATGGAAGTGGCTTATAAAATAACGGCTGCTGATGGGAAAGTGATACAGGATAAGTTCTGGTTTACTGTGAACAATACATCAGATTTAAATACAGAAAAGGCCGGTTTCAAAAGTGTGGATCTTGCTTTGCTGACAACAAAAAGTGTTGATACTAAAAATGCAGTGGCTAGTGAAGGAATTGTTTCTGCGGAAAAGGGGAAAGAGTTGTTTCAGAAAATGGCATGTGCAGGCTGCCATTCGGCGGGATTGGTGACAAAAGGAATGTATGGGCCGCCGTTTCAAAATTTATATAAATCGGAACGACATTTTGAAGACGGGAGCACCGCCATTGCCGATGAAAATTACATAAGAGAATCTATACTGACGCCTTCGGCCAGAATCATAAAAGGTTATAATGAAGAAATGCCTTCCTTCGTCGGTATTCTTTCAGATCCGGATATTGAGTCGATAACGTTGTATATAAAATCGCTGAAATAGGAGGGCTGGGATTGAGAAACAGAAGTGTCGAATATTATTTTAATCAAATTATTTGAAATTTATTATTCATCGGTTACAACCAAATGAACAATATGGATGTCATGAAGATAAACTAAACCATATTGTTCAAATGAAAAATGCTATAACCGTAATCTTTTTTACATTATTGTTTACGATCGCTGGATGTAAAATGGATGGTCCGGAAAGTCCTCCCGAGCCAATTGTTGAACCAAAATTTTTCACCATGCTTGAACGTGACACGATCACGTCCGGCAGCTATCTGGGTATGGAAATTCTTGAAAAAGCGGAAAAAACGTATGAAGTATTGCAGTCGTTGCGGGAAACACACGACCTTGACTACCTGAACGTTGTGAGCAACATTTCTTCTGATATTTCCAAGCTTAATAATCGAATTCCTTTGTATAGTTATCTGCTTTTGGATGAACGTAAGGGAACGGATTCGGGAGTTCAGATTACCATTGAAAATGAAAAGGTTAAAGCCATTTACCTGAACAGTGGAAAAGCGCTCAATCAATGGCCGGCCAATGCAAAAACCGAATCGTCTGTCCGAATTGGCGATGCTGTGGAAAGTATTTATGCCAAGTTGGTGAACATTTATAATAAAGGTACTTATGCTAATAAATTTGAATATATCGCTTTACAGACTAAAAACGTTGCAGCCTCCTTCGATCCGGTAATGGCACAATTGCCGCAGTGGTATTTTATGCGTAAAACAGGGCCCGGACTTTGGGAAGAGGTTCAGGTAAACCTGAAAAACGGTGTTTTGGATAATATTGTCGTGATTCGTTATAGCGAATAGCCTTAAAAAAAGAAATATGCAGGTAAGAGCCAAGTCGTTAGATCCTGGCTGGGAACCAAATGTATTTAATTCACCCTTTAAACAAAAACGGGATGAAGTAACATCACAGCTATTAGTGTCGATCTTTACACTTTTTCCTCCTGTGCGCCGCTTACATGTCGATACTGTGAGGGTGAAATTCCTTCTGATTTTTTAAATTGCCGCCCAAAATAATTTAAATCTGAAAAGCCGAGCTGGTAACAGACATCGGAAATCGTGGCGCGTGAATCGGATAAAAGTGATTTGGCCTTTTTAATTTTTTCTTTCAGAATAAATTCCACCGGACTGATATTAAATTCTCTTTTAAAAGCACGATAAAATGACGCACGGCTCATGCAGGCCTTTTCGCTAAGCTCTTCAACCTGAATTTTCTCTCCGATATTGGTTCTTATATAATGCAGCACATAAGCAAGCGGATTGTCGTGTTGTGCCTGGTTGTCCTGCTGTGCACATTGCAGATTTTGGGTTTGAATAATATGTACCACCAGTTCCTGAAGGGTAAGGTCGGCAAGAATATCTTTTCCCAGCGAATTTCCTGAGCAGATGTGAATCAGCTTATTAATACTCTGTGCCAAATCCAGATTGTTAAGGAAATGATACTGGTTATGTCGAAGCTGCCAATACTGGCCGCTGCCTTCGCGTGGATATTGTTCATTGAGCTGGTCTACAATCTGCTGAATTTTTGACTGATCCAGTGCCAATGCGATACACTGTGTCGGATTAAGTTCTGTTGCTTCCGGAAAATCGATTTTCATCGTTACATGAGCCGGAACCAGTACGGTTTCACCCGGCAGATAATCGAATCCCGGCTGATCAAATAAATGCATAACCTTTTTCCCGCGAAGCATGCTCGTTACCACAAAGTCAGAAAAAGTTAGTGGGACAAGCGAGGATTCCTGCAATGTTTCAAAAACGTTCAGTTCACAATTTTGAAGGGTAAACGCACGGCGGTTTTCTACCAGCGTTTTCATTGATTTCTGACTTGAAATGGCTATCTGATTCAGCTTAAATCCGGTTTGCATAATAACGGTCGAATGGGTTGGAGTGAAATTCTGGCGCGGTTTCTTTGAATTTACCAGTTAAATAACGAAGTATTGAATATATAAATATAGTAAAAATATTATTTTTTTTGAGATTATTATCCTATTATTTGAAACAATAGTGACAGTGTGGACGCGTAATGTCAGGTAAGTTTGTGTCAGTCATTCACGAATTAAAATTGATATTTTATGGATACGCTGGAAGAAGAAAACAAATCAGAAGTTAGTTCGACCCTTGCAAAAAGACCGGCTTTTAAAGCGCAGTATGAAAATTATATAGGTGGGAAATTTACCCCTCCGGTGAAGGGAGAATATTTTGATAACCTTTCTCCGATCGACGGGAAAGTTTTTACCAAAGCAGCACGTTCGGGTAAAGAGGATATTGAACTTGCTTTGGATGCAGCACACGAAGCATTTAAAACATGGGGAAAGTCGGCAGCCACGTACCGGAGTAATATTCTGTTAAAAATTGCTCAGGTTATTGAGGATAATCTTGAATATCTGGCCATCGTAGAAGCAATCGATAACGGAAAAGCGATCCGTGAGACGCGTGCGGCGGACTTACCGCTATGCGTAGATCATTTTCGTTATTTTGCCGGTGTGATAAGAGCAGAAGAAGGCGGTATTTCCGAGCACGATGAAAATACAGTTTCCATTAATCTGCATGAGCCGCTGGGCGTCGTTGCACAGATTATTCCCTGGAATTTCCCGTTGCTGATGGCTACCTGGAAAATCGCGCCAGCTCTTGCCTCGGGTTGCTGTGTGATCGTAAAACCTGCCGAGCAGACACCCACTTCGATTATGTGCCTGATGGAACTTATCGGAGACTTGCTTCCAGCCGGTGTACTTAATATTGTAACAGGATTTGGTCCGGAAGCAGGCAAACCGCTGGCTACTTCGTCACGCGTTGCAAAGGTAGCTTTTACGGGAGAAACCACTACGGGAAGACTGATCATGCAGTATGCTTCTGAAAACCTGATTCCGGTAACGATGGAGCTGGGTGGAAAATCACCTAACATTTTCTTTGAATCCGTTGCCGAACAGGATGATGCATTTTTTGATAAGGCTGTGGAAGGAGCAGTCATGTTTGCACTGAATCAAGGCGAGGTATGTACCTGTCCATCAAGGATATTGGTGCAGGAAAGCATTTATAACAAATTCATGAGCCGCGTGATTGAGCGGACGAAAGCGATCAAACTCGGACATCCGCTGGATGCGACAACCATGATGGGTGCGCAGGCTTCCAATGATCAGTACGAAAAAATATTATCATACCTCAAAATAGGCAAGGAAGAAGGAGCGGAAGTACTTTGCGGAGGAGAAGCCAATACTTTTGAAAATGGTATTTCGGGAGGTTATTACATTAAGCCAACCTTGTTTAAAGGGCATAACAAAATGCGGATTTTCCAGGAAGAGATATTTGGCCCGGTGGCTTGTGTGACTACTTTTAAAACGGTGGAAGAAGCAATAGAAATTGCCAATGATACACTCTATGGATTGGGTGCCGGAGTCTGGACCCGGGATGCGCACGAGATTTATCAGGTGCCGCGGGCTATTCAGGCCGGCCGGGTCTGGGTTAATAATTATCACGCCTATCCTGCGCATGCACCTTTTGGAGGGTACAAAAAATCCGGTTTTGGCCGGGAAAACCATAAAATGATGCTTGGTTATTATCGTCAGACTAAAAACATGCTGATTTCTTACGATCGAAACAAGCTGGGTTTCTTCTGATATTTGGGGTGGTTTTGCTATGGATACCCGGATTTATTTGGGTATCCATAGTTGTTTTAAAAGTATGGTTTTCTGATTTATCCAAGTATCATCCTTATGAAAACACAACGTGTTTTAATCACAGAAGAAGCTGAAAAAGTAGTCGATCAGCTTAAGGAGCGTTTCGGAGAGTTAATGTTTCACCAGAGTGGGGGATGCTGCGATGGTTCACAGCCGATGTGTTTTGAAAAGGGCGAATTTAAAACCGGAGAAAGTGACGTTCTTTTGGGAGAAATCGCCGGCTCGGAATTTTACATGAGCCGCGATCAGTTTGAATACTGGAAGCATACCCAGCTGACGATTGATGTAACTCCGGGCAGGGGGTCCAGTTTTTCTCTGGAAATCCCGATGGGTGTACGATTCATCGTGCGATCAAGGATGTATACAGCCGAAGAGGAATCGGAATTGTCAGAGGTTGGTTCCGGAGCCAGTGCCTGATTAAAGGTTTCATTTGTTGAATAAAACAATATCCTGCATTACTTTTAAAGGTTATAAAATAGTAGTTTTATGACTGTTCGTTTCTTCCTGTTTCATTTAATGAAATAAGGGTTTGTGCGGGCTTATGCATATTTAAAGTAACAGATATCTGTTTTGGTTCCTTATCATGAAAATAGCTACATATAATGTCAACGGTGTAAATGGCCGCCTGCCGGTTTTGCTTCGCTGGCTCGAAGAAACCAAGCCGGATGTGGTTTGTTTGCAGGAATTAAAAGCGCCGCAGGAAAAATTCCCGGAGAAAGAAATAAACGATGCCGGTTATAACGCGATCTGGCATGGACAAAAAAGCTGGAATGGCGTTGCGATACTTTCCAGAGGTTTGGAATTGCAGGAAGTCAGGCGGTCGTTGCCGGGTGACGATGAGGACGAGCAGAGCCGTTATATTGAAGCCATTGTCAATGGAATTCTTATCGGATGCCTTTATCTGCCGAATGGCAACCCGCTCCCGGGACCAAAATTTGACTATAAACTTCGTTGGTTTGAACGTCTTCAATCACATGCTGCCTACCTGCTTTCAGAAAAGGTTCCGGTTGTGTTAACAGGAGATTATAACGTAATGCCAACAGAACTTGATGTGTATAAGCCGGAAAACTGGGTGAATGATGCCTTGTTTCGTCCTGAAATACGTGCGGCATTTAAAACGCTGGTGGATCAGGGGTGGACGGATGCCATACGGAAGTTGTATCCGGAAGAACGTATTTATACTTTCTGGGATTATTTCCGTAACGCCTATGGCCGAAATGCAGGTTTACGAATCGATCATTTTTTGCTAAGCCCTCAAATAGAAGGACGGCTTGTTTCTGCCGGCGTGAACCGGGAGGTAAGAGGTTGGGAGAAAACGAGTGACCACGCTCCGGCATGGATTGAACTTACCAATGACTAAGAGGTGCTTGCCCTCTCTATCATTGGTAAGTTTTTATAAAATTATTTATTTCCGACGCGCAGTTTCTTTCGGAAAATAGGAAAAGACATGGGGCTTCTGGCTGGTCGTTCATCACCTAACAGAACGCCCCATTGTTTGAACATTTCGGTCCGGTCAAAAACTACCTTCAACACAGCTATGATCGGCATGGACAAAAACATGCCTGAAACTCCCGCGACATTTCCGCCAATAATCACACCCAGAATAGCAAACAATGCATTTATTTTGACTTTTGAACCTACAATTCTCGGCATCAGTATGTTGTTGTCCAAAAACTGAACACCTGCAATTACACCCAAAACGGTAACAATAGGCCAGAGTTCAGTAGAAGAAGTTACGGTCAATAATACCCCGATGATATTGCCAAGCAAGGCGCCTACATAGGGAATCAAGTTTAAAAAGGCGAAAATTACGCCGATCAGAAGCGCATGTTTTATGCCGATCAGCATCAGTATTCCGCCCAGCAAAACCGTCATGTAGGTAACCTGTATCAGGAGGCCGACAAGATAACTTTTGATAATAGTCTCTGTTTCATAAATGGCTTCTTTTACTTTTTCATGATGGCTTTCATTAAACCACATAAACATAAAACGAAGCAAAATGCTTTTGTAAAAAAGGATCAGGTAAATATAAATTGGAAGTAAACCGACGAAAACAAATACAGAACTCAGCGTTACAGCTGCTCCACTGGCGGTTTTGCCGGCAAAACTCAGCAGATCATTGGTATTCTTGTTTATGAAAGCTACCTGTTGTTCACTGGAATAGTTGCTTATTGAATAAATCCAGCCACTCAGACTTTTGAGATGGATATTCACATTTTCTTTGATCTGCGGGAAATCCGAAACCAATAGCCCTATCTGTGCAGAAAAAAACCAGACGATAAGCCCGAGAATGATCGCAAGAAGAAGAATCGGCAATATAATCGCAAGGGATTCAGGAACCCGATATCTGGTTAAAAACCGAAAGATTGGAAGTATAACGATGCTGATAAAAAATGCCATAATGATAGGCATTAGAATATCACTGGCAATTGTAAAAATGGCAACCAGAAGTACAAGGCCTAAAAGTTCGATGGACCGTTTTACGGTTAATGGTAAATCATTCATTTCAAATTAATTAATTGGGAGTAGTGATTATTACACGTCGCGGGACATAATATGCCTACCTCATATTTCTATACGTATAAATCTCATGCCACAATTACATTTGAAATTTTTCAGTATGTTTTGTTTAAATTTTCATTTACCATGATTTTTGGAAATCTGACGTATGGATTTAAAAATCAGAATGTTAATAATACTGAAACTTATAACACGTTACAAGTTTCAGTATTGGTAGTATTATTTCAGCCAGGTTTGCACTGATGATAAAAATTCCTGCTGCTGGTCAATGAATAGCGTGTGAGAGCAATTGTCCAGATATTTTACATGTCCGTTGCCTACCAGATTTTTCATTTTCAGGATTTGTTTATCCGAGAAAATTCCGTCTTGCTTACCATATAAGGCGTAAACCGGAATTTTTTTATCCTTCAATTTTTTAACTTTTCCGCTGATATCTATATTTTTCTGTTTTTCGTTTTTCCAGAAGGTCGGGACGGCCTGCTGATTTTTGACGTATTTTGAAATGAGCGGGTCTGTATCATAGCTTGCGTAAATGCTTTTTGCGAGCTCATTTGGCTTTTCTACTTTGAAAAATCCGTTCCCGGAGGCATGTTTAAAAACGATTGTACGATATTCCAGCGAGTTTGTATCCATTTTTTCGATCTGGTCAAGCTCTTTTAAGTTTGCCGCATCACCTTTTTTAAGATAAATCTCTCTGGTTTTTTGCAGAATCGTATTGTACGATTCCTGCTGAGATATGAGTGCGCTTACAAAAACGATAGATTGTACTTTTTCCGGGTACTTATCTGCAAACAAGCCCGTTACCAACCCTCCAAAACTGAATCCTATCAAAGTGGATTTTGTCAAACCATACTGGTTATAAATTCCGTTGAGGTCATCGATGGCTTCCTGGAAATTCATTTTGGCATTTTTGTCAACTGAGCGCCCATCGCCCCGTCGATCGTAGATAATGACATAAAATCCTTTATCGGCCAGTTTCTGTGCGGTAGTCGCTTCAAAATAAACAGAGCTGTTACTTGGGCCGCCATGTAAAAATATTACAGGCTTGTCTTTTCGATTACCAAAAGCTTTTGAGTAAATGGTTTGTGCGTTGACAAATAATGAAGATAAAAACAAAAATGTGACCAGTAAGACCTTTTTCATCCGGGCAATATAAGGGGTTGATTGTTAAAATTTTGATTAACCAAAGATAGAAGAAACATATGCGTTTTTTGCGCCGGATTTAGATATATATGAGATTTTAACGCAGAAGCAGAAATGCGATTCTTGCCATGGTCTGCCAGGGTTATAGCTGCAAAAAATAGTTTGGATATAATTATTTATTATTTACTGAAATATATAAAAATTGTTCTATTTTTATTAAAGAGAAGATCTAATGTAAGAGTTTGATTACCAAATTTTAAACTGATTGATATGAGAAGGATTATTTGGTTTTTGAAAATTTTCCCCGGTCTGGCCATGATCATTGCTCCTTATCTATCAACTGGTCAGGTTTTCACTGGCAGCATAACAGATCACACTAAATTATTTGAGCTGCCTTATGCCAACATCAGTGTTCGGGGGAAAAGTGTGGGTGGGATAAGTGACGCGAGAGGGAAATTTAAGATTGATATAACGAAGGCGGCGATAACTGATACGATTACAGTGAGTTACCTTGGTTACCAATCGATGTCGTATGTGAAACGGGATATTGTTTCATCATTTTACGAGATTAAATTAATACCTGTTTCGTATGATCTCAACGAAGTTGTGGCCAAAGGAAAACGAAAAATAGTAGCCGTTTTGGAGTAGGTTTTTGTTCTGATCATTTATGCTACCTGTTCCGTGAGGCTCGTTCTGAACGTTCTTCTGTAATCGCTTGGCGTTACCATCAGGTTTCTTAAAAATACTCTTCTCATAGAAACCATACTGCCCAGTCCGCATTTTTCAACGATCTGCTCAATGGTCAGATTCGTGTCCTGCAATAATTTCCTCGCCATTTCTACCCTTAGTTTTTCAACAAATTTTGCCGGTGTCATTCCTGTGTCTTTTAAAAATACACGCGCAAAATTTCTGGGGCTCATGTTCGATTGCAAGGCAAGCTGCTCCACACTCAGATCCTTATCGAGGTGATGAACCATCCATTCATGAAGCTTGGTCAGGATGCCGTGACCTGCATCAGGCTCAGTAAGTAATTCTCCAAATTGAGACTGGAAACCGGGTCGTTTTAAATACAGCACCAGATGTCTGGCCACAGCCAGTGCAATATCGCGTCCATAATCTTCTTCAACGAGTGCAAGGGCCAGGTCGGTGCCCGAGGAAACCCCGCCGGAAGTATAAATATTGCCGTCACGCAGAAAAAAATGTGACGAGTCTACGTTTATTTCAGGATAGCGCTGATGAAGTCTTTTTTCCTTGTCCCAATGAGTGGTTACCTTTTTTCCATTTAAAAGTCCGGCCTTGGCCAGTGCAAATGTACCTACACAAATGGAGCCCATTCTCCGTACTTTTGGATAGACAAAACCCAGCCAATTGAAGAAATCAATAAAGCCAGTATCCTCATTTTCAAAACTGTAACCAGCAATCAGCAACGTATCGATCGGTTGTTTTATGTCCGTGAATTTTACCGGACATGCCAGCTCGATTCCGGACCGGGTCATCACCCGGTCCGAACCGTCAGCTGATACTACTATTAATTCATAGGCGCTTTTTTCTTCTGTCAGGCGGATTGACACTTTTCCTGCATGATAAAAAACATCACTCGGGCCTGCTATTTCCAGTAAAGGTGTACCGGGAAATGCGACGATGACTACCGGGATACCAGAAGGGTTGACGTCCATGTTCTATTATTAAATTTCAGAAACCAGTTCTGCGATCCTGTTTGAAATGCCTACTTCATTATCGTACCAGGCCACAACTTTGACAATTTTACCAATACTTTTTGTTAAAGTACCATCCACGATAGAAGAATGTGTGTTGCCAAGAATATCAACCGATACCAATTGCTCTTCTGTATATTCCAGGACGCCGCTCAAAGCGCCTTCTGCATGAGATTTCAAAAGATCATTGATTTCCTGAGCAGTGGCAGGTTTTATCAGATTAAGAGAAAGATCGGCAATAGATCCGTCAACAACAGGAACGCGGTAGGAGAATCCGTCCAGCTTACCTTTCAGGTTCGATAATACCTCACCAATGGCTTTGGCGGCACCGGTGGTTGTCGGAATAATAGATTGACTTGCCGCACGTGCCCTTCTCAAATCACGGTGCGGAGCATCCTGCAAAACCTGATCCGCCGTAAAAGCATGCACCGTGCTCATGTACCCCGACTCAATTCCATATGCCTGATCCAGAATATGCAGGATAGGAGCGATGGCATTGGTTGTACAGGAAGCGGTGGAATAAATTGTGTCCGCCCCATCAATAATGCTGTTGTTGACACCGCCAACGATCGTCTTTACACCGCCGGTTGCCGGTGCAGTAATCAGTACCTTTTTTGCTCCGGCATTAATATGCGACTGCGCCTTTTCACGTTCGGTAAAACGGCCGGTGGATTCAATGACAACGTCAACACCGAATTCTTTCCAGGGTAATTTTTCTGGATCTTTTTCACTTAGCAAAAGAATTTTCTTGCTGTTGACGTAAATATATGTCCCGTCTTCGCTTACTTCTCCCGGAAAACGGCCGTGCGACGAATCGTATTTAAGAAGATGCGTTAATGTCTTAATATCAGTCAGATCATTTATCGCTACCACTTCGATATTTTCTTTGTTCTGTAAAGCACGAAGCGTCATGCGTCCAATTCTTCCGAAACCGTTAATTGCAATTTTCATGATGTATTATTTTTTAGTGGGGCCAGGAAACTTGTCACTTTATTTCCCCTGGTTGTAAGACAAAAATAACACTTCCAGTGCTTGTCTGAAATGACAAATAATATACAATTTCTGCCAAATGAAATCAGGTGTACTAATTTGGAAAATATGTTTTGTAAGAAAACTTGAAGCATCTCTCCGCGCTGATTAAGCGGATTATCCCAACTTTATTATCTTTATTAGAATTAAACCTCCTACCGGAATGGAACCTGTTACCAATCGAATACTGGAATTCAATAAAGACCGGAATGCTGATATTCTGGCTTTAAAATATCAGCGCATGCAGGAGAGCCCGTTTCGCTTTTTCAGAGGGAGCTGTCATTTGTTTTATGAAGATCTTGCGAACGAAAATCCATTTGGAGATGATACGAAAGCCTGGATTTGCGGAGACCTGCATCTCGAAAACTTTGGCAGTTTCAAAGGTGGGAATGGGTTGGTTTACTTTGATATCAATGATTTTGACGAGGCCATACTTGCGCCGGTAAGCTGGGAAATAGTACGGACGGTAACAAGCATTTATCTCGCAGTTAAAACACTTGGCGTTGATTTGAAAACGGCAGACAAACTTGCCGAGCGATTTTTTACAGTATATCAGCGCATTATTCTTCGTGGTAAACCGGCTGCTTTCGAGCGAAATACAACGACCGGACTGGTCAGGAAATTCATAACGATGGTTGCGAAAAGAAAATCTAGGGAGATGCTTTCCGAAAGGATGCGCACCGAAAAAGGTCAGGTTTTTCTGAGGATTATCAAGGAAAAAACAATCAGGATTAAGGATAAGCAGAAAAAAGCCCGGATTAAGTTACTGGTAAACCATTGGTGTAAAAAGCATAATAATAAGCAATGGAAAATATGTGATATCGCTTACCGTATTGCCGGTACGGGAAGCCTGGGCATAGACCGGTTTGTGATCCTGATGCGGGATACTTTGCAGGAAAAATATTTTCTATTGGATATGAAGAATGCAAAATCCGGAAGTATTACCCCATTTTTACAAACAGAACAGCCTGTCTGGAAAAATGAAGCGGAAAGAATTGTCACATTACAGGACTATCTTCAAAATGTTTCACCTTCTATTCTGGACACGATTGTTGATGGAAACGAATCTTATGTCATCAAAAAATTGCAGCCACAGGCCGACGCGATGAATCTGGATTTATGCAAAGGGAAAATAAAAAAACTAGAACAGGCTATCGATGTTTTTGCAGAAATCACCGCTTCGGCCCACCTGCGGGCATCCGGCAGGCTGGGTTCATCCACTATTGATACGCTGATCTCGTTTTTCAGCACGTCTGCGGTCTGGGAAAAAACGTTAATCAGTTATAGTAAAAGTTACGCCGTGCAGGTGCAGCGCGATTATGAAAGTTTTTGCAAGGATTACAAGTAATCCCGGGTAGTGTACTGATTATACCCCGGCTTCTGTCGGCATTGTTTCCATCAATGCAGTTCCCAGTTCAATAAGATATTCCACAGCATGAAATAAATGCAGCAGCCCGAACCGGATTTTTGTAGGCAGATAACCGAAGTGTTTTTTAAATGCAGCAGTGAAATGGGTGGCGTGTTTGTAACCCATTTTTTGTGCTACTTCGGCAATTTTACTGTTTTCCTGAAACAGCAATTCCTTGGATTGCTGCATCCGGTAATCGTGGAGATAACCAAAGACAGTGACGCCATAAACTTCCTTGAAATACTTCTTTAAATTAAATTCGTTGGTGCCGATCTGATGCGCCAGGTCTTTTATAGATAACGGCTCTTCGATATTATCAATCAATATTTCTCGTGCGAGGTGCATTTTGTCAACATCCTCTTTTTTGATTGCCGAAGTTATATCAGGCACCGGTAATAATTCATATTGTTCAAACTGCTGGGCCAGAAGCTCTATAACCTTGGCCTTTATAAACAGACTTTTATGATAACCGCTGTATGTATTATGCAGTATTTCAAATAAAATGGCTATCATTTTCGGCGTCACAGGGAGGTTTCTCTGGCTCAGGAAAACCGGAATTTTTTCAATAATGCCCAACTTGAAATGTTGATATACCGGATGATTGGCCGGAAGATTATTGAAGAAAAAATTGGTGGTGGTGTTAATCGAAAATACTTCTGTTTCCTGGTCAGGCACATATTGGACAAACATTTTTTGTTTTGGTAAAAGCAACAAATTATGCTGGTGCTGCTTAAACCTGACAAATGGCTGTGTGGAAATTTCCAGAAAATATGATGTTCTGCTCTGCAAGCTGAAAGTCATCTGGATATGCGATCCGGAAGTTGAAACAGGGAACAGTTTTCTGGATGCTGAACGAAAGTTTCCATACCAGAAATAGACGTCTTCCAGCAGTATTTCTTTGCCAAAGCCGGTCAGGCCGCGATCAAAACAAAGCTCATTTTCAGTTACTTCTTCTTTGCTGATGGATGAGAAATCGGGGTATTGCCAGAAGTCGTGATACGTATCAATTTCTAAAACCGGGCTGTTCAACATTTCTCCCTGATCCGTCATTTTTTCTCCTTTTCCCGTCATTATCGTCAATTATTCAAAGATACCTTTGCGCAAAATTAGTCTGTATTTAGACTGCGTATAAACAATTTTACATAAAAACTTTTACAACTCCTAAATTTTATCCAAAACCGGAAAATTTCGGACGGATCAAATTTGTGATACGTATTAAAAGGAATTACCCTTATTCATTCTCGTAAAACCCCTAATTGCTATTTGACATGATTGTTTACAAAAAATGCTGGTTGATGTTCATGCTCAGTTTGAGTGCTTTGGCTGGCTACGCTCAACGCGCAGAACTCACAGGAAGGGTTATTGAACAAACTTCGGGCGAGGCGCTGCCTGGTGCCAATATTATTATCAAAGGAACTTCCGATGCGACGATATCAGATGCAAAAGGAAATTTCCATCTTCAGGCCAGTGTGAAAGATATTTTGGTCATATCATTTATCGGTTTTGAAACACAGGAAGTTACGGTTGAGAAAAACATATCGCAGATCAAGGTTGCTATGAAAGAAGATGTAAATCAGCTTTCTGAAATTATGGTTACCGGTGCATTGGGCATCAAACGCGCCGCACGTGAGCTGGGTGGCGGCGCGCAGGTCGTAAGTACCGAAAACCTGAACCAGGGCAAGACTATAAATCCCTTGAACGGGCTTACCAGTAAAGTGGCAGGTTTGCGTATCAATATGTACGATAGCAAGGTTGACCCTCAGCTTCAGATTACCATGCGCGGTACGCGTTCTTTGAACCGAAGCAAAAATGCACCGATTTACGTGGTTGACGGTGTTCCGGTGCCGGATATTAGTCGGATTAACCCCAATGATATTGAGAGTGTTACAGTTTTGAAAGGTGCCAACGCGGCCGCTTTGTATGGATCAGAAGGTGTAAACGGTGCTTTGATGATCACAACAAAAAGCGGCAACAGAGATAAGGGGAAAATTTCATTCAGCCATACCACTACCTTTTCGGATGTATTTATGCTGCCACCGGCTCAGACACAATATGGTCAGGGTGTGAACGGCGTGTATAATTCCACGCAGGCAGAATCCTGGGGGCCTGCATTCGATGGCACATTGAAGGATTTTGGAGGGAAACTTCCTGACGGCACACAGCCGCAGCTTTTGTATTCGGCTCCCGGAAAAGATAACCGCCTGGCACTGTTTAACACCGGCGTGAATATGCAGAACGATATTTCATTCTCAGGCGGAGATGAAAAAACGACTTATTTTTTCTCGGTTCAGGACGCGTCTATCAAAGGGATTATTCCGGAAGACGAGAGCCGCAGAACGGGAGCGCGTTTTAATGGTTCCAGAAATTTTGGGAAGCTGAAAACTTCCTATAATATCAATTATGTGTATTTTAAGAAGAATACAACACCTGACGGTCCGTGGATCACAGCGTATTCTTTACCGGCCAATATCGATTACAGTACGCTGAAAAACTGGCAGGATCCGAATTCGCTGGCTAATCCGAACCATTTCTTTACCGACGCTCAGAAAAATCCTTATCATCAGATCGATAATATCCGTGACGAAAGCGAGCAGCAGAATCTGAACGGAAAGATTGAACTTGACTACGAAGTTACGCCCTGGTTCAACGCCATGTATCGTCTTGGTCTTTACAATAACAGTGTGCAAACGCGCAGCACAACCGGAAAATTTGAGGCGGCCGGAAGAAGAAATGTGAACGGAAGTGTCAGTGACGGAAGTAATAGCTTTCGTAGATTGAACGGCGATTTTATCCTGAATTTCCATAAAGATTTCGGCAAGTTTACAACGCGGTTGTTACTTGGACAAAACTTCCGGTCGGACAATACCAAAACAACATCCGTGAGCACCAGCAACCTGCTGCTTCCCGGTTTGTTTAACCCGGGAACGCGTATCGGAGAGCTTGCCGGAAGTTCGGGCATTACCGAATACCGCTCACTGGCAGGTTATGGTGAACTGACTGCCGGTTATAACAATTATTTATTTTTGACCCTCACCGGCCGGAACGAATGGGTATCCGTTTTAAGTAAGGAAAACCGGTCTTATTTCTATCCGGGATTAAGTGCATCGTTTGTTTTCAACGAAGCCATTCCGGCTTTGAAGGATAACAACGTGCTTTCATTTGGTAAAGTTTTTGCCTCCTGGAACAAGACCGGAAATGTGACGCTGGATCCGTATTCATTGAATAATCCGTATTCCCAGATCAACGGTTTTCCTTTCGGGAACATGGTTGGTTTTACGCCCGGACTCAGATATCCAAATCCGGATATCGAACCCGAATTTGTTACCTCATACGAGATCGGAACGCAGCTCAGCTTTTTTAACAACCGTCTCCATTTTGAAGGAAGTTATGTTTTCTCGGATTCGAAAGGACAGATATTTAACGCGACAACATCCAGAGCAACCGGATATAGCAGTGCTGTCGTAAATGCCGGCCGTTTGACCAACAGTATTATCGAATTAAGTGTCAACAGTGATGTGATCCGAATAAGTGATTTGAAATGGAATGTGGGTTTTAACTTTACCCATATCAACAATCAGGTAAAAGAGCTGTTTTCAGGATTGGAGTCTTTTAATGTTTTCCGTCAGTCTTATGCCAATAAAGGACAAGCCTATCCAAGTTTGCAGGTAAGTGATTATTACAGAGATCCTCAGGGACGTGTTGTGATCGATGCAAAAACAGGAGATCCTTTGGTGGATGCCACACCTAAACATTTGGGAACGATGGTTCCTCCTTATCAGATGGGTTTCAACACTTCGGTTCGCTACAAAGGATTTAATCTGGGTGCACAATTTGACTGGCGTATGGGCGGCTGGTTGTATTCAGAAATCGTGCCGCGTATGTACACTGCCGGAACGGAGCCACGTACGGCTGAGTTTGGACGCGAAGCTTTCGTTTATCCGAATTCAGTGATTGAGCTAACCGCACCCGTACGTAACGATAACGGCGACATTATTACACCCGGAACCTATCAGGAAAATACTGAAATCAAAACCTCCGGCGGCGGAAAAGCCTTCTGGAGTAAGCAAGGTGAAGTACAAAGCAACACGGCAGCGAGGTCGGATTTCTTCAAATTACGTGAGTTGAATATCTCTTATACTATACCGGCTGCGCTTTTGAAAAGACAAAATTTTATTCGCGAAGCAAGCATCGGTCTGGTGGGTACCAATCTTTTCATTATCCGCCACAAGGATAATAAATATGGGGATCCTGAGTATTTGTACAACGGCACGGACGGTTATATCAGTTTCCGCCAGGTACCGCCTTACAGGACTTACGGATTTAATGTCAATGTCACTTTCTGATAAAAAATACTGAATGTTCCGTGGCGATTTCACGATTTACTATCGAAATAAATGAAGATGAAAAAAATATTGAATACCGCTTTCTGTATGCTGGGTCTGTTCTTTTTTACGGCTTGCAGCGATTTTCTTGAAGTCAATAACAACCCGAATGCGCCTGTTTCGGAAAACCTTCCTTTGTCTGCCAAGCTTTCAGCCGCGTTGGTCAGTAGTGTTATACAGGAAACCGGACAACTGAATCAGATCGGAGCTTTCTGGGGCGGTTATTGGGGGACCACCAGCGAGGGAATTAACAATTTTGTAGATTTGAAAACCTATAATGGTCCGGCCATACGTCACCAGCGTGACGGTATTCCGGTTTGGGAAACTGGATATACCAATCTTCTGTATTATCAGCTCATCAAAGAGCAGGCCGTGACCGAAGGCTCCCTGTTTTATGCAGGTGCAGCCAAGATTATGCAGGGCTGGCACTTTATGCACCTGGTGGATGTGTACAATAATCTGCCATTTGACGACGCCTTGCAGGGAACAGTATTTACTACGCCAAGATACGAAAACGGAAAAACCGTTTACGAAAAATCCGTAAACCTGATCACCGAAGGGATAAATGATATCAAAAATGCGGCTGCCGGTACAGAGGCCGGGGCGGATGATGTAATGTTCAAAGGCAATAAAACGCTGTGGGTTAAATTTGGGAATACAGTTAAACTCAGAGCATTAATTCATCAAAGTGAAGTGGGGGATCAAAGTTATATCACAGCGGAAATTCAGAAAATACAAAGTGAAGGGTCTGGTTATCTGGGCGTTGGCGAAAATGCGTTCGTGCAGCCGGGCTACCTGACGACAGCCGGAAAGCTTAATCCGTTTTGGGAAAGCAATTACAAAACAGTTCAGAACGTAAGCACAGCGAGCCATCAGGATATCCGTCCCACTTCCTTTTTGATCAATAAATACAAGGAGCGTAATGATCCTCGTCTGGCCACTCTTTTCGTTGCCGTTGGTAATGATTATAAAGGTGTCTTGTTTGGCAATCCGAATGCTGAAACCGAATATGACAGAGCGAAAACATCTGCGTACAAGGGGCCGGGTGAAAATAATAACCAACCGGCGGCTATATTCAAAAGTGCCACGCAGGCATCCGTTTTGATGGGATCTTTTGAAAGTTTGTTTTTACAGGCAGAAGCGGCGCAGCGCGGCTGGATCTCGACACCTGCAAAAGGTTTGTATGAGCAGGGTATTCAGGAATCTTTCAAATATATGGAGGTTGCTGCTTCTGCATTTACAACGTACAATGCTCAGGGCACAGTAAATTTCGATAATGCTCCCAATAAAATTGAACGTATTATTGAGCAGAAATGGCTGGCACTCAACAGTATCAGCAGTCTGGAAGCGTGGAGTGATTTTCGCCGGTTAGGATATCCCGCTCTTCCCAATTCGCTGGAAGCACCTTCGCCAACTTCATGGCCGCTGCGTTTTATGTATCCGGAGTCGGAACGCCAGACTAATAATGAAGAAACCAAAAAACAGGGAAGCGATGATGTTACAAGAGACAAGGTTTGGTGGGACAAATAGCTCGTCAACAGCTCGGATTTAAACAAAATATCGTAACGGACACAAAAAAAGCCTTTCACAGAAGGGCTTTTTTTGTGTGTTATGTGCCCGTTTTGGTCTTTTTATTCTTACCCCTACAAGCCTTTTTAACTATTTTTTGGCTGCATTTTTTCAAACGTTTGCAATTCCGGTGCAAACGTTTGCATTTTTTTTGCCGTCTATTTTATATTTTTTATTTTAAAAATGCAAATAGTATCATTGCAGTGTCGGATATACACTTATTCAGTTTTTTTGTATTCCACACTTCTGCTCAATTTTATCCCACTTAAAATCTACTAAACATTATGAGGAAAACTTTGACTCAATTTTATTTACTATGCCGATGCAAATTGCTGCTGCTTATGCTTGCAGGTTGTTTCAGTATAGCCTTGGCCGAAGCTGCGCGTCCGGGAAGTCCGGTTGGCGTCGCCCGTTTGCAGGACATTAAAGTGTCTGGAAAAGTTGTTTCCGGTGGAAAAGAGGGATTGCCCGGTGTTACTATTCTGGTGGAAAATTCATCCAACGGAACCACGACGGACGCGGAAGGAAATTATAGTATTACGGCTCCTTCGGACGGCGTCATTATATTCAGTTATGTAGGTTATGTTTCGCAGAAAGTGCCCGTTCAAAACCGCTCGGTTATTGACGTGGATCTTGCCGCTGACACAAAAACGCTGGGTGAAGTTGTGGTGGTAGGATATGGTACGCAATCGCGTAAAAACCTGACAAGCTCCATTACAACGCTGAAACCGGAGGATCTGAACCGTGGAGCGATTAGCGATGTAGGTCAGCTTTTGCAAGGAAAAGTGCCGGGGTTGAATATCACAAGAAGCGGTGATCCCAACCGTTCCGCAGCTATCATTTTGCGAGGTGCGTCCACGTTGAGAGAAGGTGCACAATCGCCGTTATTCGTGATTGACGGTGTTCCAGGTGCTGATATTTCCGTGATCGCACCAGACGATATCGTATCTATGGATGTTTTGAAGGATGCAGCAGCAACGGCAATTTACGGGAACAGAGCATCCAATGGTGTTATCATCGTAACAACAAAGCGGCCTGTGAAAGGACAGCTTTCACTGAGTTACAGCGGATATCTTTCGGTTGATAAAGTTTCGAATCAATATGAAATGATGGATGCGACGCAGTTAAGAAATTATCTTACCAAAAACGGACAGGTGCTCGCGCCGGAAGATGACCTGGGAGCTAATACCAACTGGCAGAGTGCGGTGCAGCGGTCGAGCGCGATTTCCCAAAATCATAACATCTCATTGGGTGGAGGAACAGAATCGACTTTGTACAGTGCCAGCTTAAACTACTTTGATCAGAAAGGAATTGTGAAAACCAGCGGATTAAGCCGCGTGATCGCACGTCTTTCTGTGGAACAAAAAGCATTTAAAGACAAACTGAAACTGGGGATTTCTGTAAGTAACTCGGTTAGCAATGCTGATCTGGCGCCTTACCGGAATACGGTACTTTCTCAGATGTTTACGTATTTGCCGACCGTTCCTGTGAAAAAAGAAGATGGCTCGTACTATGATAATTTTAATCGCACAGGTTATTATAACCCGGTTTCTTTGCTTGAAAACGCAACAGAAAATTCCAAATACAAAAATCTTCTTGGTACATTTTCTGCACAATTGAAACTGCCTTTTGGTTTTAACTACGATGTGAATGTTACCTACCAGAATTTCCAGTCGAATTATGGTGCCTACTACAATAGTTATTATACGAAATATTACAACACGATCAGAAGCACGCCCGATCCTCCGGCTAATCCGGGAAACATCAATCTTACTGGTCAGAATGGGGTAGGAACGCGTAATTCGTATCAGAACACAAACAAGATACTGGAAACCTTTCTGACCTGGAATAAAACTTTCGGAGAGCATACTTTAAGTGCGGTGCTGGGTTACTCATGGCAGGAAAATATAATCGGCGACGGCTTTCAGGCCACAAGCACCAACTTCCCTGTTGACAATGTAAGTTATTATAATCTGGGCTTGGGAAATCCATATGCGGTGCCATCATTCCGTGTCGATTATGGCGCGGACAATTATCAGCAGACAAGGCTGATCTCGGATTTCGGACGTTTTAACTATAATTTCAAAAACAAATACCTGCTTCAGGCTTCTATCCGCCGCGACGGTTCTTCGGTTTTTGGTGTGAATGAGCAATGGGGATATTTCCCGTCTGTGGGTGGTGCCTGGCGAATTGCTCAGGAGGGTTTTATGGAAAACCAGAAATTTTTCGATGATCTGAAACTGCGCGCCAGTTATGGTGTTACTGGAAATTCGGCTGGTTTTAGCCCATATACAACGAAACTGATTTATGGAAGTGTTGGTACTTTCTATTATCAGGGATCGCAAATTTCGGCAATCGGAGCCCTGCAAAATGAAAATCCTGATTTGCGCTGGGAAAAAACGGCAACTTCCAACATCGGTCTTGACTTTTCTGTCCTGAAAGGAAGAGTGAGCGGTAGTATTGATGCCTACAACAAAAAAACAACGGATCTGATTTACAGCTATCCGGTTAGTACGGTACTTTATCCAAACGGAACGCTGACGGCTAATGTTGGCGAAATGAGCAATAAGGGTATTGAGTTATCGCTTAACGTAATTCCGGTGCAGACTACGAATTTCTTGTGGTCAACCAATTTTAACCTGGCACACAATAAAAACAAGATTGTTACGCTTTCCAGTCCTACTTTAAAATCAGATTCTGTCTTGATCGTACAGCCTGATGGTGGTGGCCAAACGGGAGAAACAGTTCAGATTATATTGACAGGTCATCCGATAGGGCAGTTTTTTACCTACGATTATGCCGGAAAAAATGCAGACGGAGTTTCTCAATATCGTGATTCGAAAGGAGAGTTGACCACGAAGCCGGCGATTAAAAAAGATTATCATCTGGCAGGAAATGCCCAGCCTAAACTTTTGCTTGGCTGGTCTAACAATTTTCAGTACAAAAACATTGACCTGAATGTATTCCTGAGATCGGCCCTGGGAGGAAAGATCTTTAACGTGACACGGGCTGACCTTTTCCGTCCATCAACGGCTCGTTTGAATAATATTCCCGTGGAAGTTGAGTCGGAATCTGTGAACGATAACAACTCTTATCGTTATTCTTCGCGCTTCATCGAAAGTGGAAATTATGTACGGCTTGACAACGCGACGCTGGGTTACAACTTCAAAAACATCAATCCGGCGATCAAAAATATACGGATTTACACGTCTGTCAATAATCTGTTTGTGATTACGAAGTACAAAGGTATTGATCCTGAGATTAACCAGGGCGGACTCGCGCCGGGTGTTGATGCAAGAAACTTTTATCCAAAGACACGCTCGTTTTTGTTTGGGATCAATGCTTCTTTCTGATAAAGAAATACAGACACGCTGATAAAACCAGTCGGATTCAAATATTAAGATTTTATACCAATGAAAAATATAAAAAATACGCTCAGTATCTTTATGCTCGGTTTGGGGTTAAGCGCCTGTCATGATTTGGACGTTCCGGTTGTGACGCAGCTGACACCGGAGATATTCCCGCAAACCGCACAGCAGTTTGTTCAGGCTGCGGGGCCTACTTACAATTCCTTTCGCGGCAGTTTTGCCGTGGAATATTTTTTCATGCAATCCATCAGTACGGATGAGTCGATTATGCCTGCACGAGGTGGCAACTGGTATGACAACGGGCGCTATGAACAGCACCACAAGCATACCTGGACGCCTGATAATGCGCACGTTTCGGGAACCTGGAACTGGCTTACGACAACGATCAGTACGAGTAATCAGAATATTTTCCTGATCAACAAAGCACCGGATTCTCCTGCAAAACTTACCAGTATTGCTGAGCTCCGTACCATGCGGGCGATTTGTCTCTTTATGATGATGGATTTATGGGGAAATGTGCCGCTTTCGGTTACCTTCGGCGACGCAACACCGGCAACGCTAAAACCAAGAGCAGAGGTTTTTGCTTATATTGAAAAGGAGGTGAAGGAAGCGATCCCTAACCTGGATCCTGCGGTCGGTATTGCCACTTATGGTCGTCCGAATTTGTATACGGCTTATTCGCTGCTGGCAAAAATGTATATGAATGCGGAAGTTTATATCGGGACGCCACGCTGGAATGATGCCATTGCAGCCTGTGATCAGGTCATTAATTCGGGAAAATATGCTCTGGAAAGTGATTACCGCAAAATGTTCTTTGTTGATAACGGCCCGCAGATCAAAGAATTTATTTTTGCTATTCCTTACGACGCTTCTGCGCCAAACGGTTTGATGTTCTATGCGCGTTATTCGCTTCCCCGTTCCTTGCGTGCCAAATACAGTTTAAACCATACGCCAAGTGCGCCCATGAGTACTCTGCCGGAATATTATGCACATTTCAATGATCCGAATGATGTCAGAAACAGACAATGGATCACCGGAAAACAGTATTTGTATAATGGCAGTCCGGTTATTGTAAAAACAACGAAACAGGGTTTTGATGAGGATTATACTGGTGCGGACAAAGGCGCAGCGATCGATTATCATGTTGAACTTACCCCTGACGTGATCATTAAAAAGCCGGCTAATTTTGATACCGGAAACGATGAAAAATCGTGGAACATGGGTTATCGCAACAATAAGTTTTACGCAGACAGCACGTCGGCTACCCGGAATCAGAACAATGATGTTCCTCTTTTCAGATATGCTGATATCATTTTGCTGAAAGCCGAAGCGATACTTCGCGGTGGAAGTGCTACGGGAGGTCAAACGCCTTTGGTACTGGCGAATCAGATACGCAGTATCCGTAAGGCTGCGACATGGAGCGCGGTGACACTGGAGGATATTTACAGTGAACGCTGCCGTGAACTAGCCTGGGAAACCTGGCATCGCAATGACATGATTCGTTTTGGCAAGTTCGAGGGCAAATGGGGAGTGAAAACGGATTCCGATATCAGGAAACGAATATTTCCGATTCCAACAACGGCAATCCAGTTAAATCCGCAATTGACACAAAATCCCGGTTATTGATTTCATACATAGTTTAACAAAAAGTGTTGTTTCCTGTCGGGGAGGCGACACTTTTTGTTTTAAAAGAACTTTGTTGCCCATTAATTGTCACGTCAAATCTGCTATCAGCTAGGATAAGTCGGCACTTGACGCAACTGCCAAATCTTCTTATCAGTGTTGTTCAGATAGCAGAAATCATCAAGGAATAAATCGTGATATAGATCGTAGTTGGTGAAATTTATAAGCGATGTAATCGTAAAAAATGATTTCGTCATGCAAAAATAGAGAATAGGATAGCACAACGCTAAAAATACTCATATCAGTAAGTTACACCTCAACTTGTTTTTAATATATTGCTAATCGTCTGATTATAAATAAAGTAATGCTATATAAGTACTTCTAACTTATTTCCGTATCTTTGTTCTGAATCAAGCGGTTTGCTGACTGGTGAAATCGAAGTCAGCTTCTTTATTTTAACAACTGTTCAAGGCGATAAAATGCAGTTTTATAACACATTTTAAAGTCTGAACTTAAAAAGCTGAATTTTGAATTTTAACGAATTTGAACTCCACGATGACGTGCTAAACGCCGTGGATTCTATGAACTACCAACAGGCAACACCCATTCAGGAGCAAGCAATACCCTACATTCTTCAAGGGAAAGACCTTCTGGCCTGCGCGCAAACAGGGACAGGAAAGACGGCGGCTTATTTGATCCCCATTCTGGATAAAATTGCCACAGTGCCGACCGGACAGATCGGTGCATTAATCCTGGTGCCGACGCGTGAACTTGCACAGCAGATCGATCAGCAAATTCAGGGGCTCGGGTATTTTGTCGGAGCTACAAGTATTGCTGTTTACGGCGGAAATAAAGGGCCCGAATGGGACCAGCAGAAACGTGCACTGACACAGGGAGCTGACATCATTATCGCAACACCGGGAAGACTTATCGCGCATCTTCAACTTGGGTATGTAAGTTTCGGATCCATACGCCATCTGGTGCTCGACGAAGCGGACCGGATGCTGGATATGGGCTTTTTAAGCGATATTTTAAAAATTATGAGTTTTTTGCCTGCAAAAAGGCAGACTTTGATGTTTTCTGCGACTATGCCTCCGAAAATTGGGGAGCTTGCCAAAAGAATTTTACATAAACCGGAGGAAGTAAGACTGGCCGTTTCCCGGCCTGCTGAAAGAATTGATCAGCAGTTTTATATGACAACTGATGAGCAGAAACTTCCGCTTCTTGCACACCTTCTGAGTCAGGTTCAAAATACCAGTATGGTATTATTTACCTCCCGAAAATCAACGGTTGAGCCCATCGTGAGAGCGCTTAGGAAGCTAGGATTGGAAGCGCGGGGAATCTCTTCGGACTCGGAGCAGGCGGACAGGGAAATTGTTTTGCGTGACTTTAAAAACAGGGTCTTCCCGGTTCTGGTTGCTACGGATGTTTTATCCAGAGGTATTGATATAGACAACCTTAGCCACGTTGTTAATTATGATGTGCCACGTGACCCCGAAGATTATGTGCACCGTATAGGGCGTACAGCAAGGGCTGAGTCAAAAGGAACGGCTATTACTTTTATCAACGAGCATGATCAGAAATATGTATTGAAGATCGAGCGGCTTTTTGAAAAGGAAGTAGAGAAACAATCGATTACGCAAGAGCTGGGTTTGGGTGATGCACCGTTGTTTGAACCCAATAAATTCCGCAATGCTGCACCGCGGAAAAAGGGAGGTAACGGGCCGCGTAAACATACAGGAGCTGAGTCTAAAAACAGACGGCCGAAGCAAAAGAATGACAAAAAAAGTCCTTTGCAAACGTAATCGGCCTTATCTTGCGTCCATAAAAACAGAAAACAGCTGTTTGTATACGATTGAAAGTTTGAAAGAACTATACGTCGAAAAAACTTTTTTAGATGGTTATGGTATAATTTTTTTGAACTTTTTCAAAGTATACCTTTATCTGTTTGCCGGTTTTGACGACGTTATGAATTATTTAAATTAAAAACACTTGGAACGAATCCTACAATGGTGGAGAAATTATCGTTTTAGCATATCCGATCCTCCCATTATTTCAATGGAAGGACTCTATCCACTCCTTTTGCTTCTGGTTTTAAGCTTGATGGCGGTCTTTTTTCACTTGATCCGCATTCTATTTAATGCGCCGGTGGATTTTTCAATGGACTGGAATCTTTTTTTAAGCTGGATTCCTTTAATGGCTGCCTTTTTCATCAACAATATTACCCGACGCTTCGGGAGACTGCCTTTTCTGGTTATTCTTGTAAGCCTTTTTTGGCTGGCGTTTTTTCCAAACGCGCCGTATATGATCACGGATCTTGCCCATTTAAGTGTTGATTATCAGCGTGATCTTACCTGGCATGACATGATCATGCTTTTTTGTTATGCGGAAGTAAGTCTTTTTAACGGATTGGTTTCACTATACTGGATTCACCAAACCTGGCGAAGGGTGTTTGCTAAAAAAGTAAGTACAAGTTTTCTTCTGGCCAGCTTGCCTCTGGCAGGTTTTGGGGTATATCTGGGAAGGGTCAGAAGGATGAATAGCTGGGATATCCTGCATGATCCGAGACTTATTCTTGAAAATCTTATAAAAAGCTTGTTAGACCGTACAGCTCTTGTGATAAGTTTGGAAATTGGTCTGCTGCTTGGAATGCTGTATCTTGTTTTATGGGCTATTGTCCGGTTCAGGGTAAGATATGGTAAAAAAGAAGGTTGATTTTCGAGATCAAAAATTGGATTGTAATTGTAAGGAAAACAATCTGGGCGTATTGAAATAAATATGCTTTTATTTGCAATTCCAAAATTCACGAAGTTACCCACAGACGTGTAAAGCATGAATGTATCAGAAAAAGTAAAAGATTCTTATTCCAGCCAGTATGATGAAAAGTCGGTGGCCTGGAGAAATATGGGGGCAAAATACAAGGCACAGAATATTGTTGAGCTTGCCAAAAATATCAAATTCGGGAATGTGCTGGAAGTGGGAGCAGGCGAGGGGAGTATTCTTTCCTGGTTATCCAAATGGAATTTTTCCCAAGATCTGAACTGCGTAGAAATTTCAGAAAGTGGTATCGCGATGATCAAATCGAAAAATATCGATCATCTTCATGATGTTTTGCTTTTTGACGGATACAAAATTCCATACGAGGATAACCATTTTGATCTTGTTATCTGCTCGCATGTAATGGAGCATGTAGAGCACGAACGCATTCTTCTTCGGGAAATAAAAAGAGTCTCAAAGTATCAGATTTTTGAAGTTCCGATCGATTTTTCTTTTTACGTTGATAAAAAAATAAAGCACTTTTTGGCTTACGGACACATCAATATCTACACACCCGGCCTTTTTCGCTTCTTGCTTTCTTCTGAAAACTTTACGGTTGTTAAAGATATCTGTCATTTGTACGCCGACGATATGATCAAGCCGCTCTATGAAAATAATAAGAAAGGCTTTTATCTGACGAAATTGAAGATGTTTATCCTGAAACTTTCTCCATATCTGTTGGGAATAAAACCGAGTTCTTACGCGGTTTTGACATCTAAGAAGGATGAGGATCTTTCCATTTTTTAAATCCGATTTTGGAAAATTCTACTGCCGCGGCTGCAATTTTATCACTTGAAATTATTTATCAGGATCCATACCTTGTGGCGATCAATAAGCCGCACGGTTTGCTAGTTCACCGTTCCCCTATTGCGGCTGATACCACCGAGTTTGCTGTGCAGATTCTCAGGGATCAGATCGGACAAAAAGTGTATCCCGTTCACCGCCTTGACAGAAAAACGTCGGGCGTTTTACTTTTTGCACTAAATGAAGAAATGAACAGCCTCATGCAGGTTCGGTTTTCTGAGGGAGGCGTGCAAAAGCATTATCGCGCCATTGTCAGAGGCTTTACGCCTGATTTCCTGGAAATTGACTATCCGCTGAAACGGGACGACGGCGTAATTCAGGAAGCCTTTACTTCTTTCCGGACTTTGAATCGGGTAGAAGTAAACCTGCCTTCCGGAAAACATAAAACCTCGCGCTACTCGCTGGTGGAACTCACGCCAACCACTGGCAGAATGCATCAGTTAAGAAAACACATGGCGCATGTTTTTCACCCCATTATTGGCGACAGGCCGCACGGCTGCAACAAACAAAACAAGTTTTTTCTTGAAACATTTCAGATGAACTCTATGCTGCTTCATGCAAGAGAAATAAGTTTTACGCATCCGGAAACAAAAGAGGATATTTCGATAAGTGCTTATTACCAGCCTGAATTCAGTAGGATGATCAAGGTTTTGGGATTTTAGCTTCTCCTGTTTTTATAGCTTTTTTGATTAGGATTAACAATTAGTTTTTCGGCTACGCAACCTGTCAGGAGGGTGGCCCGTATAGGCTATTGTAACTAACACTTACCCCTAACAAAAGCAATATGAAAGCAAAAAGTTTAATTCAATCCCTTGTCCTGATGGGCTGTCTGGCTGTGACGGGCTGGTCGTGCAGTTCAGACGATGATGACACAGCGCCAGTAGTGGTGCCTCCGACACCCACTTTTGATATCTCCCAGAAATCGACATCACTGGGAAATGTACTTACGGATCAGAAGGGCAAAACCCTTTATTTCTTTACCAAAGATGTAAGCGGGAATTCTACCTGTACGGGAGGATGTCTTGATGTATGGCCGATATTTTCGGTTGCTACGCCACGTCTGGATACCGGGCTTGTAGCATCCGATTTTGGTACTATTACAAGAGCCGACGGGAAAAGCCAGGTTACTTTCAAGGGCTGGCCGCTTTATTATTACACGCCGGATGTTATTGCGGGTGATGTAAAAGGTGAAAACGTGCAAAATGTGTGGGTTGTGGCTAAAAAGTCATATTCTATCATGCTTGCCAACGCGCAGCTTATCGGAAATGATGGGAAGAACTACACTGCTGATTACAAGGAAGGTACAGGTGATACCCAGTATTTTGTTGACGCAACAGGCCGGACGCTTTACGCTTTTAATAAAGACAAAAAGAATAAAAACAACTACACAAAATCTGATTTCAGTAACGATGCAACTTGGCCAATCTGGGCTACGGATTGGAAAGATGTGCCTTCTGCGCTGGATAAGTCGCTATTCGGTACGATTGATGTTTTTGGTAAAAAACAAATTACCTACAAAGGCTGGCCATTATATTATTTTGGCCCAGATAACGCTACACGTGGCTTGAACAAAGGAGTAAGCGTGCCGACGCCGGGCGTTTGGCCGATCGTTCAGAAAACAACAGCCGCAGCACCGGAATGAGCTGATAAAACGGGTTGAAATTTTATATTAAAAAAGGCGTCAAAACGACTGTTTCGACGCCTTTTTATGCGAATATTTTATTGTGCAATGTAACGTTGCTCTTGGAAATCGATTGTTTTCAAAGTGAAATCTCAAACAAACTGGACGAGCCGTCCTTGTAATGTTCCGGTAAAGCATCGCTGTTACCCAGCTGAAAAACGCCCAGATAACGGAATCCGGAGCTTACGTAATACTGATTCAGTTTTTCATTGCCACTTCCTGTATCCATACGAATGAACTTTTTCTGCTTTTCTACGGCGTGAATTTTAGCCCATTCTACGATTTTCCTGACAAAAAAATACCCCCGGAATAATGGGTTTGTTGCAATACGATGAACGTAAATAGCCGGATCGGCATCTTTTTCGCCCCAGATAAATGGATCGGCGTAATCGATGGCAAAAACGCAGGCAATGGTTTGGTCAATTACAATTTTCCATTGTCTTTGCTCCTTTATTTCCTTCAATACCAGCGAGTGCTCAAAACCTTTCCAGTGCTTTTCTGCGACTGTTTTCTGATACTCAGTTCCCAATCGGTATAGTTCAAAAATGGCATCGATATCTTCTTCTGTACTCTGTTCAACTTTCATAGCGTAGTTCTTTGAAATTTCTTAATGAAAGCTCAAATGTCTACATTTTCAAAAAGGCATAACAGATGCAGAATTTTTAATTTTAACGAGTACAGTTTTTATTTTGAAACTTCTACAATACTGGAAAGTTCAAAAGGAACTCCAATCATATCCGTTGCTTCTATACCGGGAAAAGTAAGCTGATGCCCGCTGATTCGAACAGCGAGATTGTCCTTTTTAAATGCATCAGGAAAATTGCAGGCAAACCAGTCGATACTCCCGTCAGAACCGGGTATTTTAATAAAATATAACATTTTGATTTCTGGCGGATTTGAATATGAGCGGGCTACAATGATGGTTTCTACCTCGCTAAATTCTTTCAGGTACGTGTATTTTGCGTCCGTACATGGTGCAACCGATAACTTTTTTTCATTCCCGGTTTCCGGATTGTTTTCAGATTTACAACTCATCAGTGACAGGATCAGCAATGCATATGCTATTGTATTTTTCATAAAAGTTGGCCGTTTATTACTATGACCTGCCTGGAGTAAAAAAGGTTGGAAATTTTTTTGAAATATATTTACACGAATTGGTGTTCTCAAATTGTGTTTATTTTATCGCTATTCATTTTTAAGTAAATGCACGCACTTCCTTATTTCTTTTACGCATGAAAAGTTTAATTTATATCAGCCTTTTGTTTTCAATTGTTTCCTGCGGGACTAAGCTTCCTGATAATTTTTACCAAAAACAGCTTCATGAAGAAAACTATGTCGAAAATACTGATAAAGATTACAGTCTGCATGTAAACCATAAAGTATCCGGGTATCAAATTTTCAACCGGTCTGCAAATAATTCTTTGCAGCTGGATACCCGATTAGCCGGCGAGGATAGCATAATCACGCTGGAAAATCAGCAACACAGGCCATATTTCAGTTTTCTTTCGGGAAAGGATACTGTTATAGTGGCAAACCGGCATATTGATTTCGATCATGTTGAAAACTTCCGGGATATTGGCGGTTTGAAAACCAATGAAGGAAAGGTTGTGAAATGGGGTATGATCTTTCGTTCCGATAATCTGTCAAAACTGAAAAAGAGTGAATTTGATAAATTCAATGATCTGGATATCAAAACGGTTTTTGATCTTAGAACGGAAAATGAAATCAAAGGTGTGGAAGATAATTTACCAGCCGATATTGCCTATTTCCATCTGGCGACCGTAAAGGACAAAGGTGATTTGATCACACAAATGCGGGCTGAGGTACTGAAAGGGAAAATATCCGAGGAGCGTTCGCGGGAGCTTATGCTCGAACTTTACCGGGATGCTGTTTCTGAAAATGTTCCGGCGATAAGGGATCTGGTGAATCAGATTTTAGACTCGGAAAAACCTGTTTTGTATCATTGTTCTGCCGGGAAAGATCGTACCGGAATTACTACCGCGATCATTCTTTCCATCCTGAAGGTGGACAGGGAAACGATTATGGATGAGTTTCTGATGTCTAATTATTATCGCAGGAACAAGATTAAGCGAAATCTTAAAAAAGCTGAACTTGCGAAAATTATAAAACCGCATTTGAATCTGAAAGTGGTGCAGACCTTTATGAGCGTGGATGCAGCGTATCTGAAAGCCTCATTTGATGTTATAGACAAAAAATACGGCGGCATGGATGCGTTTATCAAAAATCAGTTGCGGATAAGCGATCAGAAACGGGAGCAGGCTATTAAAAAATTTACCTATTAGGATTTTTGGCATTTCAATTTCGGAAAGTTCATAGTTCAATAACCCGTTTGTTCTGACAGTATCTGAGTCGTGTAGAAAAATATTTTATTTTTTGAATAGTCACCTTCGGGTAATCATGGTTAGTGCTACTTATGGTTAAAGACTGGCTGGTTTTGTTCTGGCTGCTCATTTCTTGATCAGAAAAAAGTAAAGCTATTACCCGTATCCGCAGCTGATTATTTTGTGCCGGAAAAGTATGGAGTATACACACTATCGGTAGGTCAACTGTGAGAGGTTTAAGTTATACAATCGTTTGTTAATTCAACTTTCATGCGAAAATTGATAGGTCGTTGCGTATGAAAGTCTATGGAAATGATTACAAATCAAGCGGCTATGATACCGGGTTCAAAATCGTGCAAAAGACGGGAATTGATGATGAAACAAACCAAGAATAACAAAAACGGTATGCCCGGCTTTGCCAGCAGGCTTCATGAATACTGTATGGAAAAGGGACTTAAAATATCTTCCAAACGAATTGAAGTGATTGTGTTCCTGGAAAATACCGGTAAGGCTATTGAGGCGGATGAACTTTTGCTGATGATGCGTAATGCGCGTATCAAGATCAGTTCTCCCTATATTTATCAATGTCTGAGCTGGCTGGCAGAACTGGATCTGGTACTCAAAAAGCCAGGCGTCGACAAGCGTCAAAGGTATTTTGTCAACCGGGATTTGCTGGTGTAAAATACAAAATGTTGGGTTTTAAATTAACGCTTTTTTGTGAAAACCATAAACACAGTGACGGCATCCATTACCGCAGCAGTGGCCTCGAAGCGTATGGTATAATTCTGTGAAAACCCATAAATTGTCTTCCTTGTAGTAATGCAGACCTTCCACAAACATGACGCTGTGCGTCGGGAATTGATATTTTTTTGCTGTTTCGATATCAAGATTGATTTTTTTGAGGCAATTTCCGCAAAGGCAGTCAAAGCTTGTTTTGGAAAGAAATGTTTTGGCGTCGTCTGTTAGTTTTACGGTAAAACACTGGCAGTTGCCAATATCTCCGGTTTTGCATGTGAAGGCCGAATTACATTTTGGACAATATTTTTCTTCGTGTTTTTTCATAAAGCATAACAAACGCGCTGATCTTTTACTTGTCCTAACGACAAAAAGTAAGCGGTTTGGGTTCGGTCAAATTTGCAGGATAGCTTTTGGCACTATAATCGGACTGTTTTGGTACTTGTTAGTACAAACCAACGGAGCATGTTTTCTGACATTCTCCGTTGGTTTGTGAAGAGCTCCGAAGTTATCGGCCGATAACCAGTCGGGTCTGTGCGGGGCCGGTTTCGGAATCTTTGAGCTCGATTCGCAGCGATGTATTTTTGAAAACAGACCTGTCGATAGCAAGTGTTATTTTTTGAATACCCGGAAACAGATCTGCAACCAAGCCGCCGTCAGTCAGCTTCACCTGTTTTTGACCTATCCAAGCTGTAATGCCCTGCGTCGAATTCATGGCCAGGCTTACGTTCCCTTTGGTTAAAACTTCAATTTCAAATTTTAGAAAACTGTAATTTTTACTGGTTTCAACAACCGGGAGCTCTTCCAGCGGAATTTCCCCGGAGACTTTACTGTATAAGGGCTGGAAGGATATTTTAACATGATCCTTAACCACATACCCTGGTCCTTCTTCACTGATTTTTTTTGCCAGTTCTTTATTAGCTGACGCAATTTCCCAGCGGCGTATGAACCGTGCGGTGGGAACGCGGTATTTGCCGGATTCTCCCAGCCGGGAAAGGAAACCGATCAGGTCTATAAATTCCTGTTTATCAAGATCGGCGGTTAAGCCCGGAGGCATAAGTGAGCCAGGCACTTTTTCCAAAACCTGCACCTGGCTTTTCGAAACGGATAATTCTTTACCAGTTACATCCCGCATCACAATATCCGACGCGCCGTCGCTGGTGAGGTATCCCATTAGCTCGGTTCCATCTTTTTTAACAACATGTTTCAATTCAAAACCTTCCTTGACGGAAAGACTTGGATATAGAACAGACCGAATGATGGTTTCAACAGGCGAGCTTGTTCCCAAACTGCTTAAATCCGGACCCACGCGGCCACCTGCGCCACCAATGGCGTGGCAGGTCTGGCAGTTAAGGGAAGTTTTGCGGAAAATAATTTCGCCACGCGCTGCATCGGCGGTTGTTTTTATATCCTTTGCAATATTCGTAATAGTCTGATCACTAAGATCTTGTGGCATACGCTCGGCAGCCAGTTTTCCGCCGGATGCTTCGAGTGCCTGAATCAGCAATTTTACGTCGTCGTCTTTTAACCGGTTGGGTGGTATACGCTGCTGTACGGTTTGCCTGCCTAGTTTTGCAAGATTGGCTGGTATTTTTTTGTTTAGCAATGCTTCCGCAAGCGGTTTTGTACCTTGTTTTGTAAAAAATGCCTGGAAAACTTCCCTTGCTTCGGCGGGTTCTGTTATGTTTTGGAAAAGATCCGCTGCGATCCGGGCCGCTTCTGCCGGATTTATTGAAACAAGCTGAGCAGTTGCCAAAAGACGCAGATCGAAAGCATTTTTCTTCCCGGTCATTGCAATGAGCAGTGGTTCGGCTTTCTCCTTGTTCATTGCTGTTATTGCCCCCAAAGCCGCTTTTTTTAGATTTTTGTCACCCATTTGTGTCAGGCTAATGAGCCGCTCACTGAAATGTTCCAAACGCCAGTATCCAATCAGACGGATGGCACTTAACGCGATATTTTCATCCTCATTGCCAATGAATTCGGCAATACGGTCCGGCGTTACATCGGGTTTCAGATTTCTTTGTCGGGCGGCATCTTCCAGCGCGTTTAACTGCGTGGAGGTAATGCCTGCATTTTTGGTATTATTTGCCAGTGCCATTTGGAAAATGACATTCAGATCTGAAACTTTTCCGGACTTCGTTATCACACCGAGTACATCTTTTTGATACTCATCGGGTACCTGGCCTGCTTTATACCGGTCGACCAGCATAGAAACCGCCTCCGGATTATGAACTGATTTTAGGGCAAAAACAGTTTTTTTTACATTCCCCAGATAATCAGGCTCAGCCTTCATACGCTTTATCCAGAACGGACTAAGTTCGCCTATTGTCTGCCATAAGGCAAAGTCCAGAAATTCGTCCATAGGCTGATCCAGCACAGATAAGGCTGTGCCGGCTGCTTCCGCTGTTTTTACTTTTCTAAGTCCAATCACGGCTTCGAGCCTTACTTGCGGGTGTTTGTCTGTACATGCTTTTGCAAGTAGCGCAGACGTATTCGTTACTTTACCGTTCCATAATCCAAGTGCCCTCAGCGCAGCGGCTCTTGCCTTGTGGCTTTCTGCGTTGAGTAAATTTAGCAAAATGGGTTCATTGACAACGTCCATTGTCTGGTATAACCAGAGTGCTTCCAGTAAATGGTGCTCATAATTGACATCTTTTTTGTCAAGTTGTACCACCCACTTTTCCAGTGCAGGAATTACTTCTTTTACTCCACGGGCCTTTAAAACCTGTTTGGCCTGGCCTCGTGTCCAGTCCTCGGGCAATTTCAAAGATTCCAGTAAATCGTTAACTGTGGCTTTACGGAGCTCGGGTTTCTTGACAAGCGGTCTGTTCTTTGCAACAATCCGCCAGATTCTTCCATGTTGCTGGTCACGACGCGGATCATGAAAATCAACTTCGCCATGCTGGATAATCGGGTTATACCAATCAGCCACATAAATAGCACCATCCGGTCCCTGGGAAATATCGACAGGGCGAAAAGCGACATGGTCTGTCCATAAAATATCTTCCATTTGTTTCGAGGCATAACCACTCCCTTGTTCTTCCAGTTTGAATCGGTTGATCCGGTTGGCGCGGAAATCATTGGATACAACGCTTCCTGCCCAGGACTCAGGGAAATGTCGCCCGGATATCACCTCAAGGCCGCTATGCTTGGGCTGACCGGGATTTAAGCCACGGATAATGCGCTCGGCACCAGGTGCTGTAACGAACGTAGCACCCGGGAAAGCATAGTTAATGCCTTCGCCACCAGCCCCATCAGTTAGAAATGATTGTCCCCAGCGATCGAATTGAAGCCCCCATGGATTCAGCAAACCTCTTGCGTAAATATCAATCTGCAATGATTTGGGGTGCAGCTGCCAGACACCTCCTCCTTCAAGGCGTTTTACTCCGAAAGGTGTTTCTACGTGACTGTAAATATAGATTGACTGATTAAAGTAAAGCCTGCCTTCCGGTCCCCAGCGAAATGTATGAATCAAATGGTGTGTATCAGCTGTTCCGAAACCGGTTAATACCTGCCGCCGTTTGTCTGCTTTTCCATCTCCATCGGTGTCCATAAAATGAAGAATTTCAGTAGAATTGGCAACATAAACGCCACCGTCGCCCGGTAAAATTCCTGTTGGCGTCAACAGGCCTTCGGCGAAAATTGTGGATTTGTCCGCTTTCCCGTCGCCATCCGTATCTTCCAGGATGAAAATTTTGTCGTTTGCCTGTTCTCCTGTTTTTAGATGCGGGTAAGCCGTACTGCTCACAACCCACAACCGTCCTTCGGCGTCCCAGTTCATCTGAATAGGCTTGATCACCAGAGGTTCTGCTGCAAAAAGAGATACTTCCAGTCCTTCGGCCACGTGAAAAGATTCCAGTTCGTGTTGAACGCTCGGATCCGGATTTTCTTTGCTGTCATCTTGTTTTACAGAAGAAGTGATCAGAAAACTGATGGGAACAATGAAAATTCCGAAAACTAATTTCTTTGCGGATATACTTTTCATACTACTTTAATTCAGTGAGTTGATAAACACGGGCATTGGATACACGGTGCAGTGCGATCTGCCCTTCCAGCCATTTGATGATAAGGTTTTGTTCTTCAAGCCCTTTCACATGTCGCCCCTGTTCATATGACCGGAAGCCCAGAATGTAGGTTCGGTTTAAAGGGCGGTATTGAAAAAAGAACAATTCGTTTTTTTTCAAAATCATTTCCCTGAGTTGGCGTACCTGTGTAAAAGAAGGCCCATGGGTAATCAAGACACCTTCTTCCCATTTTTTAGAAGAAGCGGAAATAACTTCATCATTGTTAACGGAAAGTGTGTAAAATCCTTTTTTTAAACCTTTTATGATGATCATCTGATGCTCAGATAGGGAAACGCCGGCAGGAACGGGCAGCGGGAGATAATTTTCTTTAAATGTAAAAGCCAGCGTTATTTTTTCTTTGCCCGGCGTGATCAGTTTAGCCTGTTCACTTATCACTGAGCCATTTTTGGAAACAGTAGCGGTAATCGTTTTTACAGATGATTTTAAACCCAAAGCCTTTTCAATTTCTTTTGTCAGATAATAATATCCGGTTTCGTTCAGGTGTATTCCATTTTCGGTTAGTGTTTGGGTCTTCGCTAATTCCCGGATTGGGTTGAAAATATCAATAAACCGCTTGCCTCGATCCTTTGCGATTTTTGAAATAGCATCTGCATAAAGTTCGATATCCTCATTCCGCTTTGCCAGATTTTGAGCCGAGTCACCCGATAGGACTGAGATCGGGGACAGAAGGACTGTCCTGGCACCTAGTGAATCAACTTTGTTTAGCAAATTATTTAATCCCGCTTTGAAATGAGAAAGTCCTGCTTCGCCTTCCTGTGCCTCAATGCCGCCATAACCCAGAAATACCAAACTTGGTTTGGCTTTGGTGATCTGTTCGATAAGCAATTCATAGGAAGTCGGCGGTGTACTGTAATAACTGCGGGCGTCACCAAAAACATTGTCACCGCTCCATCCCAGATTCCTGAACGTTACATCCCGGTTGGGAAAGCGAGTGGTTAGCGCCAATTCCAGATAGCCGTATTGCATATCATTTTCAAAAAGAGAGTTGCCAAGAAAGACAACCCTGTCACCATTTTTGAGCTCAAATGTATTAACGGCTATCCCGGCTTTGGTTTGTGCCGTGCAACAGTAAATATGGAAAGTAATGAGTAATATTAGAAGGCAGCCACGGGCAGCAGCTATTTTTGTCTTTCTCATGTATCGTTATTTAGTCCAACTTTCCTGGGTAACGGGGTTATAACCCGATTTTTTGCCGTTGAAATCCGGGAAAATCACCCGTTAGTCTACAAAGCCAACTTATGAAGTGAAATAATGGTTTTGTTTTGAAAAAAAATCAAATAATACATTTTATGATTTTAAATCGCAGCCTCTTCGTGGTAGGAAACAGTACGGCTTATTTTGTTTTAATTGATTAACGAAAAAGTGAAATTCGTCCTTTATCTTGTTTAATATCAGCGTATTTGCTATTTTCAGTAAGTGATTTTAGTCTGATTGATTTACCATGCAGGAATCTTGAAAAGACACCATGTCTGAGAATTTTGATCCGACAACATCAGATGGTACATTTCGTTAATATACTGATGGATATAACATAGCATTAAACATGTGTTTTATGAAAAATTCAGGAATTGAAAATTCGGTTTTTCAGCAGGCTGTCGAGGCTGTTACATCAGGAAATATTTCTAATTTGGAAACGCTGATAGCTGCGCATCCCGGCTTATTAAGCGAACGTTTTCTAAATGGAGAAGAGGGTTACTTTCAAGATCCTTATCTGCTTTATTACGTAGCGGACAACCCTATACGAGTTGGTGCACTGCCATCCAATATTGTGGAACTTACCGCTTTTCTGATCGATAAAATCAGAAAAGTAGGAATTGACAGTTTACAGCAGCAGCTTAATTATACGCTTGGACTTGTCGTAACCGACCGGACTCCGAAGGATAGCGGTGTACAAATCAGGATGATGGATCTGTTGGTAGAATCCGGTGCAGAACCGAACGGTTTGTTAGGCGCTCTGGCTTATGAAAACATTGCCGCAGCCAAGCATTTATTAGCGCTCGGAACTCCGTTAACGCTTCCGGCGGCGGTGGGGCTTGGACTTATGGGTAACACCGTGCGGCTTGTACCCGAATCAGATCAGGACGAAAAGTTGCTGGCGCTTACTGTTGCATGCTTTTATGGGAAAGAGGATATGGTCTCATTTTTGTTAAATACGGGCGTGAATCCCAATGGTTATCCCAAAAACGAAGGCTTTCATTCACACGCGACCCCGTTGCATCAGGCGGTTTTTTCCGGTTCGCTGAGCAGCGTAAAACTGCTGGTTGAAGCAGGTGCTGCGTTGCATCTTACCGATAAGGTGTACGGAGGGACGCCGCTCGACTGGGCACAGCACATGCAAACAGAAAATGCGCTTGATTACTCACGCAAGAAGAAATTTGCTGTCATTGGTGATTATCTGAGAAGATAAATTATGAATCTTTTGCGTAAAAAATAGCAGAGGATTAAGAAAAAATTAAATTCCGGGCTATCAGGAATTGGCGTGATTTCGAAAGCATGTTGTTGCTATATTTACAGCCAATTTTTATCCCTCGTAATGAACGTGATTTCCAGTTTTTTCTCCAAAGAGAAAGTTATCTTTTATACTTACCTGATTGTAGGCCTGGCATTGGGTCTGGTTTTCTATTTTCAGGGACCGCGCCGGTTCAATAACTTCATTATTTTTAGACAATCATTTTTTCATTTACTGGATCATAAAAATCTGTTTACCGAATACCCTGCGGAGTATTTCGATATCTTTTTATACCATCCCACTTTTTGTCTCCTTTTTAGTCCGTTCAGCTTGTTGCCCGTTCCGTTGTCGCTGGTTTTATGGAGCGTCGGGTGTGCTTTGATTATGTTTTATGGCATAAAAAGTCTGCCGATCCCGGAAAAGGAAAAGGTTTTTTTCTGGTGGGTGGTTATAATCGAGCTGGCTACCACGCTTCACAGCCAGCAAACCAACTCGATTATTGCGGCATTGGGATTATTCACCTTTGCATTTCTGGAAAAAAATAAACCAAAATGGGCTGCTCTTTTTCCCATAATTGCATTTTGTATTAAGGGTTATGGATTAATATTTGCCGGTTTGTTTCTGTTTTATCCTAAGCCCTGGAAGTATATTTTGTATTCGACAGGCTGGCTTGTCCTGTTTGCTTTTTTACCGCTTCCGGTTGCAGGCATGGAATATTTTGTTCAGCTGTATAGCGACTGGATTAATTGTCTGACGAGTGATCATGCCGTAAATTTCGGTTATTCTATCATGGGGCTTATTCAGCTGGTTAACAATTCTTTCACCGATTCTGACGTGACGAAGGTGCAGTACGCAGGACTGATTTTGTTCACCATAACCTGGATTTGGAATTTATACAGCGCCGATTATCGATTTAAAAGCCGCCGGATGCTTCTGCTGGCATATACCTCTCTCTGGGTTATTTTATTCAATCATGCATCAGAGCCTCCGACGTTTATTATTGCGGCACAGGGTGTTGCACTTTTTTATGTCGTCGGTAATAATATGGATAAATTATGGCCCAAAGCACTTGTGGTATTTTTTGTCTTTTTCAGTATCGTTGCGCATAAAGACATTTATCCGCCATCATGGCCGGTCGGTTTTGTCCCTTCGCTTGTGGCGAAAACGGTGCCCTGTCTGATCATTTTGTTTGTTTTACAAATACAGTTATTTTTAGAGGAGGAAAAGCGGGATTGGGAAGACTCGCCTCAGCCGATTTAGTTTTAAAACAGCAAAACCGGGAATCAGATCGTTGGGATGTGTTCTCTTTTAATGCAAAAGCCGGAAAAAATTCTACAATAATTTTTTCCCGAATGCATGAACAGTTTGTTTCCAAAACCTGTAATTTGCTATCCCGACGGAGTAAGTTGTGTATAACGTGTAAGAAAGCACATATTTTTTGCTCTGCGTATGATATTCGGGGTGGGGCCGGATGTGTAGGTATGATTTTATTTCATGGCGTGTTAAACGGAATCTTAAATTCATTTAACACGCAGATTATGAAAACGATAAAAAAAATGAGTGCTTTACTTGGAATGGTAATTCTTTTAAGCACAGCCGCATGTACAACGAAACCCGGAAGCGAATCTACTTCGGATTCTACGATGGTGGACAGTGCAGGAGGGGGCAACATGATACCGGTTGATACTGTTTTGACGGATACAACATCGGCAAAGCCTGATACAACAAACAGAAATTAATTCCTCTAACAGGATTTTGGAAATTAACGCCTGACGACGTTTCAGAATTTTAAACAACAGAAAAAATATGAAGAATTCTGGATTTTCCTCCAATGCACCTGGGGCCGTTTCAGGCGTTTTTTTCTCCAAAAAGGATGCCGATAATGCATTTGATGCTTTGGTAAAACTTGGGCACACGCCGGATGACATATCTGTGCTGATGTCTGACGAAACATTGAGCAGGCATGAAAGCGAGGGCTTTGAAGTCGTTCCTGAAAAAATTGAAGATAATGAACCGGAGTCTGCGCTTGAACAAGCTAAAAATGTGATTGCCAGTGCTATTATTTCCATCACTACGATGGTTTCCCTGCCGGACCTGGGCATTGCGATTTCAAATACCTTGCTTACAAAACTTGAAAGAAGACAGGTTCCTGATGAAGTTAAAGAGTCCCGTGACCATGCATTGCTGGGATCTGGTGTGCAGACGGCGTACACTGATTCTTATCATGGGCATATGATGGAAGGTGGGATTATCATCAGTACAGATCCGAAAAATCTTGGTGAGAAAAAAGCAATTGTAAGAATATTCAGGGATAACAATGGTCATGATATCCTGAGCGACGATGGGTATACCGAACTGGATTAAAAAAGGATGTCTCAAAAGTAGTAACGATGTCAGCCTGAGGTCAGCCGCGCTGTCGAAGGCCCTCTGTTCTCGGCAAAGTGCATTTCGACGGGCTCAATGTGACAAAATCTGATCGTTTTGATGTTTTGAGTACATTTCGACGGGCTGAATGTGACAGAATCTGATCGATTTCCATGTTTTTGAGACATCCTTTTTTACTTTACATACGACTTAAACTGCTTTTACAATTTTCATTTCTTCCGGATTCCAGTTTACTACCGTATTTTCAAAATAACTTTTGTTGGATAACAACGCTGGTCCTGCCGCTCTGAAACCAAATACAGCGTCTTCCAGGACAGGCTTGTTGTTACGCATGGCATCAAAGAAATTGGCAAAATGATCCAGCCTGTCGTCATAGCCCACAGGTGCTTTATATTCTTCAAAATCCGGCTCTGACATTTCCGGAATCGCGGGGTATTTTTTCTGATACTCGGCGAGGAATTTTTCCTGTAATTCTTTTGGGAAAGTGTCAATGGTATAACCCGGAGCTTTCGCCATTTTTTTCTTCTTAACCGTCACCGTATTACCGGATAAAGTTATTTGTCCGTCGGTACCTACAAAACGGAAACCTGATCCACCGCCTGATCCATCCGCGAAATTTACCCGCAGCGTGAGATTGAACGCCGGATGTGTCGCTGTTTTTGGATAATCATAAATTCCCACCATCACATCAGGTACATCACGGCCATCTTTCCAGTATCGCAATCCACCGCTGGTCATGATACGGGTTGGCCCTTTTGAATCAAGAATATAATGCATGCCCGAAAACAAATGCACGAATAAATCGCCCGCCACACCGGTTCCATAATCCTGATAATTTCTCCATCGGAAAAAACGAAGCGGGTCGTAGGCAATTTTCGGCGCTTTATTGCCAAGAAAGCGGTTCCAGTCCACCGTTTGGGGAGATGCGTCCGGCGGTAAAGAATATTGCCACGCTCCCTGAGCCGAATGCCGGTCGTAATAAACCTCTACAAAATTGAGCTCGCCAATAACCCCGGCTTTGTAAAGTTCTTTTGCTTTGGTATAAATAATAGAACTCACCCGCTGGCTACCGACCTGAAAGGTCTTTTTCGATTCATTTTGGGCCTTGATCATCTCATAGCCCTGTTCAATTTTGTGAACCATGGGTTTTTCACAATAAACAGCTTTTCCGGCTTTTAGCGCTTCAATAGCAATCTGTGAATGTAAATGATCGGGCGTAGCCAGAATAATGGCATCAATATCTTTACGGTTTATAATTTCCGAATAATCTTTCGTGGTCTGGATATCCTTTCCAAACAATTCCCTGGCACGTACAAGTCTGCCATCGTACAGATCGGCAACAGCCATGAGTTTTACACCAGGAATCTGTAACGCAGTTTTTGTGTCACCCATGCCCATAATCCCCGTACCAATACAAGCGATCTGAATGTTATCGTTGGCCGCAATTTTTTGATTTAGCCATGGAAGTTCCTCTGAGAACGAAGTTCCCGGTTTTCCAGCAAGTAATGTGTTAACCGGACTGGCAGCCAACAGCGCTCCTCCGGTTATTTTTTTGATAAAATCCCGTCTGTTCTTTTCGTTAAAATTTGACATAGCAGCAGATATCTGTTTTTATAAATCTTATTCTCTTGAAAAATATAACAAATAATGCAGATACGTATGTTTTACGGCAATATTCTTATCGAATAAGCAATTGTCCATCGTGAAATAGGAGAAGACTGAAAATTTTCTTTCACTATTGGAATGCCACGGATTTAAAGAGTAAAAAGAAAGGTAAAAAGTTAATGATTATGTATTATAATAATGATACAAGGTATGATTTGTCTTATTTTAATAATGATTTATGATGTTTTAATTTTGTATCCATAAATCAGAAATGAAATAAAAATGGAATCAAGAAAAATATTTGTAATCAATGGCGGTCAGATTTTCGGACATTCGGGAGGCCGGTTTAATAAAACTATTTTTGACGCAACCCTTCATTTTTTTACAGAAAATCCTGGATTTGAAGTAAGATCGACGGATATCAATAATGACTATGATCCTGCACAGGAAGTTGAAAATTATGTTTGGGCCGATGTAGTCATTTACCATACACCGATATGGTGGTTTCAGCTGCCAAATGGTCTTAAAAAGTACATCGATGTCGTTTTTACAGAAGGACATCAAAAGGGAATTTATCATAGTGACGGCCGTTCAGCGGCGAATCCTGAAATTAATTATGGCACCGGCGGGTTGCTGCATGGAACGAAGTATATGGTAACGACTTCCTGGAATGCACCTGCGACTGCATTTACTTTACCGGGTGAGTTTTTCAACGGGCATAGTGTTGATCAGGGTCCGTTATTTGGATTCCATCGCATGAATGCTTTTACAGGAATGGAGCCTTTGGAAAGCATTCACTTCCATGATGTGGAAAAGAATGCTGATATTGCAGGCGATTTGAAAAAATACAAAGCCCATCTGAACAAAATTTTCATTACCGAAACTGTACCCGCATGAGTGTTTATCTAACTGCTATTGTAAAAAGTAAAGCCGGAAATGATGCCGCATTAAAAGCGTTGCTGGAAACGCTGGTTGTAGCGTCGAAACAGGAAGCAGCCTGTTTACAGTATGATTTACACCAATCCGTTGAGGATCCCAATCTGTTTATTTTTCATGAAGAATGGGCAGATCAACCGGGTCTTGACCTGCATAATGGTCAGCCGCATATTAAAAAATTCCTTGAAGTTTCTGTGGATTTGCTTGATGGTTCTATCGTCATTCATAAAACGGAACGGGTGGCTTAATTAATTCCGACTTATTTCAAAGGCTCTGATGCCTGTATTCGTCAATGCGGATACAGGCATTTCTGTTTCTTAAACAACAACTCCGCACAGAATTTTTTATAAGAATTCCCGTTTTTGTTTTTAATGAAAATGTTGGGTTTAGGTTTGCGAAATAGCCTGGCTTAATTTTTATAATATTCGCAGAAGCTTGTAACAAAAAATCGAACAACTTGAAATTAAAACACATTTGTCTCTTAATACTATCGCTTAATCCGTTAGAAGAGGCATTTTCACAAGAGAAGCCAGGGTTTCTTAAAAGGATAATCCAGAAAGCAGTTACCGATACAACCTCGCCCGGAAAGCCGAGTTTCAGGATTTATCCAACACTGGCTTATTCGCCGGAAACCAGTTTCGAGTTCGGATTTTCATCGTTACTTCTGTTTCAGGCCAAAAATGATACCTTGAACCGTCTGAGCGAAGTCCAGGCATTTACTTTTATCACTCTCGAAGCGCAGTATGGCATCTGGCTCGACAATGCAATTTATGGCGATAAGGACAAATGGTTTTTCCTGGGACGAACCCGATTTCAGCGGTTTCCGCTTTTATATTATGGTATCGGACCGGAAACGCCGGGAACGGAACCGGCTTTGATTGATGCCAATTATCTGCTATTAAGACAGCGTGTTTTGCGCAAAATCATTCCAAATCTTTTTGCTGGTCCCGAGGTTGATTACCAGCAATTGTATAATACAAAGTTCAATCAGCCGGAAGGGCACGATGTGTACGATCCACCAACGGGCAGCATGGGAACCCGGAATCTGGGCTTGGGGGCAGCACTTGTTTATGACAACCGGCATAATGTTCTGAATGTGAGAAAAGGGCTTTTCGGTGAATTATCGTTCCTCAGATATAGTAAAAGTATAGGTAGTGATTATGATTTTTACGGTGTTAACGTGGATGTCCGTTCTTCTCACAAAACCAATGCACGCAATGTGCTGGCCTGGCAGCTTTACGGGAATTTTATGTCCGGTGATGTTCCGTTTAACCAGCTTGCGCTTATGGGCGGAGAAATGATCATGCGTGGTTTTTACTCAGGACGTTACCGTGATAAAAACATGCTGGCCTTTCAGACCGAACACCGGTGGCTTCCTTTTAAATTCAGCAAGCGGATAGGAGGGACTGTCTTTGCTGCGGCAGCGGTTGTGGCTCCTAAAATTAATGAGTTCAGCTGGAAACACATCCGGCCGTCCGGCGGAGTAGGATTAAGGTATTTACTGTTTCCTAAAAAAGATATTTTTCTTCGTCTGGATGTTGGTTTTACAAAAGAAGGACCCGGTTTTTATCTGTTTACAGGGGAAGCGTTTTAATCGGAAGAATTTTAAAAGTTAAATCCGCAAATTGGCATCCGGTTCTCAATAACGCACCTAGTTTTCCAGATGTCGTCTCACGTTGGCTGAATCCGGACAGGGCATTGAAAAATGAATAGCGTTATGATGGCAAATAAACCATTCAGTTCCAGCGGGAAAGCAATTCTTTAAAAGCATCACGATAGAGGTCCCCAACCGAGATATCCATGTTGCCGATGTGAACTGCATTTTTACTGATCGAGTCAACCTTATTGATGGCCACAATAAAAGACCGGTGAATGCGCAGGAATCTAGTCGTGGGAAGTTTTTCTTCAATCGCTTTGAGGCTACTCAGTGCCAAAACCGGCTGCGCAGTACCGCTGAGATGAATCTTGACATAATCTTTTAACGATTCAATATAAAGAATGGTATCAAAATCAATGCGTACGAGCTTGTAGTCCGATTTCACAAAAAGATAATTTTCTTTCACCTGCGTATCATCTGCCGCGTTGTTTTCCTGAATTAACTCAAAATAACTTTTTGCTTTTGTCGCTGTCATCAGGAACTCGTCGTAACCGAAAGGTTTGAGAAGATAACCCAGCGCATCCACTTTATAACCTTCAACGGCAAACTGATTGTATGCAGTTGTAAATACAATTTTAGTCTGCGCCGATTGGTTTGTCTGGTTTAAAACACGTGCAAGCTCCATGCCGTTAAGGTCGGGCATCTGTATGTCCAGAAATACCAGATGGACCGTATCGCTGTGAATCGCCTGAAGTGCCTCAACAGCGCTGCTGTATCTTCCGGTTAAATTCAAAAAGGGAGTTTGTTCAACAAATGAACTGACCAAACCCAAAGCAAGCGGCTCGTCGTCAACCGTAATACAACTTAATATCATTTGTGAATCTTTAATAAAGACTGATTTAGTATTTAACCTCTTTTTACCACAAGGAATCTACCTCAGATCGATCGTTAGCATAACGTTGTACGTATTATTTTCTTTGTTTTCCAGAATGCTCAGGTTGTGTTTTTCGGGATAAAGCAAATTTAATCTTCTTTTGGTGTTGGCCAGTCCAATGCCACCGCTTTCCATCGTCAGCGGATTCTTTTCATGGAATATCGTATTGAGCGTATTCAGCGTAAGAATTCCGTCAAGCACATGGAGATCAATAACAATATCAGCTTTATGCAATGTACTGGTGCCGTGTTTAAATGTGTTTTCGATGAAAGGAAGCAGCAGCATGGGCGCGATGGAATAGTCGCGGTCGGTTTTTGGAGGTTGAAAAATGATATGCATTCCCGCATGCATACGAAGTTTCATCAGCTCAATGTAATCATTGGCAAAACTAATTTCCAGGTTTAAAGGTGCGATATCCTGCTGGGTGTCGTAAAGCAGGTAGCGCATCATGCGTGAAAGTTTCAGTATCGCATCCCGGGAAACCGAAACATCCGAAAACGTTAAAGCGTAGATGTTGTTTAGTGTATTGAAAAAGAAATGCGGGTTAATCTGCGCTTTTAAAACGGCCAGTTCTGAACTTATATGCTGTTTTTCACTGAGCTCACGCAGTTGCGCATCTTTTTGCCAGCGCTGAACGACCGACAAGCTCGTGCTGATACCTAAGACGAGGAGACTGGTCATTAATAAAAAACTGTCGATCCGGCCTTTATGTTTTGGACCCGGCCGGTGAATCAGCACGTCGAGTTGCTCCCATACCCGAAGCTCCTGATCGATAAAACGGCTTAAAAACAACAACACGGTTATGGATGCGATAGTCCAGAGTACGAATACAGGGATGTTGTTTTTTAGTAAATAACGGGGAACCATGTAGTTGGCGTTGAAATAAAACAGTCCTAAAAAAAAGGTAATATTCAGTGACTGTCTGATCCAGAACGACATGGGAAGTTTTACGCCCCAGGATAAGGGCTGATAGAGAATGAGGACAAACCCTAATAAAAGCCAGGCCAGGACATGTAAAAATATAGTAACACCACGTGTAGACTTCCCGGTTTTCATTTTTATAGAAATTAGACTGCAACATTAAAGTTTGTTCGGTTAACATCAAAAGATAATCGACGCAGAGTCAGTTTATCGGGAAGAATAGGCATAATTGGTGCGGTAAAAGCTCGCATATTGTTAATTCGGAAAATGACCGTTCTTACAGCCGTTTCGTAGAGCAATATTGCCTGTCTGTCCATAACTATTCAGTCTCTGTCAAAGTAGCTTTTTTTTAACTCTGTTTCTAATTCTCTTTGTATCAGCAGTAAACGTTAAAATGTTCAGATTTTGTTATTCGGGAAAAAAATATCGTTTAATACAGGTGATTTTGCATCGGTTATCGCAGCATGTATGGCAGGCAGCGAGCAGGCGCAGCGTTACCTGTTTAAAAGCTACTTTGGTTATTCCAAAAGCATTTGCCTGCGTTATACGTCAAGTACAGAGGAGGCAGAAGATGTTCTGAACGAAGGTTTTTTGAAGGTTTTCAATAATCTTGATAAATACGATCCGGCTTATCCTTTTAAAGTGTGGCTCAGGACAATCATGGTAAATACCGCGATTAGCTATCACCGTAAGAATAAAAAACATTACCAGAACAGCATTACACTGGAAGATACGCCTTATCTGGCGTTTGACGAGGATATTGTTAGTGACATTACGGCTGAGGAAATCTTGAAATTGGTCCAGAAGCTTAAACCCGTTTACAGGAATGTTTTTATGCTGCACGTCGTGGATGGTTACAGTCATCGGGAGGTAGCCGATATGCTGGAAATTAATGAGGCTACCGTCCGGTCCCATTTCGTCCGGGCACGGGGGCAGCTCAAAAATCTGATCAGCGAATATTATCCCAATATCTTACGATGTGCGGTCTGAAAAGTTATACCGCTGGCAAGATGATCGAAAAGATCGTTCCGTTATCCAGTTCGGATTGTGCGCTTATGTTGCCCCCGTGATTGCGGACAATCTTGCGGCAATAGGAAAGGCCGACGCCGCCGCTTTTCGGAATCTGATCGGATGGCAGTTGCGTGAAAATATCAAAAATCTTTTCAATCTGGGATTGATCGATGCCAATACCATTATCTTCGAGGAATATTTCGACGTACTGTGTATGATCAGGAAACGGGAATTTTAGTTCATCCTGCGGTAAAAAGTTTTTAGTATAAAGCTTAATGACCGGCGCAATATCTTTCCTTGAAAATTTTATTGCATTGGATATCAGATGATAAAAAAGCTGTTCTATCTGCGTGGAAATGCCATGTACCGAAGGTAGGTCATCTGCCTCTATGACCACATTTTTTGCCTTTATCTCCGTATCCAGATGTTTGGAGACATCTGCTATGATTTGGTTAAGACAGACATTTTCGAAGGCAGTCTGGTTATAATCCAGTTCTGAAAAATTAGACAGATCCTTGATCATCATCGAGAACTTCTGCGCGTTAGAGTTAATTTTAAGCGCCAGATCTTTAACCTGGTCCACATCATTTTTATCGCTGGCTTCCACAATCATATCGCCCAGGATCCTTATTTTCCGCAGCGGTTCTTGCAGATTGTGATTTGAAATATGTCTGTATTGACGGTTTTCATCTACTGAATCGATCAACTTGCGGCTCAGATTTTGAATTGTAAGGTTGCTCTGGTCTATTAAATCCTCATTTTGAAGATGAAAAGCAATAAGCTCAGTAAACAAATTGAAAAGATCGATCGTCTTTTTATTGTTCAGTTGCGCAGGTCTGGGATCGATTGCACACAAAGTTCCAAACAGGTCGCCGTTTTTTAAAACAATAGGGAAAGAAATATAACTCTGAAAGCCGTACATAAGTGGTGTGTGATGGTGTCGAAATTCATCGCTTTCATCCACGTGATCAATAATTACGGCCGTATGGCTATCCCTGATCTCATCGCAGATCGTGGTTTCAACACGTAATTCTCCGCCGGGTACTAATCCGAATGCAATGTCGTCACGTACGCTGCACGCTATCCATCTGTCATGTGTTACTCTGGCAATCGCGGCAAAACCCATTCCGGTAGACTGGCAGATTACGTCCAATATCGTAGGAACAATGGAAAGCTGCCTTATTCTATCAATATCCTTTAATAAACTCAGTTCTGTATGTTTCATTGGAAAGTTATAATCCGGCGATAAAGATAAATATTTAAATTACCAAAACAGATTATTGATTTTTATTAAAAGGTATCCCCCCGTGTTTGTTTGCAGCACCGGTTTATAAAAACGTGACTGACCGCATCAGTAAAACCATTTGATGAAATAGGTAATCTCCATTCATAAAATGATTTTTCTTCTGGTAATCCAGCCTAATAAACTGATCATGAAAATCATCACTGTCAAGTCCGGCTCGCTCATCCGTTGTGTGTCTTCGCCGGGATCCAATGATTTGTTCGAAGAAAGTATCTGTGCCTGTTTCCTGTTTAAGATGGCTTTTTGAGCCTGGTTTTCAACAACAAGATATGCATTTGCAGGTGACATTATTTTCGAAATGAAACTGGATTTTACCAGCTTTATCCACCGGTTGCCGGATGTTTCGGGATGCAGAGTCTGAGAAATCCATGCGCCCTGCATTTCAAGCCCCGATAACCAGTTTTTTTCCAAAATCTCTTTTTCATCAATTTCAAAAGAGGATTGTTTTAAAACCAGACCTGCCTGTCCATCATCCGGCAGATATGCTTTGGGATTCTTTGCGTCAGGAAATGCAAGTACTTTTCTGTTTGTAAAAGACTGCCCCGTATCATGCAAAAGCGAGTCTGCTATGGAGAAACTTTGGGAAGTCAGGGAGCCATCGGTATTCAGGATATAGTAAAAATTACTTTCTGGATAGCACAGTTTAAAATCGGTATAATCGTTTTTTGTAAATTTGTTTTTATCACGATCTGAAACCACAACAATGACAGGATACACGGGATCAGCACTTTTGTAAACGTTAAAAAGTGTTTTTTTAATGGCATGATCGATGTAAAAGCCGCCTTCGAAAATTTGTTTACCAAGGTTTTCTGAGAAGTTATCTGTAAAGGAAATCGTGGTGACGAATGAATTTACAAAGCTGATTTTTGCATTATCTGCGCTGATCAGCTTTTTGTCCAGAAGATTTTGTATGCTTTTTTCATATTTTGTCCTGACATTTTCTTTTCCTTCCGATATATCAACCATGAAATGGTAGTATGGTTTTCTTCGCACCTGTTCAAGTTCTGTTTTTTGTTTGGCAGATACATACCTTACGTTTTTGCTTTCGATCTCCGTTATAGGTTTTGTGTCGTTAAAGTCGCCCAACGCGATGGTATAACCGTCCAGGTTTATCGTGACGGGTTCTTTATGAAGCAGCTCAAATCCTGTTTTTCGGATCTCATTTTTCGAGAATGGAAAAACACGCAACGCTATCGTGTTGGCTGTTTGATAATATAAAATTCCCGGATCCTTTTTATCATTCAGTATTTGCGAAAAGACCCACATCGCCGCTTTTTTCTCAGCCAATATTCCGGACTCTTTTTTATTGCCAATAAAAAGATAATAATCACTAATCCAGCAGCCTTCGGTAAGCCTGAACGTGGTCGAATAGCTGGTCAGATTTTCGCTGGTACTGTTATTGGTGATTGCCAGATCAATCCGGCTTTTCCATACTTTTTGCGTCGAATCAAAACGGCTGGATGAATTTATCTTTGAAATGACAACACTATCGTTTCGTGAGGCAGGCTGTGTGAGTTGAAAAGAGGATTCGCCAAAAAATACATTTTCAATCTTATTGATTTTTACATCGGATAAAGTCAGGTTATCGAGCACCAACCAGTTGAAATAGGAAGATAAATAGGGGATCTGGTTCGAGGGGAGTAAGTTAGCGTTCCGGGTCTTATGTTGTTTGATCACCTCCATCGTATTTGAAAGGGACGTTTTTTCTATTTGATAATTCCTGGAATAATCGGGTTGATACAAGTAGTCCAGGGTTTCATTCAAAATCTCTTTGTCATGCCAATAACCCAAAGTAATGGTAGCCGGAATAATTAAAAAACTGCAAATGGAGGCGGTTGTGATAAGTTTATTTGAAAAATACCTGCCGAGAAAATTGTAATCGCGGGATAGTTCTCCAACGTGCAATACGAATAAAACGGTTGGAGTGAGCATCAGAAAACCGGTACCTAAGCAAAGGATCGCGGGTATCGAAAAAGGCAGATAGGGAAGAAATACGAAGAAGAAATATAAAGTGTAGGCAAAGGTTAAACAGCGCAGCATAAACAGGATTAGCCGTGCCGTTTTTTTATCCGGATTAGGAATACAGAGCATAATCCCGTTCAGTAGGGCCAGGATGTAAAACCAAGGGTTATGGAAGTCGCCGAAAACACCACTGTGCGCATTGTCTATTCCGAAAATGGGATGGTTATTGACAAATAAACCGATCAGCGGAAGTATAAGGGAAATCAGAATTTTCCAGAATGAATTAAATTCATTCCATTGAAAATCTCCCCCCAGACTTAAAATATAAACGGCTCTTGCCAGAAAGAAAAAGAAAATAACAGTACCTGTAATCAGAGATACAATCACAGCATGTAAGCTGAAACCGGTATCAGGAATTTTGCTGAGTGGAAGTACAAATTCGAAAAATAAATACCAAACAGCAGGAACGGAAATAGCGGACAGGAAGTTTTTCCAGGCTTTTTTATTCTCATGCTGCGGTGTCATATGTACCACCATAATGAGCAGTGAATAGGCAAGCGTGGGCATCAGAAATGTACCGGTATGGAGTAGAGGATCGCCGGATATCATCCATCCGGGAATATTTTCGGGGATAATGTTTTGTGCGTTAAGTGCGTATTGATATAAAAAAGACAGGTAGGCCATTAATGCCAAAAGTCCAAACCAGGGTGAGACATCCTTCTTTTTGATGATAAGAAAAAGTGCGTAGCAAAAATTAAAAACAGCTATGGATGCCAGTGCCAGGCTGAATTTTTCCCAGATAAAAATGGTCTCAGGGGACAATAAAGACCTGATTATCATAAAGTCGCCGTAGGAAATCAGAAATAAAATAACGATTGGGCAGGTATTGATCACAAAAAGCCATTTTGGATTAAGCAGGTTTTTCATTGTGCGTCAGGGAAAATTTTGAAAGAATAGTATGTGAAATGAGGTAAGTGGCTGTTAAAAATGCCAGATATACAAATGCGCCTTCGGCCTGATGAAGAACTGATTCCCAATGATAAAACCGGGTAGTGTAAGGCCGGAGGAACAGTGCGGTAGCGATTCTGGAAGTATTGGCAAAAATAGTCACCATATAGGCCGTCAAAAGTGCCAGAGGAAAAGCCGCCGCTTTCTGGCTTGGTGTAACAGAAAATTGAAGGAAAAGGACCGTAAGCATCAGGAAGCAGAGGATCAGAAAATTAAAGCCGGAGCATGATTTGTTAATAATCATGTTGAGATCGGGATGGAAAAATCCTTGCTCCGGAATGAATTCAGAAAAGGAGTTGGTTATCAATCCGATGAGCGTATCGGTCGGTTTTAAGAGGAAGTACAGATCCTGATCATTACAATATACGTAACCAAGTTTAAGCGCAAAAAAAATCCCTGCCAGCGTCAGGTAATAGAAAGTATTTATTATTCTCATATTTTAAATTTTTACTTGATGCGTCAAACATAATTGTTTTACTTTGTAATACAAAGTACTTTTAATATTTGGTATGATCAGGCTTAATTCAGGTTACTTGTCCTGTGGGTTGTTATTGTTTCTGACCGAAGCAGGGATTGCTTTATTTGTCAGAGACCAGATTCTCCGGCCCTATGGTGGAGATTTTCTGGTTGTGATCATGCTTTATTGTCTGATCAGAGGCATATTGTCGATCGGTATGATTAGGACTGCGATGCTCGTGCTGGTCTTTTCATACGTCATTGAAACGATACAGTATTTTCAAATCGTGAAGATGCTTGGACTGGAAAAATCCAAAATTGCCAGCACAGTTATAGGTACCAGTTTTGCCTGGTCCGATATAATGGCCTACACACTTGGGATTCTGTGTGTGATTTTAGTTGAAATAACAGTAAAAAGGGTTCAAAGAATATGAGATATTTTGTTGAAGAAGATTCGATAGTAAGAAAAATATGGGGTAAAGCGGACACCATTCTCTTTATTTTTGCCGGTGCTTCTGCTGAGTTTGCATTAAACAAAGCAGTGGATTGGCTTTATTTTACAGGAAAACTCCCGGCAGATCCGCTGGGGCGTTTGTTTTCAACAGTTGCTTATGCCCGGCAAATCGTTTTTTCAGAGTACGGTCAGGCGATGATCGCGATTGATAAAATAACGGCTATTCATCAAAATGTGGAAAAAAACCGGGGTAGTCAAATCCCGGACTGGGCCTACCGTGATGTTTTGTTCATGCTCATCGATTACTCGATCCGGTCATTTGAAGTGCTGGAAAGAAAATTGACTTTGTCCGAAAAGGAAGAAATTTTCAGGGTTTTTTCTGCGGTTGGACTTCGTATGGGTATTAATGGGTTGCCGTGTAACCAGGCGCACTGGGAGGTGATGCGCAGGAGTCATCTGCAGGAAAATTTACTTTCAAGCAAGTTCACCACTGATTTGTACAAACAATACAGAAAACATCTGGGGCCTTTGCGTTATTTTATGCTGCGGCATGTTCAGGTGATGATTGTTCCCGAAACGGTGAATTCCAAGCTTCATCTTGGTAAAGTTTCTTTACTGAGTCCGGTTTTATATATGTATAAACTTACCAGGCACGTGAAACTGGACAAGATCCTGAGAAATGCACTATTGCCGCAGCTTTACAAAACGCAGGTGAGTGATCTTGATATGGAAGCTTATTCTAATTAATCAGCCATCTCAGGTATCACTTTTGGAAATCCATTTGCTTACTGTGGGGGCAACATAGTGTTCCATCTGTTCGAGAAGGTCATCGATATTGCTGCTTATCAAAAGCATTTTCTGGTTCACTTCTTTCAAAAATCCTTTGTCTACCATCGTCTGGATCATTACAATCAGGGCATCGTAAAATCCTCCTGCATTCAATAATCCAACCGGTTTCTGGTGCAGCCCCAGCTGTGCCCAGGTAAGCATCTCGAAAAATTCTTCCAGAGTTCCGAAGCCTCCGGGCAGTGCGATAATACCGTCCGACAATGCATTCATTCTGGTTTTTCTTTCGTGCATGGTTTCTACCAGGATCAGCTCTGTAAGATTTTTATGCGCGACCTCTTTGCTTTGCAGAAAGTGGGGGAGAACACCGGTAACTGTCCCTCCATTTGCCAGAACAGCATCGGCTACCGCACCCATTAAACCCACATTGGCACCTCCATAAATCAGGTTGATATTTCTTACTGCCAAAGCATATCCAAGCGCAGTGGCCTGCTGTTCATAAATGGTTTCTGTGCCAAAACTTGATCCGCAGAAAACGGTAATACTTTTCATAACCCACTCTTTTATTGTTGTTGTTGCTTAAAACGGCAGGCGCAAAGGTACAATTTCAATAATAAGAATCTTCGGTTTGGATACTATTTTGCCTGTTTTGGATACTTTTTTGATAAGAGCCGATAGGATATTTGTAATGAGATAAATCAATAAATTTTATTCCAAATACGACTAAGATGATACAAGCAAAAGGATATGCCGCGCAAACCGGCGATACTGATCTGGCTCCCTGGGATTTCGAGCGCAGAGAAATTGGGCCGCACGATGTCTTGATCAATATTTTATATTGCGGAGTTTGCCATTCAGTTTTGCACAGTGTAAAAAACGACTGGTTTCCCGGAATATTTCCGATGGTTCCCGGTCATGAAATTGTTGGAAGGGTTTTGAATATCCTCAGTCATTTAACAAATTGTTTAAAAATAAACCGCACTGTCCCCGCTGGAATTCAGACAGTCGCTTCATTGATCGGATACTAACTATTTATTGATTTGATAAGGCATATTGGCAACTTTGCCGGCTAATTTATAAAAGTCGGTATTATGATGAAGTCAAAAAAGATTGGTGATATGCATCAGGCTGAACGGTATTTATTTACTTCAGAACGATTGGGTTTTCGTAACTGGCTGGAATCTGATTTAGAAAAAATGTACGAAATGAGTTCTGATCCCGAGGTGATGGAGTATTTCCCTGCAATACAGACGCGCAAACAAACCAGTGATTTCATTCAGAGAATGCAGAATCAGTTTAAAAAAAATGGCTTCTGCTATTTTGCTGTTGAGAAATTAGAAGATCAGGCTTTTATAGGATTTATCGGATTGGCCGAAACCAGTTTTCAGGCATTTTTTACACCCTGTATTGATATGGGCTGGCGTTTACATAAATCCAGCTGGTACCAGGGGTATGCAACCGAAGGAGCAAAACGTTGCCTGGATTATGCATTTGAAGTTTTGGGATTGAGTTCTGTAATGGCCATTGCTCCGGAAATAAATCTTAAATCGCAGCGCGTGATGGAAAAAGCGGGCATGAAAAAAGTGCTGTCATTCAAATATCCCCTGCTGAAAGATGATAGCAGGCTGGAAGATTGCGTATTGTACGAAATACAAAGACCGTAAAACCGCATGATAGAAAGTTGGGTGATTTTGTCTTTTTTGTAAGATTAATGATAGCTTAATTAAGCATTTTGGTTGATTTTTGTATCGTAAAATATACAACCCTGAAAATCTAAATTTTCAGGACAAAATTACCTTCCTGATGTTACATATCTATCTCTTAAATCAACAATGAAAAATTCAAAAACGAACCTGTTTTTTTACCTTGCCGTACTTCTGGTGATGCTGTTTACCAGTTGTTCGAAGGAAGGTGATGATACGCCGGCACCGGTAAATAAATTTCTTACAAAATCCGAAAATATTGCCAATGTGTCTGCAAGCGAGATCAAAACGAGAGCAGCGGCGGCGGCAATCGTAGTGCAAAACGGGGTAAAAGTATTTCGTTTATTATACAACACAACCACGCCTGACGGAAAAGCAATTGTGGCTTCCGGAGTCGTCATTTACCCCGACAAAATTACGGATAGTCTTACCGTTCTAAGTTTTCAGCACGGGACCATCACCACGCAGGATGAAGCACCTTCGGCCTATAAGCCTGCGGGGAACTCGGAGGCTTATGTGGCCGGAACGCTGGGTGCGTCACTGGCGAAAGGTTATTTGGTTGTCATGCCCGATTATCTGGGTTTCGGAGAAAGCAAAACAATCGCACATCCTTACCAGCACAAGGCAAGCCTGGCTTCAGCGAGTCTGGATATGCTCCGTGCCGCGACAGAATTTGCATCAAACAATGGCCTGAAAATACGAAGAGGAATTCGTTTGGCGGGTTATTCCGAAGGCGGTTATGCTACCATGGCTCTACACCAGGCTATTGAAAAAACGGCTTCGTCTGAATTTAAAATTTCAGCGAGTTATCCGGCTGCCGGTCCGTACGATATGATAAATACTGCCAAATGGGTCGTGAGCCAGGATAAGGATATGCCGCAGGCCGCGATTATTTACTACACCTGGGTCATGCTTACGTATAACCAGATGTACGGCATTAATGCTCCGCTCACAAATTTACTCACACCGGCGAATGCTGCAAAAGTCACGGCGGCCATTGCGGCGGGAAACCCTTTAACTGCGCAGATTAGTTTAAATCCTGCGCAGCTTTTCACGCAGGATTTTATTGCAGGTATAAAAAACGGAACAAACACGGCATTTATAAATGCGTTCCGTGAAAACGATGTTTATGACTGGAAACCACTGGCGCCGATTACCCTGTTTCATGCACCAGGCGATGATTTTGTACCTGTACTTAATTCACAAAATGCCCTTGCCGCGCTTCTGAAAAATGGTGCTAACGTTACTTTTATTCCGCTCGGCGATGCAACCACAACACATAGCGGCGGCTCGGCTGCCTATCTGACCTACATGGTTGCCTTGTTGTCTAATTAATGTTTTGCCATTACTTGAAATGAACGTTTAGTATTGATAGTAAAATCATTAAATCCGTATTATTCCAAAATTATACGGATTTTGAATTTTAAAAAGGCTTTGAATATCCTTGAATGGCAGATAAAATTTATAAAGAAAAAGATGTGCAGATATTCTTCTGAGGATCAGTTTGGTATCATTCTTATAAAATATTGGCTTATACAGGAGTCTACATGAAGGTTGGGCGCGTTTCAGTTTTGAAATTTGTACAGAACTAATCGCATTCAACCATGCATACGCTTTACTACTCATTCTCACGAAGCAGAAAGGCCGGTTACCAAAACACGGCTATTCTGTTTCTTCTTTTTATGCTGGCGGCTATTATGCCGTCCTTTGCACAAACAACGATTACCGGGAAGATCACCAGTGCAGACAGAAGTGAACCGCTTCCGGGCGTAAACATCGTTGCCAAGGGAACCACAATCGGAAGCTCCACCAACGCGGATGGAATTTATTCCATTACGGTGTACGATAAGGCTACATTACAGGTTTCATTTATCGGATATGAGCCGCAGGAAATTTCTGTTAACGGCAGAACCAAAATCGATATCAGCTTAAAGGAAGATGCCAAATCGCTTTCCGAGGTTGTGGTAATCGGATATGGTACTTCCAAACGTGCTAATTTAACCGGTGCCGCAGCAAGTATCGATTCAAAAGATATTGAAGAACGTCCCGTTTCCCGCATTGAAAATGTACTTTCAGGACAGCTGCCAGGGGTGGATGTGCAGACGACGTCGGGTGAGCCTGGTGCCGCGTTACAGATCAGGGTAAGAGGAACTGGCTCAATTAATGCAGCCAACGAGCCTTTATATGTGGTAGACGGCGTGCCGGTGGAAAGTTTGAGCGGAATAAATCCTTCTGACGTTAAAACCATCGATGTCTTGAAAGATGCATCTTCGGCGGCTATTTATGGTTCAAGAGGCTCAAATGGGGTGGTTATCATTACGACCAAACGTGGTGCAATTGGAAAACCTAAAATACAGTTTAACGTCGTTAAAGGTATCCAGCGGGTTGAAGGGAAACTGGACATGATGTCGCCGGAACAATGGATTCAGCAGCGTAAAGATGGTGTGGATGAAGCCTGGGTAAACCGCGGTATCAGCCTTAAAAAGGATTACAAAGCGACTGACCCGATGGCTTTCCGTGCCTCAGAACTTGGTATTTCGGTTGGCAATCCTAATGCATCACTGATGTACGATCCCAAATGGGCGTATGGTCGCGACAGTCTGGATTATGTAGACTGGCACGATGCGTTTTTTGGAAAAACAGGTTCAATCGATAACTATCAGTTAAGCGTTTCAGGCGGATCTGAAAACATTACTTACAACATCAACGGAAGTTATATCAACCAGAAAGGTGTGATCATCGGTTCGGCCTACAAACGTGCCACAGTGAGAGCGAATATCGATGCAAAGATCAATCGTTTCATAAAAATGGGTTTAACACTCGCGCCTTCACTGGAATGGACTGACGGCTCTGGCCAGGTTGACGGGAAAGATCGCCAGGGTATGAACGCAATTCAGATGCCGCCGGTTGGTCCGTTGGGAACGGGTAAATATGTAGGGGCGCAGCCAAACGGCACATACGCATGGTCGGGACGTTATATCAGCCCGGTGGCGATTATGGAAAGAATTCAGGCGCAAAAAAATGTCAACAGATTGAATTCCAATCTTTATGTAAACGTGAATCCGATTGCTGGCCTGAACTGGGAAGTGCGAGGTGGGATCGATAACAGCTCTCTTTTGAGTGACACTTTTACGCCAACAGATGCTATGCGCGACTGGGCAACAGCACCAAACCCGGGATATCTTTCCAGTTCAACAAGAGATCAGAACACCAATTACCGTTATTTATTTCAGACCACTTTGTCATACAATAAAATAATCGGCAAACATGATTTTAATATCCTTGCAGGGTATTCGGTAGAAACAACACGTGGTTATGGCAGCAGACAAAGCAATAACCGTCTTCCAAATGACTGGAGTAATTTGTTTGACCAGGGTTCTTCAACCGTTGGGAGTTCTTATATCAATGCCGACAAAACCGCTTTGATTTCGTATTTCGGACGTGTTCAGTATAATTACAAAGAAAAGTATCTTCTGTCGGGAAGTCTTAGAACGGACGGATCTTCAAAATTTGGTACCGAAAATCGCTGGGGATTATTTCCTGCCATTTCAGGGGCTTGGAGAGTTTCGGGTGAAGAATTCATGACGGGCATTTCGTTTATCAACGACCTGAAATTAAGAGCGAGTTACGGTATTACAGGAAACAACCGTATCCCGAGTAATGCACAGTATGCACTTTTAGGTAATGGCGATTATTCTTTCAACAGCGCTCAGATCACTGGATATGCGCCAACGGGTTTTGAAAATTCGAAACTTGGCTGGGAGCAGACAAGCAGCTGGAACGTCGGTTTTGATCTTTCGGTTTTGAGAAGCAGAGTAACCATTGTAGCAGATGCATACAGCAGAAAAACATCTGATCTTCTCCTTCAGGCACCTATTTCTGCTTTGACAGGATTTACAAGAAGCTGGCTGAATGTTGGGGATATTCTTAACCGTGGTGTCGAGCTGAATGTCAATACCCGTAACACGATGGGAAGTTTCAAATGGTCTACGAATTTTAACTTGTCTTACAACAGAAACGAAGTGCTTCGTCTGGGTTATGACAACACACCGATCCCTTCCGGATTTTCGGGTTTGACTTCGATAATTGAAGTAGGTCAACCACTGAATGTTTTTAAACTTTATGATGCAGTCGGAGTTTACAAAGACAAGTCGGAGGTAGATGCTGGCCCGCGTATGACAAAAACACTTCCGGGTGATACAAAATATCGTGATGCAAATGAAGACGGTGTAATCGACGAAAAGGACAGAACGATTGTAGGGAATCCTCAGCCTGCTATGGTTTACGGGTTAACCAACAATTTTGCCTATAAAAACTTTGATCTGAATATTTTGATTACAGCACAAACAGGAGGGATGATTTACTCGATGATCGGCCGCTCAATCGATCGTCCGGGTATGGGTTATCTGTACAACAAACTTGCCAAATGGGAAAACCGATGGAAATCGCCCGAAAATCCGGGCGACGGCCAAACACCAAGTCTTAACTCAACAACAAGCAGTTTGTATGATACACGTTGGTTGTATAGTTCCGACTATCTGCGCGTCAAAAATATTACTATGGGATATAACCTGCCAAAATCAAAATTGTACGAACGTGCAAGAATTTACCTGGCTGTGGAAAATCCGTTTATCTGGCATAAATACGATGGTGGTTACACACCAGAAGCTGCCAATAACGAGGGAGGAGATTATGGCGGATATCCGCAGTCAAAAACCTTCTCAATCGGTATTAATCTGAGTCTGCAATAGATCAGAAGCCTTTTTGGTAAGACTTATTTAATGATTAAAACAACATTGCTATGAACATTAAACATATTATATCCTGCATGACGCTGGCAGCTTTTGGGTTAAGCGCGATTTCATGCAACCATGATATTCTGGAAATTACACCGCTGACCAACAATACGGCCAACGATTTTTATGCCAACGAATACCAGGTAAACCAGGGTGTCGTGGCCATTTACAGTGCCTATCTGCCCGTTCCGGTTTCTTCTCACTGGTATTTGTCAGAAGTGCGCTCGGATAACACCCATGAAATCGAAGGTGGAGCACAGCGGGATTACAAGGAAGTAGGAACTTTCACGGCGTCTTCGCAGACCGCTGCATTTCAGACGGCATGGACGCAGTTGTACAGTGTGATTTACAGGTCCAATATTTTACTGGAAAAAATAAAAGGATTTGAATTTCAGCGTGTTCCTCAGTTTCAGGCCGAAGCTCGTTTTTTCCGTGCCATGGCTTATTTTGACCTGGTTCGTTATTGGGGAGATGTGCCTTTGATACAAAGAGTGATCACGATTGATGAGGGTAAAACGACGCCAAGAACCGCCGCGACTGAAATATATGCTGCAATTCTGGAAGATCTGAAATATGCTGCGGAAAACCTGCCGGAAAGTTATGCCGCAGCGGAAAAAGGCCGTGCAACCAAATACGCAGCAAAGGCTCTGCTGGGCCGGGTTTATCTGACGATGGCGGGTTATCCGCTTAAACAGGCTGATAAGCTGGCATTGGCAAAAAAAGAGCTGGCTGATGTGATGGCTGTCGAAAGCAGGTTTTATCCAACTCCGGCTGTTTACCGTGATTTGTTTACGGTAGCGGGAGAAAATAAATATCACGTTTTTGAAGTACAATATATTTCAGGAGGAAAAGGTTTGGGAAGTTCGCTGCCATCCGAAATGGCATTCCAGTTTCCTTCACAGTGGTCGGCATTTACCGGCGGTTTTGAAGGTGAAGTGGAGCCTACACTTTTGCGTTCATACGGTGTAACGGACGTCCGTAAAAAAGCCACACTGGATTCGGGTTATACGGATACAAAAACAGGCGCGACCTCAGGGCGCGTTCAGTTTACCAAATTTCTAGAAAAGGGAGACGCAAGTGTTACAAACCGAAGTGATTATCCAACCAATTTTCCGATTATCCGTTACAATGACGTGTTGCTGATGTATGCGGAAATACTTAATGAGGAAGCAGGAACGCCACCTGCGCAAGCCATTGAAATTCTGAACCGTGTAAGAGCGGCGGCAAAGGTGCCGGCCATAACGCCTGCCACGAAGGCTGATTTTAAACTGGCGATGGAGAGAGAAAGACGCTGGGAATTTGCAGGGGAAGGACTTCGCTGGTTTGACCTCGTGAGAACGGAGCGTGCGATTCCGGTTATGACAGAATTTATTACGTCTAATGTGATACAGCTTCCGGGCGGGAGTTTGAGCAACAGGGATTTGCTGTTTCCAATACCTCAGAATGAAATGCTGATTAATCCCGGATTCTGGAAACAAAACGAAGGATATTGATATAAGATTTTGTTGAAAAAACCGGAGTAGGGAAATTCCCGCTCCGGTCTTTTGTTTTAATCTATACTAAAACCCGCAATGAAAAAACTATTTTTATCAGCTGCGCTGGCCGGCTTTGTGGTTGCGGAAGCCGCCGCACAAAAGCAAATGGAATACCTGAACCGGGGACTAATAGCCATTAAAAGTAATAATCAGGTGTATGTTGGCTGGCGTTTGCTGGGAACAGATCCTTCTGATATCGCTTTTAATCTGTACCGGGGAAATAAAAAACTGAATAAAACACCAATAGATAAGTTCACTAATTTTGTCGATGAAAATCCGTCAGGAGAAAATTACGATATCAGAACGGTTATAAAAGGAAAGGAACGAAAAGATAAGGAATCCGCCGTTTTAAGAGCTGAGCCCTATATTTCCGTTCCGCTTTCCATTCCGGCGGGAGGGAAAACGCCGGCAGGAGAAGAATACACCTATCGCGCAAATGATGCAAGCGTTGGGGATCTGGATGGTGACGGTGAATATGAAATTATCCTGAAATGGGATCCGTCCAACGCGAAAGATAATTCGCAAAAAGGCTACACGGGAAATGTTTACCTGGATGCTTATAAAATGAATGGCAAACCGTTGTGGCGTATAGATCTCGGCCGAAATATCCGGACCGGCGCGCACTACACCCAGTTTATGGTTTATGATTTTGACGGCGACGGAAAATCGGAAATTATCTGTAAAACCGCTGACGGAACGACAGATGGTGCGGGAAAAATAATTGGCGACACAAAGGCTGATTTTAGAAATGAAAACGGTTATGTCTTATCCGGCCCGGAGTTTCTGACCGTTTTTGAAGGCATTAGCGGAAAGATTATTGATACGAAGGAATTTTATCCCAAACGTGACATACAGGCTGGTGATAACCCTACGCCAGAGCAAATGAAAGCAGGCTGGGGCGACGGATATGGAAACCGTATTGACCGCTATGTTTCAGCGGTGGCTTATCTGGATGGAAAACACCCGAGTTTTGTTTGTGGCCGGGGATATTATACAAGACTGGTTCGTGTTGCCTGGGATTTTAAAAATAGAAAACTGGAACGCCGTTGGATATTTGACAGCCAGAACGGTTATGAAAATTATGCAGGTATGGGCAATCACAGTATGAGCATTGGTGATGTGGATGGTGATGGCAAGGATGAAATTGTAAACGGATCCAGTGTGATTGACGATGATGGGAAGGGACTGTACGCCACCGGACTCGGACATGGCGATGCGCTTCATATGAGTGATATGGATCCGGAAAATCCGGGCATGGAAATATGGCAATCCTATGAAGAACCTAAAAAATACGGGAAGTATGGATTGGGCTTAAAGGATGCAAAAACCGGAAAAACACTCTGGGGCGTTGATGGCGAAAATAAGGATGTTGGCCGTGGCATGGCCTCCGATATTGACCCGGCACATAAAGGATACGAATACTGGGGTGCCGTTGGTGGTTTGTACAATAGTAAGGGCGAGAAAATTTCTGATTCCAATCCTTCGTCGATGAACTTTGCAATTTGGTGGGATGCTGACTTTACCCGCGAGCTGCTCGATAAGAACCGGATTGATAAATGGGATCCTGAAACGCAAACAACAAAAAATATTTTTACCGCCGAAGGTTTCACTTCCAATAACGGTACCAAAGCAACGCCTGCTTTAAGCGCTGATATCCTGGGCGACTGGCGGGAAGAGGTGATCTGGCGAAAAGAGGATAACAGCGAGCTGAGGATTTACACAACAACGATTCCGGCAACGCATAGAATACCTACATTAATGCACGATGCGCAGTATAGAGCATCGGTTGCCTGGCAAAATTCTGCCTATAACCAGCCGCCGCATCCATCGTTTTTTCTGGGCGAGGATATGAAATCGGTTCAAACGCCTTTAATCAGGATAACGCCTTCAAAATAATTCCGAAGGGTTTTTAGTGTAATGGAGTCATCTTTCGGGATGACTTCTTTTTTGATACACTCGTTTCACTTTTAAACTTAAATTTGTGTTCCCAACAGATTTTTATCTCAAAAAGCATTTCGTATAAACCATGGCGTCCGGCAAAAAGCAATTGAAGAATTTTCACAAACATGAGGAATTGCTGCTGGACGAGCTATTGATAAACCGGCCGGTTATCCCGGGATTTATGGTGTATATTGACTTGGAAATAGCGCAGGAAGATTTTGCCAGAGAGGAGTTTCGTTCGGATTACCTGGTTGTAGCCCTCGTAACCAGGGGTAGTTTAACGATGAGTGTCGATCTAAAACAGTATAATTTAAAGAAAAATGATCTAATCGTAGCGTCTCCAAACGCATTGAAGAGACTGGTAGATGCCGAGGAACATTCCACTCTTTCCATGGTAAGCTTCACGGCCGATTTTCTAAACAACTGCGACTTTCCCAATCTTTCCGCCGAGCTCTTTGACTATTTTACAACGAAATTTTCACCTCTGTGGATATTGAATGAAGAGGCAGCCAAGCTGGTTTCTGACTTGATAGAACAGCTTTACAAAAGAAGTATCGATGTTAACGAACATGTTTACGGCAAAGAAATATTACTGAGTGTATTTCAGATTTTCCTTTACGAACTGGGTGGATTAAGCAAAGTATATGCCGATCCGGTTAATATTTATATGTCCCGGAAAGAAAATCTGGTGATGGCGTTTATTCAGCTTGCACAGAAAGAATGCATCACGCAGCGGAGTGTAAAAGAACTGGCGAGCCGGCTGGCCATAACGCCCAAGTATCTGACTGAGACTGTAAAAGAAATAACCGGGAAAAATGCCGGAGAAATTATTGACGATTTCGTCATTCTGGAAGCCAAGCATCTTTTGGGAAACCCTGCGTTAAATATCTCGCAAATCGCTAACAGGCTGAACTTCAACGATCAGTCTTTTTTCGGGAAGTATTTCAAAAGGCTTACGGGCACTTCCCCCAAAGAATATAGAAGCACGTTATATTAAAAGGAAGTCAGGCTTAACTGACACACTTATACGTCGTGGGGCTGCCAGGCGACAAAAGTACCAAATTGTATTTGCTGAAATCCTTACATACCTTTGGGATATCAAGGTTGTTACAAGTGCTTTGTCTTACTTATCTGCGTGAAAATTGCCAATGAGACATTTTGTAACCCTAAATAAACTTTTAAAACTTATCTGCTGCCAATAAAATAATATGTCTCCAAAAAATATCTTCCCGAGGTAAGTGTAATAGAAACCGACTTTTAGACCAATATAACCGATTTGCAAACCTTTTATCAGATTACCGCTGCAATGATCTTTGCAAACCCAAATTCTTGAAGTCATCTATTAACACCAATGAAAAAAAATAGAACTACCAAATCAACTGTGAAGTCCATGTTGGTTATGATGGCTGCGGTGGCTTTTCTTACCGGCTGTGCAGAAAAAGAGCAGAAAAAAAGTAAACCTGCTGCGGTAAAAGTGACAGTTCAGCAAATTGAAAGCACGGCGCAAACAGAAGAACTGAGTTTTTCAGGAACCATCGAAGCAGACAATTCCGTGCAGATCGGATTTGCCGTGCCCGGTACGGTCAGTGCAGTAAAAGTGTCGGAGGGGCAACATGTCAGTCCAGGCCAGCTTCTGGCAACGATCGATGCCACCGAATATGATAATGCGTTGCTAATCGCAGGCGCGGGCCTTGAACAGGCTCAGGATATGTTCGTGCGTTTGAATAGTTTGTATGAAAAGGGAAGTTTGCCGGCGAAAGATTTCATAGAAATCAAAACCAAACTGGCGCAGGCCAAAGCGAACAAGAATCTTTCAGTCAAGCGTGTATATGACACAAAACTATACGCACCAATGTCTGGGATCATTACTTCAAAATCCATAGAAAAAGGTGCCATGGCAGCACCGGGCGTTCCGGCATTTACCATCATCAAGACCGATCAGGTTTACGCCCGGATTTCCGTGCCGGAAAGTGAAATTGGAAAAGTAACAAAAGGGCAGCATGCGAAGGTTTTTATATCAACTTTAAATCAGGAACTTACCGGTAAGATATTGATTGTTAATCCTCAGGCTGACCCGGCGACCAAATCATACACCGTCAAAGTTCAGCTGCAAAACAGCGCAGGCAAGTTATTGCCTGGTATGATAACGCAAACAAAAATTGCTACCGGGCGTCAGGTGGAAGCCATCACCATTCCTGCCACAGCAGTGCTTCGTGATGCGGACGACATCACCTACGTATATGTGACCAATGATCAGAAAAAGGTTGTAAGAAAAAGAATAACGGCCAGCGGCGTGCAAGGCAATGATGTGGTAATCACGGAAGGATTGCAACGCGGAGACCATGTTGTAATAGCCGGCCAGACCCGGCTTAAAGACGGCGATGCCATAACATTGTAACGAATCGGTTTTCAATAAATACAACATTTTGAATGACTTGGCCTTATGGATATCTTCTGTAAGGGCTGGGGAATTGTTACCTTACAAATAAGGATGAATCAATGGAAAAACATAAAATGAATTTTGTAGAAGCTGCGATGAAGTATAAGCAGGTGACCATCGTGGTGACTATACTTCTGATCGTGCTGGGGATCAATGCGCTTTTGAATATGCCGCGAAGTGAAGATCCCAAGATCGATATGCCGGTGGCGATGGTTATGGCATTTTACCCGGGAGCGGACGAGTTGCAGATGGAAAAGCAGGTGACTGATAAAATAGAACAGTACCTTTTTTCATTTGAAGAAATTCGTAAAGATAAAACCAAATCGTCGACCAAGGACGGGCAGGTTTTTATTACAGTCGAGCTGCATACGAGCGTGAAGGACAGGAAAAAATTCTGGTCCACTTTGCAGCATGGTTTGAACATGAACATGCGTTCTGTACTTCCACAGGGTGTTTTAGGGCCCATTGTGAATAGCAATTTCGGTGATGTGGTGGCGCAGATGATCACGGTTTCTTCCTCACAACGCAGTTATGCCGAAATAGAAAAGTACCTGGATAAACTCGAAGAAGGTCTGAAAACGATTCCTACGGTTTCAAAAATAAACCGCTCGGGTGGACAAAAACAGCAGATTTATGTTACCGTGGATAACAATAAGTTGCAGCAATACGGCTTTGATGTAACCATGCTTGCCAGGGCTTTGCAAATGCAGAATGTAACGGGCTATTCGGGCGAGCTTACAATCTCGGCCAATAACATTCCGATTTTTGCAAACAGTCAGTACAAAACCGAATCCGATGTTGCGAACCAGATTGTTTACAGTAATCCGGACGGCACCGTGGTGCGGTTAAAAGATGTGGCAAAAATCGAGCGGCGGTATGAGGAGGTGTCGTCGTATATCCGGATGGGTGAGGATAAAGTGATGATGCTGAGCATTGAAATGCAGCCGGGAAATAACATTGTTCAGTTTGGCGATGTAGTTCAGGAAAAAATCAAGTTACTGGAAACCGGTTTTCCCGAAGATATAAAAGTAACCACGATTGTAGATCAGCCGAAGGTGGTAGGGGATAGTATCTCACATTTTATGGTTGAATTCGGGATTGCGATCCTGGCGGTGATCCTTGTGGTAATGTTCCTTTTGCCATTTCGTGTGGCCTCAATCGCCTCTGTTGCAGCGCCGATTTCCATTGCCATTACTTTTGGAATTATTAGTATCATGGGTATTGAACTGCATCAGGTAACTTTGGCGGCACTGATTATTGTGCTTGGTATGGTGGTAGATAATGCCATTGTGGTGGTGGACAATTACATTGAAAAACTCGATGAAGGCGTTACGCCATGGACGGCCGCCTGGCAATCTGCTACTCAGTTATCGCTGCCGATTTTTACGGCTACACTCGCTATTATTTTTGCCTTTGCACCGCTCGCATTTTTTCTGGATGGTATTACCAAAGATTTTATTGCAGCACTTCCCCTGACAATTGCCGTCGCATTAATCGCGTCCATGCTTGTGGCGCTTCTGCTGACACCGTATATGTGTAATGTGTTTATCAAAAAAGGATTAAAACATAAAGTAAGTGACCGTCCGCCGAAAAAGAGTTTGCTGGATTATCTTCAAAACGGCTTCAATACAGGCGTGGAATTTTGTTTTCGCTGGCCGAAAGCGACCATGTCGGCAGCGGTTGTGTCTGTACTTATGGCATTTTTGATCGCGGCAAATGTTGAACAGGAATTTTTCCCGACATCAGAACGAAACCAGTTTAATATAGAGGTCTGGCTTCCAAGCGGCACTTCGCTTCCGGCTACGGAAGAGGTAGTTAAAAACGTTGAAAAAATACTGAAACAGGATGAGCGTGTCGCCGGACTTTCGAGTTTTGTGGGAACAAGTTCGCCTCGTTTCCAGATGACTTATGCGCCGGAGGTTCCGCGGAGGAATTTCGCACAGATATTTATCACTACCACAAGTCCGGAAGCGACCAACGAAATGGTAAAGGAATACCTGGGCAAATTTGATAACGTAATACCCGACGGCTATATCCGTATCAAGCAATTAAGTATGCAGGCGGGTTCGCCGATCGAAGTCAGAGTGATTGGCGATGATCTTAATGCACAGAAAAAAGTAGCGGAACAAGTCGAGGAGATTTTGAAAAATACCGAGGGTACAAACTGGGTGCGGAGCGACTATGAGGAAGATTACATGGGCGTTAACCTGAAAATCAGGGAAGATGTTGCCAGCAGACTTGGGGTTACGAGCCAGGCGATAACACAAACCCTGGGCGCTGGTTTGAAAGGATATCCTGTGTCTGTGCTGTGGGAAGGAGATAAGCCTGTGGAAATATTTATGAGACTGGATGCAGGCAGCCGGAAGGATTTCAGCGATCTTGAAAATCTTTATCTGACCACGCAATACAACGGTAAAGTGCCTTTGAAAGAAGTGGCTCAGCTTGTTCCGGCCTGGCACACCGGAACCCTCGCGCATCGCAATGGTCTGCGGACGTTAACCGTAGCTTCCGAGGCGCAGATGGGGGTGAAAGCATCAAAAATCATGGCAGAAGTTCAGCCTCAAATCGAAAAACTGACGCTTCCGGAAGGTATTCGTATCGGTTATGGCGGAGAGCTGGAATCCAGCGGTGAAAGTGCACCGGGTATGGGCGTTTCGCTGGGCGTGAGTCTGGTGCTGATCTTTCTGACGCTGCTGTTCCAGTTCAAGAATTTTGGCAAAACCCTGATTATTCTGGCCACATTTCCTTTAAGCCTTTTGGGGGCATTTCTGGGATTGTATGTCACCGGGAATCCTATGGGCTTTACCGCATTCATGGGTATTATCAGTTTGATCGGCATCGTGGTGCGAAACGGAATTATCCTGGTTGATTACGCCGATGAGCTGGTTCTGGAACACGGGTATACCGTAAAAGCGGCTGCACTCGCTGCTGCAAAACGTAGAATGCGGCCGATATTTCTTACGTCTGCCGCCGCAGCCGTGGGTGTTGTACCGATGATTGTCAGCAAGTCACCCATGTGGGGGCCGCTGGGCAGCGTTCTTGCCTTCGGACTTATCGTTTCCATGATCCTGACGCTGTTTGTCGTTCCAGTCCTTTATTACCGGTTTATAAAACCAGTGCCGGAAACGGAAACACCTTCGCCAGAAAATGAGCATATCCAATACAGGCCTTCTCATGCTTAAAAGTTGATTTGGGGAAGTATATGTACGGGTAGTTATTAATTGAAATGGCGGCTCAGCTGTCGCCATTTCAATTTTACAAACCACATTTATTCCGCAGGCCTTTAAGCTTTTACATAAAGTATTCCATGTTCAGAGTGTAGTACAGGTGATGTATGATTGAAGTGGCAGTTTTTGTCACTTCAATTTATAAACGGTACCGCTCCGGACAGGCAATCAAAAATTTTAACAGGAAAATAATGAAACTTTTAAAACCGGAAATACATCTGTTGAACCTCAGGTCAGTCGTGTGCTCCATTGCATTTGTTCTTTCCTTGTCCGGAACCGCAAGCGCTCAAAAGGGTATTTCTCTTGCCGAAGCCCGCTCGCTGGCACTTGCACAGAACAAAAAACTAAAATCCTCTCAATTGAATATCGAAGCTGCGAAATCGGTTCGTGAAGGTCTTAACGGCATCGATAAACCCATGATTGATGGATCTGTGATGGGGTTTTATGTTGGGAAACCTCTCAATTCATTATTGCCGGAATACGGCGTAAGTCCGTCGGTTATGGTCAAACAATCGATCTATGCCGGAGGGAAAATCAAACTTGGAAGAGAGGCTGCCGATAAAGGAATTGAAATTTACGAACAGCAAAAAGCAGTGACCGAAACGGAGGTATTACTCAACGTTGAAAAAGCCTATTGGCAGGTGGCCAGTGTGAGCGAAAAAATTACACTGGCCACACATTTTAAATCCATGCTGGAATCGCTTCTGAAAGAATTAAACAATTCCTTTGATGCAGGCATGATTTACAAAAATGATATGCTCCGGGTTAAAGTCCAGCTGAATGAAGCAGAATTAAATCTCAGCAAAGCAAAGGACGGACTTGTCATGTCTAAACTTAATCTGGCTCAAACCATCGGAATGGCGGGCAATGCTGATTTTATTCTTGCAGATTCTGTCGTCGGAACTTTTAATCCAATGGCGGAAGATGGTTATCTAAGCGCAGCGGAGAATCGTTCTGAAATTATTCTTTTGAAAAAAGCATTGGAAGCACAGCAATTGCAGGAAAAACTTTTAAAAGCTGATTTTAAACCGACGGTAGGATTATTGGCCAGTGGATTTGCGAGCATAGGTCCGAAAATGAATTTCGAAAATGGCAATAACTTTCTTTCTTCCTACCTCGGGGTGGTAAGCGTCAGTATTCCTATCTGGGACTGGGGCCAAAAAGCCAGTAAAGTGAAAGAGCAGTCGTTTAAAATCAGAGCACATCAGGTGGAACTGGATGAGACAAAGGAACTTGTTTCACTGGAAGCTCAAAATGCTTATCTGCAACTGAACCAGGCGGTAAAACGTATCGATTTGTATGGTGTGTCGGTGCAGCAGGCAGAAGAAAATCTCCGTCTGAGTAATGATCGTTTCAAAGCGGGGACCGTTACCGGGCAGGATGTACTGGAGGCGCAAACTTTATGGCAGCAGGCGACCAGCAATAGTATCGATGCTAAAGTGGAGTATAAAATAAGTGAAGCGGTGTATAAAAAAGCAATCGGTAGTTTGGAGCAATAGGTTTGTCGGTAAGTTGTTTTCAAAAGTGGTCTCTAGCCATTGATTATAAGTATTATGATTTATAGCGATATCTGTATTATCGGATCCAGTCCGGTCGGTCTTTTCGCAGTCTTTGAAGCGGGAATATTAAATATGACCTGTTGCATAGTCGATGGATTTTCAGAAGAAATTACTTTTTTGGAAAAATGTGATCCGAATGAGGAGGCGATCAGAGAAGTGCTGCTTGAAAAAATTAACGAGTTCTGTCCTTCTTTTTTAATCGGGGAAAAGATGAAAGATATTGACAGAAATGAGGATGGCAGCTATCTGTTAACAACCGACCGGAATACGGAAGTGCACTGTAAATTTATTGTGATTTCAGGAGATATGGATAACATCAACGCTTTCTTGTCAGACAGGCTGCAAGAACATTAGTCTGGTAATATCTAAGCAGGATTTAAACAAAAGTTGCCGTGAAATGACAATAGCTCACGGCAACTTTTTTATCATTTTGCTGAAATAAATACGTCAATTATTTCATTGTTTTCTACAAAGTCGAAGCGAATGCAAGAGCGACATCTTTATCTTTGACAACGGCCATAAATCCGGAACCGTGCCGAAAAACAAATCCCTCACAGGCCGAAACCGATTCGGGAACCTGAGCGATTGTCGTGTCCAGAGTTTGGATCTGCCAGCCGTTTGCATGAGGTAATATCACAAACTGATGCTCTTTTTTGTCTTTCCACACCGTAGAAAATTCTTCAAATACAGCCACGTTATTTGGTAAAATAAAACGCGTTGCGTACTCAGCTTCCGATTTGGCTTTTCTTTTGGCAGAATAAACTTCGTTTTCAATAATGGTTTGGGCAAATGCAGCAGCTTTTTCAAATTGTGCGTCCTGCTCGGCGGCATTTCTTACATCCCGGTTAAAACCGCCAATAATGCTTGACGCATTCCGGAAACCTTTCGGAAGCGTCGACCAGACTGCAAATACATTGTTCCTGTTGGTATCAATGGCGTCTATGGCTGCGAAAAAATTATCCAGAAAAGGCTGCTCGTGTTCCGGTAGGATTTCATTTTTAAAGTGCTCGTAAATAAGTCCGGCAGCCGATTTTAATTCCATATCCTGATGATGGTCAAAATTCAGTAGGGCAGGATCATACTGGCCTCCCACATCCAGAACCAGAATTTCAGGATTTGAAACCGCTTCTGCTAACACGATATTATCACGGGTACGTATCAGTTCAAATTTGTATGCGCAAAAACGAAGCAAGGCTACCGCGATCACTTCATCTGCATGAAAGGAAGTATCGTGGGTAATAACTTTTGAAAAATTCATATTTAAACTAAAAATTAGACCTCAAATGTAGTGGTTTTGGACAGGTTAATCATGAGAAAGAGTTCGGACGGACTACAAAAATCATGGTATCAATGGTTAACACACCGATTTTGATCGTTTGTTATTAAACCTTTCAATCACAAATTATCCTCGCTTCCATGGTAACTGCGTAGTTTTAGGTTGTGAAAAATTAAGAAGTGTAGTATTGTAAAAAAATAAAATAATGGAGAATCAGTTATTGCAAGTTGGGGCAGAGGCACTTCGGAAAGCAGCATTGGACGAAAATGCCAAGGACTATATTTTGAATAATCCGGCTTTGTATCAGCTATTTAAAAAAGCGGCGGAACGATATATTGGCGGTGAAACCCTGGACGAAACAATCAGTAAAGTAGCGGCACAGAACGGTTTGAAATGCTCCATTGAATTTATGGGAGAAAGTACCCGTACCGTGCAGGAATCAAATGAAGCAACGGAAGAATTTATCCGAATCTGCAAAGCGATTGGCGAAAATAACCTGAATTCGACCGTGTCTCTGGATCTGTCGCATATCGGCCTGGCTGTTTCCGGGGAATTATGTCTTGCCAATCTGGATCTTATTTGTAACGAAGCTGCAAAATCCGGAATTGAAGTCATCATCAGCGCCGAAGGAACGGAGAGGACCGATGCGGTGCTTGGCGTTTACAAAAATGCGGTTAAAAAGCACGATAACCTGGCGATTACGCTGCAAGCTTATTTGTACCGTACAAAGGATGATTTTGAAGAAATAATAAAAGAAAAAGGCAGGATCAGGATTGTAAAGGGAGCGTTTCAAACAGCCGAAGGGCTTTCCATGCCACGAGGTGAAGCGCTGGATGCGGTTTATCTGGAATACATTGAAAGGTTGCTGGCACAAAATCATAAATGTTCAATTGCAACCCATGATAGTGTCATTCAGGAACGGGCAAAATTACTCGTGCAGAAGTATAAGCCGGCAAAGGAAATGTACGAATTTGAAAGTCTTTATGGAATTAATAATGAGCAGCTTTCAGTATTGAAAGACGAAGGTTATCAAACAAAACTGTACTTTGTCTATGGCAAGGAATGGTATCTTTATCTGTGCAATCGTATCGCTGAATACCCGCTGAATATTTTTCGTGCGTTGAATGATATTGTAAATTAAGTGCAGTAAAATCTGCCATTAAATGGATTGTATAACGATTAAAGCAAAGGGTAATTTTTTTTCCTTATTTGTGAAAATACTTCCGGATGAAAATTGAAACAAAGCCGATGCTTGTAGTTATCTGCAAAAACTAGGAATAATATTGTCGAAAGGTTCAATTTTTCAGACGAAAATTCATACTTCTGATCATTTGAAATATTGACCGTACAATAAGTGAAATGTGCCCTCAGATTAAAATAAGGGATATTTTTTTTAATGTCACTGGCAAAATATCAAAATGTTTGTATTTTTATAGAACCGTAATACCCAACTTTCACTTTCTATGAATAAGTCAAATATTTTTGTGCATATCGAGCTTTCCAAGCTCGCGGAAAGTCTAACGACGAACATCCATCATTCCAAAGAACATCTGAGGTCTCAGGCAGGTTACTTTAACATCATTCCACCGAAATATTTTTCAGATGCATTAAGCCCGGAGTGGCAGAATATTACAGAAGAAGTAAAACAAAAAGGGCCGAAAATTGATAAGGAAGGCAAGGTAGTAGCCAATGCCATGATTAACACAATCGAACAGATGACGGAGCTGGAATGTATTAACCTCACCCAACGGGTTATAAATCTCCGTGAAAAAGTTCTGAAAGAATTTGAGTAAATACGTGATCGAAAAATAAATAATTATTTGTGGATTGTAGTAAAATAAATATCCCTGGCACTGTCGGGGATATTTGCTATGCTGCGCCAGACAATATCAGTGCACTTCTGATAATCCTGCAAATCCGATATAATCCGAATGAATAAAATCTGCAATTGCGTCGATCTGCCGTTTTTTCATTTTTTGCTGCTCTGATTTTGCTGTCAGAATGGTTTCTGTGTCGTCTGAATTTATCGTAAATTCTTTTTCGGCAAAAAGTGTATCCTGTGTCAGATCGAAAAGCTGAAGTATAATCACCAGTTCATTTTTTGGCCATGCGGCAACAGCGCGAAAGTTAACCGGCACAACGATAACATCTTCCGGTTGCCGGAATTTAAAAGTCAGGATCGGGACATCGCACATGGTATGCAATTCAAAATTAATTCGATTCAGGTTTTCCGTTTTCTTTTCAAAACTATACCGGCACACGCGGACTATAACATTTTTTTTGGAAGGAATTAATTTTATAGTTTCCATGCGATTTTGTATCGTGTCTTAATATTGAAATGCATCATAATGTCCGGATAGATCCTGTTGGTAATGACCTGATTTTTAAATGTCAATAAATAATTGATATTTAAAATATCATCAATATGATCTAAATGGTATCAATATTAAGTAAAAATCATTGAATCGCAAAAACAGACTCTCATTCTTTTCAAAATAAGAGTCCGTTTTGGTACCTACAAAAGCGTTATTAATTTTTCGTACCGGCGTTGAATCTCAACCTCTTTTGTTACTCTTTGTTTCCTATAACTGAGTTCAAAATAATAAATGCCCGGATCCATTTCGTTCATGTTGAAGATCCGGATATATCTCTGATCTTTTGAGCGATAAACCTCGGAATAATAAATTTTTCTGTTTTTTCCTTTCAGCGTAATCCTGAGCGGCGACTGCATAGCTGAATCAACAGTCAGTTTTACCTTAAATGTGTTCTCAACCGGATCGAGAGATGCGTTGAGTCTTGTTACATCTTCCTTTTTATCAGTAAAAGAACTTAAAAAAAGTACTGCTAAAACAACAAGCAAGTTTAAAATGGTCTGAATTTTCATGGCTGATAACTTTTTAGTGATACGTTACCCAGGGTTATTAAAAGGCCATGCCGGTGTACGGATATGAAGAAATATGTATTGTAAGTTGTTATTTTATAGTATGTTAGTTAATTTTTATTTTGGAAATCCAGTCCGCTGTTGATGTTCGGAAACGGACATTTTAAAGGAAAATGTTCATTTCTAAGGTTGGGTAAACATTGGATGATAATTAGGTCCGGCATTTCGCTTTCTTTTTACATCATGACAAACGCTTTATGTTTTTCAGCAGAACTGAAACTAACTCTTCTCATTTTTTTGCTGAATATACATAAGAATGTGCTGAGGAAAGTAGGATTTTGAGCGCAGAGAAGGTTATGCCTGGCATGAAAAATGGCATATTGAAAAAATGCAATAATTTAAATTTTATAAAGAAATACTACAATTATTAATTATTGTGTAGAAAAAATTATACAAAATAGTAGAATTACTTTCACCATTAAATTTATTTCCCCTATATTTCGAAATCGAAAATGCGATTTTCAACAATCAGTTTTCGTTACCACCCACCACAATTGGACTATAAGTATTAAATAGATTCAAGGGAACAATAAATATTTTCTCACCGTAATGTTATGAAAAATTTGGAAGTAATAGGGATCACGCCGATCGAACGGCCTGATGTGGGGCTTGCCTTGGCCTTATCGAAAGCAAAAGCTTTTCCTGTGATTCATTTAGGACGAGACCGGAACGAAGCTGAACTTGCAATCAGGGAAATGGCCGGAAAGAGCAGGAAGAAATTTGGGGTGTGCTTTTCTGAATCCGTTTTCCCCGATTTAAACTTACCCGATCAAATTACACTAGCCATTATACCTTATGGAGTAACATTTCCTTATAAATCTCAAAATACCAAAGTAGTATACCAGGTCCACAGTATTGAAGAAGCCAGACAGGCCAGCCTTCAGGGAGCTTACGGTATCATGATCAAAGGCAATGAAGGCGCAGGGAAGGTGAGCGCAGATTCTTCTTTTATTTTGTTTCAGAGAATTTTAAAAGAAGTAACCAATCTTCATATCTGGGTCCAGGGAGGGATTGGACTGCATACGGCCGCTGCTGTTATTGCGTTGGGAGCGCGGGGCGTTGTGCTGGATAGTCAGCTATTGCCATACGGGGAGTGTAAAGCACCGGCGGCGTTAAAAAATCTTTGTGAAAAACTGAATGGAAATGAGACACGCATCATAGACGGTTTTCGTGTTTTGGTTCGTCCGAATTCCCCGGTTTTACCAGAGAATGCTGCTTTTAAAGATCTTTTGCCTTTACTGGATTCTTTTGATACAGACAGAAGTTATCTGCCGCTTGGCCAGGATGTGTGTATTGGAAGTGATCTTTTTTCAAAATATAAAAAATTATCGGGTCTGGTTTTTGGTATTAAGGAAGCTATACACGGGCATTTACGTCAGGCTAAATCTCTGAATCCGATCTGTGAAAACAACGCGCTTGCACAATCTTTGGGCTTACGTTATCCGATTGCCCAGGGACCTATGACACGTGTGAGCGATGTACCGGAATTTGCCAGGGATGTGGCCGGCGCGGGTGCTTTGCCGTTTGTTGCGCTATCGCTTCTGAAAGGAGAAAAAGCCAGAAATCTGATCCGTGAAACAGGCAGACTTGCAGGGAATAACACCTGGGGCGTGGGTATACTGGGTTTTGCTTCTCAGGAACTGCGAGATGAGCAGCTTGCGTATATCACAGAAGAAAAACCGCCGGTGGTGCTTATTGCAGGTGGTCGTCCTTCTCAGGCCAAGCCTTTGGAAAAGCTGGGCATCAAGACATTTCTGCATGTGCCTTCTGTGGTATTGCTGGATATGTTTTTGAAAGAAGGTGCCAGACGATTCGTTTTTGAAGGCAGGGAATGCGGCGGACACGTTGGCCCGCTGTCAAGCTTTGTATTATGGGAAAAACAAATAAACCGGTTACTTCTTGAAGAACAACCTGAAAATATAGAAGTATTTTTTGCCGGAGGTATTCATGATTCCTTTTCTGCTGCCCTTGTTTCGGTAATGGCTGCGCCGTTATCGGCAAAAGGCGTGAAAGTCGGTGTGTTAATGGGTACGGCCTATCTGTATACCAAAGAAGTTGTCGAATCAGGCGCGATACTTCCGCAATTTCAGGAACAGGCCGTTGTACATCAGGAAACTGTACTTTTGGAAACAGCTCCGGGACATGAAACGCGCTGTTTCGATTCTCCTTTCGCTTCCTTCTTTAATGAAGAAAAAGGCCGGTTACAGGAAAGAGGTTATGACAAGAAAGAAATCTGGGCTGCACTTGAAAAACTGAACGTCGGCAGGCTGCGTATAGCCGCCAAGGGTTTGGAGCGAAACGGAGCAGATCTGTTAACGATTGAGCCGGAAGAACAGCTTGCCAGCGGTATGTACATGATTGGTCAGGTTGCTTCCATGCGTCATGAGATTGTGTCCATTTCGGAGCTTCATCATGAAGTGGCAAACGGAAATTTCAAACATATTGAAGAGGCTGCGCTGCCTCCTCTTCCAAAAAATAACAAAGGTGCTTTAAATGTTGCCATAGTAGGCATGGCCTGTATTTATCCGGGAGCCAGAAATATTGAAGAATTCTGGGCGAACATTCTGGCTGGAAAAGACCTGGTCACCGAGGTGCCGGACGAACGCTGGAACAAGGAATTATACTTTGATCCAGCCTCAGCCAACGGAAGCAAATCACATTCAAAATGGGGTGGCTTTATTCCAAAAATTGACTTTGATCCGCTTGAATTCGGTATTCCTCCGCAATCGCTTGCGGCGATTGACCCTACGCAGCTTTTAAGTTTGCTGGTGGCCAAACAGGCTTTGCAAAACGCCGGTTATGCAGAAAATATAAACAGGGATAATGTCTCGGTCATCATTGGCGCAGAAGGAGGGAATGACCTTGCCAATAACTATGGTTTTCGGTCGCTTTTTACACAGATATTCGGAGAAATCCCACAGGAACTGGACGAAGCTCTTCCTAGTCTGACGGAAGATTCTTTCCCGGGTATTCTGGCGAATGTAATATCCGGAAGGATTACCAACAGGCTCAATCTGGGCGGGAGAAATTACACGGTCGATGCCGCTTGTGCGTCTTCATTGGCCGCTATTGATCTTGCTTGTCAGGAACTTGTCTTGCAAAAATCGGATACGGTACTGGCCGGAGGTGCGGATTTGCATAACGGAATCAACGATTATCTGATGTTTTCAAGCACGCACGCTTTGTCAAGAAAAGGCCGCTGTGCTACGTTCGATGCTGATGCAGACGGTATTGCGCTTGGTGAAGGCGTTGCCATGATTGTTTTGAAAAGAGAAGAAGATGCGATCCGTGATGGCGATACCATTTATGCTGTGATCAAAGGAGTTGGTGGTTCAAGCGATGGAAAAAGCCTGGGATTGACCGCTCCGCGGAAATCAGGGCAGGTAAAAGCCCTGGAAAGAGCTTATGAACAGGCAGGCATTTCCCCGGTTGAACTTGGACTTGTTGAAGCCCATGGAACTGGAACCGTTGTTGGAGATAAAACGGAATTAAGTGCACTGACGGATATGATGATAGCTTCGGGCGCGCTTGTGAATCAAACGCACCTCGGTTCTGTGAAAACACAGGTCGGCCATACCAAATGTGCGGCCGGGCTAGCCGGACTTATCAAGGCCACACTGGCTGTGTATCATGGTGTTAAGCCGCCGACAATTAATCTGTCCAATCCGAATGCTTTTTATAACGCACAAACCAGTCCGTTTGCTTTTAACACCAAAGCGGCTTTGTGGACAGAGGACCGTCGTGTGGCTGGTATCAGCGCATTTGGTTTTGGCGGTACCAATTTTCATGCGGTAATTGAAAATGCAAAGAGTAAAAAAATCAGAAAATATACAGCCAAATCATGGCCATCGGAGCTGCTGGTTTTTCGGGGCGAATCCATCCAGGATATTCAGGGACAATTAAAGTCGGTACAGTCGATACTGCAAAATGACGCTGCGGAATTAAAAGATATTGCTTTTAGTCTTGCCGGTTATAGTCAAAAAGCGGTGCAGTTAGCGATCGTAGCCGACAATAAGGATGATGCTTTAAATAAAATAAAACTGGCACTTTCAGGTAGGGAAGGAAAAGGGCTTTATCCTGCCAAAAACTTATCGGGAAAGGTGGCATTTCTGTTCCCCGGGCAAGGCAGTCAGCGGGTTGGTATGGCAAGAGAATTGTTTGTTCTTTTTCCGGCTATGCGCAAACTGCTTAAAGACAATGCGCATTATCAGCAATTACTTTTTCCAAATGCGGTTTTTGACGAAGTATCATTAAAAAAACAAAGTGAAACGATAAAAGATACTCTACTTGCACAGCCGCTTTTGGGTATCGTTGATCTTGCGATCGCTTCATTGCTGCGCGAATTCGGTATTGTTCCCGATATGGTTGCCGGCCATAGTTATGGTGAGCTGCCTGCTTTATGTTTTGCCAGTGTTATTGATGAAAAGGATCTTGTTGCGCTGAGTGAAAAACGGGCAAAATCCATTCTTGATGCCATTGAGAAGGATAAAGGAGCGATGGTTGCTGTGAACTGCCCGGAAGAGGAGCTCACAAAAATGGTAGCAGAAGTCGATCAGACATATCCTGTCAATCATAATTCTCCCCAGCAATGGGTACTTGCCGGTACGACACCCGCGATTGAAAGTTTAATTGAAAAACTCAAATCACTTAAAATATCATATAAGCAACTGGAAGTAGCCTGTGCTTTTCACAGTCCGTTACTGTCGAAATCCAAGGCATTGTATACGGAAGTACTTAAAGGTTTTAGGTTTTATACTCAGTCTATCCCGGTTTGGTCCAATACCTCAGCGTCTGTTTATCCTGCTGATCCGGAACAAATTAAGGAACGGCTCACTGAACATCTGATCCGACCTGTTCGTTTTTCAGAGCAGGTTCAAAAAATGTATGAGAGCGGAGCCAGAGTATTTATTGAAGTAGGTCCAGGTAAAGTTTTGACCGGTCTGACGAAATCAATACTCAATAAAGATGAGCTTCGTCTGCACACAGAAGAAAAAGATCAGAATGGCATTACACAGCTTTTGAACACATTTGCCAGTTATATAGCAAGTGGCAGAGAAATCAATTTTCACAAGCTTTTTGAAGACCGTGATGTAAAATTGCTTAATCTTGACAAACCGGAACTTTACAGGAAAAACAGTTCTGTATGGCTTGTAAATGGACAAATGGCCCTGCCTTCACAAGGCAAATTGCCAAGCCACGGTGCATTGCCCATTGTAACACCAATACGTTTAAAAGGGCTGGAAAAACAGCCTGTGGCTGCGCAGGTCGGAGGGTCAGCGGAATTGATGGTGCAGGAATACCTGAATAGTGTAAAGTATCTTGTTCAGGCACAGCGTGATGTGATCCTGGGCTACCTTGGACATATGCCGGCTGCTTCGCAAAATACAGACTTTAATACAAGTGATTTCAGTCAGACTGTTGAAGTGAAAACCCAAAAGGAAACTCCCGTAGAGAATCAAATCGTCGCACAGGACGGAACTTCTTATCCGAAAGAACCATCTGCTTTTGTACCAAAAAAGGATATTAAAACACTTCTCTTGCAAGTGATTAGTGACAAAACAGGTTACCCGCAGGAAATGCTTGGCCTGGATATGGATCTTGAAGCTGACCTTAGTATTGATTCCATTAAACGCATGGAAATCATTGGCGAGCTTCGTAATCAACTCGGAGGATTTAATACTTCTGTAAAAAGTGAAGAGTCGATTATCGAGGAACTGGCAGCGATCAAAACGTTACAACTGCTGCTGAACTGGATCACCGGAAATCAACCCGAAACCAGCGAAACGATCGAATCGATTCCGTTAAGTTCGCTTTCTGTGACGCAGGATGGGGTGATAGAAGGCTGGTCGGAAGAGAGAATAAAAGCAATTTTGCTGGATGCCGTGAGTAATAAAACGGGTTATCCGCAGGAAATGCTTGGTTTGGATATGGATCTTGAAGCCGATTTGAGCATTGATTCCATCAAGCGTATGGAAATTATCTCTGAGCTGAAAGAAAATATTCAGAGACTGATTGAGATATACAACACAAAAGGAGAGGAGCTGATCGAGAAACTTGCGTCCATCAAAACGCTTAACGGTCTGATTAACTGGATCGTAGATTCGTTATCTTCTGAAAAAGATTCGATCGAACAAATCACTGCTCAAACACAGGGCGATGTGGTGAAGGTAGTGGTGGGTGAAAAAATATCACGACTTCGTTTCGAACTGACTCCGGTTTTGGATACCGGCGAAAAACCAGTGGATATTTCCGGAAAACATTTTGCGATCACAGATGATCAGGGCGGTGTTGCACTTTCGATCAAAACTGTTTTGGAGCAAAACGGAGCTATTGTCAGCATCATTGATTTGGAGCAACCACTCTCTGACTTCGATGGTTTGATTATTCTCAATATTTTTGCTTCGCCCGTTCGCCCTACGATCATCGAGTCGTTCGAATTGATCAAAAAACTGGATTTCAACCGGGCAAAATGGGTGTATACCATTTCAGACACACAAAGCTTATTATCAGACGGTTCGGATGTAAAACTGCTAAGGCATTTTCAGGGATATTCAGGATTGTTGAAAAGTTTGGACAAGGAGTATGAAAATACAAAATGCCGTTTGGTTAGTCTTACTACAAAATTAACCTCCGAACAAATTGCATGGGTCACGCTGTCAGAAGTTTTGAATCCGGATGAACCTTCTGAAATCATCTATGACCAACAGATCCGTCAGATATTGCAGCTTGTCCCAACAAAACTGGCAGTTGGGGCAAAGTCGGATATTCAGCTGGATAAAGAGGCAGTTGTACTGGTATTAGGTGGCGCGCAGGGTATTACCGCCGAGCTGATGATTCACTTTTCAAAAGACCATCCATGCCATTATGTGCTGGTTGGCCGCTCCGCAGATCCGCGCGAGGGTGCTGATCAGCTTTATGCTTCCTTGAAAAGCAAGGATGAAATAAAAAAGTATCTGATCGCTCAGGGAGAATTAAAATCGCCGGCAGAAATTGAGAAAAGAACAGAATCCATTTTTAAATCCAATCAGATTTCAGGCACGATTTCTGCACTGGAAAAAAATGGCTGCAAAGTGAGTTATCACGCACTGGATCTAAGAAATGAAACCGAGCTCACAGGTTTAATTTCCAGTCTGTATGATCAGTTTGGAAGAATTGACGGTGTTGTGCACGGTGCCGGATTGCTTGAAGACAAGCTTTTTCATCAAAAAACGTCGGCTTCTTTCGAGCGCGTTATTTCAACAAAAGTGACACCTTTAAGAGTATTGGCCGAAGAGCTCAGAGCGGATGTTCAGTTCGTGATATTATTTTCAAGTGTAGCGTCCGTATATGGTAACCGTGGACAAACCGATTATGCAGCTGCAAACAGCGTCATGGACAGGTATGCATGGGAATTGAAAAAGAAAATAAAAGGAAAAGTGATTTCCATAAACTGGGGTCCGTGGAGAGGAGCCGGCATGGTATCACCGTCTCTGGAACGGGAATACGAGCGCCGTGGAATTTCGTTGATCCCTTTAAATGATGGCAGGGAAACTTTTGTAAATGAACTGAAATATGGTACCGAAAGCCAGGTGTTGATCATGGCCGAGTAGTTATAGTTTTCATTTATTAAAGTTTGCTAATCATGAAAAAAGGAACGGAGATAGCGATCATCGGGATGTCTGGAATTTTTCCCGGAGCAGGTGATCTGAATACTTTCTGGAACAATATTGAAAACGGAGTCGATGCGATTCAGCTTGTTCCCGAGAACCGGATGGATGCCGTTTTCTTCGGTTCAGAACAACCGGCGGTCGATCGTTTTTATTGCCGCCGGGGTGGTTTTATCGATCAGTATGCGCAGTTTGATCCGGTTCAGTTTGGTATTTTACCACTGGCCGTGGAAGGCACGGAACCTGAGCAGCTGCTTGCGCTGAGCCAGGCCTGTAAAGCACTCGCCGATGCAGGTTTGCTGGAAAGCGAAGCAGGTTTTGATAAAACGGGTATCATTATCGGAAAAGGTAATTATACAGGTCCGGGTGCCACGCGCGCGATCGAAATTGTCAGGACAGGCGAACAAATCGTGCAGATATTACAAGATCTTTTGCCCGAACTTACCGGTGCAGATCTTGAAAAAGTAAAAAAAGAATTTCAGCAGAAAAAGGGGAGGTTCACGGCCGATACAGCCATGGGACTTATTCCGAATCTGGTAGCTTCCCTGATTGCCAACAGGTTGAATCTCGGGGGGACGGCCTATACACTGGATGCTGCTTGTGCGAGTTCCTTGATTGCGATTGATCACGCGGTGACCGAGCTTACAAGCCGGCGCGCAGATATCATGATTGCCGGCGGCGTGCATGCCTGCCAGAACGCTCCGTTCTGGAGTATCTTCAACCAGCTTGGTGCTTTATCAAAAAATCAGCAGATCCGTCCTTTTGACCAGCGGGCAGATGGACTGGTTATTGGCGAAGGATGTGGTTTTGTGGTATTAAAACGACTGGACGACGCGATCCGTGACGGTCACCGCATTTATGCTGTGATTCAGGGTGTTGGTGTTTCCAGCGATGGAGCAGGTGCCAGCGTGATGAGCCCAACCGTGCAAGGACAGGCGAAGGCGATCCGGCAGGCGTGGGAAATGGCTGGTATAAGTACAGAAGCGATCGGGTACATCGAAGCGCATGGAACCGGAACTCCACTGGGCGACCGCATAGAACTTGAAACACTTGCTGCCGTTTTCGGTACCGATAAATCATTGCCCAAAGCGGGGATTGGTACGGTGAAATCCATGATCGGACATGCGATGCCTGCTGCCGGAATTGCCGGGTTGATCAAGACAGCACTGGCATTATACCATAACAAAATTCCGGCGACCATTCACTGCGAAAGACCCTTGGAAGCTATGGCGCAAACCCGTTTCAGGCCGGTTAACAAAACACTGGACTGGGATTTGTCTGAGCTGCCGAAGCGTGCTGGCGTGAATGCTTTTGGTTTTGGCGGTATCAATGCACACGTGGTGATCGAAGGCTATGCAAATCCGGTCGCGTCATTACATCCGGATTCCGGCCAGCTGAAAACGCAGGAAGTGGAAAAGGATAAAGTACTTTTACTCGCCCGCCCGACACATCAGGCACTTTTAGCTTCTTTGGAAAATAATGAAACTGAAACAGGAACGGGTACATTCAGAATTGCCGTTTTCGATCCCACGGCGGACAGAATAAAAAAGGCGGTCAGGATTGTTGAAAAAAATATACCCTGGCGAAACCGGCAGGATATATGGTACACCAATGCACCGCTTGTTTTGAACGGAGGTAAAATTGCCTTTCTTTTTTCCGGACTTGACGGGCTTACCGGCGGAGAAACGGAAAGTGTTGCCCGATTTTTCAAACTTTCAAAATTTGAATCAAAGGAAAACCAAACGGAGGATGGGGTATTCAACACGGCAATGAAATTGCTGGAAAATAGCAGAATCCTGGATTCGGCCCTGAAAAACCTGGGCGTTATACCCGATCTGAACGCCGGGCATAGCCTAGGCGAATGGCTTGCCGGCCGATCTTCCGGTCTTGCCTCGGAAAGCTCTGTTTTACACTTACTCACACAACTAGACCCGCAGTCATTTGAAGTTAAAAATACCCGTTTTCTGGCAGTCGGCTGTGGTTATGAAAAACTGAAACCGTTGCTTGAAAACAAGAAAGATATTTACCTGTCTATTGATAATTGCCCGCAGCAGGTTATTCTCTGCGGAACGATCGAGGCGGTGGATGACTTCGTAACGGTATTGCTTCAAAATCAGATTTTTCATCAGATACTGCCTTTTCAGTCAGGTTTTCATTCTCCGTTTCTGGAACCAAAGCTTGATCAGTTGCTCCATGGAATGGAAGCGATGGACTTTCAAAAAACACAAATTCCACTTTGGTCGGCGACGACCCTGGAAACGTATCCTGAGGAATTTGAAGAAATCAAAGCACTTAGTATCGCGCATTTGATTAAGCCTGTGCGGTTCAGGGAGTTGACCGAAAAACTGTACGAGCAGGGGGCACGCGTATTTATTCAGGTTGGCGCGGGTGGCCTTATCGGCTTTATTGATGATACGCTGAAAGGGAAAACATACAGCGGGATTCCTTCCAACACCAGTTTACGTTCAGGAATTGCACAGTTGCAACGTGTGATCGCTGCGTTATTCGTAGAAGGAAAAGAAACCGATCTGTCATTTTTAGGGATTGAAAATAAGAAAAAAAACGCGGGTACTTTGATGCAGCTGCAACTGGGTTCTCCGTTTGTTTCCAGACTTGATTCTTTAAAAAGTATCCGTTTCAAATCTCCTGTAAATGTTCCTCCAAAGGAACTTGCATTGTCTGATCTGGCAAGTCCGGTGATGCGTGCATTTTCGGATAACCTCAATGAAATTACCGAGATCCAGAACCAGGTTATCAGCTTGTTAAACAAAAGGCCGATACCCGTTAAACCCAATAGTGTAACCGAATTAAAACCGGATTCCGTTGCTGTTAGCCATGAAAATTTTACCAGACAACTAGACATTTCACTAGAAAATTCTCCTTATCTCATCGATCACTCGCTGCTTAAACAGAAACCTGGCTGGCACTGCGTGGAAGATATGGATCCCGTGATTCCGATGACAATGATCTTTGAGCTATTCGGGGAAATTGCACTTGAACATGCACCGGCATTATTGGTGCGGAAAATCATGAATATCAAGGTTTTTCAATGGATGAATGTCGTTTCGCCATTTAAGGAAAAGGTGACCGGTACCTGGAAAAATCCATATCAGGTTTATCTAGATCTTGATAAATATGCCAATTCAGAAGTGTTGCTCGCAAAAACGTACGGTACGCCTGAGACGGAATTTTTTGATATCGGTAAATCGCTCGGCATAAAAATTACTCCGAAGCAGATTTACGAAGAAAATATGTTTCACGGTCCGGCTTATCAGGGAATAAAGGAGGTGATGTCGGTAGCTGAAAATGGTATAACCGGTATCATAGAAAGTAGTTCAGGCAAAGGATCTTTGCTTGATAATGCGGGTCAGCTTTTTGGCTTGTGGCTGCAATTGACTTTGGATAAGGACAGGATCGCTTTTCCAGTTAAAATTCAGGAAGTAGAGTTTTATGGCAGTATGTCGGATCAGATCGGAAGCTTTGAATGCACTTGCCAGCTCACCGAACTTACCGAAGAATTTGCCAGTGCGAATTTTATTCTCAAAAGAAATAATCAGGTCTGGGCAATTATCCGCGGCTGGCAGAACCGTCGCCTCGAGATTGACGACAAGCTCTGGAATGTTTCGATGGCGCCGCTTTACAATATTCTTTCCGAGGAAGTTGCGCCGGGCATTTTTCTGTTCACAAATGTTTATCAGCGCGTGGTATCCTGGGATTTTATTTTGAAGCGGTATTTCAACCAGACTGAAAAAAAATACCAGCGTGCATTGCTTCCCAATAAGAAAAAAGAATACATGATCAGTCGGGTTGCCGTGAAAGATGCCGTTAGAATGCTGCTCTTGAAAACAAAAAATGAAGCCTTTTTTCCGATCGAATTTGAGGTTAAATCAGATGAGGCAGGGAGGCCGTTTCTGTACGGAGATATGGTAGAGGGTATCCAGATTTCCCTTGCGCACAAAAATCTGGAATCTGTTGCTATTGCACGTTTTGGCAGGCCGGCAGGCATTGATATTGAGGAAATTCAGCCAAGAGGTGCCGGGTTCAACGATATTGTTTTCACAGCATCGGAAATCTCACTATTACAATCCAGAGAAAATGATGAGTGGGTTACGCGGTGCTGGGTGGCTAAGGAAGCTTATGGGAAAATGCTTGGAAAAGGCCTTATGGGCAATCCCAAAGCATATATTATTGAAGAAATAAAGGACGGCCAGCTAAGAATATCGGACGTTTGGATCAATACTATTAAACACAAAAATTATATAATCGGATGGACCAGTTAACCCACGAAAGCCAAAAATTAAGCAATGACGAAATTTTTATTCTCTTAAATCAATTCATCACCGAGATCATCGGGGAGGAGTTTGTAGAGGATATGGATATTTCACCGGAAAGTTCATTTACCAGAGATCTGGAAATGGACAGCATCGAGATCGTTGCGTTCTCAGAAAAAGTAAAAGCGCATTTTGGCCAGAACATCAACTTTACGGGCTGGCTATCCGGTATGGATCTTGACGAAATAATTCAGTTGAAATTAAGTGACATCATAAACTTTATCCGCGAATGCCAGTAATCGATATTCAACGAGCCAAGCTTCATGTGCAGGAATTTAATTCCGGCGCACAGGAAACCATTATTTTAATACACGGAATGTTTAGTAATCTGGCGGTATATTATTTCAATATCGCACCGGTGCTGGCTATGAATTTTCGTGTCATTCTGTATGACATGAAAGGGCATGGTATGAGTGAAAAAGTAAAACATGGTTATGATCTTTCATCGATGACCGATGATTTATCCGAGCTCATGGCGTCGCTGAATATTATGAAAGCGCATCTCGTAGGATATAGTTATGGCGGTTTGGTTGCATTGAAAATGGCGATGCGCTTCCCGGAGAAAATCAACAAGCTGGCTGTCATTGAAGGGCCTGATCCCAACGAACAGGAAACGCTTTCAATTATTGATACTTACAGCCGTGAATTTCTGGAACATTATGTCGAAAATTTTGCGGATACGACTAAAATGCAGATGGGGAGGCGTCAAATGGAGAAAAATCACCGGATGTATGAGTTTCTATTCAATGAAACCACCATACGTTCGGATATGGAGTCAGAAAAGGATTTTTTTCAACAGGTTCCCATGGGTCAGATCGGCCATGAAACGCTGCTCATTTATGGAGACCAGTCGGACTGTGTCCCTTCCGGTGAAACGCTTGCTTCAAAAATTGAAAAATCCAATCTGGTTCTGGTTCCCGGCGATCATAACGTACCCATTCAGCAACCTGAAACGATTGGAAGCGAATTGCTTCTTTTCTTCAATGATTACCTGGATATGGACTTTTACAAATCGAATTTCCTGCTGCTTAACTAACAGAAAAACAGTATTTGATGGGCAAATTTTTATTTATCGTACCGCCGCTTACCGGACACATTAACCCAACACTCAGTGTTGGAGCAGAGCTGCTGGAAAAGGGACACTCCGTTGGCTGGATCTCACTGGATGGAAATCTGAAAAGTCAGCTTCCTGATGGCGGTGAGTTGCTTTTGATTACCTACGACCAAAGTAATGAGGAGAAGCAAAACAGTGAGAAATACCTCGATATTATTACCAAAAAAATTGTCTACGGTATTGAAAGCATCAAATTTCTGTACGAAGAAGTGCTTATTCCACTCAATCGGTACATGTTTGACGGAATCATGCAATGGCTTGACGTGTTTCAGCCGGATGTGGTGATCAACGATCATCAGCTTTTTGCGGGTTCGGCTGCCGCCACTTTAAAAGGTATACCTTATGCCACTTCGGTCACTGCGCCCGCCGCGATAAAAATGATGGAAGATCTGCCAAAAATCCATGCTTGGGAGGTGAACCAGATCGTGGCGCTTCAGAAGGAACTGGGAGTGCCCGGAGATGACTCGATTGCCAGTTCTGAATTATTGACGCTTGTTTTTACATCGAGAGTCTTTTTCGGAAACATGGAACTGCCGGAAGCATATCATTTTCCGGGGCCCGTTATTACGCACCGGAAACAACAGATTGATTTCAATTGGGAAAAATTTAATTCCAGCAAAACACCCAGGCTTTTGATTTCCATCGGCACAACCTTTGATCACCAGTATAAAAAGGATTTTTTTGCAAAAGTAATTGAAGCATTCCGGGAAGAAAAAATCACGGTAGTGGTCGTTTCCGACCGGTCGCTTTTTGATGAATGGCCGGAAAACTTTATTGTGCAAAACCGTGTCCCGCAGCTTGATTTGTTACCACAGCTTAACGGTGTTATTTGTCACGCCGGGCATAATACCGTCAGCGAGGCGCTGTATCACGGTCTGCCTCTGGTGGTTATTCCCATTGCTTATGATCAGTCACACGTGGCCGGCAGGGTGGTGGAATCGGGGAGTGGCGTGAGGTTAAACTATCGCCGGTTTAGGGCACGGCATCTATTGGAGGCAGCGCATCAGATTCTTTTTGATGTTTCTTTCAGGCATTCTGCGGAAAAGATACAGGCATCTTTTAAAGATGCTGGCGGAACTGCCAAAGCAGCCTCTCTGCTTGCTGCACTTGTTGATCAAAGCAAAGAAGTTTTTGCAGAGCGGGACAGCTGAAAACCTGGACAACAATTTTTAAAACCATACAGAAATTATATTAATAGTAAGCCATGGCAAATTTCATGTTTGTGGTACCACCGTTTTTCGGGCATCTTAGTCCGACGCTAAGTGTAGGAGCCAGCCTGATTGCCAGGGGGCATAAAGTGGTTTGGGTGGGGATTATTGAAGTAGCGGAAAAACACATACCGGAAGGCGGGAAATTTATTGTCCCCAAAGCAGAACTGGAACCCTGTCAGGATGAGATAAATGCAATTCTTAAAAGGCAGGATGACGGGCCGTCTCTTTCCGGGCCTGAGGTGATGAAGCTGGCGCTTGAAGAAACCTATGTTCCGCTGGCCAAAATCCTGCTGCCCGGACTGTCGCGCATAGTGGACGAGTTTCAGCCGGATGTGATCATCAACGATTGTATCACGTTTGCCGGTGCCTTGTGCGCTTATCAGAAAGGGATTCCTTACGTTACCAACACTCCGGTACCGCCGGATGTGATGGGCGATACACAAAACTCGGCTCCCAAAATTTTTGAATGGCAGCAGAATCTGATCCGTGGGCTTCAACAAAGTTGTGGAATTTATACGGATGATTTTGTAATTCATTCACATCAGATGAATATCGTTTTCACATCGAAAGAGTTTGCCGGTTTTGCCAACCCGGACGAGCACATGAAGTTTGTAGGCCCGGTAAAAGGCCGTCCCAATTCTACTCCGTTCCCATGGGAAAAACTGGAAAATGCCAGGGGACCGAAGGTATTTGTGTCACTGGGAACATTACTGGTCGATATCAGAAAAGACTTTTTTCAAAAACTTATTGAGGCATTTGCAGATGAGCCTCTTACAATTGTGGCGGCTACCGATCCCGGAATTTTTGAAACCTGGCCTGCCAATTTCATCGTGCAGGGATTTGTACCACAGTCCGAACTGATACCCAAAATGGACGCCGTCATTTGTCATGGAGGTTTTAATACCGTGAACGATACGTTTATGAATGGTCTTCCGATGCTGATTACGCCGATCGCCTATGACCATTTTCATACGGCATCTTTTATTGAAAATGCGGGTTGCGGAATCAAGCTCCGTTACAAAAGATTACGGATCGCTGACTTGAAATCGGCCGTCTGGGAAATTATAAAAAATCAGAAATACCGGAACGCGGCCAAAAGAATCCAGCAAACTTTTATTCAGGCTGGTGGTAATGATACCGCGGTTGCGCTGCTGGAAGATTTTGCAGAAAAAGTAACAGCGGAGAAAGTCTAAACCCGGAATATTTATAAAAAAAACATAGCTGCAAGCCGATTGTTATATGAAAAGAAAACTGCTTTTTTTGGAAAGAGTGTTGTATGGAAATGGATCTCAGCCTTTTCATGGCGTGTTTTCTGTTAAAATCACAGGGAATCTGAATCCGGAAAACTTCACTTGCGCGCTCCAAAAATTGCAGACCAAGTATCCGCCTTTGACGTATGGAATTGAAGAGAATGAAAAAGCAGAACCCTTTTTTGTAACGCAAAATCCAGCACCTGAAATTTCGTTAAGGATCATGAAACGTGACTCTGATCTGGACTGGATCCATGAAACAACGACAGAGCTGGGAACGTCTTTTGATGTAAAAACCGGGCCTCTTTTACGGGTCGTGTGGCTGCGTTCTAAACATGTTTCTGATATCATTCTGGCTTTTCATCACTGTCTTTGTGATGGCGGTTCGGGAATGGTTATACTCACCGATTTACTGGCTGTTTTAGATAATACGACTACTGACATTGGCACTTCATCAACATTTAATTCCATGGCGGATCTCATTCCAAAAGAGATCCTCACAAGCAGGAAAAAGAAATTTAAAGCCGCATTTTCAGCCGGACTTGTCAATACGGCATTGGCCGTTATGTCGCGTTTTATTTCTGTAAAAAACAAGGTTGTATTTCAAAGAGAACGGGATTATCTGATCAACTGGAAATTAAGTGCGGAACAATCTTCTGCCTTGTTTGCGGTTTGTAAAAAAAAACAGGTGACTGTTAATACTGCCCTATGTCTGGCATTTTTGGAAGCATTCCGAATGGTGAATGGTGAAAGTGCGCACGGAAAAGCTACATGCCCGGTGGATATCCGGCGCTACATGCCGGAGATAAAAAAGGACACTATTTTCTCTTTCGGTCTTGCTTTGAATATGCAGCTTGACAAAAAGTCGGGAGTTGATTTTTGGGCCAATGCAAAAAAGCAGCAGTTCGCTGTTTCCAGTCAGATGGCTAAGCTGGATCCTTACGAGTTTATTATGACCATGGAAAAATCTCATCCTTCGATCCGGCATCTTATCAAATTTCTTACGTATGCCAAAGCAGGAAACGATTTTATGTTTTCCAATATGGGTAAACTCGATATTGCCGCGGACTACGGGACTTTCAGTATTGAAACAATTTACAGCCCAACTGTGGTTGGCCCTTTCGGAAATCCTACCACGATTATTACCACAACATTTAACCGGCAAATGGATTTTTCTTTTGTTTGCAATGAAAGTTATATGGCGCGGAAAACCGTCCTGGAAATAAAGGATCAGGCGATGAAACTGTTATTTTCTAATGTCACCGTCGAATCCGGGATCAAGGTATGAAGAGACGAATGGGCTTTTTGGAAGGTTCCATGTATGCGGGGCGCGAAACGGCTGTGAACCTTGTTTTTTCGGTGAGCCTGGAAGGTTTTCTTGTCCGGAAAAATGTTGAGGATGCCCTTGTTAAAATACAATTCAGGCACCCGCTGTTGAAGGTATGCGTGCAGGAGGACGACCAGCAGATTCCATGGTATGTGTCGCCGGAAATTAGCGAGCCCATTTCTTTACGCATTGTAGAAAGAGAAAATAACGAGCGGTGGAAAGCAGAATCGGAAGCAGAGTGGGCCACTCCATTTGCCATGGAAACAGGCCCGCTGGCCAGGCTGGTTTGGGTCCGGTCTTCTGATTATTCCGAGTTTCTTTTGGTATGCCATCATTGTATTTGTGATGCCACTTCGGTTATTAATCTGATGGGTGAACTTCTGGAATTAATTGATTCACCCCAAAAAAACAGAAGCGCATATCGGCAGCTTTCTGTTAAGCAATTGATACCCGAAAACATTAAAAACAGTACACTGAACATTGTTACAGGAAAATTTCTTTACGGAGCTACACGTGTTTATTTAAGTGCGGTTAAAGGAAAAAAAGAAATTAGAAAGGATCATTTTTATTCATTGAACTGGAAGCTGGGGAAAACGCAGACCGAAGCTGTTTTGAAGAAATGCAGGGAGGAAGGAATAAGTATCAACACGGTTTTATGTCTGGTTTTTCTGGAAGCATTTAAAAAAGTATTGGCACTCAAAGGAAAAAGACGGTTGTTTTGTTCGGTAGATATCCGCAGGTTTTTGCCGGAGATCGGTCCGGATCATTTGTTCCCTTTTCCGGTTATGATCGATTTATCGGTGGAGAAAAATGATGCACTTGAATTTTGGGAGCAAGCAAAACGATTAAGAGAAAAATTATATTCCGGGATTGATAAAACAGACGCAGGGAAAATGCTGATGTACACCGAATATCTCGTGCCGTTACTGCCAAAAAGTGTGTGTTATGCAAAGGCTGCAAAAGGGCCTCATGATTTTACTTTTTCCAATATGGGCCGAATTCCTCTGAAAGAAGAGTACAAGAGTTTTCGTATCAGAAGTGTTTCCAGTCCGGCTTCCCGGTTTCCAATGGGTAATCCGACTAAAATTGCAACGAGCACTTTTGCTGAGCAAATCGATTTTGTTTTTACATCGGAAGAAGGTTTTTTAAAACACAAACAGGCTTTGGCAATTAAAGAAACTGCCATGGAGATGCTGTTGAATCAGGTTTATAACAATGAAAGTGTGTTGTCCTATGAATAGAAGGTTAATCGTTGGCGAAAGGATCATGTATGCTGATGGACATGCGCCGGTCAATTGCGTATTTTCGACAAAGCTTTCCGGTAATTTTACAACCGGACAGGTTACTATCGCATTGTCAAAATTACAGGCAAAACATCCTTTACTAAACGTCAATATAAAAGGCGGTGAAAATGGAGTGCTTTCCTTTGTCACGAATACTGCCATTCCGGCAATTCCTGTGGACATTCTTGACCGGGAATCAGACGATCATTGGAAGGAAGTTACGGTTCAGCAATGGGAAATTCCTTTTGATGCAGATAATAATCCACTTTTAAGATTGGTATGGCTGAAATCCGAAAACGTGTCTGATTTCATTCTGGTTTGTTCGCATTGTATATGCGACGGCACCACGTTTGTGACATTGATGAGAGAATTTCTGCAAATCCTGGATCGGCCGGAAACCAGCTTATTGCCGTATATAGCCTTTAATGATATACTGGATCTGCTTCCTTTGGAACAGACTCAAAACAAAGGACTCAAACTAAAAGCGAACTTTTTTTCTGTGATCGCGAAAATTGCGTTTTTTATCATGAACCGTAAGGAAGTTCATCAAAACGATAATTTTTACTTATTGAACTGGTCTCTGGATAAAGAAATTGCTGCGGAGCTGTTAAAGAAATGCAAAGCCGAAAAGACGTCCATGCAGGCGGTATTATGTGCAGCTTTTCTAAGTGCTTTTAAGGTGGTTTTGGGACAGGATGCGCGGAATAAAGTGATCAGTCCGGTTGATATCCGCAGGTATATTCCCGGTATAAAAAAGGATACCATGTTTGCTTTTGCACCGATCGTGGAATTGTCTCTCCCAAAGAAATCCTTCGGATTCTGGGATGATACACGGTCCATCAAAAATGATCTGATCGAAAAAATTAAAAATATTAACATGCCGGAGATAATCATCATGAGCGAGTACTTTCAGGGATCGGCCGGGCAGATGATCCGGCATTTGAGATCTACAAAAGGCAGCCATGATGTGACATTATCCAACATGGGTGTGCTCGATATTCCTGAACAATACCAATCGTTTTCAGTCGGGGCGATCCGGAGTCCGGCGGTTGGATTTCCCTGGAAAAATGCCAATACGCTTGTCGTGAGTACTTTTTTGGGTAAAACCGATTTCTCGTTTTCTTCTTATGAAGGCTTTTTATCTCAGGAAAAAGCGGTTGAGATTAAAGAAAAAGTAATTGAAATACTGATGAATGAAATTGGCTGGGAAGAGCTTGTTGTCAAGTTCTGATTCCTGTCGATGCAGTTCCCATTGGGCTAAGAGCGTAACAGGGCCATAAAAAAGTCCGGGGAGGCCCGGACGTCAAAATTTTGTACTGTATCAATTTACGCCGTCTGGTCCTCTGTTGTGCCGGATGGTGCATTCTTTTTTACAGATTCTATCCCGTTATCGCGGCCGGATGTACTTTCATACATTTCGCTGCTCCCGATTATTTGTCCGTTCATCGCTTTCAGATTGAAAAAATACTTCCCGTTAGTGGATGTTTTTTTATCATAACGTGCGTCATCGGAAGCATTCTTTTTTACAGATTCTATCCCGTTTTCACACGCTGCTTTTGTTGAATAACCCTCGCTTGCCAGAATAGTCTGTCCGTTATCTGCTTTCAGGTTAAATTGAAATTCGCCGTTTGTTCTCTTCGTAATGACGTATTTTCCCATTATAAATAATAATATGGTTAAAGATTGATTTAGAACTGAAATTAAATATTTTGTCCGGAAAAATGCAACGTATTTTTGAAATAATCTAAAATAATTTTTGTGGATACAAGTTGAAAGAAAATGTTCTACATACTGATAAGTGCATGTTTTACAGCGAAAACAACGAGACTCACTGAGTTGGTAACGCCGGTTTTTAGCAACAGATTTTTACGGTGTCCTTCCACGGTACGATAACTGATAAAAAGTTTTTCCGCAATTTCTCCGGTATTAAGGCCTTTACAGATCAGCTGTAAAACTTCCATTTCCCGTTCAGTCAGTGCGATGTTTTCGGATTCGATGACCGTATTTTTTTTCATATTTTTCCTTTGGCCCATTTGCACAGCTTCCCTCAAAACGGCGGCGATTTCATCATCCATGTAATGTCCCTTGGCGTATACCTGGTCAATGGCTTCTATCAGTTTTTTCTGATCAATGTCTTTTGGTAAATAGCCGTGCACGCCGATTTTCATCATTTGCCGAATGTAATCGTGCGAATAGTTCATCGATAAAATGATGATTTTCATGGAGGGATATTCTTTCCGAAGAATTACGCTTGCCTGCTGGCCGCTCATTCCCTTCATATTCAGATCGAGCAGTACGATGTCAGGCTGTACGAAAGCCAGTTTTTCGATTAATTCTTCGCCGGAAGCAGCCTCGAATACTACGTCGCAATGACTGAATTTTTTTAGAATCTGAATCAGTCCCTGCCGGAAGAGCGTATGGTCATCGACAACGGCCAGTTTTAATATATCCATGGAAATAATTGCTAAACGTTTAGTAATGAACCGGAATAACCAATTGCAGCTTCGTGCCTGAATCAGGCGAGGATATGATATCAAGTTTACCATTCAAAAGACCTGCCCGTGCTTTTATACCGCTTAGTCCCATCGATGTCGTTTTCGCCGCTTTTGTTCCCTGATAATCAAATCCGGTTCCATTATCCGAAACCGATAAAATCAGCTGTTGTTTGTCCTGAACCAGATTGACGGTGATCAGTTCTGGCGCGGCATGTTTTAATGCATTTCCTGTGGCTTCCTGAATGATCCGGTAGAGTCCAAGCTCTGTTTCGTTATCGAGTTCTGCGTCAAACTGGATCATGCATTCGGTTCTTATTCCGCCGGCCTGAATTCTGGTCAGCAACATCCGTATCGCTTGCTCAAAGCCGAAATTCTCTAAGATAAGAGGAGATAAATTTTGAGCAATCTGCCTGATGTCTTGTACAATATTTCCAATTATGCCACTCGCATCTCCGGCCAGCTGTATCATTTCGGCGGGTGAAGTTTCGTACTGAATCTGGTTAATATACAATTTGGCAGCCGATAGCGATACGCCTATTTCATCGTGCAGGTCTTTCGATATGCGGTCTCTTTCACTTTCCTGCGAACGTACGACCAGGCTTGTGAGATCCTTTTGAAAAGCAAGTTCTTTGTCGTGCATATTCTTTTGCTGAATAAAAAGTTTACGCTGGTACAACATAATAAAAAGAACAATAGCCAAAGACAGAAAAAGTGCAAATGCGAGCCCTCCGAATAAAAGCTGGGTAAATTCTACTTCTCCGGGCTTTTCCATAATGCAAATGTGTAAGTCAGGTACAAAATACAATTCAAAAGCGCATGAACAATCCAGATCTGGTAATTAAGTTTCTGGGAATATTGCAATATAAAATTAATGAACAGGAAAATCAGGAAATTTCCTGAAAAGAAGATCAGCAATCCTGTTGAAACACAGAACATGGGGACAGACAAAAGATTTGCAGACGGCTGGTTTACATATAGTTTGTAATAATAAAACATGATAATAGAAATAAGAAGAATGCTTTCGAGCAACCGGCCACTGTTGTCAATAAGGTTAATTTTACTGGATACTTGTAATGTCTTGTACAACACATACAGCGCAAAGGCGGCGATCAATAATATCCGGGATCTGAGAAGCAGTTTGTTTTTCAATTCAAGACTGTAAATCCAGATCAGCAACGCAAATTCGACCGTTACATATACCGGCCAAAGGAACAGGTTCGGGGTTTTGTACAACCAAAGTATTCGGGAGACCGATTCTACTAATAGTGCAAAAAATATCAGATAAGTCAGTGTTTTTAAAGTTGGGCCAAGTTTTTTTAGTTGGATCGCACCCATCACAGATGCAAGTAAAATAGGGAGGAAGGCAAAGAAAATAATAAGCTGTTCGCTCGAATAATGCATGGCGTGGTAAAAAACAGATCAGGGAGTGGAAACAAACGATTTGCATCAACGCCTGCAATGATTTTTAAAATCGCTGGCTGGTGTTGACGCAAATCCTTGTAATGCTATTTAATATATTAATTCCTAACAGGTTCTCGGGCAGGGCGCTGTCAGGTCGTAATATCCGTCGGGATCATCCATCAGGTTGGTCGTTGAGGCGGTTTTCGTGCCATGCAAAACAACCCCGAAAGTGGACGTGGTTTCTTTTGTTGTCAGATAATCAATACCATAATATTCATGCAGAACAAAAATAATGTTGATATCCGGAGCAGTTTGAAAAGTGAAGAGCGCTTCGATAAATTCGGTTAACGGATAATTGTAGCCGCGTGTGAAACCATAAGGAGTCATGAAATTCTTGTACGTAACGTTCCCTTTTGCAGCTTTGGCAATCCAGTTTTGTTTCCATTGTCTGATAAGTTCAGCAGGAACACGTCCTTGTTCATCCGCAAGGTCATTTTTTTCATAATACAAATTTTTCGCAGGAACATAATACGGAGTCATAACTTGTCCGGTATTGTCGGTGCCAAATAAAATAATCTGGAAAGTGGCGTTTTCTTTGTCAAATCCAAAGCGGATTTTAACGGTGCTGACACCTGTTGTTGAAAGTAACGAACTCATGTTGCCGCTACTAAAAACGACTCCATAAAGCACGCCTTGTTCGCCTTTAAAAAATTGATAAGGGTTGGTATCATGTTCCAGATTTTTCCAGTCTATTGACCAGTTTTCAAAAACCTGCTCTGAAATAAGATGTGCCGTTGAGAAATTGTTGTCCATACTTGTAAGGGTTTACAGCGTTTTACTGTTTTAAGTGGATGATTTAGTGAAAATTGATTCAGGAAATAGGTGTGAAGCATGAGGCATCGACGCAGCGACGTTCTATAAAATCAACCGTCGGGATTGACCGGCAATGTATGGTAAATTATATAATTCGCAAAAAAAGTAATACCCATTTTTAGTTAACGGTTACATACCCCCGTAAAACACGTGGTTTTAAAAACGCGTGTTACCCGGGAGAGAAAGATCAGATCTGATGCCGACCTTTGGGTTATGGAAAGAATGAACGGAAATGAGTGATCAATAGATTGACGCAGATAAGGATATCCATTGAAACTCACACAACTCTATGACAGCGTTAACGAATGTATCACCTGGCAGACTTTTTACTATACCGGAAGAAAAATGGACAGCTATCAATAAAAGAGTAGGCGAGGCTTCGTCAGCATCAGGCGTGACGGGTTATATCGGGCAGTATATTCCGGAATTTGACTTGCTGGTTACCGTATGTAAACTGTGGCAGGAGGAAACCTTCGATCGTTTGATAAACCAGTCGGAGGCCATAAGTACTTATGCGTATTATGCTATTGATAGGTTTCAATGGCTTTTGGATACGGTTAACAAGCTGAATGCGGAGGAACATCAACTACCGGAAAGTATTCAGGATCAAACGATTGGTTTGTTGCGTGGTTTGAGTGAGCAAACGGATACTTTATGTCAAACGGTGACTTCAACGGCAGAGCAGGTCAGAAATTTTCTGGCGACAAACAGGGATGTGGATTTTCAACTGATCCGATATAAAGAGAAGTTAGGCATCTTTTGGGAACCTTTGGAAGAAATTGTCACGACAATGGATTACGCTGCCAGGCAGGAAAGTCAGGATTGGTGTGTGCTCTCCGAAAACCTTGGGCAATTCGTCGCGACTGTTCAGGATATTACGTTTCCTGTTTTTAGGGGTCTTGATATTGAAACATCTTTGAATAACTGGAAAAATTTAAAAACAGAATGTGATTTATTTCGTGCCATTTCAGCAGACCAGAAGCGCTATTGGTCCGCAGGTTTTGCAGATATAAATTAATTTAAAAACATAAAAATATAACCTGGTGCATGAGCCGGAAAAATAACAATCCCTCCTCCTTTAAATGTCAGACTTACAACCCCTGATCAGTTTTGCTCAACGTTATTGTGCAGTTACGGGGCTATGTACAACCAGACCATCTCATTGCATCTGCGATGGGATGGTTTATTTTTTATATTAACCCCAAGCATGACGTCCGAGGTATGACATCGTGCTTAGGGTTAATCATTTTATTACACTGCTTCAACAGTATTGATTTCCTGTATCACCTGAGAGAAAATTTCGTAAGACCTGATCCTGGCCTGGTGGTCAAAAATATGCGATGTGGCCATAATTTCGTCCACCTGCGTTTGTTTCAGAAATGCGGTGATTTTTCTTTTCAATTTTTCCGGGCCCGCAACAAAAGAATATGCAAGCATTTGATTGACCGCATGTTCTTCCTGAATATTCCAGATGTCATTCATGTCATCTACCGGTGGCTGTAATAGCTTCCGGGCACCGCTAACCACACCCAAAAAGAATTGCAGAACAGAGGTCGATAACCTGTCGGCTTCTGAATCTGTATCCGCAGCGACAACGTTTACGCAAGCCATCACATAAGGTTTGTCAAGATAAACCGAAGGACGGAAATTCTTACGGTATAGCGCTATGGCTTCTAAAAAATAAGCAGGGGCAAAGTGACTGGCGAAAGCATAAGGTAAGCCCATGGCAGCGGCCACCCGCGCACTGTCTGTACTGGAACCAAGAATCCAGATCGGAATATCCAGACCTTCGCCCGGATTAGCCCGGATTTTACTCGTATGGTTATCTTTCGAAAAGAAATTCTGAAGAGCCTGAATATCATTTGGGAAGTTATGTACGGCGTTAAAATTTTCACCTCTTATGGCTCTTGCCGTGATTTGGTCTGTGCCGGGTGCACGCCCCAAACCCAGATCAATCCTGTCCGGATACAGGGACGCAAGAGTTCCAAATTGTTCGGCCACGATCAATGGCGCATGGTTTGGAAGCATGATTCCTCCGGAGCCAACACGTATGGTGGAAGTTCCTCCGGCTATATAACCGATCAAAACAGAAGTTGCCGAACTGGCAACACTGATCATATTGTGGTGCTCTGCCAGCCAAAAGCGGGTGTAACCCAGTTTTTCTGCTTCCCTTGCAAGTTCCAGACTGGTTTTAAAAGTATCTGCAGGTGTTTTTCCCTCAATTACAGTTGCCAGATCCAAAACGGAGTATGCCACAGCATCTGATTCTTTTATATTCATTTTGTTCCAATATTTATCATTGAATATCGCAATCCGATATTCGTAATGGTTTAGACAAAAAACAGACATGCAGCGGGTAAAAAACACATTTCGCTACATGTTACAGTTACTGATAACAACAAAAATCTCAGGATAGTTGAATAATCGTTCAAAAATTATCTGCCAAATTTTATTTGGTTAAAGTCGTAGGTATGGAAATGGATCTTAAAGGCGGGAAATTTTGATTACGTATTTTATAACAAAATGGAGAAACGCGCAAAGCAAAAACTGGGCGATTTGGGAGGTTGAGATGTTAAAAAATACCAGCTACATGTCATTTTAGTCATTTTTAAACAACTAAACCCAATGATGGGAACCATTCAGGGCTTTTAAGGTTTTTTTATTTATCAGAACTATTTTACGCTACGTATGGACATCGCGAAAATTTCAAAGTAACTTTGCGCCATAATAACATACCATGATTTATTTCTTTTCCAACGACCACGACACTGTTTTTGCTTTACAGATAGAGCGAACTCTCACCGAGCCGGATGTTTCTAAATTAAGCTGGCTATTTGGCGGTGCTAAACTTCAACAGGAAACCGTCCTGAAAAATTTCTACGTTGGTCCGCGGGCTGCCATGATTACGCCATGGAGCACAAATGCCGTTGAAATTACCCAGAATATGGATATTCAGGGCATTATCAGGATTGAAGAATTTACAAAGGTAGATGCCGATTTTACAGGTTTTGACCCGATGTTATCTCAAAAATATTCTGAGCTTAACCAGGAGATTTATCTGATCAGTCTGCAACCGGAGCCCATTCTTTCCATAGAGGATATTGCAGCCTATAATCATCAGGAAGGACTTTCGCTTAGCGACGAAGAAGTAGATTATTTGAATAACCTTGCTGAAAAGCTTGGCCGCAAACTGACGGATTCTGAGGTTTTTGGATTCTCTCAGGTAAATTCAGAACATTGCCGCCATAAAATATTTAATGGTACGTTCGTTATCGACGGACAGGAGCAGGCGACTTCGCTTTTTAAACTCATCCGTAAAACTTCGGAAACCAATCCAAACGGAATTGTTTCTGCTTATAAGGATAACGTGGCATTTGTAAAAGGGCCGACAGTTCAGCAGTTTGCACCGAAACGCCCTGATGTTCCTGATTATTACGAATTAAAGGATTTCGATTCCGTTATTTCCCTTAAAGCGGAAACGCATAATTTCCCAACTACGGTTGAACCTTTCAACGGTGCTGCAACCGGATCCGGCGGAGAAATCAGAGACAGACTTGCCGGCGGACAAGGTTCACTTCCTTTGGCAGGAACGGCAGTTTATATGACTTCTTTTTCCCGTCTTGAAGAAAACCGCCCATGGGAACAGGGCGTGCAGGAAAGAAAATGGTTGTATCAAACTCCGATGGATATCCTGATCAAGGCTTCAAACGGAGCTTCTGATTTTGGTAATAAATTTGGTCAGCCTTTGATCACAGGTTCTCTCCTTACTTTTGAACATGAAGAGGATGCAAGATTGCTTGGTTTTGATAAGGTGATCATGCAGGCCGGCGGTATCGGATACGGTAAATCTGATCAGGCTAAAAAGGAAAAACCGGAAGTTGACGATAAAATCGTTGTACTTGGCGGAGAAAATTACAGAATCGGAATGGGTGGTGCAGCGGTATCTTCTGCCGACACCGGCGCTTTCGGTTCGGGTATTACCTTAAATGCGATTCAGCGTTCAAATCCTGAAATGCAGAAAAGGGTTGCCAATGCAGTGCGTGGTATGGTCGAAAGTGATAACAACACGATTGTGTCCATTCACGACCACGGTGCCGGCGGACATTTAAACTGTCTTTCTGAACTTGTAGAGGAAACAGGCGGAAAAATCAATCTGGACAAATTGCCGGTCGGCGATCCGACATTATCAGCAAAAGAAATTATTGGTAACGAATCCCAGGAACGTATGGGGCTGGTTATCAGTAAAGAAAATATAGAAACCCTGCAAAGAATTGCAGACCGTGAAAGAGCACCGATGTATACGGTAGGAGAGGTAACTTCCGACCACCGTTTTACATTTGAATCGGCCTCAACGGGTGCTAAACCGATGGATCTTAAAATGGATGATATGTTTGGAAGTTCTCCAAAGGTTGTCATGCATGATAAAACGGTTGAAAGAAATTATAAACCGGTTACGTATGATACGGCGAATCTGGAAGTTTATCTGGAACAGGTGCTTCAGCTGGAAGCCGTTGCGAGTAAAGACTGGCTTACCAATAAAGTGGACCGCTGTGTAGGGGGCCGTGTTGCAAAACAGCAGTGCGCCGGACCGTTGCAGTTGCCTTTGAATAACTGCGGTGTAATGGCGCTGGATTTTCAGGGGAAAGACGGTATCGCTACTTCGATTGGTCACGCACCGCTTTCAGCTTTGATTGATCCGGCAGCAGGTAGCCGCAACGCAATCGCCGAGTCACTTTCCAATATTGTCTGGGCACCGCTTAAAGATGGTCTCGCAAGTGTTTCACTTTCAGCGAACTGGATGTGGGCGTGTAAAAATGAAGGTGAAGATGCGCGTCTTTACAAAGCGGTTCAGGCTTGCTCTGAATTTGCCATCAGTCTCGGAATCAATATTCCTACCGGAAAGGATTCTTTGTCGATGAAACAGAAATACAAGGATGCGGAAGTGATTGCTCCGGGTACGGTAATTATTTCAGCGGCAGGTCATTGCGATGATATCAGAGCCGTTGTAGAGCCGGTACTTAAAAAGGATGGTGGTGCCATTTATTACATCAATCTTTCCGGAGATACTTACAAACTTGGTGGCTCGTCTTTCGCACAGATCCTGAATAAGATCGGAACTGAAACACCGGATGTCCTGAACGCAGAAACATTTAAAAAGGCTTTTGATACGATTCAGCAGCTAATTAAGGATGGTAAAATACAAGCCGGCCATGATGTAGGAAGCGGTGGTTTAATCACGACACTTTTGGAAATGTGTTTCGCTGACCGTGATTTGGGTGCAGTGATTGACCTCTCATCTCTTGGTGATCAGGATATTATTGCAAAACTTTTTGCCGAAAATATCAGTATCGTTTTCCAGGCAGATTCTTCTGCCGAGGCCGTTCTGGAAGCAAATGGCATTGCATACCACAAAATCGGATCGGTAACAACTACACCAGGTTTGTCGTTAGAAGATACATCAGGAAGCTGGAATTTTGATATAGATCACCTGCGTGATGTATGGTTCAAAACCTCTTACCTGCTGGATCAGAAACAAAGCGGCGTGCAAAAGGCGACGGAGCGTTTTGACAACTATAAAAATCATGTGCTTCACTATAATTTTCCTCTTCAATTTGATGGAAAGAAACCGGTGATCGATGGTTCAAAACCAAGACCGAAAGCAGCGGTTTTACGCGAAAAAGGAAGTAATTCTGAAAGAGAACTTGCCAATGCCATGTATCTGGCTGGTTTTGATGTAAAAGATGTTCACATGACCGATTTAATATCGGGACGTGAAACGCTTGAAGATATTCAGTTCATCGGTGCTGTGGGCGGATTTTCCAATTCAGACGTATTGGGTTCTGCGAAAGGATGGGCAGGTGCTTTTCTCTATAATGAAAAAGCTAAACTTACGCTGGAAAACTTCTTCAAACGTGACGATACCTTGTCCGTAGGTATTTGTAACGGTTGCCAGTTATTTGTCGAGCTGGGGCTGATTAATCCTGCCCACGAGGATAAGCCGAAAATGCTTCATAACGAAAGTAAAAAACACGAAAGCGGCTTTACTTCTCTGACGATTCAGGAAAATAATTCGGTTATGTTATCCACGTTGGCGGGCAGCACACTGGGTGTCTGGATATCACATGGAGAAGGTAAATTCGCGCTTCCATATACTGAGGATAAATATAAGATCGTAGCAAAATATGCTTACGAAAGCTATCCGGCTAATCCGAACGGATCTGATTACAACACAGCTATGATGTGTGATGAATCGGGAAGACACTTGGTGATGATGCCTCATATTGAACGTTCTCTTTTCCAATGGCACTGGGCGAATTATCCGGCCGGAAGAGCAGATGAAGTTTCTCCATGGATGGAAGCTTTTGTGAACGCAAGAAAATGGCTTGAAACATCGGTGAAGTAAGCTTACAGATTTGGTGCCAGAAATAAAAGGCGGTAATGGGGTTAGTCCTTATTACCGCCTTTTTCGTAAGTGTCGGTTTAATCAATACGAAAGTGAATGACGTCGCCATATACAACCGTATCGTCGATCAGAATGGCATAGGCGCGGTAATAGATATTATTGGTACATAATTGCGGGCCGATTTTTGACTTATCGCCAACGGTTAATGGCAAATCAAAAATAACTTTCAGGGAGTTTTCGATAACGGGATTATCGGATATTGGAACTCCCGAACCAAAAGCGGTGTATAGGGCTCCGTATTCTTTTACGGGAATAGTACCTGTTTTGACACAATTCAGATTAAAAACAATGGAGCACTTTAATCCGTTTGGATTGGACGTGATCAGCAGCGTTTTTAATTCTGGTTTTTCAGGAATATCATGATCGGTACAGGACAGAAAGAAGGCGAACAATACCAAAAGAATGGTACTCGAAAGTGGAGATAGTTTTGACATAAAAGATAGTTTTAGGTATAATCAATTGACTTTTATGGTATAATATTACTATTTAATTGTTATTATTTTATAGTATTTACCATTGAACACACGCTAATCCATAGTGGAATTTTAATACGGCTAGGTTCATTTATTAAACGGCAGATTTTTTAAAACGTCTGGGAAACGTTTACATCCTGATCAGGACAAATTAACCCTGGAGGAAACTTTTGTTTGTATTTATAGAAAATTTTCTATGTTTCGACATAAAAAATAAGAACTCCGGATGACCAAAGTTCTTATAAGTAATATTTCTACCTAAGTCATTTTTTGAATGAATTAGATTCAAAATTACGAATTTTGTAATATAGTTTGCATATTATACTAAAAAATGTAGCTTAAAAGCTTTTTTGTTAACAATAACTATAATATTTAATCTTAAAAGTATCGAATAAAATGGAGCCAAGGTTTGAAATGACAAACGAAATGAAAATAGTTGGTATAAAGCTTTGTATGTCTGTTGCCAGCAACAAAACCTTCATGCTCTGGAACACATTCATGCCGCGTCGTAGGGAGATCCGTAATAATATTGGCAATGACTTATATTCCATGCAGGTTTATGGCCATTCTTATTTTGATGTTTACAATCCGGATTCCCTGTTTGACAAGTGGGCTGGCATTCAGGTTACGGATTTTGATGCGGTACCTGATAGCATGGAAACCTATATTATTCCAAAGGGTCTATATGCTGTTTTTATCCATAAAGGACCAGCGAGCGAAGGAGCACGGACGTTTCAGTATATTTTTGGAACCTGGCTCCCAAATTCTGGGTACGTTGTGGATGATCGGCCGCACTTCGAGATATTGGGGGGAAAATATAAAAATGACAGTCCCGACTCAGAGGAAGAAGTTTGGGTGCCTGTCAAACTGAAAGTCTAAGATTTTTGTAAAGCCGGGATTTTTGCTTGCAACGGTATAGTCAGAAGAATTTTCGTACCAATACAATGACGAGGTTCAGGATAATGCTTATAATGATCATCGTCGTAATGGGAAAGAAAAACTTGAAATTTTCTTTTTCTACACGAATATCACCAGGCAACTTACCGAGCCAGTGCAATTTATCACCGATCAGATAAATTGCTGCGCCGAGCACAACGATTATAAGTCCGGCCAGGATAATATATTTTCCTGTCGTTTGAGACATGCTTTTTAATTATAAAGCTTCGTAATCTATTTCAAGAAAATCTTCAACATCTTTAAGCCAAAACTCCTCAATAAACCGGGTGTGATCCGGATGGGAGGAATATGTGTCGTACGCCGGCTGGTTATCAAACTCCATGGTCAGTCCATAGTCAAATTTGTTTTTAGGACTTGTTTGTCTTAAAGACTGAAAATTTTTTACCCCCGGCAACACGGCCAGTTCTTTGGCTGCGCTTAGGAATAAGTTTTCCTCGTGCGAACCCTTTGCGTGTTTCAATTTGAAAATGACTGAATGCTGAATCATAAGCGTTAATATTTTCTCTTTTTTCGATATTTCAGACTGTTTTTCTACTGACCCGAAGTTAGTAAAATCCCGATCCTGTAACCAATTGAAAAATATTTTTCTGAAAATTGTTATTTTGTTGACTTAATATGGTTTGCTCGGAAAAGACAAAAGCCGCTGTCTGATATCCTCAGACCGCGGCTTTCTAATACATTTCCACCAGTTATTTTGCAGGTGTAATGATAATGTTGCGGTATTCAACCGGACCATGATCTCCCTGAATATAGAGTGGTCCCGGCTCACCTTCATTGCTGTCAAGTGCACCGCCTGTTATTCCCGGAATTTCCTGGTTGGTAATAACCGTTTTACCATTTACAGCCAAAGTCAGCATTCTGCCGATCAAAGTAAGGTCAAATGACTGCCATTCTCCTGGCTCCTTCGCCATCATTTCACTTGGGCTGATAAATCCGTAAACCGCACCAAGCTGATCAACAGCCGGTTCCAGTCCTTTTCCATCTGTAACCTGCATTTCATAACGGCCGCGAAGATAAACACCGCTGTTACTTCCTTTCGGGATACGGAATTCAGCATGCAGTTTGAAATCATTGTATTTTTCATCAGTAATCAGATTCGCACCAGACTTATCACTTTTCAGGATACCGTTTTGGGACACCCATTGGTTCTTACCCTCTGCGTGCCATCCTTTGATCGTGTTTCCATCTGTAAGTTTCACCGGTTTCCCCCATACAGGTGCGGCAGTTCTACGCAGCGATGGAGCACGGACACCAGTCCAGCTGTGTGTTTTTCCCTCAGGTGTTGTCAGCGATCCGCTAATTTTCTCTCCCTGAAGTGTTCCTTCAACCGTAAAATCTTTTTCTCCTTTTTCCCATTGCGGTGGAATGGAGAAGTGAAATTTCCCATCTTTGAAATGAACTTCCGAAATCGGACGCGCGCTTCCTGATACAGAAACAAACTGGCCAATGAGGGTATGGTTGCCCGAATGTCTCACTTCAAGCCAGGACGGTGCGGGCTTGCCAGCCACATCTACTGTGATGTCCCATCGTCCCTCCAAAGGAGAGGCAAGGGGTTTTATAATCGTTGCATTAGACCGGAGCACGCAAAGTGTCAGGGTCAAAGTCAGTGCCGACATTAAAAAGTGCCGGGCAAAATGGCGTGAGTTGGTTTGGAATAATCTGTTCATCTTAATTTTATAATGAAAGCCGTCAATTTACTTATAAAAATTAAATATACAGTTCAATTCCCTTGCAAAATCGGGATCTCAACTGGTCGCGGGCTGTTCTTTGCGTAGGATTTGTCAGATGATAGCATGAAGCCAACCGTGTAAAAACTAATTTTTTTCAAAATCCAGAAAACATGTTTGTAAGGCTTCTGCTATTTTAATAAAACCGTCGTAGTTATTTGGCTTTTTGATAAAAGCGTTAACGCCAGACTGATACGCTTCTTCAACAAGTTTTTTATCCGACGAAGTAGAGATCATTACCGCCGGAATATGTTTGATCTTATCATTCGAGCGAATAATTTGCAGCGCTTCCAGGCCCGTAACCCGCGGCATGTTCATATCAAGCAGGATCAGTATATTAGCCTCATCCGTATTTTCAAGTTCAATCAGACTCAAAAGATCGTCTCCATCGACAGCTTCTATGATTTTAACTTCCAGATCAAGTTTTCGAATAGCATCAGAAATAAACAGGCGGTCATCTTCGTCGTCATCAGCTACGTAAATAACTTTTGGCTTCATTATATGTCAGGCAATTTTAATTTGTGGGTAGGTAACGTGGCCAAATCACATTTCAATGGCGGTTAAAGATAAGAAAAATACCTTTTAGTGTTTTTTTAATCATCATGATTTTACTCATAGGATTGTAAAGGTCTATTTTTTTGACCTTCGGGAGGATTGGAATACTGCGGTGTTTCTGATCCGGCATGATTATTGAGAAAAAATCGGAAAAATAATTGCCAGATTTTTGGAATAAATTAAACATGCAGCGTGATGCCGTCATCCGTTATTTCTAAGATGGATTATAATCCTGAATCTGAAATATTACGTATAACGTTTATTTCCGGGACGGTGTACGATTACAAAAATGTTCCGTCTGATGTATATGCGGAAATGGAATCAGCATTTTCGAAAGGAACATTTCTGAATGAAAATATAAAAGGGAAATTTAAATTTGAAAAGATCAGCTGATTTGTGGGAAATATTTTCACTGGTATGATTCTTTATCAGGTTGGGTATAACATCAATCACAATGTCAATCAACAATTTGTCAAACATGAAAAAGATCATTTTAGTTATAGCATTCGTTGCATTCGGTACCTTAACATATGCGCAGGATACTGAAAAATCAACTGCGGAAAAAGTAGGTACGGAAGTTAAAAAAGATGCCAAGGCAGTAGGTAAAGGTGTAAAAAAAGGAGCAAACAAAGTTGGAGAAGTAGCCGAAGACGGTTATGATGCAACGAAAAAAGGTGTTAAAAAGGGTGCCAATGCCGTAGGAGAAACTGCTGAAAAGGGTTATGACGCAACTAAAAAAGGTGCAAAGAAGGTAGGCGAAGGTGCTGAAAAAGGTTATGATGCTACTAAAAAAGGTGTCAAAAAAGCCGGTAAAAAAGTGGGTGACGAAGCAAAAGATTTATAGTAAATCAAGATTTTCAATTACAAACGGGCCAGTGCATGTCGCACTGGCCCGTTTGTAATTAAAGCCAGGTAAAAGGGTCGTTCGAGGCAATATGCGTTATTTTTATGTCGGGAAGCTTGGGCTGGAACCATTCGGCAAACCACTCCATACCCGGTTCTTCACTTACTGCATGGCCGAGTACAATCAACGAGATTTTTTTACCAAAGGCGCGCGCATCCCGGATGTACTCAATGGTTTCCCATTCCGGTGATTCTCCAACGATCAAAACGTCTGGCTTCTCGCTTTCCGCTGTGGCAACTTGCCGTTGTCCTCCCCAGGCTCCTGGTAACAACGCGATCCGTTCGCAGGATTGTCCGGGATCACCGATCATCCGGAGATGCGAGATATTCAATGAAGTTTTAAGGTGTTTTACCAGATCCTGCAAGGTAAGTTTCGGTATGGTCAGCATAAGCTGGCCGGTTTTATAATAAGGCAGCCAGTTTGCTTTTTTAGCTACGCCATAACTGATTGCATCGGGTCTGAGCGCGTGGCAATAATCGTGAAACCGCCATATCGCCAGTTTATGTTTTTCCAAAAGTGCTTGTTTTTCCTTCAAAACGGCATTGTTTTTCACCCAGTCGGGATTATCGCTGTGATTGTAAAATGAAGGTTCATGCGCGATGATGAAATTGGCCTTCCGGTTTATCGCCTCGTGAATAACCGGTATTGTCGGGAACATGGTGGTGACAATTCCCGTTACAATCTGGTCCGGTTTCCCGCTTTTTATGGTGTCAACCGTTTCTTTAAGAACCGATAAATTTCCCTCTTTCAGGATCAGATCCATGATTTCCTGCACTGTGAAAGACTTTTTTAACGGGACATCGGCTCTGCTGATAAAGGCTGACTGCGTGCCCAACAAGGTTAGCGCTAATGCAGATTTAACTGAATTTTGAATGAAATTTCTCCTGTTCAGTTCGGTATCATGAAAAGGGGCGGGTGCTTCTTCCATTATTTTTATTTTGGTTTACATATAAAATGCCGGTACAATCGTAATTTACCTTAAACGGAATTAAAATTCTCTGTTTGTAGAAGATTTGCTATCGGTAGTCAGTCGTCGGCAATCAAGGGAGCTGTTTAAAAAGTTTCACAGTTGGCGTTACCCCTCGGGCCGCATAGTCGATAACACTTTAAAAACCGGGATCATTGTTGATTTAAGACAAAGTTAGTTAGTCCATTTATCAGGGAAACAAGTAATGATTGAAGCGGAATGAAAATTTCCCAGATTGCTCAGTGCCGAAAGCTGACGGCAATAATGTATTTCACTCGCTAGGACCAATGTTTCGTTAATGTTAAATTTTTTTACAGTGCTTGATTGAATATGTCTGACCATTTACCTTAGTCCAAAAATTACAAACCCAGCCCCGGCCGACTTTATCAGAGCAGCGATCATGCAGAAGTATGATGAATTATCGGATCAAGATTTGCTATTCCTTTTTGAGGATGATGCGGAGGGTATTTTCAAAGAAATCTACAAAAGATATTGGGCGAAACTATATGCTGCTGCTTATCGTCGTGTCAAATCAAAAGAAGTTTCGCAGGAAATAGTTCAGGATATTTTTACAGCTCTATGGCTGAACCGGGAAAAGCTTGACATTCAAAGCACCCTCACAGGATATTTATTAAGCGCTGTAAAGTACCGTGTTTTAAATCATTTTGAAAAAGAAATGGTCAGGCGAAATTACCGCAGCCTGATCCTGGGCGCACCGGAAAGCGGAGTGAATTTTACCGAGGAATCGGTTTTTTACGAAGACCTTACTGCGCAACTGGAACAGCAGGTTGCAGGCTTTTCGCCCAAATGCCGGGAAGTTTTTGAATTGAGCCGGAATCGATATAAATCAAATAAGGAGATTGCCGAGCTTATGAATATCTCCGTGAAAACGGTTGAAAACCATCTTACCAAAGCGCTTCATATTTTAAGAATGCAGCTCAAAGAAGTGATGCTGGTTCTGCTTCTCTGCCAGATGTAAAATTCTTTATATCTTTCCAAGTCTCTATTTGTTAGTCTGTTATAGTTCAATTTTACAAAAAGAAAGAATATTTTTTCAACTTCACTGGGGGATTTACACCGCTGACCTGACTGTACTTAATAAGGAGCTGATCGTGTGATCTTCCGAAAGATAAGATAACAATGGGAAACGAAATCTCGCCGGAACTGATCCGAAAATACATTAACAAAACATGTACTCCGGAAGAAGTTCGGCTGGTTGAAGACTGGTACAGTTCGTTTGAAGGCGAGGCGGATCCTCTGGCAGGAATATCCAATCAGCAGCGTCAGCAGATACAGCATGAAATGTTCGATGGGATTCTCGAAAATATTCAGACATCGGAGAAAATCGAAAAACCGGCGTCCGGAAAAATAAGGATATTTTATTACGCACTGACCGGTATCGCAGCCACCATATTACTGGTCGTGGGCATGAAATGGTTTGCTTCGCAATCCATCAATCAAGCGGATTTAAATCAGGAAGTTGTTTTTGAAAACACAACAAAAAGTATCAGACGTCAGGTATTATCTGACGGAAGTGTTGTATGGCTGCAACCCAAAACGAGCATTCGCTATCCGAAACAATTTTATGGCAAACTCCGTGAAGTGCGGCTGAAAGGTGAAGCTTTTTTTGAAGTAACCAAAGATCCGGCACATCCGTTTATTGTGTATAGCAGGGAGGTTGTTACCAAAGTGCTCGGAACAAGTTTCAACATAAAAGCCTTCGATAATATGCCTTCGATTGAGGTGGCGGTAGTTACCGGAAAAGTAACGGTTGGAATAGCCAACCAGGTTTCGGCAAAAAAGAATGATTCTTCAACGCAAAATGAGGTTACGCTTTTACCGGAACAAAAAGCTGTGTTTCTTGAAAACAAGCACGCACTCGAAAAACAGGAAATTTCCGATGGTCGTGTAAATGATGTCAGAATTTGGGAAAAAACGACGGTTTCTTTTGACAACATTCCGCTAAAAACCGTTGCCAGAACACTTGAAAAAGAGTTTGACGTTTCCATCCGTTTGGAGCCGCAACAATTAAATGACTACGTGTTACGGGCAGACTTCTCAGGGCAAAATCTGGCGGATATTTTGGAAATGCTTGAAAAATCCCTGAACGTATCTTACAAGATTCAGGAAAAACAAATCACCATCAAATCAAAAAATAACTAACCCAACTACGTACAGTATGAAGTAAAAATCCGGCGAAAATTTTAAAAATAAAAGAGCCGAAAGTGTCATCACCACTTCCGGCCCTTATTAAAATCAATTCCCCGCGTAACGCCTCGCCAAAGGCGAAGGGGAAAGAACTGTCCCATCATTATCACAAATGAAACTTTCAAATTTATGAATTATTATGTACAAATGCCGTTCGATTGGTGGAAAATCATGAGAATTACGTGTATTCAATTATTTGTCGCCCTTGTATTTGCCTGTGCATCCTTTGCGCATGACAGCAGGGCGCAGCAGGTCCTGGACCGCAAAGTGAATCTGTCTGTCCGGAATGTCAGCTTGCAGGAAGCGCTCAGAAAACTGGAACGCTCGGGCGAGGTGAAATTCGTGTATAGCGAAAATGTTGTCAGTACGAATCAGCTCGTCAGTATTGAAACAAAAAATGCAAGATTGAATGTGGTGCTTGACAAATTATTAAAGTCTTATGGTATCACTTATTCCGTTGTTAATGACCGGATTGTGCTTGGGAAAGATTTTAGAAGTCAGCAGGAAACTGAAGTTAATTCCAGTTTCCCTCAGCAGGAATCATCTTTACAGCTTATGGCCCGAGGTGTGGTTTCTGATGAAAAAGGGGAGGGTTTACCCGGTGTGAGTATTGTTTTGAAAGGTACGCAACGAGGAACGACCACGAATAGCGAGGGGAAATTTGAAATGGAAGTGGCGGATGAACAGTCTGTTCTGGTTTTCAGCTTTGTCGGTTTCAAAACCCATGAACAGGTGGTGGGAAAAAGTACAAGTCTGTCTGTTTCGCTAACTCCGGAAGATAAGTCGCTTAATGAAGTGATTGTAACCGCGCTCGGTGTCAAACGTGATGAAAAAGCGTTGGGTTATTCGGTGGCGCAGCTCGATGGCTCGGAGATCAGCAACGTAAAATCCCCGAATATGCTTAACGCGCTTGCTGGAAAAGTGGCAGGTGTAAATATCGTCAGCACCAGTACAGATGCAGGTTCGACAGCGCTGATGACGATCCGCGGGCAGTCATCCATATCGAAATCCAACCAGCCATTATTTGTGGTGGACGGAGTACCGGTCGCCAATTCTTTAAGAACGCCGAATATGGCCGTAGGAAGATCCGTGACCGATTATGGAAGTCCGATCGGTGATATAAACCCGGATGATATTGAAACTGTAACGATTCTGAAAGGAGCCAGTGCAGCAGCTTTGTATGGTAGCCGGGCCGGTAGCGGTGTGGTATTAATCACGACTAAAAACGGTGCTGATGCAAAAAAGGGATTGGGCGTTACGGTGAATTCTACCACGATGTTCGACAAGATCTGGCAATATCCGGGCTTTCAAAACCAATATGGAACCGGCGATTTCCCCGGAACCAATAATACCAAACAGGGAAGCTCCTGGGGCCCTAAACTGGATCAGGGTACCAAACATGTCCAGTGGAACAGCCCGTTGGACGCGAGCGGAAATGCGATTCCCACGGATTGGGTTTCTTATCCAAACCGGATCAGCGATTTTTTCAGAACAGGTGTGACCTATACCAATAACCTGGCTGTGACAGGTAATAACGGTAAGGGAAATTTCAGACTTTCGTTCACCAATATGACCAATGAAGGTGTGGTGCCGAATACGGGTTTGAAACGGAACACGCTCGACTTTGCAGCGGGGCATAAGCTCAATGACAAAATCCGGATCTCCACAAACATTGGTTATACCAATAATTCCAGTGATAACCGTGCAGCCGCATACCGCGAAAGTGTAACCGAAGTGCTTTACAAAATGCCTGCAAATGTGGATTTAAATCAGATGAGAAATTACTGGAAACCTGGTCGTGAAGGTTTTGAGCAGGTAACTTATGATCCCGGAGGACAGGATAATCCGTTTTTGATCGTAAATGAAGAGACCAACGGATATAGCAGAAACCGGGTGACTGGCAATATTCAGGCGATGATCGACATTACAAAAGATCTGAGTCTTATGGCGCGCACGGGGCTTGACTTTTATACGGAAGATCAGGATTTGAAAAGACCATTCAGTGCAAAAAGAACGGCAAAGGGAGGTTATTTTATCAATAATCTTTTCTTCATGGAACAGAACACTGATTTCCTTTTGACCTATAAAAAGAACATCAATCCGAACTGGTTTGCATCTGTTTCTGTCGGCGCTAACCGGATGAGCCAGAAGTCGAGACAACTTTCGCAAACGGCCGGAAGCCTGGTGCTGCCGAATATTTACAATGTAGCCAATGCACAGGCTGGGTCGCTGACGGCTTATCAGTGGAATTCCGACAAGCGGATTAACAGCGTGTATGGAACGGGTGAAATTGCTTATAAAAACATGGTTTTTCTGAATGTAACCGGAAGAAATGACTGGTCGAGTACGTTGCCTGAGCAAAACAACTCGTTCTTTTATCCATCCGTTTCGATGAGCGCGGTGCTTACGGATATTTTCAAAATGTCTTCCAAAGCGCTTTCGTTTGCCAAACTACGCGCCAACTGGTCGCAGGTGGGAAGTGATACCGATCCATACCAGCTTTTCAATACCATTCAGCTTACAGACTGGGGAAGTGTGAAACGCGCGAATCTGGAATTTGATCTGAAAAATAACCTTCTGAAACCTGAAATTGCCACTTCTTATGAAGTAGGAGCTGATCTGAGATTTTTCACCGGTGGAAGATTAGGCCTGGATATTACCTGGTACAAAACAAATAACCGCAACCAGATCATCAGAATCCCAACGTCGATCGCGGCAGGTTCCAGCACAAAACTGATTAATGCAGGTAACATTCAGAACATGGGCTGGGAAATCGGGTTGAATGCAGTGCCGATCAGCAATGCGTTGAGATGGGAAATATCCGCCAATTTTACCCGGAATGTCAATAAGGTGGTAGAGCTGGTTGAAGGAGTTTCGGAGTATTCCATGGGAAGCGCCGATGGAGACAATATTCGGTACATTATTAAAGAAGGTTCGAAAATCGGGGACATGTCTACACCGACCTGGATCAAGGTGCCGGAAGGTCAGTTTGCAGGTCAGCCTTTACTGGATGCGAACGGTCGTCATCAGCGTTCAACTTCTTACGATTATGTGGGTAATTACAATCCGGATTTCACCGTCGGTTTTAACAATACATTTACTTACAAAAATGTTACACTCAATTTCCTGATCGATTGGCGGAAAGGCGGTATGTTCTATACGTATCCTTTAAGACAAATGATTTTGCTGGGTACTTCTGATAAAACACTGACCGGAAGAGATGCAGAATCCGGCGGTTTAGCTTGGATCGATTCCGAGAAACGCCAGCGAAATGATGGGATGGTGATCGACGGTTATATCAAAACCAGCGATGGAAATTACCAGAAAAATGACAAGGTTATCGCTGCATCCGATTATTACGACAACCTCTACAACAAGTATTACGAGCGGTCTATGTATTCTTCCACTTTTGTAAAACTGCGCGAAGCTTCTTTGACTTATACTTTCAAAAACAAGGCGTTGGGGAAATTACCAGTTCATAATCTTTCGGTTTCTCTTATTGGCCGGAACCTGTTTAACTGGACGGCCGCCAACATCGGTTTTGACCCTGAAACGAGCATGAGCGTAGCGGAAGATGGTTTTCGTCAGGGTGTCGGTCACTGGACTTTGCCAGGCGTACGCTCTTATGGCTTTAAAGTTGGCTTCAATTTTTAAACAGCATTCTTGAAAAATGAAAAATATAGATCTTTTTTTCGGCGCTTCTAAGAGACAGGCCGGAAGAATAAAAATGAAAATGTCGGCAGGTATCCTGGCACTTGCTTTTATCGGTACTTGTCTGAGTTCCTGCACGAATGATTTTGAAAAAATAAATGAAAACCCGAATCGTCCTGAATCTATTAACTCGGATTACATGATGTCGAATGTGATTATTTCGAGCGCTTATTATTATCAGACGCAGGCGTTTTCGGGAAGGCCGGCGATTGCCGGCAGGTATATGACGCTGGTACGGACTACCGGTTATGATCTTTTCAACTGGGGACCAGTGGGCTGGTATGATGCCTATTCGTTTCTGATGTTGAATAAAACACTTGCCGATCAGGCTGAAAAACTGGGAGAAACACAGTATCTGGCTGTTGCCAAAATTATGAAAGCCTTTAATTATTCTTACGCCACGGATTTATATGGAGACATTCCGTATTCCGAAGCGCTTCAATCGAAGGAGAGTAATCTTACCCATCCAAAGTATGATTTGCAGCAGGATATTTATCCGGATTTGCTGCGGGAACTGCGCGAGGCGAATGAACTTTTAGCAACCACCGATAAAGTTATTCTGGCAAGTGCCGATGTGATGTTTGCAGGAAAAGCGCTATTATGGAGAAAATTCGCGAATTCGCTGAGACTGCGGATGCTGCTGCGTATTTCTAAAAACTATCCCGCGGCGTATAGCGAAATGCAGGATATCGTGAAGGATAAGACAAAATATCCTCTTTTTGAAAGTAACGCGGATAATGCCGAAATCAAATATCTGGGCGATATCGCCGCAAACAGCTGGCCGGGCGGTGCGCTGGCGATGATCGATTATGATTTTGTAAAAACCAAAGCGAGCAAGGAAGTGGTTGACCACCTGCTTGCCAGAAATGATCCAAGAATAACGGTCTGGTATGCGCCTGTGAAAACGACGGCAGGCGCCACAGTTGACAAAAATCAATATGTTGGTGTGCCCAATGCCATTGACGAACCTGCTTCTTACAACGGTGGCGAGGATCACATTTCGCAGCTGGGAACGATGTTTAGAAAAAATTCCGATAACATGCTTAAAGCCAGTCTGATCACGTATCCGGAAGTTTGTTTTATTCTGGCAGAGGCCTTGCAAAGTGGTAAAATTATGATTGCGGGAGAAACAGCCGAGTCATATTACAACAAAGGAATAGAGGCATCGATGGACTATTATGGCGTGAAAGCAGAGGCCGTTAAACGTGATTATTACAGCCAGGTTTTGGTAAAATACAACGGAACGCTTGAACAGATCATTACGCAGAAATGGCTATCCAATTTCTTCAAAACTTCGGAAGGATGGTTTGATCAGCGCAGAACAGGGTTTCCGAAATTCACGACCGGGCCGCTTGTGGTCAACAAGCAGATTCCTAAACGTTACAGATATCCGGATAGCGAAAGTGCTACCAATAATGAAAATTATAAAAAGGCAATCAGTGTTTTCGGGGCGGACGATGAGTATACTTTAATGTGGTATCTCAAATAAAATCATACGCCGGAACGATAGCCTTAATTGTGTTGACCGGCGTATCAATAATGTATTTAAAATTGCATGTAACCGGATGATACAGATCTCTGTTCATCCGGTTTTGTTTCAATTCTATAACCCTTATGCTGATGCCTTTAAAAATTTTTAGTTTTCTGTTTTTTATAATTTCCTGTCTTTCTGTAAATGCGCAGGTTGCGAATAATCCCTATTTACCGGGAGAGTTTCCTGACCGGATTATTCTTAACGTGACCCAGGATCCTTCTACTTCTATGGCGGCTAACTGGCGAACGAATGAAGCCGTTGCGGAAAGTTTTGCTGAAATCGTACTGGCGGATGCGGATCCGCGTTTTGTTGAAAAGGCCAGAAAAATAAAAGCCATTTCACAAAAACTTCAATTCGAAGATACACCGACAGCGGTATATCATTCTGTGATTTTTGAAAATCTTGCACCGAGTACGAAATACGCATACCGGGTAGGGCAGGGAGAATATTGGAGTGAATGGATTCATTTTACTACGGCGGGTAAAAAGGGAGAAAAGTTTTCCTTTATTTATTACGGCGACGTGCAGACGAATATTCGCTCGCTGTGGTCGCGTGTGGCCAGGGAAGCGTATGCGAAAGCGCCGGATGCGCGGCTGATGATGTACGCAGGAGATTTGATCAATAAGGCAAACCGGGATGTTGAATGGGGCGACTGGTTTCAGGCGGGCGGCTTTATTCACAGCATGATTCCCGGATTTCCTACGCCGGGGAACCATGATCATTTTGATACGCCGGAAGGCGTTAATACGACTTCTGTATTCTGGCGTCCGCAATTTACATTGCCCGAAAATGGTCCGAAGGGCTTGGAAGAAACCTGTTATTATGCCGATATTCAGGGCACAAGGTTTATTTCTTTAAATTCGGATCAGGTGGAAGTATCGGATGAATATCTTGAAAAACAGCGCGTCTGGATGGAAGATATTCTCAAAAATAATCCAAACCAATGGACTTGCGTGACGTTTCATCATCCGATTTTTTCACCCAAATCTTCCCGCGATAACAAGCGGATGCGCGAAACTTTTAAGCCTTTGTTTGATCAGTATAAAGTGGATCTGGTATTACAGGGACATGATCATACATATGCCAGAGGAATGGCGAAAATTCCGATGAGCCAAAAAGGAGCTGTTTCCGGAACGATGTATGTCGTATCGGTCAGTGGCCCGAAAATGACGGATTCAAATGTTGAAAAAAGGGATTGGATGGACAGATCTTCAATTTACACGCAGCTTTTTCATGTAATAACCATTGATAGCGATAAACTGGCATTTGAAACTTATACCGCAACAGGTGAGCTTTATGACGCCTTTGACCTGATCAAACAGAAGGGGAAGATCAATAAAATCATTGATAAAATCCCTGTGCTGATTAAAGAAAGACGTTGATAAGAATCTGAAAAACAGAAAGTAATGATGTTTCAAAATAGTATCAATGTCAGCCAGGGTAACGATCTTTTGGAGCAAACAAGCTCTCGCTTCGAGACCCGCCGGGCGGCCAGCGCAGTTGAAATGCAAAATACTATATGAATTTGCTTAAATGCCTGTCAAACTGACCCTGTCAAACTGAGCCTGTCGAAGTTCGCTTGTCAAACTGAGCTTGTCGAAGTTCGCCTGTCAGCCTGAGCTTGTCGAAGGCCCCGCGGTCGAAGCCCTCGTAATCAAATTAACATCATTGACAGATTCCTGATTAATTGATTTTGAAATAATATATTGGGTTGCTCAAACTTCGACCGCGGTGGAGCCTGAGCTGCTATTGATATATCTTTAAAGTGTTGATTATCAATGGAGTTAATTTGGCTGACCGGCCTTCGACAAGCTCAGGCTGACACACACCTTAGATACTTCAAAATAGTATTTATGTCATTTTTAACTGCGCTTGGAGCCCGGCGGATCCAAGTGAGAGCACCGATTTCATGTTTTTGAGATATTCCGTTTCTTGTGACAAGAAATCCGTTTCAGACTTCCAGACCATTTACATCCGTGGTCAGCACAGCGCTCATGTAATCGAAAAAACGGCGCATATTTTTAAACGTCCGGGAAGCTTCCTGCAAAAAGCGCTTATCCAATACTTCCTGATCCGAAAAATGCCTCCTCACCACAAATTGTTTAAATCGCAGCAAGTCTATTGCCTCATGATTAGAATCATAACCTTTGGGCGTTGTCTTAACCTGTTCCCCTTGTAAGGTACCAAATGTTTCAACGAACGATTTGCTGTCAAGAATTTCCCTGAGCGGGGTTGCGTCAAAACTGATATCATCACGAATCCGTTTTAAATCTTCGGGATTCGGCCCCCAGAATCCCCCACCAATAAAAGTGTTGCCAGGTTCGATATGAAAGTAATATCCGCCTCTTAATTGCTTCGTAGCACGGGAAAAACCGCCACTCCAATTTGTCTTGTACGGAATTTTTTCTTTTGAGAAACGGGTATCTTTATAAATGCGCTGAAGGCTTTTCTTTCCCGATGGTGTTTCGATCAAATCATGGACACTGAGATTTTCCAGGAGCGCATCCGCAAATTTTTCTATGAATGATTGCTGTTTGATAAACTCTTCTTTACGGGCATTGAACCATTCCCGGTTATTGTTTTCTTTTAATGATTTCAAAAAATCCAGACTTGAAGACGGGATTACTATTGGCTGCAATGACATAGTCCTACGTTGAATTTACGGTTTTTAAACGTTCTGATCTGAATCAATCGAGTAACCGTAATGATCAGATCACCTTTTTAATAAGTGAAGTATTGACGATAAAGTTCAAGGTTGAAAAGTAGTTTTGGAAGTAAACGTGCACTTGGTTGATAACAGCATTTCGGGTTTTTGAAAAAATCGCTGCATAGAAATGGATATGATTTTATTTCCTTTTTTTGATGTCGGTTTTGTTCTATTTTGGTAAAATGTTAATCCTGCCTTTGTATTAAACTTTAAGATCATGGCCATGATATCCGTTTCAAACCTGACACTGCTTCTGACGGCATTAACCACTGCTTTGATAGCCGGTCTGTATTACGCCTATTCATGTTCGGTAAATCCGGGACTTTCTAAACTGGGCGATACGGAATACGTGGCCGCCATGCAATCAATCAACGTGGCGATTGTCAACCCTGTATTTATGTTCGGTTTTTTAGGCACAGTTCTTCTTCTTCCACTCAGCACTTACTTCGCATACAGGGATGGTTTTTCACTTCGTTTCTGGTTATTAGGTGCGGCAACTTTGGTGTATCTGGCAGGAAGTTTTGGGGTCACTGTTTTTGGAAATGTTCCGTTAAACAACATGCTTGCTGATTTTGATCTTCAATCGGCATCAAGGGATATAATTGCCAGTCAGCGGATTAAGTTTGAACAGCCCTGGAACAGGCTGCATAATATCCGGACATGGGCGTCTGTGCTCTGGTTAATTCTTGTGGTTCTGGCCTGTATTGATAAAGCGGAGTAATCAGTTTTCAGGTTTCATGGGCGGGCCAACAACCTGCATACCATGGTCAGCAAATATTTTGATCATTTCTTCTTTGGACGGCTCTTTTTCAAGCGAGGACATATAAACAAAGAATTCTTCGAGTTTTCCGGCAGGCTGAACAACCACCGTCATTTTGCCCCGGTCGCTGATCTGTATCCAGGCATGAGCCACTTTTCTTGGTAGAAAAATGGTTTCACCAGCTGTGAGTTTGAATTTTTCCTCACCCACCAGAAAATGATACTCGCCTTCCAGAACCTGAAATATTTCATCCTGATCCGGGTGAATATGGGTCGGTACACCACGTTTCGGAGATAGTCCCGTTTGTTCAAATATTGCGAGTGATCCGTTGTTATCTTTCCCGGAAACTTTCACATCCTGAATGTTGGCATTTACACCCTTTAACTGAATATGCCCGTGAAAGCGCCCCTCGCCGCTTTTAACTTTAAATGCCTTTGTCTGGTCGGGTTTAGATTCTGTTTTTGCTCCTGTAAGAAAAGGAGCGGCAACGACTGCTGTTTTAATAAATTGTCTGCGTTTCATACGATTCAAGTTTGTAGTGATCATAAAATCAACTTGTTATGTAATGAAGGGGAGGTGCATTATCGAAGATAACTATTATTATTTCCAATGTCCAGAAGAATTTAGCAAGCGTATTTTGTTCAGGAAGACAAAAAAGCCGCTATATGAAAAGGGTAGGTTTTGTACTTGAAAAAAATACTCAGGAGGCCGAAATCCGGTGAGAGGAACCTTTGCTTTGATAAACGGACGGACTTATTCCCATGTATTTTTTAAAGGCGATTGAAAAATGCTGTGAATGCTCGTAACCCAGCGCATCAGCAACTTCGTCTATGGATACCGGGCAGCAAGTTAGCATGTTACCGGCATATTCCATCCGTAATTTTCGCAGATAATTAAAAACGGTTGTTCCAAATAATAACTTGAAACCTCTTTTTACCTTAAACTCATTTAAGAGACATTCTTTGCTGAGTTGGGTGAGACTAAGATCAGAAAGAAAATGAGTATCCAGATATGTTTTTAGCTGATAAAGTTTTTCAGTTTCGTCATGGCGTAATTCTTCATGAATGGGCTGAGGGACACGAAATTGCTCCATTTGCAATGCCAGCAATTCCAGAATGCGCGACTGTATCATAAGATTTTTCATGGATCCGGTTTCCTTGTTATTTCGCACAGCATCAATCAAACGCATCATATAAGGTGTAGTTGCCGGATTATGTCTGTTTCCGGAAAAAGGTCTTTCATGTAACAGTTCATTCAATATCCGCTCGCTCCATGAATCCGAAGTCCCAAGACAGGATATGAAAAAATCTTTTTGAAGACTGATATGCAGCATTTCCACAGTCTGGTTTGCACTCACATAACTTACGTCCTTGCTTTCCGGGGAGTAAACAAGGTTATGCTGCATGGGGCGCATTTTAAAATCGTGGCTCAGGCCGGCAAAAGATGTATCGAGACTGCCATTGATGAAGAAATTGATATTAATCGTATCCATTGAATCCACATCGTGCAACTCGAAATCTCCCAGTGTATTGAACTTCATATCCGTCACGTGCATGTAGGAAGTGGCCATGTGAGAAAAATCGATCAGGCCCACGGCTGCATGGAAATAGCGGGGAGCTGTGTTTTGAGGATCGGGCTGGATAATTTTCTGCATGGATTTTGGTGCAGGCATCGTCCCGAAGTCCATAATGTCAGAAGCATTGATTACAAAAGCCATAGCAGTTTTATATTTTTCTCACCGTTTTTAGGTTAAATCCAACACAAAAATAGGCGTTTATCACTTTTTCATTGAGCCTTTAAATCGTAATCATGCTAATAGTTATTGATCGGTTATCGTGGTTTCAATCAGCCTGAAAATCCGTTTTGCGTATCTGATTTTCCCTTTTGCGTAGGTCATACAATTTCTGATTACCCAAATTTGCAGCATGAAAAGTGAGATGAAAAAGAAACAGTTAATAAAAGAAAATCAGTAGGATAATTTAAGTATTTACAATTAATCAAAATCAATTTTTAGTCATGAAAAAGAACATTTTACTCATCGCTGCCGCATCTGTTTTGTTATGGAATTGCACAGATCACGATTTACAGAATTCCTCCCGTTTTAGTCTGAATCCACAGTCTGTGGCAGAATGGAAAGGTTTTTTGAAAACGGGATATTTCAATAACGGGACCATATCAGTGGAAAGTGAAAGCATTATCGTTGAGAATGGAAAAGTTAAAGGCGGTGCGTTTACGATTCCGGTTTCGTCCATTATTAACCTGAATCTGCCAACACCGGAGTTGAAAGAACAGCTTGTTCATCATCTTCAAAGTGGTGATTTCTTCGACATGGCACTGCATCCGAATGTGACTTATGATATCACGGAGGTGACGCCTTATTCGGGTACAAAAGAAGGAGATGTTGCCGGAGCTAATTATTGGGTAAACGGTACTCTGACGATTTTGGGTAAGAAAAAACCGGTATCATTTCCTGCAAAAATCGTCGTTGCCGGCAATCTTTTAACCGTTGAAGGGAATGTGAAATTTGACCGGACGCAGTGGGGTATCACGTTCGCAACAAGCCCTGACCTGGCACCGGAAAATTACATCGAACCCGTGGTTGAAATACATCTTCAGTTGTCGGCAAGTAAAAAATAAAAAAGTACGGTTTGAGCCGTACGCCTAAATACAAATTAGCCATGATCATTAAAATAATAAAATGGACAGGTATTTTTCTGTTATCCGCAGTCGTGCTTGTTGCGGCAGGATTTGGTTTCGTATCGGTCAATATGAAAAATCGTTCGGAAAAAAAGTATCGGTTTCAAACCGAGAACCTGGCGATTAAGTCTGACAGCCTGACGCTTGCCCGGGGGAAACATCTGGTGGCTATTAAAGGTTGTCAGGATTGCCATGGGAAAAATCTTGAAGGAAAAATCATGATCAATGACAATGCAGTGGGCCGGCTGGCAGCCAGCAATTTAACCAAAGGAAGTGGTGGCTTACCGGCAGATTATGATACGGAGGACTGGATCACCGCACTGCGCCATGGCATTGACAAAACGGGGCGGCCGTTGATTTTTATGCCGTCCCATGAAACAACACTTTTGTCAGAAGAGGATATGGCCGCCGTGATCGCCTATTGTCAGAACGTGCCGTCCGTTGATAATACATTGCCGGCAATTAAACTTGGGCCAGTTGCTCTTGTTATGGGATATTTTGATAAAATGCCATTGCTGTCGGTGGAAAAAATAAATCATACCAAGCCTATGATCGCGCGAGCGGATTCTACGGAAGGCGTTGCGCAAGGCGAATATCTGGCGATTTCTTGCAGCGGCTGCCACCGCATGGATTTTAAAGGAGGCGATGCGGTGGCACCGGGCTTACCACCAGTGCCGGATATTACCGCAACCGGAAATCCGGGTAAATGGACTCAGCAGCAATTTGTAAGGGCGCTTCGTACGGGAAAAACACCATCGGGGCACCAAATGAAAAATGATGAAATGCCCTGGCAAATGACTGCACAATATGAGGATAAGGAACTCGCTTCGTTATATCAATTTCTAAAAACCAGATAGTTTATCTGTTAGCCATGACTTTCCAATGTTCTCATGCCGGTTAAAATGTTTTTTTTCGGTCGTCAATTTATTGCTTTTACGGGGTTCATAGAAGCTGCTTTGAAAGTCATAACACCAACCAGTAAAACAACAAGAATTGTAAAAGAAAGCGTAACCCAGGCGAAATCGATCCAGTTTATCTCAATGCGGTATGCGTAGTTTTGCAGCCATTTGTTTAGTGTGATCAGTACTAATGGAAATGCTATAACCGCTGAAATCGTTATTGTTAACACAAATTCCTGTAAAAAAAGCAATACTATACTTAACCCGGATGCACCCAGCACTTTTCGGATCCCCAGCTCTTTTGTTCTTTTGGAAATATTCAGAGAAACCATACCCAATATCCCCAACAGGACAATAATGACTGCCAGAAATGTGGCAACTTCCGAAGCTTTTTTAAGCTGTATTTCTGACTGATATAGTTTATGTAACGTGTCATTGAGAAAAACATATTCAAAAGGTGCATCCGGCATTAGTTCTCTCCATTTTTTCTCGATGGCACGCATGGATTCGCCGAGGTTTGAAGGGAGAATTTTGAAAGAAATATAGCGGTAGATATTAGCCGTTTTGATATGCATAAAAACGAGTGGCTTAATCTCCTGATGCATGGATTCGAAATGGAAATTTTTTGACACACCGCCGATCGTGAACAGTGTATTACTGAAATGCATTTTTATCGGCTGCCCGATCGCACTCTGCGGATCTGAGAAACCTAATGCTTTACACGCAGCCTCATTAATGACAATCTGGTCTGCTTTATAAACGCCTGTTTTGGCATGGAAAAATGCGCCGGCTGCCATTTCAATATGATACGTGTCCGCGAATTTCTCGTCCGTTGAAAGTGTTTGCGTATAAATCGCCTGCGTGGAATCCTGCCCGGTTTTGTATAATCCGTTTGTGCCGCCAAAATTTCCATTCGGAATTTCATAGGAAACACTCGCCTGGCTTATTTCCTTTAAGCGGCTCATTTCATTTCGGTTAGCCTCGATTTTGGCAATACCCTGAGGCGTCCAGTCGCGGGGAGCGGCAATGGAAACAACTGATTCTTTATCATAACCCAGTTCTTTGCTGAAAAAATAATCGACCTGGCGCGTGATAAGTGCTGCCGCAGCGAAGACGAAAAGCGCGATGGAAAATTGCGAAACAATAAGCAGCCTGCGAAACAGCAGGTTTTCCCCAGCGGTTTTTAGTTTCCCTTTTACAGAGGCTATGGAAGGCAGTGACGAAAGAACAAAAGCGGGGTATATGCCGGCGAGCAGTGCTATGAAGAAGGTAAATATGATAGCGATGGAGAGCGACAAAGGAAACATTGAGATCAAAGAGGCAATAGGGCGGCCAAGAATATCTTCAAAACGGGAGCGGAGCAATGCATAAAATCCGGCGGACAGCGCCATCGCGATGGCAGATAAAATAAGAGATTCCATTAAAAACTGACGAACTAGCTGAATCTGTAAACTTCCCAAAATTTTTCTGACGCCGATCTCTTTCAACCTTGACGAGGAATTCCCGATGGAGATATTGATGAAATTCACAACGGCCATCAGTAAAATGAAAAGGGAAACACCGGAAAGTGTGTAAATCATTTTTCTGACCAAGCCATTATTCTGATCGAGGTAAAAAACGTTTAACGGAGTGAGGTAGGCGTCCATATTCATTCTGACATTTTCCGGGGTGTGCGTTGCTAAAAGTCTTGCCACAGGTTTTGCGAGATCTTCCTTTTTTACACCCTCTTTCAGCTCTAAAAAGGTAACCATATACGGAAATGCCCAGTTATCAGCATTTTGTCTGCCTTTCAGACTGCTCATCGGAATAAAAATAGAAGCGGGAGATTTTAACAGATTTGTGACCGAGTTGTCAGGAATTGATTTCAAAACGGCAGTGATTTTATATTCCTGTTTTTCTCCCAGAAAATTATCCAGATTCAACGTTTTTCCGAGCACATCGGTTTTTCCAAAATACTTGACAGCTTTTTCTTCTGAGATCACAATGGAATTTGGCTCCTGCATGGCCGTGTTGGCGTCTCCTTGCAAAAGCTGAAATCCATACATGGAAAGAAATGTGGAATCTCCGGCCTGAACATCTTCCCTGAAATGTTTATCTCCATGGGAAACCGCAACAGTAATCGCATCAAACCGGTAGTAATTGGCAACCAGGTTCGGGTATTCTTCTTTCAGCGTTTTACCCAGCGGCCCGAGTGTGGCAATCTCGATACCCATGTCAGGATTTTTCCATTTGCTTTGCAGAATGTATTGGTTATCTGTGTTTTTCAACGCAGCATTGACCTGCAATTCTCCGTGGACATAACTGGCAATGAGCAGCGAAAAAGTAATGCCGACCGACAAACCAAAAATACTCACAAGGGAGATAAATTTTTGTTTCAGAATATTTCGCCAGGCAATTTTAAAATAGTTGTTCAGCATAGGAAAAGTCGCGTTAATGGTGCATCTGTGGAAGATGATGCCAAAATTAAATTAGCTTTTCCGCCTGATCTAATGGAACATAGCGATTTAACGCTTTTTAACTTTTAGGTTAATCAAGCCTGCTGATTTAAAAAAAAGAGACATAAGTTGTGTACATCACAAACTCATGTCTCTGTTTAAAGTTGTAAATTGATATACCTTTATATTTTGAATTGTAAAGTCACATAATAGCCCCGCCCGTCAGAAGGCAAAATACCAGGCCCCGGGTAGCCGGTTGCTCTTCTTGTGAAATACATTTTGTTGGCAAGATTATTCACACTGCCTTCCAGCCTGAATTTTTTAAACTCATAGGAAAAACTTGCATCCATGATCGTATAAGCCGGAATAAGTCCGACAACACCGGTAACTCCGCCATCGATTGCATTGGTAGCTTCTGTAAACTGGTCGGATAAATGGGTATACTGAAACGATGCTTTCAAATTTTTATATCCCAGACGGACCCCGGATTTGATATTTACTTTTGGTACAAACTCCACTTCTTTTCCTTTTACGCCGACAATTTCACTTTCCTTATAAGTAGAATGTATAAAGGCGATATTCGTGAAAAGTACACCGCTGAAAGGTGTGTTTGGCATAAGTAATTTGAGGAAATCTGCCTCACCATAAGACTCTATTCCCAGAATAACGGCCCGTCCAACATTTCCTCTTTTTCTGAGCACACGGTCGTTTTCATCGTAAAACTGTACTTCTCCGATCCGGTTGTTATAATTCAGATAAAATCCGCTTACATCAAAATTGAAAAGTGAGGTCTGATAACTTCTTATTCCAATGTCCAGCGAATGTCCTTTTTCATCTTTCATATTCGGGTCTATCACGGAAGAAGGATTGGAGATACGCATATCGCTGAATGTGATCGAACGATAATTCTGCGAAATATTGCCGTACATATCCAGATGCGGCGCAGGTTTGTAACTAACCCCAAGACCCGCTATAACAAACTGTCGTCCATTGGTGCGGTATTCATCCGTTTTACTGATGTTGATGATATTTCCGGCAAGGTCTCTCGAAATATTTCCATAATAACCGTCGGCAATGGTGTGAATGTATTCAAACCGGATGCCGGGGGTTACAGAAAGTTTGTCGCTGAGATAGAAAATATTTTCTGCAAAAACAGATACGTTTTTATTTGGAAAACGATAATCATAAGTAACCAGTCTGTCGGCTTCAACGAAGTTGAAATTCGCATCTTTGCCATCGCTTCCCGCACCTTGCAAACTGTGATTAAAACCATGATAATACCGTGAACCAACAAGCAGCACTGAAAGTTTTTTACCGGTATAATAACGTTTAAGATAACGCGCCTCTGCTCCCCAGTTAGAAAAATCACCTTTGATAAGATCCCGCTGGCTATTGTCGTCAACCGTTGCGACGCGGTTGGGGCGGAAACCAAGTGAGTAACGAAAGGCCGACAAACCGAACACCCGAAGATTAAACTCGTTCATGGCATTGAACTTATGATCCAGATGAATGGCTGCCATATTCCAGTTGACTTTAAACCAGTTGCGTTCCCGGTTACTTTGGCGGGGATCGGTATCAAACATCGCATCAGACAGACCGCCGGGCTGTTTGGCCAGATAATCCATGTGTGTCAGGTCAATACCGATGGTTGTTTTTTCAGAGAGTTTATAATCCACATCCGAAAACAAGGTCAGGTTATTGAAATGGGAATTTGGCCTCCAGCCATCGCCTCTTTTGTATTGTGCGAAAGCATAATAACTTAGTTTTCCAACGGTTCCGCTGACGCTGGTAAAAGAATTGTAAAAGCCAAAAGAGCCGGTGCTCTGCCGAACGACCAATTCCAGTTTCTTATTTTCAACCGGTTTTTTCATGATGAAATTCAGGAGTCCGCCAAACTGGGTTCCGTATTGCAAAGACGCAGCACCACGGACAATCTGGATACGGCCTACTGCTTCCACCGGCGGCGTGTAATAACTTTCAGGATATCCCAGAGCATCCGCGCTGATGTCATAACCATTCTGACGTACATTAAAATTAGAGCTTCTGTTTGGGTCAAGTCCGCGCCCGCCTATGCTGAGTTGAAGGCCGGCACCGTCATTTTCATAAATATTCAGTCCCGGAACACGCGCATAAACCTGTCTGGCATTGTTTGTCGCCAGATTGGCTACCAGCTTGTCAGGCAAAATTACCTCCGTTTTCTTTCCTTCATAAATCCCCATGCTTTCAACCCCGCGCATACGGGCATAGCCAAAATCGCTCTGTTTTTCTGTAACCGTTACTTCGTCGAGATTTTGCTCCCGGTTTTCCAGGGTTATTTCCAGTCTGATTTCTGGCTCTTCCGCTTTGAAAGTATGCTGATAGGATTTAAAATCAGGGTGGGAGATATGCAGCGTGTGGTTTCCTTTTGAAATATTCGGAATTATGAATTTTCCGTCCTTATCACTAACCATGTTGTACCCGCCTCTGGATACATAAATGGCGCAGCCAGCGAGCGGAAGGCTATCTTTTTTTGACATAACAATGCCTGACAGCCTGCTTTGAGCCATCAAATTGGTAAACAATAAGCAAAACAATAAACTGCTAAAAACCTTTAATTTCATCTTCGAAGGGGGTAATCCAGGGCTTATGCCTGAGTGATTCTGTTTCTTTGGCCAGGTCGACGTTATCATGTACCAGTGGTTTTCCCAGTCGTCCGTTCAAGGCAACGTAGGAATCGACATATACCTGTGGTTCTTTAAAGCCCTGTTGGCTGTAATAATCGCGCAGGATATGGGCATATTGCAAAATCATGTCCGGTTGGGTTGACATCATTTTTTCCTGCAATGGGGTTAAAAATAAATTGTTATTAATGACTTGCCTCCTGCCATTTTTGTCCTTTACCATAAACTGACAATACCCTGCTTTTTCCATGAGCATTACGCGCCACGAAAACCGGTAGCCTTCTTCGGTCCAGAACAATTCGCCCGGATAAAAAAGATATCGGAAGGGAAGGATTAATTGTATTGCAAGAAGTAAAGTGAAGGTCAGAATTAGCATGGTTTCAGTCCATGGCTGCATGGTATAGCTCCGGGATGGGTGAAGCAAGGTGTCTGGAATCCTGAATAATTTAGCTATGATTTGAATTATACGCTCATGAAATTCCGAAGAGAAAAATAGCAGCGCCGTCACAATCATAATGTATGGGAACATGCCAATTGGAAACAGCATCGCAGTCAAACCATGGAAAACGACTACTGCCAGGAAAGCAAACGGACGCGTTTTTTTGTTCCAAAGCAGAAAAGGAATGCTCAGATCATACAAACAACCAAACCAGCTGAACGCATAGGGAATCCATTCATAATTAAAAAGAAAACCTATTAGCGGCATGTCGTTTTTGGCAGGAAGCCATATTCGTAACGGCAATGCGTTGAATAACCAGTCGCTGTTAAGCTTGGCCAAACCGGCATAGAAATACAGTATGGCAATAAATATTTTCAGAACCGACAAACACCATAGTGGAATCCGATCCGAGCGCAGCCTTTTATCCCGAAAAGAATCCAGTGAAAAATAGGCATGAGCGGGGAGGAAAATGAGCATAAAACTGATCACACTCACAAAATAATAATGATTCAGGTAGGTGGACTTGTCAATGAGCTCTATGTATGTGAAACTTAGAAACAAGCAGCAAATGGCCATTCTGTAAAAAAAACCGAGCGCTACTAAAAGCGCAGAGCATGCACAAATCGTAAAAAGCAGATAGGTGTAGTTTCCCAGCGGACGGACAAATTCGAAGCCGTAGAATGGGAAAAAATACAGCGGTTTGATATACAAGTCCTGAATCCAGCCTTTACTCCAAAAGCGGATAATGCTTATAAAGATCATAACCCCAAAAGCCATTCTGAAAATAGCCAGTGGGGCAGCTGAGGCAGGTGTTTGTAATTTTTTGAGCATAACAGCGAATAAGGCAATGTCTGCCTGAGCAGAAGAAACAGCCGAAGGGAAGGCTGGGGGAATAATTTTCTCAGCCTTCCCTTCAAATCAGTCACCGTCGTTATCCGTGTAAGTAATGGTAACACTGATCGCGGAAGTCAAATCTACTTTCAGCATCCGGACTACTTTTTGCATTTCCGTATAAGTATCTTTCATGAGCTGGTTATTCGTTTTAACCTGCTCGTAAAGGTTTGGCGAAAGCGTATCCAGTTTCTTTTTGCTTACATCAAACTGGGCCAGAATTATTTCAGTCAAAGCTTTTCCACTTGCTGCATCCTTTGCTCCCAACGCATTGAGGTATGTTTTCAAGGATGGGCCTTCAACTCCTGTTTTTGCATTTTTTCCATTGAAGAAATCGATAACAGACTGGTGTGCGGTTTTTGCAAGCGTTAAAGACAGATCTTTTTTGTAAAAAGCTTCCACTTTTTCGGCTGCCGGAACACCGTTTGCCATAGCTCCTGACGGGATTCCGAACTTTCCTGAGCGAATATATCTTTCATAATAGAGCACGTAAGCATTGATCATGATGGATGTGGAAGAACCGATATCAAGTCCGGTTTTAGACACAAAAGTATCCCGGTAACCGCTCGTCCATTCAGCCAGCACCTTACCGAAAACAGATGACATGCGTGCAGTAAGTCGCTTAACGTGTGCCGTACGTTTGGTTCCTTCGCCGGCTGCCGTGTAAAAAGCAACGATAGCCGCATCGGTTGCGCCAACTCCATTGATCAGATAATCCAGAGCGGGAAAACCCTGTCTGTCATAGGCAGCAGGGACTTCAAGGTTGGAAGCTGGATCAGCGATGTCGCTGGTAATTCCGGTAACATTGGCCGGATAAATATTGAAATAGTTACGTAAAACATACTTGTCGGCCGGACCAAACTCGAATCCTTCCACTTTTTGCCATTCTGTGTAAGCATCAACCCAGGCCTGACGAAATTCTGTCAAACTTGCAGCATCTGGTTTTGTGGTAAAAGCATCTGATTTCGACGTCATGGCATCCAGCTTTACCTTGAAATTAGCATAAGAGGGAAGGATAATGTTGTCGGCAATGTTGGTCAGCATTTCGGTGCGGTTCTTTGCCTGCACGTCAATAGAAGGATCCTCTTTTTGGGAATCGGATGAACCGGAACAGGACCATAAAATAGCAGTCGCCAAACCCAGCAACCAGCTTTTTTTAATAATAAATGAGGTCATATTTTAAACAATAATAAGTGGACCGGTGAGATAACTCACCAGTCCACTTGACTAATAAATAGCTTACTAAGTCTTACTAAATTTTAAATTTTGCCTGAATAGCAGCCGTTGCCGCACTAACTTTTTCAGCTGTCAAATCCCATAATCCGTTAGGAGAGCCTATCAGACCTAACAAAACGGTATCAGAAAATGCAGCGTTAGCACCATTGATTGCGCAGAAACGCATTGAGTAAACAAACCCAAGTCCTTCACCCATGGCATGTGCACGGGTTGCATCATCCGTAGCAGTTTTCCATTTACCCAGATAGCCGATAGCAGCCTGAGCGATCGCTCTTTCCATTTCCGTTCTGATAAACGTAGCCTGTGTTTTAAGTTCGGCCGCATCGTTGTTCACAATAGCAGCACGGCCTTTTACGAAAGCCGGGTGTATTTTAGCGTAGTTCGCCTGGTTATATTCCCAGATGTAAGAACCTAGAAATTGTTCGGCAGTACCTCTGACAGAATTTGTTGATCCGATAAGGTAAACGGGGCTTAAAGTAAGCAATCCATAAGCTTCGTCCCAATTGTGCTCCAAAGCAGTATATTTCTGACCTGAAACAAGACTTTTATTATCCGCTTCCAAGCCTTTGTTCAAAAGCACGTTACCGATATAGTCCAGTTGAAGAGCACCGATAAGTCCTTTTTGAATAATCTGGCCATATTCAATACCTTTTGCGTCAACAAGATAAGAACTTGAAGATCCATTGGTTAACTTTCCGGCAACACCTTTTGCCGCTGTTTTGGATACCGATTTGCTGGCAATTGCGATTTGGCTAATGGCCTGATCCAGGTATTTGCGCGTAGCTTCGGCTTCCGCAGCCGTTTTTGAAGATGCTGTTTTGTCCTTTAACTGAACACCTGACGTGTTTAACGCAGTACCTGTAACTTTTACCGCACCCGAATTGATATCAAAAAATGGATTGCCGGTATTGGCGAACATATTTCTGATTACCGTCGAGTCCAGTTCTTTGCCGTCTCTGATAGGGCCGCCCAAATAGTAATTTAAAGCCTGAAACATTTTGTAACGATCGTTACCTGATTTCAGATCAACGGTAGTATCACCCTTTGCATCAATAAAAAGTGCTTTGTAAGGAGTAGTAGCAGTAACTTTTGCGTAATCAATTTTGGTACGAAGGTCTGGCTGCTCGACAACCGGGTTGTCATCATCGCTGCAAGAAGTAAGGCTAACTGCAACCATTGCTGCAAAAAGCATTGATTTAAAGGTAAAATTGTGTTTTAACATTGCAAATTATTTTTTGATAGGGATGAAATATGGCTAAGTATATCAGTAGTTATTTAGACTAATAATAAACCGACCGTCAAACTTATACATTATTTAGAATTAGAACAAATTGTTTTGTCTAATTAAATATTAATAATTGGCAGCGTCAAGCAGCTATTCATGAGTTATTAGCGGCGGATGGTTGTATATGTTGCTGATTGCAGGGTAGATATAAAAAATAAGTTCTGCATGAGCTCTAATTTGTTAAAATCAAATTAGAGCTCATGCAGAACTTTACACCTGGTTAATTCTTGAAATATCCGCGATTATCTGCCGGTATTCGATTTCTTCTTTTTGTCCGAATAAGTCTTTTCTGCTGTCTTGGCCTTTTCAAAGTCGAGAACTACTCCGTTGATGCAATAACGCAATCCTGTTGGTGGGGGACCATCATCAAATACGTGACCCAGATGTGATTTACAACGGCCGCAGGTAACTTCGGTGCGTTCCATACCCAGACTACGGTCTTTGTGGTACACGATGGAAGTTTTACTGATCGGTTCGTAGAAACTCGGCCATCCGCATCCGCTGTCAAATTTGGTATCACTTTTGAACAAAGGATTTCCACACACGGCGCAATAGTAGGTCCCGATTTCTTTTGAGGTTTCAAATTTGCTCGTAAAAGGTCTTTCAGTTCCTTTCAGACGGGCTACATCATAAATTTCCGGAGATAATACTTTTCTCCATTCTTTGTCTGACTGATTCACTTTGGCTGTATCCGTACGGGAATATACAGCACTTTTGTTTGCCGGCGTTTGCTCTTTTCCGGACTGGCCATAACAGCTTTGGATCCAGAATGCCGAAATCAAAAGAGAAAGCACAATTAAATTATTTTTCATCATAGCAGGATTAATCTTTACAGATATACGATATGTAGACGCTTAAAGATTTAACATATTGCTTTTTGGACTTGTTCCATAAATCAATAATATTAAACTGCCGGGAATAATACTTTTTCAGGCGCAAATAGGGTAGTATTGAGATTTGCCGATGCGGCAGGAATAATTAGCAACAATGTTTTGACGAAGTGCACGAATCACCACACGCTATCAAATGAAGATAACCAAGGAAATTCGTGCACCTGTAACTGAAATACTGATGACTATATAAAAGAAGACAGATCTTTTACGCCAAGCATACGGGTCGTTGTGAAACCTTCTCCGAATTTCACTCCTATGGCGTGTCCCATTTCCTGCGCCCGTGCAATGACGAAATTAAGGAAGTCGGGCGAAGAGATATAACTCTGTGGTTCGTTGCTGTTTGCGTTATAATCGGGATTGAAGAACTGGCTTTTGAAAGCTCTGATGGCTTCGATTTTCTGATCGTGGAATGGTGTGATATCCACCACAAAATCAGGTTGAATATAACGGTCCTGAATGATATGGAAAACAAGACGGGGTCTCCATGCTTCTTGCTTCGCACCGTTTTCATCAAAGGTTTCAATCATTCGCAATCCGGAATAAAAGCAGCTGTCGGCCACCAGTTTTGCCCCACGAGCATGATCGGGATGGCGGTCATCCATGGCGTTGGTGATCACAATATCCGGCTGGTATTTTCTGATATAAGGAATAATCGCTTTCTGCTGCTCTTCCACGTTTGCGAAAAAGCCATCGGCCAGGCCTGCATTTTCCCTCACCGTAATACCCAGAATCCCGGCAGCGTCGGCTGCTTCCTGAATTCTTCCTTCGGGCGTTCCCCTTGTACCCAGCTCTCCACGGGTTAGGTCAACAATTCCTACTTTTTTTCCTAAGGCAATCTGGGATAGCAATGTACCGGCACAACCTAGTTCAACATCGTCAGGATGTGCGGTAATGGCAAGAATATCAAGTTTCATCGGGCTTTTATCAATTTGTATTTCAACAATAAAGCCGGAATTAATCCGGCTTTATTTATTATTTAATTCTTAATTTTTGTCCTAAACGTAAGGTTGACCTCGTTGAGATCCGGTTCTTTTTGGCAATCGCTGAAATAGAAACTCCGTATTTTCCGGCAATGGAAGACAAGGTTTCTCCGGAACGTACTTTATGCAAAATGGAACGTGAATAGGCAGCAGGAGCGTCGCCGGCATCAAATTCACTTTTGGTAGTACGTCCGCCGCGTAGGTGACTCCATGCATTACTGGTCAGCAGGAAATGATCCGATTTTATTTGTGCGTTTTCCCAATCATAAATATTTCTTGGGTCAAACGGATTTCCTTCATACCGGTTTTCATAATGTAAATGCGAGCCAGAACTCCGGCCGGTATTTCCACCCAAACCGATAACATCTCCGGCTTTCACCATTTGTCCGGATTCTACAAGTTGTTTGGAAAGGTGGCCGTATAATGTTTCCAGTCCGTTATAGTGGCGCACAAGGATAAATTTACCATAACCACTTCCGTCCCAGGCGACAATTCTTACCATACCATCATAGGTTGACCTTACGGTATCGCCCGTTTCCAGGTCAAGATCGGTACCATTATGCCAGCGGCCCCAGCGGTAACTGAAATTAGAGGTGGTCGGTGTTTGCGGCATTGGCGTGCTCCACATGCGGTTCACAGCCGGATTATATAACGTCAGGTCAACAGGTTCGTCAAAATCGAGAGGACTTAATCCGTAGGGATTGATCGTACGAGCATCCCAGATTACATAGTACTCAGCAGATTTAACCCATTCATCGCCTACAAGCAGTGAATCGACTACTTCTACTACATCTGTTTCACCTTCGTCAATGGTCGAAGTATCTTCGCTGACAACAGGATTTAGTGGTTTTACTGGTTCAAACTGGCTTTGGAACTTTAAAGTAGAGGTTTCTACCTGAAATTCGTCTTCTGGCTGCGGTGTTCCTACTTTGGTGGGACCTTCGTTGGCATTGCTTCCTGCCTGATTGATTTTTGGGTTTTTCTTGAACTTTCCTCGCTCTTGTGCTTGCGTGTTCCAGGGTATCAAACACACGATCGTTAGCAAACCTACAATAAGCTTTTCTTTCATAAATATTATTAATGTGTCGGGCTACCGGCTGTGTAATACACAAGCTGGTAGCCCGACTTAAATGTCTGTTTATACTGGGTTATCTTAGTTGGTTTCGAGAACATCGTCTGCAATAACTTCAACTTCACGTTCCATCAGGAAGCGCTCTGCATCCAGCGCAGCCATACAACCTGTGCCGGCAGCCGTTATAGCCTGACGGTAAACGTTGTCCTGAGCGTCTCCGCAAGCAAACACACCGGAAACGTTGGTATGCGCAGATCCTTTGATGGTTCTGATATATCCGGTTTCATCCATGTCGATATATCCTTTGAAGATTTCAGTGTTTGGCTTATGACCAATGGCAACAAAGAATCCTGTTGCTTCCAATACGGTTTCTTCACCCGTTTTATTGTTTTTCACAACCACACTTTCCAAACCTTCTTCACCGTTCAGTTTTACAGTTTCGGTGTTCCATAAAATCTCAATGTTCGGAAGCGTTTCAAGGCGTTTCTGCATGATTTTTGAAGCACGCATTTCATCACGGCGAACAACAAGGTATACTTTCCGGCAAAGCTTGGCAAGATAACTTGCTTCTTCTGCGGCAGTATCTCCTGCGCCCACAACCACTACATCCTGGCCACGGAAAAAGAATCCATCACAAACGGCACAGGCAGAAACACCTCTTCCGTTCAATCTTTCTTCATCCGGCAAGCCCAGCCATTTTGCTGTTGCACCCGTTGAAATAATAACCGAATCAGCCAGAATCTCCTTTTTTCCATCGATAATCACCTTACGCGGGTACGTTGTGAAATCTACCGATGTAGCCATTCCGTAACGGATATCGGCACCGAAACGTTTTGCTTGTTTCTCAAAATTAACCATCATTTCCGGACCGCTGATCCCGTCAGGATATCCCGGATAGTTGTCAACTTCTGTGGTAATCGTTAATTGGCCGCCTGGTTGTGCGCCCTGGTAAAGAACAGGTTTAAGTCCTGCTCTTGAAGCATATATTGCAGCAGTGTAACCGGCAGGTCCGGATCCAATAATAAGGCAATCTACTTTTTCAGATGTCATGTTAGTTTCTAACTTAATATTTTTCAAAATTCCTTAATTCTTGCGTGTACAAGGGGGAACGGGTTATTTTCGCTCTTTGTAATCGTATAATAATTTAGAATGCTCTGATTTCGCATTCATGCATGGATAACATATGCAAAGAGACAAAAGTGCGAAATTTCACCTCTTTATGCAAATTTCCTTACAAAACACGCCACTCAATCCTACGGTTTTTTTGCCGGTTTTCTTCTGAGTCATTTTTTGCCACAGGATGGGTTTCTCCATAACCTTTTGCGCTTAACCGGGTGATTTCAATGCCTGATTTCTGCAAATAGTTCAAAACTGACTGTGCTCTTCTTTTGGATAATTCGAGATTTACCTGGTCGGTTCCCACGTCATCAGTATGTCCCGATATTTCAATCGCAATTTGCTTGTTAATTTTAAGGAACTCCACCATCAGATCGAGTTCTACTTTTGACTTATCATCCAGTGTATATTCTCCTGTATTAAAGAATATGTTGTTTAAAATCTCAATCCGGTCTTTTTCGATCGCTTCAAGCGGAATTTCCAGATTGGCGGATGAGGAAGAATCAGTCACAGAAAAAGTGAGGCTCTTAAAAAGATATCCACTTTTGTTAACATAAAAAGCATATTCTCTCCCTTTATTCAACACAGCCATAAAATTTCCCGTCTGGGTATCCGAGGAAAACTCCGCGACTTTTTTCTGTTCTTTCAGGTCATAAAGTTCTATGCTGGAAGCGAGTGGTTTTAAAGTCTTTTTATCAAAAACTTTGCCTTTGGCATAACGCGTCGGGATAACCAGATTTTGCAGACTGTCGGGAAGATCGAAAGTATATAAAAGAGAACGGCCGGCAGTTTTGTCCGAGCTGTCATCCGTATAATATGCTTTTTTTCCATTGGCGGAAATAAACAAAGCGACCTGATCAGTTTGTGTGTTAATAGGATAACCTATGTTTTTTGGAGCCGACCACGTTGTATCTGATTTCGTTGACAGAAAAATATCAAATCCGCCCATTCCCGGCAATCCGTTGGAAGCATAAAACAGAATGCGTCCATTGGCATGAATAAAAGGCGCATTTTCATCATCGGGCGTATTAATGCCCGGTCCAAGATTTTTGGGCTCAGACCATTGATTTTTTCCCTGTAAAACGGAATACCATATATCAGTTTTTCCCAAACCACCACGCCGGTCCGAAGCGAAATACAGAGTTCTTCCGTCGGCGGATAATGAAGGCTGTGATTCCCAGCTTCTGGAATTGATCGGCTCACCCAGATTCTGAGGCGCACTCCAGTCGTTTCCCTGCTTTTGCGAAATGTAAAGATCACAACCTCCGTAACTGTCGGCACGGTTGCAAGCCGTCAACACGAGCGTTCTGCCATCGGCAGAAATGCTGCACGTTCCTTCGTTATTGGTTGTGTTAATGGCTTTGGAAATTTCTTCGGGCACATCCCATCCCCCGGGAATACGATGGGTGATGTATATATTTTCGTCCCGGTTTTCGGTAAGGCCTGTGAAAATCAATGTTTCATCATCAGCCGTCATCACGGGAAAGAACTGCGAGTTTAAGAAATTAATGGTATCGCCCATGGACCGCTTATGCACCTTCAATGGTCTTTTTATCGCATTTTGAGCAAAAAGGGAAGAGGCTATACTTTTTTGAGAAAGTCTGGCCAATCCGGATTTAGGAGGAGTCAACCGCAGTGATTTTTCGTAACAAACAACAGCCGAATCATACTTTTCAGCACGAAAAAAATGTGTCCCAAGCCATTGGTAAGCTGTTGAAGCCTGTGGATCGGCTGGTTTTATGGCTACAAACCGGATGTAATGTTTACGGGTAAGTTCTGTCTTCTTTTGCAGGTCATAAATCTGAGCCAGACGCAGGTGTAATTCTGCATTGTCGGGGTCAGTTTCTTCTACTTTTTCAAACAAAACAAGTGCTTCGTTGATCTGCCTTGCCTGCCATGCTTTTTGGGCTTTTTCAAACGTTTCTTTTCCACGGCGCGACAGCGGCGCGTCCTGCGCGTGAATGTTAGTCATTAAAAAACCTGAAAAAAGCAGGATCAGCAGAAAGCGGCACATCAGGGAATATTCATGTATTTATGAGTCTGTAACGACATTTTCCACTTCGGATTGTCTTTGATATAATCTATTATCAAAGGCAGCATTTGTTCGTGCTTACTCCATTCCGGTTGTAATAATAATGTACAGTCCTTATTTACGAGAGCAGCGTGCTCTTCTGCAAACTCAAAATCGCTCTTATTATAGATAATCGCTTTGAGCTCATTCGCATTTTCATAAATATCCGGATGAGGCGTTTTGAATTTTTTGGGAGAGAAACAGACCCAATTCCAGTGGCCGGTAAAAGGATATACTCCGGAAGTTTCAATATTGGTTTGAAATCCCGCTTCCTGCAAAGCGCCGGTCAGTTCATCAAGATTATACATCAAAGGCTCTCCACCGGTAATCACAGCCAAACGGCCGGGGTAGGCCAGAGCACCATCAATAATTGTGTTTATTCCCTGTTTCGGGTGGATATCCGCGTTCCAGGATTCTTTCACATCGCACCAGTGACAACCGACTTCGCATCCACCGAGGCGGATAAAATAAGCAGCTTTTCCACTGTGCTGGCCTTCTCCCTGCAACGTGTAAAAAGCTTCCATAACAGGAAGTTGACTGGTGACGATCGGTAATGTTTCAGTTAGCAAAATTCAAAAAGTAGGTAAACAATAAATGAAATGTGTACAAAGATAGGAGGTAACAAAATAAATCGGGAAATAATTTAACTCTGAGAAATACTTTGTGCATCAGCGGGTGTGTTACACAACTATTTTTAATTCCGGTAAATGATTTTGGTGTCTGATTTGTTATTGAGCCATCATAAAAACTTTTTCTCAGGGCAATTGAAATAACTGAATCAGTGCCATCTTTGCATATGAATAATACCCAAGTACACCAACAGGAGGCCATTTGTGCGCTTGCTACACCCTCGGGAGTAGGAGCTATTGCGGTTATACGCGTATCGGGACTGAACTCCATATCCATCGTAAACGAAATATTTAAAGGTAAAAACCTGAATCTGGTTGAAAGCCATACCGCGCATTTCGGTACCATTCAGTCGGATGCAGCGCTTATCGACGAGGTTTTGGTAACGGTTTTTAAAACGCCAAAATCCTTTACAAAAGAAGATTCTGTGGAAATTTCCTGTCACGGGTCGGATTATATTATCAAACAAATTTTAAAACTACTGATCAAAAAAGGAGCAAGAATAGCACGTCCGGGCGAATTCACCCAGCGGGCATTTTTGAACGGACAATTTGATCTGGTTCAGGCAGAGGCTGTGGCCGACCTAATTGCAGCGGACTCGGAAGCGAGCCATAAAACAGCTTTGAATCAATTAAGAGGAGGTTTTTCTAAAAAACTTGCTTCATTGAGAACAGAATTAATTCATTTTGCTTCCTTGGTAGAGCTGGAACTGGATTTCGGCGAAGAAGATGTTGAGTTTGCAGAACGTGACGATTTAAGGCAACTGATCATTAAACTCAGGAAAACGATCGCACCGCTTATCGAATCATTTGATTTTGGAAATGCGTTGAAGGAAGGCGTTCCGGTAGCGATTGTCGGCTCACCCAATGTCGGAAAATCTACGTTACTGAATGCGTTGCTGAATGAAGAAAAGGCGATCGTTACAAGTGTTGCCGGAACAACGCGTGATGTAATCGAAGACACGATGGTGCTGGAAGGTTTGAAATTTCGCTTTATTGACACCGCCGGTATCAGGGAAACTACTGATCTGGTGGAATCGATCGGAATTGAGCGCTCACGTGGCGCGATGGAAAAAGCAGATATTGTGATTTTCCTTTCGGACAGTGAAGAAACATATTTGCAAAATAAGCAATTGGCAACGGAAGTTTCTGACAAAAAAGATACGCTTTGGGTATTAAACAAACTCGATTACAATCAGGCACTATTTGAAAAGCTAAAAGAAGAAAGACCAGAATTAGTGGGCATATCAGCCCAAACGCAGGAAGGATTAAAAGCGCTGACCGACATTCTTGTTGCACGCGTTTATGGTCAAACGGCTACGGATACCGTTGTCACAAACCTTCGCCATTACGAACACCTCTTGAAAACTCAGGATGCTTTGAACGAGGTGATCAATGGTTTGGATACTGGAATCACAGGAGATTTTCTGGCGCAGGATATCCGGTTGTCGCTGCATCACCTGGGTGAGATTACCGGGACTATTGTAACGGATGATTTGCTGGATAATATTTTTAGTAAGTTTTGTATCGGCAAATAAATATGCCATTTTGTTACTCGAACATAGGAAAGAAAAAGTATACAAAAGGAATTAAATATCTATTTATCAGGTAATTATATACTATTTATATTTTTTAGGTTGAGATGTTGATTTCTGTTATTAGTTTTTAAATTACCAATATTTGTTGCTTATTTGTTACTCGTTAATGTCGAGTAACAAAAGTAACAAAATGGGAAAGAAACAAAAAGAATTAATTCATGTCCGGGAAAAAGTCCTGGCGAATGGTGACATAAGTCTTTATCTGGATATTTATTTAAATGGTAAGAGAAAGTACGAGTTCTTAAAGTTGTATTTAGTAGCGACTCCCAAATTAGCGAAGGATAAGGAGAAAAACAGAGCAACCCTTCAACTTGCGCAGGCGATTAAAGCCAGGAGGCTTGTTGAAATTCAAAATAATGAATACGGATTTACAAGTCCAACCAAGACGCAAACAAACTTCCTAAACTATTTTAGTACCTTAACAGAAGAGCGTAAAGAGGAGCAAGGGAATTATGGCAATTGGGCAAGCGCTCTGAAATACCTCAAACAGTACTGTGATGAATCTACGACTTTCGATGACGTAGACTCAGGGTTTGTAGAAGGTTTCAAGAACTTTTTAAAGGACACTAAAACCAAAAGCGACAAATTCCTTTCTCAGAATACACAGCACAGCTATTACAACAAGCTAGCCACCTGCTTAAAGCATGCTTACGATAAAGGGCTTTTGCCCACCAATCCCACGAAATCTGTTAAAGCTCCTAAACCGGGAGACCCTCAACGCGATTACCTATCTTTTGATGAAGTTAAGGCTCTCACTCTGGTGGATTGTAAGTTTCCTGTAATGAAGAGAGCATTCTTGTTTAGCTGTCTTACAGGTATCCGTTGGTCAGATATTAATAAAATGACTTGGAGCCAAGTGCAGGATTTGAATGGCGTACCGAGAATTGTTTTCCGGCAGAAAAAAACACAAGGGCAAGAATACCTTGATGTGAACGGACAGGCTCTTACATTCCTCGGTGAGCGTAGCAAACCGGAAGATAGAGTTTTTGAAGGATTGAAATATTCTGCATGGCATAATGTGGAACTTCAGAGGTGGTGTACTCGTGCAGGAATAAATAAGGATATAACATTTCACTGCGGACGGCACACTTTTGCGGTTATGATGCTTGATCTGGGTGCAGATCTTTTTACTACGTCGAAATTGCTAGGACATAGGCAAATTAAGACAACCCAGATTTATGCAAAGGTTTTGGACAAGAAAAAACAGGAGGCGGTTAGTAGGATTCCCAAATTATAATAATACAATCAATTAAAACTTAAATAGCTATGCAAACATCTGACGAACAAGTGGAATCACTTATTAGTAAATATCTGGATGAAATTATTTCCAGAGAGAAACCTGATGTGAAAATGTATCAGGGTACGATTGATTTTATATTATTGGTCTCTGTTCAAAAAATAATTGCTGAATTGGACGAACTCAGAAAACTTGTTTTGGGTGCCTCTGAAAAACATACACACTTAGTTATAAAAAATCATATTGCACAACTTGAAAGTATTTACGCCCAACCCGGCTCCAGTAGAGTAATGGAAGCGCAGGAAATGAAGGATCTTTGTAAAGAGAATGACTTCAAAACTGCATCTTGTTTGTTTATCGAAAAACGGCTCTTTCAAACCTATAAAGTGGATAAGCAAAGGCTTGAGCGACTACCAAGTATTAGCTATGATAACTTTTTCTATTATAATCAGATGGCACCTAATGATGTGGACATTGCAGAAGATGTTCATTATTTAAATGAACAGGTGAATCGCTTCTTTTATTTGAGATTCCTTTTTGATCTTGAAATTTTAGGGTTAGGAGGTGATCATGGGAAAAATGATGTTGGGGGTAAATCGAAAAGCCAAAATGATATCATACAATATCTGGCAAATTTAATAGAGATGCATGCGAATTGGCAACATACATTCCAAAGCGATGGTGTAGCTGGTGATTTGATTACGATTAGAAATGGAATCATTGCTGACGAAGGGTTCTTGTTTTCGAAGATCTCTAGTGTAGCGCTTACAAAGAGAAGTCCCATCATTCCAACCACATTTTTATTAGCTACAACTGAGGAAGCGATTCGATCAGCCTACAAGGACTTAAAAAAAAGCAATAGAGAATTTGGATTAGACAATACTGAGGATGCATTTCTTTATTTGTTTCAAGGAAAGCCCATCACCTCTAACTATAAACCAATTGTTTGGCACCATACGCTGCGATCTTTAACTTATTTCTTCAGTAAAATGGTTAAGGAAGGAATATTATTAAAAACAAAGTGGCAAAGTCACATAATTAAACACTCACTAATAATCCATAATGGGAAAATACCGACAAAGGGTGGGTTGAAATCCACGAAGCGACAAATTTCGGATAGATTGGAAATATCTGATAAGGAGGTGTATAACGGTAAAGAAGTTAATGAGTATCGGTTCTTTCTAGCCATTGTTGATTTGCTCATAGCTAGTAAATATTGAATTTTTGAAAGTTTTTTAAATTAGGTCAATCTTGGTCAATCCTCAATTTACCAATGGCTTCCTATTTTTGCCTCAGATCAAAATAAGAAAATATCGGATCAGGTATTTAGGAACTCTAAAAACAGTATTTCAAATGGAAAAACAAGAGATCAACGGATTACAGTTAATGGGAATGCCGTATTGGACAAAGAAGGTATTAACCTTCGAAGAAGCTTCGAGTTACTCAGGGTATTCGGAGTCGTATTTATATAAAATTACTTCAGCCCGAAAGATTGCGTATTACAAGCCGCTAGGTAAGCTTATCTTTTTCCTTCGTACGGATGTGGAGGATTTTCTTCTTCAGAATCGCATGGCTCCTGACTTTGAGATTGAAGCTGAAGCGAATTCTTACATATCGAAAAGAAAGAAGTAGACGACGCTGTTCCAGATACTGCTATTCACGGAAAGCGCTCTTTCAGCAAGTTGCGAAGTATCTCAAATGTATAAAAATTAAATTACTATCTATTTACAGTCATGCAGACAACCAAGGCTTGGATTCGGATGCCTTATTTAAGGATCGGAATGATATATTACAAAATGGTCTACGTTCCATCTATCCGTGGTGCTCCGCAACGAAAACTAATACAATGGAGTCTGGATGCAATTAAGCAGGATGAGACCAAGGAAACCATTTCAAAGATTCCTAAATACGATGGGTTCGTTGTATATCCGGAACATGTCAATTATGAGCAGGTCATCGGGACATTTTACAACCAGTATTTTGAGATAAGTCATCGTCCTCAAAGTGGCGATTGTTCCTTAACTCTGGATTTCATAAAGCATATTTTCGGAGATCAGTATGAGTTAGGACTAGATTATCTGACCTTACTTTACCTAAGGCCAACTGAAAAGCTTCCGATCTTGCTTCTTGTTTCAAAGCAAAGAAACACAGGGAAAACAACCTGGCTTAACTTTCTTAAAGCGATTTTTCAACATAACATGTCGATTAATGATAATGACAGTTTTAGAAGCCAATTTAATTCCGATTGGGCAAGTGTCTTAATCGTTGGTGTAGACGAAGTTTTACTTCAACGTATAGAGGATAGCGAACGCATCAAGGCATTGTCAACCGCTACCGTTTATAAATCTGAGGCAAAAAATCAGAATAGGTACGAGGTTGACTTTTTCGTAAAGTTTGTCCTTTGCAGTAATGATGATTTAAGGCCCATTATTATCCTGCCGGAGGAGACAAGGTACTGGGTTAGAAATGTTAAGCCGTTTACATCGGAAAATGAATATTTGTTGGACCGACTTATTAAGGAAATCCCAGCCTTTCTGTATTTTATAAAGAATAGGCAACTGTCTGTCCCAAAAAAGCTTGGCCGGATGTGGTTTGATCCGTCAATGTATCGTACGGCGGCCTTAGAGAGGATAATGAATGCAAACAGGAGCAGATTAGAGGTAGAAGTTTCACTTTATATGAAGGAAATTATGGAAACAGCTGGTGTTGAAGAACTACACTTTACTCCAAATGATGTCATAAATATGATGATGAAAAGCGGATTAAAACCTGATAGGGCTGCGGTAATTCGATTATTAAAAGAATCTTGGGCATTGACACCAAAGAGTAATTCACTAAGCTACGTAACCTATGCTTTCAATTCTGACGGTATAATTGGACAAATCAAATTAACCGGTCGCTATTACGCTATTGGTTACGAAGAGCTTCAGAGTAAACTCTGATGAGATTGATGAGAGTTAACTTTGTAGTATTTAAATGGTTGATCATTAGTATATTATGTATCCATCAAATTTGCATCATCTAGAATTTTACTGATGAACTTGATGAATGATTATCGCTGCCGTATAACTACTTGATGAGAATGATGAGGTTTTGATGAGGTCTAAATGTTTTATTATCAATACATTAATTGAATTATTCATCAACTCATCGGATTTTTACTTCATTACTGCAGGATTTTTTTCGGAAACATTTTTAGCAGCCTCATTTTTGAGAAATTATAAATAAAGAAGAATTAAATCAATTTTGGTAATGTACTTTTCTTTCCAGGAAAGACGGAATGATAATGCTCATATGAACATAGACCAGCATTTAGTTACGGAGCTTTTTCATAAAAAAGACCGTAAAAGACGACGGATTCTATTTGATCTCTACGGTGATTATTTTGTGACAGGCCTTTCTTCCGTATTCATTGCTGATATGATCAGTAAAGACTTAGGGGTTCCTGGTCTCGTCTCGATAGCTGATATCAAGTATTGTCGATTTTATTTTCAGGGGAAACTGAAAAAGAGTCCGGTAAAAATTCGTTCGCCAGTGACGACTTCCGTAGAAGAAAAGAAGGAAATTAAGCAAGTTAGTTCATCCATCACGTGGTCAGATCCGGATGAACTAGAAGCCAATCAAAGTCAAATTATTAAATCTAAATTTTCAAAAAAATGATTTTAGAGTTGACATTACAGTCAAAGGGAGGTTCTGGAAAGAGTTTCTATACATACTTTCGAGCCTTGGCAAGTTCAAATGACGATTCAATATTTCTGGATGTTGATAGTTCAACAAATACAAGTTCGAGACAACTGAAGTTCTTGGAGTCGGATCGATTAGAAGCAGTTTCTTTAGTTGATAGTAAAGGTGTTCTAATAAGAGATACTTTTCTTGGATATATGGAAAGTGTTGCTGATAGTAATATGGATGCTACAACCAAAATTATAGCTGATCTTGGTTCTGCGGAGTCGGACCAACTGGTTTCTATGCTTGAGTTCGACATTTCGTTTCGTGAGTTCTGTGATGAGCTCGGCTTTAAGGTGATTTTTAATGTCATCATTGCAGGGGGAGGAGCATACAAAGCTTCGGTGAATTATCTGCAAAGATTGGTATCTGTTGCCAACGGTGAATTCGAAATCGTCGTTTGGGAGAATGTTATGAGCTTCAATCAATTTCCTTCTTTATCCAAGGAGCTAGCGGAAAATTGTGTAAAAATGGGACTGCGACATAGGAAGTTCGGAGATTTTAGCCCTGCTTCATTGATTGGTGGACAGGTAATAGAGGGAACAAGACGTGGATACTCTCTAAGTGATTACTCACCAGGTGCCAGGATCCGTATCAAAAAAGAACTTAAAGAAAATTTCAGCCATGAATGATTCATTGAAAGAAATACTAACAAAAATAAAGGCGAGATATTCCAGACGGTATGGTTTGGATGTAGACGAATGGAGCGGAATCTTGTTTACAGAAATAGAATCCGGATTCTTACTAATAAGTAAAAAAGTTGAGCAGTCGACAAAAAAAATAGAAGAGGCAGCTCAAAGCATCAAGGGTAAAGTGCATCAGATCAATTTGAAATCCCCAGATGAAGCATTTAAGTTAGGCTTGGGATTTACTACCCCTGTCGCAATTATGGGTGTTGCAATCGCGGTCCTTATTTTCTGTTACAAAACAAACACTGAGGAATATTTAGCATTGAAAAGAATAGCCCAGTCCTATGAACATATAACTTCATATCAAATTCTTATGCAGCATGGTGAGATAGTCAAACGAGAAGGGCAGTATTTCTTGACCCTATCTTTGGCGAACAAAGGTGCGGGCGATATGTTGATAGGAAAAGAATATGTTTTCGACGGAAGAACAAAGCGAATTTTGATCCCTTTAGGTAGAAATTAAATCCGTTTCGAGTCGACTCAATAATTTTCTAACGTTTTCTAACGGAATCAACCGATTTCGTTAGAATTCTAACTTTTGGTTTTTTTCTTAAATAGCAAGCTATGTTTTCCCATGGTCAAAATATCGCTGCGCGTATTCTGTCCACGGGAAAACCGCTTGCCCTTTGGGAGTCAATTCGCCTTACGGCTCATTGTAAATAATTATGGAACAAAAGAAATTTCGAAAAAAGGGTGGAAGACCCAGGCTGCCAGAGGAAGAACGGAGACAAAATGTGACTCTCATGCTAACACCGTTGGAGGTAGAGCAGCTTAGGAAGGAGCACGAAGGTTATGTAGTTGATTTTGGAGTTTTCCTTCGCGAAAAGTTACTGGATAGAGAAGCTGTAACCCTTTCTAAACAGATAGACCCTGAAGTAAGGGCCGAAATGAAAAACTTACTTAAAATGACAGGAAGTATGTTACTAATAGCGAAACGCACGGAATACGATGTACTGGTTAGCAAAGAGTTTTTGGAAATGGCAGCTGAGTTGAGAAAGACAGTTCAAAAAGCACATTACAATGTCAATGAATTGGTTTTGAGTAAAGGCTTGATTCCAAACCTTGTCCGACACGTCAAAGACTTGAAAAAGGCTGCTTTGAATCTACAAAACGAATCGTCCGACATTGAGGGCATTATCCATTTGCTTAGATCTATTTCTGAGATTGAAGTGAGGTTAAAAGAATTTGCTGGTCAGTTTGGGGTTTTGGAGAACTGATGAAATGGTCTGAACAAATGGGGAGAGGAATTTTAATTTTCTTTCCCATTTGTTCTTTTACCAAGTAGCGCCAATGGATTTACAAACGGCCATTTCACCTCTTGGATTAATGCCTTCCATTTTTTTATCTGGATGGTGAAGTGGTTGAATCTTCTTCGAGCCTTGAAACTTATGACGGTTTCTTTCAAAATAAGTTTTGCATTTGGGCATTTGAACAAGAGGAGATCTTTTCCAAATGACATCTATGAGAGTGCTGCAATTGATTTATAATCAAGCCGTTGCTATTTGGATTTAATTTCGACGGAATAAATGATTGTTATTGTTTAAATTTGAAGAACATGAACCCGTGTTAACGCTAAAATTTAACTAAATGCAAACCGATGATAATATTTTCAAAATCCTTTCGATAGATGGCGGTGGCATAAAAGGACTTTATAGCGCATCTTTACTTGCACGGATTGAAGAAAAGACTGGGAAAAAAATTGGAGAACATTTTGATCTGATTTGCGGCACATCAACAGGTGGACTAATTGCGTTGGCGCTAAGTAAAGGAATGTCTGCCCAAGAAATTGCAGATATGTATTTTGATAGGGGACGAGAAATATTTCCTATCTCCGAATATAGGCCGGTGCGCTATTTGCAAAGAAAATGGCAGTTCTTCAAACAACTTTTATGGAAGGGGAAATTTTCTGCTAAACCTCTAAAAATGATTTTGGACGAAATGTTCGGGGATACCACAATGGGGGAGGCAAACAATTTGTTATGTATCCCAAGTTATAATCTTGTAACCGGAATGCCCAGGGTCTTTAAGTACCCTCATAAAGAGGGTGGATTTTTCATGGACAAGGATATAAAAATGGTTGATGTAGCGTTAGCTACATCTGCTGCTCCAACTTACTTTCCAATACATGAACATAGAAATATCCTTTATGCTGATGGAGGATTGTGGGCAAATAATCCATCGCTTTGCGGAGTAATAGAGGGTTTGAAATTCTTTGTTGGACCTGAAAAGCAGTTTAAAACCTTTAAAATTCTGTCCATTTCTAGTGTAACTCAGCCTGGTGGATGGCCGTCTGCTTCCAGTCGGAACAGATCTTTCAGACATTGGGGAAGCAAACTGTTTCAAGCCTCTATGGATGGTCAAGCTTTCTTTAATGACTTCTTTTTGGCAAACTTAGTTGATCATATACAACCATCAGGTACTTACTATCGAATTCCTGCTCCCCTAATTTCAAGGGAACATATTGGAATGATTGATATGGACATTGCACATCAAAGTGCTTTGCAAACTCTTAAAGGCATGGGTGATCAGGCTGGGTATCATTCCGCAATCCAACCAGAGGTCCTTGCATTTTTTGAGCAAGTCAAAATTTACAAAACAAACCCTCAAACATGAATTTTAGCGAACAACAATTAATTACTTGGTCAAAACCAGTAAGCACCTCAGAAGACCAAAAATGTCAAAATGCAATTGACAGGGTGACTGCTGCATTAAAAGCTAAATTTGGCGATAGAGTTTCTATCTTCCTTCAGGGCTCATATAGAAACAATACCAATGTCAGACAGAATAGTGATGTAGATATTGTAATGAGATATGACAATGCTTACTATCCAGATTTACAACGGTTATCCTCAGACGATCGGGTTATATACAATGCGGAAAGAAAATCAGCTGGCTACGATTTCGACGAATTGAAGGCAGATACGCAAGCTGCATTGACGGCAGTTTTTTCAAGTGATGTCGAAAGGAAGAACAAATGCATTCAAGTTATGGGTAACACTTACCGTATTACAGCGGACGTAATACCCTGCTTTGTGTTAAAACGATTTCAAACGCTCCAATCCATAGAAGCAGAAGGTGTTAAATTTTATTCGGATGATAATAAAGAAATAATTAGTTTCCCTAACCAACACTATTTCAATGGAACCTCTAAAACAAACCAAACCTATCGTTTATACAAGCGAATGGTACGGATTTTAAAAGTTATTAATTATCGGCTAATTGACGCGGGTAAAATCTCGGATAAATTGGTCTCTTCTTTTTTTATAGAAAGCCTGGTGTACAACGTACCAAATGAAAAATTTATATCAGGGGATTATACTCAGTCATTACGAAACGTGATCGTTAAAATATATGAGGATATGAAAAATGGTGCTGATTATAAAGAGGTTAATGAATTGCTTTGGCTTTTTAGTAGTCGGTCTCCTCGAACTCGCACGGACGCATCAGACTTCTTGCAATACTGCTGGGAATTTCTGGGTTACGAAGAATAGAATTTACACCAATAGACAATAACTGGGACATCAAGTTATTTAGGTAACGGAGTTAATTCATTAGAAAGTACGAAAACGCTCATTTTGCTTCTAGGAACTAGTGTTGTTTATAGAAGTTAAAGAAGTAAAAGGAATCGTATTGTTAACACCTGATAATTTAAGTAAGCACTTGTCCTCATATAAACATGGCTAGGAGTTGGAACTTAAAAATTGCATTTGAAAAATTTAAAACTGATGCTCTATCGAAAGGTATCTATGACATTGTCAAATGGTTGGTAATATTTTGCGTAGGGACGGTTGTATTGAAATTGTTTCCAGATAATACCGTATTCGGTGAGATTTTCAATAGGCATTACACACTATCAGTTTACGCTATTTTTTTGTGGATGTTGGTCGTCGTTACTCTCAATACCATAGTCCTTAATTTCAGTTTTAATAAAAAATATAGTCTTTTGAAAAAGGACAACCAAACCGATTCTTTAACTGGGCTCAAAAATGTTAAGGCAATGAAGGAATATCTCACGCAAAAAATTAAGGAATCCGAAGATAATGGTAAGCCACTATCGGTAATATTAATTGATGTAGATGATTTTCGGGACTTTAACTCGAACTACAGTCAAGATCTTGGGGATAGGATTTTAGCAGAGGTCGGACAGATATTATCAAAAGATAATAGAATAACTGATGAAACATTTAGACAATATTCCCGAGGAGATGAATTTGTTGTTGTTAGCACTCAAACGAACATGACGGAAGTTAGGTATGCAGCAGAACGAAAAAGACAATATATTGCGGACAGCACATTTCTAATCAATAATCAGCAATACAAATTAACTGTTTGCTGCGGTTTGGCTGAATTTAGAAATGGCGATACTTTTGAAACCCTTCTAGGGAGAGCCAACTATGCTGTAAGACAAATTGCAAAAGTAACGAAGGGCAAAAATTGTACAGCAAACACAATTTAACGAATATGTTCCGAATTCAATCATGCGAATTTGAAATGAACCTAGATCATTACTAATTTTTAACAGCGAGCAAGTTCCAACCAAGTATCAATTTCTTACCAATTGAATAGTTGCAACATATTAAAATTTAAAAAATTGTCCAGCAAAAGGTGAGTTTAGAGTAGCCACTGCTCGATTAGTACCTTCGATGTTAAATGTGTATCAAAATGCGCCAATCAGTCCTCCAAAAATGTCGCCACCGGAACATCTAAAATTTTCGCTAGCAAAAAAAGATAAGAAACCGTAAAATTTACCAATCCTCTTTCCATACGTGAAATTTGAGACCAGTCTTTATCTCCGCATTCCTGTGCTAACTCAGCTTGGGTGAGACCTTTCTCATTGCGATAAAACCGGATTTTCTCTCCAATTTTCCGGAGACGTTCGTTATCACGATAGTGTTTATTTGGCTTCTGATTTTCCACAAGCCAAAGTGAGGAAAAAAGTAGTTGTTTTTATTGGGATTATAATCCCAATAATTATCTTTGAGGCACTGAGCCCTTTTGGGAGATCAGCCATATTTTCACCTTTTTAAGATTAAAAAATGAAAAAGCTCATCAACTATTTCGTCGTCTCCTTGGTTTTAATAGTAATGGCCTGTAAGAAAAATTCTGATCCAACGATTGACCCTGCCAATTTCCCAGTGTACAAAATAGAGTTCACGCAGGGGGAGAATTACAAGACAGTTAAAAAGCAACTCGAATTTGGTGAAGGGACTTTGCTCAAAGGGTACAGTGGTAAAATTCTCTTTTTAAACGAAGACTTTCCAAATCCCAATTACATATTTGAAACTGACGGTACTCCCAATAAACTAAATTTCGTTTTGCGCATTGAAGACAACGGATCTTCTGAAATTACTCAGTTCAGTTTCAGGGTTTTCAAGAATGGCAAGCAGGTTATGAACGTGACTCATGCTGCGAGTGGGAATGCTACCAAAGAGTATCTGATTAGCATATAATGAATTGGGTTGAGTAAAATAGCAGATTTTACTCAACCCAATTTTTACCATTTTCGCCTTCCCAATCCGTCTTTTTTAACAATTTCTTCCCTTGGAGCCGGTCTAGATAATCCTAATTTCTTCGCAATTTGGCTCTGGATGTCGATCGGGTCCTGTGATTTGACTGTTATCGTAAAATTAATTTCTGTTATCCCCTGTGGAATATTTGTGTGTGTGACGCTTTCACTCACGTCAAAAAGACTTCTAACATCAATTTTAAAGATTTCTGCGATCCGGAATAATTGGGAAAGTGATATCTCTCCAATACCCTTTTCAAGTTTCTTATAGTGTTCGGTAGATACTTCTAACAGGAAAGCCATTTGTTCGGGTTTAACCTCACTTGTTCTTCGCACTTGTGCGATTTTTTTGAGAATTTCTTTTGATTGCTGATTCATGATAATAATGTTTTGCGACAGTTACTTTATTTATAATGAATTACTTGCAGCACTGCAAAAATTTTCAGTATACTTATCATCGAGAAAACTGAATGCACCGTGGTTTAAAATGGTGTCTGAAAGCCTTATATTAAAACGGATTCGGTTATATTTGACACTGACGCTTAAAAAAAACACTTTGAAAACGACGAACATGTAGCAATCCACATCTTATGTTTAATAAGTATGTCTTTGCTTTAGGCGAAACTCATTATATGTAAATACTTGATAATGAGTTAGTTTTTATTTTTTTGTGAGCGCGAATGATCAGAGAAAACAGATCAAGTTTGTTAAGGAACAATAAACGATAATTAAAAATACAGGATTGAACTAAGTAAAATGAATAAACAACAATTAGCAGCCAAAATCTGGGAGTCGGCCAATCAGATGCGTTCCAAGATTGAAGCCAATGAATACAAAGATTACATACTCGGTTTTATTTTTTATAAATACCTGTCGGAATCACAAATCAAGTTTGCCAAAAAAGAAGGATTTACGGACGAGGATATTGCAAACCTTTCTGAAGAAGATGCTGAGACCGTAGATTATATAAAAAAGAACGTTGGTTATTTTATTGCCCACAAAGATTTATTTGCAACCTGGATAAATAAAGGAAGTGATTTTGAAGTGTCAAATGTGCGGGAAGCTTTATCTGCATTCAGCCGTCTGATTAATCCTACTCATAAAAAACTGTAAGTGTCCCTAAAAATCAGACAGTTTGAAAATTGAGAAAAACACTTAATTTTAAACTGATGAAAAAGACGCGATTCACAGAGACGCAGATCGTCTCCATTCTCAAACAACAGGAGGCTGGG